>Ga0180216_1000023_pt1 | contig 294548 bp, 231 predicted proteins | sample eDN3rd37CBELigMG_FD_128879 | JGI IMG/M metagenome (GOLD analysis project Ga0180216, IMG submission 128879) | Enriched Miracle-Growth compost microbial communities from Emeryville, California, USA - eDNA 3rd pass 37_C BE-Lig MG (version 2)... ...
TCCGATTCATACTCGTGCGCGTGCTCGCCGACCAGCCGGACCGCCCGCTCCCGCACCTCCGCCGAGTACTGCTTTGCTCTTGCCATGGCTCCAATTTCTCAAGGGTTGGAGCCTCCGGCAAACTCGGGGCGATTCACGGTATTCGGTGCGTAGTCGTTTGTGGTTCGCCACGGGGAGGTCGGTGAACCCTTCCGTGATGACGTATTTTACTCCATCGTGCCAGCGGTCGATCAGCAGGTCCCCGGTGGTATCGGCGACAGCAAGATCCTCCAAGAGCTGCTCGCCGTAAGGCCCAAGGTGGACCGTGATTCGAAACTCGCGGCCCATGAAGTCTTCAAGCGGTGGAGGGTTGCCGCCACGCAACCGCAGTGTGCAGCTTTCTACGCTGACACTATACAGGGGGCGTGCCGCCGCACAGAATGGCGCCGCCCAACCGCCTGAAGTCATGATCGATGTTGGCAGAGCGGTCTAAGTTTCGATAGCCGGCACCTCGAATCACGATAGAACGTGGCGAGCCACCGATGCTGGATTCACTCCGACGTATCGTGCTCTGGTCGTTTGCGGTGGGGGGCGTGGCATTCGCAATCGGCTTCTTCGGCCCCATGATCGTGGCCCCGGACGCCAACCAGGGTCCGCTGCTCGGCATCCTGATCACGGGGCCGCTGGGGGCCGTTGCCGGCCTGGTGGTCGGCGCTTTCCGGGAGGCGGTCGCCTGGAGGGCGACGCCGCTCGAGGTCCTCGGTAATCGCGGAATCACTCGGGATCACCTCCTTCGCTCGGTGGCGGGAATCATTGGCACCGTTCTCCTGCTGAGTGGATTGCGCGAGATCGCGCAAAGCCCGGATCGGTCGACAGCCGCCACGATCGTCGTCGGCGCTGTGCTGCTGTGGTATACGACTGTGGGCAGGATGCCAAGCTGGTTTCGTCGATGACTCGTGTCGGCGCCGGTGCGGTGCTGCTGCGAGACGACGCGCCAGATGTGCGTCGTTAATGCTCGGCGACAGCGTCGCCTCAAATCAGCCTCTCCGCGGACCCCGAAATACTTCCCACGCTGGTGCAAGACCGGCGCGCGGCAGCGCGTACGCCCCTCCGGACACGCTGTGAAACGTCCTGAATGCGTCCTGCTGCCCGTACATGCGCCGGCGCGCAATCGGGGCCTGTTACCTCCTGCTCCCCGCAATCGTTACCTACCGGAAGCGGCGCGCGCCATGCAGGGCGTTCGCCAGTACGGCCTGCGCGACGCGTTGATGCTGATGTACCCGTCGGTGTCTCACAGAAGGAGGTGAAGCCGATGAGAGTCCATGGCGTCGAGCCACGTCCCGGCGATGCGGAGGAGATTCGCGCATTGTACCACGCGACCATGGAGGGCTGGAATGCAGGCAGCGGCGAGGCATTCGCGGCGCCGTTCGCGGAGGAGGCGGATTTCATTGCGTTCGACGGCACACGCTTCCATGGACGTGAAGAGATCGCGCGCTTCCACGATCCGCTTTTCAAGACGCACCTGAAGGGCACTCGTCTGGTGGGCGACGTCACCGATGTCCGGTTCGTCGCGCCTGACGTCGCGGTGCTGCACGCGCGCGGTGGAACGATCATGCGTGGCAGGCGCGAGCCCGCGCGCGAGCGTGATTCGCTGCAGACGATGGTTGCGGTCAGGAACGACGGCCGGTGGCAGCTCGCGGCCTTCCAGAACACGCGAGTGCGGCCGATCGGCAGGAACGTCCTCGGGACGATGCTCTGGCTCGTGACCGACTGGCTCTGGAAGTGGTGCCTGCCGAAGGGGCAGGGGCGATTCTCGGACGTGCCGGTCACAACGCACGATAAAACCCCTGGGTCGTGCGCCGGGCACGTCGATGCGGCGGGCGAACGTGGGTCTTGGTTCGCGCCGCAGCCTTGCGGCTCCCGATCCCGTCGCGGATAATCAGCCTGCGTCGGGATCCACTCGCACCCGCCCCACGGTACCCCGGCCGCTTCTCCCGTTCACACTCGAATCGGTGACGCAGCGCAAGCACCGGAGATCACCGTGCCACGGTCCAGCTGCACAGACGGGTTCCTCGCACCGAGCCTTCCTCGATGAGCATTCTCGCCATCGACCTCGGAGGCACGAAGCTGGCCGCCGCGCTCTTTGCACGCGACGGCGCGATCCGGCAACGCGCGACGTTCCCGCTCGAGGGCCGACAGGGGCGCGACGTCGGCGCGCTCATCCTGGAGGCGGTCGCTCGGTTCAGGCAGCACGGACCGATCCGTTCCGTGGGCGTGGCGGTCCCAGGCATCTACCGCTCGGCGGGCGGTACCGTCTGGGCGCCGAACATTCCCGGATGGGATGACTACCCGCTGCGCGACGAGCTTCGGGCGGCGCTCGGTGCCGACGTCGCATGCGCGGTCGAGAGTGATCGCACCTGCTACATCCTGGGCGAGGTCTGGCAGGGGAATGCGCGCGGGGCAGGGAACGCGGTGTTCATCGCGGTCGGCACCGGCATCGGTGCCGGCATCATGATCGATGGCAGGATCATCCGCGGCCATGCGGACATCACGGGTGCGATCGGCTGGCTCGCGCTGGACCGGCCGTACGACGAGGCGTATCGACAGTGCGGCAACTTCGAGTACTACGCATCCGGTCCCGGCATCGCGCGAGCTGCGGGGATGACCACGGAGGAGGCGTTCACGAACCGCGAGAGCGATCCTGCCGCGCGTGCCGCGGTCGAGCGCGCCGTCGCGTACTGGGGCATGGCGGTCGCAAACCTCGTCAGCCTCCTCAACCCCGAGGTCATCGTGTTCGGTGGCGGCGTGTTCGGCCCCGCAGTCGCCCTGCTCGACGACATCTACGCCGAAGCAGTGAAGTGGGCGCAGCCGATCAGCATCCGACAGGTACGGCTCACGGCGAGCGCGCTCGGTGGTGACGCCGGCCTGTACGGCGCGGCGCGCGTGGCGCTCGATCAACTCCCCGCCATCAGCGCAGGCACATGACCGGATACCGACGTGGCGCAGCGTTCGCACTCGCATGCGCCGGCATGCTCGTGTTCGGTGTCGTCCTGACATCGCTCGGTGCGGTGCTGCCCGAGATCACCGAGCGCTTCGGCGTGTCGAAGGCAGCCGCCGGCTCGCTGTTCACGCTGCTCAGCTTCGGCATCCTCGTCGGCTCGCTCGTGTTCGGCCCATGGGTCGACCGTGCCGGCTATCGTATCCCCCTCGCCGCCGGCATCGGTATCGTTGCCCTGGGTCTCGAGCTGCTCGCATTCGGGGCATCGCTCGCCGCTCTGCGGATCGGCGTCGCTCTCATCGGGTTCGGCGGTGGCATCGTCAATGGCGGCACGAACGCGCTCGTTGCCGACATCACGATGGAGAACAAGGCCGCCGCACTCAGCCTGCTCGGCGTCTTCTTCGGCGTGGGCGCCGTCGGCGTGCCGTTCGCGCTGGGTGTGCTGACCGGTACTGTCGGGTATACGACGCTGCTGGCGCTGCTCGGCGCGCTGGCCGCTCTGCCACTGCTCGCGCCACTGCTGACCGCGCTGCCTGCGCCGAAGCAGCCGCACTCGTTCCCGCTGCGAGAGGGGCTCGGCCTGCTGAGGGAGCGGCCGCTCCTGATCCTGGGCGCGATGCTCTTCCTGCAGAGCGGCATGGAGATCACGATGGGCGGCTGGAGCGCGACATTCGCCGGAGAGGAGCTCGCGCTGGATGCGCGTGCGTCGCTGCTCTTCCTGTCGCTCTACTGGCTCGGCATGATGAGCGCGCGCCTCGCACTGGGATCGCTGCTGAAACATGTCGCGCCGGCAAACGCCGTGTTCGCGTGTATCGGCATTGCGCTCGTCGGCTCCCTGCTGCTGCTCGCCAGTCGCAACGTCGCACTTGCTTCGGTCGGGATCTTCCTCGTCGGCGCAGGCTTCGCAGCAGGCTTCCCGGTCGTCGTCGGCTGGATCGGCGAGCGGTATGCGGCACTGTCCGGTACTGCGATCAGCATCGCGCTGATCATGGCGCTCTCGGGCGGCATGCTGCTGCCGTACCTCGCGGGCGTGCTCGGTGGTGCAGCCGGCCTGCGCACCTCGCTTCTCATTGTCCCCCTGGCGCTGCTGGGATCGGCAATGCTGCTGGTCTCGCTCCGCGCCAGACGCCTAACGGGTGTGACCGCGCAATGATCGCTACGGAATGGCTCGGCCAGGCCCGGGCACTGCTGGAGAAGATCGAGAACACACAGCTCGACGCCGTGAAGGAGGCCGCCGGCATCATGGCGGACTCGATCGAGGCGGAGCGCTGGGTGCATACGTTCGGCTGCGGTCACGCAACGATCCCGGTCGAGGAGATGTACCCGCGCATCGGCGGGTTCGTGGGGTTCCACCCCATGATCGAGCTGCCGCTCACGTTCTTCACCCGCATCACCGGGGAGATGGGGATCCACCAGTTCCTCTTCCTGGAGCGCGCCGAGGGCTACGGTCGCGAGATCATGAAGAGCTACACCTTCGACCCGCGCGACTGCATGTGGATCTTCTCCCACTCCGGCATCAACAACGTCAACATCGACGTTGCACTGCGGGCGAAGGAGCTCGGCATGAAGGTGATCGTGACCGGCTCTGCGGAGGGCTTCAGGAACGTAAAGAGCCGGCACTCGTCCGGCAGGAAGCTCTTCGACATCGCCGACGTCGTGATCGATTCCTGTGTGCCCAGCACGGACGCGGCCGTGCCGATCCGGAACCACTACGACAGGCTCGGACCACTCTCCACGATCGGCTTCGTGGGCGTCGTCTGGACGACGATCCTCACCGTCGCCGAGATCCTCGTGGAGCGCGGCGTGAAGCTGTACATCCACCCGTCGCACAACATCCCCGGTGACACGACCGCGCACGACCGGCTCGACGCCGCACTGGCGGAGTACAAGCGACGGAGCGCAGGACTCTAGAACGACGCCCGGGACGTGGCCGCCGTCCGCAGGCCGCGGCCGCCACTGGACGGGATCATTCTCAGGAACCGCGCATTCTGGGTTGGTGTCGCGACGCTGATCCTTGCCGGCGCGTACGCGACGTTTCGCTTCGCCCACCGGGCGGAGCGCTCCCGGCGTGCGCTTCGCAGGTTGCGCGATGCGGCTGCACCGACTCCCGCGCTCGCCGCCATTCAGGCCAGTGCGAGCGTTTCCGTCCCACACGCGACGCGGTCGTTCGACGCCGCAATGCAGCTGCGGCAGACGCTGGCGGTCGCAGGCGCATCGTTCCGCGCGCTGGCGAAGAGCTGGACGGGCATCGGCCTTGTGGTCGGCATCCCTCTCCTCGCGATCCTGATCGTGCTGGACCAGATGGTGTCGATGGGCACACCGCTGACACCGACGACGGGGCAGGTACTGAAGGAGCTCACGGCTCCGATCACCTCGGAGCTGAGTCGCTGGATCATCGTGCCGCTGCTGACCGCCTTCTTTGCGGGTGAGCTGGTCTGGCGCGAGCGCGACGCAGGCATCGCGGAGATGATGGATGCCACGCCCATTCCCGGCTGGGTGCCCTTGGCGGGCAAGCTGCTCGGCCTGCTGCTCCTCCTCTGCGCATTCACCGCGAGCCTGATGCTGGCCGGCATCGGCGCGCAGACGATCATGGGCCACGGCGAGTACGAGCCCGGCCTCTACCTCGGCATCCTGTTCGGCTTCCAGCTCCCCGAGTACGTGCTCTTCGCGGTGCTCGCGATGGTCGTGCACGTACTGGTCGACCAGAAGTACGTGGGGCATCTGCTCGCGATCGTCGCATACGTCGTCATCCTTGCCGCCCCGACATTCGGCATCGAGCACAACATGCTCATCTACGGCGCGGGTCCGTGGTGGACCTACACCGACATGCGCGGACTCGGGCCGTACGTGCTCCCCTGGCTCTCCTTCAGGCTCTACTGGGCCGCCTGGGCGTTGCTGCTGATCGTGATCGCACGCCTGTTCTGGGTGCGCGGCAGGAATACGCGGCTTCCCGACCGGCTGCGACTCGCCCGGCACCGCTTCTCGGGTGCGACTGCGCGGGCGGGCGGGCTCGCGCTTGTACTGATCGTGCTCTTCGGCGGGTTCGTGTTCTACAACACGAACGTGCTGAACGAGTACCGGACGGCGGATGAAGCTGCCGTGCTGCAGGCCGAGTACGAGCGTCGCTACGCGCAGTACGCCGACATCGCGCAGCCGTTTGTCACGACCGCCAGTCTGCGCGTCGACATTCACCCCTCGGAGCGGCGGGTCGAGGTGCGTGGGTCGTACGAGCTGGTAAACCACGGCAGCGTCGCCATCGACTCCATCCATGTTGCGACCGCGCCGGCCGTCGAGACGCGCGCGCTCACGTTCGATCGCGCCGCCGAGAGCGTGCTGTGCGACCGCGAGCTCGGGCATTCCATCTACGCACTCGAGACACCGCTCGAGTCCGGCGACTCCATGCGGCTGGACTTCGAGGTGCGCTACGAGGCGCGTGGGTTCGGCGAGAGTGGCACGGAAGACATGGTCGTCGCCAACGGCACGTTCTTCACGAACGCATGGTTCCCCGCGATCGGCTATCAGCGCGAGCGCGAGCTGATCCTGCCGAGCCGGCGGCGCGAGCTGGGGCTCCCCGAGCGGCCTGTCGTTCCGCGGCTGGAGGATGCGCCGTCACTCGTCATGAACCGCGCACCGGGCACCATGCTCGACGTCGTGATCAGCACGGCCGAGGGCCAGACGGGCGTCGCGCCTGGCGCACTCAGGCGGAGCTGGGATGAGGATGGGCGCAGCTTCTTTCACTACACGACGGACGCGCCGATCGGTGACGAGTGGGCGTTCGCGTCGGCGAGGTACGCGGTGCACGAGGCGAAGTGGCAGGACGTAGCAATCCGCATCGTGCATCACCCGGAACACACGCGCCACGTCGAGCCCGTGGTCCGCAGTCTCCAGGCTTCGTTCGAGTACTACACGCGCGAGCTCGGGCCGTACCCCTACCGCCACGTTACGGTTCTCGAGGTTCCCGGCGACGGCGTCGGCATGCACGCCGAGGCCAGCATGATCACGCACGGCGAGGGCATCACCCTGATGAACCCGAAGGGGAGGCAGGGGCTCGACATGCAGTACTACGTCGCCGCGCACGAGATCGGCCACCAGTGGAACGTACCGGCCGCGCTGATCGAGGGTGCTCCTGTGCTCTCGGAGAGCATGGCGACGTACTTCGCAATGAAGCTGGTCGAGCACAGCCGCGGCCACGACCAGTTCTGGCGGCTGACCCGCTTCCTCCGCCTGCCGTACCCGATCGCGCCGATCCGCCGCGGTGAGCCGCTGCTGCGGGCACTCGACCCGTACATGTCGTACCGGTGGGGGCCGTTCGCACTGAACGCGCTGAGCGTGTACGTGGGGGAGGACCGCGTGAACGCTGCCATCCGCCGTCTGCTCGATACGCACCGGCCTGCGGACGCGCCTCTTGCGACGACGCTCGACCTCCTGCACGAACTGAGGGCCGTCACGCCGGACTCACTGCAATACCTCCTGCACGACCTCTTCGAGGTGAATACGTACTGGCGCTTCTCGACCGAGCGCGTGACCGTCGACTCGCTGTCGGACGGTCAGTGGCGCGTCACGATGGACGTGCGCGCGCGCAAGATGGTCCATGACAGTACGGGCATGCAGGTGGAGGTGCCCATGGACGAGTGGGTACCCGTTGGTGTCTTCGCGCGACCCGAGCCCGGACGCACCATTCTCAGCAAACCGCTGTACCTCGAGATGCACCGCATCCGTTCGGGAGACCAGACGATCACGATCGATGTGCCGGAGCGGCCGCTCACCGCGGGCATCGATCCCTTCCACGTTCTGGACTGGGAGGAGCTGGAGGAGGACGACAACCGGGAGTGGATCCGGCAACCCTGAAGAGAACCCGGGACGGGAGGTCCGCGGACCGGCGGCACCGACGGAGAGCCTCAGCGCTCCGCCATGACAAGAATATCGAATGCACCGGGACTTGCGGCAAGACGTGCCTCCGCTGCGAGGGTTGTGCGCGCGCGACGCGCACTGACCGACACGTCTGCACAGGAGGCATACGCATGCAGCTCCCATCGATCATGTACGACGCGCCGAAGCGGGTGCGGCCATGACCACGCACGCGGTGGTGATTGCCGGTGGCGGCCCCACGGGCATGATGCTCGGGGCCGAGCTCGCGCTCGCAGGCATCGACGTCGTCATCATCGAGCGGCGTCCCACGCAGGAGCTCGTCGGCTCACGCGCGGGCGGTCTCCTCGCCCGCACGATCGAAGTGTTCGACCAGCGCGGCATCGCGGACCGCTTCCTCGCGGAAGGCCAGATCGCCCAGGTGCACGGCTTCGCCACCATCCGGCTGGACATCAGCGACTTCCCGACACGCCATCCGTACGGGCTGGGCCTCTGGCAGAATCATATCGAGCGCATCCTGGCGGAATGGGTTCACGAGCTCGGTGTGCCGGTCCGCTACGGCACGGAGGTGCTCGGCTTCACGCAGGACGACGACGGCGTCACCATCACGCTCTCGGACGGAAGCGCGCTGTACGCGCAGTATCTCGTGGGCTGCGACGGCGGGCGCAGCGTCGTGCGCAAGACCGCGGGCATCGAGTTCCCCGGGTGGGACGCGACGACGAGCAGCCTGATTGCCGAAGTCGAGGTGACGGAGGAGCCGCAGCTCGGCATTCACCGCGACTCGCGTGGGACGCACGCGTTCGGTCGCGCCGAGTACGAGATCCGCGACGGCAAGGTCGTCTTCAAGGACGAGGGCCCGGTGCGCGTCATGGTGACGGAGGCGGAGGTCGGCCCGCGCACCGAGCCGACGCTGCACGACCTGCGCGAGGCCCTCATCGCCGTGTACGGCACCGACTACGGCGTGCGCGATCCCACATGGATCTCCCGCTTCACCGACACCACACGACAGGCCGCCGCGTACCGAGACCGCCGTGTTCTGCTTGCCGGCGACGCCGCGCACGTGCACTCGCCCATCGGCGGGCAGGGACTCAACACGGGCGTGCAGGACGCCGTGAACCTCGGCTGGAAGCTGGCGCAGGTCGTGCGCGGCACGTCGCCGGACAGCCTGCTCGACACGTATCACGCGGAGCGCCACCCGGTCGGCGCGCGCGTGCTGCGCAACACGATGGCGCAGGTCGCACTGCAGCGAACGGACGCACGCTCCGAGGCGGCCGCGCAGGTCGTCGCCGAGCTGCTCGAGCTGGACGAGGCCCGCATCCGGGTTGCTGCAGAGATGTCGGGACTCGGGATCCGCTACGACCTGGGCGCCGGGCACCCGCTGCTGGGACGTCGCATGCCGGACCTCGACATCGAGACCGATCGAGGCACGCAGCGGGTCTACACGCTCCTGCACAGCGCGCGGCCCGTGCTCCTGAACTTCGGCGAGCCCGGCAGCCTGGACGCCACGGCGTGGGCCGACCGTGTGCAGTCGGTCGATGCACGTTACGACGGTGCATGGGAATTGCCCGCGATCGGCACCGTGGCCGCCCCGACCGGTGTGCTGGTCAGGCCGGACGGCTATGTGTGCTGGGTGGGTGAGTCGACGGATTCCGGACTCACGGACGCGTTGACGACGTGGTTCGGCGCCGGTGTCGCAACGACGTGACTGTCCGCGTCACCGCGGCAGGGCCATATTCCGCCCGCGAGGCCGTGCCGTGCATGCCGCCTCGCACGGCAGTGTGATGCGCGCGGCGTCGGATCCACGCCGCTACGGGTGCTGCTTTCATGGAGGGTACGGGCGTCATGCAGGTACAGGACATCATGGAGCGCCGCGTCGTCACGATCGGTCCGAAGGAGACGGCGAGTGCGGCGTGGACGCGCATGCGACGTCGCGACATCCGACATCTCGTCGTGCAGGATGGCGATGAGATCGTCGGGGTCATCACCGAGCGGGACCTGGGCGGCAGGACGGGTCGCGATCTGCGTCGCGGACGCACGGTGAAGGATCTGATGACGCCGGGCGCGATCACTGCCGGGCCGGACATGTCCCTGAAGGACGCGGCCGACCTGATGCGCTCCCGGCTGATCGGCTCGCTGCCGGTCGTCGATGACGGCGAGCTCGTCGGCATCGTCACGGCAACGGACGTGTTCGACGCACTCGGCCGCGAGAAGGTCGGGGCGCTGAGCTGGGCGGAGCGGCAGCTGCTGCGCAGGCCGTCGACCAGCAAGGCGCTGGGCGGGCGCACCGTGCCGCGCTCGCGCACGCGATCCACCGAAGCGAAGGCGCGAAAGCGTGCGCCCCGTCCCGCGCCCGAGGCATTCGCAGCGCGCCTGCCGAAGACGGCGAAGCGCTCGGCAGGCCGCACACCGGCGGCACAGGTGCCCGCGAACATCCGCGTGTTCGGCACGACGCTCGTTCCGGAGGAGCGCGAGACGATCCGCGCGCAGCTCGGCGCACGCCTCGGCAAGTTCGCTCCATACATCGAGCGCGTGACGGTACGCATGGAGGACGTGAACGGACCGAAGGGCGGCGTCGACACTGCATGCCGCATCAAGGTCGTGCTGAGCGGCATGCCGAGTGTCGTCGTCGAGGAGCAGGCCAGTGACGTGAAGGCCGCCTTCCGCGCGGCCCTGTCGGGCACCGTCCGCACGGTTCGTCGGACCGTGGACCGCAGCCGTACGAAACCGCTGAAGTCGTCGCGGCGCGTCAGGGCGCGTCGCTGAGCGACGCGCTTCCGACCGGCGTCACCGCGCGGTCCGTCAGCATCTGCGGCGGCGCGTCCGGGTCGTATACGACGACGGGCGCGCCGAGCACCGCACCCGCAACCTCGAGCACCGCGTTGCAGTCGAGGTCCTCCACGAAGTGGATGCCGGTCCGCGTCCCGAGCTGGGCCCATCCCGCCAGCACGCCTGCTGCGACCTGCAGCTGCGTCGCGTTCGTGCCGTACCTCAGGCCGAGCTCGACGTCCGTCTCGAAGCCCATCCACAGCTCGCCGAACCGACGGCTGCAGAGCAGCACGCCCACGCGGTCCTGACCTGAGATGTCCGTCGTCCACGGCGGACAGAGACGTCGTGTCTTCCAGGCGTCCGCGACGTCGCGTTCGGGGTGAGCGGCGAGGGCCGCACGGGCGGCGGGCGGGATGCGGTAGATGAAGCCGATCTCGATGCCCGGCATCCGCGTGGCCAGCGTGACGGTCTCCTCGTGCGGGACCGCCATCCCGTCGATGATGTGGTCGCCGCAACGGGCACGGTACCAGCGCTCCGTCGGCCGGTGCCCCAGCCCGATGACGCTGCCGTGCTCGGCCGCGAACGCGCGCGGCTCGTACAGCTCCTCCAGGCAGTGGAACGGGCTCCACGTCATGGGGAAGACATCGGGGTCGCCGGGATCACTGCCGTCGACCGTCGTATCTTCCTCGGTGATCAGCACGGAATGGAGGTCGAGCGCCTCCGGCGTGGGGTCCACGCCTGCGCGTTCCGCGAAGGCGTCGAGCGCGGCGAAGACCAGCGCGTTGACCAGGCCGGGGTTCGCGCCGCTGCCGACCAGGTGGGCCGCGTTGCCGAGCGCCGGTCGCCGCGGCGGCAGCAGCCGGGCGATCGCCTCGTCCGTCGGGATGCTGCCCCGGCCCGGCCATTCCTCGACGCTGGTGCAGAGGAAGTGCGTGCCCAGCGTGTCGCACGCCCGGGTGCAGTCCACGGTGTCGACCGACGAGAGGTCGATGACTTTCGTGATGCGGTGCTCCCTGACCAGGGCGGCCAGATCCTCGCCGGATCCGATCGTGGCCGGCGGCAGAAGGGTCGCCGCCTCGAGCTCGACCGGAGCCACCGGCGGCCCCGCGTCCAGCAGCAGGATCTCCTCGGCCCCTTCACGAAGGTGTCGGCCCGGCTCACTGTGCTGGAGGAGGGCGAGCACGGCGCGGCCGACGCCGCCGTGGCAGCCCACGACGAGAATGCGATCCGGGCGCCCGGTTCCCGTACTCATGTCCCGACCTCCGTTCGCAGGAGGCCGCCGTCGCCCATTGTCTCAAACATCACGGACTCCCTGGGAAGTTCGACCGTCCCTGTGCCCTGCGCATGAACGGTCCCGGGCAAGGTGTGCTCCAGACCCTGCGGGGGCAACGCGTGTCGGCTTGCCCCCGACCTGAGAAACGGCCAAGCTCAATGCATGCGTCGGCACTCCTGACGGCGCTTTGAACGGGCATGCAGGGCAGGACATGTTTTCGCCGAACCAGATCGATGACGAGCTGCGCAGTCGCGTTCCCGCGGCTGACGCGGAGCTGATCGTACGCTTTTCCCACCTCTTCCTCGCCGGCGCCCCGCCGGAGTTCTTCCGGGACCGGACTCCCAGTGACATTGCCGAGCTCGTGGCCGGCTCGTTCCGCCACCTGCAGGAATCGCGGCCGGGACGGGTCGACGTCGAGGTCGTGGAGAATGCGCCGCACGCGCGGGGCGCGACGACGGTGCGCACCAACCTCCGCGAGCGGCCGTTCATCGTCGCGACGGTGCGCGAGTACCTGTACGCGCACGGACTGGCCTTCGAGCGCTTCCTGCACCCGGTGCTGCACGTCGAGCGCGACGCGGACGGCAACGTCACCGCGATCGGCCCCGCGACCGAGCCGGGCCCGCTGGAATCGCTGATCTACGGCGAGGTCCCGCGCGTGGACGGTGCGCTGGGCGCGGACGTGATGCGGGAGGGCATCCGCCAGAGCCTGCAGGATGCAGTCGCGGTCACGGACGACTTCGCACCGATGCTCGCGAAGCTGGACGAGACGGCGGCATCGCTCGACGGGGCCGCACTGCGGATGCCGGAGCGCGCGGTGGAAGTCGCGGAGGTCGGTGCGTTCCTGCACTGGCTGCGCAACAACTTCGTGTTCCTCGGCTACGACGCATGGGGCCGCGTCGACCAGCCGGACGGCGGGCTCGGCGATGCGAACGGCAATGCCCGGATCGGCCTGCTGCGCGACGACGTGCAGTCGCGTCGTGCGACACCGATCCCCTCGGCACGCGAGGCGCACGACCAGTACCTGAAGAAGCTGGGCAGTGCCGCCGCCTCGCGGCAGGAAGCACCGGTCGAGGAGGCGAGTCCCGCACCGAAGCGCTGGCCGCCGCGCCTGCTCGTCATCGCGCAGACGGCGGAGGAGGCGACGGTGCACCGTCGCACGCGGATGCACGCGATCTCGATTCGCGGCATCGAGAACGACGAGATCGTCGGCGAGCGGCGCTTCCTCGGCCTGTTCCGCTCGCGCGCATACGCGGAGGAGGCGCAGCAGATCCCGATCCTGCGGCACAAGCTGCGGCTGATCCTGGAGAAGGAGGGCTGGCTCGCCGGCTCGCACGACCAGCGCGAGGCCGTGAAGATCTTCAACTCGATGCCGAAGGAGGAGCTGTTCTCCGCCTCGGCGGCCGAAATCGCGGAGGAGATCAAGGCGATCCTCGCGCAGTACTACGCGCAGGAGGTGAAGGTCGCGCTGCGACCGGACGCCGCCGGCGGTGCGGTCTCGATCATGATCATCATGCCCGCCGACCGCTACAGTGGCCGCGTGCGTCGCGCACTGCAGGCAGCGCTCGTGCGGGAGCTGGAAGGGACGCTCCTCAACTACAACCTCGTGATGGGCGGCGGCGCGCAGGCGCGGCTGCACTTCCAGATCGCGGCGCCCGAGGAACGCCTCGCCGCGGTGACAGCGTCACAGATCGAGGTGCTCGTGCACGAGGTCGTCCAGACCTGGACGGAGCTGCTCGAGCGGCACCTCGCCCGCACCTGTCCGCCGGACGAGGCGCACCGCAAGGCGCTCCGCTGGGGCGCGGCGTTCAGCACGGAGTACCGTGCCTCCAGCAGCCCCGCCGAAGCCGCCGCCGACCTGGGCGTGATCGAGGCGATGGAGGCCGACGACCGGCTCCTCGACGTGCGGCTCTCCAACAGGCCGATGAACGGATCGGCCGACACGCAGGACTTCACCTGGCTGAACGTCTACGTCCGCGGTGACGGGCTCGTGCTCTCGGACTTCATGCCGATCCTCGAGCACCTCGGCCTGCGCGTGCTCTCGATGCGGCCGTTCGATGCGACCGACGAGCAGGGCGGCGCGCGCATCTACGTGTTCAGCGTGCAGGACCGCGAGCAGCGCCAGATCGACCTGGACGCGCGTGGCGAGCTGCTCAAGGAAGCGATCCTCGCCGTTGCGGCGGGTGATGCTGCGGACGACGGCCTGAACGCGCTGGTCCTGACTGCGGGGCTGCGCTGGCGCCAGGTCGACATTCTGCGCGTGTACAGCGAGTTCGCGTTCCAGTGCCAGATCGTGCCTGCACGCCAGGCGCTGCCACGCGTTCTCAACGCGCATCCCGAGCCGGCGCGCCTGCTGGTCGACGTGTTCCGCCAGAAGTTCGATCCGGCCGCGGCGCAGAGCAAGGAGGAGCGCAGGCAGCGGATCGAGGAGGCGCGCAGCCGGATGCTCGCGTCGCTCGAGAGCGTGACGTCGCTCAACGACGACCGCTCGCTGCGTCGCATGCTCACACTGATCGATGCAACGGTCCGCACGAACTACTACGTGCACGGCGGGGAGGACCCGACGAAGCGGTCGGGCGGCGTGCCGTACATCTCGATCAAGATCCTGTCGGAGCTGCTGCAGTCGCTCGTGCCGACGCGTCTGATGGCCGAGGTGTGGGTGCAGTCGCCGAAGATGGCGGGCACGCACCTGCGCGCGGCCAAGGTCGCGCGCGGCGGGCTGCGCCACAGCGACCGGCCTGACGACGTGCGGACCGAGGTGATGGGGCTCGTGCGCACGCAGGCGGTCAAGAACGCGGTGATCGTGCCGGCCGGCTCGAAGGGCGGCTTCGTCACGCCGATGCTGTCGAGCGCGACCCGGGATGTCGCGGCCGAGGTGCAGGAGCAGTATCGCACCTTCATCCGCGGGCTGCTCGACATCACGGACAACCTGGTCGACAGCCAGGTCGTCCGTGCGCCGGGGCTCGTCGTGCACGACGACAACGACCCTTACCTCGTGGTCGCGGCCGACAAGGGCACGGCGAAGTTCTCGGACATCGCGAACGCCGTTGCCGCGGAGTACAGCTTCTGGCTCGACGACGCATTCGCATCCGGCGGCTCGAACGGCTACAGCCACAAGGACGTCGGCATCACCGCGCGCGGCGCGTGGGAGTGCGTGCGCCGTCACTTCCGCGAGATGGGCCGCGACACGCAGACGGAGCCATTCACTGTCGTGGGCATCGGCGACATGAGCGGCGATGTCTTCGGCAACGGCATGCTGCGCTCGCGCATGATCAGGCTGGTCGCGGCGTTCGATCACCGTCACATCTTCGTCGACCCGGATCCCGATCCGGAGCGCTCCTTCGTAGAGCGCGAGCGACTTGCCGGCCTCGGCCGCTCGAGCTGGGACGACTATGACCGCTCCGTCATGAGCGAGGGCGGCTTCGTCGTGCCGCGCGGGCAGAAGGAGATCGCGCTCACACCGCAGGCGCGTGCCGCACTCGGCCTGCCGGACGACGTGACCGTCATGGACGGCGAGTCGCTCATCCGCGCGATCCTGAGTGCGCCGGTCGACCTGCTCTGGAACGGCGGCATCGGGACGTACGTGAAGGCACCCGAGGAGCGGCACGCGGACGTTGGTGACACTGCGAACGATGCAGTCCGCATCGACGCGACCGACCTGCGCTGCAAGGTGCTCGGCGAGGGCGGCAACCTGGGGCTGACCCAGCGGGCGCGCATCCGCTACGCACTCGACGGCGGCCGCTGCAACACGGACGCGATCGACAACTCGGGCGGCGTCGAGATGTCGGACCGCGAGGTCAACCTGAAGATCCTGCTCAACGCGGCGGTCGCGGAGGGCAGGCTCGATCGCGACGCGCGCAACCGCCTCCTGCACGAGCTGACGGACGCAGTCACCGAGAAGGTGCTGCACGACAACCGCTCGCAGAGTCTCGCGATCTCGCTCGACCTGCTGCGCGCCGGCGAAGGCTTCCAGGACTACCAGGGCTTCATGACGGCGATGGAGCAGCGCGGGGTATTCGAGCGCGCTGCCGAGGCGCTGCCCACGCTGGAGACACTCGTCGACCGCCAGTCGCGCGGACAGTCGCTCGCGCGGCCGGAGCTGGCCGTGCTGCTCGCGTACTCGAAGCTGTCGCTCAAGCAGGCGCTCCTCGCGGGCGATGCACTCGATGATCCGGCGATGGCGCGCTACATGGCCGACTACTTCCCGGAGCGCGCCGTCGAGGTTGCAGGCACGGGGCCGATGGCGAGTCACCGGCTGCGCCGCGAGATCATCGCGACGCAGCTCTGCAACGACATGGTCGACCTGATGGGCTCCGCGTTCGTGTACCGTGTCGCGCGCGATACCGGTCACACGGAGAGCGACATCGCCCGCGCCTGGTTCGCGGCCGCCAGCCTCGCAGGTGCGGACGAGCTGCGGCGCCGGCTCGAGGAGCTCGAGGGGGAGGTGCCGAGCCAGGTCGTCTACCGCTGGCTGCTCGGACTCTCACGCGTGCTCGAGCGGACGACCCGCTGGATCCTGACCAACGTGCCGCCCGGCACGCCGATCACCGACGTGGTCAGCCGCTACCTCGAGGGCGTGACCGTGCTGCGCCGCGACTTCCGCTCCGTCGTCGTGGGACACGAGCGCGAGCTGTTCGAGCGACTCACGCGCGAGGCCGGCGACCTGACACGCAGTGAGGACGTCGCGGCATCACTGATCACGCTGCGCTTCCTCGATCAGCTGCTCGGCATCGTCGAAGTCGCACACGAGACGGGTGCCGATCCGCTGCGTGCCGGACGCGCGTTCTACCTGCTGTCGGACCTGCTGGAGCTGGGCTGGCTGCGCCAGGCGATCCAGGCCGCGGTCGGCAACGACGGCTGGGAGCAGCGCGCGGCGCACCTGCTCGACGAGGACGTCCGCGCCGTGCACCGCCGCCTGACGGCGAGCGCGGTCGCCAACGCGGGCGCGAATGGCGACGTCGCCGGCGTCGTGAACCAGCTGATGACGCGTGACGCACGCGCGCTCGAGGCCTACCGCGCGATCAGCGCGGAGCTGAAGGCAGAGGAGCGTCCGACGCTCGCTGCGCTGATCACGGCGGTGCGGGAGATGGAGGGGCTGGGAGCAGGGAGCTGACGCCCGCCCGAATACGGGAAAACGGCGAGTGGCCTGATTCGGCCACTCGCCGTTGTTGATGGTCAGCAGCGCTTCACGGCGGTGAAGCCGCCCGTTGCAGTCGCAGCGACCGAGCGATCCGCCGGGCTCACCGGGAACCGGCCGGGCTCCGCTACTGGCCCGTCGGGAACCCCCGCTTCCGCAGCAGCGCGTCCACGTCCGGGTCACGCCCGCGGAACTGACGGTACGCCTCGGCGCGATCCGTCTCGTTGCCGGTCGAGAGCAGATAGCGCGCGAAGCGTTCGGCCGTCTCCCTGTCCCACACGTTGCCGGCTTCCTCGAACGCCGCCCAGGTGTCCGCGTCCATCGTCTCGGACCACAGGTACGAGTAGTAGCCCGCGGAGTACGCGTCCGAGCTGAACAGGTGGTTGAAGTGCGGCAGGCGGTGCCGCATCACGATCTCGCGCGGCATGCCGATCGCCGCGAGCGTCTCGCGCTCGAACGCGTCGGGATCGACGTTGCCGTTTGGGAGCAGGTGCAGCGCCATGTCGACCAGTGCGGACGAGAGGTACTCGACCGTCGCGAAGCCCTGGTTGAACTGCGCGGCCGCCTCGATGCGGTCGACGAGCTCCTGTGGCATCGGCTCACCCGTCTCGTGGTGCAGCGCGAAGCGGTTCAGGATCTCCGGCGTGAGCAGCCAGTTCTCGTGCACCTGGCTCGGGTACTCGACGAAGTCGCGCGGCGTGCCGACCAGCGTCGGGTAGTACACGTCCGACAGGAAGTAGTGGATCGCGTGGCCGAACTCGTGGAAGAGCGTCTCCGCGTCGTCCACGCTCAGCAGCGCCGGCTGTCCCTCGTCGGGCTTCGTGAAGTTGTTGTTGTTCGAGCCGAGCACGATGTCGTTGCCGAGCAGGCCCGTGCGGCTGCGGTACGTCGTCGCCCACGCGCCCGAGCGCTTGCCGGGGCGTGCGAAGTTATCGGCGTAGAACACACCGACGTCGCTGCCATCCGACGCGCGCGTCACGTGCCAGACACGGACGTCGGGATGCCACACCGGCACCGTACCCGTGACCTCGCGGAACTGCAGGCCGTAAAGCTCGCCCGCCATGTGGAACATGGCGTTGATCATGTTGTTCAGCTCGAAGTACGGCTTGATCTCGTCCTGCGAGAGCGCGTAGCGGTCCTGCCGCACCTTCTCCATGTAGTAGCGGTAGTCCCACGGCTCGATCGTGATGTCGTGGCCGAGGCGCTTCGCCATCTCCTGCTGGTCGGCGACCTCTTCCTTGACGCGTGCGACCGCGGCCGGCCAGACGCGCTCCATGAGCTGCTGTGCGCGCTCGGGCGTGCCCGCCATCGTGTTCTCCATGCGCCAGTGCGCATGGCTCGGGTAGCCGAGCAGCTTCGCGCGCTCCGCGCGCACGCGGACGATCTCACGGATCGTCTCGTTCGTGTCGTTCGCATCACCGTTGTCGCCGCGGCTCACGAACGCACGCCACACGCGCTCGCGCAGGTCCCGGTTGTCGGCGAACGTCAGCACCGGGTCGACGGCGGAGCGCGTGTTCACGATCGCGTACTGGCCGGCCGGCAGGCCGCGGCTGCGCGCGGCGGCTGCCGCGGACGCCCGCACGTCGGCAGGCACGCCCGCCAGCTCCTCCCCGGTCGCGACGATGTACGTCTGCTCGTCGGCGAGGACCTTCTCGCTGAACTCCGCGAAGAGGCGGGCGAGCTGCTGGTTGTACGCGGACAGCGTCTCCTTCTCCTCGGGCGACAGCGCGGCGCCGCGCTGCACGAACTGCTCGTACGTCCGCTCGACCACGCGCTTCTGCTGATCGTTCAGTCCCGCCGTCTCGCGCGCCTCGTAGACCGCGCGCACTCGGTCGAAGAGGTGCGGGTCGAGGAAGATCTCGTCGGTTGCGGCGGCGAGTCGCGGCGCCCACTCGCGCTGGATCGCCTGGTACTCCGGTGTCGCCATGTTCGACGTCATCACGCCGAACACCGCCAGTACGCGCGACAGCCGCTGGCCGGAGCGCTCGAGCGGCACGATGATGTTGTCGAAGGTCGGTGCGGCGCGGTGCCGCGTGATCGCCTGGATCTCACGGCGCCGCTCATCGATCGCATACTCGAACGCCTCCGGGAACAGGTCCGGCCGGACCTGGTCGAAGGGCGGAACGCCGTCGAAGGGGCCGCTCCAGTCCTGGAGCAGGATGTTATCGGGTACGGTGTTGTCGGCGTCGGCCGCCGGCGCCTGGGCGGCAGTCTCTACAGGTTGGTTCATCGCAGTCGAACAGCCCCCGAGCGCGAGCGCTGCCGCGCCTGCAAGCAGGAATGGTCTCAAGGCTTTCCTCCATCGAGTGGTGCGCCCGGCCGTCCGGTTTCCCGCTCCCGCGTCGACTCGCCGAGGTCCGGCGTCAGCCACGGAGCCAGGCCGTGACGGCCGGGCGCGGTCCATTCGACACCTCTGCAGCGAAGTCGTTCCGAAATGGGGCCGTGTTGCCCACAGCCGCGCATCCGCGCCGATGTCAGGGCCCCAGGGCGTGACACGGTATGTATCGCGGCGGCGCCCTGTGTCCCCGGGCGTCAATGCATGTGATGACCCTCGGCCCGGTGGTCCATCCGCTGGAAGGCGAGGAACTCGTGGATCGCGGCAAGCGCGGTCGAATCCGACGTCCGCATCCTCACCTCGCCGCCACGCGGCAGCGGGGCGTACTCGTACTCGATCCGGTCGCGCCGCTCCGCCATCACGCGCGTGCCCGGCACCTCGTCCATTCCGTGCACGAACGCCGGTGTGCTGAAGTCGCCGCGCGCGAACATCCCGGCGATCTCCTGCAGGTGCGCGCGGATCTGCTCGACCGCCGCATCATCACCGACCGTGTCCTGGAACTCGATGCGGCCTCCGTCGGGCAGGTCGTCGAAGACGTGCGCCGACGCGTACTGGTCGACGCCCATTCCCTCGGGCGCGGCACCACGCTCCTGCAGCGCGGCGAAGGCGGAATCATCGGCCGCAGAATCGGCGGCATCCGATTGCGGGCCGCCGCCGCAGGCGGTGAGAATCAGCGCGAAGGCGAGCAGGGACGTCGTACGCATGCGTTCTCCGGTACAGGCTGGTGTGAATCCATCATACTCCTGCCAATGGTCTCAGCCGGATACCGAACGCCGCAAGTGCAGCGACGCATACGCCAGCCACGCCCAGCCGACGATGACCGCGAACCAGATCCCCGCGACGGATCCCGTCATCGGCAGGAAGAACGGACTGAAGAACCCGAACAGCACGGCAACGCCGGCGAGGAGGGAGCGTCGTGCAGGAACCGAATCACCGCGCCTCGAGAACGCGCGCGCGGCTACAATGCAGCTGATCGCAAGCGCGAGAAACGTGATACCGCCGAACGCGAAGTGCAGGATGCCGGACGTGCTCACCGTCGCAGGCATTCCTCCCGGCGTGCCGGGAGGGAAGCCGTCCACCGGGTCCGCGCGGAACACTGCGGCACCGAGCATCCCGATACCATAGAGCGCAAGCACCCATCCGACTACGCGCGAGTGGGGTCGCAGCACGCGCGCGAAACCGAGCGCAGCCGCGAGCACCATTGCGCCGGTCAGCACGAAGTTCAGCGTCTGCACCCAGCCGCCGGGACCGTTCGCCAATACGCTCAGCGGGTGTCGACCGAAGTCGAAGCCTTCACGCACGAGGCCCTGGATGATGCCGAGACCGAGGTAGAACGGGCCGGCGACGATGCCGCAGGTGAGGAGTGCGCGCGTGCGCGGTGAGTCCGGGCCGGGCGCGTTCGGGCGGGAATGCGGTGCGCTACCGGACTCGACATCTGTGGTCGTGCCGCTTCCCTGTGATCGGGCTGCCATCGTCTCCTCCGTCGCCTCGTGGGCTGCGTTCCGGTGCGACCCCCATTCAAGCAGCCAGGATCGTCGTCTTGACTTCTTACACCATCGGGTAAATTAATGCACTTATGAGTGCAGAAGTGGCAAGGACCGGGGGACGGACTGATCGGGCGGGCGGGCCAGCGAGGACTTCGGCCGGCGGGAACGACCCCGCGCGGGTGCAGCAATCCGCGCCGGCGGCGGGTCGCGGCGAGGATCCTCGCGTGGTGCGGACGCGGGCGGCGGTACGGGAGGCCGCCACGCGCCTCTTCCTCGCCCACGGCTATGACGGCACGACGATGGAGGCCATCGCCGCTGCTGCCGGTCTCGCGAAGCGCACGGTCTACAACAACTACGCGGACAAGCGGGCGCTGTTCACGGAGATCGTGACGTCGGTGATCGATTTCGCGGAGGCGTTCGCGCGCGAGCTGCCGGCGGAGTTCGCGGCGGGCGTGACCGCAGAGACATTGCCGGACAGGCTGCATTCGCTGGGGCGTCGCATCGCGACCGGGGCGGTGCGTGAGCCCGTGATCCAGCTGCGACGCCTGCTGATCGGCGAGTCACGCACGTTCCCCGACCTCGCGCGCGAGTACTATGCGCGAGCGCCCGGCAGCGTAATCCGGGCGCTCGCGGACGGCTTCGAGCGGCTCGCGTGCGCGGGCCTGCTGCACGTGCCGGACGCAGGTCGCGCGGCGGAGCAGTTCGGCTACCTCGTCGCGGGCGCCGCGATCGACCGCGCGATGCTCACGGGTTCGGTTCCCTCGGAGGACGAGCTGGCTGTCCAGGCGTGCGATGGGGTCGACACGTTCCTGGCGCGCTACGCGGCGGTCGACTGACGCCGGGCGGCTCGTCCTTACCGACGCCGCTCCACAGGAACGTGGGCGTTGCCTCAGTGCCGCCTCACGGCCACGAACGTGCCGGATACCTCGACGCGGTTGCCCGATTCGTCTTCATCGACGCGTTCGTAGGTGCCCTCCATCCTGCCATCGACCAGGGTTGCAGAAATGTTCGCCCTGCTCGTGAAGCCCCAGTACCCATCGAACGCACGGGAAACGCGCACGGTCTGGCCATCGACCTCCATCGAGCCCGTTTCGATGCTGCCATCCCTCAGCCATGGATTACCGGGGTCGAAGACCCACGGGATATCCGCCTGGTGAACGAGCTGCGTGATGCCGTCATACTCCTCGCACGCGAGGCCGTAGTCCGTCCCGAAGCGGATCGTATCCGTGTCTGCGTATCCCGCGCGTTCACCGATCAGCTCCACGTCGCCCGTACACGGGCCCTCGATGTAGGCGAGCGGGGTGTCTTCGCCCCGGTATCGCCACTCGCGCACGTACAGTGACATCCGCGCTTCCCACGTGCCGCCGAGCGGATGGGTGAGCAGCGTGGCGTGGACGACGAGCGTATCCGCTCCGAGCTCGCCGTTGTCGAACAGCAGCTCGAACGAGAAGGGCAGCGTGGGGTCGCTCGGATCGTGCGGCCCATTGAACGCCAGCGCCCACTCGCCATCCACGATCCCCGCCGAGCCCGTGACGGTCGCGGGCTCGATGCGTCCGAGGCTGAGCATGGACGGGTCGAAGGCGAGCGTGACCTCGTTCCGCTGATACAGCATATGGAGCCACGGCGGTGGCTGCCGGAAGGGGCGCGGGAACATCTCGTTCAGGTCGTCCCACCCCTCCTGGTACTCCTTCATCAGTGCGCCGAGCTCGGTCGCCTCCGCGAGTCGGCCGATGTCCTCGGCATGCATGTTCCGGAAGCTGACGGGCGGAACGAAATGCGGCCACGGCTCCCCGGATACGAACGGGTGAACCTCGGCGTTGACCGACGCCTTGTGCAGCGCGAGCGCGCCCGCGTTCCCGGTGTTTTCGCCGCGGAACCAGCCAAGCACGGTCGCTCGCACCGTCTCTGCCACGTCGCGCTTCAGCTTGAGCATGCGCGCCTTCATGCACTGGTAGGCGATGTAGTTCCTGCCGACCGCGTCCGCGTACCTGCCCTCCTCCCACGACGCATCGAAATCGATGTTGCACTGCTCGACGCTCTTCGCCCGGTTGATCATCTTGCCGCGGTGCTGGCGCTGGCACCTGCGCATGTCCTCGAGCGTCTCGACTTCCGGGAACTGGCACTGCGGGAAGTACTCTTCCTCATCGTCGGCACTCGCGGATCGGGCGAACCGGCCAGCAGACGCAGTCGCATCGATCCCACGGAACGCCTGCACGGTCATCGCGACCTTCCGCTGATCCGCGGGCGAGAGTGCCCTGAAATCGGCGCGCAGGTCCGCGAGCGTGGCGCGCATCATCGCGAGGTCGGCGGCGTAGCTCTCGGGATCGAGGAAGAAGTAGCCGAGTGTGGGGTCCGCCTGCGCGTACCAGTCCTCCAGCTCCTCGACCTCGTCGAGAAACAGCGAGTCGACCTCGGCGATGTACGCGACCGGATTCTCGATGGGCGGTGTGGCGCGTACGGCGAGCTGCGCCGTCGCGCTCCTGCGCCCGATCTGCATGCTCAGCGTGTGCGTCCCCGCGGCCAGCTCCGGCACCTGAAAGACGACGGTCGAGTCGCTCGTACGCTGCGCGCGGATCGACGTGCCACCGAGGGTGCCCGGATAGGAGCTGCTCGTAAGCGACGCGCCGCGCACCGTCACGCGCGCGCTCTCGAACGTCGCGTACTCGGGACGCGCCGGCTGCAGGGTCAACGGGCCTGACGGCCCGGTCGGTTCGCCGCCGCCACCACCGTCGCAGGCAGTGAGGAGAACGGTGAACGCGCAGATCGCACGATACCACGAATGACAGAACGCAGGACGCATGACAACGCTCCAGTGCTGGCGCACGCTCGAAGGCCCGACGTCGGGCGCAGGGGTTGTGTTCAGGGGTCGAGATTTGGAGTGTCGGAATCTGTCACACCCGGGGACGGATCGGCAAGGGCAAATGCCATCCCTGTGCGCGCGCTGCCCACGCACGCAGAAGGGCCCGCAGCAGACCACTGCGGACCCTTCGCACTCCCCGGAATATGGCGGAGCACCTGGGCGGCGGCTGCTTCCAGGCTGCGGCCGCCGCAGAGGGCCGGATCAGTCGTCCAGGACGAACGTCACCATCAGATTGACCTGGTACTCGACGACCTTGCCGCCATCGACACGAACCTGCTGCTCCTTGATCCAGGCGCTGCGGACGTTACGCAGCGTTTCCGCTGCGCGTGCGATGCCGTGGTTGATGGCATCCTCGAAGCTCTTCCCGGACGTCGCACTGATCTCGGTGACGCGAGCGACTGACATGGCATGACCCTCCGTTCGGGTTGGTGATGGTGCTGCTTCGCTGCCAGTGCTGCACAGGAGAGGCGATGCGCGGGATGCACGAACGGGACCACGGGGAAGGGGTCTGCAGGCACCGGCAGGGCAGGGGCCGGGCGTCGCAGGGCGACATGCTACGGGACCACCCGTCCGCGATCGGACCATGGGGGGCCCTGACGCGCTGGCTTGCGGCGTATCACGCGTCAGGCGCACTTTGCCCGGAGCCTGTGGCGAGCTCCGCCACGACTACGAGCTACACGTCGACAGCTTCAGGTCGATCCAGGAGCCGATGCGATGAAGCGCACTCTCGGGCTGCATGCCGGATCGTGGCGCGTGCACGCGACGACGCACGCGCGGACGATCGTCGCACTGTTCACTCTGCTCGTCGCTGTCACGTTCCCGGCGGCCGCGCAGCGGCCTCCGTCCCCCGACATCCTCGCCCGGACCGACTCCATCTTCGCGCGCATGAACACGCCGACCACGCCCGGCTGCGCCGTGTCCATCATGCAGCAGGGCGCGATCGCGTTCGAGCAGGGCTACGGCATGGCGAACCTGGAGTACGGGATCCCGATCACACCGCGCTCGGTCTTCCACGTCGCGTCCGTGTCGAAGCACTTCACGGCGATGGCGATCGAGCTGCTGGTCAACGAGGGCCGCGTCTCCTGGGACGACGACATCCGCACGTACGTGCCCGAGGTGCCCGACTTCGGCCAGCCGATCACGCTGCGCCACCTCGTGCACCACGTGAGCGGCCTCCGCGACCAGTGGAACCTGCTGAGCATGGCCGGCTGGCGCTGGGAGGCGGACGTCGTCACGCAGAAGGACGTGCTCGACATCGTCTCGCGCCAGAAGGCGCTCAACTTCGCGCCGGGCGAGCGCTACCTCTACAGCAACACCGGCTACACGCTCCTCGCCGTGGTCGTCGAGCGCGTTACCGGACAGACCCTGCGCGAGTTCGCGCAGGAGCGGATGCTCGAGCCGCTCGGCATGACGCAGACGCACTTCCACGATGATCACGAGATGATCGTGCCGAACCGCGCGTTCGCGTACGCGCCCGACAGCACCGGACTGTACGGCCTGAAGCAGTCGATCCCCGACTTCGACGTCGTCGGCGCCACCAGCCTCTTCACCACAGCCCACGACCTCGCCGCCTGGGACCGCAACTTCTACACGGGACGTGTCGGTGGTCGCGAAGCACTCGCGCGTCTCGAGGAACGGTTCGTCCTGACCAGCGGCGACACGATCGACTACGCGCACGGCCTGTCCGTCGGCAACCGCCGCGGCCTGCGCACGGTCGCACACAGCGGCGCCGACGCCGGATACCGCAGCTTCTTCATGCGCGTGCCCGAGCAGGAGTGGAGCGTCGCCGTGCTGTGCAACTTCCCGTCGAGCAATCCCGCGGCGCTGGCGAACCGCGTCGCCGACGTGTGGCTGGAGCACGCATACACGGAGCCCGCCCCCGTCGCGGGCACGAACGGCGCCGAGCACGATCGGTGGGTCAACGTGCCGCGCAGCACCCTCGCGTCGCTCACCGGTGCGTACCGCGATGCCGACGGCTTCGACGTCCGCCGCATCGAGCTGCACGGTGACACGCTGAAGGCGATCATCGGCCCCAGGTACCCGCTGCGGCCACTGGGCAACGATCGCTACGAGGTCGTTGGCGCGGGCGTGGTCCTGGTGCTGCAGCCGCCGCGGAACGGCGAGCCCGCGAAGATGACGACGACGGACGCACCCGACGACGTGTACGTGCAGCTGCCCGCCTGGACGCCGTCCGCCGACGATCTCGCGGCGTTTGCCGGTACATACTACAGCGACGAGCTGGGGACGGAATACCGCTTCGAGGTAGAGAACGGCCGGCTGGTCTTCCACCACCGCAAGCTGCCGGACACCGTGCTCGAGCCGACGTTCGAGAACGGGTTCACGATGCGCGGGCGGGCGGTGGTTTTCGAGCGGGGCGCGGACGGACGAGTCAGCGGGTTCAGGATCTCGGACGGGCGGGTGTACAACGTGGCGTTCGAGCGGGTGCGATAGTCACGCCTGCGCACTGCCGACCATTGGAGGTGGCGGCCCTACCGAACAGACGCCGAAGCTGATACTCTGTTCGGCATGGCTCCCGGCACCGTCCGCATCCTGCTCTTCGCCGACTCGCATCTCGGCTTTGACCTGCCCAGGCGCCCGCGCAGCATGCGACGGAGGCGCGGCTATGACTTCCTGGCGAACCACGAGGCCGCCCTGGAGCCCGCGCTGAAGGGCGAAGTGGACATCGTCGTCCATGGCGGCGATGTGTTCCACTATCCCGACGTCGATGCAACCCTGGCCTGGCGTGCGCTGCGTCCACTGGTGCAGGTCGCGGACGCAGGTGTGCCGGTGTTCATCGTGCCGGGCAACCACGAGCGGGCGAGGATTCCGCACGCGCGATTCGCGGACCATCCGCGCGTGCACGTGTTCGATCGGGCGCGGACCTTCACGGTCGACGTGCGCGGTGTGCGCGTTGCGCTCTCCGGCTTCCCGTACGAGCGGCGCGATGTCCGCACGCGCTTCCCGGCGCTTGTCGAGAACACGGGCTGGCGTGCGCACGACGCAGATTTACGGCTTCTGTGCATGCACCACTGCGCGGAGGGCGCGACGGTCGGGCCCGGCGACTTCACGTTCACCACTGCACGCGACGTCGTGCGGCTGCGTGATGTGCCTCCCGAGTTTGCCGCAGTCCTGTCGGGCCACATCCACCGTCAACAGGTGTTGACGGCGGACCTGCGCGGCCGGCTGGTGGGTGTACCGGTGCTGTATCCGGGCTCGGTCGAGCGGACTGCGTACGCAGAGATGGGGGAGCGGAAAGGGTACTTCCTCGTCGACGTCGAGGTGCAGGATGGGCGCCCGCGCGTGACGTGGGACGCCCGGGCGCTGTATGCGCGGCCGATGGTGTCGGTGGAGGTTGATGTCGCCGGGCGGAGCGGCGAGGAGCTCGATCGCGCGGTGCGTGAGATCGTGGCGGGAATGCCGGAGGATGCGGTGCTGCGCGTGCGGGTGACGGGTGCGTTGGGCCAGGAGCATTTCCGGGTGCTGCGAGCTTCGTATGTGCGCAGATACGCGCCTCCGACGATGAACGTCGAGATACAGGCGGCAGATGAGCCGTTCAGACGACGTCGCTCTACCCGCGAGGCAGCGGGGAGCAATGATACGATAAGGCCACAGCTCGAGCTGGGCCTGCTGCACTGACGCGTCGGCCCAACAGGGCCGGACCGACAGACATCCTTCGCCCGTCGAGGCGGGCGACGACGCCGCACTCTCGTTATGTTCTTTGCCTGTCCTGTCAGGCCATCACGATTGCAGTCCAACACCGGAGCACTCGCCGATGCTCAAGACGACTCGGGTACTGACGCTATCCCTCGCCGTGCTCGTACTGGCGCAGCCCGTCACGGCCCAGACGCAGCTCAGGCCGGGAACGCCGCAGGACGCCGGCATGTCCGCCGCTGTCCTCAACGGGGCGGTGGGACTATACCGGGAGGCGGTTGAGCGCGGCGATCTGGTGGGCGCCGTCGTGCTGGTGGCGCGGAATGGAAAGGTCGTCGTTCATGAAGCCATCGGCCAGCGCGACTGGCAGCGGAATCTGCCGATGGAAACGAACACGATGTTCCGGATGGCGTCGAACACCAAGCCGGTGATTGCGACCGGCATCGCGATCCTCGAGGAGCGCGGCCTGCTCCGTTACGATGACCCTGTTCGCAAATACATCCCGGAGTTCGACAACTACCGCGCCGGCTTCATAACAATCGGCCAGCTGCTCAGTCACACGAGTGGGCTGCGCATCCCGACACTGTTCCTGGAGCCGTACACACCCGGCCCTGACGGAAAGCCCAGTCTGCAGACGGAAGTGGCGAAGTTCGGCGCTGTCGGTGCGGCGGTGCCGCCGCCGGCGGAGTACAGCTACAGCAATCCCGGCTACAACACGCTCGGCGCCATCATCGAGATTGTATCCGGCAAGCCGCTCGACGTGTTCCTTCGCGACGAGATCTATCGGCCGCTCGGCATGGTGGACACGTACCACCACGAGACGGAAGAAGGCACCGACGGGAAGCTCAATCGCATGGGCGCCGTCTACTACGAGCGCGAGAACGGCCGATGGGTGCCGGGCTGGCGGCCGGGCGATGAGCCGCAGGTTCCGTTCGTACGCGCATCGGGCGGCCTGATCTCGACGGCGTGGGATTACGCGATCTTCCTGCAGACATTCCTGAACGGCGGGAGCTACGGCAGCACGACGCTTCTGAAGCCCACGAGCGTCGAACGCATGACGTCACGTCACACACCGGACGGCGGGCCAGCGTACGGCTACGGCTGGGGGCTGCAGAACGGGCAGTACGGCCACAGCGGCTCGGACGGCACGTATGCATGGGTGGATCCGGAGCGCGGCATCATCGCGATGGTGCTGACGCAGACGCCGCGTGGGCGGAATCCGATCGCGAAGTTCAGGCAGATGGTGGGGTTGGCGGTGGAGGACGAGGGGCAGGTTGCGACGCAGTGAGAGGGTGGCCAAGGAAGAGGGCTGAGCCAGCCCTCGCGCGATACGATGAGTCTTGGCCTCCGCGTGGCTTCAACGCATATTGTGAGTAGCCTCCCGCTTGCTGCCACGAAAAAATCATCGCGCCTGTGCTTGGCATTGCCCATTGGCCCATCAGTCCAGAGGCTACTGGCTAATTGAGTCTCGCGGGTGGCAGCGGTGTCGCTTTGAGCCGGCGGGACAGGCATATCGATCCTCGTCATCCTGCGGCCAGTCGTTAACTCACATCGTCTATGATCAAGGTAGTTGATCTTTTTGCGGGACCGGGCGGGCTCGGCGAAGGTTTCTCGGCTTACATGACTGAATTGGGCGTTCCGGCCTTTGATGTCGGGCTTTCGATAGAGAAGGATCCGATCGCTGGTCAAACCCTCAAGTTGCGCAAGTTCTTTCGCGCGTTCTCTGACGCAGTACCGCGGGAATACTATGCGCTCTTACGACGTGAACTGAGTGTGGAAGAGTTGTATGCGCGGTATCCTGGGGAAAGCGCGCAAGCAGAGAAGCGGACTTTGATCGCGGAGCTTGGTCGCGATGCTGAGACAGCCGCGGTTGTGCGCAGGCGAATTGATCAGTTTGTAGCTGACGCTGAGCCTTGGGTACTTATCGGGGGGCCGCCGTGTCAGGCGTATTCTTTGGTCGGTCGTGCACGGAACCGCGGTAACCCGTCTTACGATCCCGACACAGACAAGCGGCAGCGCCTCTACGTAGAATATCTGCAGATTCTCGCAGACCACGCGCCAGCCGCGTTCGTCATGGAGAATGTCAAAGGGCTGCTTTCTGCGAGTCTTCAGGACCAGGCGCTGTTCAAGCTGATCGTTTCTGACCTGCAGAATCCTGCAACCGCTCTTCGGAGGGATGGCCGCCGCATTTGGCGAAGGCGCGCCGTGCGATATACCGTCTTCTCAGTATCCACTGGGGCGGAGCTAGGCCCTTGCAACATCGGCGACGCAGTAGTCCGTGCCGAGGATTATGGAGTACCTCAAGCCCGGCACCGCGTGATTCTCATTGGCATTCGGTCAGACCTGAATATTGCAGGTCCGGCCCGACTCGAGCCCGTGCGCGCCGTCCCCGCTGGAGATGTGTTGCTTGGTTTGCCGGCCCTTCGGAGCGGATTCTCACGTCGGCCGGACTCCGACGATGCGTGGGTGATGTTTCTCAAGAACCAGCGCGAACGAAGGTGGGCGACGTCTGGCGCAGCATCAAAAGGCGGAGCAGAACTGAGGACTCGGATCCAACGTACGCTTGACGAGATAGGTGCCCATAAGGCTGGTCGCGGATCCGAGTTCGTGCCAGGACCAGCGACCGTTGGCGTACACAGCCACTGGTACCTGGACCGTCGTCTTGACGGTGTAGTTAACCACACATCGCGCGGACATATGGACCGGGATCTGTGCAGGTACTTGTATGCTGCCTGCTTCGCTCAGGAGCATGGCAGGTCGCCGCTGCTACGCGACTTCCCAGCGGACCTGCTACCAGACCACGTCAGCGCTCAAACGGCATTGCGGATCGGCGGCAACTTCGAAGACCGCTTCCGCGTTCAGTTGGAGACGCGCCCAGCCACAACCGTGGTTTCACATATCAGCAAGGATGGCCATTACTACATTCATCCAGACCCCTTACAGTGCCGGAGTCTGACTGTCCGGGAGGCGGCAAGGCTTCAGACATTCCCGGATAACTACTATTTCTGCGGCCCGCGGACAGCACAGTACGTACAGGTCGGTAACGCCGTCCCGCCATTCCTCGCATACCAGATTGCAGAGCGAATCCATCAGATGCTGCAGGAAGGGCGTTGATGGCTGATCGTCTTAGCCGGGCTCATCGAAGTTGGAACATGAGCCGCATCAGGGGTGAGAATACCACCCCTGAGAAACTGGTGCGATCGGTACTGCATGGCCTCGGCTTCCGATTCCGGTTGCACCGGAAGGACCTGCCGGGCAGACCGGATATCGTGCTGCCAAAATGGCGAACTGTTGTGTTCGTCCATGGGTGCTTCTGGCATCGTCATTCAGGCTGCCGCTTCGCTTACACACCGAAGTCGAGAATCGATTTCTGGTTACGGAAATTTCAGGAGAACGTGGAAAGGGACAGGCGGAATGTGGACGCGCTAGAGGCGGCTGGATGGCGAACCATTGTCGTATGGGAATGCGAAACCGTCAACTCGGAGCGACTCGCCCGGCGGCTTTCACGTGAGATTGTTCGAGGGGTTAACCGTCAAAGAGGACGGGACTGATGTTCCAGTGGCATTTCCGAGAGAAGCGAACCGGCGATGATATCAGTGACCCGATCACTGGGGAATTCTTTGCAGACGGCAGCCTGGACAACCCGTCCACTGCTCTTGTGCGAGAGGCCCTTCAGAATGCTCTCGACGCGGGCAAGGGTATAGACCGCGAAGGATCGCCTGTGCGTGTACGAATCGCGATGCAACGCGACAAGCACGCCGTCCCGCCAGCTGTCGCGCGGAGATGGTTCGGTACTCTGGGGCCACACCTGCGCACTCCGAACAATGGACTTCGGGATCGGCCGGGGCCCGACGAACCTTGCGATTACCTGGTCGTCGAGGATTTCGGCACTTCTGGCTTGACTGGAGATACTGAATCCGACTCTGCCGACGGGGAACGGAACAACTTCGTTGATTTTCTGCGGAGTGATGGCCGCACGCGTAAAGGCACTGGGGATAGAGGAAGCTGGGGAGTTGGAAAGAACGTCTTCCCGCGCTCGAGCCGCATCAATGCTTATCTGGCGTTCACGGTGCGCGTGGACGACCAGCGCAGACTGGTCATGGGCAAGTCTATCCTCAAGATCCGTACAGTGCACGGCATTCAGTACCAGCCGTCATGCTACTTGGCGGAGTCCTGGAATCCCGATGAGGTGCCGCGGCCGTTCGAAGACGTTGAGGTCATACAGCGCCTGCAGCGCGATTTCGATATACGTCGGAGGTATGAGCCCGGTCTGTCCCTGGTGATCCCATGGTTGGACGCCGACATCAGATACCAGGACATCCTCGCCGCGGTGGTCCGTCAATACTATTTCGCGATACTCAGTGGCACGCTTCAGATCGAGCTGCAGAACAACTCTGAGAGCTTGCATCTCGCCGCGGACAATCTTGAGGATATCGTACGCGCGCAGGTTCCGGAGTTCGCGGAGGAAGTAGCGCTGGCTCGCTGGGCTCTCTCGGTTGATGCTCGGGACCTGCTCACATTGATGTCTCCAAGACCAGATGCCCCACAGAAGTGGAGCGCGGACCTTGTTGCTGAGGAGGCACGAGAGGCAATCAAGACGGCCCTGGCTTCGCGCGAGCGGGTGGCGATAAGGGTGCCGTTACACGTGCGGCAAGCACGAGCTGCCGCTGAGCCGACATTCTTCGATATCTACCTCGAACACCACGATGGTGATCGAGTTATTCGGCCATCGTTCTTCCGAGAACAACTTGCCATCAGTGGCGTCAAAAGAGCTGTCGGGGTTCCGAAAATAAGAGCCTTGGTAGTTGTTGAGGATCAGCCGCTAGCTGACCTGCTTCGTGCTGCAGAACCGCCTAACCACACGGACTGGGATATGAAGACGGCTAACTTCAGGCACCAGTATCGTGACGGAAACCATGTGATCACTTTCGTAAAATCGTCTGTCAAGGAGCTGTTGACGCACGTTCGCGCCGGGGATGATGAGCCCGATTTCAATATAGCTATTGATTTCTTCGGTGTTCCTGAGCCCGGAGCTGTACCCCAAGGGAGGAAGGACAACAAGAACGGAAAAGAACCACCCAAGAAATTTTCGGGGGTTGAAAGTCAGCAACAGTCATACGGCGTTTCCGTTGTAAGCGGCGGGTTCGCTATCCGGCCGACCGCGTTCGGTCGGCTTCCCGAAAGAATCATTGTTGCCGCGGCGTATGATGTCCTCAGCGGCAGCCCATGGAAGCTTTACGAACCAGCTGACTTTGATTTTACCCGCCGAGATAAGAACGGCCTTGCAATCACCTGCGAAGGTGAGCTTGAGTATCGGGTTTTGGAGCCAAATCGGATCGAGCTAAGGCCACGCGGTCCGAACTTCGAATTCCGAGTTGTCGGATTCGACCCGAACAGGGACGTCATCGTGCGAGCATATCATCGAAAGGAGGTTCCCGTTGGCGATACGGCGGTTGAACTTCACGAAGCGGAAGAAGCTCACGCGCAACGAGGTTAGCATCCGACTCACTGACCGCGTTGATGGTGAGCCCCGACGGTTCGAGGCGCACCTGAACCTGCCCGCTGAGCTTCCGGCTGATGCTCTCGTTTTTATCGAGGCGCAGCGGGCCAGCCCTTTCGCACGAATGCGGTTTCCGTGGGGGACTGTAGGGGCGCTGCGGCCGCCGGCCGATACTACGCTAACCGATTTTCCAGAGGAGCTCGGCCTTCCTGTATTTCGTGTGAAGGTGACAAGCGCCCAAGGTGCGCGCGGAAAGCTTCTGGCGGAAGCGCATAGAATCCGGCCCGTCGATCCGAGCGAAGTCCCCGATAAGCGACGTGGTATCCTGCCGATCTCATGGAAGGACAATGACGGACTGGTCTGGCAGTTAGACATTAATGACAGTTCGGGACCACGTCTCTACATAGACAAGACCGCTGACCCGTACGGCGACCTCCCGAGCCAAGCGCACTTCAGAGCGCTTGTTTTTCCCGAGGTGATGCGCCAGGTGCTCGCATTCATTGTGAGGGATGAAGACAGCCTCGATGAACCCGGCACATGGCGCCATGCATGGATGTCGCTGCCGCGGCAAACATTTGGCTTTACAGAACCCTGCCCTTCCACGAGCGATGAAACGGTGAAGGACGAGTGGGTAAACGATGCGGTGAAGTGGTGTGCCAGAAAGGCGGGTTTTTGCCGGGCGATAGCACCCGAGGCAGGTGAAGAATGAAATTCCGTCGCTTCAATTCGGAAGGTGTGGGTGTATTTCGGGAGTATTTGCATCGTTTGCGGGAAGATCCTGTGCTGCCTCCGCCATTCCACTTACTCGAGGATATACAGTACACCGAGGAACTAGACCCTTCGATAGTGGCTGTGCCGTACCGCTTCAACAACCGGATGTCCTTCGCTCGGTGGCTGTACGAGGCGTCCGGCCGGGAGCAAGCCCTCATCCCGCGAGGAGATCCCGGTTTCTGGGCGTGGCTCTCACTCGCGTTGTTCGACCAAGTGGCTCCAGCTGACGGGCAAGGGCGGAGGCGCCCGGGGGCGGATGCCCGTCATATACCGGACGCAAGTGACTGGCGGCGACGCTACCGCCACCTCCTCGCCAGCCCGTATGATGTATTCATGCTGCATCGTGACAACCCGATGCGTGCGTACGTTGCCTTGGTCAATCCTCTGCACAAGCCGGGTGAGCTTACGGAGCAATTCACGGCACGCGTGGATATCGTCAGCTGTCCCGGCACGATGGCGTTGGCGAGCTATCTGTACGTCGACCCTGAGACGGGGTCACGTAAGAGGGGGGCGTCGGGTCGATCCGCGCGCCGGTTCGGCAAGCTGATGAACCAGTACACCCGAACGTTCGATCTCCCGGAGATGAGGCCTGACCAGTTCGCGGAACTGCTACCCAGGGAGTTCGACAGGTTCAAGGTGGAAGAAACTAGCGTGAAGGGCCGCTGACACAGGATACATCGTTCAGCCTGATCCAACTGCACGGCATCGGTGTTCACATGCCGACCATCCCATTTTCCTCAAGCGCATCTTAGCGGTCTGAGATGACGACTATTGTCATCGAGTGATGAGCATGACATCGGCACTGAACCGATGTACTCGGAACAGGCGGCAGGTCCCGGCGGACGCGTAATATGACCCACACCGAAGCCCTCGCCTTCCTCACCGCCGCCGGCCCCTTCCACGGAACATGGGTCGACGTCGGCGCCGGCACAGGCACCTTTTCCCTCGCCCTCGCGGAGCTGCTCGGCCCGACCGGTAACGTCATCGCCATCGATACCAATGAACGTGCCCTGCGCCAGCTGAGCACGAATGCCGGGCGAACAGGCGCGACACACGCGCCCGTCTCGACCGTTCACGCCGATATGCACGATCTCTCCGCAATCGCGGACCTCGCCGCAGGCGGCATCGACGGCTTCCTCTTCGCCAACGCGCTCCACTTCACTCCGACACCCGACACCGTGCTCACACAGGCCGTAAAGCTCCTGAAGCCGGACGGCCGCATCGTGGTGATCGAGTACGACCGCCGTCAGGCGAACCCCTGGGTACCGCACCCGCTTCCTCTCGGCCGCCTCGCCGAGGTCGCTAGATACGCCGGGCTCACCGCGCCGCGCGAAATCGCACGGCGCCCGTCAGCTTACCACCGCGAGATGTACCTGGCCGTGCTGCAGCGGAGGGACAATGCGTAACACCCAGCCCGATGTCCGGTCCGTGGTTGTGTGGGTCGATCCTGCGCCCGCCACCTCACGTCCGCGCCAGGATATCCGTCGCGCGGTGGTCCGCCGGCACCGTATCGATCAGGATCAGCTCGCCTTCCGCGTTCCGCTTCCGCAGCGGCGCGATCGCCTGGTACGCAGCCGACTCGTACCATGCCCGCGCCTTCTCACGACTCGGGAACTGCACGATGATCAGGTCGCCCGTCCAGTCTCCCTCCAGGCGGTCGATCGTGCCGCCATGTACGAGGAAGCGGCCGCCGTACGGCTCCAGCGTCGCATCGATCCGCTCCAGGTACTCCACGATGTCCGGACCCATATTGACGTTGCGCAGGTGCGCAACCGCGAGGGCCGGCAGGCTGTCCGTATTCACTGATTCCTCCTTTCCCCGGTATCGTCGAGAAGCGTCGTACGCCGCGCTCGTCATCGTCGCCTGACAGGGCGCTCCGTCATGCCGCACTCACGGAGTACGCGAGCTGCGCCGCCGCAACGAACAACAATCCGGTGAACACCAGGTCTTCCACCCAGTCCACGGTCTGCGGACGTCGCTCGAGCAGCACCTTCGGGTTGTAGTAGAAGATCGAGATGAGGATCATCAGGACGGCGAAGCCGAGTGCGAGCCGTTCGGATCCCGCCGCCCTGCGGAACAGCAGGGTAATCACCACGCCCGCGGTTCCGTACAGTGCGATTCCCTGCATGACGAAGGCGCGCATCGTATCGTGGCGCGAGGTGCCCGCCTTCCACGTCGCGCGATAGAGCTCGTAGACGAGTGAGATCACGAACGCGACGGTGAGCACCCAGGCCGCGTGCGTCGTGAGTGAACTGATCAGAATCATCAGCCGTTGTCCCGTTCAGGTCCGCCGTGCGGGCACGACACCCGCTCGGCAATGTGAGACGAACGGGCGGGCAGATGAGTGACGGTTGGGGCTGCTTCAATAGAACTCCAGCCAGAGCTCGTACTCGACCTTTGCCGCGCCGTCGGTCGGGCCGAAGAAGTGGGACGAGCTCGCGGACGCCTGCGCTACAAGGGAGTGGCCTCCCGACTGCGTGCCCGGATAGACGTCTGCGATCTCTATCGTCGGGCAGTCATCATCCACGGCGCGCGCGCGGTGCAGCAGGACGTTGATCCTGGCCAGGCCGGATCCGGAATAGTCCACGGTGCATTTGATCTCTCCGCGCACCCTCACGGTCTCGAACGGCTGGAACAGAAACTGGAGATAGATCCGGCCGATCGGGCCCGCGGTAGCCCATTCGAGCCGCTGGGCCCACGACGAGCTGATGCTCACGGTTCCGGTGATTCCCCTCATCCATCCGGTGGCTGGATCCGTCGATACCTGGAACGTCGCCTTCGCGCTGGCGCTGCCCTGCAGCTCGGAGCAATCGATCGAGATCGTAGCCGACGCTTCGCCCTCCAGAATGGGCTGCCAGTTCTCGGGCCTCGGATCACCGACGGTCTCCTCGTCGACCTGCCGGCAGGGAGCATCGAGGCCACCGAGTACCTCCGCGAGCAGGTAGCTCTGGATCAGCTCGACGCGTTTCACGGGCGGCAGCACCATCGTCGCTGCAGCCACAGACTGTACGTTCCCGCTCGCGGCGCGGATCGTGACCTCACCGGAGTGTCCGCTCAGCGTTGCCTGGACGGTCGCTGTTCCGTTGACGAGCTCGACACTGCCTGGTGAAAGCGTCCCGGCCGATGGGCTGAGCGTCACCGATCCTCGCCAGCCGTTCTCCGGCCAGCCGGTCCCATTCAGCGCAGTGACCGTCAGAGGAAAGGGCTGACCTTCGGTGACTGTATCGGGGATCTCGACCGCGAACGCGGTCACCGAGGTGGTAGGGGGACCGGGCTCCGGCCCGGTCGCACTGTCGCCGCAGGCGGAGAGGGCAAGCACGGCAGCTGATAGTGCGATGTAGCGTGATGCGGTCTGCATGGCGTCCGTCCGCGTGGTGGGGGGTCGCATTCCACCCACAATGCGCGGACGTCACCGATTCGGGATCACGAGGGCGCGCTTCCGGCGGTCTGAACGAAAGTGTCCCCGGTATGCGCCATTCACGCACGACCTGGCGCGACCCGGCCGGGGACTTGGTTCTGATCGCTTCCTGAACGTCCGGTGTTCACTCCGGCGTCGTAGTAGCGGCCGGGCTCGATTGTCGCAGCGACCCGGCGAGCAGAAATCCGATTCCTGACACCGCGAGCGCCTCGAAGATCGCGACGCCGTCGCTCATGCTCACCAGCGTGCGCGGCAGGTGCACGATCCAGAACCACGAGAACACCATGCAGCCGGCGAGGAGCGCAGCGAGAGGCGCGGTGGCGGGCGCGAGCAGTCCTGCGCCGAACACGATGAGCGCAATGCCGGCCACATACGTCCAGGACACGGCGTCGCCGGGGAACCACGCGGGGATCAGTGATGCGACGAAGGGCGTGTGCAGGAAGTGCTGCACGCCCGTAAGCAGCAGGAAGAGACCGAGCAGCACGCGTGCGGCGGTCGTGAATCCGTCGGTCGCATCGATGAGCCGCCGCATGCAGGCGCTGCCGCGTTCGATCGGCGGCGCCGTTGCGGCCACGGCGAGCGCGCCACCGAGCAGCGTCCAGGCCTTGCCCAGTCGTGTCCACGATCCGGCGAATGGCGCGTCGATGAACAGGACGGGCAGGTTGCGGGCGAGTGCCCACACGGCGATCAGCGCTGCGATGAACAGAGCGACAGCGCGGACCCTCCGTCCCATCAGGATCGCGATGCCGGCAAGGATGACGGAGGTGCCGCTGGCACCGGTCCACAGGCCTTTGCCGGGTACGCCGTCCGGCCATGGCGGCGCGCGGCCCAGCATGAAGTCGCCGAACACGAAGTGCGTGACGCCGATGCCGATCAGGCCGAACGCGACGAGCGTGCGGCCGACCATGACGAGCGGCTGCGACGTCGCCTGCGGGATGGCCGTGGTTCGCGTTCCCAGTGTCGTCGACATGTCATGGGAACGAATGGGGCATACGAACCGGGACAGGCAGCCCCCGGGCGGGTGCCGGAAATCGATCCTGCGCGATTCCCTTCAGGTGTTGGTGAATCTCGACCCGCGGCGGCGCGTGCCGCGTCTCGTCGAGCCTCGAGCGAAAGCGCTTACGGGAACGGCGACAGCTCCGAACGCACCGTCGCAGCGATCTCCGCCACGCTCTGTCCCGTCAGCCACGGCGCCAGCAGGATCAGCACGAGCATCAGCACGACGATGCCGAGCTGGATCCGCGTGCCGCGCGACCACGGCCCGGCCCATGGCCGTGCGGATGTATCTGCCACCGGTACGTTCGTCTCCGTGCCGGTGACACCGCGCAGGGTGATGAAGTAGGCACCCACGCGTGCGACCTCGTCCGCCATCAGCACGCCGCTGCGGATGAGCCGCTGCAGCGATGGCAGCCGGCTCGCCGCGGCGCTCGCCTGCGGGAAGGCGCGCAGGCCGAGGACACCGATCACCGTGTCGAGGTAGAGCGTGACCGTGAGCGCCACGAGCAGCAGGACGAGGTCGAGCCGGATGCTCCAGAGCGCGTTCCCGGCGACGAGGGTTGGTGCTGGGCCGCGGTGGCGGTAGACCTCGAGCGCGAAATGCAGCGAGACCAGCACGAACAGCCAGAACAGGCCCGCCGCCAGGCTCAGCACCACCGAAAGGACGATGTAGGGGACGAAGAACGAGACGCGTTCGTCGTGCTCGATACACCATTCCCGCATGGCAACCCTGGGTTGAGTCCGTCGTGGGGCTTCCCGCCGTGAGGCTTCGCAGCCGTAGCATACTCATCAATACGCGGAAGGTTCGTGAAACGCTTCGCTTCCGGTGAGTCATCGGGGGCGCCGACCCGGAGCTGCAGCCGCAGGTGGAGTACGTGCAGCGACAGCTGAATCGCCTGCCCCCGGATCGGTAGCGTCGCCGCACTCGAACCAACGTCCCGTCGCGCTCAACCGACCTCGACTGGAACCGCGCGCTGCGTCCGCTGAAGCGCGTCCCGCAGGATCGCGCCCACCTGCTCCGGCTCGAGCAGGAACGCATCGTGGCCGTGCACCGATTCGATCTCCACGTAGCGCGCACGCGCAGCGGCCGTCCACTCCTGCACGGTCTCAGGCTCATACAGCAGATCGCCCGTGATGCCGACACCGACCAGCTCGCCGGTGAACGCGCGCAGCGCCGGTCCGACACCCCCGCGTCCGCGGCCGACGTCGTGCGCGTCCATTGCGTCGAGCAGCGTCAGGTAGGCTGCGCTGTCGAAGCGACGCACGAACTTCGCGCCCTGGTGATCGAGGTACGACTGCACCTGGTACCTGCCATCGTCGCGCTGCGCACGGCCGAAGCGCGACTCGAGCTCCGCCGCGGTCCGGTACGTCATCATGGCCGCCATGCGCGCGATCTCGAGACCGGCAACACCACCGACCTCGATCGCACGGCGCTGGATGTGGCCAAACCCGATCGCCTGCGCCGTGTGCGCCGCCGGCGCAGCGAACACGACAGCAGCGCGCGTGAGCTGCGGGAAACACGCCACCCACTCCAGCGTGACCATCCCGCCGAGCGACCCGCCCGTCGCGAGCGCGACGGACGGGACCTCGAGAGTCTCCACGAGCCGTCCCGTCAGCCGGGCCATGTCCCGCGGCGTGACGCGCACGCCGTCGGGCACGCGCGTCGTGCCGTAGCAGGAGCCGAGCAGGTTCGTGCTCAGCACCGCGTACCGGCGCGTGTCGATCGCACGGCCCGGCCCGATCACGTCGCCCCACCAGCGCAGCGGATCTGCGTCCGCGGTCAGCGAGTGGAAGACGACAACGAGGTTGTCGCGCGCAGCGTTGAGCTCGCCGGTCAGCGTGTACGCCTGGCGCACGTCGCTCAGCACGTGCCCGGACTCGAGCTCGACGCTACCCGCGTCGCGGTAGTGCAATACAGCTGCGGTCATGCCATATCTCCGGTTCGCCTCCCGTTCCCGCTCACAACCCCACCGCCGAGCGCAGCGCACCATCGAGATCGCGGATCAGGTCGGCCGCATCCTCGATCCCGATGGACAACCGGATCAGGTCGTCCGTGACACCGGCCGCATGACGGTCCTCCACGGAGAGCTGCTCGTGCGTGGTGCTCCACGGATGGATGATCAGGCTCTTCGTATCGCCGACGTTCGCGACGAGCGAGAACAGGCGCACACGCTCGATCACCCGCCGCGCAGCCTCCTCGCCGCCCAGAACGCCGAACGTGAGCACGCCGCCGAACCCGCTGGACAGGTACCGCTTCGCCGTCTCGTGCGTGACGTGTGACTCGAGGCCGGGGTAGCTGACCCAGGACACGGCAGGGTGACCGTCCAGGAAGCGGGCAACCGCGAGTGCATTGTCGGCGTGGCGCTGGACGCGCAGGTGCAGTGTCTCCAGGCCCTGGATGAAGAAGAAGGCGTTGAAGGGCGAGAGCGCTGCGCCGATGTCGCGGAGCAGTACGACGCGCAGACGGATCGCAAACGCGATGTTGGCGCCGTTGAAGTCGCCGAACACACCTGCGAACGACAGACCGTGGTATGCGGGCTCGGGGTCGACGTACAGCGACTTGAAGCGCGGCGAGGCGGCCCAGTCGAAGCGCCCGGAGTCGACGACCACGCCGCCGATCGAGCTGCCCTGCCCGCCGATCCACTTCGTCGCCGAGTGGATCACGATGTCTGCGCCATGCTCGATCGGCCGGCAGAGGATCGGGGTCGCGAACGTGTTGTCGACGACGAGCGGAACGCCAGCCGCGTGTGCGACATCCGCGAGACGTCGAAGGTCGGGAACGTCGAGCCGTGGGTTCCCGATCGTCTCGACGTAGACCGCCCGCGTCGTGTCGTCGATGGCGGCCTCGACGGCGGCGAGGTCGTTCGTATCGACGAACTTCGCGGTGATGCCCAGCCGCGGCAGGGTGTGCCGGAAGAGCGCGGCAGTCCCGCCGTAGAGCGACTGCGACGTCACGATCGAGTCGCCCGCCTGCGCGAGGTTCAGGATCGCGAGCGTCTCGGCGGCCTGTCCGCTCGACGTCGCAACCGCGGCAACACCGCCCTCCAGGTTCGCGATGCGACGCTCGAAGACATCCGTCGTCGGGTTCATGATGCGCGTGTAGATGTTCCCGAACTGCTGCAGCCCGAACAGGCTCGCGGCATGCTCGGGGCTGTCGAACACGTACGACGTCGTCGCGTAGATCGGCACGGCACGCGCGTTCGTGGCCGGGTCGGCGCTCTCCTGCGCCACATGCACGGCACGCGTGCCGATGCCGTACGTCGGAACGTCCTGGGTCGTGGTGCTCACGGTGTCTCCTGTCGTGCAGACATGAAAAAAGCCCGGCCCCCTCCTGCGAGAGGGCCGGGCGGGAGCCGGGTGTGTCCCGGTCAGCTCGTGCGTTCAGGCGCGCACGATCCCGTCCGCCTCTCCACAGGAGAGCCGCACATGCACGCACACATACACATATGCATGCGGACGGTCGGGATGGTGCGCTTCATACGCTCGTGCTCGAGTTCGTTGACGAAAACAAAAAGGGCCCGGACGGATCGTACCGCCGGGCGATCGCGTCTTTAGCACCTTGTTTAACGTGGCGGCAAGCGGCGGCAAATCACCACGGACTTCGAGCTTGTGGACCCATCATAACCCACGCGGCCACAAAGTGTCAAGCTGCAGGGCATCTGCACCGTGCGGCGCGCGGTGCAGTGTCCCTCACGCCCGTCCTACCGCGCACGCTCGGCCCGCGTGTTCACGGCCAGCAGTGCAACGACCTCACCACGCTCGTCGCGCTCGAACTCGACGGTGATCCCGCCGCCAAGGTAGACGAAGGTGTCGGTCGCCGTCGGCACCAGCTCGAGCGGCTCCCCATCATCCTGCGCGAGCATGAGCCGATCCCCGTCGCGCGTCACCGTGAGCTCGACGTCCGCGACGTGATACGTGCCCGTGTACTCATCGAGTGTTGCCGGCGCGAGAGCAATCGGCGTGATGACCTGGTGCGCGATGCCGGGCCATCCGTAGACGCGCGCAGCGGCGAGGATGATCTCCTGGGCGAGGGGCGCGCCATTGTCGCTGTTGGTCATGACGACGATGCCCGCACCGCTTCTCGCGAATGCGACGAAGTTGCTGCGGTAGCCGGCATTCGCGCCGCCGTGCGAGAAGCGAAGCGAATCGCCTGCGCCGGCGACGGCCACGCCGATCCCGTAGCTGCCCATGATATGGGTGAGCATGTCCTCGGCGGTCTCGCGCTTCAGGATCGTGCCGGCTTCACCGCGGAGCGACCGCTGAATCGCCAGTGCAAAGCGCGCATAATCCGACGGCGTCGTCCAGAGACCCGCGGCTGCCATCTCGGGATAGGTATGGAACCGTCCCCGGACGGCGGAGCCGTTCGAGCGGTACGCGGTGGCGGCGCGCTCGTGCAGCCTGGCGGGCAGCGGCTGCTCCGAGGTCGACGAGCTCATGCCGAGCGGCTCGAGCACGCGCTGCTGCAGCAGCGTTGCGTACGGTACGCCGGTCACGTCCTCCAGCATCTGCTGCGCGATGGTGTAGCCGCCACCGGAGTAGCGCCAGAGCGTCCCGGGCTCCGTGTCGACGCGGATCGGCGCGGTGTTCGTCGGCGGCTCGGCGTCGAGCACCTGCACGGGCGTCGGTATTTCGGTACCCGGAGCGTAGCCCGGGAAGCCATGCACGGTGACGCCGGCAGTGTGGGAAAGCAGGCCGCGCAGCGTAACGGGCTGCTTCGCGGTGAACTCGTTCGGGGGCACCTTCCAGGAGCGCAATGACTCGTTCACATCCGCATCGATCGAGACCGCGCCCTCGTCGGCCAGCACGAGTGCAAGCAGGGCGGCGAGCGGCTTGCTCATCGACGCTGCCTGGAACAGCGTCTCCGGCGTCGCCTCACGGCCCGACTCCACGTCGGCCAGCCCCCACGCACGCGCCCAGTCGATGCGACCGTCGTGGATCACGGCGACACTGACGGCAGGGACGCCGAGCTCCGCCATCCGATCCGTGATGCTCGAGAGCCCGGTGTCGCGCCCCTCGACGAGGATGGGCGGCTGCAGGCCCCGCTCGACCGCGGCTGCGCGGGCCTCGGGGGTGGCCGGAAGCTGGGCGTGGAGTGGTGCGGCGAATGCCAGGAGGAAGACAATGACTCCGGCGCATCCCTGGATCATGCGCCGCCCGCTGTGGGTGGCCGCGACAGCGGGTCCGGACCGGCGTCGAATGCTCGTCCTCATGGCTCCCCTCGTCTGGTTCGACTGGCTGCAACCAACCTGGCACCGGCCATCGTGTCTGGCCAAGCCTGTGGCTGCACGGCATCCCGATTGTGCTGCAAGTCCAATAATCGAAATTCGTTAGCTGTCCGTCCGCCGGTTGGCCGAAGATCCTTCTTGCCGCATGGCCGTGGGGCCGCTAGCATAGAAACTGGAATCCACTTCCATAACATGGAACTCGCCGCCTGGTAAGCGCCGCGCCGCATACCGCTGGCCGCAGCTCTCCAGACGTTTGGCGGCTTCGACTGCATGCTCCGTTGGATGCAAACATGTGGCTGTCCTTGCATCCAACTGTTGTTGTCGCAGACGGTTAAGCGCGTGTCGCGCTGCCTGTGCGCGACGCCTATCGGCGGCTCTCCGCCCATCGCGCCGCGGTGGTGTGAGCCGAGCCGCGCAGTCTCACCGCGTCACCTGGAGAGCTATGACAGTCGCGAAAAGGGATATCGCCATGCTGCTCGTGGCGGCAACACTCACAGCCTGCGGGGCGGCGCCCGATCCCTCCGCCGATGCTGCTGCACGCGATGAGCGGCTCGCCCGCATCCATGCGAGCTACGTGTTCGCGGACATTCACGCCCACCCCAGTCGCTTTCACAGAGCAAACGTCGACCGGATCGATGCAGACGAGCTGGAGCGATATCGCCGCGGCAGCATCGATCTCATCGTTGCCAATGTCTCGAGCGATGCGGCATTCCATGGCGGGTACACGAACCGCGATGGCACGACCGTACCGCGGCTGCGCGGTGACGACGTCTATCCGCTGAAGCCCGGGGAAGGCTTCTCCTTCATGCTCGATCGGCTCGAGCGGATCACGAATACGGTCTCGACGGGAGACGCGGTGCTGGCCGTGTCACCGGAAGCGGTGATGGAGGCGAAGCGCGACGGAAAGATCGCGATCATGGCCGCACTCGAGGGGGTGGACGGCGTCGAGGGCAGTCTCGACAACCTGCGTGAGATTCATCGTCGCGGCGTGCGGCTCGTTCAGCTGATTCACTTTCTGAACAACAGCGTCGGCCACAAGCAGACGGAGCCCTACATCGACGAGGGGCTGACCGATTTCGGTCGTGCGTTCGTCCGTGAGGCCAACCGTCTCGGCATGATCGTCGACCTCGCCCATGCGAACACGCCCACGATCATGGATGCCCTCGAGGTATCGACGCAGCCGATGATCTTCAGCCATACGGGGGTGAGCGCGCGGCATGACGGCGCGCGCTACATCACGAACGATGAGATCCGTGCGATTGCGGCGAAGGGCGGGATCATCGGGATCTGGCCGGCGAAGGCGCTCGGGAGCGCGGCCGAAGTCGTGGCGCACATCACCCATGTAAGGGACCTGGTCGGGATTGACCATGTCGGCTTCGCGAGCGATCTCCGCGGCATGGAGTACGTCCCCGAGTTCGGTGAGGAAGCGAACTTCCGCGCGATCGTCGACGCGATGATGGACGCGGGCTACAGCGACGAGGAGATCGGCAAGGTCATGGGTGGAAACTTCTTTCGCCTGTGGCAGGAGGTCGCGGCTGCAGCGGGCAGCACCTGACCCCCGCGGGGACGGGTGGCCGCGGTTCTTCATGATGAGATGTCGTTGACAACGCCTACGCCTGCTGGAAGGAGAGTCTCCGGAATGTCGAAGAGCGGCAAGGTCTTACTCTCCCGGCTCAACGAGCTGGTCCTGTCAGTCATCCTGAGTGTGCTGGTGGCGCTGCCCGCGGCCGCACAGCAGCAGAGCGGCACGATCGTGGGCACCATACTCCAGGAGGGAACCGGAACGCCGGTCAGCGCCGCGTCGATCGTGATCGTGGGTACGCAGATCGGCACGAGCGCGGATGCGAACGGCTCCTTCGTGCTCAACGGCGTGCCGGTCGGACGGCACGAGGTCGAGATCAGCTCACTCGGCTACAGCGCCTTCCGCACCGAGGTCACGGTCACGGCGGATCAGCCCGTGCGGATCGACGCAACGCTGCGGGTAGATGCACTCAGGCTGGACGAGATCGTGGCGACCGGCTACGGCACCTCGCGCAAGGAGGCGCTCACCGGCTCGGTGCTGTCCGTATCCTCGGAAGAACTGGCACAGCTTCCGGCCGCGTCGTTCCAGACCGCGCTGCAGGGCGCGCCGGGCGTGATCGTGACGAGTGCGGACGGCACGCCGGGCGGCGGCATCAACGTGCGTGTCCGCGGGGTTGGCTCGATCACAGCGGGAAGCGAGCCGCTCTACGTCGTAGACGGCATCCCCCTGTTCAACGACGCTTCCGGCATGGATCTCACCGGATTCGCGAACGATGGCCGTTCTGCGAACACGCTCGCCTCACTGAACCCGAACGACATCGAAAGCATCGTGGTTCTGAAGGACGCCGCGTCGACGGCCATCTACGGTTCGCGCGGGGCCAACGGCGTGGTCCTGATCACAACGAAGGGCGGTGTTGCGGGCAACACGATCCAGGAATCGAAGCCCCGGTTCGAGCTCAACTATCAGGCCGGCTTCTCGGGCCTGGCGTTCGACAACATTCACCGCGGCCTGAACGCGTCCGACTACCGTGACTTCTACATCGAGGCGCGGATGAACGCGGGGATGAGCCGAGAGGACGCGGAGGCGCAGTTCGAGAACGCGTTCCCGGTCCGTGAAGACAATGACTGGTTGGAGCTGATCACGCGGCGCGGCACCACGCAGCAGATCGACCTGAGTGCCAGGGGCAGCAGCGACAACGTCACGTACTTCGTCTCGGGCAGTGCCTACCTGCAGGACGGTGTGGTGATCGAGACGGACTTCAACCGCTATTCGGGTCGCTCGAACGTGACGGTCCAGGTCTCCGACCGCTTCCGCATCGCGAACAACCTGAGCATCGCGCGCACCATGCAGAACGCGCACCAGGACGGCACCGCCTTCCGGGCGCCGTTCTACCAGGTCGTGTTCACGCCCTCGGTCATCCCTATGTACGACGAGGAAGGGCAGTGGTACGCGAAGCACACGGACATCATGGGTGCCTACCACCCGGTCGGAGCGCTCAAGGAAGACGTCTGGCAGCGGCAGACGACCCGCTTCATCGAGAACCTGAGCGGAACGTTCACGTTCGATGAGCGCTTCTCCCTGTCGTCGTCGTGGGGCTTCGACCTCTACAGCGTTTCCGACTACGAGTACCTCAACCCGCGCTTCGGCGACAACCGGAACCTGGGCGGCGGCTTCGATGAGGGACGGGCGAGCATCCTGGCGTGGCAGGGCACGAACACCCTGACGTTCACGGACGTGTTCGCCAGCCGGCACCATGTCGACGGCGTCATTGGTGTGGAGACGAGCAAGACGACACGCGAGCGGGTGCGGGCAAACGGCTCGGGTTTCGCGCATCCTTCGCTCAAGACGGGATCGAGCGCCGCGATCACGCTGGGCTCGTCCGATCGCCTGGCCTACTCGTTCATCTCGACGTTCGCCCGTGCCAGCTACGACTACGACAACACGTACCTGGTCTCCGCATCGATCCGACGTGACGGCTCGTCGAAGTTCGGTCCCGAGAGGCGCTACGGCACCTTCTGGTCATTGGGGCTCGGGTATACGCTGACGAACTCGATCCTCAGAGACAACTCGTTCTTCGACTACCTGAAGCTGCGCGGCTCGTACGGCGAGATCGGCAACGCGGACATCGGCGCCTACGAGTGGCAGGGGCTGTACAGCTTCGCGCCGACCTACTACAACCTGCCTGGCTCCGGCCCGTCGCAGGTCGAGAACAGTGAGCTCACCTGGGAGTCGCAGGCGGCGTTCAACGTCGGGGTTGACTACGCCATCCTCGATAACCGTCTCTCGGGCGCAATCGAGTGGTACAAGAAGGTGTCCAGCGACCTGCTCCTCGACGTGCCCGTCTCCTACACGACCGGGTTCCGCAGCATGCTGCAGAACTACGGCGACATGGAGAACTGGGGCTGGGAGTTTTCGGTGAACGCGAGCCTGCTGCGCCGGCAGGGCTTCGACCTCGGCGCCAACTTCAACGTCACCACGCAGAACAACAAGATCACAAAGCTGGGCGCGCCCTACGTGGACGCCGCGTTCCGGCGTGCGGAAGGACACGACTACCAGGAGTACTTCCTCTACCCGTGGGCCGGCGTCGACCCGGCCAATGGTGAGCCGCTCTACTACACCGACGCCACGAAGACCACAACGACGAGTCTGCTGAACGAGACCGAGCGCATCTACGACGGGAAGTCGGCAACACCGAAGTACATAGGCAGCTTCGGCCTGACCGCCAATGCCGGACCGGTGACAATTCACACGAACGCGATCTACGCGTTCGGCCATTACCTCTACGAGTACGCTGCCCGCTACTACAACGGTGACGGTGCCTCGCTGCCCCGGTCAACGTCCCGCTGGGCGTGGGAGAACCGCTGGCAGAAGCCGGGCGACATCGCGAAAGTCCCGAAGCAGAAGTGGGGCGGCAGCGCGAACAACAATCCGAACTACAGCTCACGCTATCTGTTCAAGGGCGACTACGTGCGTCTCAAGGATGTGAGTCTCTCGTACCGGGTGCCGGAGGCATGGGCGAATCGCGTCGGCATGCGGTCGCTGTATCTCGATGCCAAGCTCACGAACTACCTGACGTGGGTGGGCGACGGTGACCTGCACATCGACCCGGAGCAGCCGTTCAACGGTGTGTACGAGACGACGTCGCCGGCCATGAAGACCATCAGCATCGGCTTCCGGTCGGTGTTCTGATGATGGCGCGGCACGATCAACAGCGGCTCACATTCCATCAGCAGGGTGGGATCATGCGAATTTCGAAGGCCCTGACACTCCTGATGCTCCTGCCGACCGCGGCGGTGAGCACGGCGTGCTCCGACTTCCTCGGGCTGGAGCCGCCGCAGTCGGTATCGGACGCAGTCTACTTCCAGACGTTGGACGACTTCCGTGCGGCGATCGTCGGCGTCTATGACCGCATGCAGTCCAACGCATGGTACGGACGAAGCATGTACATCATGTCCGATATCATGGGCGAGGACATCAAGAAGAACAGCACGGCGAACCGGTACAAGGAGTTCGCGGATTTCGAGGGCCAGGTTATCACGGGGCACATGTACGAGCGTGAGCTGTGGGCCGCCGTGTACCAGGGGATCGACCGGCTGAACCGGATCATCAACGCGGAGTTCACGCCGCCGGCCGCGAGCCAGGCAGAATACAACCAGATCATCGGCGAGGCGTATGCGCTGCGCGGACTCGCGTACTTCGATCTCGTGCGCATGTATGCCCAGCACTACACCTTCACGCCCGACGCGAGTCATCCCGGCGTGCCGATCGTACTGCAGACCGACGTGACTGCCCTGCCATCGCGGAACACGGTGCGGGAGGTGTACGCGCAGGCGATCGCGGACCTGAATGCGGGGATCAGCCGGATGACCATGGACCGCTACCCGCCGTTCATGATGTCCCGGACGGGGGCGCAGGCAATCCTCTCCCGGGTCTACCTGTACATGGAGGACTGGGAGCAGGCCGCAGCAATGGCCGACTCGGTGATCGGAAGCGGCAAGTATGATCTGGTGACCGGGTCGGCGTACGTGACGCAGTTCGTGACGGGCGCGTCGCCGGAGGCGATCTTCGAGCTCGAGTACAACTCGTCGGACCGGCAGGGTAACGAGGGGCTCGGCGGCATGTACCGGGCGACGGGCTACGGCGACTACCTGCCCTCCAAGGACCTCCTCAACCTGATCGCACCGGGCGACATCAGGAACGACGTGTTCGTCGAGGATCCGCTCCTGACCGGCATCTACGCGAGCATGCGCCTGAACAAGTGGCCGCTGGCCGCGGGCGACGACAACATCCCGGTGATCCGTCTCTCGGAGGTCTACCTCAACCGCGCGGAGGCGAATGCCCGCCTCGGGCGAACTGCACCGGCGCAGACCGATCTGAACCTGATTCGGAAGCGCGGCCTTGCCGACGCGCCGGACGTGACGGCCGAAGGCGACGAGCTGCTGGAGCAGATCCTGATCGAGCGACGAATCGAGCTGGTCGGCGAGGGTCACCGGATTCACGATCTCATGCGCTACAAGCGGGACGTCGTGCGCGTGGACAACACGAGCACACGCGCGACGATGACGTACCCGTGCAACTTCTGCATCCTCCCGATACCGTTCGAGGAGGTCGACGTGAACCCGAACATCACGCAGAACCCAGGCTACTGAGCAGCGCGCGGTCAGCCGGTGGCGTACCGTCCCGGCCGGCCGCGACGCAGCAGACGCCATCTGCGTACGCCCGGAGACGCCCAGCCATGCGGAACACGATCCTGCAGCGTACCCGTCCCTCGTCGCGCATTCTGGCCGGCTGCCTGCTGGCTGCGTGTGCCGTCTCCGCGCAGCCTGCGGCCGCGCAGGTCATGCTGGCGGAGGCGCCTGCGCCGTCGGGATTCGCAGAGGCCATCGCAAAGGGCCGCGCGACCGTTCATGCGCTGATGGATGAGCACGCGATTCCAGGCATGTCGGTCGCGGTGCTCGTCGATGGCGAGATCGTGTGGTCGGAAGGCTTCGGGTTCGCGAACCTGGAGCACCGGGTCCCGGTTACGCCGCTCACGCGCATGCGTATCGGCAGCGTCTCGAAGCCGGTCACTGCCGCGGCGCTCGCCCGTCTGGTCGAGCGTGGACGCGTCGATCTCGACGTGCCCGTGCAGCGTTACGTGCCGGCGTTCCCGGAGAAGCGCTGGCCGATCACGACGCGACAGATCGCAGGACACACCGCCGGCATCCGCCATTATCGCGGCAACGAATTCCTGAGTCGCGATCGCTTCGCGACCGTGACGGAAGGACTCGCGATCTTCCAGGACGATTCGCTGCTCTTCCGGCCCGGCACGGATTATCACTACTCGAGCTACGGTTGGAACCTGGTGAGTGCGGTCATCGAAGGCGCAACGGGCGCCGACTTCCTCGCGGTCGTGCGCCGCGAAGTCTTCGAGCCGCTTGGACTCCGCTCGATCGTTGCCGAGCACACCGACAGCATCATCCCCTATCGGGCGAGCTTCTACGAACGCGATCCGGAGACCGGCCGCGTGCTCAACGCGGAGTATGTCGACAACAGCTACAAGTGGGCCGGCGGCGGCTTCATCTCGAACACGGAGGACATCGTGCGGTTCGGATGGGCCCACCTCGCGGGAGGGTATCTCCAGCGGGAGACCGTGCAGATGCTCTTCCAGTCACAGCGCCTCGCCGACGGCTCGCTCACCGGCTACGGGATCGGCTGGCGCTCCGGGACCGATTCGGCGGGCCGGCCGTGGGTCGGTCACACCGGTGGCTCGGTCGGCGGTCGCGCGGTCCTTTCGATCTACCCGGAATCACGCGTAGTCGTGGCGGCGCTCGCGAACCTGGGCTCGGCCCCGATGACGCCGGAGCTCGCCGAGCGGCTCGCCGCACCCTTCATCACGGCCAGGACAGTCCGGTAGACAACAGGCGAACACAATGACGATGATGACACGCGTAGTCCAGCGGATCATGCGACGTTCCCTCAGCCGCGCGGGTGCGGCTCTGCTGGGGATCGCACTGGCGGCCGCGTGTGGGGCGCCGCAGCAGGGAGCGGACGCCGGCGGGTCCGGGCACTACGACATACTGCTGCGCAACGGCCGCATCGTCGACGGCACCGGCAATCCCTGGTACACGGGTGACGTCGCGATCCGCGGTGACGTGATCGTGGCAGTGGCGCCGGCGATCGCCGGCACCGCGGAGCGTGTCATCGACGTCGGCGGGCAGGTCATTGCACCGGGCTTCATCGACATCCACACGCATGCGCGTCGCGGCATCTTCGAGCGGCCGACCGCAGACAACTACGTGCGGCAGGGTGTTACCACGCTCATTGAAGGGCCCGACGGCAGCTCACCGCTGCCGCTGGGTGAGTTCCTGGCCGCACTCGATACACTCGGCATGTCGGTCAACATGGCCGCGTTCGTGGGGCAGGGATCGATCCGCTCACGCGTGATGGGCAACGCAGACCGCGCGGCGACGGATGCCGAGCTCGAGCAGATGCGCGAGCTCGTGCGCCAGGCGATGGAGGACGGTGCGTTCGGTTTGAGCACCGGCCTGTTCTACACGCCCGGTGCGTTCACGCCGGTCGAGGAAGTCGTCGAGCTGGCCCGCGTCGCTGGCGCGGTGGGTGGAATCCACATCTCGCACATGCGCGATGAGGCGGCGGGCGTCCTCAACAGCGTCAGGGAGACGATCCGGATCGGCGAGGAGGGCGGGCTGCCGACGCAGGTCACGCATCACAAGGTCGTGGGACCCGGCTACTGGGGACAGAGCGTACAGACGCTCCGGCTGATCGACGATGCGCGCGCACGCGGCGTCGATGCGACGATCGACCAGTACCCGTATACCGCGTCGAGCACGAGCATCCAGTCTGCACTGGTGCCCAAGTGGGCGCTGGAAGGCGACCGCGAAGCCATCCTGACGCGACTCCAGGATCCGGCCACGCGGGCACGCATCAGGGCGGAGTCGGCGGAGATCATTCGACTCGAGCGCGGTGGCGGCGATCCCGAGAATGTCGCGATCGTGAATTGCACCTGGGACCCGTCACTCGCAGGAAGGACCCTGGGCGCGGTGACGCGCCAGCGCGGCATGCAGCCGACACTCGAGAATGCGGCGGAAACGGTGCTGTGGATCCTGGAGCAGGGAGGCTGCAGCGGCGTGTTTCACGCGATGAACGAAGACGACGTCGAGCGCATCCTGAAACACCCCGCCACCATGATCGCCAGCGATGGCGAGATCCCGGAGCCGGGTCGTGGCCACCCGCATCCGCGAAGCTACGGCACGTTCGCCCGCGTCCTGGGCCGGTACGTCCGCGATCGCGGCACGCTTACCCTAGAAGATGCAGTGCGGAAGATGTCGTCATTCCCCGCACAGCGCCTCGGGCTCACCGATCGTGGTGTGCTGCGTCCAGGTATGAAAGCGGACATTGCCGTGTTCGATCCGGAGCGCGTCCGAGACGTGGCTACGTTCGAGGAGCCGCACCAGTACGCGGAGGGCTTCTCACTCGTCGTGGTGAACGGAACGGTGGTGTTCCAGGATGGACGTATGACTGACGCACGTCCCGGGCGCGTGCTGTATGGCCCGGGCAGGTGATCGGCGGGCCGGGCAATCAGCGGCTGCACTCGCGCCAGCCGAGTGAGACTGACAGCGCGTTCGCAGATTCCGCGACATGACGACCAAGGCGGGGCAGATCCTCCCGGGTCACCCGCCAGATCGGCGCGCTGATCGACAACGCGCAGATCACCTCGTTGCGATGATCGCGTACCGGCGCACCGATCCCGACCAGCTCGTCCTCGCTCTCTGCCCAGTTCACCGAGTAGCCGAGTGAGCGCACGCGCGCCAGCTCCTCGAGCAGCGCGTCCGCATCGGTGATGGTGTTCTCCGTCATTTGCACGAGCGGGAATGACAGGAGCGACATGATCTTCTCCGTCGAACGCCAGGCGAGCAGTGCCTTGCCGGCCGCGCTCGCATGGAGCGGAAAGCGTCGGCCGACCGCCCCCATGTGCGCGACCGGCCTCGGACTGTCCACGGCCTCCACGTTCGTGCCCTCGCCATCCGCCAGCAGAACGAGGTTGGAGGTTTCGCCGGTCAGCTGCGTGATGCGTTGCAGCCACGGATACGCGAGTCGCTGGAGCGGTATCGCCTGCCGGGCAAGCTCGCCGACCGCCGACAGCCGCATGGACACGCGGTAGCGGCCCGTCGCCTCGTCCCGATCGAGGAACCCCGCCGCATGCATCCGGCTCAGCCAGCGCGATGTCGTGCTTTTCGGTCGATTCAGTAACGCGGACGCCTCGAGCACTCCGATCTCGCGCCGCTCCGTATTGAACAGATCGAGAACTTCCATGACGTGCTCGATCACTGCGCACCTGCCCCGGTTGCGAGTGAGTACGACAGTGGCTCCTGCACGGTACCGCTGATTCCGAGTGGTGGCGAACAGTAATACTACCTGATACGGGAAGGTGGTATCAAGCCGATGGCCGCCTGCCTCCGCTGATCGCTTCACGCGAGTTCATCGCTGCGAACCACCGCATACGTTGATCGTGCATCGTGCGGCGTCCGCCCCGGAGCCCTGGTCCGGATGACTGGGGACCCGACTGGGGTTCCCTACGGACGCGACCCGTCTGCCCTTTGCACCACCTTGCTCCTACGTGAGTTCACCTCTTTCAGGGAGCAGGGTCATGAGCACGATCACCACGAAGGACGGCACACAGATCTACTACAAGGACTGGGGGCAGGGCCCCGTCGTCCTCTTTTCCCACGGCTGGCCGCTCAATGGCGATGCGTGGGATGGGCAGATGCTCTTCCTCGCGCAGAATGGCTTCCGCGTGATTGCACACGACAGACGCGGGCACGGGCGGTCGAGCCAGTCGTCGTCGGGCAATGACATGGACACGTACGCCGACGACCTGGCGGAGCTCATCGAGACGCTCGACCTCCGCGACATCACCCTGGTCGGTCACTCCACGGGTGGCGGCGAGGTCACACGATACATCGGCAGGCATGGGACGGCCCGGGTGGCGAAGGCGGTTCTCATCTCCGCGGTCCCACCGATCCTCATGAAGACCGACGCCAATCCGGAGGGCATCCCGGTCGATGTCTTCGATGGCCTGCGTCAGAGTCTCGCGCGCGACCGCTCCCAGTTCTATCGCGAGTTCGCCGTCCCCTTCTTCGGTGCAAATCGGGACGGCGCCGACGTGCCGCAATCCCTGCTCGACCAGTTCTGGAGCTGGTGCATCCAGGTGGGGCTGAAGAACGCGTACGAGTGTGTAGCCGCGTTCTCCGCCACGGACTTCACCGAAGACCTGAAGCAGTTCGACGTGCCGACGCTGGTGCTGCACGGGGAGGATGACCAGATCGTCCCCGTCGGCACCACCGGGCGCCGCTCGGAGCGCATCATCCCCGGCGCCAGGGCCATCTACTACCCGGATGCGCCGCACGGCATCACCGCAACACACCAGGATCAGGTCAACGCCGACCTGCTCGCGTTCATCCGGAGCTGACCGGACACGACCACGGGTCGGCTCGGTCGAGCCGACCCACAACCGATCGGAGAGTATCATGAAGATCGTCATCGTCGGGGGCACGGGTCGGATCGGATCGCGCATCGTTGCGCGTCTTCGTGTGCAGGGTCACGACGCTTTGGCCGCAGCGCCGGACACCGGCGTCAACACGGTAACCGGAGAGGGGCTCGATGACGTCCTGAGGGGTGCGGACGTGGTGATCGATGTCTCCAATTCCCCCTCGCTCGAGGGGGCGGCCGCCTTCGCGTTCTTCTCGGCATCGACGGGCAACCTGCTGGCTGCCGGGAAGGCGGCAGGCATCAGGCATCACGTAGCGCTCTCGATCGTCGGGACGGACCGCCTGATCGAGAGTGGCTACTTCCAGGCAAAGCTCACGCAGGAACGGGCGATCGAGCATTCAACGATACCCTTCACGATCGTCCGTGCGACGCAGTTCTTCGAGTTCATCGCACCTATTGCGGACGCGGGAACGGATGGTGACGTCGTGCGCGTCCCTCCGGTGATGATCCAGCCGATGGCAGCCGACGACGTCGCGGAGGCGGTCACGCAGGTCGCGCTCCAGGCTCCGCAGAACGGCATCGTCGAGGTTGGCGGACCCGAGCGATTCGACCTGGATGACCTCATCCGCCGGATGCTGGCTGCGGCGGGCGACACGCGCAGCGTGGTGACCGATCCTCATGCGCGGTACTACGGCGCGGCGATCGAGGCGCTCACGCTCGTCCCCGCCGAGGGCGCGAGACTCGGCCAGGTCCGATTCGACGACTGGCTGAGCGGCTCCGCGCGTGCTTCCGCATCACGATCCTCATCCCCGAAGGGCAGGTGATCATGTGCGCTGACGTAGCCCGTACGACCAGGACGCCCCTATTGAAGGCCGGCGACGCCGCTCCTGATTTCGTCCTGCGCTCATCTCCGGACGCTCATTTCCGCCTCAGTGAGCGGCGCGGCGGTCCCGTGGTCCTCGCATTCTATCCGGCCGACTGGAGTCCGGTCTGCGGTGACCAGATGGCGCTGTATAACGAAGTACTCCGTGACGTACGCAGTCATGGAGCAGAGCTCATCGGCATTTCGGTAGACAGCTGCTGGTGTCATGCCGCGTTCGCTGACGACCGAAACCTGCACTTCCCATTGCTCGCGGACTTCGAGCCCAAGGGTGCGGTTGCTCGGGCGTACGGCGCCTACCGGGACGAGGACGGCTACTCCGAGCGCGCGCTGTTCGTGATCGACGCGGCGGGAATCATCCGCTGGAGCTACCTGTCACCAATCGACGTGAATCCGGGTGCCGACGGTTTCCTTTCCGCTCTCGAGGCGATTGCCGTCCCGCGAAACGGAGGGGTGCCTTCATGAGCACGGCCACACTGATCCGCCCGGTAGGCGCGACGGACCACACAGCGGGCTCCTGTGATGCGTCGATCACTCTCGTGGAGTACGGCGACTTCGAGTGCCCGTACTGCCGCATGGCCGAGCCGATCGTGCACGCGGTCCGCAACAGCCTCGGTGATCGACTCCGCTTCGTGTACCGTCACTTTCCGCTGGCGGAGATCCACCCGCATGCCCGGCTGGCGGCGCAGGCCGCCGAGGCAGCCGCAGCCCAGGGTCGGTTCTGGGAGATGAAAACGATGCTGTTCGCGAATCAGCGGGCGCTCGCACTCGAGGATCTCATCGGTTACGCCGGCTCGCTCGGCCTCGATACGGAGCGGTTCGCCTTCGAGCTGCGCACCCAGATGTATGCGCGTCGGGTGAGTGATGATTTCCGGGATGGTGTGCGCAGCGGCGTGAATGGTACGCCGACGTTCTTTGTCAACAACGAGCGTTACGATGCGCCGTGGACGGAACCGGAAGGTTTCATCCGCGCGCTTCGGGAGCTGGCAGGTGGATGACCGCGGGGAACGCAAGGCATTGAAAGGCAGACCGCCATGAATACCAGGAGTCGATCCGTTGCGCGCAGCGAGCTGCCCATTTCGCGACGTGCGTCCTCGACACCCCGCGCCGCCTCCAGTCGGGGTGCGTTGGCCGGCGATGCGTGGCGTCTGCTCATGAAGGCCAGTGCCGTCCTCGATCGCTCGATCCGGTATGAGGAGACGCTGAGCAGCGCAGTCCACCTTGCGGTCCCACGCATCGCCGATTACGCGGCGCTCGCGCTGCCTGCTGACGACGGGTCACTCACGTGGGCGGCCGCAACGCACTGCAACCCTGACAAGGCGCCTCTGGTTGGGCGCATGCCGGGTCACGGTACGCAGAGCGAGTCCGTTGTCGCGACGGCGCGCGGCAGGCCGCGCCTCATCCGCAACCTCGACCGTGAGACGCTGTACGGGCTCGTCGCCGACGACACGCACCGCGACATGCTGGCGGCGCTCGAGCTGACGTCGCTCATCGTGCTCCCGCTCTCCGTTGCAGGCCGTGACCTGGGATCGCTGGTGCTCGGGACAACGCGCGAGTCGGCGCGGATGTTCACGGAACGCGACGTCGTCATCGCTGGCGGCTTCGGGCGTCGTGTGGCCGCGGCAGTCCACCGCGCACTGTTGCTGCGTGACGCGGAGAACGCGGCCCGCGCCCGGGAGCGGATCGTCGGACTGGTCTCGCATGACCTGCGCAATCCCTTGAGCACGATCATGCTCGCCGTCGATTTCCTGCTCGACGAGGTCCTCACCGACGACAGCGCCCACCGCAACGAGCGCGAGCACATCGAGACGATCCGACGGGCCGCCCGACGGATGGATCGCCTGGTCGGTGATCTGCTGGACGTGACTGCAATCGAGGCTGGAGGCCTTCGACTGGAGCCGACAACGCTGCCTGCGCAGGTCATCGTCTCCGATGCCGTGGATCTGCTGTCACCACTTGCGGCGGAACGGAAGATCACGGTCGTCGCGGACGTCGGCACTCCACTGCCGGCACTCGCGGCGGATCGTGAGCGCCTGCTGCAGGTCTTCTCGAATCTCGGTGGCAACGCGATCAAGTTCACGCCGGAGGGCGGGCAGGTCGTCATCGCGGCACGGGCGGGCGAGCGTTGCGTCGAGTTCGTCGTCCGTGATACGGGCCCCGGAATCGCCGCCGGGGACCTGCCGTGCATCTTTCTCCCCTTCTGGCAACAGCGCGCAACGAGGCGAGCGGGCGTGGGGCTCGGGCTGGCCATCTGCCGCGCCATCGTCGAAGCCCATGGAGGTGCGATCGGCGCGACGAGCGAGCTCGGTGTGGGAACGACGTTCACATTCACGATCCCGACGTCGGATGGACGCGACCGTAGTGCGGCTGCAGGCGCGTGAGCAGGAGCTGCCGCAGCGCTCCCGGGCTCAGTCGAGACCGACGAGTGCGTCCCTCAGCTCCGCGCGGGAGGTGATGCCGAGCTTTACGAAGACCTTGTGAAGGTGGTACTCAGCCGTTCGCGCACTGATGAACAGGCGTGCGCCGATGTCGCGATTCGTGAGTCCCTCGCGCGCGAGGCGTGCAACGTTGAGCTCCTGGTTCGTGAGCTGCTCACGGGTCGGGACCGTGCGGCTTCTCACGATCTCGCCGGTGGCACCCAGCTCGCGAGCGGCGCGTTCCGCAAAGCCGCGCAATCCGACACCCAGAAGCAGCTCATGCGCAGAGCGCAGCTGCTCACGCGCGTCCACCCGCCGGTTCCGCCGCCGCAGCGCCTCACCGTACAGGAGCCGTGTCCGTCCGATCATGATCGGGATGCGCACCCGATCGAAGCGCTCGAGTGCTTCCTCGAACAGGGTATCTGCGTCAGCGTCGTCGCTCAGCTGTGCCCGCGCCATGGCCGCCACACCGAGCGCCCAGTCATTGCCGATCGGGATGGTGACACTCTCGAGCCTGGCGAGTGCCTGCTCCGCGAGCTCGCGGTCCCCTGTTCGGGTGGCGGCTTCCACGAGCTCGAGGAGGGTGCGCATCGCATGGTTCAGCTCATGTGTGTACGGCAGCTCCCGCTTTGCCGCAGCAGCCGATTCCTCGAAGCGTCCGACACCGTTGAACGCGATGGCCTCGGCGAAGTTCGCGGCGCTGACCGCATAGCCCTCGCCCCGGGACTCGCCGTCGGTCCGAAGTTGCGCCGCCATTCGGACGGCCACATCGACCTGACCGCGATACGCCGCAAGGAACATGCGGCCATATTGCGGCAGCGGATGCCCGGTCGCCTGCTTGATCGCGTCGATCTCGTCGCATGATGCCTCGGCAGCGTCGAGGTTGCCGTCCACGGTCTGCGCCAGCATCTGCAGGCTCAACGCGATGGGCAGCACCGTGAGGCTGCCCTCTGCACGCGCATGTTCGACCTGGCGCGTGGCCAGGGCACGCAACGCATCGGAATCCCACAGGTCCTGCGCTGCGCGTGACGCGAACCACATCCAGTGCAGCTCGAGGGGATCCGTTGGCTGTTCGAGAAACGCGCGCAGTGCGCGCTGCAGCGTGGGAATCGCGGCTTTCTGACCTTCGACGACGAGCAATGCCTGGCCACGCAGGAGGAGGTCGCGCGCCCGCTCGGACGTGCCGTGCCCGGTCGCCTGGAGGATGGACCGCGCGACAACAGCGGCCTCGCCCGCATCGCCGAGACGGCCTCCGTATACCGCAGCCGCCAGCGCCTCGATGTACGTATCGAGTGCAAGGACTGGATCGAGCGCTTCCAGGCCCTGCGCCGCTGCGAGCAGCTGACGCGCCGCACCGGCGTCACGCCGGAGCGCATAGCGCGCACGGGCTCGCAACCGCGCGACCTGCGCCTGCTGGAACTCGGTCAGTGGCAGACCATGCGTGCTGTCGATGAGCTGCAGGGTCGCAGCCGGCGCACCTGCATCGTGCTTTGCAGCCGCGGCAGCAAGAAGTCGCCGGGCGCGCTCGAACGGTGTGGGGGTCAGCGCCGCCGCGCGCTCGAGGAACGCAGCGGCCGCGGCTGCGCCCCCGCGCGTTCGCGCACGGGCTGCAGACCGCTCGAGGTCATCGGCCACCTGGACGTCAGGCAGCAGCGTAGCATTGGCGCGATGCCAGGCGCGGCGGTCCGGGTCCCGCTGCGCGTCGGTCGCGTCGGCGAGCGCGGCATGCACGCGGCGTCGATCGTCCGCCGCTGCCATGCCGTACGCTGCAGACCGCACGAGTGGATGGCGGAAGGCCACACGGGCACCGATGGTGAGTGCGTCCGCGCGTTCGGCGATGTCGACATTCTCCGGACCGAGCCCAAGTGATGCACTCGCCCGCCAGAGCAGCTCCGGATCGCCCGTCGGATCGGCGGCAGCGAGGAGCAGGAACAGGCGCGCTGCATCAGGAAGCGGCTGGAGGCGCGCGACCAGGCTTTTTTCGATCCGGGTCTGCAGCGGCATCCCGCCCGTCACGGCGAAGCCACCCGCGATCGCCGCGGGTCCGAGCAGGTGCGGCAGCTCACGAAGCGCGAGAGGGTTGCCGCGAGCTTCGGCGAGGATCTGGTCGCGCACACGTTGGTCGATGGTGCCAGGGAACGCGCGATGGAACAGCTCGCGGGCATGCTCGTCGGGAAGCCCCCGGACGTGCAGTCCCGGCAGCTCCGCGAACGGCTTCGTGACCACCCTGACCGCGAGCACAATCGCGATCCGCTCTGCTTCGATGCGTCGTGTGACGAACGCGAGCGCCTGGGCAGATGCATCATCCAGCCAGTGTGCATCGTCGACCACACAAAGCAGCGGCTTCTCATCCGCGAGCTCCGTGAGCAGACCGAGTACTGCCAGGCCGACCAGGAACGGATCCGGCGCAGACGACATGCGCAGGCCGAACGCAGTTGCGAGCGCATCGCGCTGTGGGGCGGGCAGCCGATCGAGGATGCCAAGCATGGGACTGCACAACATTTGAAGACCCGCGTACGCGAGCTCCATCTCGGATTCCGATGCCGCGATTCGATGGACCTGCAGGTTCGCACCACCGTGCGCGACGGCGTGATCGAGCAGTGCCGTCTTGCCCACGCCGGCCTCGCCATACACCACGATCGTGCCGCTCTGACCGGCACGAGCGCGAATCAACAGCGCATCGAGCTCAGCTGTCTCCCGCTGGCGCCCAAGCAGGGACTCTGAGGTGATGCTTCCGACGCTGCTCAAACGGGGCCTTCTTCGGATGGAGAGTCGGGGATGAGATCAGCTTAGCCTGAAGGGTCGATGCAGGGAGGTCAAGAGCATGACCCGGGCAGGCCGGTGTCGTCGTCACCTTTTGACCGATCATGCGCCCCGTTACCATCATTCATCCGGGGTCGCGCCCACACGGATCGCTGCCGGGACGTCGAGGCCGGCCTCGCCACGCGACGCTTACCAGCATGAACGGGGGAACGCACGATGGTCATCACCGTCACCGGCAGCACCGGAACCATCGGCCGCGAGCTGGTACGTCTTCTGTCCGAGCGCGGCCAGCCGGTGCGTGCCGTGCTGCGCGACTTCACGAAGGCCCGGCAGCTCGAGCATGTCGCATGGATCCAGGCCGACCTCGTCGAGAAGGACAAGCTGGACGCGGTCCTGGCCGGCACCGAACGACTGTTCCTGCTGACGGACAACACGCCGGGCTTCGGCAGAATCCAGATCGAGGTGATCCGTGCCGCCGAGAGGCTCGGCGTGCATCACGTCGTCAAGCTTTCCGCCCTCGGAGCCTCCGGCCATTCGCGTGCGCCGCTGGCGCGAGAGCACTGGGAGGTCGAGCAGGTGCTGCAGCTCTCGGCCATGACCTGGACGATCCTGCGTCCGCACTCCTTCATGCAGAACTGGCTGGGCGATGTCGCGGAGAGTGTACGCGCGGAGCGCACGATCTACTCGGCGATCGGCGACGGGCGCGTCCCGTTCATCGATGCGAGGGACATTGCAGACGTCGCAGTTGAGACGCTGCTGCATCCCGAGACGCACGCGGACCGGAAGTACGTGCTGACCGGTGGTGAGGCGATCGGGTACGCGGACCTCGCGCGCGTGCTGTCGGAGACGCTCGGTGAGTCGGTTACCTACCGCGCACTCTCGATGGAGGAGGCACGCGCACGGATGGAAGCCGCCGGTGTCCCGCCGAAGTCGATCGAGTCGATCCTCGCCCTGTCTGCGTATCAGAAGGCCGGTGGTCCGACGGAGCGGACGTCGGACCATGTGCAGCAGATTCTGGGTCGGCCTCCCCGGACCATCCGCGACTTCGCGCGGGACTACCGCGAGCACTTCACGGCGTGACTGCGTCCCCGTCAGGGCCTACAACCCGAGCAGTCGCATCGCCCCTTCCGGGTAGCGCGTTCCTGCCGCCGCACCCTGCGGAATCGCGGACTCGATCCGCTCCCGCTCCTCGTACGTGAGGACGATGTCGGTGGCAGCAACATTCTCCTCGAGCCGCTCGATGCGGCGCGTGCCCGGGATGGGGATGACGTTGTCGCGCGCGAGCAGCCATGCGAGCGCAAGCTGCGCGGGCGTGCAGCCCTTGTCCGCGGCCAGGGCACGGACGGTATCCGCGATTACGAGGTTCGCATCGAAGTTCTCCGGCGAAAGCCGCGGGTTCTGTCGGCGCCAGTCGTTCGGACCGAGGTCGTCGCGCGAACGAATCGCTCCTGCCAGGAACCCGCGGCCGAGCGGAGAGTATGCGACGAACGCGATACCGAGCTCGTCGCACAGGGCAAGCAATTCGTCTTCCGGCTCACGTGACCAGAGCGAGTATTCCGTCTGGAGCGCCGTGATCGGGTGGACCGCATGCGCGCGACGGATCGTCTCCGGTGACGCCTCCGACAGCCCCAGCCAGCGAACTTTGCCCTGCCGAACCAGCTCTGCCATTGCACCCACGGTCTCCTCGATGGGCGTGTCCGGATCAACACGGTGCTGGTAGTACAGGTCGATCGTATCGATGCCGAGCCGTTTCAGGCTCGCATCACACGCCTCGCGCACGTACTCGGGTCTGCCGCTGATACCGAGGTAGGTGCCGTCCGGTGCGCGCACGTTGCCGAACTTCGTCGCGACCACAGCACGATCACGACGGTCCGCGATCGCACGCCCGACCAGCCGCTCGTTCGCACCGACGCCGTACATGTCCGCCGTGTCCAGAAGGGTGACACCCAGGTCGAGCGCGCGATGGATGACGTCGATCGAGCGTGCGTCCTCGGCCGGGCCGTAGAAGTCCGACATTCCCATGCATCCCAGGCCGATCGCACCGACCTCAGGACCGTTGGCACCCAGCTTCCGCTTCTGCATGGTTGCTCCATTCCGCGAAGTGATCGATTCCCCTGTCACCTCCACCGTAGCGTAGTTATGATCCTACGATAAGGAACCCCTGACACTGGTACTGCCACTTCCCCTCTCGCGAGCTGGAGGCCGCATGGAACTGAGTGCCGATCGGCGCGAGGAGATCGCGAGCTTTCTGCGCCAGCGACGCGCGCGCCTCAGTCCTGGCGATGTCGGGCTGCCACCGGGGCGTCGTCGTCGCACGCCGGGGCTGCGCCGTGAAGAGGTTGCAGCGCTCGCCGGTGTGAGCACGGAATGGTACAAGTGGCTCGAGCAGGCGCGCGCCGTACGGCCGTCGATGGAGACGATGCGACGGATTGCGGAGGCGCTGCGGTGTGAGCCGGGCGAGACGCGGCACCTGCTCACGCTCGCGGGTTACGGTGAGCCGCACGTCCCCGCTGCAGCGGAAGGCGAGGCGGTGGTGAGCGAGCACCTGATGCGGATGCTGGCCGAGCTGGATCCGTGCCCGGCGTGGGTGCACGGAGAGCGTTGGGACTTCCTTGCGTGGAACCGCGCGGCCACCGTGATCCATGGCGACCTCGCGAGCCGACGCGGCATCGAGCGGAACGGCATGTATCAGTTCTTCCTCGGCACTCGGATGCGCAGCACGCTCGTCGACTGGGAGCGACACGCACGCGGTCTGGTCGGTACACTCCGTCTAGCGCACGGCCGCTACGTCGGCGATGCGTGGTTCAACGAGCTGCTCGACACGCTGCTCGCGCGCAGTCCCGCGTTCGCGGAGCTGTGGGCCGATCACCACGTGCGCGCGTTCCAGGAGGGCAGGAAGGAGTACAACCATCCCGACGTCGGCAGACTGACGTTCGAGTTCACGGTGCTGCGCGTTGCCGACGAGCGGAAGCCGGTGATGAATCTCGTGACGTACATCCCGGTCGCGAGCACGCCGACGCGTGAGCGGGTGGAGGCCGCGCTCGCGATGCTCGAGGCTCAGCGGCCGGTGGCCCGGACGGTGGAGGTCGCTGCGACCGCGAGTCGGTAGCTGGCGTCCGAACATCGAGTCCAGCACCGGGCGGGCTGCACGCCAGATCTGCTCGCGCTCACGAGCGGACGCCTCGATTGCGATGAATGCGCCGTAGCCGCGCTCGGTGTCGATCCACGGGATCGAGCCGTACAGTCCCGGGCTCGCAGCGACGCCCCGTGCATTGCGGTCGATCCACCAGCCGAGACCATACCCCCGCAGCTGTCTGTGCGGTGTGGTGCCGCCATACACCTCCGCGATGCGGTCCCGCTGCATCCGCCGCACTGCCTCTGGCGAGAGCACGACCCTGTCACCGCATGATCCATCACGCAGGTGCATGAGCAGGATGCGCCCGTAGTCCTCGACCGTGATGTATGCGCCGCCCTCGATGTTCGGGTTCGACGTGGCGGGCAGACGGGTCGTGTCGCCGTCGAACCATGATGGATAGCGGAAGCGCGTGTCACCGCCAAACTGGTTCGTGTAGCCGAGGCTGCGCGTGCCGCACGTCGCGACGTACGTCTCGTGAACGAGCTGACGCCATGGCCTGCCGCTGACGGCCTCGGCGATGCCGCCCGCGAGCTGCCACTGCGCGCCGCCGTAGCGGAACCGCGTGTCCGGCGGAACGCGCTCCGTCGCGTCATCCGCCTGATAGATCTGCCGCGCGCAATCCAACAGCGACCCTTCGGCGGAGTACTGGCAGCGGTACGGCTGGTATCCCGGATGGTCGAGCAGCCCCGGCAGTCCCGAGCTGTTGGAGAGCATCTGCGCGATGGTCAGCCCTGCCTTCGCACTGCCCCACGCACCGCCGACGTATGTGCCGATCGGTGCATCGAGGTCGAGCATGCCCTGGTCCGCGAGTCGAAGCAGCACACCTGCGCTCAGCGGCTTGCTCGCGGAGGCGATGAGGAACACGCGGTCCGCGTCGAACGCACCGTATCCGCGGACGTGGACCATTCCACGATCGCGGTGCACGACGACCGCCGCCGCGCCCTCGAGCTGCAGGCGGTGTACGGCGTCGCTCACTACTTCGTCGAAGCGCGAGAAGTCGCCCGCATCTCCGGATGGTGGCGATGCGGGCGGGGCGGCGCTGCAGGCTGCCGCGAGGGCTGCAGCAAGGAGGGGCAGAACGCGCACCCCGCTTCGCACATGCACCTCCTAGCGACGACGAGGTGAGGGGTGTGCACGCCCACCCAGCGCCACGTTGGCGCCGAAGGCGAGTCTGAACGGGGATTCTCCGTCGACGAAGGTCCAGCGCGCTTCGACGAACGGCCGGAAGGGAAGTCGACGTCCGGGTGTCTGCAGGCCGACGAACGCGTTCGCGCCCGTCCTCGTCTCTGCTTCTGCGTCGCCGGCTTCCTCGTAGACACGGTTGAGCAGAGCGAGCCCGCCGCCGGTGTAGAGCAACCCTGCGCGGCCGAGTCGGATGGCGAGGTCTGCATTGAGCTGCCAGTCGGTGCGGTCTTCGACGAAGAACGCGTCACCGCTCGGCAGGAACGCGAGTCGGCGCGCGAACGGTATCGACGCCTGCGCACCGATCGACCACGCCTCCAGCTCGAAGTCGTAGCCGCCGCGCATGCCGACGGCCGGCGGCGGTGGCGGGCCAACCCGGGCTCCGCGAGCGCGACGCTGCGCTTCAGTAGGCGTCGACGTGACTGCGAGTGCAATCAGCAACAGCGCTGCCGCGATGATTCGCGACGCGACGCGGCAGTCTCCCCTGCGCGCACGCATCGCGCGGACGCGCCCCGATCCCCTCATCCCTGCTGCCACGATCCCTGCCTCCATCCCCGGTACGCGCAGCGCCCCTGCAGTGCTGCGTCCGAAAACAGATGCCGGAGGGCGACCGGCGTTAAATGGCACCGTTCCAGGCGAACGAACGCACGCCGGTCGGGTGCCAGCCGACGCGGAATGGGCGTGCCCTCCGCGAGCCGCGACGCGACGAGGTCCGGGAGCCGCACACCCGAGTCCCGCCGCCACGAGACAGGGACCCGCACGCCGCGTGATCCCTCCCGCCACTGTCGTGCGTATAGCGGGAAAAGCGATCGGAAGAACCGGGAGGCAGCCATGCATCCGACGTCGAACACTGCGCTGGCATACGCGCTCGGGACGCACCCCGAACCGAACGGCAGGGGCAGCGCCGGCTCATTCATCATGAGCTCGACGATGACGCTCGGGCTCTTCCTCGCCGGCGCGCTGGGTGCGTCGGCGCAGGACCTGACGGGCACGTACCTGTACCAGCCGTCCGGGGGAACGGTGACGCTCGAGCTGCAGCAGTCCGGCGGTCGTCTGACCGGTGTCCTGCGCGGGATCGACGGGACCGTCAACCGCCTCGATGGCACGTTCGAGGACGGTCGCGCGATCGGCACGATCTACCTCACGCACGGCGTCGGCTGGTTCGCCGTGGCGGCATGGGGCGACGGTGTGCGGCTGCTCGCAGCCGCGATCGATCCGGACACGGGTACGCCAGACCTGTCGGACGGCTGGCAGCTCGATTTCACACGCGCGTCGGCGAATGGCTCCGGGGTGAGCTCCACGGGCGGGACGGGTGCCGGAATGCAGGGCGGTGCGGGCAGCAGTGGCGAGAGTCGCTCGACGTCACCCCCGTCGAGCACACCTCTCGTCCAGGAGTGGGCGCAGCACCTGGCAGGGAAGAAGGTCACATACATCGACAGCTACGGCGACCAGTACGGAGGCTACTCCAACCGCTGGGAGGCGTACCTGTGCAGGGACGGCACCTTCCACTTCCGGTCGAGCAGCAACGTCAACGTCGACGTCGGCGGCGCATTCGGTCACTCGAGGGGCGGCGATTCGTTCTCGGGTCGCTGGCGCATCGTCGAGTCCAACGGTAAGGCGATCCTGCAGTACCAGCGGGAGCACGAGGTCGGAACCGAGCAGGGCGAGTGGGTCGCGCTCGGCTATCAGAATGGGGCCACGTACTTCGACAGCAACCGCGTCTATGTGACCGAAGACAACACCATGTGCTGGTAAGGCTCAGAACGACCAGCGCACGCCGCCGTTGAACGCGCGTCCCTCGCGCGGCCCGCACACATCGGTGATCCACCGATCGTCGGGCGCGCGATCCTACGACTGTCGCTGCAGTGCGTCGACGCGCGCGGCGATCTCCGCGCGTGCGATTGCGGCGGGCCCCTCCGCATCGCGCCACAGGTCGAGCACCGCGCGGTACGCTTCGAGGGCGGCGTTGGCGTCGCCGCTGCGCTCGTGGATCTCGCCGATGCGGATCATTGCGGGGGCGGTGTACGGCAGTGCGGCGACTGCGTTCTCGCCGATGGGAACGAGGAGGTCATACGCCTCGCGATCCCGCTGCATCGAAATCGCGGCCTCGGCGAGGATGAACCGCTCGCGGGCGAGCGATCGGAGATGATCCGTGCGCAGGTGTTCGTACCAGCGCTCGACACCGCGCAGCGCGTCCGCGAGCGCATGGGCGACGTCGCCGTCCGGCTGCTCCTGCAGGTCCCGCTCTGCGAGCAGGCCCATGCCGAGCGCGCGCAGGATCGGCTCATCGTCCGCTGCGTTGCGCAGCTGCCGCGAGGCACTGACCAGTGCGCCCTCCTCGCCGCCCGCACGATGGTAGGCGAGCGCATGCGCATAGAGTGCAAGACCTGACTCGACGGAACCGTCGAAGGATGCGAAACCGGCGACCGGCTCGCGCAGTTCGAGTCCGAGCGGGAGCACGAGCTGTGCGCCCGCGGAGTGTCGCAGCTCGACGTGCATCGTCGGCATTGTGCCGAGCAGCAGCCTGTGGGGCGCAGCCTGCGCAGGATCGAGCGCGTGCGCGCGCTCGAGCGCCTCGCGTGCGGCCGTCGGCCGGCCCTGTGCCAGCGCAAAGTGGGCGAGGAGCAGGTGGCCGCGTGCCTGTTCGCTCGCAGGCCTGCCCGCCGCGGTGAGCACGGCGGCAATGCGTACACCGACTGCGGGATCGCGGAGGTACCGGGCGGCGTAGGCAGCTGTCGTGGCGATCGCCTGTGCCTCGTGGCGCGAGAGGTTGTCCAGCATGCGCACGCGCTCTGCCTCGGTGCCGGACGAGAACACGCGCAAGGCGCGCACCTGCGGCGTCGGCACCGGCACGTCGGGGTCGCCGTTGACCTTGCGCTCCAGGGAGTCGAGTGCAGGGTCGCGCTTCAATGCAGCAATCGCGGAAAGGTGTACGAGCGCCGCATGATGATGCGGGTTCAGCTCGATGACGCGCCGCCACGCTTCCTCGGACGCGCGGACCGACCGCCCGTGCAGACCGCCGTAATGGAAGATCGTCTCGGCGAGCTGGAACCACGCCTCGACCGACTCGGGGCGTCGCAGCAGGATCGACTCGTAGAGACGCTCGGCCTCGGGCAGGCGACCGTTGAGGAACGCCTCGAGTGCCCTGAAGAGCTCGACGTCATGCGGCGTCGCGTGGTCACTGTGCTCGAGTGCGCGCTTCACCTTCTGCCGCGCGACCTCGAAATCGGCATCACTGCTCCAGAGCAGTGCGATCGCGCTGCGATACATGGACAGCGCGAACGTCGAATCCTCTTCCACCGCCTGATCGAACTCGCGGACTGCTTCCCTATAGCTGCCGCTTCGGAAGAGGCGCTCGCCGCGGAAGAAGTGGCGCAGCGCAGGCAGCGATCGGCTCGTCAGAGCTGCGGAGCGCTCCAGGTCGGACACACCGGGAAACGCTCCGGCCATCTGCCGGACCAGCCCCTCCACGAGCTCGAAGAGCTCATCCTCGCGGTTCGCGCGCCCGCTGGCCGCAGCGATCAGCTCGCCGTTCGTGCGGTGCATGCGTGCGGTGACCTGGATGCTGCCGCCGGCCTCGATGACACTGCCCACGACGAACATCGATGCGCCGAGCGAGCGTGCGTGCGCTGCCGCGTCGCCGAGAGCCGACTGGGCGAGGTCCTCCGTGCCGGCATGCCCACCGAGTGCACGCGCATCGAGGAGGGACACCTGGTCGAGGCTCTGGAAGTATGTCCCGATCAGCTCGGGGATGCCGTCACCCAGGTATGCGAGCTCCTGGTGGCCGCGATACAGGAAGGGGAATACACCGACGCGCTCGACCGTCGATGCTGCCGAGACCTGGCGGTCGGGCGAGACGGAGACCCGGTTCACGACGAAGGCGAGGCTCAGCACGCCCAGGGCCGCAGGTGCGACGATGCCCATCCGCAGCCAGCGTCGCACGCGCACACGGTTCGACTCGCCTCGTGCACCGGCGCCGGCCGTCGTGGCTGCCACGCTGCCGCCTGCCGGCATGATCACCGCAATGTCGGCCCGCGCTTCGCGCGACGCGGCAACGGCATCCGCAACCTCCCGCGCGGCCTCGCTGCGCACCGTTGCTGACAGCCCGTCCGGACCCACAGCCGAGGCCGGTGCGGTGCGCGTCTCCCGGGGCGCGTCGAGCGGTGCGAGCAGCGCTCTCGTCGCGTCGGAGGGCGAGAGCTCGAGGTCCTGTTCGAGTCTGAGGGCGAAGCGGTCATACGCTTCACGGGCGCGCACCGGCTGGTCGTCGGCGATCAGGCTGGACAGCAGGCGACGCAACGGGGCCTCGTGGTACGGCGCGAGCGCGCAGCTTCGCTCCGCCCACTCGATCGCCCGCGCGTGGTCGCCCGTGGTCGTGGCGGCCTGCCACAGCCGGTCGAGCACCGACAGCACCTCCTGTCGCACGCTCTCGCGCGCGGTGTCGAGCCACCGATCGAAGCCGGAGACGAGCGGGAACTGCTCCATCAGGTCGCCGCGGACGAGGGCGACCGCGGCTTCCAGGCTGCCCGCGGCGGCCAGCCGGCGGAACTCGATGACGTCGACGCGCACGACCGACGGGTTGAGCAGGACGCGCTCACCGATCAGGTCGATCGCCTTCTGCCCGAGCGAACGCCGCAGGTAGTAGATCGCCTGGCTCAGTGCGTGGCGCGCGCCGTCGTCGTCGCGGTCGGCCCAGAAGAGCTCGACCAGCTCCTGGCGTGTGCGTCCCCGGTCCGCGCCCAGGGCCAGGAACGCGAGCAGCGCGGCACGCTTGGTCTGCTGGAGCACGGAATGGACTGCCGTCCCGTCGCGCGCGGACAGCTCGACCGGCCCAAGCAGGCGGAACTCGTACTCACCCATCGCCGACTCCAATGCCACTCCCGCAAGAGCGTTGCGCCACAAGGCGAACGCCGTGCGGTGATGGGCGGGTGATGAACCAGTGATGCGGATGTGTTACAGAACCTGACCGCCAGTACCGGAAGAGGCAAGGCCATCCGACCCGCGGACAGGGGGTTCTGTGGACACGAGACCGTTGTGCACGCGCGCGTACCGCTCCGCCCGCCTCATGACATTCATCGCCCTGTCCGGCGCGCTCGTTCCCGGACCGCTCCACGCCCAGCACCCGCGCGGGTTTCGCGCGGAGGACCTGTACGAGCTGGCATCCGTGGGGCAAGCGCGGGTGTCGCCCGATGGCCGCCATGTCGCCTACACGGTTTCGACGAGCCGTGATACGCGCGCACCGGTGAGTACGCTGCGCGTCGTCGACCTGCGGACCGGCGCGCACAGCGAGCTGGGCCGCGGCAGCTCGCCGCGGTGGAGCCCGGACGGTCGGTGGCTGCTGTACTCCGGGAGCGACGCGGATGGCAGCGGTCTCTTCGTCAGCCGGATCGATGGCAGAGAGCGCAAAGCCGTGGCGCGGCCGGAGTCGACGAACCATCCGCTGCCCTCGGTCGGGGAGCGGTTTGCGTGGTCGCCGGACGGGACGCGCGTGGCGTACGTGTCGGCCACGCCCGGACCCGGGACGGACTCCGTCAGCAGCGATCCGATCGTGATCCGGCGCTACCTCTACAAGGCGGCGTCGGGCTCCGGCCAGGCCTACTTCAACGACAACCGGCGTCTCCATGTGTTCGTGGTCGATATCGCCACGGGTGCGACGCGCCAGCTCACCGACGGCGCGGGCAACGAGCACTCGATCGACTGGTCTCCCGACGGTCGCGAGATCCTGTTCCTCCGGAACGAGGAGCCGGATCCGGACCGGTTCTTCAACTACGACGTCTCCGCCGTCGACGTCGAGACCGGTACGATTCGGGTGATCACACGCAGCGAGAGCACGCTGTACCGACCGCGCTGGTCGCCGGACGGAAAGCGGATCGCGTTTCAGGGCACGCGCCGTGGCCTGACCTCGTCGGAGACGACGATGGAGGACACGCACGTGATGGTGATCGACGCGGACGGCACCAACCTGCGCGACCTGGGGCACTCGCTCGACCGGCGCCAGGGCGCGCCCGAGTGGTCGCCGGACGGTCGATGGATCTACTTCACGTTCCAGGACCGCGGCAGCGTCAAGCTCGCACGCGTGTCCGTCAGCAGCGGTGAAATCCAGGAAGTCGTGGCGCGCACCGGGCGTGTCGGCGACTGGTCGCTCGGCGGATCGAACGTGGTCGCATACACGTTCACCGGTACGGGCGACGTCGCGCAGCTCGAGGTGCTCGAGGGCAGTCGTACGCGGCGGCTCACCTCGTTGAACGAAACACTGCTCGCGCAGCGGGACGTTGCACCTGTAGAGCCGTTCACGTTCGTCAGTTTCGACGGCGTGGAGGTCGAGGCGTTCCTCACGGTTCCACTCGGCCGCACGCCCGGTTCGCGCCATCCGCTCATCGTTTCCATCCACGGCGGCCCGCACAGCCAGCAGGGACCGGCGTTCGACCACACCGCACAGGCGTACGCCGCCCGCGGCTGGGCGACGCTCATGGTCAACTACCGCGGCTCCACGGGTTACGGCCAGGCGTTCACGGACCTGATCTTCGGCGATCAGAACGGTGCCGAAGCGCGCGACGTGCTGCAGGGCGTTGAGGCGGCATTCCGTCGCTATCCGTGGATCGACCGCGCACGCGTCGGCGTCGAAGGCGGCAGCTACGGCGGTCAGCTCGCGAACTGGCTGATCACGCAGACACCGCTCTTTGCCGCGGCGATCCCGCGCGCGGGCATCTCGAACCTGATCAGCTTCAACTACCTCTCCTACTACCACGACTACCTGGCCGTGGAGTACGGCGGACGCCTGCACCAGGCCGACATCATGGACCGGCTCTGGGAGCGCTCGCCGATCCGACACGTCGCGCGCGTGCGAACGCCCGTCATGCTGGTGCACGGGCAGGACGACAACAACGTCCCGACGTCGGAGGCCGAACAGTTCTTCATCGCGCTACGGGACGCAGGCGTCGAGAGCGAGCTCGTGATCTATCCGCGCTCGGGCCATGGCATCCGCGAAACGGCGCAGCGCGTCGACTTCCTCCGGCGCAGCATCGCGTGGTACGAGCGGCATTTCGCGAGCACGTCGACCGTTCGAGCGGCAGGGCAGTGACCAGGAAGTCGCTCGCAACATTGCTCGCGACCGCGGTCGTGCTGGGCGCCTGTGAGCCACAGGCGCGGGCGGACACACGCGCAGACGGTCCCGGCTATCCGCCCGAGATCCTGACACGCCAGGATCTGCAGTCGCTCGTCGAAGCGGGGCTCGACCGGCGCGTGGAGCCGCTCGCGCAGGCGCTCGGATCGGCCGACCCGCTCATGCGCGCGACTGCGAGCTGCGCCCTTGCGTCATTCCAGCCGCACGCGCTGGGCGGCGAGCTCGAGAAGCGCCTGCAGGACGACGACACGCGTGCGCGACACTGCGCCGCGTTCGCGATCGGCCAGCTGGGCCTGCATGGAGAGTCGAGCATCGGCGCGCTCTTCGGCGCTCTCTCTGCGGAGTCGAATCAGGCCGTCCGGACGGCGCTGCTGGAAGCGATCGGGAAGGTCGGGACGGGCGAGGACCTGGCGCAGCTGCTCGGCATGGCGCATTCGCTCAGACCGACGGATGACCACGGTCTTGCCCTCGCGCTCTACCACTTCGGGCGACGTCGCATCACGCACCCCGATGCCGCACCGCACATCGCTCGTCTCGCGGCCGCGCAGGACGAGCGGACTGCGCACATCGCGGGACTGGCGCTCGGCACGAGTCGCGACCCCGTCGACTGGGGCTTGAGTGCGCGCGACGTGCGCGGGCTTCTCAATGCAACGCCGTGGGATCGCCGCAGCGCAGGGCCGCTGCTGTCGGTGCTCGCGCGCGTCGCAGCGCCCGAAGACGCGGCGCGGGCACGCAGCTGGCTGGAGCGCGCGAAGCACTGGACGGTGGCCGCGGCAGCCGCGCGGGCTCTCGGACCATATGCGGGCAGCGATTCGCTCTCGACCGCAGCGCTCATCCGCGCGCTGGACGATACCTCACCGCACATCGCGACCACCGCGGCGCAGGTGCTGGCTTCGCGCGCGAGCGGGATCCACGGAGCCGTTTCGTGGGAGGGGCTCGTCCGCTCGACGATGGACCGGCCGGCCGTCGCTGCAGCGCTGCTCCCCGCACTCGTGGGCACGCCTGCCGATTCGCTCGTGCTCGCATGGGCGGACGGGCGGTCGAACGCACCCGCGTTCTACGCGTGGCCCGCACTCGCACGCACACGACTTCCGGAGGCAGACGATCTCCTGCTCCGCGCATTGCAGGGTGATCGTCGCCGGGCGTACATCGCTGCGGCTGCACTCGCCGACCGACTCGAAGCGGGCAACGGTGCCGAGTCATTGCGGGCACGCGTCGCGCGCATTCTGCCGGAGCGGTTGGGACTGTGGGGACCGCACGCGCCGGCGAGCGACGTGCGTGGCCTGACCCGGCTGCTTGCTCATATCGCGCGCGACGCCTCACCCGACGCTACAGCCGTAGTCCGTGCAGCCTCCCGGCACGCGCACCCGCTGATACGCGAGGCAGTACGGCAGCTGCAGACGGATACGGACGACACGCTGCTGCCGCGCCGCCCGGTCGACTGGACGCTGCTCGCGCAGTCCGGCACCCGTCCGAGGCTCGAGATGCGGACGACGCACGGTGCGTTCGTCGTGGAGCTGGATCCGCTCGTCGCTCCACTCGCCGTGTCCGCACTGCTCGATGATGCGCGGTCGGGACGACTCAGCGGCCTCGCGTTCCATCGCGTCGAGCCGGATTTCATCCTGCAGAGCGGCGACTTCGACAACCCGGACGGCTATGGCGGTCCGGCGTCCGGTCTGCGCAGCGAGCTGAGCACACTGCGCTTCGAGCCCGGTGTGATGGGTATGGCCAGTGCCGGCCGCGACACCGAAGGCTCGCAGTACTTCATCACGCACAACTACGCACCATCGCTCGACGGCCGCTACGGCGCGGTCGGTCGGATCGTGCGCGGGGCGGAGATCGCCGATGCGGTCGGGTTGAACGATCCGGTCCGCGTCGTCGTGCTGCCCTGACCGGGCATTGCTGATTCGAGGGAGACGTGAGCATGCAGAGCTGAGCGAGCGGAGCTGAACGGTGGGCGGCACCGACGAGCACAACGCGCCGCCGGACGGATTGCAGCATTTCATCGAACCCAGGAGAACGCCATGAGTCGACCACTCTCCACAACGTGTGCCGCCCTGGCGCTGATCGCGATGACGGCGTCGCACGCATGGGCGCAGGGAACAGGAACGATCAGCGGACGCGTGACCGATGCCGGCACGGCGGGCCCGCTGCAGAGTGTGCAGGTGAGCGTCCCGGCTGCCGGCATCGGCGCGCTCACGGATGCCGACGGCAGATATGTGATCACCGGCGTACCGGCGGGCCAGGTCACCGTGACGGCGCAGTCGATCGGGTATGAGACGCTCTCGCGGACGGTGACGGTCGAGCCCGGCGCGACGGCGACGGTCGACTTCACGCTTGCGGTCAGCGCCCTCGGACTCGACGCGGTCATCGTGACGGGTACGGCGGGCGGCACCCAGCGACGCGCGATCGGTAACGTCGTCACGACGGTCAACGCCGAGGCGATCCTGGAGACCGCCCCGGTCACGAACATGGATCAGCTCATGGGGCAGCGCACACCCGGCCTCATGATCATGCCGGGCGGCGGCAACGTGGGCACGGGCTCACCGGTCCGGATCCGCGGCGTGTCGAGCATGTCGCTCTCCAACGAGCCGATCGTCTACATCGACGGTGTGCGCATGGACAGCGACCCGCGGCGCGGACCCGGGCAGCGCGGCGGCGCCGCGGTCAGTCGTCTGAACGATCTGAACCCGAACGACATCGCGAGCATCGAGGTCATCAAGGGGCCCGCCGCCGCTACGCTGTACGGCACGGAAGCATCGAATGGCGTGATCCAGATCATCACGAAGCGCGGTGAGACGGGAGCGCCGTCGTTCGACGTGTCGCTGCGTGCGGGCACGACCTGGCTGTGGGATCCCGAGACACGGGCAGACCTGCGCTGGGGCCGCACCCCATCCGGAGAGCTGATCAGCTTCAACCCGTACCGCCACGAGATCGAGAACGGCAATGGTCCGATCTGGACCTATGGCTCACTCATGGGCCTGTCCGCGAGCGTGCGCGGCGGCACCGACGCGGCGCGCTACTTCGCGAGCGCGTCGTACGACGACGACACCGGCGTCGTCCCGTGGAACACCAGTCAGCGCATCGGGCTGCGCAGCAACGTCGAGATGATGCTGCACGACAAGCTGACGGCGCGACTCAGCGCAGCCTACATCCGCTCGCGCGTGCGGCTGCCGGCCGCAGCCATCGACGTCGATCCGTTCAGCCAGCTCATCTGGGCGTCCCCGCTCAAGACGAGCTCCGGCTCGCGTGGCTTCTACTCGTCGCCTCCCGAGGAGTGGGGCGAGATGGAGAGCAGGGCGAACAATGATCGCACGACGCTGAGCGCCGAGCTGCGCTTCAATCCGGTCTCGTGGAGCACACACCGTCTCATCGCCGGCTTCGACCTGAACGACGAGACCGAGTCGAACCTATGGCCGCGACAGCCTGAGGGCGCGAGCCACTACTTCGGCAACCTCGGCCTCGGATCGAAGAACGTCGTGCGTGGCTCCAGCAGCGTGCTCACCCTCGACTATGCAGGGTCTGCAAACTTCGAGGTGAACGACTTCGTGCTCACGCCATCGATCGGGCTGCAGTACTACCGGCGCGAATCGGAGTACATCTCCGCGTCCGGCCAGGACTTCCCGGCCGTGCCGATCACGACGGTGAGTGGTGGCGCGATCCGGACCGGCACCGAAACGCTCGTCGAGAACGCCACGCTCGGCGTGTACGTGCAGCAGCAGGTCGGCTGGAAGAACCGACTGTTCGCGACCGCTGCAGTGCGCGCGGACGACAACAGCGCGTTCGGCCAGGAGTTCGATGCGGCGATCTACCCGAAGCTCAGCCTCGCATGGGTCGTCCACGAAGAGCCATTCTGGAGCTTCGACTGGATGGACCAGTTCCGACTGCGCGGTGCATGGGGCGCGGCCGGCCAACAGCCGAGCACGTTCGCGGCAGCGCGGCTCTACGCACCAACGGTCGGTTTCGGCGACCAGCCATCGCTCCAGCCGCAGGCATACGGCAACCCGCAGCTGAAGCCGGAGCGCGGCGAGGAGCTCGAGCTGGGCTTCGACGCATCGTTCCTGAACGGACGGATCACTGTCGAGTACACGCGCTTCGACCGCAAGGTGCGCGATGCGATCGTGGAGCGGCCGCTGCCCCCGTCTTCGGGCTTCAGCGGCTCGCAGATCGTGAACATCGGTGAGGTCGACGCGTGGGGGAACGAGCTGGGCGTACGCGTCGGCGTGGTCGAGCGTGACAACTTCGCGTGGGAGATCGACACGCAGCTCGCCACGATGGGCAACCGCATCGTGGATCTGGGCGGCGTCGAGTTCATCGGTGCGGGCGGGCAGGCCGAGCATCGGGTCGGCTTCAGCCTCGCCGACGTCTTCATGTACAGGATCGTGTCGGCCGAGATCGACGAAGGCGGGTTCGTGACGGAGGCGCTCTGTGACGCGGGACGCGGTGTCGGCGGCAAGGAGCAGGGCGGCGCGATCGTGCCGTGCGACCAGGCCGACAAGGTGCTCTGGGGCCACTCGCAGCCCACGTGGCAGTTCGGGCTCGGCACGGGGTTCACGCTCTGGAACCGGCTGCGCCTCTACGCGCGCGTCGAGGGCAACGGCGGCCACTGGCAGTCGAACACGGAGGTCCGCGCGCAGCACAACCTCGGTCTGTCGAAGGCAGTCATCGAGCGCAACGACCCGATGTTGATGGCGTACCGCGAGATCGAGAACGATGCGACGGGCATGTACCGCGCCGACTTCCTGCGCCTGCGCGAGGTGTCCGCCACGTACACGCTCACCGACCGGCTCAGCCGCCTGCTCGGTGCACAGAGCGGTTCCGTCAGTGTGGGCATGCGCAACGTCATGATGCTCTGGACCAGGGCGCACGGCTGGGGAACGCCGCGCAACGGCTCGATCCGCGTACCGATTGCCGACATGATCGTCTGGGATCCGGAGGTCACCTCGACCGGACAGCTGGCGAACAACTACCAGACGGTCATGCCGCCGACGGCATCGCTGACGTTCACCGTTCGCCTGCGGTACTGAGATGACGCGCCGTCAACACAACCGAATCGAACGCGAGCTGGCGAGGCCGGCCTCGAACCACAGGAGTGATATGACCATGCGATCTGGATCACGGACCGCGCGCATCGCACGGCGCGTCGTCGCCCTCGCGACGATGGCGACGATGCCCGCGCTGGCGGCGTGCGACTCCCTGCTCGACGTGGACATTCCCGGTGCCGTCACCGAGGACGACCTGAACGATCCCGCACTCGCCGTCCCGCTTTTCAACAGCGGACTCGGCGCGTTCGAGTGCGCGTTCGGGAACTACGTTGCTACCGTCGGCGTCCTGACCGAGGAGTACATCGTTTCGTCGGCCTGGCTCAACGACAACATCTGGGGTTGGCGCGGTGTCGAGACGCGCCAGGCGGCCGGAACCTGCTCGAACAACCGCAATGCATCCGGCTTCGGCGCATACACACCGCTGCAGCAGGCGCGCTTCATGATCGAGTCGACGATGCAGCGCATCGCCGCATTCGATCCGGCCGCGGTGCCGAACCTCGACCAGATGATCACGACGCTCAACGCCTACGCCGGCTACACGTACACCCTGCTGGGTGAGGGCTTCTGCGAGATGGCAATCGACCAGGGGCCGCTGATGCAGCCGACGGAGGTGCTGCAGCGGGCGGAGCAATTCTTCACGGAAGCGATCAACCGCTCCGGCGCGTCGTCGGATCCCGACGTGCGGCTGCTGGCCCTGCTCGGTCGCGCCCGCGTCCGGCTGAACCTCGGCAACCACGCCGGCGCCGCGGCGGACGCTGCCGAGATACCGGAGGGCTGGCGCTACGACGCGCAGTACTCCACGATCCAGGGCAGCCGCGAAAATCGCGTGTACAACGTGACGGTTCGCAACTCGTTCCTGTCCGTGTCACCCAACTACCGGGATCTGACCGTCGGCGGTGAGCCGGATCCGCGCGTCCTGGCCGAGTTCTCCGGCGCGTTCGGCCACGACGGTACGACGGAGCAGTGGGTGCAGCGCAAGTACACGACGGCGGACGCGCCGATCCCCATCGCGTCATGGGAAGAGGCGAAGCTGATCCGCGCGGAGGCGCTCGGCGGCATGGACGCGGTCAACGAGATCAACGAGCTGCGCGCTGCGCAGGGGATTGCGCCGCTCGAGGACTACGACGTCGACAACATGCTCCCCACGATCCTGGAAGAGCGCCGCCGTCAGCTGTTCAGCGAAGGGCACCGACTGAACGACATGCTGCGGCACAACATCCCGTTCCCGCAGGGGACGAATCACAAGGGACAGACGTATGGCCCGACGACCTGCATGTGGCTGCCTGATCAGGAGCGCGACACGAATCCGAACCTGTAGCTGAACGCCGGACGCAGAGGTCGCCCGGCGGCTGCCGGGCGACCCGACCACAACCATCGGAGACAGACATGACGAATCGGTGGAAGGCCGGACGATACGCAACGCTCCTGCTTCCGGCCGCGCTGGTCCTCTCGCTCGCTTTCGCCGGCTGCAGCGGATTCGGCGCGGACAGGTCCCCGGATGCGGACAGGTACACGCTCGTCACCGGCGGGTGGGTCTTCACGGGCGAAGGCGACGGCTTCGTTCGCAATCAGGGCATCCTGATCGGCGATTCCGTCATCCTCGCGCTCGACGGGACTGCGCCGCCGGACGGAGCAGTGCTCGAGACGCTCGAGCTCGATGACGACGAGTACGTCATCCCCGGACTCTTCGATCTGCATGCGCACTACGCCGTGGACCTGCTGGGCAATGGCCGTGTCGACGAGACACGGGCGTATCCGCAGATCTTCCTCGCGAACGGGGTGACGTCGACGTTCCCCGCCGGCGAGGTCAATCCCGAGAGGATGCGCGACACGCGCATCGCGATCGACCGCGGCGAGCGGCCGGGCCCGCGCATCTTCAACTCCGGACCCTACTACGGGCGCGCACGGGAAGGCTGGGATCCCGAGGCGATCACCAGGGACTCGCTGCGCGCCGAAGTCGCATACTGGGTGAGCCAGGGTGTGAAGGGCTTCAAGGCGAAGGGGATCGGACCGGAGCACCTGCAGTGGCTGATCGAGGCAGCACACGAACATGGACTGACTGTAACGGGCCATCTGGACTCCGGCTTCCGCGGCTCCGTGAACCCGCTCGATGCGATCCGCATGGGGATCGATCGCATCGAGCACTTCATGGGCGGCGATGCGATGCCGAACACGCGTTCCGCGTACGACTCGTTCGTCGGCATGACGCCGGATATGCCGGAGTTCCAGGAGATCATCAACGTGTTCAAGACCGAGGGCGTCTTCTACGACGCCACGCGGTCCGCGTACGGCTACTACGGCAAGCGGGAGCCCGAGGTCTTCGAGTACTTCGTGCCCGAGATGGATTACCTGACGCCGCACGCACGGTCACTGGTCGAGGCGCGCCTGCCTCGTCGCGTGAGCGACCGGTTCGAGCAGATCTACTGGGTGAAGCGTGACCTCATCGGCGAGTTCTACCGGCAGGGCGGCGGCGAGTGGATCACACTCGGCACGGACCATCCGAGCTGGGGCGAGTTCTTCTCCGGCTTCGGCGTGCACCGCGAGATGCACGCACTGAACAAGTCCGGCATCCCTCCGGTCGACGTGCTCAGGATCGCAACGATCAATGGTGCGCGCGCGCTGCGCGTCGATGACCGGCTCGGCAGCATCGACGTCGGCAAGCTCGCCGATCTGGTGGTGCTGTCCGGCAATCCGGTCGAGGACATACGCAACACGCGGCACGTGCGCCTCGTGATGAAGAACGGGGTGGTGTACTCGCCCGAGGAGCTGCTGGCCTCTGCGCGCGGCAAGATCGGTCCGATCGACGCCGCCGATGAGATAAACTGGTAGCTCGCCATCGTGTCGGGCGTGCCGGCTACCGTGCGCCGGTGCGACGGAGGCTTCGGATGGGGACCGGCCGTGACAGGTGTGCACGGCCGGTCCCTGCCGTAAGGCTCACCGCTCGTCACTGCTGCTCCGCGCGACTCGCGATCGTCTCCAGGAGAAGACCTGACAGCATCCCGTGCGGGCCGGCACCATCAAGACCCGCCTGGAGCTCGACAACGTCCACACCCGCGCTCCGCGCATATGCGACGATCGCGGGATCGAGGCGTGGCCGCGAATCCGCGTCGTCGCTGCGCACCAGCATGACGCGTCGCGCACCAGCGTCCGCCGCCGCATCGATCAGCGTCATCACGGCGTCTGCACGGTCATGGGATACTCCCACGACACCCCAGCACCCCGCCATCGCGTGTCGCAGGGTCTCGAAGTCGTCGGGGTCACCATGCACGACCTCGCCGGCCGGTTCCGCTATGGCCCTGGCGCGCGTCGCTTCACTCACAGCCACCAGCAGGCGAAGCTCGAACCCGCCATGGCGACGGAGCGCGTGTGCCACGCGCACCCCGATGTCGGTGGATGCGCGGGTCACCAGCACGACAGGCCGAAGCTCGTTCATCGCCTTCCCGCCGGTTCCCGTGTGCAGGTGACCCGCATGCCGCATCAGTGGGCGTGCCCGCCGCCCGTGTGGTTTGCGCAGGTCACGTTCGGGTTGAACTGCGCGAATGTGCCGCGCGGGTTGTCACGGTACAGCCACACGTGCAGGTCGTAGTGCGGGGCAAAGTGGTGCGCTTCGTCCAGCTCCGTCGCGGGGTCGTCCACCATCCGGTCGTACGGCTGCCCCATGAACGAGGGCGGCTCGGTGTTGCCGGCGGCTTCCCACGCGTCCATGAAGACCAGGTTCTCGACCGCGACCAGCTCGAGGGAGCCGTCCGCCTGCGGCTCGTAGATCAGCACACCGGGCTGCAGGAAGTCCGTGTGCGTGCTCGTGCCGCTGACGCGCGGGTTCGGCGGCGCGGTGATGCCCAGGTGGCCGGGGTGCGCGAAGTGGATGCCCATCGCACCGTCGCTCGCGGGGCGACCCATCATCTCCGCAGTCTCGCACGAGTTGAACGGGTCACGGACGTAGCCGTCGGCAATCGCGACCTCGACGTCCTGGTATTTCATCGTCGCGGCGCGGACGCGCGCGAGGGCGGAATCCATGGCGGCGTCGCGGGCGGCATCGGCAGCTGGCTGCACCTCCGGCGACGTCGGGCGATCCGACTCAGCGGCGTCGACGCTCGTGCACGCCGCTGCAAAACCGGTCGCGAGGAGAATCATCGATCTGCGGAAAGGGTGCGACTTCTGGATAGCGCTTCGCATGTGTTGCCTTCCATGGTGATGTTCAGAATGGGGAGCGGCGCTGGGGCCGCGTCCTGCGAGCAGATTGCATCCGGGGCGATTACAGGGCGGTTACAGCAGGCGGGGTTGGCACCGGGCTCGTCTCGAAGGATGCCGGGATTTGGGGCGAGACGCTCGATTCAGGGAGCCGGACCATCGACCGGCTGAGGCCGCGACCAGGGGCGGGACGACGGTGCTTCGGTCGGTCCTTCGAGCGGCGGATCGTGAGGGTGGAGGTGTGGCGGATCGGTTTCCGGGACACCGTAGTCACGCGCCCGCGCCCGCGCCGGGGCCTCAGGCCGGATGCTGCAGCTCGTGGTAGAGGGCAGTCGTGTCGCTCGTCGGCTTCGAGCCGAGCTGCTCGCTCATCAGGCGCGCGACGTTCTCGTAGAGGCGTATGGCTTCCACGGGCTGGCCGGCGCGAGCGTAGCAGGTCATCAGCGAACGGCAGGCCGGCTCGTCGAGCGGCTCCACCTTCAGGAGCGTGCGAAACGCGTCGGCGGCCTCGCTCCATTGCTCTGCCCGCATGTGATGTGCGCCGAGTGCGCGCAGGCCTTCGCGGTAGAGGCGCTGCAGGTCGTCGCGCAGCGGGAGGTGCCAGTCGCCGACCACTTCGCCCGCGAGCAGGTCGCCCCGGTAGAGCCGCAGCGCGTCGGCGAGTGTCGCGGCATCGGTGCTTCGCTCACGGAGGCAGGATTCAACGCCGTCCCGGAATGCATGGACGTCGAATGCCACGCGCACGGACGGGTCTATGCGGTAGCGGTCGCCGGTGATCGTGATCCAGTCGTGGCGACCGAGCGTGCGCCGCAGCCGGTGCAGGGTGACGTGGAAGGCGTTCTTCACCTGCACTGTGGACGAGTCAGGCCAGAAAGCGAGACCCGCCTGCTCCCGCGTGAGGCCGTCCGGGCTGCAGAGCAGCAGGAGCAGCAGCTCGCGCGGCTTGCTCGAGCCGAAGGCGTCTCCGGCCAGCGGCTCACCGCGCACGCGCACCTCGAGCGCGCCGAGTGCGCGCACGTCGAGGTCGGGCGGTCCCGCGCCGGACGAGCCGGCCGAGCTGCTTTCGCTGTGTATCGCGCCGTGCGGCGGTGTGCGCAGACCGGATGTTTCACGCGCTCCGACGTTCATTTCCGCCGCGGAGTCGCCCGCTGCGGCGAGCTCGATGGCCAGCGGCAGGCCGTCGAGGCGGCGGCACACGTGCAGGACCGCACCCGTGTTCGACTCGTCCAGCGTGAAGCCGGGCTGGACGTCGCCGGCGCGCTGCACGAAGAGCTGCACGGCAGGCGCGGCGTCGGCACCGGTGTCGTCTGCAGGAAGCGCGAGCGGCGGAACGACCCACGCCTTCTCGCCGATGATGCCGAGCGCCTGCCGGCTCGTCGTGAGAACGCGCGTGCCCGGACACGCGCGCAGCACGGCATCGACGAATGCAGCGCACGCATCGAGCAGGTGCTCGCAGTTGTCGAGGATCAGCAGGACCGCGCTCGAGCCGAGCAGGTCGATCAGTGCATCAACGCGCGTGTGACCCGGCTGCTCACTGGCGCCCAGCACGGATGCGGCATGCGGCGCGACCGCCTGTGAATTCGCAAGCGCCGACAGATCGATCCACGCGACGCCCCCCGCAAAGCGACGTCGCATGGCCGTACCGACCGCAGCCGCAAGCCTCGTCTTGCCGCTGCCACCAGCACCGACGAGTGAGACCAGGCGCGCCTCGCGGAAGAGCGAGCACACTCGCGCGACGTCCGCCTCGCGTCCGAGCAACGGCGTCAGGTAGATGGGCAGCTCTGCCGTGTCGGGGAACCCGACGAAACGAGCACTGGTGGCAGGCGGCATTCGTCCTTGGCCGGGAGAAGCGTCGAAGCGACGCATGCCAACAGTGCTTCGCCCGCAGCACCGGCGTCAAGAACGCAGGGCCGGCCCAGGCGTGGCGGTCGCCTGGATCAGCTCGATCAGGCGATGAAGGCGCGGCCGGACGGTCGCCCCGGCGCGCGTCACGAAGTACACCGTATTCCAGCACGCACGGCCCGGCGCGGCGTACAGCACCTCCACGTCGCCACGCGCAATCGCCGCGGAGGCCGAGTCGCGCGGGACCACCGACAGGCCCACACCCGCAACCACGAAGTCGATGACTTCCTCCAGCTCGGTGAAGCGCGCCAGACTCCGGATATGGCGCGGCTGGGAGCCGAAGCTCGTGTCGAACCAGCGGCCGAACACGTACTCGCACTCCTCGTACGAGACGAAGGGAACGCGCGCCAGCGAATCGGCGTCGTCCAGCGGCGCCATCCCCACCTCCGCAGCCAGCCCCGGAGCCGCGATCAGCACCAGCTCCTCCTCGTATGCCGGTACATACGCGAGTGCGCTGCTTACCCGCCGCTTGTAGACGAAGGCGGCATCGTAGCTGCCCGCTCCCAGATGGTCCAGGATCGTGTCGGCGGCATCATACTCGACCATCAGCTCGATCCCGCCATTGCCCGCTGCCTCCGCCCACAGGGCACGCACCGCCGGCATCAGGACGTAGCGGCCAAACCCGCTGGCGGAGCCCAGGCGCAGCGGCTCCAGGCTCTCACCGTCACGACACTCGACCCGGACGCGCTCCAGCTCCTCGAGCATCACATCCGCGAACCGCAGCACCCGCCGACCTTCGGCGGTGAGTACGAGCGCGCGAGCGCCCCGCTCGATCAGTCGGGCGCCCAGCCGCTCCTCCAGCTTCTGCACCTGGTACGACACCGCCGGCTGGGACAGCCCCAGCCGCGCAGCCGCTGCCGTGAAGCTCCCGGTCACACACACGGCGCGGAACGCGGCAAGGTAGGGAAGCTCCGGGGCGACCAGGCCTGTCAGTGTCTCGGTGGCCATAAAGAGATTCGATCAAATTGATAGGTTGTTGCCAGTACGTTTATAGGTACACCGTGTGAGGACACGGCACCAGACGGGAGGCTGGGATGATGGGACGAGCAGGGATCGTGTGGGCGCTGCTGCTCGGATCGGTGGGCAGTGCGGCCGGGCAGGCGATGGACAGCGAGGAGGGCGCCCGGCAGGAAATCGAGGCAGCCGTTGACGCGCGCCTCGCGCCGATCTCGTACGACGGCGCAATCCTCTATGCGTACCGACCGCACGCGGGCCAGCGGGCCCAGTTCGATGCCGGCTACCGGGATCACCTCGAGTGGCACCGCGCAAAGGCGGATTCGCTGCCGTGGTACGGGTGGGACGTGATCGTCGGCCGACGAACGGGCGAGTTCATCGATGGCACGTTCGGAATCCGCTTCCGGGCGCTGGACGAGCGCGTTGATCCGGCTGGGGACGCGGCGCACGCCGCGGCGTCGTTCGCGCCGCACGCGGAGGCGACGGCCCGGTGGATGGTGCGGCTGCGCCGGGAGCTGAGCACGTCTTCGTCGCTCGAGGATCGCACACCCTCCGCGATGCTGCATGTCGTGACGTACCGCATGCCACCTGCGGTTCGCGCGGCATTCGAGGCGGTACTCGGGTCAGTACGCGCACGGGACGGCCTCGCCCCCTACGCCGTGTACGAGAGCGTAGTCGGTACGAGCGACGTCGAGTACATGCTGCTGGTCGAGGGCGCGGGCTTCGGCGCCTTCGACGACGTCGCGCGGGACCCGTCGGTCGCGATCGCCGATGCGCTTGCGCAGCGCGGGGTCCTCGACGTGCGCGTCGAGACCGAGCTGTGGGCACTGCGGCGCGATCTCACGCTGTTGCCGGAGCGCGCTGCCCGCTGACGAACAACGGGCCAGTCCCGCCCGTTTCCCTCGAACGCCATGGCGTTGCCGGTAGCGGTGCGGCATCATATGGATGGTCTCCCCGCTCAGGAGGGCGTGCATGCACCGCCTCCGGATCGTCTGCCTGGTGTTGTCCGCGGCGCTGTGCGTTGCGGCGGACGATGCCGCTGGGCAGCGCGTCCAGGGTCGCGTCACCGATCAGGACACGGGCCTGCCCGTGGCGGGCGCGTTCGTCACGCTGATCCATTCGGACGGGCGTGCGCTCACCGCGATCCTCACGGACGCGGCCGGTCTCTACCAGCTCACCGCACCCGAGGTCGGGACGTACCGTCTGCTGGTCGAGCGGCTCGGCCATGCGAGTACGACGACGCCGCCCGTCGAGCTCGCGGCCGGTACGACCGTCACCCGCGACATCGTCGTCCCTGTCGAGCCTGTCCGCCTCGCGGAGATCGCCGCATCGACGACGGGTCGGTGCGATCTGCCGCGCGAGCTGGGTGCGCAGACGCAGATCCTGTGGGAGGAGGTGCGCAAGGCACTGTCCGTTGCGCACTGGGCGGAGCGGAACGCGGGTGTGCCGTACCAGGCGATGCTGTTCGAGCGCACGCGCACGCTCGTGTCCGCGCAGGTGCTGGAGCAGGAGACACGGCTGCAATCCGGCTACGGCCGCGCCGCCTTCATCAGTGCCCCCGTTCGCGACCTCGCCGCGCGCGGCTACGTCCGCCTGCTTCCCGACAACATGCTGCAATACTTCGCGCTCGATGCGGCGGCGTTGCTCTCGGACGACTTCCTGTCCACGCATTGCTTCCGCACCGTGCGCGACGCACGGAACCGCCCGGGGCTCGTGGGGCTCGGGTTCCGGCCGATCGATCAGCACGGCCTGCCGGACATCGTGGGCACGCTCTGGGTCGATGAGCGGACGGCGGAGCTGCAGCACGTGGAATTCAACTTCACGCGGCACCTGCTGCCCGTCGACGTGCCGCCCGAGCCCTTCGGTGGTCACGTCGGGTTCCGGCGACTCCCGAACGGTGCCTGGATCGTGGACGACTGGTGGCTGCGAATGCCGCTCCTGCTGCCCAACGCATCGACACGCAGCGCGGCGAGTCTCGAGAAGGCGAGCCGCACAGTCCGGTTGGACGCGGCGGAGCGACTCGGGATGCGGATCCGCGAGGAGGGTGGCAAGGTCCTGTTCATCGCGCGTCCCGGCGAGCCGCACCCGGGCGAAGCGGTGATCCGGGGTGTCGTGTGGGACAGTGTGCGCGCGCAGCCGCTTTCAGGGGCGACCGTCTTCCTGGTCTCAGGCGCGCGCGCGTCGATGACCAACAGCCGGGGCGAGTTCGTGCTGCGCGGCATCAGTGGAGGCGAGCACGAGATCGGGTTCACTCACCCGACCGCAGACGCGTTCGGGCTGCCCGTGCGCACACAGCGCATTGTGCTGCCTGCCCGAGGAACCGTGGACGTAGAGCTCGCGATTCCACGACAGCAGGGCTGCATCGAGGGTCTCGCGGGATCCGGGACGACCGAGATCGTCGTGTTCGTGGTGTCGGAGGATGGTGCGCCGGTTCATGGCGCGAACGTCACCGCTACGTGGACGCCGAAGGAAACCGCGGAAGAACCCGGAGCCACACCGCGCACGTCGAGCGGCATCACCACGGAGAATGGCAGCGTGCTGCTGTGCGGGTTCCAGGCCGGAGATACGGTCCGCCTCACCGTCGTGATGGAGGAGAGAATGCGTACCGTCGACGCGGACATCCAGCGGACCGGAGTGCACAGGCTGACACTCGTCGTGCGCTGATGCACGCGCCCGCGGCCGCTCGCGGTGCCGACTCCCGCGCGCCGCAGATCAGGCAGAAGACAACGCCTCTGACGGGCGCGCCGCCTCGATGCCACCGAACCGACGCTCACGGTGTGCGTACTCGTCGATCGCGGCCCGCAGCGCGGCCGCATCGAAGTCCGGCCAGCGGGTATCCGTGAAATACAGCTCCGCGTACGCCGCTTCCCAGAGCAGGAAATCGCTCAGGCGCTGCTCTCCGCCCGTACGGATCAGCAGGTCGACGTCGGGCGCCGGCGCGTCGCCGTTGACCGCCATACCGAGAGCATGTGCGAATGCTGAGCGGTCCGGCTGACCGCCGTTCAGCCGCGCAGCCGCCGCCACGATCGCATCGCGCGCCGAGTAGTCGATCGCGATCCGCAGCAGCAGCGTGTCGCAGTGCTCCGTCTCCCGTTCCGCTCGCTCGATCGCGTGCGCCAGTACGTCGGGCAACCGGTCGCGCCGGCCGATCACGCTCAGCCGGACTCCGTTCTCCAGGCAGCGCTGGGTCTCCTGGTGGAGGTAGCGGACGAATAGCCGGAGAAGCTGGTTCACTTCCGAGCGCGGTCGCTTCCAGTTGTCCGACGAAAAGGCGTACAGCGTGAGCGTCCGGATCCCCAGCCCGGGCGCGGCCTCGACGATGCGGCGCACGGCCTTCGCGCCGGCGCGGTGGCCTGTCGTCCTCGGCAGCCCGCGCTCCTGCGCCCAGCGTCCGTTGCCGTCCATGATGATTGCCACGTGCATGCTGCCTCCGGTGTAGCTCTTTACCCAGCAAAGTCGGTGCACGGAAAAAAAACGGGACCGTTCCCGTGCGGGGCTGCCCGGCTATCGCTCGCGCACCTGCTGGATGAGCGCCTCCATGTGATCGATGTACGCGTTCAGCGCACGACGTCCCTGTTCCGTGATGCGGTACTCCGTGCGGGGCACGCGCCCCACGAATGACTTCCTGCAGACGACGTAACCGGCTTCCTCGAGTCGGCGCGCATGGACGCTCACGTTGCCGTCCGTGCCGCCGGTGAGCGCCTTCAGCTCGACGAAGCTCACCGAGTCGCGGCCCGCCAGCGCACTGAGTATGGCAAGTCGCATGCGCTCATGGATGACGCGGTCGAGGCCTGCCGCCGCGACCGACGGGCTCGACGTTGCCTCGACGCGCTCGCGCGCATCCTCTGCCGTGTCGTCGCGCCTGGGCTGTCGGGCTGGTTTAGCCGCCATACTTCCTCGCAATGATGGCACCGAACAGGATGTGCAGCCCGCCGAATCCGCCGGCCAGGAAGGCATCGCCCGCGAGTGGCGCGGCGAGGAGTGCTGCACCGCCGAGCGTCATGAAGGCGAGTCCCATGAGCGGTACGACGCGCACCGAGAACGTGCCTGCCGTGACGATGCCCGCACCATACAGCAGCAGCCACATGCCGGGGATCGCTTCTGCAGCGTCCCACCGGAACAGCGCGGGCGTCAGCAGCACCGCACCGCCTACCGGCGGCAGGAAGCTGAGAAGGAACTTGCGCGCGGGGCCGGAGAAGAGCGGCACGCCCGCGGAGCGCGCCTTGATCACGATGCCGACGGCTGCGATCACGACGGCGAGCGTCGCCTCCGCAACCCACACGGCGAGCCACGCGGCCTCCACCTCCTGCCGGGCCGCAATCACCGCCGCCCCGACGGCCGTGAGGCCCATGAGAATGCCTGCCACGCCGGGCACTGCCGTGAACGCGGTCGCCTGCTCCATCGTCTGGCGGATGAAGCGGAGGTTGTCCATGGCCCTGTCGTGCAGGGCGATCGGCTCGGAGCGATCCGGCTGCGGCATCATGGTTCCATGGTAGCGCGGCCGGCTGCCGCGGGTCAAGTCCTTTATGACATAGAGTGGCGGCCAGGAGGCCGCACCAGGCGGAGCTGGAGGGCACGGGCCCGCGTCGCGCGGACACGCAGGCCGGGAGCACGGCAGGGTGAATACGGTTAGAATGCTCGCGGCAGTTACACGGATCGAAAGTGAGAATCGACATGCGACGTTCTGTTCTCTTTCTTCTCGTGCTCACCGGGCTCGTGCTTCCGGCATGTGCATCCGCGCAGCGGCAGCAGCCGCCCTACACACGGGCGGACACGCTGCGCGGCTCGATCGGGCCGGCGCGCGCGTGGTGGGACGTCGTCTTCTACGATCTGAACGTGCGGGTCGATCCGGCCGACAGCAGCGTATCGGGTTGGAACGCGATCACGTATCGCGTGGTGTCACCGGGGCGCGAGATGCAGATCGACCTGCAGGAGCCGCTGGTGATCGACAGCGTCGTACAGGACGGTCGCCCGCTCGCGCTCCGTCGTGAGGGGGACGTCTACTTCGCCACGCTGCCTGCCGCGCCTGAGGCCGGCACCATCCAGACGGCGACGGTCTACTACCACGGCAAGCCCCGGATCGCGAAGAACCCGCCGTGGGATGGCGGCCTGATCGTCGTGCAGGACAGTCTGGGCCGGCCCTGGGTCGCAACGGCGAACCAGGGGCTGGGCGCGAGTGTGTGGTGGCCGAACAAGGACACGCAGGCGGAGGAGCCGGACAGCCAGCGCATCGCGATCACGGTACCGCATCCGATGGTCAACGTGTCGAACGGGCGGCTGCGGTCCGTCGTGAACGAGGACGGCTGGGCAACATTCGAGTGGTTCGTGCGGAACCCGATCAACAACTACAACATCGCGATCAACGCCGGCAGCTACGCGCATTTCGGTGAGATCTACCAGGGCGAGGATGGCATACTGACGCTGGACTACTGGCCGCTCGACTACAATCTCGAGGCCGCGCGCCGGCAGTTCACGCAGGTGAAGCCGACGATCGCGTGCTTCGAGCACTGGTTCGGCCCCTATCCGTGGTACGAGGACGGCTTCAAGCTCGTCGAGACGCCGCACCTCGGCATGGAGCATCAGTCTGCGGTCGCGTACGGCAACGGCTACCAGAACGGCTATCGCGGAAGCGACCGTTCGGGCAGCGGGCACGGCCTGGACTTCGACTTCATCATCGTGCACGAAGCCGCACACGAGTGGTGGGGGAACAACCTCACCACTGCGGACCTCGCCGACATGTGGGTGCACGAGGCGTTCGGCAACTACGCGGAGGCGCTCTACGTCGAGTGTCAGAAGGATGCGCGAGCGGGTGCCGAGTACGTGCGCGGCCTGCGCGACGACATCCTGAACGACCGGCCGATCGTTCCCGAGTACGGCGTGCACGCGCAGGGCTCGGGCGACATGTACAACAAGGGCGGCAACATGCTGCACACGATCCGTCAGCTCGTCGGCGACGACGCTCGCTGGCGCGAGATCCTGCGCGGCCTCAACCGCGACTTCCGCCACCAGGTCGTCACGGGTGAGCAGGTGCAGCGTTACATGGACGAGCGCACGGACGCCGACCTCATGCCTGTCTTCCGGCAGTACCTGACGACGACGATGATCCCGACGTTCGAGTACGAGCTGAGCGGCTCGACCCTGCGCTACCGCTGGACCGACGTCGTGCCGGGATTCGCGATGCCGATCGAGGTGCAGACCGGTCCGGGGGCGTGCACGGTGTTGCGGCCGACCGAGGAGTGGAGCAGCGTGGAACTACGCGCAACGGACGCGGATGCCATCGACATCGACGCGGACTACTACGTGCAGGTGCGCCGCAGCGGAGGTGCGACGCGGCCGGCGGGTGCGGACTGCGCGGCGCGGTAACATCCGCGAGGCGCGATAGCATTCGTGCGGCGGGTGTATCGGCGTTCGCGCGGTCGCATCCGCCCCGCGGCGCCTGTGCTACGGCGCGCTCCCGCGCGGCACGGGCAGCTGCCAGCGTCGTCGGATCGCGATCAGCCGCAGGCCGAAGCACAGCGCCGCCCCGGTGACCGCGACGACCGGTGATGGCAGGCCGAGCATGCGGCCGCCCACCACTACTGCGGCGCCCGCGAGTGCTGCAACGGCGTAGATGTCGCCGCGCAGCACCGCGGGCACTTCGTTCGCCAGCACGTCGCGCAGCATGCCACCCCCGATACCGGTCAGCATGCCGAGGATGATTGCCGTGAGCGGCCCGAGCTGGAAGTCGAGCGCCTTGAGCGCGCCCGACACGGCGAAGAGGGCGAGGCCGCCGGCGTCGAGAACGAGCACCGGGCTGCGCACGCGATCGATCACCGTGTGCCAGCGGAAGGTGATCAGTCCTGCCAGGATCGGCACTGCTATGTAGCGCCAGTCCGCGATGCCCGGGGGCGGCACTGCGCCGATCAGGAGGTCACGCGTGATGCCCCCGACGTTGCCCGCCGCGAATGCCAGCACCAGCAGCCCGAAGAGGTCGAAGCGGTGGCGCACGCCGGTCATCGCTCCGCTCAACGCGAACACGAACGTGCCGGCGAGGTCCAGCACCGGCACGAGCGTGTCGACGGCGATGATCGGCAGCTCATCCATCGGATCTTCCGCTTCTACTTCAGCGCCTTGTCGATTCTCACGAGCGCGTCCTCCAGGTGGATGCGCGTCATGCGGTCGCGCACCCCGCGTCGGAGTGCGTCCTGGATCTCGCCGCGCAGCAGCGTGAGCTGGTCGCGGATCAGTGGCCGTATGTCCGACTGGCCGATGTGCAGGTCCGCGTTCAGCGGCGGGTCATCGTTGCGCCCGACGCGCAGGTTGCCGGAGCCGGGCGGACTCCACGACGCCGACTCCGCTTCCTGCAGCAGGTACGCCGCCTGATCCAGCCACGCGCGCTGCATGTTGCGCCGGTACGTGTCGATCGGCTGGTTCTGCCGCACCTCGCGCCACACGATGCCACGCACGTCGTCGAGCATCTCGGCCGGCCGGTACGTGCGGTCGCCGAGGAATGCCTCGTGCTCGATCATGCGTGCGAGCCGCGCGTGGTTGAGCAGCCGCTTGACGGCCAGCTCCTGGTAAGCGCGGATCCGCTCGACGGCGCCGGCGTGCTCGAGGCGGCGTAGCAGGTTCGGGTCCAGCGCCCAGGTCGGCGTGCTGAGCACGTGCTCGTCGATGAAGCGCAGCGCCTTCCGCTGGTACTCGGGCTCCACGGGCGTATACACCACGCCCTCCTCGCCGTAGCGCTTGTGGTGTGTCCAGGAGCCGCCGATCGCGGCCGCCGCGTGCTCCGCGTACCGGTTCCACTGCGTCAGGTTCTGCAGGTAGTGGCCCTCGAGCTCGTAGTAGTCGTCACCAGGCCGCAGCACCCAGTCGAGAAGGCTCGCGGTTGCGGTTCGCAGGTTACGCATACCGAGCTCGGCGGCCGCGATCGGATCGTCCGAGATGCCTTCCGTCATGCGGTACGGATCCCATTCGACGTCCATGCCGAACTGCGCGTCGGCAAAGCGGAACCATGGCTCATGGGAGCGCTCGACGATCCACTGACTGAGGATCGGAACCTCCTCCTGCGGTGTGCGCGCCTCGATGATCGGACGGTAGCCCCACACGACGGCGAAGGCGTCCCAGAGTCCCATCCGCCGCTCGGGCGGCACGCCGTCGCCGGGCTGCGCCGCGTAGTTGTAGCGTGTACGGCCGACGGACGAGGCCGAGTGACCCATGCGCCGCACGAAGTCCGGGTTGCGGATCGAGTCGACCGGGTAGACGAAGTTCGCCCGCTGATTGTGTGGCAGGCCGACCGAATGCGCGGTCTCGTGAGAGATGACGTAGCGCAGGGCCTCGCCCATGGCTTCCTCGGAGAGCGTCGGCGCACGGAACTCCGGGTTCGCCGTCGCAACCTGCGACTGCAGCCACCAGCGCAGCCGCTCCATGAGGCCGTGATACATGTTCGTGTGTGCGCGAATCACCTCACCCGAGCGCGGGTCGATCACGTCGCCGCTGCTGTTGGCAGAGCGCGTCGGCGAAGCGACGTAGCGGATCACGGAGTAGCGTGCATCGAGCAGCGAGAACTCCGGATCCTCTTCCTCCGTCGGCGCGACGCGCACCTGGATCGCGTTGCGGAAGCCCGCCTGCTCGAACGCTGCGTTCCACTCGAGCACGCCCGCCTCGAAGTAGGGAATCCACTCGGGCGGTGTCGCAGGATCGATGTACCAGATCCAGGGCTTCACCGGGTCGACGAGCTCGCCGCGCAGAAACGCCGCCGTGTCGGACGGCTCCAGCCGGTAGCGCACGATGTAGCGCTCCGGGCGCACACCCTGGAACTCGCTCGAGTAGTTCGTCCGCTCGATCGAGATGTAGCCGACGCGCTCGTCCCAGAGGCGCGGCCGCATCGGCTCCTTCGGCAGCAGGATGATCGAATGGTTGACCGAGAAGGAGATCGTGCCACCGCGTGCAACGGACGGCGCCTGGTCGGCCGCGTACGTCTGCACGACACGCAGCTCGACGTTGATCGGGAAGCTCTTCGCGAACTCGAGCCAGCTCCGGTCGCGATCGAAGCCGCGCACGCCGAAGCGTGTCCGGGTCTGGCGTGGCAACGTGAACGTCGGGACGTCGCCCAGCACCATGTCCGTCACATCGATGACCGACGTGCCGCTGCCGCGCGCCCTGATCTCGAACGACTGCAGCACGGGCGCGAAGTTCGAGTTCGTGACCGCGATGGCGAGTGGGGATCCCTCATCCGCGGTGTTCGCGTGCGATACGCCGCGCAGCAGGATCCGATTCCCGTTCCGCTCCCAGCGGATCACCATGTTCGGACCCATGCGGTCGCCGCCGTCCGCCAGGTCCGTCTGCACCTCGGCATAGCGGCTCATCAGCGACATGTCGCGGCCGAGCAGCGAATCGGGGATCTCGAAGAGCAGGCGCTCACCAACGCGGTGAACCGTGAACATGCCGTCGTCGCTCTGCGCTGAGGCGGGCACGACCGCACGATATTCGGCGGACTGCGCCTCGAGAGGCGCCGCGTGCGCCAGGGCGAGGACGGACGCGAGGGCGAGACAGAGGCGATACATACACGGGCTCCAGGCGTTCGTGGTCGCGGCATCGACGCCGCGAGTTCTGATGGATGGAGGACTGGCGTAGCTTCGGGCGTTGTCCGCGATATGGCAAGTGCGCGTCCGGCGCGCACGGAGGGAACCGGGTGCGACCCGCTCACAGCCAGGTGCAGAGACGCGACGGGCCGGCGATCGAGATGACCGCCGGCCCTTCGTCTGTCGCGATGTGGCCCTACTGCTGCTGCTGCGTGACCTCGTCCGCCGTCACGCGCGTCTGACGCACCTTCTCGGAGTACTTGTGGTAGAGCTGCCTGAAGATGTCGTTCATATCGATTGCGCGGCCCTGCACGTACGCCTGCTCGATGTCTGCCAGGTAGTCGAGCGGGTTGCCGGTCGTGATCAGCAGTGTTGCATCCTTGCCCGGCTCGAGGGAGCCGACGCGATCGTCGATGCCGAGGAAACGCGCGGGGTAGATCGTCACGGCGCGCAGCGCCTCCTCCTCCGGCAGCCCGTACGCGACCGCGACGCCCGCCTCCCAGGGGAGCCGGTGCGTGTACGACGCGCTGTTGTCGCCGACAATCGCGAACGGGACGCCCTTCGCGTGGAGCTTCGCCGGGAGGCTGTAGTTCGTGTCATACCCCTGCCATGCGCGACCGGGTGACGCCATCGTCGACGTGACGAGCACCGGGATGCGCTTCGCCGCGAGATGGTCGGCGACAAACAGCGCATCATCGGCGCCGCGCAGGATCACGCGGATCCCCTCCGCCTCGGCGAACGCGAGCGCGTCCTGGATCTGCTGGACGCTGTAGGCGGAGATGATGACCGGCGTCTCGCCATTCACGACGGGCACCATCGCCTCCCAGCGCGAGTCCGTATCGTGCGGCCGCCCGGATGCCTGCGCATCCCGGTACGCACGTGCGGTCGCGAAGATGTCGCGCAGCGTCTGCACCTGCTCGGCGTACGTCGGCTGGTCCTCGTCGTTGCCGCCCTGCTGCATCCACGGGAAGCGCCGCGGTCCCCTCGGATCCGGCCATTCCACGTTCAGCGCGGCGCCGCTCTTCAGCGTCATCGACTCCCACGTCCAGCCATCGAGCATCAGTGCGGCGGAGAGGCCGGAAACCAGGCCGCCGCTGGGCGTTGTCAGCGTTACGAGCACACCGTTCGAGCGCGCGGTGCCGATGTGCCGGCTCTCCGGGTTGACCGCGAGCTCGGCGCGCACGTTGGGCGTGAAGTCACCGAGCTCGTTCATGTCGAGCGTGACATCGACTGCGCCGATCTCCTGGAGCCCCATCGCGCTGTAGGCGTCGATCAGGCCGGGGTAGATGTGCCTGCCGGTCACGTCGATGCGCTGGGCGTTCGCCGGCACGGCTACGTTCGTGCCCACGGCGGTGATCACGCCGTTCTCGAAGACAATGGTGCCGTTCTGGATTACGCCGTTGGTGATCGTGTGAATCGTAGCGCCGGTCAGCGCGATCGGGCGGTCCTGCGGCGGTGCCGGCACCTGTGCCGCGGCAGGGCAGACGCCGCCCAGCGCCGCCATAGCCACGAGCATCGCGCCTGCGATTGCGCGCATGCGGTCGCCGAGAGCGGCGTGCGCTGCGCGCGTCGAATGACGGTTCATCGGGCTGCCCCCTGATCCGTTCGTGTGTACGGCGATCATCGGGTACCTCCTGCGACGCGGCGGCTGCCTGCGTCGCCGTTCCTCTCGAGGATGAGCTGGATGAGCTGCGCACGCTCGCGCTCGATCTGCGCGCGCATCTGACGGTCCGTCTCGATGTCGAAGTACTTCGTGCCGTCGATCCACGTCTGCTCCGCGCGCGTGAACTGCGAGAGCGGGTGACCGTTCCAGATCACGAAGTCGGCATCGAGTCCGGGCTGCAGGGACCCGACGCGGTCCTGGAGGCCGAACACCGCGGCCGTCCGGCTCGTCACCAGCGAGAGTGCATCCTCCTCGGAGATGCCGGTGCGCAGCATCTTGCCCGCCTCCCAGTTCATGCGGCTCGAGATCGTGCCGTCGTCGGAGTGCAGGGAGGTGAGCACCCCCGCATCGAGCAGGACCTTCGCGTTGAACGGCGTGCCGTCCTGCGCCTCGACCTTGAATGCGGACCAGTCGCTCCACACGACTGCGGCGACATTACTCGCCGCGAGCTCGGGCGCGATCTTGTACGCCTCGAGTCCGTGCTGCAGCGCCTGGACGCTGAAGTCGAACTCCTCGGCGAGGCGGACCAGGGCGAGGAACTCGTCCTGGCGGTAGCCGTGCGACTGCACGCGCAGGTCCTCGTTCAGGATGTCGACGAGGGCTTCCATGCGCAGGTCGCGCCGCGGCGGCAGGCCCTCCTTCGTCTCCTCCCACCGCTTCCACGCGCGCTCGTAATCGCGCGCAGCCATGAAGTGATCACGGATGATCGCCTGCGTACCCATGCGCGTGTCGGGGTAGCGACCCTGGCGACGCTTCGGGTTCTCGCCGAGCGCGAACTTTACGGTGCGCGGCGCGTCCTCGAGCATCAGCTGATGCGGTAGTCCGCCCCAGCGCATCTTGAGGAACACGTTCTGCCCGCCGATCGGGTTCGCGGAGCCGTGCATCACGTGACCGAGTGTGAGGCCGCCGGCGAGCTGGCGGTACATCGCGATGGAGCGATGATCGACGACGTCGCCCATGCGGACCTCGGGCACGATCGCGAACCCGGTCTCGTTCGTGCCCGATGTGCTCGTGTGCACGTGGGCATCGATGAGCCCGGGCGTCACGTGCTTGCCGGTCGCGTCGACGATCACGGCGCCTCGCGGCGCCTCGAGGTTCTGCCCGACCCGCACGATCTTGCCGCGCGTCACGAGCATGTCCGCATTCTCCAGGCGACCCTGCGGACCCTGTGTCCAGATCGTGGCGTTGCGCACGAGCACGTGCTGCGGCTGCTCGGGCAGCCGCTCGCGGCCGAATGCGGTGGCCGGGCGGATGTCAGGAAGTACGAGCGACGGCACACGCGTGTCACGCGATCGGGCTTCCGCAACGAAGGGGCTGCTGCGCTCGCCGCGCCACGTCGGCCGCGTGCCATCCGGCAGCGTGCTCAGGCCGTACGCTTCGTCGCCGCTGATCGATGCGGAGAGCTGCACGACGCCTTCCATGCCGATCGCGCTTCCGGGGAACGCCACCTGGATGCGGCCGGCTTCCGTGGCCGCCGTCACACTCGAGACGTCCACTGTCTGGCCGTTGATCGTGACGCTGCCGCTCAGACGCGACAGCGTGCCGCCGACCTTGAGCGTGCCATTCAGTCGCGGCTGCTCCGACGAGGTGATCCGCCACTCGCCGCGCGGGTCGACCGCGGCGTCCGGGTTGACGACGTAGCGCCTGCCATGCACCCACACGTCGCGGATGGTCGCGCCATCCGCGAAAAGGTCTCCGTCGACGACGACGATGTTCGCGAGCTTGCCGCGCTCGAGCGTGCCCTCGCGCGCCTCGATGCCGAGCAGCCGCGCCGGGTTCACCGTCAGCGCCGCGAGTGCGACGTCGCGGGCGAGGCCGCGTGCAACGGCGGTGCGCAGGTTGTCGAGGAACGCGTCGGTCTTCGCGAGTCCGTCGGTCGTGAGGGCGAACTGCAGCCCCGCGGCCGCAACGCGTGCGGGGTTCTCCGGCGCGAGGTACCAGTGGCGCAGCACGTCCAGCTCGACGTCGAGTGCTGCCTCCGGGCTCTCGACCTTCGGCGCCTCGGGGAAGTTGAGTGGAAGGATGAGCGGCGTCTTCGTCCCCGCCAGCACATCCAGGATCCGGTACTCCTCACCGCTGCCGCGCAGCCACGCGCTGATCGGGAACTCCTCGGTGAGCGCGCGGGCGCGGAGCACGTCGAGCTCGGACGTCGCCTCGAAGATCACGGGCTCGTTGCCTCTGACGACGTCGTTGAGCGAGGCGAGCGCGATGTTCGTCTCCGGCTGTGGCACCCGCTGCGGTGCGCGACGATGCGTGTCCCAGGCGCGGATGTACCAATCGGCGTCGAGCAGCGTCTGGCGCATGAGCGCGATGACGCCCATGGGCGAGTTCGGGTACGTCATGCCCAGCTCGCGGCTGCCACGGAACGCGACCGACTGCGCGACGTCAGGCCGCAGCACGCGCTCACTCGCGGTTCCGTCGCCCAGGCTCACGACCGCAGTCCGACCGCGGAAAATGCCGAACTTGGGTACCGCATTGGCCGTCGTGAACCCCTGCGCGCGCAGCGCGCTGCGGCGATCCTCGGAGTCGCGGAAGTCGGCGGCCGCGCTGAAGTAGGCGCGCACCTGCGGATTCCAGTGGACCGGTCCCGCGTCGCGCCCGTCCTGCGGCGGCGCCTGCGCGATGCCGAGGTCCGCGTGCGCGTCGATGAAGCCCGGGTAGAGCGTGCGCCCGTTCATGTCCCACACGCGCGCATCCGGCGGCGGGCTGACGTTCGCGCCGACGGCCTCGATCAGGCCGTTCCGCACGACGAGCGTGGCGCGCTCGAGCACACGGCCAGGCGCCACGACGATGCGCGCGTTCGTGAACGCGTGCACGCCGGGCGTGTTGTCGCGCAACGCAACGACGGGTTCGGTCCGGCTGGCTTGCTGCGCCCAGGCCGCGCCGGGCGCGAGCACGAGCAGAAGCAGCAGCCGGAGGAAACGCCATGCTTTCATGAAGCGACTCCTCGGGTGAGAGGACCGGTGGACGTTCCGCACCGTGTGCGGATGGAATCGACGCGGGATCCGGCAGGCTCGCCGGTATGAGCCGACACGAATACCTGCACTGGGCCGTCCGGGGGGCGGATGCGGTGCCCCTTCATCTGGTTCGGTGAACGGAGGGAGAATACGGTATTTGCCGCGGGAGCGCACGCCCTGGCCGCCCTGGCCGGGCAGGGCGGCCAGAAGGCCTCACGAGGAGGCGCGATCTGTCGCTAGGGGCAACGGTAGCGCACGAGGTCACCGCCGTTGGAAACCGTCAGGCTGCTGCCGTCCTCCGAGAGCATCATGCGCCGCTCGTCCTGCCACGTCTCGCCCTCGCCCTGGTACTCGGCGGTTACGACGATCTCCCGGTCGCTCTCGATCTCGACACTCCTCACGGTCCCGGTGCTCTCGTAGAAGCGGACCTCGCTCGCGCTGATCCGAAGGCGGGAATCGCTCCTGCCGGTGCCGCAGGCGGACAGGTCCGCGTTCCACTCGCCGTGGAAGCGCGCAGGAATGGTCGCGGCGACTTCGCCGTCCCCACGATCGGACGCGCCGGCGCGACCTCCGGAATCGGCGGTGGTATCGGGATGCTCCGCGGAGCCGGTCGCACGACCGGCCGAATCGGCATCATCAGGCGACGTCCCGACCTCGGAGGCCGGCGGTGCGACGCTTCCGGCATTCGTATCGGCCTCGGGCAGTTCGCCCGCCTGATCGGGCCCGGTTCCACAGGCGGCTGCAGCGAAGACGGCGGTGACGAGTACGACGTTCAGCGTGAAGCGCATGAATCCAGTCCTCCGGGTTGTGGAAATACAGTCGCGGAGGACCACGCAGGCCGCGCGCCATCGGGAGTGACGAGCGGTGTCACAGCGAAGCAGGAACGCCAGTGCCGTTCGCTGGTGACGTTCGATTGTGAGGGGGCAACCGGATCTACTCGTCACGCGGCACGATTCCGCGTCGCGCCACGTCCACGAGAAACCATACGAACACGGCGAGGGAGCCGAGGACGAGCACGCCGATCGAGATCCAGGTCCACAGCTTCATCACGATGCCTCCACGGCTGCCGTCGAGGTGGCGACGTCGGCGACAGCGACGTCAGTGCGCGGGCTGCCGAACGCCTGCCCGACCAGGAAGGCGACGACCGAGACCGGCAAGGCAAAAAGCACGGCGTACTCCCGCCAGATCTCGATCGTGCGGCCATTCACCGTCAGAGTCCAGATGCGCGTCCCCCATTCATCGTCCCACGCACCGAGGCTTGTCGTGAGCACGAACACGAGGGCGGCCACGGCCAGGCCGGCGCTGCTGGAGAGCAGGCCGGCGAGCGGCCGTGGCGGCCGCTCGAGGAACAGTGCAGCAACCGTGGGGACGAGTGCCGCCGACACGAGGATGCTCGCCATGAACACCCAGGCCGAAACCATCGACGTGAAGAAGAGCGCGAAGCCGACAGTGACGATCGAAGCCGTCGCGACCGCGTATCGCGTCAGACGAAGGAGTGTCGCATCGTCGATGTTCCCGCCGGCGATCGGCCGGTAGATGTCGTAGGCGAGGTTTCCGCCGGCGATGAGGAGGTAGGAATCGATCGTCGACATCGCCGTGGCGATCACACCCGCGACGAACATTCCCTTCAGCCCTGCCGGCAGTACATCGAGCGTGAGCGCAAGCAGCGCGGCGCGCGGCTCGACGGCGTATCCCGCTGCAGCCGCGACCATGCCGAGCAGCGTGACGATCCAGTCGAAGGATGCCCAGAGCACAGCGCCCACGCCCAAGGCCGTCAGGATCGCGCGGTAGCTCTCGGCGGCGAAGATGCGCTGGTAGAACGCCGGCTCGACGAGCACGCTGAGAGCGCCGATGCCGAAAACGAACAGGATGGCGCCGGGGTACGTGCCGCGCGGCTCGAAGTAGGAGGGCGGCAGCGCTGCATGCAGTGCGTCGATCCCGCCATGCGCGTTCAGCGCGAGTGCGGCGCCCACGCCCAGCGCCACACACATCAGCGTGAACTGAACCGTGTCGGTCAGTGCATCGGCCAGCAGCCCGCCCATGAGCGTGTAGACCACCGACACCGCTGCACCGAGCACGACGCCCCAGGCGAACGGTATGCCGAGGAGCATGTCGAGCACCACGCCGATCCCCATGATCGCGAGGATCGGAAGTGCGTAGACGAAGCTCGCGAGCGCGACGATGCACTGCGTGCCGCGCCCGTATGCCCTCGCGACGACGTCCGGGAGCGACAGGAACGAGCCTCGACGAAGCCGCGCGGCGAACAGCAGCGCGGCGATTACGATCGTGAAGTAGTACGGCCGGGAGTAGAAGAACCAGCTCACGACGCCGTCGACGAAGCCCACCTCGGACGCGCCGAAGAGCACATCGAGACCGTAGTACGTCGAGACGAGTGTGCAGACGAGAATCGGCGTGGACATCCTTCCGCCGGCGACGAACCAGTCACGGAACGTCGTGATGCGGCGGGAGACGGTTGCGCCGAGCAGGAGCACGCCGAGGATGTAGACGGCGACGATGCCGTAGTCGATCGGATGCATGACGGACTCTACGATCCGGATCGACTACGGAAAAGCCCGCCGCCGAAGTGAGGCTACTGTCGCTCGCGCTCCAGCCTGCGCTCGAGCTGCTGGCGCGCATTCGCCGCGTACGAGCGGCAGGCGGTACTGTCCACGAGCCCATCCTGACCGCCGGCCAGCCGCTCCCACATCCGAGACGCGCCGGGATGTGGCGTGATCAGGATGTCGCAGGGAAGCTGCTCGAGCCGCGCGTGGCCCGCCCGGAACGCTGCAACCGCTTCGGGATGATCCGTGAAGCGGAAGCCGTCCTGCGAGATCGGCGTCTGACTGTCCGCGTAGACGAAGTCGAGACAGCGCTCGCCCTCACACGACCGCCACGACCAGGTTGTTCCGCCGGGTGTGTGCCCACCCGTCGGGTGCATGGTCAGCGCGAGCGGGCCGACACGCACGACTTCGCCCGCCTGCACGATATCGACCCGCGCAACCGGCGGCATCGGCAGCGCGACGTCGTGCTGCGGGTCATCCGGCGCGGACCGGCCGCTTCTCAGCACGGGCGCACTCGCAGGGCTCGCCAGCACACGGGCACCTGTGGCCTGCTGAAGCGCAGCAAGGCCGCCCGCATGGTCGTAGTGCTCGTGCGAGTTGAGGATGATCTCGACGTCGGCGGGATCGAAGCCGAGTGCCTCGATGTTGCGCAGGATCAGTGGCGCCGTGTCCGGCAGTCCGCCGTCGATCAGGACGTGCCCTGCCGGCGACGCGATCAGAACGGACGCGAGCCCGCGCGTGCCGACGTAGTAGGTGTTGCCGAAGAGGTGGATCGGCCGGCTGGGCTCGTTCCACTCCGCGCACGGCGGACAGTCGGCTTCCGAATACGGCTGTGTGAGTGCTGCGTCCTGCGCACGGGCCGTGCACGCGCACAGGAGCACTGCCGCTGCTGCGATACCTGCTCGACTCTTCATCCTGCTCCCCCTGTAACCACCACCACCCATCCGGACTGCATCGAACGCCGGAGGATCGCGCCGGACTGTACGATACGCAAGCGGTCAGGTCACCCGGATCGAGCGCGCCGCTGCATGCCTGCTTCCCAGCACCAGCTCGCGCACGGTCCCACCCTGAAGTCCCGCCGCCGTCGCCGGGTCCGCGATAGCGCTCACGATCGCGACAAGCAGGAACCGGTCGTCCCGTTCCGCATCCGACAGGTCGAGCTCGAGGGAGACGACTCTCGAGGTGCGTGCATCCACCGGCCCCGGCGGGTGCACGACGGGTGCGATCCGCTCCCACCCATCCGGCAGGGGCGTGTCCGTGCCGGCGAGCTGGTCGATGACCGCGTCGCGCCACGCGTCGCTCAGCACCACGTCCGCACCGGCGTCCGCGTGCTCTGCCGCCGCCAGTGGGCGCCGCAGCACGACGACGCTCACGTCGGCCGCGGCGAGCGGACGCGTGTGCGCGTGGTGGACACAGACGTGCACCTCGTGCCTGCCTGGCGTAGTCAGGACATACTCGCCGGCGCCCGCTGCCTCGCGCCGCTCGACGATCAGCTCATGCAGATCCGCTTCCGTCGGCTCGTCGTCGCCCCATGGATTGCCGAAGTTGTCGTCCGTGACGACCAGGTCCCAGAGGCTGCCATCCACGACCGCCTGGTTGCTCCTGCCATTCGCCACGCGGAACGCACGCAGCGCCGCACCGAAGCCGGGTGTCCAGCGCCCGTTGGGTATGACGAGCGGCTGCTGCGAATGCAGCGCCGTCTGGAACACCCACAGGTCGAACTCGTCCGGTGCACGGTTGCGCCAGGGAAGGGAGCGCGGCCTCGCGGGGGGCTGCGACCTGCGGCACACGAGGTCGGGGCTGCGGTTCCAGGGATACGTCGCCCCACGTCCCTGAACAGGATCGTCCAGCACTGCCGGTGTGATCCGGCGCATGTCGTAGGGGTGCGCGCGCAGGTACGTGCGACGCGTTGATGCCGGCGGCGAGCTCAGGTCGAGCTCCCATACGCCACGCGCCTGGACTGCGGCGCGCAACAGCTTGACGCCGCCATGGTTGAAGAAGGCGAGGTCGTGCACGACGGCCTCCGGCAGGCCGTTCGCCAGGTACGTCCAGCTCCATGACGGCGCACCGTCGGTGAACGTCAGTCGTCCACGGAACACACCAATCGCAGTTCCGACGTACACGACATCGGCATCATCCGGATCGCACACGACGGCAAACGCCGGTGCCTCGGCGCCGTTCGCATCGTTGCGTAGGCCCGTCTGGAACCAGGTGTCGGTGCCGTCGAACCACCAGAGTGTATCCATGCGGTCGAACTCGACGATCGTGTCGTCCTGCACCATCACGTGACCCGTCGTCGAGACGTAGCATGACCCGTGATCACCGCGGGCCGGATCATGCACCGCGATGTCGCTCCACTGGCCGAGCCGCGGCAGGAACGGCGCGCTCGTTTCCGGGATATCCTCGTTCGTCCCCGGGAGCGCAGCCGCGGAATTGCCGAGATCCTCGCGGCGCCAGGACCCGTCCGCCGGGTTGCGTCGGAACAGGAACAGGTGACGGAGACAGAGCACGAGGATCCTGTTCTCGTCGATGAAGCGACACGCGATGACGTGGTCGCCATTCCCCGGGAACGTGTCGCGCGTCGTGTTCCCGCGGCCGTTGGCGCGCGGGTCCGTCGCCGTCGGCAGCGTGACCCAGCGCATCGTCCGCCGTGAGCGCGCATCCGGATTCCACGTTTCGCTCAGCCACACGCGGTTCGTCCCGATCACGAGACGCGCGTTGTCGCCCTCGCCGGGCATCACCGCACATCCCGAGTAGAACAGCGCAGCGCCGTTCTCCCTCTCCTCCGCCTGCTCGTGCTGATCGCGGAGCACGGGCGGCGCGAACGTGTGCAGACTGTTCCAGTCGGCGTTCGTGTACTGTGCGACGAAGCCGTGCGGTTTCGTCGGATGGAACGCGGTCCCGCCACCGTCGCCGAGCAGCACGACTTCCCACACACTCGTACCGATCCGCCGGATCGTGCCGTTGTCCTGTGTCCCGGCGAGGATGAGGCCGTCGCTCGTGGGATGGCAGGCAACGTAGCCGGGCTCGACCACTGCGAGCCCGTTGTTTCGTGCGACGAACGAGTACCGGTCACCGTTGCTCAGCGAGCGGAACACACCGCCGTCGCAGCCAACCCAGAGCTGCGGTGAGCCATTCCCCTCGATCCAGCAGAGCGCGTGCACATCAGGGTGAATGTCGGAGCCGACGAAAGTGGCGTCGCGCGCCTCCCGTCCATTGTTGGCTGGTCGGAAATCCGTCCGGCAGCCGGACGCGGTGCAGGTGATCGTGCACCGGAAGAGCGATGCGCTCCAGTCGCCGTCCGCAAACACGGTCGAGCCTCCCAGCGCCACCATGTTCGGGTCCGTCGGGTGCACGGCAACCGCCAGGTCGTACCAGGACTGGTCATTGTCCGCGTCGCCAAACAGCTGTCTCGGCACACGATCCACGACGCGCGTGTTGCGTCCCTCGATGCGCCAGAGGCGCGGCGTGCCACCGAGCGCATACAGGATCGACGGATCGGAGGGCGCAACGGCAAGGCCGATCCGGTCCTCGTTGCGTATCCCGTTCAGCGGAACCGGATCGAACGGGCCGGCGGCACCATTCTCGGAGACGTACAGCGCCGTGCCGCGCGTGCCGCCGGGCGCAACATTGGGGTTTACGAGCGCGACCCACAGCCGTGACGGCGTCGCGCCATCTGCCGGTGTCCATACGACGTCCGTGGTGAACGGCCCGTCGTCGGCGTCGAAGTCGAAGGGCGGGACGGCGATGCGCTGCCAGTCCGCATCCTCGACAAACGCGCCGTCGCGCATGAACAGTCCGATCGACGTCGCAGCCACGAGCCGGTCGGGGGAGGCCGGATCCCGTGTGATGCGGTAGACGCCCGCGCCAGTGAGGTTGTTCGCTTCGCGTCGCCATGGATTCATGAACGGATCCGCGAGCGCGTCTGTCACGGGAACGGCGAGGTGCAGGATACCGATGCCGCCATTGCTCATGCCGGGATGTGCGACGCGATCCGGCCGGAGCTCGCCGGTCGCAACGTGCACGACGTCCTCGGAGCCGTCGCTGGCGCTGCCGAACGTCACGTGCAGCGCACCGCACACCAGGATGTTCGCGGGATGAGGAATGGCCGACGCGTTGCTGGTTGTCGCCCAGCCGCCGAGCGGGTGCCACGTCGTGCCCGCATCGTTCGAGAACCACACGCCGCCGTTCGCAGTCGCGGCATACGCGCGTGCACCGTCGGGACTGACACGCAGGTCACGCACACGGCCGGCGATGCGCGGGCGACTGCCCGCCTGTCCACGCACGGTCGAGGTCGGCCCGACGGGCAGCCAGAGATCGACGTCGGGGCCGGGCGCCATGCGGACACGCGGCCGCGCCGCCTCGCGCGCCGCGCGTGTCTCGACTGCCTTCTCGATCAGCTCCGGCGGTACCGCATCCAGCAGTCGCGAGCGCCACGCGGCACGCCGCAGGGCTCTGTCGCGACGCCCCTTCCGGCCCGGAGGGGGCCATTCATAGCGACTCACGCGCCATCCTCCAGCCCTTCCTTCTGCACCGGCGAAACACGGATGAACCCCTCCTGCACTTCGTGCGGCAGCTCCGGCAGCAGTGCGGTCTGCGTGGCGGCGACGATCGGATCATCGCGCCACGTGTCCGGCGACGTGCGACGCGTCCACAGCTGATCCTTCGGAAACACCGACACCTTCGGGAGTCGCACCTCGCCAGGATCGATGAGCACCGGCCCGACGCGGACCGACGGTGCGATTACGGAGAGGCCGGGCTGCATCCAGTCACGCGCAAGTGCGAGCGACTTGCGCGGCAGGATCCCCGACGTCAGATGCACGCGTCCGGCCGGATGCATGAGCAGCGTCAGGCGCACGATCTGGCCGGGATGCACGTGCAGCTCGTCCTCCGCGTGGATGTACGGGTGATCGATCGGACGCGGGTCCGGCACCTGCGGCGTCCTGCCGTATGTGCCGAAATGGCCGCGACCGCGACCTCCGTCGAGCGCGCCGTCACGTACGACGCGGTCGACCACGTGCAGTCGTGTGTAATCGTCGTCGAGGAAGAAGCCGAGCAGACCGTCGTCGCGCCGTGTCAGCTCACCCAGCCGAACCGGGAATGCGCGATCCGCGAGCTCCGCATATGCTGCTTCGCGCAACGCACGCCTGTCCGCATCGGAGAGGTCCAGCTCGTCGAGGTCATCGTCGATCTCGAGGCGCAGGAGCGCGCGCACGACGGCAATTGGTCTGCCGACGAGTCCGGCAATGTGCTCCGTGCCGAGAGCGGAGAACGTGTCGACACTCCAGAGGGTGGTGTCGATCGCGCGCAGCATCGCGGAGAGCGCCGATTCCTGGCCATCGGCGATCGGAAGTCCGCCGCGCGTCATCGCATCAACTGAGACGCAGCCCGCCGCGATCATGCCGAGGAGCTGCTGGGCGGGCGCGAGGTCGTGGAGCGGGCCGGCATCCGCAGGTCCCGCTCGTCCCGGCGCGATCTCCCACATGACACCGCCGCCGAACGGCTCGTGCATGAGCTGGCCGAGTGGTGCGCCGGCCGTGTCGAAGAACTCCAGTGCCTCGTCGATGTGATCCGGGAGCAGGAACCCCGCGACCGGGTTGACCATGTTCGCCGGCGTGACCTGGTCGACGTTCGCCTCGCGCGACGACGTGGAGTGGTCCGCGGGATCGACGAGGCGGAACATCCAGCGCGCAGGGCGCAGGAGCCGTGGTCGCAGGCGAAGCACGGCCGGTGCACCATCGATTTCGTCGCGCGCCGGGACGCGGATCGTGTCGACGGGTACGTCGAGCGTCCGGCCGAATGCATCGACCACGCGGAGGCGCTTCAGTATGAGCCGCCCCTCGGCGAGCAGCCGCGGCACGTCGACCGGAGCCGGCGGCCCAATCGTGCCGTCCGCCCGGCGCGAGTGCACCACACCGAAGGCGCTGACGGGGAGGCCGAGCATGCGCGCGTGCAGACCTTCGAGCGACGCACTCAGCAGGTCCGGATCCTCGACGGCGTCGGCAATGCGTGCCAGGGCGGCCTCCGTGTCTTCGTCGGCCTCGCCCTGGTTGTTCGCATCCAGCGCGTCCTCGGCCTTCTTCCATGCTTCGATCGCCGCTGCGAGTGCGACGCCGGGGCCGGTATTGAGCGCGCTGCGCCCGGTGAAGACGAGGGGCGTGCTGTCGGCGGATGTGTCGTCGTCGCGGTCCAGATCGACGGTGTCGAGCTTCCACCCCTCGATGCGGTCACTCCCCTGGAGCGCAACCTCCCACTCGAGCCAGAGCGGCACCCACGGCTGCGACCAGCCGCTGACGCCAACGGGGTACGCGTCGACACCCGGCATCAGGGAGAAGCGACGAAGCTGGTCGGCAATCTGTGCCCCGACGATGGCCTGTGTGCTCGCGCTGTACTGGACTCGTGCCGCCCGCGTGCCCTGCGTCTTAACGAGCGCGGCACCGGCGCCGTCGTAGGTGCCGTCGATGCCGAAGCGGAGCGCGGTCTCCGCGGCCAGCCGCGCCACCGTCGCCTCGACCGGCAGGTTGCGCCGGGGTGCTGCGGCCTCGGCGAGCCACGCAGCGATGTAGGGGTCCGTGATCAGCGCATTGCGCGCGAGGCGCAGCACCTCGTCCGGGATCGCACCGTTGCCGAGCGAGCGGATGAACAGTGCGCCGTCGACAACACCTTCGATCTCCTCCGCGACCTGTGACGGCCAGCGGCAGTGGAGGCGACCGTCGGCGGAGAAGCGACCGTCGCGCCCGTGGCGGAGGTTGCGCTTCACGCCGCGCAGCGCGATCACTGGCTCGAGCGGGCGGTAGTAACGCGGCGCCGGACGGTCGACGACCCGCGGCGTCGTGGTCGTCGTCGAGGTTGCTTCGCTCCGCGCGTCCAGGATCCTCCGCAGCATGTCCTTGCCGCCGGACGACGTGGCCGTCTGCCTGTTCCTCGAGAACAGCAGCCTCACATCCTTGCCACCCGCGCCCGCCTTCGTCTTCTTCGGCTGCTGCGCTGCGGCACTGCGCGCCGCCCTGCCGGCGGACAGTGGTCCGGAATCCGCGCCGGGCAGCATACGGTCGACTCCCGCCTTGCCGCCGGGCAGCCCCTCGAACGCGGTTGCGTGCTCGTGCTCGTCGATGTCGACGGCCCCGTCGTCGGAGCCGAGGTTCGGCAGGAGCTGACCTGTGAATGCGACGAGCATGCGCTCGAGTGCGCGCCGTGCATCCGCGTCCGTCGCACCGAGGCCAGGCGCGGCGAGTGTCGACACCAGGTCCTGCAGGTGGCGGCCGAGTGCGCCGTCCACCTGCCTCGGGTCGGGGCGCTGGTCGACCTTGACGCTCTCCCGGACCGGCACGCCGTGCACCACGCCGTGCAGCAGGGTCATGCGCGGCCACTTCGGCTTCGCGGCCACCACCGAGCTGACCTGGTCGACGAACACGCTTCGACCGGGCTCGAACGCAACCACGTTCTCCGCGAGCTGCTTCAGCACGACCTCGCTCGAGGCACGCGTCTGCTGCTGCAGCGTCTTCTCCTGCGGATCGTACCGTTGCGCGGTCATGAGCCCGAGCGACGAGCGCATCGCCGCCTGCACGTCGCTCATCATCATGAGCGCATGGCCGCCCTCGGCGTCGTCGGCAAGGTGCCAGCCCAGCTCCTCGAGTCGATCGTGCAGGCTCGCAGAGGTCTGCGCACCATCGAGTGGATCGAGCTCCGGGTTCGACCACCAGCCGGCGACGAGATACATCGCGGCGTTCGCGGCGACACCGCGTGGCGCCACGCTCTCGATGTCATCGAGCGGATCATGGAACGCCAGGCGGTTGCGCACGGCGTCGTAGACGCCGGCCCATGCGAGTGTGCCGCCCGCTGCGCCCGTGAGCTCCGCGGGCTGGAGCGTGCGTCCCTCGGGCTTCGCCTCGGCCGCGCCGTGGGGCCACTGCTCCAGCGGGACCGCGCGCGCAGTGTCCGCCTCGAGCACCCAGCCGCGTACGTGCGGCGCGTTCGTACCCAGCGGAGCGATGATGCGGAGCACGACCCAGCGATCGGGCAGCGCAGGCAGTGCGAGGCGGTTGGCTGTGCCGCTGGGCGCGTCGGTGATCTCTCCGCGCAGCAGCGCATCCGGTGGTGCCCAGTGCAGGTGCACACCCGCCGGCCGTTCCACGCCCTCGTCGAACGGCTCGGGCATCTTCTCTGGATCCTCGCCGTCCGGCCGCGTGAGCGTGAACGGCAGACGGACGAAACGCTCCCTGCTCTCCGGCTCCACGTACAGCGCCTGCACGTCGATCGGAACGAGCACGCGCGGCTGGCGCAGCAGTCCGGTGTCCCACGCTGCAACCTGGGCGGCGTCGAGTCCGACACGAACGAGACCCGTCCAGCGCGGGGACTGGAGCGCGCGCGCGATCGCGTCAGGAGGCAGGGAGCTCATCGGATGACCTCCGAGAAGCGCACCTCGAGGTTCTTCAGTGTGTACGCGACGGTCGGCCGGAACACCGCATCGATCGGCTGCGGCGCGGTGACGCTCGGGTCACCGAACACCTGCCGGTACGGGAAGCGGATCATCTGGAGTGCGAACTCGGCGCCGTCGAGCGCGCTGCCCATGTTGGTGCCCGGCGTGTTCAGGAACTCCTCCGCGGTCTTCCGCATGTCGATCACGCCCGGCGCGCCGGCGCGGAAGTGCACGCGCATGTCGCGCTGCGGCTCGAGGTCACGCCCCGTGGAGGCACTGCGCGCAGGTACGAAGGCGCGGAACGTGTTGGCGCCGCCGGCGGAATCCAGCCGCACGCCGAACTGCACGCCCTGGCGCGGCTCCTCGATGTGTACGACGGCGGGAACGCCGTCGAACAGCGCGAGGAGCACCGCGGGTGCGAGGCGCTCGAGACGCAGCAGCTTCAGTCGATCGGGGTGCCCCTCGTCGACCATCTCGTCGTCGCCGACCACATCGCTGCGGTACGCGCGCACGTGCAGTCCCGGCCAGCCGGAGACTGCGCGGGAACGCAGGAGGAAGCCCGTGACCTGGCCTGCCCGACCGACCCGCGCGCCCTCACTGCCGGGCACCCGGACGATCCGCTCCTCCTCGTCGATCTCGTCGCGGATCGCCGGATAGAGCTGCTCGAGCTGTGCGCGGTCACTGCTGTTCACGGTCCCGACGCTGAGCGCACCCTGAACCAGCGCGTCCGTCCATGCGCGATCCAGGTAGAAGAATCGGATCGACTCGGGCGGCAGCAGCTGCGAGTCCGGCACAAGGTAGGAGAACGGAACGCCACCGAGCAGTCGCAGCCGCGCGAGAAACTGGCGCAGGTCGCGCGGCACGATGCGATCGCCGAGGTCCCCTTCATCCGTCGGCGCGGGGTGCGTGCTGGTGACGACGTCCTTCATGACGTTCATCACCTGCGTGGCTGTGAGCGTGACCTTCATCCTTCGATCTCCTCCCTGCGGCGTCGCGCTGCGACGTCGAGCAGCTCGTCGAGTGCATCGGGTTCCGGCTCGCTGCGCTTCCGGGTCTTTGCGGTCGACCGGTGCGTGATCACGTCCTTCTGGCCGCGCAACACGTCGGTCGCGATCGCGTTGACGCGCTCCGCCAGCGCGTGCTGCAACGCGTCGCGGTCGATCGCCATCTCGGGCCCCTTCGGCGACACCGGCACAGGGACCTCCGAAAGCACGGATGCGTCCATGCGCTCGCGCATCGTGTGCAGTGTCTTCAGCGGGATGCCGAACCCGACGGAGAGCACCTCGTCGATGTCACGGTTCACGAGGAACTCGATCGGCCGGGCGGGATCCTTGAGCGGTCTCACCGGCGCGAGCACGTGCTCCGGATCCTTCGCGGAGGCCAGGATGACCGAGCGGCCGAGCAGTCGACCGAGATCAGCGGTCACGCCCACGTCATGCACCGCGTCCTTGAGCAGCGCGACGGAGCCTGCCGCCAGCTCGACGATCTTCTTCGCGCGCGCCGCACCGAACTGCTCGCGCCGCCAGCGCATGAGTGCAGCGACGATCGAGGGGTGCGACAACGCGAGCAGCCGGCCGATCTCGAACGCCGCTGCGAGCGACAGGTCCTCGCGACCGTCGGGCACGACACGCCGGAGCTGATCGCTCGTGTGCGCGAGGGGCGTGCGGCCGTCCTCCGTCTCCGGGTCGCGGTCCCGCACCATCACGTGCGGTGTGAGCGGGCCGCGGTACCACGCGCGGATCTGCTCACCGCGCCGGGTCAGATGGGGCAGGCCGACGTGCCCGGTCTCGGCGAGCTCGGGCTCGGGGCGGGCGATCGCCGTGGGCGGCGGCGCCGCACCGGCGGGCGGATCCGCGCACGGCGGACGCGCGGCATCCTCACGTGGCGCCGGCAGCGTGCCGAGCAGCCCGACGTCCAGGTTGCGCATCAGCGTCTCGAAGCCACCCGCACCCGTGACCGTGAACGACCAGTGTGTGAGTACGGGGAAGCGGAAGACGCGCTCGTACGTGAAGCCCTCGATCGGGAAGCGAAAGCCGACTTTCATTGCGTCACGTACCAGGCGGCTCGCTTCGCCGGACGGTGCAGTGACCGCAACGTTCTCGACGGTCTGCGTCGCGAGCTGCCACTGCTGCATCGTCTTCGGCTGTGACGCGCCCGCGTAGCTGCCCTTCTGCAGTCCGGCCCTCACGCTCGACGTGTCTGCGGCCGAGCCCGCCTGCCGGGCGCGCGTCGCTCCGCCACTGCGCTGCATCTGCTGGAGCTGCGCGACGTGGCCGACGCCCATCTGGGCGAGGTCGGGATCGATCTGGTACTGCTCGAGCGCGAGTGCCGCGTCGTAGACGAACTCAGTCGCGATGAACCGGTCGACCGGCTCACTCGGTGGGGGCAGCACGTCGTACTGCCCCTCGAGGTTGATCAGGCACGCGAGGTAGCGGATGGGCTTGCACTCCACGCGATCGAACTGCGGCAGACGGTTCGCGAGCACGACGGCCATGAACCCGTCGTCGTCGCCCATCGCCAGCTCGGTGTCATGGATATCGACCTCGCGCACGTGCGTAAGAAGCGGCAGGTCGTCCTTCGTCGGGAAGATCTTCTTCACGACGGACTCGGTGACGGTCAGGTGCACGCCGGTCGCGACGTCGTTCGGTCCGGTCAGCGTCACGCCCGGCGTCACGCAGTCCTCCACCTTCTTCTCGGCGGACAGCTCGCCCTCGCCTTCCGCGATCACGACGAGCGCGAGCCACGGAACCTCCGGATCCGTCGAGCGCTCCCAGGGAAGCGTACGCCTGCGCAGGACGATCTGCGGCAGTCGCGTCTCGTAGGCGCCCTCGGAGTTCGCCGGCGGGAACGTCGACAGGATGTGGTCCGGCGGCAGGCGGAAGCGCGGAGCCGTCACGCGAAGGTGTCCGCGGTAGCTGTCGAAGCGCGCGGAGGGCTCTTCCGGTATCGACTGGTCGCCCTCGATCACGTAGTCGCCGGCGACGAGCGGCGGCTGCGCGCGACCGTGCAGTCGGAAATGACCGGGTTGCGGCATGGACTCTCCTGTTGCGTCAGCGTTTCACGAGCAGGCGCTCGCGCGCGGCGAGTGCCTTCCGTGCGTTCTTCGGAATCTTTCCGGACCACCGGATTGCGACCGCGCCTTCGCGTCCGGTTGCATACGGTCGCGTGATCGCATCGAGGCCGAGACGTGCAAGTCGATCGACGACGCTGCTCACCGTGTCCTGCGCGCCGAGCACCCCGGCGAGCTTCCAGCCGCTCTCGCGCGCGACACCGACCTCGACGGCGCCGGCCTTCTCGTCCGGTATCACGGCGTACACGAGGAAGCTGCGGTTACCCGAGACGACGAGTGCGGGCGGAACCGGATCGCCGTTACGGTCCAGCGGGCGCGTTGCTCCGACCAGATCGAGCGACACGTAGCGTCCTTCGTCGAGAGTGCCCGGATCATCGAGAGCGACGACGATCGCAGTGACGGGATCCGCGAAGCGGGTGCTCACGATCGTCGCGTCGCGGACCAGCTCGGCCGCGGGTGTCCAGCCGGCGCGGTAGCGCTGCTGCCGGCGCGAGAGCGGGCGCGTGCCCTCGACCTGCACGAGTGCGCCCGGCGCCGCTGCAGTCATCCAGCCGATGTAGGCCAGCTCCTGGCCCGCATGCCATCCGCTCAGCCCGCCGGCAACGGGATCCCCGTCGCCGAGTGCGAGCACGGCAATTCGCTCCGCGCCCTCCGCGAGCGTCACCGCATTGCGAACCGGCGGTCCGTCCAGCAGCACGTCACCGCCGGCACCGAGCACGATGACGCGCGATGGACCGCCGGTGATCTCCAGCCGCGGCCGTGTACGGGCTTCTGCGACGTCGTGCCGTGCATTGGGCATCCGCAGCACGGCGATCTCGCCCGGCTGGAGTGCGGGCGTGTCGGCTGCGGCCGTCTTCGCGCGCTTGCTCGAGCGGACGGGCGTCGACTCGTGGAAGAGCGCCGACTCGAGGTCGGCAAGCCGCCGGCGTGCGACATCCGGTGTACCGCGACCGCCGACAGCGGCCGTTCCGGCGTGCGCCGACCTCGTCATCGGGACGGCCGTGCCCGGGATCAGTGTCTTCTTCTGCGTCTGAGCGCTCGCGCCGACGAGAATGAGGTCCGCTGCAACCGGGAGGTCCTGCAGTGCACGCACCTGCGCGAGTGTCGGCGGCCGCACGACTGCGGCCGTGCCCGGCTGCGAGACCGTCGTGCGAAGCCTCGGTTGCTCGAGCTTCACCGGCGAGGTGAGTACCGCGACGAACTCCGGCGGGTGCACGCTCGCATCGATCTGCGGCTGCTCCTTCCGCTTCGGCGGCTGGGTCGGGACGCGACCCGGGACGCGCTGCGCGAGGCCTTCGGTGAGCGAGCCCAGGCGCGGCGGCGCAGTGCGGTCCTTCTGCAGCGCGGCAATCGCCGTCCTGCCGTAGCCGCCACGCTCCAGCCACGGAGAGGCGAGGCTGTACATCGTCGCCTCGTCGGGGGCATCCGGCAGCAGCGCATTCACCCGCCCTGCATCCTGCAGCAGGATCGCGCGTGCGTCCCCTTCGTTGACGAACGGCAGCGGCAGCCGCGGCCCGATCTCGACCTGGTGGTAGGCGATCTCCGGTGCGAGCGTGTCGTGCAGCTGTGCGACAGCCTCGAAGTGCACACGGTCGACGGCTTCGATGACCTCGCCCTTCGGAACCTTGCGATCGTCGTCGTCCTGTGGCTGACCCCACACGCCGATCGGGAAGCCCTTCGTGCGGAGCACGTTCGCGCGCAGCGCCGAGAGGCGATCCGTGTTGCCGGCGTCGCGCAGTCGCAGCTCGAGCAGCGGCTTCACGGAGGAACGCCTCATCGGCGCGAGGCCGAGCGTGTGACTGCTCGCGTGGCTCTGCTCCGCGCCACCGCCGATCCGCAGGCGACGAGTCGGCACGAGCGTCGTCACAGTCAGCTCGAACTCGCTCATCACCTCGAACGGACGCTCCGCCGAGCCGTCGGCAGTTGCGGTGTCGGTGTTGCCGCCGGGGCCCGTTCCCGGCGGGACCTGGCCCTTCCCCGGGATCGCTGCAACGACGCGCGCTACATCCGGTGCAGCTGCCTCGAGGTACTTGTCGACGAACCTGCCCCACGGGAGCGGGTCGCGCGGGCCGTCGGTCCAGTCGCCGAACTTCACGGTCAGCTCGATGGGCCCGACCTCGAATGTTGCCCGGCCGCGGAACTTCGGTCCCTCGAGGAGCACGCGCGCGCCGATCGAGATCGAAATGGTGATCTCGCCGATCCACACGTCGATCGTGACACCCGCAGCGATGCTCGCGTAGACCTCGACGGAGAAGCGGAACGGATCGAAGTAGACGATGCCGTCGGCGCCCATGATGAGGTGTGCCCAGGCCGGCCCGAACTCGGCCGATACCTCGAGGCGGCCCCCGGCCATGACGGCTTCCGACGTGAGCGCGAAGTACGACTCGCCCTTGATGACGATCGCGTTGCTCACGCTCCAGTTGAAGCCGAGGCGCGGAACGACCGGATATCCCTCGCGGTGGAACGAGGGGTGGTAGCCCCCGAGTGTCAGCACGAACTGCCCGGCATTCGGACCCTTGAACCAGGTCACGAACGCGAAGCCGCCCGTCAGGCGCACGGACTCGTTCAGCAGCCACGAGTTGTCAGTGAGCTGCGCCTGGATCCAGAGCACGCCCTCGGACGTCGAGAAGCGTGCGATCAGCCCGAGCTCGATGGAGACGAGTGCGACACCCGGGCGCGGAAGCGCCATGCGCGCCAGACCGAGCAACGTGATCTCGAGGCCGTCACCCATCGCAACCGCGACCACCGCGATGCCATCGACGAGCGCGAAGCTGTTGAAGCTGAGACCGGCCGCGAACCAGAACTCCCCGCGCCGCATGGGGAAGTTCTGGCGCATCAGCGCCATCTCCTGCATCGGGTCGTCGCTGGGCGTCGCCGCCACGTCGAGCGCCTTCAGGAAGACGAACTCACCGAAGCGCGAGAGGTCGGTGGGGAAGACGAGGCCGCGGTTGATACCGAGCCCGCCGCCGATGCCCGTGACAAAGAACGCAGGCGGTCCGCCGATGGGGCCGACGATCGAGCCGAAGGCGAAGAACGCTGCGAACTTGCCCTCCTCGTCGTGCGCCTCGCCGTAGCCGCCGTAGACCGACAGGCCGTACGTCGCGAATCGCGCGACGAGCATGCCGACATACTCGATGCTGCTCGCCTGCGTGAACTTGCGCAGGCCGCCGGCGAGCACGACACCGCCCATGTCGGCGCTGATCGCAAGGCCGGCGAGGTCCACGTACCAGCGCGACGGATCGAAGGGGGATGCGTCGGATGCGACGTTGAACCGGAGCTGCAGGTCGTCGACGGCAGCGGTCAGACCGAAGAGCGAGACACGACCGTCGAGGAGCACCGCAATGCTCTCGAGATTGTCATTCTCCGTGGTAACGCCGAGGCCGACCTGCTCGATGTAGAGCGGACCGAAGCCCTTCTGGATCGCGAGCCACCACGGTCCGTCACCGTCGCCGGCACGCAGCGACACCTTCACCGGATTGCCGCCGTGCTTCTGGATCGCGAGCGCAGGACTGAACGCAGGCGATGGCTGGTCACTGCCGCTGCTCGCATCCGACAGGAGACCCTGTGCGACCGGATTGCCGCCCGACGCTCCGCCGAGCGTGACCGCCAGCTCGCTCAGCTGCACCTGCACACCGCCGCTCTTCTCGGTCGAGCTGACGCGGCCGAAGCCGTGCAGGGCGACGGAGCCGAGGGTCAGCCCCACGTCCAGCAGGGGACCGTTCGAGCGACCGACGCGCAGGCCGACGCCGTTGATCGAGATGGACGGCTCGAACGTGTAGCTGCCCGCCGACTCGCGCAGCACGCCGATCTGCAGGCCGGCGGCCGGCGTGCCGTCGATCCAGCGTGAGTCGGCCTCGAGTGCGACGTACACGTCGCCGGAGACGATGTCGACGCGGTCGGTCACGCCCAGGTGCAGGCCGATGACGCCGCCGTCCCTGGAGACGCCGATCGTGATCCCGCCGCCGATCGGGATCGACGGCCCCAGCGTCGCGAAGTTGCCGATCAGCCGCATGAGCCGGTCGAGCAGCTCGGCGGGATCGAACAGGTCGTCGGCGAGCCGGGTCGGATCGGCTGAATCCAGCAGCACGCCGGCAAGCAGATTCCGGATTCGGTTGTCCGGCCCGGTCGTGCCGGGGATCGCCACGTCGAGGAACTGCTGCATCGCCGGCGTAGAGAACGCGAAGCTCGCGACCAGGTCGAGCACGGCGTCGAGCAGGGCGAGCGCGACCTGCCCGGGATCGGTGTCCACCGTGACGCCGACGGCCGTGTACAGCGAGAACGTGCCGTCGTCGAGCGTCCAGCGGCCGCCGACCACGCGCTCGCCGACAGTGTCGATACCGAGCCCGAACTCGATGCGGCGTCCGCCGGCTGGTGCGTTGCCCGCCGCCGCGCCGATGAATGGCCGCAGGATTACGCCGCCCGCATCGATCTGTGCGGGGCCAAGTCGCGTAATGAGCGACTGCAGCCCCGCTTCATCGAGCTGCATGTCGAGCGCGATGCGATCCACGCCGGGAATGCCGCTCACCTCGCCCGTGATGCGGAACGCGAGTGGGGATGTCGCGAGCGCGACGGTCACACCGCCGATCACCACCTGGATCTCGTCGCCCGCGACGCTCGCGGAGATGCTCGCGGGCAGTGCGTTGGCGAGTGCGGCCGCAAGCTGGTTCAGCGCGGCTCCGGCGAGTCCTGTCAGACTGTCCGCGAGCCTGCCGGCGGGATCGTCCGCCCACGCCTTCAGGGCCGCAGGCTGGAAGCGCGCGGGCGTGCCACTGCGCAGGCCGAGCACGTCGCCGGCCTCCCGCACGATCGCACCGATTTCGCCCGCCAGTCCGGGGCCGGTCTGTGCGGCGAGTTCGTCGAGAATGAGCGGCAGCGCCTGCTGGACCGCGATGTCCGCGAGCCTTCCCAGACCCGGCGCTTCAGGATAGAGCGGAATGTCCGCACCGCTCTCCGGCCGCAGGAAGACACGCAGGTCGCCATTGAGCGCGACGTGGAGGGCGCGGCGTCCCGGGGCGGCACCCGGCAGTCCGGCAATCAGCGAGAGCGACGGCAGCGGCGCACCGCTGGAGCGAATGAGCAGCCCTGCGCCGATCGTCGCGACGAGCCGCGCGCTGACGTCGGGTGGCGAGAATCCCGCCGTGTCGATCGCAGCGGCGAGACGGAGGTCGGCACCATGCGCCTCCGCACTCACCCGTACGCCAGGCGCGAGCTCCCACTCGCCCGCCGGGCCGTTGATGCCGAGCAGTGGCTTCACCGCATCCAGCAGGCTCGCAACGCGCGCCGGCGAGAAGCCGGTCGCACCGCCGAGTGCGGCCGGGTGGCGGAGGAACGCGGCCGGGTCCTCGAGCAGTGCAACGGGCAGGCGAATCCTGCGCGCACCATCCGTCGCAGCATCGCCAAGCAGGCCGATGGCGTCGAGCACGTTGTCGAGCACGTCGTGCACGGTGTCGTTCAGGCCGCGAAGCTGCTGGAAGACCTGGCGCAGCATCTCGGCCGGCAGCAGTCGAACGACCGCCTGCAGCACCGCGTCGGAGTCTGGCGATGGCCAGAGCCGGATGATGTCCGGCGCATCCGCACCGCGGTGCCACTCGAGCAGCACCTCGAACGGCGCGCTCGTGACGCGCAGCACGGCTCCGCCCGCGGGCGAGTCACCGGGCGTGCCGACCGTAATATCCGCCGACGCGGCGCCGTTGCCGTCCAGCGACAGGTTGAGCGACCAGTCGAGCAGGCCGTGCGTGCCGGCGGACCCCGTCAGGGCGAGCGTCAGTGCGCGGGAGGCGAGGTCGACGGAGAGGCCGGGCACGGCGGCGAGGAGTGTGTCCGCCCCGTTCTGCAGGTGCGGGAGACGGCTCGCGTCGCTCAGCGCGTCCTGCACGTGTGTGCGCACGTCGTGCAGCAGGTGGTCGATCGCGTCCGGCACACTTCCGCCTTCCGCGCCGACGATACCGACGCCACGGAGCAGCTCGAGCAGCGCCGTGACCTGCGCGTTATCCGCGGCCGTCTCTTCCAGCGTCGCGATCGCGTGCGACAGCAGCACGCGCACCTCGGGCAGTGTCGGCGTGACGACGTCGTCTGCCTCCACGCCCGACGCGTCCGCGCGCACGATCCACCGCTCCCGCGAGACGCCGAAGACGCGCGGCTCGTGCAACACGATCTCTGCCGCACCGTCCGCGCTGCCGCCGAGCGGAATCGTGACGGTTGTCTCGATCCAGCGCAGCTCGTGGTCGGGGCGTGTGCCACTGCGGCCCGGCTCGGGTCCGCCGAACAGCCAGCCGCCGGGCCGACGCACCTCGACGCGAACCCGCACCGCCCGATCGGTAGAGAGTGCGGGCAGCCCGTCCGTGCCACGCGTCGTGCCGAACAGCTCGAGAACGACGTCGCCGGTGATCGTGATACCGCCGGTGCCGGCGCGGATCGGGACGCGGATCCCGCTGCGCGTGACATCGACGCCCGGGAACTCGGACTCGAACAGGCGCATCGCGCGCGTGGACAGACTCGTTGTGACGACCGCGGTGATCGCGCGGCGCACGGCGTCCTCGGACAGCACGCCGAACAGCGCGTGCACGGCGAGCCCGGAGCGCGGCGCGGGCACACCCGCCGCGGGCGGATGCAGCTCACTCGCCGGATCGGCGAGCGGAAGCAGCGCCATGAGCCCGTCGACCAGATCACGCGCACGCGCAAGGTCCGGATCGTCGCTCTCTTCTTCGTCGGAGGCGGGGAGGAGCGCGCGCAGCAGCCGCAATGCATCGGCCGCGGGCGCCTCATCGAGAACGCTGAACGCGACCGGGCCGAGTGGCGTGCCGAGCGTGACGACGCCCGTCACATGCGCGAGCTCGTTCGCCGCGAGGATCGCCGCGTGCCCGGCTTCTGCCGCTGCGACGAGCACGACATCGCCGGTTCCACTGAATGCACCCAGCACACGGGCGAGGCGGCGCGCCTGACCGGTGGTGCCGTCCGCATCACCACTCGACAGGCGCGCAGCAGTACGACTTGCAAGTGCGATGAACCATTTACCGCTCTCCGCGGCCGGCGGCGTGAACGCTTCGGGCGCGAGTCCCGGCGCGCGCAGATCGATGACGCGTTCCGGCGCGGCATCGGGCCAGGGCAGCGGTGTGTCGGGTGCGACGACTGCAACGTGGATCGTCGTTGCAGGCTCGCCACCGAAGAGCGCAGCGAGGTCGAGTCGGTCTGCGAGCATGCGCGCGGTAGCGTCCGCCACGCGCAGCACGTGGATGCCGGCGGGATCGGTCGCGGGCGGTACGACGCGACCGTCGGTTCCGGTCCAGCGCGTGATCAGCGCCTCGAGGCCGACATCGATGTCGACGCGGCCCGCGACGAGCGCATCGATGTCCGCGAGCGTGCGCGCGGCGTCATGCAGCGCGGCGTCGAGCAGCGACGGGGCCAGTGGAGGCGAACCCGGGCGCCAGTCGCGAACCGGATCGGGCACGCCCGTCTCGAGGACGTGCCGTGGGCCTGCCGGCCCGAGCCACGCCGCGAGCTGGGGCGCATCGTCGAGCGGCAGCAACGGCAACGACCAGGGCCGGTCCGGCCGACCGCCGCCGTCCAGGAACCCGAAGGATTCCGGATCGCCGGTGAGCACGCGCGCGATCGTCGTGAGCAGATCCACGATCGTCGCGCGCTCATCGAGCAGCAGCTCACCGAGCCACCGGCGCAGCTCCGCCTCTGCATCCGCCTGCAGGTCGGCCAGCCGGAGGCGCGGACGCTCGGCAGCCCCTGCGCGAAACGACCAGCCGAGCGTGTCGAGCAGGTCGCGCACCCACGGTACCGGCACGACCGTGCCGAGTGCACCCGCGAGCGTCTCGAGCGCGGCCCACCCGGCCGCATCGGGCGTGACGCTGCCATCGAGCGCGAGTTCGGTCAGGTCCACCGGGATATCCAGCTCGTCGACCCGCAGCACGAGGTTTGGCGCCATTACGTTCGCGCGCACACCCGTGTCGGGCGCCCAGTCGATCGACAGCGCGACGTGATCCGCACTCAGCTCGAGCGGGCCGAGCTCCAGCTCGAGGCTCGCAGCATCGCTCGCGCGCATGGCGACGCGCACCTCGACACCGGGTGCGAAGACGACACCGCCGTTGGCGAGATCGATGCTCGCGATACCGACATGCAGCAGCGTCTCGACGCGCGGCCCGAGCGCGTCATCCGTGTACGATGCGGCGAGCGCCACCTCCAGCCGGTCGCCTCCATCTTCCATCCAGAAGAGCAGGGCGACCGGTCCGACGAGGCGGATGCGCCACGGATCCGGCCGCGTTCCGGAGCCGTCGACAGGCAGCGACGCAACCGCATCGTCGGCGAGGAGGTCACGCAGAGATTCGAGCAGCTCGGGCACCGCGGCGGCATGGTCGCGCAGCACCGAGCGCCAGTGCGAGCGCACTGCGACGAGCGGATTCTGCAGGAACGCGCCGAGGTCGAGCGTCGGGACAGTCGGATGCGACGGCGGCGTGCTCAGCCCCAGGATCGTCGAGAGGACGTCGCCTGCGGGGCCCAGCTTGCCGAGCAGGTCGTCTGCAACGTCGCTCAGCACCGTGCCGGCGACTTCCGCGACCGCGTCCGGCGTTGACAGGTCCAGCGTCTCGTACGTGTTGCCCGCGATCGTGACGTTGTCCGCGGCCAGAAGGAACACGGGCCGACGCTGCTCGTCGAGCGCAACGCCGACCCGCACGGCGTCGATGCCCGGGTCACCGGTCAGGATCGGCGAGCCGGTACCGTTCGCACGACCGAACAGCCCGAACACGGCCACACGCGGAACCGCGAGCGCATCACCGGTGCCCAGGTCGAGCCGGAGCAGGTCGAGCTCCGCGCGGCCCCGTGCACTGCCGTCCTCGACGGAGGCAGACAGGAAGGGCGTGATCACCGGCTGTCCGGATGCGCCGGCCGCCACCCGCACGCCGAAGCCGATGTTCGCGGGCCCGACCGTGAAGCGAACCTCGTCTCCACTGACGGATGCGCCGGCACCCAGCAGCTCCGCGACCTGGCGCAGCCAGGCGCTGCGCGACGTCGCCGATCCGATCACGTCGTCGAACCAGTCGGCGATTGCCTGTGCGCCACGCTCCGCCAGCTCCGCCACCGGCAGCGGCGGAACCGCGATGCCTTCGCGCAGTCCGAGCATGCCCGCGAGGCCCGCCAGGCGTGCGAGCGCGGGGTCGCCGGAATGGGCGTCGACCTGCGCGCGCACGATGCCGAGAACGAGATCGAGAGCGGCGTCGTCCAGCTCGTCGATGTTGGATACGGAGACCGACAGGTCACGTGGCGCCGTCGTTCCGGGCATCTGCAGATCGGTGAGCTGCACGGATACCGTCGGAGCGCTGCCGTCGGTCGGCGCGAGCACGCCCAGCCCGAAGCCACCCAGGTGCGCGGCGCCCGGCGCGGGCGCGGAGTCATCCAGCGTGATGTGCGTCGTCAGGCCGATGTCGCCGCCGGGCTCACCGAGCAGGATCGGGTTCGGAACGGAGTGGCCGTCCTTCGCCGCGCGGAACGGCATCACGAACAGACGCGTGCTCGACGACGGCGCGGTCGTCTCCATCGACACGCCGATCCCGATGCGCACGTGGTCCGTCGGCCGATCGTCGAGGACGAGGTACACGGTGATACGCGGGTTCGTCTCGCTGAAGAGCGGGAGCCAGACCCGGCCTTCCGTGTCCTCGTCGCGCTCGGCACCGCCGAGCACGTCGTCGATGAATGCGATCAGCGCATCGCGCTGTGTCTCGTCTGCGAGTGTTCGACCCAGGTAATAGCCGGGCCGGCTCAGCCAGTCGTCGCGGAACGTGCCGTTGCCTTCGGCAAGGCCCAGCGCCGTAGCAAGCGAGCTCAGCTCGCCGAGGTCGGATCCTGAGAGGCTCAACGCTTGACTCTGTCGAATTCGTGGCGGGCGAGCGTCCGGACCGACAGCTCGTTCCGTGACGCGGTGAGAGCGAGCGGGATCAGGCCAGCACCGTCCTGGTCGGTTCCGCTTTCCGCTGACAGCACGGTCGTCGCGCGCAGCACGGTCTGCCACGCGAACGCGATGAGCGACTCACGCCAGATGTCGACGACCTCCGCGGGTCCGCGGGGGCGCGCCTCCGTCGCGGCGATCATCCCCGCAGGCTGCTTCGCCGACCCCACGGCAAACGCGACCTGTACCTCTGCCTTCTTCACCTGGTCGCACTGTACCGGAATGCGCACGACGATCACGCCATCGTCGATCTCCGTGCGCACGTCCGATGCATGAACCAGCAGGCGGTTCTCGCCGTCGTCCCAGAGGATGCGGTCCGCACCTGCGCTCGAGCGCGCGGCCGCAGCGAAGAGCGCGACGACCTGCTTCGTGTCCAGGGTGATCTCGGGGCCGGGCTGGCCAGGCGGAACCGGCTCAGGACGCACGATCCCCGGGCAGCGCTTCTCCAGCGCGTCGAGGAGCTTCCTGCATTCGTCGCTGAGCTTGTCGTTTGCCGGGGCGAGGGCATGCACCAGCGGACGCAATCCGGCGACAGCCGGGATCGGTCTCGGTTCTCCGGATGCACCCCGCCCGCGACGATGCTCGTTGCGGGCCAATTCGTTCGGGTAAAGTGAAACGCGGTGCTGCGTGAAGCCCGGCATGGCAGGTCGTGACCGGGCGCGGCCATCATGTGGCGGGCAACCGACTTCGTCAAGCGAGAACACTCCGGCCTGTGACGGAAAATGTCAGCCGCCCGCGAAAGGGCATGCGCGGTGCATCCCGCACTCGTACGCGCAGCGGGAGGTGGCGCATGGCCGGGTCTGCGGATGAGCAGAACGGGTGTGAGGCGGAGACGTCGCGGAACGCAGTCCCGGAACAGCCGAGGGAGCTGCTGCCGATCGTTGCACTCGCGGCAGTGCTCGTTGTGCTTCTCGTCCTCGCAGCGACACCCGCACTCATGCTGAGTCGCATGGCGCGCATGACCGCCGAGGTCACGACGCTGATGCTGCCCGCGTACGAGGCCGTTCGGGATTTCGCGTACGTGACTGAGCGTCGCCTGGCCGCGTCGCGTGGGGTAGCGCTGTCCGACGAGCCGCGCTACCGCAGGGAGCTGGCGGCGGGCCGTGCAGCGGAGGATAGCGCACTGGCCGTGATGATCTACCATGCGCCGCGGCTCGGCCCGCGCTTCGCGGCGCATGTCGACACGTTGCGAATGCTGGTCGCGCGGCGTGATTCGCTCGAGCGTTCGATCGGTGTCGATCTCCGCGCGGGTGATATTCCGGCGATGCCCGCCTTCGATGCGATCAACGCCGCGGCGATCCACCAGGTGGAGCAGCTGCGGGACGCCCTGTCCGATCTCACCGACCTGATGCTGGCCGAGAACGAGGAATGGGCCGCGCAGCAGCGTGGTGCAGCAGTTCTGCTCGGTATCATTGCGGCTGCCGCCGCGCTGGTGCTGGGCTGGTTCGGCCTGCAGCAGCAGCGCCTGAGACACACGGCACAGCGTGCGCTCGCGCTGGCCGAGCAGCGGCGTGAGGAGCTGGAGCGGCTGACGGAAATCAGGACCAGGCTGATGCGAGGGTTCTCGCACGACATGAAGAACCCGCTCGGCGCCGCGAGTGGCTACCTCCAGCTCCTGACCGACGGCATCATGGGCGCGATGACGGATGAGCAGCGCCGCAGTGTGAGTCGGGCGAGCGGCTCGATCGACAGTGCCATCCACCTGGTCGACGACCTGCTCGAGCTTGCACGTGCGGAGAGCGGGAATCTCGCGATCCACTGGGTGCCCACCGACCTTGCGGCCCTCGTACGTGACGTCGCGGAGGAGTATCGAGGTCAGGCCGAAACGCGCGGGCTCGCGTTCGACGTGAGACTGCCCGAACATGCCCCGCGAGTCATGACGGATCGTCGCCGCGTCGGGCAGGTGCTCGGGAACCTGATCTCGAACGCGGTGAAGTACACACGGGACGGACGTATCGCGATCCGGCTCGATGTGGTCGAGGACACCGAGGCGCATGCACAGGCCGCGATCTCGGTCGAAGACACGGGGCCCGGTATCCCGAATGCCATGCAGCGTCGGCTCTTCGACGAGTTCGTGCGTCTCGACCCGAGCGAAACGGGAGGGGCGGGCATTGGCCTGACGATCGCACGGCGCATCGCGCACGCGCTCGACGGCGACATCACGTTGCGGAGCACCGAGGGAGAGGGCAGTGTGTTCACGCTCTGGCTGCCCCTGAACGGAGAGAAGACGGTTTGACGTCAGGCCGACGCCGGTTCATCCGCACACCGCGGTGCGTACTGCTCAGGGCGGTTTCGCGTACATGTGCTGCGTTCGCCGCCGCGCTTGTGCTGCTCGCCGGTTGCGGCGATTCGAGCGGCGATCGATCCGCGGGTGCAGATGGGCAGGCCGTGTCCGACGTGCCCGCTCCCCGCGCAGCGACGGTCGGTCTCGACAGCGCTCTCCTCGAGCAGGCATTCGACAGTGCGGCACGCATGCCGAGACTGCGCAGCCTGCTCGTGGCGCGGCACGGCGAGCTCGTGCGGGAGGCGTACTTCAACGGCGCGAGTGCGAGCGCCCGCGCGAACATCAAGTCGGCATCGAAGAGCATCCTCTCCGCCCTGGTCGGGATCGCGATCGCCGAAGGTCACTTTACCGGCCTCGACCAGCCGGTCGCACCGCTGTTTCCGGAGTACGCCTCGGCAAATCCGGACCCGCGGATCAGGGCGGTGACAATCGGCAACCTGCTGTCGATGCAGGCCGGTCTCGAGTCGACATCGTTCGGCAATTACGGCGCCTGGGTGACCAGCAGCAACTGGGTGCGAAACGCGCTGACGCGTCCATTCGTCGATGACCCCGGCGGCCGCATGCTCTACAGCACCGGCAGCAGCCACATCCTCTCGGCCGCACTCACGCGTGCGACCGGCATGAACACTCTCACGTTCGCGCGCAGCCGGCTCTTCGACCCGCTCGGTATCGACCTTCGAGGGTGGACGACGGACCCACAGGGCGTCTACTTCGGCGGCAACGAGATGCAGCTCCGCCCGCGGGAGCTCCTCGCCTTCGCCGAGCTGTACCGGAACGGCGGCAGACACGAGGGCCGCCAGATCGTGCCGGAAGAGTGGATCAGGGATTCATGGACACAGCGCACGACGTCGCGCTTCAACGGCCATGGCTACGGCCTCGGATGGTGGATCCGCGAGCGCCGTGGCTACGACGTGTACTTCGCGTGGGGCTACGGCGGACAGTACGCGTTCATCGTGCCCGAGCTCGAGCTCACCGTCGTAATGACGTCGGACGCGGTGTCGCCCCGCGAAGGGGGCCACAACCGCGCCCTGCACGACCTGCTGACGGACATTCTGATACCGGCCGCGGAGCGAGGGGATGGCAGCCCGGTCTCCGCCTCAGATGTATCCGAAGAGCGGCGGGAACGTGATCACCACGATCGCGGCCCAGATCGCGAACACCCAGAGGTAGTTCGTCTGCCAGCGCTCCAGATCGCTGAACCCGCGACGCCGACGCAGGAACTGCACGTACAGCACGGCTGACCAGGCGAGGTTGACCAGCAGGATCACATTCTCACCCAGTGCAGCGACACGGTTCGGTGTAAAGCCCAGCTCGTTGATTCGCGCAGCAATCGCCCAGAGTGCGACGCCGTCGGCGAGCAGCGCACAGATCACGAGCACGACCTGGAGCACGTCGAAGAATCCCGGCGGTGCGCCGGGATCCCGCGCCGAGATCGAGTAGAGCAACAGGCCCAGCACCACCACCAGCAGCAGGTCGAACACGATCAGCAGCTCGCGCTGGAAGTCGAGCGTGCGCCCCGTCAGCAGCATCGTCACGAGGAACGTGATGAGCGCGATCGTGAAGAGGGGTGTGAAGAGGCGCGTGAGCACCGGCGCCATATTCTCGATCACGCTCTGCTTCGCCTCGACCAGCCACGAAGCGACGATGACGGCCCCCGCAGCGCCGCACGGCAGGATCCACTGCTCGAAGATCGGCTCAATGTCGATGCCGATCGCCTGGAAGGTGAGCGCGGTGAAGCCCATCAGAACACCGCCGCCCAGCGCGATCAGCACGAAGTAGATCAGCAGCTCGCCGGAGAACCGGATGAAATCCATCCGGCCGGCCACTTCACTCCAGCGCCCACCGGCGTACGCAACGCCGACCACCAGCCAGAGCGCGATCGGCAGGTGCAACGCCGTGAGTGCTTCCGTGTTCCCCTGCGGCCGGAACGGGTAGATGTTCGCGAAGATGACGGCGAGGGCAAATGCGAGCGCGAGCCAGCGCACTGTGGCGCTCTCCAGCTTGCGCTTCCACACGAAGTAGCCCGTCAGCAGCGGCAGCACGAAGAAGCTCGCGTTGCGCGCATAGAAGCCGGCGTCGTCGTTCAGGTCGAGCCCGAAGAGCGCGGGCAGCTTGATCGCGATCGCGGCGCCAACCGCAACGAGGAACGCAACGAGCGCGTCCCTCGACGTCCACACGTCAGGCTGACCCACACCCGCCGGAAGTGCAACGAGCTGCTTCCACAGCCGCTCCGAGTGCTCCCGCGCAAACTCACGCGACAACGCATCGAGATCGCCCATTCGCTTCACCGCCACGAGGAACGCCTCGTCCGAGGACAGCCCTGCATCCATCAGGACAGCGACCTGTTCGCGCAGATGATCCTCCAGCTCCGCCACGTCCACGGCATGGATCGCCTGCCGCCGACGGAGGTAGCTCCGCCACTGGTCGATCTGCTCCTCCAGCGTTACCGCATTCTCCTCCGTCGACATGGTCAGGCTGCCTGCAGCAAAGGAATCAGAAATGCCGGCCGCACGGCCGGCTTGCGAAGGACGGGCATCCGGCGGACTCGCCGGCGCGCACGCCTGGAATACAGCACACCCGCCACGTCGGGCACCGGCACCGAGATCAAAAGCGCACCCCAGAGCCCCCGCAGCGTCTCGTCCACCGCCTGCCACTGCCGGCGCTCCTCCTCGAGCTGCGCACGCCCGCGCGGCGTGATCCGGTAATACTTCCGGCGACGACCCGTCTCCGCCGTCTCCCAGCGCGCTTCCACGAGACCCTGCCGCTCCAGCCGGTGCAGCACCGGATACAGCATACCGTCCGTCCACTGGATCTCACCGCCCGACAGCTCCCGCACCCGCTGGAGGATCGCGTAGCCGTAACTGTCGCCCTCGGCCAGAATCGCCAGCACCATGGGCGTGGATGAGGCAGCCATCAGGTCCTTGTTGATCTCCATAGCGCGCGTCCTGCGAGGGCACGGGTTTACGGGTTCGCGCCGCGCGGCGCATACCTGTCAGTATTATACATGGAGGTGCTAGGTGTGGGGAGGGGGTGGGACGGAATGGGGGCAAGGGAGGACAGGGGCCGTGTTTCCGGGAACGAAGGCGGGCCCGGAGCCGGGGTGGTGGCCGGGGGCGCAGAGCGAGAGGATGCGGCGACGAGAGGACGGGCGCCCCGCGCACGCGTGGTGCATCTTCCTCGCGCAGCTGGCCCCGCACTGACGACCCGGACGCGATGCTGACCACGATCCTTCACTCCCGCGACTGCACGCGAAGGCCGGAGTTCCCGGTGGCGCGATCTTGACCGAGCGTGTACGGGCGGGGGGCTGGGCGGCCCCCGGGCGCCGGACGCTTCTCGTCGCGGGGATGCTCCTCGTCGCGCTCAATCTGCGGGCGGCGCTGGCCAGTGTGGGGCCGCTGGTCGATTTCGTCATGGACGCGACGGGTATGTCGGCGACCGCGTTCGGCTCCCTGACCACGCTTCCGCTTCTCGCCTTCGGCGTGATCTCGCCGCTTGCGCCCTCCGTTATCCGGCGGCTCGGCCTGGGTGCGGCACTGATCGTCGCGCTGCTGCTGATCCTGCTTGGCACGGCGACGCGTCCGCTCGCAGGCGCGACGCTTCTGTTCCTGGGGACGGGGGCGCTCGGCGTCGGTGTTGCGCTTGGCAACGTGCTGATGCCGGCGCTCGTGAAGCGCCATTTCGCGGAGCGATCAGGCTCGATGACGAGCCTCTACTCGAGCATGATGGGTGTGGGTGCCACGATCGCGGCGGCGAGTGCGGTTCCGCTCGCACACGCGGTCGGCTGGCGCAATGCACTTGCGGTGTGGGCACTGCCAGCTGCGCTCGCGCTCGCGTTCTGGCTTCCGCACATCCGTTCAGGGCGGCCGCCGGACGCGCGGGCCGGGAGCACGGGAGCTGCGGGGACGCTTCTCGGGTCGCCACTCGCCTGGCAGGTCGCGCTGTTCATGGGCTTCCAGTCGTTCACCTTCTACGTCGTGCTGGCGTGGCTTCCCGATCTGCTGCAGACACGCGGCCTCAGTGCGGAAGCCGCCGGGCTCCTGCTGGCACTCTCGCAGGCGACGGGCATCGCGGGCTCCGCGATCGTTCCGTTCCGCGCACAGCGGGCCGCGACGCAGACGCGGATGGTCCTGGCGCTTGCCGCGCTGGAGCTGGCGAGCCTCCTCGGTCTTCTCGGTGCGCGGGCCACGTGGACGGCGGCGCTCAGTGTCGGCCTGCTGGGGTTCGTCATGGGCGGGACGTTCAGTCTCGCGCTGCTGTTCCTGGTTCTGCGTGCGCGGGACACGCACATGGCGACGCGCCTGTCGGGCATGGCGCAGTCGATCGGGTACTTCGTCGCGGCAGTCGGCCCTGCGCTCATCGGTCTCGTACGAGACCTGACCGGAAGCTGGACCGTGCCCCTGCTGTGCCTGTTCGCGGTGCTCGCGGCAAAGGTGGTATCCGGAATCGGCGCGGCGCGGGATCGCGTCATCGCGGTGCGCTGAGGGCGTGGCCGGACGTCCCGTCGACCCCGGGGGCGCATCGGCGGCCCACATAAACGCGCGCACTACACGTAACCGGACGAGAGCCGTCACAGTCGTCCCGCCACCCACGGCGACGCCTCCTCTCCCGGAGCCGCGCCCTTGTCACACGGCTCGTCGGAGCTTCGTCAGCTTTCCGGATGCCGGTGCGGTTCCGGCCGCACCGGCCGGCCGTTTCCACGAACCGGAGGCATAGCAGAGATGCAGCCGCAGCGGATCTTCATCGCGGGCGCGACCGGCGTTCTCGGACGCCGCCTCGTCCTGCTGCTCGTAGAGAAGGGCTACTACGTCATCGGCATGACCCGTACACCGTCGAAGCGGGCGATGCTCGAGCAGCTCGGCGCCACACCGGTCGTTGCTGATGCACTCGACGCCACTGCGGTCGGTCGTGCCATCAGTGAGGCCGAGCCGGACGTTGTCGTGCACCAGCTCACCGAGCTTTCCGACCTGGGCAGCATGCGCAACTTCGAGAAGACGTTCGCAGGGAACGCACGCCTACGGTCGGAAGGGACGGACAACCTGCTGTCCGCGAGCCGTGCCGCCGGCGTTCGCCGTTTTGTCGCGCAGTGCTGGGCCGGCTTCGTGTTCGTCGACGGGCCTCCCCGGCAGCGCGTGAGCGAAGACGAGCCGCTCGGCGCTGTGCCCCACCCGACCTTCAGGCGGGCACTGGCCGCGGACCGTCACCTGGAGCACGTCGTGACCGGGGCAGGCTGGATGGACGGCATCGTACTGCGGTACGGTGGATTCTACGGACCGGGAACGACCATCTCGCTGGTGCCGCCCGGCAGCCAGAGCGAGATGGTGCGCAGGCGGCAGTTCCCGATCGTGGGTAACGGCGACGGCTACACGTCCTTCATCCACGTCGACGACGCTGCATCCGCGACGGTCGCCGCCATCGAGCGTGGACGTCCGGGCATCTATCACATTGCAGATGACGAGCCCGCGCGGCAGTCGGAGTGGCTGCCTGGGCTCGCGGCCTCGCTCGGCGCGAAGCCGCCGATGCGGGTGCCGGTCTGGGTAGCGCGCCTGCTCGCCGGGCCCGCAGCGGTGGCCATCATGACGCGTTCCTCCGGGGTATCGAATGCAAAGGCGAAGCGGGAGCTCGACTGGCAGCCGGTCTATGCAAGCTGGCGCGACGGCTTCGTGCACGGACTGAGGTGAGCATGGCACACGCCAATGAGCAGGGCCGGCACGCGGCGCACGCTCGCACCGCCTACCCGTACCAGGCGGTCGACCTCGAGCGGCTCCGGCCGAATGCGTTTGCAATCGCCTACCGCATGCTCGGCAGTGTGACCGATGCGGAAGACATCGTCCAGCGCGCACTGATTCGACTGCACCAAGCGCTCGAGCGGGAGCACATCCATTCGCCCGAAGCGTTCCTGGCCACCGTGACGACGCGCCTGTGCATTGACGAGCTGCGCTCCGCGCGTGTGCAGCGCGAGACGTACATCGGCGAGTGGCTGCCCGAGCCGCTGATCGACACCGGCGAGAAGAGCGGCGCTGCCCGCGTCGAACTCGATGAGTCGGTGCGCATGGCGTTCCTCGTGCTGCTCGAGCGCCTCTCGCCCGTGCAGCGCGCCGTCTTCCTCCTGCGCGACGTGTTCGACTACGAGTACACGGAGATCGCTCGCATCCTCGGTAAGTCGGAGGCTGCCGTCCGCCAGACCGCCCTGCGCGCGCGTGCGCACGTGCTGCAGGAGCGCCCGCGTTTCGATGTCGAGCCGGAGAGGCAGAGCGCGCTGATCGATCGGTTCTTCGCCGCGATCGAGGAGGGCGACGTCGCATCCCTGGAAACACTCCTCGCCGCAGATGCATCGTTGCACGGAGATGGCGGCGGCAGAGTGCCTGCGCTGGCACGCCCGGTACGTGGAAGGAGCGCCGTCGCGCAGACGCTGCTCAACTGGGCACGCACCGGCGCGCGCGCGCGCTTCAGTATGAAGCGCACGACAGTGAATCACCAGCCCGGCGCACTGATCTGCGCCGCCGACGGAAGTGTGATCGGTGTGTGGGCACTGGACGTCGTGGACGGCAGGATCGCGGCGATCCGCTCGGTCGTGAATCCCGACAAGCTCAGGCACGTGCCGGGGGCGGGAGATTTTGGCGAGTGGCTGCGGCGGGCGTACCCGTAGTGCGGTACTGCAGCGTCTGGATCCGCTGCTGCGCGCCCCGGTCGAGCTGACGCCCGATGAGCTCGCCGCGCTCGTCGCATTCGTGCGCGACGGGTTGCTGGACCCCGACGACCGGCCGGAGCGCCTGCGGAAGCTCATACCGGACAGGTTGCCGAGCGGGAGGAAAGGCTTCGACTTCCAGGTCTGAGCGGGATGGCACGGAGGACGCACCCGCACCATGTTGTACGCCGGTGCGGACCTCCGACCACGAGGCTGTATTGAAGCTGCCGTCCATTCTGCGCCTGGTCCTCGGCCGGGAGGCGGTCACCGACGAGGACCGCGAGGCGACGTACTATTTCCGCGTGACACTCACGGTCGCGGTCGCACTCGCCGCGGGCGCCATCCTGCAGTGGCGCTACGGCGTCGCGACTGCCTGGCTCGCGTATGGTGTCGCCTACCTCGTCGGCGGCTGGCGGATCGCGATCGACAGCTGGCAGGAGCTGAAGCAGCGTCGCCTGTCGATCGACTTCCTCATGGGCGCCGCGGCCGTCGGTGCGGCGCTCGTCGGCAGCCCGCTCGAGGGCGTCGTTCTCATCTTCCTCTTCTCGCTGTCCAAGGCACTCGAGGCGTACGCGATGGGGCGGACGCGCCATGCGATCGCGCGCCTCATGGACCTTGCGCCCGAGGAAGCGACGCTTGCCGACGATGAGGGACGCGATGTCGGCCGGATTCGCGTGCAGGACCTGCAGCCCGGCCAGCACATCCTGGTGCGACCGGGTGAGCGCATCGCAGCGGATGGCCGGGTGCACTCCGGGCGGACGGAAGTCGACCAGGCAGCAATCACGGGCGAGTCGATGCCCGTTCGCAAGCAGGCCGGCGACGAGGTGTATGCGGGCACCGTCAACCAGGGCGGCTCGGTCGTCGTGGAGGTGTCGAAGCCGTCGAGCGACACGATGCTCGCGCGCATCGTGCGACTCGTGGAGGAAGCGCGCGAAGAGCGCGCGCCGGCACAGCACTTCATCGACCGCTTCGCGCATCCGTATACGCTCGGTGTCGTCGTAGCCACGGCCATCGCTGCGGTTGCACCGCCACTGCTCTTCGGTGTGGACTGGGGCGACGCGTTCTACCGCGCCATGACGCTGCTCGTCGTTGCGAGCCCGTGCGCCCTCGTCATCTCCACGCCATCCGCGATCCTGTCCGGCATCGCGAACGGCGCGCGGCACGGCATCCTCTTCAAGGGCGGCGCCTACCTCGACCTGGCCGGTACGATCGATACGATCGCCTTCGACAAGACCGGCACACTCACCGTGGGCGAGCCGAGGCTGGTGGAGGTGGTCAGCCGCTCGGAAACAGGGCATGGCTCGCTGCATGGTCTCGATGACGACGACCTGCTTCGCCTCGCCGCAGCGGTCGAGCAGAACTCGGAGCATCACCTCGCCCGCGCTGTCGGCGCCGCGGCAGCGGAGCGCGAGATCGACGTCCCGCTCGCCGACGCCTTCGTCTCCTATCCAGGCGAGGGTGTTCGAGCGAGCGTGGAAGGGACGGACATCTGGGTCGGCAACGCCGTCATGGCGCAGCGACAGGGTTCGACGATCCCGCCGGTGCTGCGTGGCTGGACTGCGGAGCAGACATCGCTCGGGCGGTCCGTCGTCTACATCGGTGTCGGCGACGCCACGGAGGGCGCAATGTCGTTCGGCGACGAGCTGAAGCCGAACGCCGCCGCGGCCGTCCGGCACCTCAAGTACGAGGGAATCCGATGGATCACCGTGCTGTCCGGTGACCATCCGGACGCGGTGCGGGCCGTTGCCGCAACCATCGGGGCCGACGAGGTGCGTGCCGGGCTGTTGCCGCACGAGAAGGTCGAGGCCGTACGCGTGCTCCGGGAGAGCTCGGGGGGCGTCGCCATGGTTGGCGACGGCGTCAACGACGCACCGGCAATGGCGGCCGCCACGATCGGCATTGCAATGGGCGCAATCGGCACCGACGTCGCAATCGAGACAGCCGACGTCGTGCTGATGAGTGACGACATCGAGAAGGTCGACTACGTCATCCACCTCGGCAAGCGCGCGCGTCGCGTCGTCCGGCAGAACGTCTTTTTCAGCATCGGCTGGATGGCGCTGCTCGTCGTGGTTGCGCTCACGGTCGGCATCCCGCTGCCGCTCGCCGTGGTCGGACACGAGGGCAGCACCCTGCTGGTCGCTGCGAACGGACTGCGACTGCTGCGCGGCAAGCCGCATCCCCCAGTGGTCCCGCCACGGGGGCGCCGGCACGTGCACAGACCGCGTCGAGCGCCGAGCGCAACGGGCGCCTGAGCCTCAGTCGCTCCGCACTGATTCCACCGGGTTCACGGCGCTCGCACGCCGCGCGGGCATGTAGCTCGCCAGCATCCCGATGCTCCGGGCGACGGAATCAGGCAGGACGGCAGGATGGCCACACACGGGTGCGCAGCCGGGGGCAGAGCAACGACGCTGGGGCGGACTTCACGGGAGGGGACGCGGTGCTGCTGCGGGCTGGGGTCGGCGGTGGATGTGCCCGCCGTAACACATGGGCGCGAAACCGGACAAGGCTGTACGTTGCGCGACGATAAACAGCAGTGCGGCCCTATCGCCTGTTGCCGACACCCTGTGAACGGCAGGCGGGCGCCGCTCTCGCGCAGTAACCCGATCAATGGCTGACCTGTCGATGCGGAATCTTACCGACGATCTCTTCGACGCCGCGCGTCCTCTCTGGGACGCACAGCTGGAGCACCCGTTCGTGCGAGGCATTGCCGATGGCACACTCGATCCGGAAGTCTTCAAGAACTGGGTGCGCCAGGACTACCTGTACCTGAAGGAGTACTCGCGCATGTTCGCGTGGGGTGCCGCGAAGTCCACGCGGCTGGCCTCGATGCAGTGGTACGCGAAGATCCTGGACCTCACGCTGAACATCGAGATGGGGCTCCATCGGGCGTACGCGGAGCGGTTCGGTATCAGCGTTGAAGAGCTGGAGCGCGAGCCGATCTGGCCAACGACACGGGCGTACACCGATTTCCTCGTGCGGACTGCCGCCGATGGTGACATGGCGGATCTCGTCGCCGCACTGCTCCCCTGTGCCTGGGGTTACGCGTACGTTGCCGCGCACATGGCAAGGCAGGGAACGCCCGACGACGCACGGTACGCCGACTGGGTCGCGATGTACGTCTCCGACGAGTTCGTCGGGGCGCGTGACTGGCTCATCGATGAGATGAACCGGCTCGGCGCCGGTGCATCGGAGGAGAAGCGCGCACGACTCATCGACATCTTCGTGCTGTCCTCCCGCTACGAGTGGATGTTCTGGGAGATGTGCTGGAAGGGTGAGGCGTGGGCGCCCGATCTCCACGAATGAGGACGCGTCGGGCTGCGAGTAACCGGACCCACAACACCGTGTCTGTCTCCACACTCGCCGCGGCACGCACGACGGAATGAAGGCGATTACCTTCGCTGGCGTCCAGTCACTCGAGTACGGCACTGTACCGGATCCCGTCCTGCGCGACGACCACGATGTGATCGTGAAGGTCGAGGCCGCCGGCGTCTGTGGCTCCGACCTGCACCCGTACCTCGGTCGCGAGCGCGGTCTCGACCATGGCACGATCATGGGCCACGAGCTCGTGGGTCGTGTCGTGGAAGCGGGCGCGGGAGTAGAGCGGCTCGCCATCGGGGACCGTGTCGTCGCACCGTTCACCACGAGCTGTGCGGAGTGCTGGGCGTGCCGCCTGGGTCTCACCGCGCGCTGCGTGCGCGGACAGCTCTTCGGATGGGTGCAGAACGGACATGGTCTCCACGGTGCGCAGGCGGAGTACGTGCGCGTGCCGCTCGCCGACACGACACTCGTGCCCGTGCCCGCCACACTGCCGGATGCAGCCGTCGCGGTTCTCGCGGGTGACGTCCTTGCCACCGCCATGTTCGCAGCGGAGATGGCTCGCGTCGGGGCAGGCGACGTCGTGGCCGTCGTCGGCTGCGGCCCTGTAGGATTGCTGGCGGTCCGCGCGGCGCTCGCGCGCGGCGCGGGCCACGTGTTCGCGCTGGACAGCGTCGCCTCGCGACTCGAGCTCGCGGCGGAGCTCGGAGCGACGCCTCTGTCGGTCCGCGATGATGACGTCGCCGCGCGCATCCGCGAAGTCACCGAGCGACCCGGCGCGGACTGCGCAATCGAGGCGGTCGGCTCGCCCGAGGCGACACGAACCGCTGCCGCCGTGCTCCGACCAGGCGGCACACTCGCCGCCGTCGGTGTCCACACCGAGGAGCACCTCGCGCTCTCGCCGGGCGAGCTCTACGACCGCAACCTCGTCTACGCGGCCGGCCGGTGTCCGGCCCGCCGGCTGCTGCCGGACGCGCTGGCGCTCGCGGAGCGTGAGGCTGACCTGCTCGCCCGCATGATCACGCACAGGCTGCCGCTCGAGCACGGGATCCAGGCGTATCGCGCGCTTGCCGCGCGCGAGGAAGGATGGGGCAAGGTTGTACTGATGATGTAGCGCCGCAGCACCCCACCTCCCGAGCATGGCGACCGCCGCACCGTAGGCAGCTGTCCCGCGATCGTTCTGCCAGGCCCACGTAGCGCCGGACCGATCCCGGAACACGACGGTCGCCGCGCAGCCGATCAGGATCAGACCGCAGCTGCCGCGATCCCTGTCGGCGGGCCGCCACACAGTGGTGCGACGTCGCGCCGTCGGGCTGCAACGCAGCCCCGACAACGCTGGAAAAAGTGTTGTCTGGCGTGGCTTTTCAACCGCCGGGGATCGGCCCTTCGATTGCTCAACGGCCGGCACCGCGTGTTCCCGCACGCGTCAACCCCCCACAGGAGAAGGCCGATGAGATGGCGGAACCGGTTGTACGGCGGAGTACTGGCGGCTGTTGCCGTCGGGCTCGGCGCGTGTTCACAGGACAGCAGTATGGAGCCGCAGCTGAGCCCGAACGAGGCGCTCTTCAGTGATGTGCCGACCGGCTACATCGATGTCCAGAAGTTCGGGCCGGCAGGCACGTACGAGTTCGAGGCGTCGGCGACCGTGCCGGACCCGCTGCGCTTCACCAGCTTCACGCTCAATGCGGGGGGCTCCCGGCAGATCTGGGTGCACACGAACCCGCTGCTCCCCCCGAGCGACCTCACGGTGACGGAGCTGGTGCCGGAGGGCATGCAGGTCGACTCCATCGTCGTCGTCGTATACACGGGCGGTCGCCTCACACAGTGGCAGCGTTATACGGACACGAACAGCGCCACGGCCTACGGCCTGACGAACGACAACGATGCACTGTTCAAGTTCTACAACTCCGAGGCGCCGCCTCCGCCTCCGCCGCCGCCCCCGCCGCCGCCCCCGCCGGGAGGCACGGAGGGCTGCACGCCGGGCTACTGGAAGCAGCCGCACCACTTCGACTCCTGGGTGGGCTACCTCCCGGGTGACAGCTTCGACGCCGTCTTCGGCGTGACCTACGGCGGCACGCTGCTGCAGGGTCTCGAGGCCAAGGGTGGCGGTGTCCATGCCCTCGCGCGCCACGCCGTTGCCGCGCTGCTGAACGCCAGCAGCGAGGTCGACTACGCGGCAAACACGGACGACGTGATCGCGGCCGTGCAGGCAGCGTTCGCCTCGGGCAAGTACGAGGCGCAGAAGAATATCTTCGAGCGCTGGAACGAGAAGGGCTGCCCGCTGAACTAGCAGCTACAGCGTTCGAATGGCAGCGGGGGCGTGGCAGGGTGAGGCCGCGCCCCCGTTGTGCATCACCGAGCGCAGTCATCAGCGGCAGGCAGCCCGCAGCGGCCGGAATCGACGCACCGCACTCCCGCAACAATTCCCACCGGAGGCGGTATCTTCCCGCATGGACAACACCGAAGCCCTCGCCGCGCGCACGAGCGCAGCGGTTGAACCGCTCGTCCCGCATCTGCGTGAACGCCGCATCGTCGTTCTTGCCGGTGCAGGCATGAGCACGGAGTCCGGTATCCCGGACTACCGCGGTGCGGGCGCGCCCAGCCGCCGGGCGCCTGTGCAGTACCAGGAATTCGTGCGCAGTGACTCGGCGCGCGCACGCTACTGGTCACGCAGCACGATCGGCTGGCCGCGCATGCGGAATGCACAGCCGAACGCGGGGCATCGGGCGCTCGCACAAATGGAGCAGGCGGGTCACGTCGCCGGACTCATCACGCAGAACGTCGACGGGCTGCACCAGGCCGCGGGCAGCCGCAACGTCGTCGAGCTGCACGGCTCGCTCGCCGTCGTGCGCTGCATCGCGTGCGGGACGCCGGTCGCGCGCGACGACTTCCAGCAGCGGCTGCTGGAGGTGAACGCCGGCTGGCCGCCACTGCTGCTCCCCGACACCGTCGAGATCCGACCCGATGGGGACGCGGAGCTGCCGGATGAAACGATGGAGGACTTCCGCGTGCCCGCATGCGAGGTGTGCGGCGGGATCATGAAGCCCGACGTCGTGTTCTTCGGCGAGAACGTCGCGCAGCGCGTCCTCGCCCAAGCCTGGCAGGTGTTCGAGGAAGGCGACGTGCTCCTGGTCGCCGGCTCGTCCCTGACCGTCTACTCCGGCCGACGCTTCATCGACCGCGCAACACGCGACGGGCTGCCCATCGCGGTAGTCAACCGCGGACCGACGCGCGCAGATGACGTTGCAGTCGTGAAGGTCGACGGCACACTCGGTCTGGTGCTGCCCGCGCTCGCAGCCGCGCTCGACGGCTCGCGGTAGCGCAGGAGACACATCCACGAACGCGGTAACCGCACGCACGTCCACACAATCCGCAGGAAATTGGGCAGGGGTTCGCGAGTTCCTTGCCTGTCGACCCCCTGTCGCATCCCGCCCCACTTGCCGGCGCGGCCGCGTGCCGTTATCTACAACCATATGGTTGTAGGTCATGGAAACCTGTCCGACGCGGAGCTCGACCGCCTGTTCCGCGCACTCGCCGACGCCACGCGCCGCGACATCATCCGGCGCGTACTTGCAGGGGAGCAGGCGTCGGTGTCGGCCCTCGCCGCGCGCTACGACATGTCGTTTGCAGCGGTGCAGAAGCACGTGGCGGTACTGGAGGAGGCAGGTCTCGTGATCAAACGACCGTACGGCCGTGAACGCCGGGTCAGTGGGAACCCGGAACAGCTTGCCCGGGCGCGTGATCTTCTGACGCAGCTCGAGGACCTGTGGCGTGCGCGGTTCAGCCAGATCGACAAACTCTTCGAGAACCCAGATTCCACGGAGTGATGACCATGCCGATCACCGACGTACGCTCGAACCCGGAGAACCTGACGCTGACTGTGACCGCCGAGTACCCGGTACCGGTAGAGCGGTTGTGGGAGGCGTTCGCGGATCCGCGACAGCTCGAGAAGTTCTGGGGCCCGGAGGGCTGGCCTGCGACGTTCACGCGGCACGAGCTCGTGCCGGGCGGTCAGTCGCGCTACTACATGACGGGGCCGGACGGAACCCGCGCGGGCGGATGGTTCCGCTTCATTTCCGTGGATCCGTACCGGAGCTTCGAGCTCGAGGACGGGTTCAGCAACGACGACGGCACGCCCAACGAATCGATGCCGACGATTCACATGGCGTACACGTTCTCGTCGCTGCCGAACGGTGGCTCCACGTTCACGTCGGTCGCGACGTTCCCGAGCCTCGAGGCAATGGAGCAGCTTGCGGCGATGGGGATGGTGGAGGGCATGCGCTCCGCGCTCGGCCAGCTGGACGACGTGCTCGCCGATCTGGCGGCGTTCGCTGCCAGCCTGCCGACTGCCGCGAAGATCCTCAACGACACGCAGGTGCGCATCGCCCGCGTCATTCGGGGCAGCGTCGAGGACGTCTGGCGGGCGCATCACGAGCCCGAGCTTCTCAAGCGCTGGATGCTCGGTCCCGATGGCTGGACGATGCCGGTGTGCGAGCTGGCCAATGAAGTGGGCGGCCGCTACCGCTACGAGTGGGAGAACGAGGATGGCACGGAGCGGTTCGGCTTCGAGGGCGAGGTACTGGAGCTGGAGGCGCCGTACCGTGAGGTGACCAGTGAGCGGATGATCGGAATGGAAGGCGAGGGCGCAATCAACGAGCTGACGCTCACGCCGGTTGGTGCGGGGACGCTGCTTACGATCGTCATCACCTACCCGAGCGCCGAGGTGCGTGACACTGTTCTGGGCACCGGGATGGTGGACGGCATGGAGCAGAGCTATGCGCGCCTGGAGGAAACCGTGCTGGCTCCGGCAGCCGCGTAGCCCCGTTTGGGGTCCCGCGTCCGGTGGGCGTGAACGGGTCTCCCGATCGCCCAGCGGAGTTCCCCCTGCGTCTGCCCCTGCTCCGGCGGTGCTAGCGTCCGCGTCGCTGCTGCTCCTCGTGCAGGCAGGCGCGCTCAGCCCTCTGACGCTCCAGGCTGTTACGCGACCATTCGGCCGGTATGGCCGCGATGCAGGCGTCGTAGGTTGGATAGTCCGCTGCCCTGAAGCTCGGCGCACTCGCCGCGGTCCGCATGAGCGCGACCACGACGAGCAGGATCACGAGCACCAGCAGCACGGCAGTCAGCTTGCGTCCCGGCACGGACGGCTCCATCACGAGTTGGAAACAGTCGTGGCGTGCTGGTAATGTAGGGTCAATGCAGGGAATGGCGAGGGAGACCTGGCGCCGCGCGATGGTGCGAACAAGCCGCACGCTCGTAGTCGTGCTGACAGCGTGCTGCGGTACCCCGGCAGACGCGCGGGATGCGTCTGCGCACCCGTCCGACGTGCCGCCCGCCTCGAGCGACGTGCTCCCGCAATCCGATGCGGGCGTGCGCGCAGCACCCGACGACGAGGATACGTCGTCCAGCCCCGTCGAGCTGCCGCTCGTCGCCACTGCGGGCCGTCTGCTGACCCGGATTGGAGTCGCGGACACCGGCACGCACTGGTTCATCATCGACACTGCCGCCGGACGCTCGCTGATCTCCGCTGCGCTGCGCCGCAAGCTCGACCTCCCGCGTGCCGACGTCCGGTTCTCGACCGTGAGCGGCGCGACGGGACGCACGATCATGGAGTTCGTACGCCTGCCGACGCTGCAGCTCGGCCCGACCGCGCACGAGAAGCTCTGGGTCATCGTCGCGGACATTCCCGACTTCCGGCGCTACGGCAAGCGGGAGGTGAGCGGAATCCTCGGCGTCGATGTCCTCGCGCAGTATGATGTCGCACTCGACATCCCCGCGGGCATCCTGCGGCTGCATCCGCGCGACGGCAGTGCAGCGAAGGCGCGCGGGGGGAGCGGGATCCCGTTCCACTCCACCGTCGCAGAAGGCTTCGTCCAGTTCACCGCACGGCTGGACGGCGATTCGGTCAGTGCGCTGCTCGATACGGGTGCCCGGACGGGCGCGATGAACTGGTCGGCAGCGTCGCTCGCCGGGATCGCCGCAGACAGGGACGGCGTCCGTGAGGACAGGCGCGGGGCGCGGGGAATGAGCGGGCAACGCGTTGCAGCCCACCGCTACACGTTCGAGAACCTGTGCATCGGTGAGCGGTGCCTGCCGCCGACGGAGCTGCAGGTCGTAGACCTGCCTGCGTTCGATGCGCTGGGCGGACCCGCAACACCCGTTCTACTGATCGGCGCGGACGTGCTGTACGACTGCGCCCTGCTGCTGTCGTACAGCACGAAGCGGCTGCACTTCTGCGACTAGCTCACGTTCAGGCAGACTGCTGTGCGCCCCACGGCTCGTCGGCAGTCGGTCCGTAGATCGAGGGGACCGGCACGTCCAGCAACCGCAGATACACGGTCAGCTGGCCGCGGTGATGCACGAGATGGTTGATGTGCTGGCGAACGACGACCTGCCGCGGGAGCGTGAACAACACGTTGTCTCCCATCTTCAGCGACCATGGTACGGCCATCTCATCGTCCTTCGCCTGCTGGATCATCGTGCGCGCCTGCTTTACGCCCTCGTCGAAGCTCTTCAGCAGCTCCTCCGTGGACTGATTGCTGTATCCTGAACCCTTCGACAGGTCCAGCTCCGTCTCACCCAGCATCGTGATCAGCCATCCGGGCATCGTCGCGACGAGCTGCGCGAGGTGCGCAAGCGAAAACGACCTGGGGTGCGGCTTCCAGTCGGCACGATCCGATGGCACGCGCTCCAGCACACGACGTGTCGTGCGCATCTCCTCGTCGAACTCGGGCAGCAGATCGCGAAGAAAGCTCATGTCTCCTCCTCCCATCCGGTTGATCCTCGTCTCTGACGTACTGCACGTTCTGTTGCCCTGCACGCTCCTGGCAAGCGGCACGCGGCGGTCGCGGATGCACTCGCGGCGAACGCCGTGCCAGCGCCGTCCCCAGGGGCGGCGCGTCGAGGCAGCCCCGCCGGTGCAATACCAGAAATCGGCGTTTCTGGCTATCTTGATCGCTTCTCACACCCCCTGGAGGAGCATGGCCGCCAACGGTCCGCCCGAAGAGTTCCTGTTCGAAACCGTCTCACTCTACCAGCGATCCGGCTTCAAGGGCGGGGAGCTGCTGCGTGAGGCGTTCCCCAACCTGGGCGCGTCCGAGCTCCGGGAGCTGCTCGTCGACGTCGTCCGGGGATACGTCCTGCCCCAGCTCGATCAGGATGTCCAGGTCCTGCAGATCCCGAGCGTACACAATCCCGTCCGCGCCACCAACGTGAGCGGGCAGTCGGTGACGTGGACGGCCGAGTTCGGTACCGGACCGACGCTCACGCCGAAGGTCGTGCGCGTGCCCGTTGCCGACATCTACGCCGCGGCGCGCAAGCGCAAGATCGCGGTTCCGGAGAACCTCTGATCGTGGGGTGCGGCTCGCGATGATGCGACGTCCGCGCCACGCTCTACGTGCGCTTGCCGGCGCGCTGCTCCTCACCGTCGGCGTCATCGCCGGTGATGTGCTCCGGCGTGATGCGTCCCACGATCGCAGCTGGATCCCGCTGCAGTCGCGCCTTCCCGTCGTGCGCACGGACGGCGACGTCGTACGCATCAGCAACATTCGCGATTTCCGTCACGCTCCCGACGGCACATCGGAGGAGCGCTGGATCGAAGACGAGTACGACGTCGGGGAGCTCCGGCGCGTGTGGTTCGCGCTGTCCCCCTTCAATCCCCGCTTCCGGGGCATCGCGCACCCGTTCCTGTCCTTTGAGTTCGCGGATGGTCGCACGCTCGCGGTCTCCATCGAGGCGCGCAGGGAACAAGGCGAGCAGTATTCGCCGCTGCGGGGCCTTCTACGCCGCTACGAGACGATGGTCGTGATCGGTACGGAGCGGGACCTGCTCGGACTCCGGGTGATCGCATGGGACGATCCGCTCTACCTGTTCCCGATTCGCGTTGCCCCGGCGCAGGCGCAGCACCTGTTCCGTCGGCTGATTGCCGAGGCGCAGCGCATCGAGCAGTCGCCGACCTGGTACAACACGCTGACCAACAACTGCACGAGCGCTATCGTCGAAGCGATCAACGAGCTGGCGGCGGAGGACGCCGCACTCGGCCCGCTCGTCGGCATCCTGCCCGGTTACTCGCTCGATGCCGCGTACGAGCGCGGGTGGATCGACACCGACCTGTCGCTCGAGGAGACACGACGCACGCATCGCGTCAACGAACGGGTGGCGGCGGCGATCGACGACCCCGACTTCCCGCGGGCGATACGACTCGGCCCTGCGGCTCGTTGAGCGACGTCAGTTGATGCCCTCGAACTGGGGCCATACGGCCTGCAGGGGAACCAGCGGATCACGCGCGATCGTGACCGGAACGTCGCGCTCTTCCGGCACGCCCCACGTCCGGGGGACACGCGTGAACTCGCGGGCGATTCGGAAGTACCTGCCCTCCAGCTCGCTCGCCTCCTCGCCCAGCACGATCGTGATCTCGCCCGGCAGCTCGCCGGCGCCCCAGAACCAGTAGCTGCCGATCGGCGCAATCGCATCCGGCAGCTCCTCGCTGCCGAACCAGTCGATCGCGCCTGCACGCCCATAGTTCGTTGCGAGGATTACGGTGCGCTCCCGCTCCTCCGGTGACAGCGACGCCCACGCGGCTTCGACGGCAGCGACCTGGTCCTCCCAGCCGAGCATGTCCGCGTAGTCCTGCGGCAGTGCGATCACCTCGCCCGTGTTCGTCGTCGTTCCCATGCCGAGCCAGTCCGCATAGCGGGACATCTGCCCGGGCGGCAGGATCGGCAGGCCGAGCGGAAGCGCGACTGCGCCCCACGCAGCTACGAGGAACCAGAGGAGCGCAAGCGTCGCCCTGTGGCCGGCGCTCATGCGATGCGCATCCTCGGGAGACATCGCGCGGAGACGTTCGTCGATGTGGCCGAGACCGATACCGATCACAGCCGGCCAGATCGGGGCGATGTAGTATGGCTTGCCGCGCGCGAGCAGCATCAGCAGGAAGGCGAGGACAGACGTCAGTATCACGAGGCGCAACCCGCGCTCCTGACCCCGCGAGGCCGCCCAGGTGTGACCGCCTCTCGACCACAGCATGCCCAGCGCGGCAGCCCCGGCCATGAGGAGGATCGGGCCTGTCATGAGGAACTGCTCGCCGATGAATGACGCCGGAGACACGTGAACGAGCTGCACTCCGGCCAGGTCGCGATACTGCTGCAGGAACGGCCAACCGAGCACGGCCTGACCGATGATGCTCGGGCTGCCGACGAGAAGCGCAACAGCGCCGGCCGCCCACGGCCAGGGCGTAGCCAGCACACGCCGCTCGCGGGTGCCGAGGAGTGCAAGCAGGATCGCGGCGCCGAGAACGAGAATCGTGAACTTCGTCAGCAGCCCAAGCCCGAGCACGACGCCGAGCGCGAGCCAGCGTCTCCGGGAATCCGGAGACTCGGGAATCAGTGCAAGCACCCACAGCGCCGCCGTCCACCACAGCTGATCGAACACCACCGGCTGGAACAGTGACCCCGTTCGCAGGAAGACCGGCGCGGTAGCGATACACAGCGCTGCCAGCGCCTGCACGCCACGCCCGCCGCCGCTCCGTCGCGCGAACATGGCCGTGAATACGATCAGCGCTCCATGGGCCGCGGCGATCGGAACGTGCGTCAACAGCTCGATGTTGCCGAACACGGTGAAAACACGTGCGACGATCGCGATGAATGGCGGGAAGTCCATTCCGAACAGCCGCAGATGCTCCCCCATGGCGTAGTAGAGCAGCGCATCCCTGTGCGGCCCGTACGGTCCGAACGCGACGACGGCCAGATGCGTGACGAACGTGATTGCCGCGATCGCGAGTGGTGCGAACGTGGCATTGCGTGCAGGCGTTACGTGTACGCGGTCGTGCGATCTCTCGGCGGTGTGAACGAACACGATTGGGCGCTCCGGGGGTGCATGGTCGAACGTCTCGAGTGCGGAGCGCTCGACACCGAGGTGGCGCCGAGCTCCGGACGGTGGGCACGGCTCTTTGAGACGCTTCGAATATATGGCGAGCAGCGCAGGGTGCACCCGTCCCGCAGAAGGCTCCGCAGCTACCTCTCGGCCAGTGAAGCGGATCCCGCCGTGCCACCCGGCGGGCCTCGAACGCCGAAGATCCGAAATCCGTCACTGAGGACGGGTCGTCCGGACACGGGCGGGCTTCCCGGTACGATAACCGCTCACACCTCACGACCATGTCTTCGCGGCAGGCTTCTATTCGTCTGTATGCGCAGCGGCTCGATTCAAGGTGATCCGTACGGACGCCAGCCCAACCACCCACGTCCCGGAGGCCCGCATGAAGTCCGTAAGTCCATATCTCAACTTTGCAGGGAACGCCGAGGAGGCGTTCGAGTTCTACAGGTCGGTGCTCGGAGGCGAGTACACCAACGTCACGAGGTACCGGGAGATGGGCGGCGAGGAGGTGGGGTTCACCGGCCGCGACCTCGATCTGATCGCCAACATCGGCCTCCCGATCGGTCCGAACACCGTGCTCATGGCCTCGGATGTACCTGCCGGAATGGAGCCGTTGAACGTCGGCAATAACTTCTACATCGCGCTCGAGACGGATACGGCCGAGGATGCGCGTCGCATCTATCAGGGGCTGAGCAGTGGAGGGACGGAGGGCATGCCGCTGGAGCGCACGGCATGGGCCGAAATCTACGGCGACCTGACCGACAGGTACGGCGTACGCTGGATGGTGATGTATACGGGCGACGTGCAGTTCGGCTGACACCAGGTCAAACCCGAACCCGCGCGGTCGCTCCTGGCGGCCGCGCGGGCTCCACGCGGCACCAGACCTGTGCGGACTGCTCACACTGGTCCTCTGCGAGATGACCCGTCAGGCAAATTCCCACACGATATCGGGGAATCCGCCAGCGCCCCCTTCCATTCCAGGTCGCATTTTCCGACTATTAAGGGTTGCCGGCGCCCCTCCTCCCCGCGCCGGGCGCGTTTCCATGTGCATGAGGTTCCGGCGAGGATGCCGATGACAGCGAATGGCCGGTCGCATGAGGTGCGGAGTTCTTCCTCGGGCATCGCGGGGAGGGTGCCTGTGCGTGCCCTGTTGTTCTCGATTGCTGCGCTGCTGATTCCGCTGGTGCTGCCCCGCGTGGCGCCGGACAGCTGGACCACGGCGCAGCCACTGTTCTGGCTCGCGGCGCTGATTCCGCCGTTTCTGCTTTCGTACTACAGGGGCTGGGTGGGCGCTGCACTGGCGTTCGCGATTGCCATGGCCGTGCTGTCGCTGTGGAACGGCGTGGTCGCGATTCTCGGCGGCACCGTCGCCGACGATCCGCTCTTCCTGTACGTGGGCTCCGCATACATCGTGGTGACGCTTGCGGCCGGCTGGGTGACCGAGCTGCTGCATCAGGCGCGTCGCGATGCATTGCGCACGGTGAGCGATCTGTTCCTGTCGGTCAGCGACGGCGGTGTCGTGACGTGGGCGAGCGAGTCGTGCACGCGTGTCCTCGGCATTCCGACCGAGTCGATTATCGGACGTCCATTCGAGTCGCTCGTGCATACGCTGGACGCACCGGCTGCGCGTGCGATGCTGGCTGCGGATACCGAGTCGGGGCTTTCGTCGCGGCGCGAGCTGCGTTTCGTGGCACGGCAGGGCGGGCTGCGCACGATCGAGGTCTTCCGGGAGGACCGGCTCGGTCCGCGCGGCAGGACCGGCATCGAGCTGCGCGGCCGAGACATCACGGAGCTGAAGCTGGTCGAGCAGCAGACGCGTCGCGCGGCACAGATGGAGATGCTGGGTCGCATCACGTCCGGCATTGCGCCTGATTTCAACAACATCGTGACGACGATCCAGGGTCATGCGGCGGTGCTTGCTCACGAGCTGCGCGGGACGCCGCAGTGGAGCGGGATCCAGCAGATCCAGGTCGCGGGCGACCGCCTCTCCGCGCTCATCCATCAGCTTCTCGCCTACACCCGGATGCAGCCGCTGAATCCGGTTACGGTCGACCTGCAGGCGACACTGCGGGGGATGCTGCCGGCGGTGCGCACCACGCTCGGCGAGAGCATCAACGTAAGCGTGTCGGTCGATGAGCGTACGCCGCACGTTCACATCGATGTCGACGAGCTGCGCAACACGCTGCTCACCCTCGCGGGTCGCGCGCGTCGCGTCATGCCGGATGGCGGCAGCCTGGCAGTGCAGCTGGCACCGGCGGAGCTGACGCCCGACCGCAGCCGGAGCTTCCCCTACCCGGTGCAGGCGGGTCAGTACGCGATGCTGGCGATTTCCGACTCGGGGCCGCGGCCGGATCCCGAAGCGCTCGAGACCATCTTCCAGCCGTTCGCTGCGGAGAGCGCGACCGGGCTGGAGCTGGCGAGCGTGTACGGCTTCGTCAAGCAGAGCGGCGGCTACATCTGGGCTGAGGCCGGCGAGGAGCGGGGCACACACTTCACGATCTATCTCCCGGTCGCTGCGCAGGACGCGGTCGAGATCGAGGCGGCGCGCCACGAGCCGCCCGCGACGCGGATCATGGTCGTGGAAGACGACGTTGCAGTCCGGTCGCTCGTCCGTGTGCTGCTGCTCCGCCGCGGCTACAGCGTGCTGGAGGCGAGCGATGGCCAGGACGCGTTCGAGGTGATCTCCCGGCTCGACCAGCCGATCGATCTGCTGATCACGGACATCATGATGCCGCGCATGCGCGGCGATGCGCTCGTGGAGATGGTGCGATCACACCAGCCCGATGTTCGCGTACTGCTGATGTCGGGATACGGCGCGGATCCTGAAGTCGCGGGAGACGCAACGAAGGGGCAGTTCCTGCACAAGCCGTTCTCGCCGGACGAGCTGCTGCGCGCGGTGCACTCTACGCTCGTGCAGGGGAGTCCGCGGATCACGCTGAACTGAGTGGAACGCGCTGCATGAAGCGGAAGGGCGGCCCGACGATCGAGTCGGGCCGCCCTTCCGCATTCATGACAGGATCGCGTCGACCGCCTGGAGCAGCGCCGGCGGCGAGAACGGTTTCTCCAGGTACTCGCCTTCCGCCAGGTCCGAACCCTCGCCTGCGTAGCCCGAGACGAAGAGGACGGGCACATCGCTGCCGCCCTCGCGCAGGCGGTCCACCAGCTCGAGCCCGTTCATGCCGCGCATCATGACGTCCGTAATGAGCACGTCGACGCAGCTGCCGCGCTCGCGCATGATGCGCAGCGCCTCCTCGCCGCTGGCCGCTTCGATCACGGTCCACCCGCGCAGCTCGAGGATGCGCACCGTCAGCCGACGCACGGCGTCCTCGTCGTCCACGACGAGCGCGGTACCCGTGAACGCAGCCCGCGTCAGCTCGGCCGCCTGGCGGGTTCGCTTCTCCGCCACGCCGTCCGCCGCAGGCAGGTAGACGCGGAAGGTTGCACCATGGCCCGGCTCGCTCTCCACCTCGATGGTGCCGCCGATCTGACGAACGATGCCCCATACGGTGCTCAGGCCCAGGCCGGTGCCCTTGCCGCGCTCCTTCGTCGTGAAGAACGGCTCGAAGATGCGGTCGTGCAGCTCGGGTGGAATGCCGGGTCCCGTGTCGGACACGGAGAGCAGCACCCATCGTCCGGCGGTGTCGTCTCCTGCAGGGAGTGCAGAGGGGTCGGCCCTCTCGACTGCAATGCGGATCCGGCCCTGCCCGTTCATCGCGTCCGATGCGTTGATGACGAGATTCGTGATCACCTGCTCGAGCTGTGTGTGATCAGCGAGTACGGGCGGTGTCGCCGACACCGACGTCTCGATGACGACGTGCCCCGTGACCAGCCTCTCGAGCATGCGTCGCAGATCCTTCACGACGTCACCGGTGTCGATCAGGCCCGGCTCTGCGCGATTGCGCCGGCTGAAGGTGAGGAGCTGCCGCGTGAGCGCCTGGCCACGGGCCACGGCGCGCTCGATCTCGTCGAGATCCCGCACCGCCTCGGGATCGGTGACCTGCTCCCGTACGAGCGTGGCAAACCCGCCGATGCTGGTCAGCAGGTTGTTGAAGTCGTGCGCTGCACCGCCAGCCAGTCGGCCCACGGCCTCGAGCCGTTGCGCGTGCTGCAGCTGTTCCTCTATGCGACGCTGCTGCGAGATGTCGGTGAGCGTGACCGCACGCGTGCGCGTGCCGTCGATCGTGTCTTCGACACCGAAGCGCACCAGGACCCAGACTTCGCCTTCGTCGTCGGAGATGTCCAGTCGCGCTTCCATCACCGTTACGGGCTGTGCCCCGTCGGCACTCATCCAGAGCGAGCGCGCCCGCTGCCGGTAGGCCTCACCGAGTGCATTCCACCAGAGGTCGCCGATCCATTCCGCTTCCGTCCGATGTGTGAGCCGCATCCATTCCGCATTGACCGCACGCACTGCCCCGTCGGCGCCGCACTCCGCGATACCAACCGGTGCCACCGACCGGAGCTGCGAGAGCCGCTGCTCCGTCTGCATCGTCCGATGCTCGGACGATCCGAGTGCACGCCGCCCCCAGACCGCGGCCGAGACGCTGAGCAGCAGGAGGAGCCCCCAGCCCACCAGCTCGATCATGTAGGCGCGCTGCTCGGCCCGCATGGAGGCGCTCACGTGATCGCGGATCGTGTTCTCGAGCGTCGTCGCCGCCTGCTCCGCCTCCGAGAAGCGCATACGCAGGATGACATCGTCGTGGTCGGCCGCAGCCAGCTCGGCTCGGAACGCGTCGAGTGCGCCCCGATACGCTGCGAGCCGGTCCAGCAGCGCACTGTCGACGGGAGGCGGTGCATCGAAGCGTGCGATGCCGCTGCGCCCCCCGAGCCAGTTGACGAGCGCATACTCCGCGGCCCGCAGCTCGGCGAGCGGCGATGACTGGGCGAATGTTTCGTCGCCCGCGATCTGGCGCTCGTGGATCAGGTATGCGTGCAGCAAGCGGTGGCGGCTTTCCGCGGCATTGTCCAGCGCGACAACGGTACGCTCCAGGAGGTCCCTGCTGCGCGCGTGAACGCTGTGGAGGAGGAGAAGCGACGCCGTGCCCAGTACGAGCAGTGCAATCGTCGGCCACCAGGGTCGCAGCGCGACCATCGCGGCGCGTCGCATCAGCACCCCTCCGCGGACGCGACCTCGGCGCGCGCACTCGCAGCGCACATGATCTCCCGCCGCGTGAAGCCATACTCGGTCACGAGCGCAAGGTGTGCCTCGCTGCCGACGAATGCCGCGAGCACCTCATCGAATGCATTCGCAAGCAACTGGTCGGCCGGCCGGAAGGCGAACGCGGCACACCCTGCACCGGTTGACAGTGCAGCCGGTGCAGTCTCGCGCAGAGCCAGCGTCGAATCGCGCTCTACGAGCAGACGCGCGGTCGGCGCCGAGATCGCGAGCGCGGCCGCGTCTCCGGATCTCAGGGCTGCGATCGCTGTCGACGCGTCCGGCACGGTGAGCGTGTGAACGGTCGCCCCATCCGCGGAGCGGTACGTCTGCACCCGGTCGGCCGCCGTACGCGTGGCGCCACCTGCCGGTGAGGACTCTGAGGCCGCCACGGCAGCCTGCAGCGTGCGATGCTCCACGCTGCCGCGTATGACCGCGATCGTGCAGCTGTCACACACGAACAGACGATCCGACAGCGCGGCCTCGCGCGGGACGACGAGCGCCGGCCCGAGACAGGCCGTCGGATGCGAGAACCGCACACGCTCGGCCCGCTCGTCGGTTATGAAGAGACCCGCCGCGATCACGTCGATGCGGCCATGCTCGAGTGCAGGAATGAGGTTGTCCAGCTCGAGCGGGAACCACTGAAGCGAATCGATGCCAAGCGCACGCGCGACGTGTCGCAGCACCGCCGGGCTTTCACCGCGCGCCTCGCCCGTCGAATCCGCATACACGAACGGAGGCTCGATCGCGAAGCCCACACGCAGACCGACCTCGCGGGCGTTCGCGAGAGACAGGTCGTTCGAGTCGGACGCGCCGCAGCGTGCCGCCAGCACGGCGACCAGTACCGTGGTGAGGAATGGCCGGCAGGAGTGGCGTCGGCAGCAATGCCGTACGTTGACGCTTCCTTTCATGAAAGCAGCATGCGACGGTGTGACTCTCCGTTCGATGCAGGGCGCGCACCGGTCCGGCGGGTGTCGGGCGTCAGTGGCCCGCCGTGCAGTCGAGGTATCCGGCCGGTTCGGCCCGGAGCCGGGCCGTGGCAGGTAAGAGGCCGGACAGGTTGCGACAATTTCAATTGAAACGACGGGCTGCGCAACCGCGAGCCGGAACACCGGCGCCGCAAGGCTGACCGGTGCGGACGGCTCGATCCGAACTCGTCAGGCTACGGCCGGACCGCGGGCGGCGACTCCACGTGTGGCCACGCAGGCATCAGTGTGGTGCTGCGCCGGTCCCGGTTGACCGCGAAGAAGCGTGAGCGTGACGCCGACTCGCGGGTGATCTGGTTGGCGACCGTCACCGTGATCCGGTACCGGCCGCTGGGCAACGCCGTCTCCACGCGTCGCAGCTCGCTCACGACCGCATCGCTGTGCGCGTCCGACTCGCCCTCGAAGCGGATCGTGACCGGCCTGAAGGCGGAGCTCTCCCGCTCGCCGCCCGCGTTCTCGATCGCGATCTCCGTGGAATATGGCGTGCCGTATGGCAGGTTGTAGATCTCGTAGTAGACATCGAAGCTGCTGCCGGGGAACTGCGTCGTCGGCAACAGCGCAAGCGTGTGTCCGCGTCGCTGCCAGCCGATCGTCGGATCGGGCTGTCCGAGTGCGACGTCGCTCAGCATCAACGCATCGCCGCTGTAGTCCGGAATCGGAAAATACGATCCATACAGCTGCCCGACGCCGGGCGTCGTCGCATCTGACATGATCACGCGCTGGAACATGTGCCGAGACGGTGTCGCCTGCATCTCGATGTATGTCGAGAGCACGTGGTCACCCGGCAGCTCGCGCGAGACGCTCACGAAGACGGAATCGTCGCGCCGCTCCACGATCCCCGTCGACGTATCGGCGAGGACGAGCGTGACGTCGAAGCGGTAGCGGACACCGTCGCGCGCCTCCTCGTGATCGAGGTGGCGCACCTGGACGGCGTACGCAGCGACAACCGTCGTTTTCCCCGGCGGTCCGCGGAACGTGTAGATGTCGTAGTAGAAGGGGAGCGGCCCGAGATCACGTGATCCGGCAGGAGCCATGGCCACGCTCGTGTCGCGCGCAGCGGACGATACGCGTAGCGCTGCTGGCTGCTCGAGCTGCACGGCGAGGTTGCTGCCACCGTTGCCGCCCTCCCGTGCGACGCCGACGATCCCGGCGGATATGCTGAGCAGGATGAGCGAGAGTCGGAGCATCGGGTTCGGGTCGGCGGAGCCAGTGGTGTGTCAGACAGGATAACCGGCAACGCGAAGAATGGTCCAGAGACCACCGGCCGGGCTCGACCATTGTGCCAGCTCCGAACGGGCGCGGCCTGGCCTCCGCATGCTCCAGGTGCGTCGCTCTGCGCCCGGTCAGCCGGTGCCGCCGGGATCGGCGGTCACGAGTTTTCTCCGAGCATCATGAGCGGTGATCGAAGCGCAGGATGACGCCGTGGCACAGTTCAGGCAACGGCGCCGGGACTGATGCCGTCCTTCTACCCCCTGCCGGAGGAAACCGATGGCGGAAGAGGTACATGTCCACAACACGAACCCCCCGTCGAGCGGTGGCGGCGGTGCGGGTTGGATCGTGGGTCTCCTGGCCGTGATCGTGCTCGCGCTCGTCATCTGGCTGTTCTTCCTGCGAGGCGGCGATACGGGTGGTCCCGATCAGATCGATGTCGACGTGAACGTACCGAGTCCATCAGCACCCAACTGACGTCCGGACTCATGACATCGGCGGCGGTGCGGTCAGGGCGCCAGCGCTTTCCGCACCGCCGGCGCCACCTCCGTTCCGAGCAGCTCGATAGCGCGCAGTACGCTCCTGTGCGGCAGTGTCCCTACCGTGAGCTGCAGCAGGAAGCGCTGATGGCCGAAGATCTCGTGCTGATACAGGATCTTGTCGATGACCTGCTGGGGACTGCCCACGAAGTTTGCGCCGCGCAGAGTGTTGGAGGCGTCGAACTGCATGCGCGTCATTGGCGGCCATCCGCGCTCGCGACCGATCCGGTCCATCGTGGCCTTGAATGCGGGGAACGCCTCGTCGGCCGCGGCTTTGGAGTCGGACGCGATGAAGCCGTGTGAGTTGATGCTCAGAGCGGGCGGCTCGTGGCCGGCGCGCTGGGCAGCCTCTCTGTGAATCGCCGCGAACGGCGCGAAGCGCGCCGGCTCGCCTCCGATGATCGCGAGCGCCATCGGCAGGCCGAGCATACCCGCGCGCGCTGCAGAGGCCGGGTTGCCTCCCACGGCGATCCAGACCGGCAGAGGATCCTGCACGGCCCTGGGATACACGCCCTGCCCGGTGAGTGGCGGCCTGTGCCTGCCGCTCCACGTCACGTGCTGCTCGCTGCGGATGCGGAGCAGCAGCTCCAGCTTCTCGGCGAACAGCTCGTCGTAGTCGTCCAGGCTGTAGCCGAAGAGGGGGAACGACTCGATGAACGAGCCGCGGCCGGCCATGATCTCGGCGCGCCCGTTCGAGATCAGGTCAAGCGTCGCGAACTGCTGGTAGACGCGCACCGGGTCGTCCGAGCTGAGTACGGTCACGGCGCTCGTCAGCCGGATCCGCTTCGTGCGCGTGGCTGCGGCGGCCAGGACGATGGCAGGGGCTGATATCGTATAATCGGGACGGTGGTGCTCCCCGACGCCGAATACGTCGAGGCCGACCTGGTCCGCGAGCTCGATCTCCTCGAGCAGGTTGAGCAGCCGCTGCTGCGGGCTGATCGTTTCCCCTGTCGTGACGTCGGGCGTCGCCTCACCGAACGTGTAGATACCGATCTCCAAAGCACCGCCTCCCGGATGGAATCGCTGGGAACATAAGCATACCCCGGCACCGGCAGGCGCCGCATCCTGCGAGCCGGGCGGCCATCCCGGTGAAGCGGGCCGCACCGCGGTGGTCGTGCTATTATCGTACATGACCCAGCGCATCCGCGGCATCGACATCCAGGCCGAGGGCACCGGCATCTCGCGCCCGCTCAGCGAGAACGTCAACCTGCTCGGTGGCCTCCTGGGCGCGGTCATCCGGGAACGCGCCGGTGAGGACATGCTCGCGCTGGTCGAGGAGCTGCGCACGCTCTGCAAGCGCGCTCTCCAGGAAGACGACCCTTCACTGCGACAGCGCGCTGCCGAACGCATCCGTACGCTGAACACGAACGAGCTGCAGTGGCTGCTGCGCGCGTTCGCCGCGTTCTTCCACCTCGTAAACCAGGCGGAGCGCCAGGAGATCCTGCGCGTCAACCGGGAGCGCTCTCCGCGTGACCGGGACGACCCGCCGCGCCCCGAGTCGATCGACGAGGCAGTCCGGCGCCTGCACAAGTCGGGTGTGTCACTCGGCGAGCTGCGCAGCATGCTTGCACGCATCGACATCCAGCCGACGTTCACTGCCCACCCGACCGAGGCGCGCCGCCGAACGATCCTGCTCAAGCAGCGTCGTATCGCCGATCTGCTTGCGGCGTTGCGACGGCCGGATGCGACGGCCGCCGAAGTCGAGGAGGCGGCCGATGCGATCTATGCCGAGATCATGCTCCTCGCTTCGACCGACGTCGTGCGTGAGGAGCGGCCGAGCGTGCACGATGAGGTCGAGCAGGGGCTCTTCTTCCTGAGGAGCACCGTATGGGACGTCGCGCCGCGCATTCACCGGGACATCACACGAGCGATCCAGGACTGGTACGGCGCCGAGGTCGACGTGCCCCCGCTGCTGCGCTGGCGATCCTGGATCGGCGGTGACCGCGATGGCAACCCGAACGTCACGGCAGCTGTGACGCGCTGGACGTTCGAGCGCCACCGTCGCACCGCACTCGAGCTGCATCTCGCGGAGCTGGATGCGCTGCACGAGGAGCTGAGCATAGCACATCGCAGCGCAGACATTCCCGGGCCGCTGCGCACAGCGCTCGCGCGACACGGCGTCAGGGAAGGGGAGGAGACCGACGAGCCGTATCGGCGGCTGATCGACGCCATGAAACGTCGCATCGCTGCTCTGCTCGTTGAAGCGGCCGACGGCGCCGACCAGTACGACGCTGCGGCGTTCCGGGAAGACCTGGATGCGATCACCGCTGCACTCGCAGAGCGCGGGTTCGACATCATCATCCGCAACGGCCGCATCGCGCGTCTTCGCGTCCTTGCCGCGACCTTCGGCTTTCATCTTGTCGCGCTCGACATCCGGCAGCACAGCGAGATTCACGAACAGGCAGTCACTGCGCTCCTCCAGGCAGCGGGCATCTGCGACGACTACGTCGCCCGGCCGGAGGCGGAGCGCGTTGCGGTGCTCGAGCGGGCCCTGCTCATGCCGCACGTGCTGACCCAGGCAGGCGACGTCCCCGAAGCCGCGCGCGATGCGCTCGAGACGTTCCACGTCGTGGCCGACGCCCGGCAGCTCGACCCCGACGCGGTGGGCAGCTTCATCGTCAGCATGACACACGAGGTCAGCGACCTGCTCGAGCCCATGCTGCTCGCAAGGGAGAGCGGCCTGGTGCGACTGCGAGGGGACAGACTCGAGAGCGACCTCGACTTCGTGCCCCTCTTCGAGACGATCGAGGACCTCGCGAACGCCGGCGACTACATGCGCGCGCTGTTCCGGAATCGCGTATACGCCATGCAGCTCCAAGCGCGGGGCGGGTTCCAGGAGCTGATGCTCGGCTACTCGGACAGCAACAAGGACGGTGGCTATTGGATGGCCAACTGGGCGCTGCACCGCGCGCAGGATGCGCTCGGGCGTGTGTGCCGCGGGCACGACGTCGATTTCCGCCTGTTCCACGGCCGCGGCGGGACTGTCGGTCGTGGCGGCGGGCGCGCGAACCTCGCGATCTCCGCCATGCCGGCGCCGGCGCAGAACGGACGCATCCGCCTGACCGAGCAGGGCGAGGTGATCTCGTTCCGCTACGCACTGCCCGACATCGCGCACCGACACACGGAGCAGCTCGTGAGTGCGGTACTGCTTGCGACGGCGCCGCAGACGCAGGCGCAGGCACCCGCGGATCAGGCCGCGTACGCGTTGATGGATCGCATCGCCGATGCCTCCATGCGCGCCTACCGTGCGCTCATTGACCACCAGGACTTCTGGGCATGGTACATCCGCGTCACACCCATCGAGCACATCAGCCGCCTGCCCATCGCGTCCCGACCGGTGTCGCGGAAGTCCGCCGAGGACGTTGCGTTCGAGGACCTGCGCGCGATTCCATGGGGTTTCGCCTGGACGCAGACCCGCTACATCGTGCCCGGCTGGTACGGCATCGGCACTGCACTCGAGCAGGTCCTGCAGGACGAGGCGACCGTCGAACTGCTGCAACGACTCCATGCGAGCTGGCCGTTCCTCGCCGCCGTGATCGAGAACGCAGAACGAGAGATGGCCAGGTCCCGCATGTCTGTCGCCGAGTACTACGCGCGCCGCATCGGCGGGATGGACATGCACCGCCGCATCGCAGACGAGTTCGCCCGAAGCAGCGCCACGCTGCGGAGGATCACCCGCACGTCGACACTGCTCGAGCAGTCGCCCGTGATCCGGCGCTCGATCGAGCTGCGCAACCCCTACACCGACGTGCTCAACCTCGTGCAGGTGGAGCTGATGGACCGGTACGGGCATGCACGCGAATCACACGAAAACACCACCGAGCTGCGGCGCCTGCTCTTCCTCAGCATCAACGGCATCGCCGCTGCAATGCAGAGCACGGGATGAGGATACGGTGACAGGAAACAGCTGACTCAATCGTCTCACGTGGCTGACCTTCAGCAGACAGCCCCCCATTCCGGTGATTTCATGAAGACGATCTACTACACGGCCACCAGCCTCGACGGCTTCATCGCCGACCCGAACAACTCACTCGAGTGGCTCTTCCAGCTCGAGGGCGAGGGCGAGGCGGATTACGTGCAGTTCATCCAGCGCATCGGCGCGCTCGCAATGGGATCCACGACATACGAATGGATTCTCGACCACGAGAAGCTGCTCGATGCCGACAGCGAGAACAAATGGCCCTACTCGCAACCGACGTGGGTGTTCACAACGCGCTCGCTTCCCGGCGTCGTCGGCGCCGACATCCGGTTCGTGCAAGGCGACGTCCGACCCATACACGAACAGATGGCCGCTGCCGCAGACGGCAAGGACATATGGCTCGTCGGTGGCGGCGAGCTCGTCGGACAGTTCTGGGACCGGGGCCTGCTCGACGAGCTGATCATTACCATCGGATCCGTCACCCTCGGCGCCGGCGCACCCCTCCTCCCGCGAGCCATCACGAAACCGCCACTCAAGCTCATCTCTGTGCAGCAGATGGGCCCCGGCTTCGCGCAGCTGCACTACGAGGTCCGGAAGGCGCGGTAGGTGACAGGGGATGCGGGCCCGAGCGGTCTCGGTATCGCGCTCGGCGCGGTGTTGGTGAGCCTCGGTGAGCGATGAGCCGGATGGCGTGCCTCTCGTTATCGGCGTTGCAGTACTGATGCTGCTCGCCGGTCTGGCGGCATGCGTGTTGCCCGCTCGTCGTGCACTGCGGCTACAGCCGACGGAAGCATTGACGGGGGAGTGACATGGCGACGGCGGCCTCGCTCGAGACGGGACAGCGACTTCCACTCATCACGATCCAGCCGGCCGATGGCGGGACACCCGTGCCCCTCCGGAAGGCCGGCCGGCTCGCGACCGTGCTCGTCACCGTACATCCGGACTGTGCGGAGTGCAGCGCATACCTCGAGTCCCTCAGGGACGTACAGGGGCGGGTCGAGGAATGGGACGGCCGCGTCATCGCGGCGCGCGCCACGGAAGAGCTGGCGGCCGCCGGCGTCCCCGCACCCGCGGTGCTCATCGCGGACCAGTGGGGAGAGCTTTTCGTGGTCGAGCCTGCCGGCGCGGACCATGCCTTCATCGAGCCGGACGAAGTCGTCGCCTGGCTTCGCTACCTCGCGATTCAATGCCCGGAGTGCCAGGGCGAAGCGCTGTAGGCCGTCAGGCGTCCGCCGGTCGTATCCGCCCATCGACTACCCAGCCGGAGAGACGCTTCATCATGCGACGTCCGTACCTCACGACCCGCGCAGTCCCATCCTTCTTCCTTGCCGTTGCGCTCGCAGCGTGCGGCGCCACGGAGACGACCGACGACCGCACCGCCGATCCCGGCAGCACGGGTGACGTCGACTGCCTCGACGCCGGGGCACGCGACATCGTGCAACGCTTTGGCCGTGCCCTTCAGCAGGTCTCACTGCTTGCACCGGATTCCATTCTCGATGCGTCGCTCCGCCAGCACTACGGCGAGCTCGTGACTCCAGCGCTGCTCGAGCAGTGGATCAACGATCCGGCACTCGCGCCGGGGCGGCTCACGTCGAGCCCGTGGCCGGACCGGATCGAGGTCTCGGCCGCGGAGGAGGAAGGGGGCGTGTGCGTCGTGCGCGGCACAATCGTCTACGCGACCAGCACCGACACGGCCGGGGGCGAGGCATTGCACGAGCGCGTGACACTGCGACTCGAGAACGATGACGGCTGGCGCATCAGCGGCTTCGCACGCGAAGAAGGCGGATCCGATGCAGCAGCAGTCCGTGATCGCGGTGCTTCCGGCGCGGACGCGATATCGTCGTCCGTTGATGGAGACGCGGCTCCGTCACCCCAGGAGGCCGCAGAGGTGATCCGGCAGTACTACGCGGCGATCGCCGCCGGTGACTTCGCACGCGCATACCGGCTGTGGAGCAACAACGGCGGGGCGAGCGGCCAGACGCTCCAGGAGTTCGCGCGCGGCTTTGCGGGAACGGCAAGCGTGGAGGCGGACATCGGGGCGCCGGGAGACGTCGAGGGCGCAGCGGGGTCCGTATACGTCAAGGTGCCCGTCGTCGTGCGAGCCGTCACCACGGATGGCGAGCGGCAGCGCTTCGAGGGCACCTATACGCTGCGGCGAAGCAATGTGGACGGCGCTACGGAGGAGCAGCGTGCCTGGCGGATCTACGACGCGGACATCTCACCTGCTGCAGACAGTGCCGCGCCCGACGCGTGACGTGACCGGCGGATCGTCACAGCCGCCGCCGATTCGACGGCGGCTGTGCGATTGCCTACGATGCGACGACCTCCGCGGCGCCTGCCGATACCGCGGATCCGGACGCATACACGACGTCCCGCCGGCGATCACCGACCAGCGCGGTCAGGTAGTCGATCACGTCGTCTGCTGAATACGACTCACGGTCGCCGAGGAACGGCCGCATGTTCGCGAGCTCGTTGCCGGTCGTGAGCAGCGCACGCTCGAGGCCGTCGTCGCGCGTCTGCGCCAGGTCGATGTTCGCCATCAGGCCGTTGCAGAGGCACTTGCGGCCCACGGCCTCTTCCGGCGCGCCGCCCTTGCGGATCCAGTCCTTCACCGGCTCCGCCGGGCAGCGATAGTCGATACGCCCGTCCGCACGCTTGTACGCAGTGCGCAGGTAGCCGAGATCGCAGATGCGCGTGCGCTGCTCGTACTGCTCCGCGATCGCATTCGTGCCCGGCAGGTTCAGCACCTTGAAGGGGAAGCCCGTCGGCGACGCGCGCAGGTCCGTCTTCACATCGACCGCGCCTGCACGCACCTGCGCCAGCGCGGAGTACTTCAGGCTCGGCGCGAGCCCGCTCTCCTCGCAGAAGGCGAACAGCGTACCGACCTGAACACCCGCGGCCCCCGCGTCGACGGCCTGCTGCACGGCCTCCGGGGAGCCCGTACCGCCCGCCATCCAGAACGGCTTGCCCAGCGCCTTCATCTCCGCAGGATCGACGACGTCGCGCGGACCGTACACCGGCTCACCCGTCTCATCGACCGCGAGCTTGCCACGCGGCGGCGCGTTGTGTCCGCCCGCCGTCGGCCCCTCGACGACAAAGCCGTCGATCTCACCCGTCGCCTTGCGGAGCAGCATCGTCGCAAGCGAGCTGGCAGCCACGATCGGCAGGAACTTCGGCCGCTTCAGCATGGGCGGGTTGCCATCGAAATGGTCCGCGGGATCGAACGTCAGCTCGCGCGTCTCGCCCGGCGCCAGGCCGTCGACGTCGAAGCGCATGCTTGCGAGCTCGCCGCGCGCGAACGCGTCCAGCACGCCCGGGATCTCGCGCGGAATGCCCGCACCCATCAGCACGTAGTCGACACCGGCCAGCATCGCGCCGTACAGCGTCGCAAGGTTCGGCATCTGTACCTTCGTCAGCAGGTTGATGCCGATCAGCCCGTCGTGATCACGCTTCGCGAGATGCACTTCCACGAAGCTCGCAAGCATCGTGATCTGCTCACGCGCCTTGCTGACCTTCTCCCGCCACATCGGAAGCAGCTTGTACGGCGTGCCCTCCGGACGGCCATTCGGAAGGAAGTACGACTTGAGCGTACGAAGGCTGACCTCCGGGAGAGGAAAGCGCTCCATTGCCGCACGGATGTCCAGCGCGTCGAGGCCGTCCTGCAGCCGCCGCACGAGTACGGAATCGATGCAGGTGCCGGAGACGACGCCGAGGTGCCCGCGCAGCGACACCGCGCGCGCGAGCCTCCAGTTCGATACGCCAATCCCCATGCCGCCCTGGATGATCAGTGGCAGAGCTGCTTCCATTAGCAATTCCCCTGAACTGTGAGCGTGTACTTGAACATAGCGTGTTTCGCGCGTTCGCGCGCCCCACCCGCGCAACTCGCGCGCCGCTGCTGCCGGCAGTCGAACTCTCCCAACACGTATCGTCGCACGCCTGGCTGCCCGTTCCGTCGCCGGAGGCTGCCCTCATTGACATACGTGACCATTAGGTCACATATTCCGGCATGGACGAGGTCTTCAAGGCGCTCGCGGATCCGACGCGGCGGCTGCTGCTCGATGCGCTGTACCGGCGGGACGGGCAGACGTTGAGCGAGCTGGAGGCGCGGGTCCCGATGACGCGCTTCGGTGTGATGAAGCACCTGCGGGTGCTCGAGGAGGCCCGGCTGGTGATCACGCGGCGGCGCGGTCGGGAGAAGCTGCACTTCCTGAACGCGGTGCCGATCCGGCTCATCCACGACCGGTGGGTGAGCAAGTACGCGGAGCGCTGGGCCGCGGGGCTCAGCGAGCTGAAGCGGAGCCTGGAGGGAGCCATGGAGAAGGTCTTCGAGATCTACATCCGCACCACGCCGGAGCGGCTGTGGGAAGCGATCACGAATCCGGATCTGCGCCGGAAGTACAACTTCGGTGTGGGCGTGGAATCGACGTGGGAGCCGGGCTCCGGCTGGGAGGGGGTCGCCGGTGAGGAGACGATCGGGCCGGGCATGCGGATCGTGGAGGGGGAGAACCTGGAGGTCGATCCACCGCACAGACTCGTGCAGAGCTTCCGTGCCGTGTGGAGTGACGAGGCGAAAGCCGAGGGCACGTCGCGAGTCACGTGGGAGATCGAGCAGGTGGGCGACTCGTGCCGGCTGACGCTGACGCACGATCAGCTTCCGGAGGACGCGCGGGAGGAGCTGTACGGCGGCTGGCCGATGGTGCTGTCGGGGCTGAAGACGCTGCTCGAGACGGGCGAGGTCCTGACGACGCCGGGGTCGCTGATGTACCTGAAGCAGGACTAGCAGGGGGCGCAGCGCGCCCGGTCGTCCTGGTCCTCGCGGTCTCCAGCTGCGCCCGTGCCGGTTGCGAGACAGCGTGCGTGCCGGGCGTGGATTGCGCTCTACGCGTCGAAGGATGCGTTTGCCTCGTGTCGCTCCTGCAGGAGTCGCTCGAGGAAGTCGATCTGCTGCTGCAGCTCCGCGACCTGCGACTCTAGCCACTCGATGCGCTGCTCGGTCACGGGATCGGGCAGCGCCGGCGCGGTCGCGGGTTCCTTCGCCATTCTGCTGACCGCAGGAGTCGACGCGGCTTCGGGATTGAGGGCGGCAGCGGGCAGTGCGAGCACGTGGTCGAAGACGCGCCGCACCATGAGGACCGGTCCGGGCAGGTTGGGTGATGGGCGCGTGATGTTGCCGACGCCGGTCAGCGCTGTTGCGAGCTTGTATGCATCGCTTCGCGGCACGAGCAGGCGGATGCTGCGATCCCTCGCCGTAACGCGCACCCGGCCATGCATCGGGCCGATGCGGAGCGCAACGCGCGTGATCTGCTTTGCGGGCACATCGACCTGCCGCCAGCCGCCGCGTCCTGCGGAGCGGAGACAGACGAGCCGTCGGTCGGTTACGACGATCAGCCAGGTCCTGCGCAGAATGCGCACGCGGGCGATCCGCCCTCGTGCGATCGCGAGGATGCGTTCGTCGGAACTGAGGACGGCCGGGAGATCGCGCATCTCCCGCTGATCCCACCAGCGGTTGCCTTCTCCCAAGTCCTGGAGCTGCTGATCGATGACGCCGCGATCGAGGGGCATTGGGGCGATTCCGCGCAGAGGTTACTGCCGTCGGGCGAGATGCCGTCCTGGTGCAAGAATGATGTACGGGACCGCCTGACGCCAGTACGTTGGGGCCCGTGCATCCGAGCGGATGCTCCTTCGCTGCAGCAGAGAGATGCCGTGAGTTGCGACGTTGTATCGCGGTCTCGCAGTGGGCTGTGCCGGCCGGCACTGCGCGCCTGACTTGAACCCCCCGGCCCGCCCGCCGTACGTTGCCCCGCACTCCGGAAACCCATTCGAGCGACGACCATCATGAGACTGCTCCGCACTGCCGCGCTCTGGATCGTGCTGCTTGCCCCCGCATCGCCACTGGCTGCCCAGGTGTTCAGGCCGGAGGAGGTCAGGCGCTGGGAGCAGCAGGCCCAGGGCATCGAGATCATCCGCGACCGGTGGGGCATCGCGCACGTCTACGGCGAGACCGACGCGGACGCGGTGTTCGGGATGGTCTACGCGCAGGCGGAGGACGACTTCAACCGGGTCGAGATGAACTACATCCTGTCGCTCGGCTACCTCGCGCAGGCGGAGGGCGAGAGCGGCATCTGGCATGACCTGCGCGCCCGCCTGTATGCCGATCCGGACTCGCTGAAGGCCGCCTATACCGCCAGCCCGGACTGGCTGAAGCGGCTGATGGACGCGTGGGCGGCGGGCCTGAACTACTACCTGCACACGCATCCGGACGTCCAGCCGCGCGTGATCCGGCGCTTCGAGCCCTGGATGGCGCTCAGCTTCACCGAGGGCAGCATCGGCGGAGACATCGAGCGCATCTCGCTCAGCGATCTGAGGGAGTTCTACGGCAGCGCGAGCGCGGTGGAGCCGACGCCATCACCACTGGAGGAGACGCTCGGCTCGCTGGACGGTCCGGCACCCGAGCCGCGCGGCTCCAACGGCTTCGCGATCGCGCCGAAGCTCACGCGCAACGGCAAGGCGCTGCTCTTCATCAACCCGCACACGTCGTTCTACTTCCGCGCCGAGCTGCAGATGACGAGCAACGAGGGGCTCAACGCGTACGGCGCGGTCACATGGGGGCAGTTCTTCATCTACCAGGGCTTCAACGAGCGCGCCGGGTGGATGCACACGTCCAGCCGCGTCGACAACATCGACTGGTTCCTCGAGACCCCGGTTCGCCGGGACGGGCGCTACTTCTACCGCTACGGTAACGAGCTGCGCCCCATGGCGACGCGCACGATCACGATCCCGTACCGCACGGAGAGCGGGATGCGCGAGCGCACGTTCACTGCGTACTTCACGCACCGCGGGCCGATCGTGGGGCGGGACGGCGAGCGCTGGCTCAGCGTGCACATCATGTGGCAGCCCGTGAACGCGCTCATCCAGTCGTATGCGCGGACGAAGGCGCGCAACCTGGACGAGTACGTCGAGATCATGAAGCTGCACACGAACTCGTCGAACAACACCGTGTTCGCGGACGCGGAGGGCAATATCGCGTACTTCCACTCGAACTACATCCCGCGACGCGATCCGCGCTTCGACTGGACGCAGCCGGTCGATGGCAGTGACCCCGCGACGGAGTACGACGGCGTGCTCTCGTTCGAGGAGACGCCGAATGTCGTGAATCCGGACGTCGGCTGGGTCTACAACGTGAACAACTGGCCGTGGTCCGCGGCAGGACCGGACAGTCCACGACGCGAGGATTACCCTGACTACGTCGAGACGACGACGTCCGAGACGCCGCGCGGCAAGCACGCGCTCATGCTCCTCGAGAATCCGTCGCCGTTCACGATGGCGTCGCTCACCGAGCTGGCCTACGACAGCTATCTGCCTTCGTTCGCGGAGATGGTGCCCGCGCTGCTCCAGGCAGCGGACGAGTCAGGCACGGACGCGCGCATGAGCGCCGCAGTCGAGATTCTGCGCGACTGGGACTATCGCTGGGGCGTGAACTCGGTCGCGACGTCGATCGCGGTCTTCTGGGGCGAGGAAGTGCTGCGCCGTGTGGCGGACGCCGCGCGTGAGAGGGGCATGGCGGGCGAGGATTTCATTGCGAACGGCCACGCGGACAGCCGCGTGCTGCTGGACTCGTTCAGGGAGGCGCTGCAGCGGCTGGAGAGCGACTTCGGCACCTGGCAGGTGCCCTGGGGGCACATCAACCGCTTCCAGCGGATCAGCCCCGAGATCGGTCCGAACTTCGACGACGCGCAGCACAGCATTCCCGTGCCGTTCACGTCCGCACGCTGGGGCTCCCTTGCCTCGTTCGGTGCGCGGCCCTACCCGAACACGAAGCGGTGGTACGGCACGAGCGGCAACAGCTTCGTCGCCGTAGTCGAGTTCGGCGACAGTGTGCGCGCGCGTGCCGTGTCGGCGGGCGGCCAGAGCGGTAATCCGTCGTCGCCGCACTTCAACGACCAGGCGGCGCTCTACGCGATGGGCGCGCTGCGCGACGTCTACTTCTACCGCCCGGACGTGGAGGCAAACGCAGAACGCCGCTACGCCCCGGGGCAGTAGCGGCGCGAGCGCTCAGAGCAGCTCGGTCTGGAGGCTGTCCGTCCCGTAGCCCGAGACGCCCGGCCTCCACCCCTCGTGCTCGAGGAGCCAGCGCTTGCGCGAGAGGCCGCCGCCGTAGCCGGTGAGTGTGCCATCGGCGCCGATCACCCGGTGGCACGGGATCACGATCGCGATACGGTTGTCACCGTTCGCGCGTGCCACTGCGCGGACCGCCTTCGGCTCGCCGATCGCCCGTGCCTGCTCGCCGTAGCTCCGCACTGTTCCGTACGGGATCTCGCGGAGCGCCGCCCAGACCCGCTGCTGGAAGTCCGTGCCCGGCGTCGAGAGCGGCGTCTCGAACACGCGCCGTTGCCCCGCGAAGTACTCGGCCAGCTCCCGCTCCATCATGCGGCTCACGTCCGTCGAGCCGGGCACGAAGGCGCAGGCGAGCTTCCGTGACAGTCGCGCAAGCTGTGTCTCGAGCATGCGGCGGTCCGTGAACTCCAGGATGCAGACGTGCTCGTCGGTCGCACCGAGCAGCATGGGCCCGAGCGGTGTGAGGACGCGTGAGAGGTAGACCACGGGGGTGTCCCGGCTGCGGGCCGGCGACCGGCCCGTGATCTGGCGCAGCGCCTCCTGGAACCCGCTCAGTGATTCGTAGCCGCTGTCGAAGGCAGCACGGGTGATGTCGGCACCGTTCGCGAGCTGGCCGAGTGCCCGCGCCAGGCGCAGCGCCCGGTGATACGCCTGAAAGGTCATCCCGTGGTGCGTGCGGAACCACCGCCGGAGCATGGCCGGGTCGAGGCCACGCGCCCGCAGGTCCGCATCCCGCAGCCGTTTCATGGGGGCGCGCTCGATCTCGGCCATCAGCTGGCGGATCGGCTCCGGCGTGACCCCGGGCAGCTCCATCGGCCGGCAGCGCAGGCACGGTCGGAAGCCATGGGCCAGGGCGTCGCGCGCGGTCGGGAAGAACTCGATGTTGCGTCTGTCCGGCTTCCTGGCCGGGCACGTCGGGCGGCAGAAGATGCCCGTTGTCCTGACCCCGGTGAAGAAGATCCCGTCGTAGCGCGTGTCCCGCGCCAGCACCGCCTCGTACATCTCGTCGGCAGGCGGCAGTGTCCGTTCCATCACAGCAGTCGTCATCCGGGCCTCCCGCCATTCTCGGTCACGGGTGACAGGTCCACCCCGGATGGTAACGCCGGGGCAGCCGCCGATCGACCGAAAACTGTACGTCGAATTCGAGCACCCGCGGTTCGTCCCGCCAGACGAACCGTGTCAGATTCAGAGGGGTACGGCCGTCACAGGGGTGACCCCCGCGGCGTTACAGGGTAGTAGTGTGTCGGCGCCTGGAACCCGAGGCCGGACCGGCCGGCGGCACGGGCCGCTGCTGCGGCCCATGCCGGGGTCGGCTCACCTCTGCCGCGCATGTTTCGCAGGAGTCCTGGATGCACCGGCTGCACCGCCTCTCCTGGCTCGCACTGCTGCTGCTCATTGCAGGTTGCGCTTCGATCCGCGCCTGGTCGTCGCAGGACCGCATCCGCCACCTGGTCGAGCTCTATGATCGCAGGGACTACTTCGGTCTCCGCGACGCACTCGAGCGCGAGCAGGATCTCGACAATCCGCGCGTGACCCTCCTGCGCGCGATCGTCGCACACGCGTTCAACGACCCCCGCGAATCCAATCGTCAGCTCGACCTGCTCGGTCCCGACCTCGAGGGCATCAGCGGCAGCATGCGCGCGGTCGCACACCGGCTCCGCTACCGCAACCACTTCCGCCTCCACGAGTACGCCGCCGCTGCAGCCGCCGCCGAGCACTTCTTCGCCCTCGAGAACCTCGACTCGGTGCTGCGTGCCGAGACGGAGAACGAGCTCCGGATCGCGCGCGCGCTGGCAGACGCACCACCCCAGCGCGTCGTCCGACGCACCTCGTCGACGATCCCGCGTGGCAGGTACGCGCGCGTCCCCGTGATGGTGGGGGACTCGCTGCGCTCCTACATGTTCGACACAGGCGCCAACCTCTCCGTGATGCGCCGCTCCGAGGCAGAGGCGCTCGGCCTCGAGATCCGGCCCGCGGACGTGAGCATCGGAACGTCCACCGGGAGACGGTTCATCGCGGACGTGACCGTGGCGCCCAAGGTGAAGCTGGGTGGCATCGAGATCGAGAACGTCGCATTCCTCGTCGCGCCCGACGAGGTGCTCGGGCGCGATCCACAGTTCGCCATCCCGGGGATCCTCGGCTTTCCCGTGCTCGATGCCCTCGGCGAGGTCGAGTTCCGCCGCAACGGTGTGATGCACATTCCCGAGAGAGTTCCGCGCTACGACGTTCACAACCTCGCCTTGCGCTTCCTCATGCCCGTCGTGCAGCTCCAGGTGCTGAACGAGCCGGTCATCTGCGACCTCGATACGGGCGCAAGCCACAGCGCGCTCTTCCTCCGCTTCTACGAGCGCATGAAGACACGCATCCAGGAGGCCGGACGCCCCGACACCGTGCGCATTGCCGGCGTCGCGGGCGACCGCCTCGTGCCTGCATGGGTCCTCGACAATGTCACGCTCACGCTCGGCGAGACGTCGGCACGCCTCTTCAACATGCCGGCCTATACCGTCGCCGTGGACTCGCTCATCGAGCGGGGCTCCGACTGCCGCCTCGGACTCGATGTGCTCAGCGGCTTCAACGGCTACATCGTCAACCTGCGATCGATGTCACTGCTGCCGATCGCAGGAGCATCCGACAGGCGCCTGGTCAACGAGCCGAACTGACCGGGCCGATCAGCTTCGGCTCCAGGGCGGCACCACCCCGTTGGAGCGGGCGTATGCGATCAGCTGACCGAGGTGTTCGTGCAGGTGCGTCGTCGTGATGACGGCCAGGTCCATGCCCGTCATCTGCGAGCCGAATACATCGAGCTGACTCGCCAGGAACGAATCATCCGCCATCTCCATCCCGCCGCGCAGGTGCGCGAATGAATCACGCATCGCCTGCACCGCCTCTGCCTTCGTGACCTGCCGCTGCTCGTACGCCTGCACACTCGGGTAGTCGCCGTTCCTGATGCCCGTCTCCGCAGGCGCCGGATGCCCCGCGAACGTCGGCAGGAAGTAGTTGTCCGCCGCTACGTGCATCACGACCTCGCTCACCGAGCGAACACCGTCGCCCGGCCGCCAGCCGAACGATTCCTCCGGGATCGCCTCCGCCAGTGCGATCATCTTCTGCTCGACCTGCGCCAGGTCACGCAGCAGCGACGCAATGGCAGCAGGCCGGTTGGCGGGTGCCTGCCCGTGCGCGTGCTGCTGCGCGTTCAGCGTGAGCGGAAGGGCAAGCGTCATGACCGTCGAACACGCGACAAGAGCCAGTCGATGGATTCGCATGAGAGTACTCCGGGTTGGCTGGAGGTGGAGGTGTGCACCACTCAATCTCCCGCTGCGACGACTGGCGGCAAGACTTTCTGACACGCGCGGGGACCAGTGGTGCAGGGTTATGGGGCAGGAGCCGCCGTTGGCAGGGCGGGCGATGGCAGGAGAACATTGACATATATAGAGTGCCGATATATTAATGTGGCCGAGTCACGGCACGGTGCAGCCGGCACGGACCAGGGAGCCGATTCCATGAGCGAGACATTCGACAGCCAGCTGACGACGCGCCGGATCAACGAGCTGCTGGTGCTCTCGGCGCTCGCGCGTGCTCCGATGCACGGGTACCAGATCGCACTCGAGGTGGAGGAGCGGAGCGGCGGGTTCTTCCGGTTCCAGCACGGGACGCTCTACCCGATCCTGCATCGACTCGAGCAGGAGGGCCTGATCGACGGGGACTGGACGGATCCCGCGGAGGGGCGTGCGCGCAAGCAGTACTCGCTGACGCGTGCGGGCCGTCGGTACCTGACGAAGATCGCGCGGGAGTGGGACGTGCTGACGTCGCAGGTGGCTGCGTTCCTCGAGCCGGAGGATGGCGATGCACAGGTTCGCACCGGCGCTGCGTAGGGTAGCGCGGGAGCTGGATCTGCCGCGCGGTGCGCGCGCGACGGTCCTTCGTGAGCTGGCCGGGGACCTCGACGCCGTGTACGCGCACCATCGCGAGCGGGGGCTGGGCGAGGCGGAGGCCCAGCGGCGTGCGGAGGAAACCGTGCTCGGGACCACGCAGGTCATCCGCCGACTCGCACGCCTGCACCGACGTTCCTGGCGAGGCTGGTCGGAATCGATGGCCGCGCGGCTGACGGTGGGCGCGGATCTGGTGATGCTCGTGCTCGGAGTCGTTCCCGTCCTTGTGGCCGGAGTGTTCGCGGCACGCACGGCTGGCGGCCCGCTCGCCTGGATCGAGTGGGTTGTCGGTGGCGTAATCGGCGTGACGATCGCGACGGGCGTACTGCGTACCGCGCGTGGGCAGAAGCTGTCACAGGAGTTCCTGGAGACGCTCCTGGTCTGCGCCGCGTTGGCGATCGGCGTCGGGCTCCTGACCGCGGCGTACGGACTCCATGCAGCGTTCTCGGCGATCGCTGCAGGCGGGCGCGCCACACCGCTGCTCGATCCTGCGCGCCTCGCGCGGGATGGCTCCGTACTCGTCCAGGGCCTGTTGTTCGGTCTCGCCGCCCTGTTCGCCTGGTTCCTCCTGCTCGGGCGCGAGACGGCGCGCCTCTCCGCGGAGGTCGATGCGCTGTTGGGGCCGGAGGAATCCGGGCCCGCGCGTGATGCAGACGTTATCCCCCTCACCCACGGGAGGTCGGCATGATCGAAGCATTCCGAAGTGGCGGCGTGATGATGTGGCCGATGCTGGTCATAGCGCTCGGCATCGCCTGGATTGGTGTGCGGACCGCGCTCCGCGCGCGAGAGAATCCGTCCGGCGACGACGTCCGTCGCGGGATGCAGTCGCTGCTCTTCTGGGGTGGCATGGCTGCGCTCCTCGGGCTGCTGGGCACAGCGGTCGGTCTCGTCATCACGGCGCAGGCCGTTGCCCGCGTACCAGACGCTGGTGCGAGCCTCATCTGGGGCGGGATCGGGGTGACGCTGACTACGCTGATCTTCGGGCTGCTGATCTTTCTGCTTGCTGCACTGGCCTGGTTCGTCCTCGGGATGTGGTCGTCGCGGCTGGCGCGAGCCACCTGAAGTCGACCGCGGCACACGCTACGCATGGGGAAGGCTCGCGCTCGCGCGCGAGCCTTCGTGCTTCGTTGAGGGTTGCGCCTTGCATCGACGGATCACGGCGGCGGCGCTGCGATGCTGTCATTGAATGCGCGGGTCGTTCGTCGTATGGTGGATCGCCAACCCGAACCTTGCGAATCATCCTTGATGTCTCACGATCATGCGATCGAGGCCGTCGGTCTCGTAAAGACGTTTGGGGCCACACGAGCCGTCGACGGCATCGACCTGCGCGTGAAGCGTGGCAGCATCTACGGCCTGCTCGGGCCGAACGGTGCGGGGAAGACGACGACGGTGCGTCTTCTCGCGACGCTGCTGCGGCCGGATGCGGGTCGTGCGAGTGTGCTCGGACACGACCTGGTGCGCGAGGCGGAGGCGGTACGTCGTCGCATCAGCCTGACGGGTCAGTTCGCATCGGTCGACGAGGACCTCACGGGAGGCGAGAACCTGCGCGTCCTTGGTCGCCTGCTGGGCTTCTCGCGCGCCGAGGCAGCGGCACGCGCCGCCGAGCTGCTCGCCGCGTTCGACATCGAGGAGGCTGCGAACCGGGAGATCAAGACGTACTCGGGCGGCATGCGCCGTCGGCTGGACATCGCGGCAAGCATGCTGCGCACACCCGATCTGCTGTTCCTCGACGAGCCGACGACGGGCCTCGACCCGCGGAGCCGCGGCCAGGTCTGGGACATCATCCGCATACTGGTCGCAGGCGGTACGACCGTGCTGCTCACGACGCAGTATCTCGAGGAGGCGGACCAGCTCGCCGACCGCATTGCGGTGATCGATCACGGACGCGTCATCGCGGAGGGTACGAGCGCGGAGCTGAAGGCGTCCGTCGGCACGAGCGTGCTGCATGTGCAGGTCGCAGATCCGTCGCAGCGGGAGAGCGCGCGGGTGCTGCTCCTGGGATGGTTCGGCGACGGCGTGTACCAGGACAGTGACCCGCGTGCGCTCAGCGTTCAGCTCGCGGACGGCTCACGCGCGGCACCTGCACTTGCCGCTCTCGCGGAAGCGGGGATCGAGGTGAGTCAGTTCTCACTCGGTCAGCCGAGCCTGGACGAGGTATTCTTCGCACTGACGGGCCACCCGGCCGAGCATGCTGCCGCGGAGGAGGAAGAAACGGAGCCGGGAGCGGCAGCATGAACACCGTGATTCAGTCTGTGCAGCGGTCGGTCGATCCCGCGCTCGAGGCGGCCCTGTCGAGGCGGCATGCGCCGGTGCCTGCGGGCGCGGTCCGGGACACACTGACGTTTGCGTGGCGTGCGCTCCTCAAGGCGAAGCACATGCCGGAGCAGGTGTTCGACGTGCTGGTCACGCCCGTCATGTTCACCGTGCTCTTCACGTTCATGTTCGGCGGCGCACTGGCGGGCTCGCCGGCCGCGTACCTGCAGTTCCTGCTGCCGGGCATCCTCGTGCAGACCGTGACATTCACGACGGTGTACACGGGCTTCACGCTGAACACGGACATCTCGCGCGGCGTCTACGACCGATTCAAGTCGATGCCGATCTGGCAGCCTGCCCCCGTCGTCGGGGCGATGGCAGGCGACACGGTGCGCTACACGCTGTCGTCCGTCATCGTCGTGCTGATCGGGCTGCTGCTCGGCTACCGACCGGCGACCGGGGTCGTGGGTGTCATCGCGTCGATCGTGCTTCTCAACGTGTTCGCGTTCGGCATCGGCTGGATCTTCACGGCCGTTGCGCTCTGGGTGAAGTCGCCGTCCACGGTGCTGACGCTGAGCTGGCTGGTGATCATGCCGCTCACGTTCGCGTCGAATATCTACGTCGACCCGGCCACGATGCCCGGCTGGCTGCAGGCGTTCGTGGCAGTCAACCCCGTCACGCACATCGTCACGGCGACGCGCGGGTTGCTCGACGGCAACGTGACCGTGGCGGCGATTGCGCTCAGCATGATCACGCCGGCAATCGTCACACTCCTCTGTGCGCCGGTAGCGATGCGACTGTACCGCAGGGAGCGCTGAGGTCACGCCCCGGCGCTCTTCCGCGAGCCCTGCACCGGATCCGCAAAGACCGCAACACGGGTCAAGCGCGCCAGCGCTGCTCCCGCGTAACTTCCTTCCCATGAAGACAGCGACACACTCGTTCTATCTGGAAGCGGTGCAGCACGCCATCGAACGCATCGTCGACGGGCTCGATCGGGCGATCCCGCTCGAGAGCCTCGCGCGCGGTGCCTGCCTGTCGCCGTTCCACTTTCACCGCGTCTTTCGAGGCATGACCGGTGAGACGCCGCTGGAGCTTGCACGGCGGCTCAGGCTGGAACGCGCCGCCTGGCAGCTCGTACAGACGACGGAGCGCGTCACGGCGATCGCATTCCATGCCGGGTACGAAGCGCACGAGGCCTTTACCCGTGCGTTCCGCGCCGCGTACGGCATGTCACCGTCGGCGTTCCGTCGTCGCGGCTCGATGCGCTTCCAGCTGCCCGCGCGGTGCGGCATTCACTACTCGCCGGACGGACGTGTCGCGAAGCTCATCCCACGTATGCGCGAAGGAGAACCCATGGAAGTGGAGATCCGCGAGCTGGACGAGCAGCGTGTCGGTACGGTGCGGCACACCGGACCATACAACCAGATCCACCTGGCGTTCGCCCGCCTCGGCGAGGCGCTCGGCCGGAGCGGAGTGGCGTGGCGTCCGGGTATGGCGATGATGGCACTCTATTACGACGACCCGGAGAGCACGCCGCCGGATGCGCTTCGCTCGGACGCCGCGGTCGTTCTACCGCACGACGTGCAGATGCCGTCCGGCCTGGTCGAGCAGCACATCCGCGGCGGTCGCTACGCCTGCACCGTGCACAGGGGACCGTACGAAGGCCTCGGCGACACATGGTCGCGTTTCCTCGGCGAATGGCTGCCTGCGAGCGGCTACCGCATCGATGGCGTCAGCTTCGAGGTATACCTGAACGACCCCCGCAACACGCCGCAGGACGAGCTGCTCACCGAGATCTGCGTCCCCCTCGCGGACTGACGTCACACGCGCGGCGGGAGTACCGGCCGCGACGCCGCCACCCCCCAAGCGACCTCGCCCGCGCGCTCTGGCACGATCGTAGCCGGTGCGCGCGGGTTCGAGCGTCATGATCTGGCGCGCTGCAGTCCGTGTCACCATTCTGCGCGCATGGCAAGACTATACAATCGTTTTCAGAAACAGATGCGCATCGCGATCAGCACGTCCGGAGGCGATGCGCCGGGTCTCAACGCGGTGATCCGGGCGGCGACGATGGCTGCGCACGAGAAGGGCCACCAGATGTTTGGTCTGCGCGAGGGGTTCCGCGTGCTGCTCGAGGAAGGCACGGTGGAGATGCTCGATCCGGGCAACACGGATGGAATCGAGCGTCTCGGAGGAACGATCCTGGGCGCTGCGAGCGGCGGCGACCCCTTCAAGGAGGGGCGCACCGTCGACGACGTCGTGAAAGCGCTCGAGCATCACAACATCGATGCGCTCATCATGGTCGGCGGTGATGGCACGATGCAGATCGCGGACGAGGTCGCACGAACCGGCCTGCGGGTGATCGGGGTGCCGAAGACGATCGACCGGGACGTCGTCGGGACGTGGACCACGTTCGGCTTCGACACGGCGGTCGCCAATGCGACGGACGCGATCGACAAGCTGCACACGACGGCGGAGGCGCATCAGCGGCTGTTCACGGTCGAGGTCATGGGCCGGGACACCGGGTGGATCGCACTCTACTCGGGGATCAGTGGCGGCGCGCACATGATCGCGATTCCCGAGTTTCCCTACGACATCGACGTCTTCGCCCGACACATCCAGCGGAGGGAGGAGGACGGCCACCGATACCATATCCTGGTATGTTCGGAGGGCGCGCGGCCGAAGGGAGGCGAGGCAGTGAAGTCGGAGCGGACCGGGCGCTACAGCGGGATCGCGGAGCAGCTCGCGGCGGAGCTGTCGGAACGCACGGGCAAGGAGTCGCGCTCTGTCGCACTCGGCCATGTGATCCGGGGCGGTGCACCGACGACGTTCGACCGGGTGCTCGGGCTGCGCTTCGGCTCGGCGGCGGTGAGCGCCCTCAGTCGCGGCGAGAGCGGCGTGATGGTTGCCTTCAACCCGCCCGGGTTCCGTTCGATTCCGCTGTCGGAGGTCGCGAACCGTATCGCACGCGTCACGCCGGACGAGCACGCGCTTGCGACGGCGCGTAACCTCGGCATCAGCTTCGGCGTCTAGCAGCCATTCCACGGCCAGGAGAGACGACATGCCATTTCGGATCACGAGCATTCTGGTAGCGAGCGACCTCTCCCCGGGCGCGTCGCATGTGCTGCGCAGCGCTGCCGCACTCGCGGAGCTTGCGGAAGCGGAGCTGCACGTTGCGCACGTGGTCGAGTCGAACGGACTCCTGGAGCCGGATTTCGCGAGCGTGGAGGTCGCGAACATCGCACTGCGCGAGCAGCTGGATGCCGCGTTGCCGGCCAGTGCGCGCGCGACGAGCGTGCGGGTGGAAGGTGGCCGTCCACACCGCGTGATCCTCGACCTTGCGGACGAGGTCCGTGCGGACCTGATTGTGGTCGGGCCGCATCGCGGGGCGACGCCGGCTCCGCAGGTTCTCGGCACTACGGCGGACCGGCTGGCACGTACGAGCGAGGTACCGCTCCTGATCATTCACGGTCCGATCTCGCTCCCGCTCCGTTCCGTGCTGATCCCGACCGACCTGTCCGACGCCGCGGAAGGCGCACTCGACGTCGGTTTGATCTGGACGGCTGCACTGCGGCACCCCCGCGGCAGTGACACGCAGACCGTCGTGCACATGCTCCTCGCCGTCCCGCCGGTTCCGGATGAGCGCGCGGGCGAGCCGCGTCACACCGCGAGTGCGCGCGAGCTTCATCGGCACGTCGAGGAGGCGTGCGAACGGACGGGCTGCGGACCTTCGCTGAAGATCGAAGAGGAGGTGGCGGAGGGAGATGCCACCGAGCTCATCCTGAAGCGGGCAAAGGAGCGCGCGGCGGATCTCGTCGTGCTCGGCACACACGGCCACGGCGCCCTGGCGCGCGCACTGATCGGCAGTGTGTCGTCCGCGGTTGCGCGCCGTGCGGAGTGCCCCGTGCTGCTCGTACCGCCGCGCTACTGGCAGGAGCGCCGCGAGCGGGAGGAGCGGCTGCGCCGCTGACACTCGGCCCTCGGCTCAGCCCCGGTCTTCCGGCAGGTCGGCCACGGCGCGGACGGCGCTCTCGTCCGGGCCGGCGGCGCCATCGCCCCCGTTGGAGCTGACGAGCCGGAGCCCAAGGATGCCGGTGACGATGAGCGCGATGAAGACGAGGCGCGCAACCGTCGCCGGCTCTCGGAACAGGACCATCCCGAGGATCGCCGTCCCAACCGTTCCTATGCCCGTCCATACGGCGTAGGCGGTACCGAGTGGCAGTGTGCGGAGCGACAGCCCGAGCAGGCCCATGCTGGCCACGAGCGCGACCGCAGTGAAGACCGTCGGCCACAGTCGTGTGAAGCCATCCGTGTATTTGAGCCCGACGGCCCAGCTCACCTCGAGCAGGCCCGCGATGAAGAGGATGATCCACGCCATGTGGCGGAATCTAGCACGAAAACGGCCGGTGCGAATGCACCGGCCGTTTCGTTGATACCTGCGGCTCGCGGCCGTGTGCGTCAGCGCCTCACGAAGCAGCGAGTGCGCGCACCGCCTCGGCGAGGAGCCGGACGCGGTGGGCATCACGCGAGGCCGAAACGTCGTTGTCGAGACTCGACGCCAGGCGGTTCAGCAGGTTCGCGCGTGGGGTGCCGGAGACCGCCTCGGCACTCGCCAGCGTCCCGCGGATCTCTGCGATGCGATCCGCAGAGAGGCCCTGCCAGCGCTCGAGCTGGTCGACGTAGGCCCGCGCGAGAGCGAACGACGGCGGCCAGACGTACTGCGGCTGGCCCTGCGCGTTCAGGTAATCGAGACGCACCGTGTTCGCGGCGTCGATCTCGTTCTGCGTGAGGAACGCGCTCGGCACGAGCTCGAAGACATCGAGCCCGCGTGCGATCTCCGAGCTGTAGATCGCGCCGTTGTACCAGTAGACAGACCAGCTGCCGCCCATCGAGAACTGGTTCGGGTCGATCGGGCCACGGTCGTGGAACGCGATCTCCACCGGGTTCGTCGGGTCGGTGAAGTCGAAGACCGAGATGCCGCCCTGGTACCATGCCTGGACCATCACGTCACGGCCGGGGATCGGGATGAGCGACCCGTTGTGCGCGACGCAGTTCTCGAGCGGTGTCTGCGGCGCCGGCAGCTTGTAGTACTCCCTGAAGACGAGCTTCCGGTTCTCGATCGTGAAGATCGCGTTCCCGCCCCACTCGGCGGGGTCGCTTGCGCGGCACTTTGCCTGGCCGCCGCCGCCCCACTCGTCGGTAAAGATGACCTTGCTGCCGTCGTTGTTGAAGGTCGCGGAGTGCCAGTACGCGAAGTTCGAGTCGGCAGCGGCGTCGATCCGCACCGGATTGACCGGATCGCGGATGTCGAGCAGCAGGCCGTAGCCTTCACACGCACCGCCGGCGAGTCCGATTGCCGGGTAGACGGTGATGTCGTGGCACTGCGTAGGGCCGGGACGCGGGCCGTCCCCCTCTTCCTCGATGCCGACCATCGCCGCGATGATCTGCGGCAGCTCCGCCCGAAGCGTTGCGCTGTCCTGTGCAGTCGGCGCACCCGTGCCGCCGCGGCGTGCGACCACGGAGTCGAGCAGCTGTCCTACGAACTGGTCCGGCAGCACAAACTGCTGACCCATCACCTCGGCGATGAAGGCGCCGCGCGCCTTTGCTGCCTCGATCTCGCGGATGTCATCCGGTGCCAGGCCGTGCGTCGGTGGCGCGACGAGGCCCTCGAAGATGCGTGGCGAGCTGACGATCGCGGCGAGCTCCGGGTTCCGCAGTGGAACGCGGATCACCTCGATACGGAACAGCGCGGAGTTCGGATCCTGGCTCGGTGGCGCGGCGACGCACCCGGGCAGCTCCTCCTCCGGGCGCACCTGCGCCGAGCCCGACACGTAGATGTAGACGTTCTCCGTGTCGCCGGGGTGCTCGAGCACGGTGTGCGTGTGCGATCCGCGGCACGTCTGGACGTTGCCGACATAGCGCGGATTGCGGATGTCCGTGACGTCGAAGATGCGGATGCCGCGCAGACGGTCATGGCTCACCGCCTCGGGCACGCCCTCCGTCCCGCAGTCCAGCCGTCCGCCCAGGCCCTCACCGGATACGAACAGCAGGTTGCGGTAGATCGACACGTCGCTCTGCGACGCGGGGCAGACGTAGCCGATCTCGAGCCGCGGGTTTGCCGGATCGGAGATGTCCCAGACCTGGAACCCGTTGTAGTTGCCCTGGATCACGTAATTGCCCGTGAAGGCGAGGTCCGAGTTCGTCACGCCGATGAAGTCGTCCGGCGGCGGCGTGGATGCGACCTTGCGCAGGTTCCAGATCGCCTCCTCCGCATCGAAGAGCCCCGCACGCAGCCCCACCCGGGGATCCGGTGACGGCACGGTGCGCAGCGCCGCTGCGAAGGGCACGACCTCGCTGGTGGAGGGCACCGGCTGCGAAGAGCCGGTCGCCGGTGCCGACGAGGCGCAGGCTGCGAGGCCGAGTGCACCGGCTGCCAGCAGCGCAGCCGTGCGCAGCGAAGCCACGCGTGTACGGAGTTCCTGCAGGGGGACAGGTCTCATAACCAGTTCCTTTTGTTGGACTTATCGGGGTGTGTCTACTGCGAGCCGTCGGCCGGAAGCGCCTTCAGCATCAGCTCCATGCGCGCGACTTCCGTCCGCTGATCGACCTGAACGTCCGATGCGAAGCGGAACACGTCCTCGTCCTGCCCAGCGCCGTCCGTCGAGAACAGGTCGTGCACCATTGCGACCGCACCCTTGTGGTGCTCGATCATGTACGTCAGGAACAGCCGGTCGAACGCGCGGCCTCGTGCGGCGCGCAGCTCCGCGAGCTGCTCCTCGCTCAGCATGCCCGGCATGTGCGTGTGGCCATGATCGCTGCCGTGCTGCATCCCGGGCACGTGTACCATCACGCGCCCGTCGGCGGTCTTGTGGACCTCGGGCACGGGCTGCCCACGTGCGCGCAGCCACCGCTGCATCGTGGCAATCTCGTCCTCCTGCGCGTTGATGATGCGCGCAGCCAGCGTGCGGATCGATTCGCTTGCACCATTGCCGGGCGCGAGCTGCGACATCTCGATCGCCTGCGCATGGTGGTGGATCATGCCGTTCATGAACGCGACGTCCGCATCCGTGTAGCGCGTGCGCGAGCTGTCGATGCGGGCGCGGTAGAGCGCCTCCAGCTCCGATGCGCTGCGGCCCCCGGCATTGCCGGTACTGGCCGGCGGCGTGCCGCCAGCAGAGCTCGAGGCGCATGCAGTGGCAACACTGAGGAGCGCGGTCGCGGCCACATACAGCAGCCGACCGCTGCGGGTCTGCTTCATGACGTCCGGAGATCGTGGGATGGATGTCTCTGCTCTGCCCGTGACCATACGTCAACCCGAAACTATGTGGGTTGCAGGGGGCGGCGACAGGGCTGGCGTGACGGAACTGCCGGATTCTCATGCAGGCGACACGCTACGCGACGTTTCCTGTACAGCAGCCCAGGCGATTTTGTGCCCGTCCCGGTTCAGTCGCCGATGTCGGACGTAATCTCCACGCGGGTACCGTCCTCCAGCTCGCGGGGCGGATGTACGACCACGACGTCGCCCTCGGCGAGGCCCTCGAGCACCTGGGTGGAGAGGCCGCCCTGCCGGCCCGGGCGGACCGCGCGGAGCCGGGCCCGCCCGCCCTCCACCACGAAGACGCCCCAGCCATCCGCCGTCCGGAACAGGGCGGCAGTCGGGACCTGGAGCACACTGGCGCCCTCCCAGAGAATGAAACGGGCGAGAACGCGGTACCCTGACCCCAGGGCGCTCCAGTCGGACTCGGGTGAGGTGATGTCCGCGCGGACTGGCACGCGCTGCTCCTCGACCCCGAGCGCCGAGATCTTGGTGATCGCCTCCGGCTCGACGCGGGTCACGGACGCCTCGAGCGTCATCGAGCCGCCCCAGTTGTCGATCTCGACGCGGGTGCCGGGGTGGATCCGGACGGCATCCTCCGAGAGGACATCGGCGCGAACCTCGATCCGGCGGGTGTTGCCGATCTCGATCAGCGGCTCGCCCGGATTGACCGCGCCCTCGCTCCTGCGGTGGACCGTGAGCACCCGACCACTCGCGGGGGCGCGCAGCACGGCAGGAACGGGCAGGTTGCCGCCCGGTGTAATGCGCGCGGCGGCCTCGGCGGCGGCCAGCTCGGCCCGCGCCGCCTCGAGCGCTGCCCCCGCCCGCACGGCGGCGGCACGTGCCTGCTCGATCTCCTGCGCCGTGATGGCCCCGGCTGCGAACAGCGTCTCGTAGCGCGACAGATCGGCGTTTGCGCGTTCGGCGGCGGCGACCGCGTCCTCGACGGCCGCGCGCGCCGCGCGCACGGCAGCGTCCGCCTGCGCCTGGTTGCGCGGGTCGAGGATGGCCGCACGAGGCGGCTCGAGCTGGACCAGCACGTCGCCGGCATTGACGAGGTCGCCCTCCTCGAGCGTGATGCGACGCGCATACGCGACGACCGGCGCGGTCACGACATAGCGGTCCGCGACTTCGGTCCGCCCCTCCTCCTCCACGGTGACACGGAGCGGTCCCTTCGTGACGACGGCCGCATCGACCGGGACCGGCTCCGGCAGAAACGCGAAGACGATCAGCACGAGGATCAGGACTGCGATCGCGCCGAGCACCACCTGGCGCCGGGTGGGTCGCTTCATCATTCCCTCGTCTTGAGTACGCCGACCAGGTCGAGCGCATTGAGGCGTCGCACGAGGATGAGCGCGGACGCCGCAGCCGACCCCAGCACCACCACTGCCGCCATTGCGAACGTGCCGCGCTCGAGCACGAGCGGGATCTGGTACGTATCGGACTGCAGTGACTCGACCAGCGCACCCGCGCCGAGTGCGCCCAGCAGGAAGCCGGACGGCAGTGCGAGCAGCACGAGCAGCGCGAGCTCGCCGAGCAGTATGTAGGCGACCTCGCCCCGACGAAAGCCGAGCACGCGCAGGCTGGCCAGCTCACGGTCCCGCTCCGAGAGCGAGATGCGCGCGCTGTTGTAGATGACGCCGAATGCGATGATGCCGGCGAACAGGCTGAGGATCGCGGTCATGACGAGCATGTTCGACTCGAAGATGTTGCGCACGGCAGCAATCGCCTCGTCCTGTGCCGTGATCGCTGCGACCCGCGGCCTGTCGCGGAGCCTGCGGGTGATCTCGGCGCGGTAGTCGTCGTCGACCATGAGAAGGGCACCCGACACGGCCTGGCCGTTGCCGGCCAGCCGATTCAGCTCCCGCAGGTTCATGTATGCGCCGAGGCCGAGGAACTGCTCGCCGAGGCCGGCGACAGTGAGCAGCGTCCGTGAGCGTGAGCCCTCGAGCACTTCGACCTCGATCCGGTCGCCGGGCCGGGCATCGAGAAGCTCGCCCAGCCGCGAGGTGAGGAGCACACCCGAGCCGGGAATCGTCACTGGCTGCAGCTCCGAATCGATCACGCGCTGCAGGTATGCATCGGGCGGAATGCCCTGGAGCGCGATCGTCTCCTCGCGGTGGCCGTTGCGCAGACGAACGGGCACGCTGCGCATCGGCTCAGCGTGCAGCACACCGGGCAGCGATGCGAGCTCGAGTACGGCGGACGTGGACGTGGGCTCGATGAAGGTGACAGCGAGATCCTCGCGCTGTGCGATCCCGTACTGCACCCGGATCAGGTAGTCGAAGGCGTCGGTAAAGAAGAGACCCATGACGAGCAGTGCACAGCCCGCCGCAATCCCGAACACGGTCAGCATGGACTTCACCGGCTGCCGCTCGAGATTGCGCATGATCATGCGCGTGGGCTGATCGAAGAAGCGCTGCAGGCCAAGCCGCTCGACGAGAGTCGGACGATAGACCGCCGGTGCAGGCGGACGCATCGCCTCGGCGGGCGCGAGGCGGACTGCGCCGCGCACCGCCCGGTGCACGCCGAGCAGTGCCGCGCCTGTCGTGAAGGCGACCGCGAGGAGCGCCACGGACGGGCGGAGCACGTAGTCGAGGGAAGGGAAGCGGTAGAAGCGGAGGTACACGTCTCCCAGCGCAGCTCCTGCCCAGATGCCGAAGCCCGTACCCAGCACCGCGCCGACCAGGGCGATCACGAGCACCAGCTTCAGGTAATGGACGCCGACCGCCCGGTTGCTGTAGCCGAACGCCTTGAGCACGGCGATCTGCTCGCGCTGGAGAGCAACCGTACGGGAGACCACGATGTTGAGCAGGAACGCGGCGACAGCGAGGAAGACCGCAGGCAGTACCGTGGACGTGGTCTCGAGCTGGCGGAATTCCTCGTGGATCAGCGAGTGCGAGGGATGGTCCTCGCGGCCGTATGCCCCGCGACCACCATACGGACGGAGGATCGCGTCGACGCGCTCGACCACGTCGGCGATGCGTGCGCCGGGCGCAACGGTAAAGACGACGTCGTTGAACGCGCCGTCCATGTCATACGCGGGTCCGAGCACGGCGCGGTCCATCCAGAGCACACCGAAGCGTTCCGGGTCGGGGAAGAACGCACCCGGCTGGATCTGCATCAGGTACTCGGGCGACAGCGCGATCCCGCTCACCGTGAGCACGCGATGGCGACCGTTCACGATCGCACGGATGCTGTCGCCGGGAACGAGGTCGTGCGCCTCCGCGAACACTTCGTTCAGCACGACTTCGTCGGAGCGCGGGGCGGGGAGGCGACCGCTCCTCACGAACAGCCGGTTCAGCTCCGGCTGTCCGCCATCCGGCAGGCTCACGATCACGCTCGTGACCGGCTCATCGAACCCGCGCACATCGAGGTTGGCCGAAGCGATGACGCGTGTTTCGACATGAGCGACGCCGGGCACCTCGCGCAGCCGGTCCGCGATGCGCTCCGGGGCGCGGCGCACCGTCGCGAATCCGTCGGCAAAGCGGTATGCCCTGTAGTAGCCGGCGAGAGTGCCCTGCAACGAATCCATGATGCTCGCCATGGACACCCACGACGCGACGCCGGCAGCCACGACGAACGCGATCGCGATCGCCTGCCCGCGCATCTGCGCCAGGTCACGCAGCAGCTTCCGGTCGAGGGCTCGCAGCTTCAGCACGGTACGCAGGCGCTGCGGTGCGGCAGGGGCGACAGACGGGAACGACGGTCGATCACCAGGACAGCTCCCGCGCGGGCACTCGCTCCGCATTCTCCTCCACCCGCGTGATGCGGCCGTCGCTCAGGTGGATGATCCGGTTCGCGATGCGGGCCTGCACGACATTGTGCGTGATGACGGCCGTCGTCGTGCCCAGCTCCTCGTTGACGCGCTGAATCGCATCGAGGACGGCGACGCCCGTCTTCGAGTCCAGCGCGCCCGTAGGCTCGTCGCACAGCAGCACCGCAGGCCGCTTCGCGATCGCCCGCGCAATTGCGACTCGCTGCTGCTCACCGCCCGACATCTGGGCAGGGAAATGATCCATGCGCTCGTCCAGCCCGACGAGGTGGAGCGCATCCTCCGGCGTCATCGGGTCGCGCGCGATCTCCGTGACGATCGCGACGTTCTCGCGCGCGGTCAGGCTCGGGATCAGGTTGTAGAACTGGAAGACGAAGCCGACGTGGTAGCGCCGGAACTCGGTGAGCGTGTCCTCGTCGGCGCGCGTGAGGTCGCGATCCAGGTAGGTCACGGTGCCGGACGTCGCTGTGTCCAGGCCGCCCAGGATGTTGAGCAGCGTCGACTTGCCACTGCCCGACGCGCCAAGGAGGACGACCAGCTCGCCCGCATACAGATCGAGATCGATGCCGCGGAGCGCGTGCACCTCGACCTCACCCATGTGGTAGACCTTGCCCAGCCCGCGCGTACGGAAGACGACGCGCCGGCCGGATGAGCCCGGCTCGCCATTCTCCGCCTCGAGACGCTGGCCTCCTCCCCCCGCTTCCACGCCGCTCACTCCCTCCGCATGTACGATGAGGACCGGCGACCGCCGCCGGCCGTCAGTCGGGCGCACACGCCGTGACTCACCGTGGCGCCGACGCCGGCGTGGTCTTGCCGCAGATCGTGCGCCGCCGGAGTTTGCCGGCATGTACATACGTCCACGGCTGTCCATTCTCCTTGCCGCGACCCTGCTCGCCGCCTGCACCTCGGTCGCACACACTGCGCCATCCGGCGGACCGCCGGATGTGTTCAGCCGCGCGATTCAGCGCGCTGACAGCATCCTCAGCGCTGCCGTGGCGGCAGGGCAGGTGCCCGGTGCCGTCCTTGTCGTAACTCGCGACGGCCGGATCGTGCACGAGAGCGCACATGGCTACGCGCAGCTCTACGAGTACGACGGGCGGGCAGAGTACGGCGCGCCGCGCCGGCTGCGCACGCCGAGACCGATGCGCGCCTCCACGATGTTTGACCTCGCGTCGGTCACCAAGGTCATGGCCACGACGTATGCGGTCATGCTGCTCGTCGATCGCGGCCTCGTCGAGCTGGACGCGCCCGTGTACCGCTACCTGCCCGACTTCCGTGGTGCGCACCTGGACAGCATAACGGTGCGTCACCTGCTCACGCACTCCGCCGGCCTGTACCAGTGGCAGCCGATCTACTACCACGCCTCGAGCGCAGCGGAGGCGTACGAGGTGATCCGATCGCTGCCGCTCCAGTACGGCGTCGGGGCGGAGCGGCGCTACAGCGATCTCGGCTTCATGCTGCTGGGCTACATCGTCGAGCGCGTCAGCGGCAGGCCGCTCGACGTATTCGTCCGTGACGAGCTGTACACGCCGCTCGGGCTGCGCAGCACGATGTTCAATCCGTCCCCTTCGTTCGATTTCGCCGCGACGTCGCACGGCAACCCGTACGAGCGACGGATGGTGTATGACAGCACGTTCGGTTACCGCTACGACGGGGACCCGACCGCCTGGAACGGCTGGCGGACCGAAACGTTGAACGGCGTCGTCAACGACGGCAACGCGGCATACGCGCACGGCGGGATCGCCGGACACGCCGGCCTCTTCTCGACCGCCCGCGACCTCGCCGTGCTGCTCGAGCTGATGTTGCAGCGTGGCGAGTACGACGGAACGCGCTACGTTGCGCGCGAGGTCATCGACGAGTTCACCCGCCGCGACCGATTCGGCCACGCGCTCGGCTGGCAGGTCCCGGACGGGGCACCCGAGGGAAGCTTCGCGCACAGCGGCTTCACCGGCACCTACGTGATCGGCGTGCCCACCGCACGGCTCGGCATCGTGCTGCTCACGAACCGGCAGAACTCCGGTGTCGACGAGCGCGGCTACTATCCATCGGTCACCGTTCGTGACGAGGTCGTCAGGACGATCATCGACGGGGCACTGGATTTGCGACGCCCCACGAACGGCAATCCCTGAATCCCCGAACAACCCGGAGGAGCTCATGCGTCACACACGCACTGTGCTTGTCGTCCCCCTGCTCCTTGCCATCGCAGCGAGCGCCTACGCGCAGGACGCCGATCGCGCCGTCGAGAACGGCGGAATCCACGTCGAGGGCTGGCAGGGCGCGGTCGACGCACGCGCCGCTGCGGCCGGCCAGACGGTGGACAATGCAAGCCTCTCCATGGAAGGCGACGTCCTCCACGTGCGCACCGGCCCCGCAATCACGTACTGGAGCCCGGCCAACACAGCGAGCGGTGAGTATACCGTGTCCGCAACCTTCACGGAGCCGGCCTTCATGGCGCTTAACGATCACCCGCATCCCTACGGGATCGTGATCGCCGGTAACGACATCGGCACCGAGAACCAGAGCTACCTCTACTGCGCCGCGAATGGCGCCGGCAACTTCATCGTGCGCGGCTTCGGCCCCGAGCCCTTCCAGCTGAACGGCCGCCGCGGCGAGTCGCACGAAGCCGTGAACAAGGCCGCCGGCCCCGGTCAGCCGGTCACCCAGGAAATCGCGGTCAGCGTCTACAACGACCGCGTCGAGTGCGCGATCAACCGCACCGTGGTCGCGAGCTACCCGCGCAGCGAGGTCGTTCAGGAGGGCCGGCTGCGCTCGACGGACGGCGTCTACGGAATCCGCTTCGCGCACAATACCGAGGGTACGGTGCGCGGACTTACCGTCCGGCAGCACTGACGGCTCGTTTCACCGCAGAGCCGCGAACAGCGCTGAGTATTGTGTAGCAGGAGTGCGGACCGTCACAGAGGCCTGCGGGGATACCGCAGGCCTCTTGCGTACAGCGCTTCGACCGTACGAAGCGGGCGACGCTCCATGTGGGTGTCTGGATCCAGCTCTCGCACCTGACACACGCGGCGTGCCGCCTCGACCACACGGCCGCGTGACGCCGCGGCCCGCAGCGGTTGAACGATCTCGCCGCGTCCGTTCCGGTGAATGACACATCTCCGCGCCCTCCGCGCCTCAGCGGTGAACAGTATCCTCCGCGTGCTCAGCAGCATGCTCTCCGCATCTCAGGGGCGCAGCGAGTCCGTCAGCACGGAGCCACCGGTCGAGGATAGCGCCGAATAGCCGCTCCGTACCGCGGCGCGGAGCCCCGGCACGATCGCTTCCAGCCGCCCGGCCGCCTCCAGCAGCGAATCGCGCGTCACCGTCCGCGGTGGAACCGAGACGAGCAGAACGACCTGCCGGCGCTCCGGCACCTGCAGCAGATGCACGTTGCCGAACACGCTGTGGTAGGTCGAGAGCATCGAATCGTACAAGTCGCCTGCCGTCCAGAGGTTGCTCAGAAGGATGCCGGAAGGCGCGAGACGCGAGCGAACGGCCTCGAGGAATTCACGTGTTGCGAGTGAATACGGAATCGCGTCGTCCGAGAACGCGTCCAGCACGACCATGTCCCACGACTGCGGTGGCGCCGCCTCGATGAACGCGCGGCCATCGCCGGTGTGCACGCGGAGCAGGGAATCGGGCCTGAAGCCGAACCACGTCTGCGCGACGTCCACGATCAGCGGGTCGATCTCGACGACGTCGATCGCCGCCCGTGGCAGGACGTGGTGCGCGTGCATCGGCATGGCGCCCCCACCTAGACCGACGTAGAGGATCCGCGCATCCGGCGCGACGAGCGCAAGCCCGATCGCAGCAACGCGTGTGTAGGGCAGCTCGAGGCGCAGCGGCTCACCCGGGTGGATCACGCTCTGCCGCGCGCGCCCGGCGCCGGTGTACAGCGTCCGCGTCCCGGAGGCACCCTCGGCGACGCGGACACGCCCGAACTCGCCGATCTCGTCGAAGACAACGCGAGGACGCTGCGTGAGCAGCAGCGCAAGAAGGACGGCGAGGAGGGCGGCGGCGGCGAGCCACAGCCTCCTCCCGCCACGGCGGCGCCCGGCCGGCGGTGCGAGGCGGTCACGCACGGGTGGTGTCCGCCTCGCGCGCGTCGGTCACCTCAGACGCCGGCCTGCTGCAGCTCATCGACCACCTGTGCAAAGCGATCGAGCGTGTTCAGGCCACCCTCGAGCGCGCCAAACTGATCGATGAGCATGTCGCGCCGCTCCTTCGACGCGTGCACCTGGTGCAGTGTGACCTGCGTGCCACCCTCGATCTCCTCGAACGTGACCGTCGTCTCGAAGGCGTCCGGGTCGTTCTCACGGCTTCCATGTACCCACGAAAGCCTGGCCGGCCGCTCGACCTCCCGGTACACGACGACATTCGGGTAATCCGTGCCATCCGGTCCGTGCATCACGTGCCGCCAGACACCACCCGGCCGCACGTCCATGTGCTCCGTCGTCGTCCGGAACCCCTCCGGCCCCCACCAGCGGCCGATGTGCTCCAGGTTCGTGAACGCGTCGAACACCAGCTCGCGCGGCGCGGCGAACGTCCTGCGCACGATGATCTCCCGATCCCCGCCGCGTACCTCGAACGCTGGTCCACCAAGGTTCGTGCTACCCTTCGTCATCCTGTCCTCCCTGCTGCAGTCCCCTGAGGTAATCGTCCAGCCGCTCGAAGCTGCCCGTCCAGAACCGACGGTACTGCTCGACCCAGTCCGAGACCTCGCGCAGGCGGTCCGGACGCAGCTGCACCGGTCTCCATTGCTGATACCGGCCCCGTTCGATCAGCCCGGCCCGCTCCAGCACCTTCAGGTGCTTCGAGATCGCCGGCAGACTCATGTCGAACGGCGCGGCCAGCTCGGTCACCGTCGCCACACCCCCCGCAAGCTGCTCCAGGATGGCGCGCCGCGTGGGATCGGCGAGGGCCGCGAACGTCATGGAAAGCGAATCGCTGGACATGGTTTCCTGAACGGTTAATTAACCTCATGAGAAACTAAGGTGCGTGAGTGGGCCAGTCAAGGGGGACAGGCATCCGCGGGAATGGGCAGTGCCGGCAGCGGATCGACCGTTGGCTTGAAGGGATTGCCGCGCGGGCAGCCGTCCGTGGGCAGGGACGCGGAACAGTGCCTCTGCGCCCTCCGTGTCGTCCGTGGTAGAAACAGGAGCTCGCCCGCCCCGCCAGTAGCGCAATAAACGAATCAAGTGACCCGCGCTGCCACCTTCGCCGCTCGATCAACCAGCTTCGGATCACCGACGCGTTCAGCCCATTCGGGGAAGGCTTCCGTCGGGCCCTGCCAGCGCAGCTCATCGACGTCGTCGAATACCGGGGCATCGGTACGGAGCGTGGCGAGAGTCACGAAGAGCGTTGCGAGCTCGCGGTCTGCCTTCAGGACATCGGGCGGGAACTCGGCGATCGGGCCGTAGCGGCTGAGGAGTCGTGCGGCGGTGCTGGGGCCGATGCCGGCGATGCCGGGGAAGCCGTCGGCGCTGTCGCCGACGAGGGCGAGGTAGTCGGGGATGAGGGAAGGCGGAACACCGAACTTCTCGCGCACCGCGTTCTCGTCGCGCACCTCGTTCCTGCGGCGATCGATCTGCACGACGCGGCTGCCGCGCACGCACTGTGCGAGGTCCTTGTCCGGTGTCCAGATGCAGACTTTCTGGACGCGCTCGTCCTCTGCGGCGCGTGCCGCGGCAGAGGCGAGCGCGTCGTCGGCCTCCAGCTCGACCATCGGCCAGACCACTACACCCATGGCGGCGAGTGCGTCCTCGAGCGGATGGAACTGTTTCAGGAGGGCGCGCTCGATGCCTGCGCCGGTCTTGTACCCGGGCCAGAGCTCGTTGCGGAACGATTCGATCACGTGATCGGTAGCGACACCGATGTGGGTGGCGTCGTTCTCGAGCATCTGGAGCACGGTGCGCAGCACCCCGAGCACGGCACCGTAGGGCGGGTCGCCGTCCTTGCGGAAGCGGCGCAGGCCGTAGAAGTGGCGGAACAGCTCGTAGGTCCCGTCCAGGAGATGGATAATCATGCGGCAGTATACAGCGACCGCGCCGGCGGCGCGCCGGCGGCGGATACTTCGTTCGCGATCCCGCTACAATGTGCGGTGACTGCGATCCCGTGCCGTTGTGGCCGAGGGTGCTAATTCGCGTAGATACAATGAATTCGCACGGACATGCTGCGTTCCTGCTGTGCGAACTGGCGCGAGTGTATACCTTGGCATCGGACTCGCGCATCGCGCGCGGGTCATAACCCAGCGCCGGATGGCGCGAACAGGTCCCCAACCCTGTACTGGAGGGAGTAGGATGAAGCGAACCTGGAAACTGCTGACCGTCCCGCTCGCGAGCCTCGTGTTCGTGAATGCGTGCGCGACGAAGGGCGCTCTGCGCAACGTCGAGCAGCGTGTTGCGAATCAGGAGGCTGCGCTGGAGCAGGAGCGCAACGAGCGGATGGCAGCCGACCAGCGGCTGGCGGCCGACCTGGCGCAGCTCCGCACCGACCTCGAGTCGATGCGCTCCGACTTCGACGCGCGTATCGCGGCGGTGGAGAACGGGCTGCAGTTCGTGCTGCCGGTGCACTTCGCATTCGACGATGCGACGGTGCGGCCGCAGGACTACGAGGTGCTCGACCGCTTCGTGGACGTCGTCAGCAAGCACTACACCGGGGCTGTCGTGACGGTGGAGGGCTTCGCGGATCCGGCGGGTTCGAAGGCGTACAACGAGCAGCTCTCGGCACGTCGTGCGGATGCAGTGCGTGAGTATCTGCTCCAGCGTGGCATCGCGGCGGACGTCCGTGCCGTCGGTTACGGCGAGGACCGTCTCGTGGTGGATGGCGCGGCGAAGGATGACGCGGGTGCCGAGCTGAACCGGCGCGTCGTGTTCGTCGTCGAGACGCCGGCCCGCGGGAATGCTGTGACGCTGCTGGTCCCGCAGAGCTGACATCGGTGATCGCCGCGGCGGCGCCGCCGCGGTACGACCCGGATGAAATCGATGCGGGGCAGCGTGATGGCGCGCTGCCCTCGTCTTTTCGACCGACCGACTCCCCTCACTGTCCGTTCCCGCTCGCCAACCCTTCCGCCAGCTCTGCTCGACCCGTCCGGGCGTAGAGCTCTCTCAGATACTCGGCTGTACGGCGGCTCCTGAAGTGATCAGGGCCGTAGTCCTCGACGTAGCGGGTATACGCGGTCTGCAGCAACGGCTCCGCTGCCTCGTACAGTCCGGTGCTGAGGTAGTAGTAGCCGAGGTCGCGCAGTATTCCCACGAGGAGGTAGTGATCCGGCGGAAGCTGTGACTCGAGGGTGGCCCGGGCCATGGTGAGCAGGTCGTGTGCTTCCTCCAGCTCACCTGCTGCCGTGAGCGCGCTGCCGAGGGCGGATCGCGTGACTGCCGTGTACAGGTGTTCCTCGCCCATCTGCGCGCGCATGACGGCAAGCGCCTCGCGCAGGATCGAAACGGCCTCATCGACGTCGCCCGCATCGTAGCGATTGACGCCGAAGTTGCGCAGCAGCAGCGCGGTGTTCGGATTCTCCCGGCCCAGCGCGGCCTCGTGCGCGCGCAGCGAGGCCTCATAGTAGGGCACAGCGACGTCGAACCGGCCGAGGTCGTCGTAGAAGCCGGCGATGTTCTGCAGGAAGATGCCCGTCTCCGGATGCAGCTCACCCAGGGTGGCCCGCGCGATTCTCACCGCCTCGTGGTAGATCGGCTCTGCCTCCTCGAGTCTGCCGGCGTAATGGATGCTCGATGCCAGGTTGTTCAGCGTCGACGCCAGGCGCGGATGCTCCTTGCCCAGGTAGGTACGCTCGAGTGCTACGGTCTCGCGGAAGATCTCCGCCGCGGCATCGAAGTCCGATGTCGAGTAGAGCAGGTAGCCGTAGTTGTTGAGCGCCCGTCCGTGCAGGGGCGTTCCGTTCAGCTCGAGCGAGTCGACGAGCGCGAGTGCATATGCGTGCATTTCCGCTGAACGCTCGTAGTCGCCGTTGTGCATCAGCGCGACGCCGCGCTCCGTCACCGCGTGCATGTACGTCGAGTCGTGCGGGGCGCCCGTGTCGTCGTAGGCGGCCATCGCAGCGGCGAGCATGGAATCGGCGCGTGCGAAACGACCCTGCTGGTTCGCCGTGGTGCCCAGAAGAATGAGCGGGATTGCGCGCTGCTCCGGACCGGCACCGGCGGCTTCCGCCACCCGGCCGGCCTCCTCCAGCATGTCTTCCGCGTTCTCGTACAGCGCGAGGTTGGAGTACACGCGCCCGAGCATGGTGAGCATCTCGGCCTGCAGCCGCGGCTGGCCGGCCAGTTCGGTTCGCACGCGCTCCGCGCCACGGTCGATGAGCTGCCGCACACGCATCGTGTCCGTCCGCTCCTGACGTAGACCCATCGGGTCGGCGCTGTCGAACATGCCGAGCAGGAACGCCATGACCTCGCCGGTGCTGCGGCGCGCCTCGTTCGCGATGTCGCGCTCGCGGGCGGCGGTGCGCGCCTGCCAGAGCGTCATCGCGAGACCGCCCGCCAGCGCCAGCAGCACGAGGGTGGCGCCCGTGATCGCCGCGCGGTTGCGCCGCGCGAACTTCCGGGTGCGGTACACGAGTGTTGGCGCGCGGGCGTGCACCGGCAGGCCTGCCCGATGCCGCTCCAGGTCGTCGAGCAGCTGCTGTGCGGAGCCGTAGCGGCGCGTCGGATCCGGCTCGAGCGCCTTCAGAACGATGACGTCGAGGTCGCCCTCCAGTCGGCGGCGCAGCTTCGCCGGCGTCGTCGACCGCGCTGCCGCGACTGCGTCTGCGCGCGACGCGTCGCGCGCAACGACCAGGCTCGGGCGCGGCGGAATCCGGTCGGGATCCGAAGCTCGGCGATCGTCGTCGAAAGGGCGGCTTCCGGTCAGGAGCTCGAAGAGAACCGCGCCCAGCGCATACACGTCCGCGGCCGTCGACACCGACTCGCCGCGCAGCTGCTCCGGTGCGGCGTAGGCGGGCGTGAGCACACGCACGCCCGTGCGTGTCACCGACCAGCTCTCGTCTTCCGTCAGCAGCCTCGCGATCCCGAAGTCGAGCAGCTTCGGCTCGCCGTTCTCGACGAGGATGTTGGACGGCTTGAGATCACGATGGACGACGAGCTTCTGGTGCGCGTACTGGACGGCCGCGCAGATGGTCCGGAAGAGTGCGAGCCGTTCGTCGATGCCCAGTCGGCTGCGGTCGCACCAGTCGGTGACCGGCTCCCCTCCGACGAGCTCCATCACGAGATACGGTCGCCCGTCCTCGCTCGCGCCGCCGTCGTACAGCCGCGCGATGTGCGGATGCTCGAGCCCGGCCAGAATACGACGCTCGAGCCGGAAGCGCTGCAGGATCTCGTCGGTGTCCATACCGCGCTTGACGAGCTTGAGCGCAACCTGCTTCTCGAACTGCCCGTCGGCGCGCTCGGCAAGGTAGACCGCACCCATCCCTCCGCGACCGAGCTCGCTTCGGATACGCCAGGGGCCGACGTGCGTGACTACCGGCTCGTCGTCGTCGTCGATGAGAGCGGCCCACACCAGGGCGGGCTCGTGATCGAGGAGGGTGTGCTCCTGGTCGTCGAAGCGAAGCAGCTGTTCGACGCGCGCGCGGAGTGCCGGCCGGCCCGCGCACGCCTCGACGAGCACGCGCGCGCGTTCCGCGGCCTCGAGATCGATGACGCGTTCGAGCAGGGCGTGCACCTCAGCCGGGGTTGGCTGATCCGTCATCCGGTCGTTCGCGTCTGCGGTCCGCCACCCAGCGCCTGTGCCAGCCACGCCCGCGCGATGCGCCACTCCCGCTTCACGGTCGGTGAGCTGACGCCGAGCGCTTCTGCCGTTTCCTCGACCGAGAGCCCGGCGAAGAAGCGGCACTCGACGACGTTCGCCTGGCGGGGACTCAGCGCCTCGAGCTCGACGAGCGCGTTCTCGAGGTCGAGGACCTCCAGGGAGAGGCGCTCCGCTGTTCCCGCGATCGCCTCCACGTAAAGCAGCAGGTTGCCGCGGTCGCGCGTGGCGCGTCGTCGGGCAGCGTCGACGAGCACCTGCCGCATCGCCCGCGCAGCGATGCGGAAGAAGTGGATGCGGTCACGTGCCAGCAGCCCCGTGCCGGGCACGAGCTTGAGGTAGGCCTCGTGCACCAGCGCCGTCGTGTTCAGCGTCTGCTGGTTCGACTGGCGCACGCGGTGCGCGAGCCGGCGCAGCTCGTCGTAGGTCCGGGCGTAGAGCTGCTCGAACGCTGCGCTGTCGCCCGCATCCGCCGCCTGCAGGAGCTGCGTGACCGTCTGGTCGTTGTGCACGGCGCTACCGCGAACGGGTCACTATACGATCGTCATCGCCACGAGCGTGGAGGCGACTGCACTCAGGCCGGCCGCAACCAGAGCGAGCGGAAGCTGCGTCGTGACGTGATCCATCAGGTCGCCGCCGCACGCCAGAGCCGACAGGATCGTCGTATCCGAGATCGGCGAGCACTGGTCGCCGAACACAGAACCGCCGAGAACGGCACCGAAGCATACCGCGATGTAGGACGGGTCAGGCAGCACTGCCCATGCGAGTGGCATCGCAAGGGGGAATACCACCGCATATGTGCCCCAGGATGACCCGATCGAGAAGGCGACCGCCATGCAGATCACCATGAAGATCGCCGGGAGCAGCACCGGCTGGATGATGTGGCTGGTCGTCTCCACGATGAATTGTGCCGTGCCGAGCTGGCCGGACACATACCCGAGCGTGACCGCGAGCCCGAGGATCACGGCGCCGATGGTGACGCCCTTGCAGCCGTCGATGAAGCCGTCGACGGCGTCGCTCAGCGACATGCCCTTGGTCAGCGCAACCGCGAACGCCACCAGCACCGCCAGCCCGAACGCCTCGGCGATGTAGACGGTGCCCTGACCGCCCTGGAGCTGAACCCAGAGGTAGGGCAGAATTGCGACGCCGAGCAGCGTACTCATCGGCAGCAGGAAGGAGATCTTGCCGCTCCGGTAGTTCCCGGGGACGCGGACCTGCGTGAGCTCATCCGCGGCAAGCGGCTTGGCGCCGGGTGCGTTCAGCTCGCCGGTCTCTCTCGCGCGCTCGCGTGCCCGCTTCATCTTGCCGCCGATCCAGGGGAGCCATCCGAGCGCAAAGAGCAGCGTCATCCCGATCGCGAAGAAGCCGTAGAAATTGAAGCGCAGTGAGCCGAAGAAGAAGCCCACGGCATCCTCGGTCGTTGCGAACAGGGGGATGGTGCCGACGACCAGTCCGGCGATGTACAGCGGCCACGCATTGAAGGGCAGCACCGTGGCCGCCGGAGAGGCGGTCGAGTCCACGATATAGCTGAGCTCCTCGTGTGAGACACGCTGCCGGTCCGTGACCGGTCGCACGGTCGTCCCGGCCAGAATCGTCGAGATCGTCCCGCCCTGGTGGAAGACCATGCCCATCAACCATGCGAAGAACATCGCCGAGCGCGGACCACGCACGATCTTCTCGCCCGCCCACTCGGCAAATGCAACGGCACCTCCGGTACGCGTCCAGATGCCGATGAGCCCGCCCAGCGCCCACAGGTAGACCAGGAGGATCAGCGCGTACTGCTCGCTGCCGATCGCGGGGATCAGGAACTCACCTACGATGTTCGGACGACCGCTGACAATGCCGCCCACGGCGATGCCCAGGAACAGCGATGTCACCACCTCGCGCGTGATGAACACGAGCGCGAGTGTGGTAATCGCGGGGAGGAGGCTCCAGAACCCGATGTGGGCGCCCTCTTCCGGCATCTCCCCGGCGGCGAAGAACCAGAGCAGCAACAGCACCGCGACCAACGCAGCGCCCGTGATCAGTCGGCGCACGAGCTTCGGTCGCGAAGTCGCATCCTCGGGTTCCGGCAGAGTGTCGGGAACGTCGGGGCTCGTCGTTGCCATTCGTCACTGTCGGCTGGGGAACCGCACAGCTCCGCGAACCGCTGCGGAAAGCGCGTGCTCCGTCTACGTCGCTGGTCAGAGAAGAGATCTCAAGGTATGCCCGAGCTCCCGTCCGGGCAAACGATCCCGGTGCGACCGACGTAACTGCGCAACCGGCGCATCCCGACGTCGCGATCCGGTAAGTTTGCAGGTCAAGGGGGCTTAGGGGGCGACGCGTACGGTGGCCGTCGAGGTATCGAGTGTCACGACGGCTGCGCTGCCGATGCCCGCGCGGTGGTCAGTTCGCCGGCACGGTCCGCTCGCGCGCCCACTCCCGCAGCGCCGCGATCTTCTCACTCATGACCTGTGCGAGCGGGCGTGTGCGCGCTGCCTCGACGAGGAGCATCTCCGTCGAGAGGAGCTGCTGTGCAGCGAAGGCAGAATACAGTGCCGACACGATCACCTGCTCGAGCTCCGCGCCGCTGAAATCGACGGTCGCCCGCGCGACCGCCGGCAGGTCGAACCTGGCCGGGTCCTGGTTCCGTCGCCCGAGATGCAGAGCGAGGATCTCCCGGCGGGTCGGCTCATCCGGAAGGTCGACGAAGAAGACCTCATCGAAGCGGCCCTTGCGGAGCAGCTCCGGCGGCAGCCGCTGCACGTCGTTCGCCGTGGCCACCGTAAACACCGGCGCCTTCCGCTCCTGCAGCCAGGTGAGGAACGTGCCGAAGACGCGCTGCGAGACGCCGCCATCCTCGCTGCTGCCGTTGCCGGCGAACGCCTTCTCGATCTCGTCGATGAAGAGCACGCACGGCGCAACGCGCTCCGCGACGTCGCATGCGCGCCGGAAGTTCTTCTCCGTCTCGCCGATGTACTTGTTGTAGAGTGCGCCGGGGTCCATGCGCAGGAGCGGGAGCCCCCACTCGTTCGCAACCGCGCGCGCCGACAGGCTCTTGCCGCAGCCCGGAACACCGATCAGCAGCAACCCCCTGGGGAACGTGAGCCCGAACTCCGCGGCCTTCTTCGGCGAGCGGACGATGTGCGTGCGCTTCGCGAGCCAGTCCTTGAGGCCCGCGAGCCCGATGACCTCGCCCAGTGCTTCCTCGGCAGGGTAGTACTCGAGTACGCCCTCGCGCTCGACGATCTCTTTCTTCGCGCGGATCACGTGTGCGATGTCGTCTGCCGTCAGCCGGCCGTCCTCGACGATCGCGCGCGTCAGCACCTTCTCCGCCTCGAGCAGCGTCAGCCCGCGCAGCCCCTCGAGCAGACGGTTCTCCTCCTCCGTCGTGAGCTGCACGGCGGACGGATCGCGCTTCATGTCGCGCAGGATGCGCTGCAGCAGTCGCCGGAACTCCGCTGCGTCCGGTGCAGGCAGCTTCACGGTAGCCGAGAGCCGACGAAGTCCCTCCGGCAGCTCGAGCGCGACGCCGCTCAGAACGATTGCACCGGGCTGCCGCGACAGCTGCGTCGCAACGTCGCGCAGATGCTCGGCGAGGCCACTGTCCTGCAGAAGCGGCCCGGCGCCGGACAGGTAGTAGAGTGCCTGCACCGTGGAGGAGCCGATGTGCGCGAGTGCCTGCGCGGGATCGGCCGTGCCATACACGGCGTTGTCATTGCCATCGCGGCGCAGCCCCTTCGTGCGCGACCACAGGAAGAGCGGCAGCGTCAGCCGGTCCGCAAGCAGCCGGAGCAGCGTGAGCACGCGATCTTCCTCGACCGTATCCAGCACGATGAGTCCCTGCCGGGACTTCATCAGCAGCTCGAGGTCGGCGAGCGTGTTCGTCATGAATGAGAGCAGGAGGTTGCGACCTCTCAGGCGGCGCAGGTTGCGTTACGTCCGGCATCGCGCCAGCCTGCAGGACGATTGAACGTAGAAGTACCCCCGAACGCGGTCAAACCTCATCTCAGGTTCCGGGAACACCATGCGCCTCACCTTCGCCGTCGCAGTGCTCTCAGCCCTCATCTCCTGCTCACCGCCTGCCGCCCAGCTGCAGGATGGTGGGGCCTCGCAGCCCATCGAGCTGAGGGTGATGACGTTCAACATCCGGGCAGGCAACGGCGACCTCGACGGGATCGCGCGCGTGATCCGGGATGCTGCGCCCGACATCGTGGGGCTGCAGGAGGTCGATGTTCACTTCTCGTCTCGCAGCGGCTTCGTGGACCAGGCAAGCACCCTCGCGGGCGCCCTCGAAATGGAGGTACGGTTCGCGCACATCTACGAGCTCGAGCCGGACAGCGCGGGCCGGCCGCCGCGCCGCTACGGCGTCGCCATGCTGAGCCGTTACCCGGTCCTCGAGTTCCGCAACCACGAGCTGCACCGGCTGTCGACCGTCGAGGAGGAGCCGGCTCCCAGGCCCCGCACGGGCTTCCTCGAGGCGATCCTGGACGTGGAGGGCACGCGCGTACGCTTCTTCAACACGCACCTCGACTACCGGCCGGACCCGGCGCTGCGTACGACACAGGTCGAAGAGATGCTGGCGATCCTCGGTGAGACACGCATGCCGACGCTGCTCATCGGCGACCTCAATGCACGGCCCGACGCAGCCGAGCTCCAGCCGCTCCTGGCATTCCTCCACGACGCGTGGCGCGATCAGCCCGCGCCCGGGCACACCTTCCCGTCCGACGCACCCGATCGCCGCATCGACTACATCCTGCACTCGGATCACTTCGAGGTGCAGCGCGTGGAGGTGCTCGAGACGACGGCGTCCGATCACCGACCGGTCGTCGCCGACCTGGTGATGACGCACGTCGAGTGACGGGACCCTCTCGAGAGAGCGTCCCGTCACACACGGTGGCCCGAAGGCAGGATCGCGCGTTATTGCGCGATCGAGTAGCCGGAGAAGTGGATCGTCGTGAAGCTGATGCGCCGAGCGGCGCGGTCGTCCCGGCCCGTCATGAGCTCGAGCAGCGACTTCGTCAGGCTGTCGATGTACCACGCGGAAACGGGCCTGTCACTCAGTGCGCTGTCGTTGCACCGGCTGTAGTCGATCGTCACATGTACGGGGAGCGGAAACTCAAAGTGGTCCAGCGCGTTCGCCGTCAGGTCCACTTCCATGTACTGCGACGCCGGCAGCGTCAGCGTGATCGTCGTCGGTAGAAGCACGGCGCCAACCGGTATGATCACCCGCGTGCCGTCGAGCTCGATGGTACCTCCGAGGATGCCGACCGTCTTCGAGACCGAGCGCGCCTCGCTGCTGGGGCAGACCACGAGCCGGGACGTCGCTGCAAGCGCGGCCTGCGAATCCGATTCCTGTTCCGCGGTCGCGACGTCCGGCGCAAGACCGAGCGGCTCGCCGGGCGCACGATCTCCGCACGCAAACGCAGCGGCCGCGCCGAGAATGAGCAGGGCCGTTCGTCTCGAGGTTGACGCCATTGTCTGCCTCCGCAATGATGCTGTCGATTCTGGTCCGTTTTCGGCCGGTAGCAAGACTCGCGCCGCAGTGAGGTGCTGATGTCCGAGTCGCGGGAACTGCTCGACGAGGGCCTGCGCCATGAAAAGGCCGGTGCCGTCGATCGAGCGCTCGACCGCTACATCGCTGCGTTCGACGCCACGACGGATCCCGCGGAGCGCAGCGAGGCTTGGCGTCGGCAGTCACACGCCAGGCGTATACGCTGCGAGTGGGACGAAGCACTGAAGGCAGCGGCCGAGGCGGCAAAAATTGCCGAGGAGGCAGGACTTCGTGATGCATTCGCGGAGGCCCTGAACGCGCAGGCGGCCGTGCACCAGTCCCGCGGCGATTACGACCTGGCCGCCGCGCTGTACACCCGCATTCCAACCGAGACCAGCGATCCCCGCATCAGTGGTGTCGCGCTCCAGAACCTCGCCGCACTCCGCGCGATGCAGGGTGACTATCCGGCCGCGGAAGCACACTTCCGCGATGCGCTCGATTCGTTCGAGCGTGCCGGCTACGACTGGGGGCGCGCACACGTGCTCAACAATCTCGGCCGGCTCGCCTTCGAGCAGAACCGACTCGACGAAGCCGGCGAGCTGCTGCTGCAGGCAATCAACAAGACGAAACAGGTCGATGATCTCGACCTGCTCGCTCTCGCGCGACTGAACTACGCGGAGGTGCTCCTCGCACGCTCCGAGTGTGCCGAAGCGGAATCCCTCGTGAGCGCCTCACTCGGCCACTACGCCACCGTCGGCAACCAGTGGCGTCGGATCGAATGCCTGCGCGTGCTTGGCGACCTGCAGGTCTGCAACGGAATGCCGAGTACCGCGGAACGGTTCTACACGATTGCGCTGCAGGTCGCGACAGAGATCGGCGCGAAGCCGGAGCAGGTGATGCTCCGTGCGCGGCTCGACCGCCTGGGGACGACATGACGCGGCTGCCTGTCATTGCTGTGGGAGCGGCGGTGCTGACCGCGGCCTGTGCTGCCGCGACATCGCCCGGATCGCAGTCGATGCTGCAGACGACGCCCGCGGCGCGTGAGGCCCGCGCCGATTCGGCCGTCGCGGCACTGCATGCGCTGTTCGACGATGCCTGGGCGGAGGATCTGCGCGGCAATCCGCTCTTCGCGAGCCGCGTCGGTGTGCGGGATTACGACGCGCTCCTGCCGGACCCATCGGAGCGGGCGCGGCTCGAGCGGCTCGAACGGCTGCGCGTGCGGCTCGGTCGGCTCGCGGCCATCGATCGTGAGGCGCTGCCGCGCGACGAGCAGATCAACGCGGATATCTTCCGACGGCTGACGGAGACGGCAGCGCGCGAGATCGAGCTGCGCGGCTACCTGATGCCGTTCACGACGTTCGTGCCGTTCTATTCGTCGCTGCCGGACATGGCGGAATTCATGCCGCTCGAGACGGTCGACGGCTATGAGAACTACATCGCCAGGCTGCGCGGACTGCGCGCGCATTTCGATGCGTACATCGAGCTGATGCGCACCGGCCTGCGCGACGGTATCACGATCCCGCGCGTCGTGCTCGAGGGTGTGCTCGACGACCTGGACGCCCAGCTCGTCAGCGATCCGAGGGAGAGCCGTTTCTACCTGCCCTTTGCCGGCATGCCGGAGCGGATCCCTCCGTCGGAGCAGGAGCGGCTGCGCCGCGCAGGTGTGGACGCGATCCGCTCGTCCGTTCTCGCGGGGTACCGCGCGTTTCGGGACTTCATGGCGAACGAGTACATCCCGAACGCACGCACCGAGATCGGCGCGTCGTCGCTCCCGAACGGCCGCGCCTTCTACGAGCACCGGGTCCGCATGTACACCACGCTCGACGTCACGCCGGACGAGGTGCACGAGCGCGGACTCGCGGAAGTGCGCCGGATCCGCGCAGAGATGGACCGGGTCATCGAGCAGACCGGCTTCGAGGGCACATTCGCAGAGTTCCTCGAGTTCCTGCGCACGGACCCGCAATTCTATGCGGAGACGGAGCAGGACCTCCTCGAGGCGTACTCGTTCGTTCTGAAGCGCATGGACGGTGAGCTGCCGCGCCTGTTCGGCACGCTGCCGCGCACGCCATACGGGCTGAGGCCGATCCCCGCCTACATGGCACCGAAGATGACCACGGCCTACTACCGGCCGCCCGCCGGCGACGGCTCGACCGCCGGTTTCTACTACGTCAACACGTACGACCTGAAGAGCCGCCCGCTCTACGAGGTGGAGGCGCTGTCCTTCCACGAGGCGGTGCCCGGCCACCACCTGCAGAACGCGATCGCCATGGAGCTGGGCGAGGTGCCGCAGTTCCGCCGCTTCGCGGGATTTACCGCCTTCGGCGAGGGCTGGGGGCTGTACGCCGAGCGACTCGGACTCGAGGTGGGCTTCTACACGGACCCGTACTCCAATTTCGGCCGGCTCTCCTACGAGATGTGGCGCGCACTTCGACTCGCCGTGGATACCGGCATCCACTGGAAGGGCTGGTCACGACAGCAGGCGATCGATTTCATGGCGGAGAACTCCGCGCTCGCACTGCACAACATCGTCGCGGAAGTGGATCGCTACATCTCGTGGCCGGGACAGGCACTCGGGTATAAAATGGGCGAGCTCGCGATTCGCGACCTCCGGGCGCAGGCGGAACACCGCCTGGGCGACGCATTCGACGTCCGTGCATTCCACGACGTCGTGCTCGGAAGCGGCGAGGTGCCGCTCGACGTCCTGTCCGAAAACGTCGAGCGCTGGATCGCGAGCCGGGTGGCTACGGACGCGGCGTCGGCCCGTACGCGTCCGTGATCGCGCCGTACACGCCCGCGCGCACGAGACGGAAGTCGTCCAGACCCGTCGCGGGAATCACCTGCGTCAGATAGACGACCACGAGCCGCTCCTGCGGGTCGGCCCACGCCGCAGTGTGGTAGGCGCCATTCCACCCGAACTCGCCGACGCTGCCGAGCACGCCTCGCTCGCCCAGGTCCGTCACCACAAAGACACCCAGCCCGAATCCGACACCGTCTTCCCATGGATACAGGTTGCCGATGTGGTTCACCGTCATGAGCTGAACCGACTTCGGCGACAGGATCCGGACCCCGTCCAATGAGCCGCCCTGCAGCAGCATCTGCATGAAGCGCGAGTAGTCCCGCGCCGTGGAGAGCAGTCCGGCTCCGCCCGAGAAGCTCTTCCGCGGCCCCTCGACATAGTCGCCCTGTCCCAGGTTCGTGCTCGCGTCCGGCGCACGTACGAGCTTGCCCGATTCGTCGATGCCGTACACGGTCGCAAGCCGGTCACGCTTCGACGGGGCCAGGAAGAAGGAGGTGTCCGGCATCCGTAGCGGCAGGAAGATCCGCTCGCGCAGGAACGCATCCAGGGGCTGCCCTGACGCGCGTTCGATCACCACGCCCAGGATGTCCGTCGAGTAGCCATAGACGAACTGTGTACCGGGCTGGGCATCGAAGGGCAGCGCGGCCATGCGCGCCACTGTCCCGGCAATCGGCTCGTCGCGACCCGCGAAGTACCAGCCCGTGATCCCGGCCGCCTCCCAGCGGTCGCGTGCAACGCCGTAGCCGTAGCCGACGCCCGACGTGTGTGTGAGCAGATCGCGGATGGTGATCGGACGATCCGCCGGAACGACGTCGTAGCTCCCGCCGTCGCGCGGCACCGCCACCGTCGTGCGGGCAAACTCCGGGATGTACTTCGAGACCGGATCGCTCAGCAGCAGCTTCCCCTCCTCCTGCAGCATGAGCGCAGCGACACTCGTGACGAGCTTCGACATGGATGCGATCCGGAAGATCGCGTCCGGCCGCATCAGGTCGTCCGCCTCCAGGTCACGCCAGCCGAACGCGTGCTCCAGCACGACGTCCCCCTCACGCGTTACCAGGAGCACGCCGCCCGGCAGCCGTCCCTCGCTCACCTCCTGGCTCAGCCGCCGCGTCAGGCGATCCAGCGCCGCGCCGGACATCCCGACCTCCGGCGGCAGCACCGCGGTCGCCTGGCCCGCGAGCGGCGCAGCAATGAGCAGGAGTAGCAGCGCAGCCAGCGTTGCCGGGCGCCCCAAGGCTGCTGTCTGCTGACCCCGACGGGGTGCCCGCGCGAGCCATCCCGACTGCCCCCGCACGCGTATCCCGCATGCACTGCCAGATCCGACCGTCCTCATCGCGTCCGCCTCCTGGTCGTTTGCATTGTGCCGCGAGTGTCGCTGCAGAATGCCGCAGTGCGCAAGGAGTCTCGCGTTTTGCGTTGGGGTCAGCGCGGAACAGGCGGGCTGGCCTGAGGGCTAACGTGTGATCCTGTTTGCAGTTACGCGGATCGCTCCAGAGTGGTGCGGACCTTGTCATAGGAGAGGGCGCCTGACAGGCGGTCGTGACGATGCGACCGCGGAAAATGCGACGAGGCATGCAGGCGAGGATTACCGTCAGCGCGGCGGTTGCCCCGGGTCAGAGGCAGCCGCCGCTGGCGTGCGCGGCAGCGGAGCTCACCCCCGTTGCCGCGCATGCGTTCCGGGCTCGAGCCGCGGTTGCGGTCCGAGCCCGTTTGCATTCAGCGGTTCAGCCAGTACGCGACCTTCACGAGGAACGTGTTGTCGGGGTGCAGCTCCATGAGGTCCCGGTAGTCGCGCCTCCAGGACTGGCGCTCGACGTTGTTCTCGAATGCCTGCCGACCGTGCGCCCACACGAGGTAGACCGTGGACCCCGGCAGGTACTCCCAGCGCAGCACTGCATTGGTCCGCAGCTGTGTGAACTTGAAGGAAGTGCTCGCATCTGCCGGCGGGGTCCAGGGCACGAAGCGGTCCTCGTAGTGGGCGGCGTCCGGCGTCGTGCTCAGCTCGCGGATGTTGGAGTAGCGGCCGGAGCTGACGAACGGCTCGCCATAGAACTCGAACGAGAGGTCGGGCGTCATCGCGTAGTTCACGCGCATCCTGAGCGAGATCGTCCGCTGGTCGAGACGTGCGAACGTGTAGTGCGTCGTCGTGCCGTCCTCGTCGATGAAGTTGCCGAACCACTGGGAATCGTTGTCGCTGTTGGTGACGCTCACCCCCAGCTGCGCCTGCAGGCTGGTCGACAGGCGGATGGTGAGCGAAGGATCGAGGGAGACACCCCGCGAGTGTCCCTCGTCGGTTTTCCAGAAATTGAACCAGAACGACGGTGCCAGCATCCGTCGACTGTCCGCATTGAGGCCGAACCACGGGTAGAGCCCCTTCGACGAGCGAACGGCCGGCCCGCCTCGCGAGCAGCGGTCGCAGTACGATTCGCCCAGCCCTTCGAGCGTGGCCCCCGCGTGCAGGTCCCAGTTGTTGTGCAGTCCGATGTGTGCGTTCGCGTTCACTGCATTGTCGAGCCTCAGCCCCGACGTGTTCCAGCGCTGCCAGTGATTCGCGTTGATGCGCAGCCACCGGTACACGGACGTCGGGGACTGGAAGCTGAGCGATCCCCACGTGCTCCAGTCGACCAGGTCCGCGCGTCGCAGGTAGCCGAGGTCGTTGACCTCGAAGCCGGCGGACTGGTGTACGAGACTCGTCTCGAAGCGCGTGATGCCGCCACCGTACTTGCCGAACTTGATCTGCTCGGAATGACCGGTCAGCGAGCGGCGGGTCGGGTCTACCTCGTGATCGTCGCCGGGCATCTGGTAGTAGTGCACGGCACTCTGTTGCGTGCGCAGGATCGCCTCGGGGGTGCCGGCAATGCGGGAGGCCGCAAAGGATGCCTCCAGCTCGTAGTGCTGGCCGAAGCGGTTGCGCACGTTGAGGCCGGCGGCGTATGCGCTGCTGTGCAGCACGGGGTTCGTCCATTCGTCGAGTGCGCGGTTCACCGCAGTCGCAATGACGCCAATGCTCGCGTCGCCGCCGCGCAGGTCCTGCTGTGCGCGCAGAACCGCGTAGTTCGTGCGGGGCTCGACCGTCGTGTTGTCTGCGCCGTCGACGTGTCGCGTTACCGCGTTCATCACGCCGAACGCGAATCCGCCCGCGGTCCGGCCGGTCAGCTTGGCCGCGGCCGCGATCGGCGTGGACGCCGGCGTGTCGCGATCGCCGTACTGGTCGAGCAGTGTGGGAGAGCGGCCGATGCGGCGCGTGTAGAACAGCCCCTCATTCGTGTTGCAGTCGACGACGATGTAGCAGTTCAGCCGGAACTGGTAGAGGCCCGTCCCCTCCACGAAGAAGGGACGTCGCTCGCCGAGGAACGTCTCGAACGCGCCCAGGTTGAGCACGGCGGGGTCGGCCTCGACCTGGCCGAAGTCCGGGTTGATCGTCGCGTTCAGCGTGATGTTCGGCGTGATCCCGAACTTCAGGTCTCCGCCAACCGCCACTTCCTGCTCGCGCTCGAAGCCGTCTGCGGTCGATCGCATCACGTTCTTCGTCACCGCGTACGGCATGATCTCGAGTGGCCTGCCCGAGCGGATTCCCTGGATTCCGTGGAGTCGACCGATCTGCGACATCAGGCGCTGCTCGTTGCGTGAGTAGGCCGGCCAGCTCACGCGCTCACGGTAGCGCTCGATGTCACGCCAGACGCCGAAGCCGAACGTGTGCGATGGCGCATGGGCGTAACGGAGCTGCGAAAGCGGGATCCGGAACTCCGCGGTCCAGCCCAGTGAGTCAACCGTAGTGCCGACGTCCCAGACGCCGTTCCACGACTGGTCCTCGCTGAAGTCGTCGTAGACCGCGTAGTCGCGCTTCACACCGTCCGGGTTGACTGCGAACTCGAAGCCCGTACGCCGGTCGTTGAAGGAGTCGATGATGATCTTGATCTGGTCGGAGGGGCCTCGCACGTCCCGGCGCGTGAGCGCGCGCATGATGCTGTCGGGGTGAGGGTCGTGCGCACGGACGAACACGTAGAGGTTGGCATCGTCGTATGCGACCTGGAACTCGGTCGGCAGCGACGGGTCGGCATCCAGCTCCGGGTCGAACTGGCGAAACTCCCGGATGCGCGGTGCGCGACGCCAGACCTCGTCCGTGTCACGGCCATCGATCGCGGGCGGCTGCTGCGTACGTACCGCCATCGCGACAGGCGGGCCAGCCGGCTCGGGCGCCGGCTGCGTCGTCGCGGCAACCGGTTGCGCCTGCGGAGTCTGCAGACTCGCGTGCGAACCAATACCTGCTGCAACGACAGCAGCGGCCAGGAGCATCGTCATGGGGGTCTCCCGAAGAGTGCGCGTTCGACCCCTTGGATGGTCCGAATCGAAGAATGGTTCGGACCGCACCGGTTTCTCGTGACGACCGGCATGGAACGAGGGACGAGCGGTGTGCCCCGCCGGAATTGAGCCCGCAGCCCAGCCGCCTTAGCTTGCCTGCCCGACCTGGTCACACCTTCAACGGAGATCCGACATGCACAGGCGAATGCATTGTCTCGCGATCCTGATCGCCACCGCGGCGGCCGCTTGCACGGCGGACGATGAGGCGGGAACCGACGCCGGCAGGGACACCGCGACAGCTGCGGGCACGGCTGCCACCGGCGAAGGCGACTTCTCATTCGGTGCGGGAGTACTCTCCACGCCCGAGTCGGTGTTCTGGGACGAGCAGGAAGACGTGTACTACGTCTCGAACATCAACGGTGCGCCGACGGAAAAGGACGACAACGGCTACATCTCACGCGTGCGTCCGGACGGCACCATCGACGCGCCGAAGTGGATCGATGGCGCAGCGGAAGGAGTGACGCTCCACGCGCCGAAGGGAATGGCGGTCAGCGGCGATACGCTGTGGGTAGCGGACATCGACACCGTGCGGGCGTTCCATCGCACGACGGGCGCCCCGCTCTTCGCGCGCGGCGTCGAGAACGCCAGCTTCCTCAACGACCTCGCGACCGGACCGGACGGCACGCTCTACGTCACGGACACCGGTGTCGACGCGAGCTTCCAGCCGAGCGGCACGGAGCGCGTGCTGCGCTTCGACGGCGACGGCGCCACGGCAATCGCGAGCGGCGCAGCACTGAGCAGCCCGAACGGAATCGTGGTGGCGGACGACGCGATCATCCTGGTGCCCTTTGGTGGCGCTGCGGTCATGCGCGTGCCGCTCGACGGCAGTGCGCCCGACACCATCGCGATGCTGCCGGGCGGTCAGCTCGACGGCGTCGTGCGCACGCGCTCCGGTGACCTGCTCGTGTCGAGCTGGGAGAGCAGCACCGTCTATCGCATCGATGCAGGCGGGAACGTCAGCGTGCTCGCCGAGGGCCTGGAGGCGCCTGCAGACATCGGCTACGACGCGCGCCGCGATCGCGTGCTCGTCCCGCTCTTCAACGCGAATCGCGTCGAGGTCAGGAGCGTGACGAGTCCGTAACGACGGGGAAGACGCGCTGCTCGTCGGGACGAGCGTCGATCAGCCCTTCCTCGATCAGCAGGTCCTCGATCGCTGCGAGGGCCATCTCCCGACGGGCAGCGGAGCCCTCGCCCGGACGCGCATTCACCGGCTGCGCGATCGCAGACGTGCGCGTGTCACGCGGCGGGCCCTCCGCACCCTCCGGAGCCGTGCGGACGATCTCGTTCAGATCCGCGACGTGGAGCATCACATGCTCGTGAATCGAGGCGCGCTCCTCCTCGCTCCAGCCCGTTGCCGGCTCGTACGCGGAAAGAACTTCGTCGATGTCTTCAGCCCGGATTTCGTAGGGAACCGGATCCATGGTACTCCTCCTCTGACGGTCTCCTGAGATCCGTCCGCCGGCGTTGCGAGGAGTGTGCCCCGAGCGTCCGCACAGGGCGTTGAACGACTCCCTTGTGTTGCGTCGGTCCGGACATTACCTTTATGGTTGCGTTGACGACCGACGGGGACTTGGCGTACTGCCTGTCCCCGTTCTTGTTGGCGCAGTAAGCGGCGGAAAGGTATCCGTCGCAGGAACGTGATGATGGATCGGTCCGGGGTTATACCGTGCTCGACCTCATCCACCAAGAGGAGTAGTACGGTATGCGTACACGTGGCACCGTGAAGTGGTTCAACGACACCAAGGGCTTCGGCTTTATCACGCCGGAGGACGGCTCGAAGGACTGCTTCGTGCACCACAGCGCCATTCAGGGCTCGGGCTTCCGCTCGCTGTCCGAGGGCGACCAGGTCGAGTTCGATCTCGTGCAGGAGGCCAAGGGCCCCAAGGCCGAGAACGTCTCGAAGGTCTGACCGGATCGACCGTCAGAACGAGGGACGGCCGCTCACCGCAAGGTGGGCGGCCGTTTCGCGTTTCCGGCGTCTTCCGCCGCCGCGTCAGGACCTGCACGCGCGCCCGTGACATCCCCGGAGGTGCTCGACCCCTCTCAGGCTTCGGGTCCGCGACCCATCCCTACGCGTGCGTCGTCCGGTCGCTGCGGCGGGCAGCCCGGACCCAACATGATTGTCAGGCGCGCGCCCGGCGGACTACTTTGGCATGGTATCCCGCACCCGACAGGCTATCCGTGAACGGGCCAATCTCGAACCGGCGCCGTGGCTCGCTGGCGTATCGGCTCCCACTGCTGATCATCGCGCTGCTGGCGATCCTGGTTGCCGGCGGTGCCGCACTCGCCTACACGGAGGTGCGCACGACGGCGATGCAGGCCTGGTCCGAGCGCCTCACGCGCATTTCCTCCCAGCTGGCATCCGTGGTCGAAGCCGGTGCCGCCGAACGGCTCGGCCAGGTCCGGCAGATTGCGAACGCGCCTTCCATCGTTGATTTCCTGTCCGGCCGCGGTACTTCGTACGCGGCGCTGAGCGTGCTGCAGAGCGGCGTCGTAGCGGATGATCTGCCGCTCGAGGTTCTGCGCAGGGATGGCCGTGCAGCGCTTCGCGCCGGCTCGATGCCCGACCTCGGCCCGGAGCAGCTGGATTCCCTTCGGGCGGCCGTACCGCTTCAGGACAGCGGCGGGATCGGCAGCATCGTCAGCGTGGCTGGGCAGCGCTTCCTCTGGATCACTGCACCGGTTACGCGCGGCAACGCGATCATCGGCCACGTGGCGCACCTGCGGCCGGTCTTTACGGGTGAGCCGGAGCGGCTCATCGACTTCTTCGGCGCGGGTGCGATCTACATGGTGGACGGGTCCGGCACGTGGCTGCGCCTGGACGGTGTCGAGGTCGAGCCTGCACCCGGCACGGCGAGCGGCATGTACGTGCGCGACGGTGTCGAGGTCATGATGCGTCGTGCGCTCGTGCCGAACAGTCAGCTCTGGATGGTTGCGGAAGTCCCGATGGAGCGCGTGCTGGCGCAGTCGAAGGCGTTCCTGCGCAACCTGCTCGCGGGCTCCGTGATGCTGATGCTCCTGGGCGCCGCCGGCGCCTGGCTGCTCAGCATCGGCATCGTCCGTCCGATCCGTGAGCTGAGCACGGCGGCAGCGGACATTGCGGCCGGTGACTACACGCGGCGCGTCGCGGAGGAGCGAACCGACGAGATCGGGACGCTCGCCCGCGCGTTCAACAGCATGGCCGCGGAGGTCGACCGCTCGCGCGAGGCACTGCGCGAGAAGCTGGCGGAGGCGCGTCGCCTGGCCGGCGAGCTCGAGGAGAGCAACAAGCAGTTCGTGGAGGCGATGAGCGACGCGGAGCGGCTGCGGGCGGAGGCCGAGTCCGCGAACCAGGCGAAGTCGCGCTTCCTCGCCACGATGAGCCACGAGATCCGCACGCCGATCAACGCGATCATCGGCTACACCGACCTCATGACGCTCGAGATACCAGGCTCGCTCACGGCCGTGCAGCGCCGGCACCTCGAGCGGATCCGCGCGAGCGGCCAGCACCTGATGCGTCTCGTCGACGAGGTGCTCGACCTCGCGCGGATCGAGTCGGGCCGGCTGCAGGTGCACGCGCGGCTCGGCTCCGCGCGCGAGGCGATCCAGGCCGCGGCAAACGTGGTGGAGCCGGATGCGCAGGCGAAGGACATCACGCTCGTACTGCCGCCGGCCGACGAGCCCGATGTGTGGTACCACGGCGACCCGCTGCGCGTCGGGCAGGTGCTGATCAACCTGATGGCGAATGCAGTGAAATTCACGCCGGAGGGCGGCAGCATCGCGGTCTCCGTCCGCGCAATGCGCGGTGAGGACGCGCAGCAGTGGGCATGCATGGCCGTGCGTGACACGGGCGTCGGCATCGAGGACGAGCAGGTCGAGCAGCTCTTTGACGCCTTCGTGCAGGGGGACAGCGGCTACACGCGAACGCACGGCGGGGTCGGCCTCGGCCTCGCGATCAGCAGACAGCTCGCGCGGCTGATGGGCGGGGACATCGACGTCAGCAGCGAGCCCGGAGCAGGGTCCACGTTCATGTTGCGCCTGCCACTCGCAGCGCATCAGGATGCCACGCACGACATGGCTGCCGGCTACGGCAATGAGGCGACGGGCTGATCTGACCGCCGCGCGCCCGCGCGGTCCCGGTCTTGCCGCGAGCCCGAAGGTGCTCCTTATCCGGCACTGAGCGACGGACGCAGAACGTGGTGAGCCGCATTACCTCCAGGATCAGCGACCCGTTTCTGGGCGATGGCAAGGTGCGGGAGCTTGCGCGCCAGGTCGACTGGGCGGCGACCGCACTCGGGCCCGTCGACCAGTGGTCGCCCGTTGTGGCGCCAGGACAGCGTGACCCAGCACGTGAACGCGGTCCCGGTGCTCGCCGAGCTCGGGCGCGCACTCCTTGGGCGCGTGGACCAGGTCGAGCGCGACCTCGTCGAGCGGCTGCGCGCGGACCGCACCGTGCGCAGCGCGCGCGACACATCGATCATCGATATCGCGGATCACACCGCTGCCCTGCTCGCGATCATCGCGCGTACCATGATAGCACTGGCCGAGGGCACGTCCGACGACATCGTGATCCGGGAGGGAAGCTCACTGCAGGATGTCATGGCAGCAAAGCACGGCAGGCAGCGACGCAGGATCGGCTGGGCACGCAGAGAAGTTGAACGGGAGTACAGCGTGCTGCACGATGTCCTGGATCGCTGCCTGCGCGATGCCATGGCGGAGCGCGCCGACGATTCGCTCGACGACGCGCTCGCCGTTGCGCACAGCCTGCTCGATCGCGTGCGCGATGTCAGCCTGAGCGCCTACGATGCGCCGGATTGACCGGCGCTACATGTTCCGGTTGCCCTGCGAGCTGCGACCACTGTGCTCGCGCGAGCCCTGCTCGCGGGTGCCCCGGTTGCCCACGTTCTTCTCTTCCCCCGGATCGGTGCCCTGGCGCGAGCCCTGACCCCGACGCGTGCTTTCGTCGTTCTGTCCCTGCCTCGACTGCTTCTCCGATCCGCTCTTCTGCTGCCTCTCCGTATCGTCGCGGCTCTCGCGGCCCTGGCGCTCACGGTCCTGTCGTTCCTGAGCCATACGTGTCCTCCTGAGATGGTTGGTTCTGCGGGGCACGGTGAAGGGCGCATGAAGTGCGCCCCATTACGGCTCGTTCGACCCTGCCAGCCGCCAGCTTCACAACTGGCCCGGTACAGGCACGACAGATCGCGCGAAGCTGCGCCGCGTTTTCGTCAGGTGTTCACACACCGAAGGGGAAGGTGTCCGGCAGCCCGGCCAGCGCTTTCCGGTGCTCCTCGCCAATGGGTGTGACGGCGGTGGACTCGTCGAACCAGATCCATTCGTCGAACTGACGTGGCAGCGAGGCGTGGAAGTAATGACTCTGCAGCTCGGTATCGGGTCGGTAGATGACACCGATCGCCCGCTCCAGCCGCTCCGGTATGAGCGCCTCGCGCAGGCCGGCATCGGCGTCCCGCCGCAACGGCAGGAAGAACGTCGGGATCCCGCTCTCGTGGGCGACGTGCTCGTAGCTGCGTGGATGGGAGGGGCGCACCTTCATGACCTGCATCGCTGCGCCCCAGTCGGATGCCGCCGCCACGGTCCCGGTATGCGTGCCGAAGCCGATCAGGTATGTGCCGTCGCCGAAGGCCTGACGCGAAAGCTGACCGAGGTTGTGCTCGCCGCGATGGCGCATTGCCGTGGCGGACGCGTCGCCGACGTGCGAGTTGTGCGCCCACACGACCGCGCGCGAGCTCACACCGGTCTGCTCGAGCAGGACCCTGAGTGTGTCGAACATGTGCTGGTCGCGCAGGTTCCATGCGGCCGCCGACCCGCGGTACATCACCCGGTAGTAGCGCTCCGCACTCGCGATGAGCCGGGCGTTGTGCACTGCGTCGGCGAATCGTCGGCCGTCGGCGCTGAGGTAGTCCATGCGACGTAGCATCAGGTCATTCAGCATCGCGAGCACGGCCTGCTCGCACTCGTCGAACGCGCCGGACGGGCCCGATGCCCCGTAGAGCAATGGGTCGTCCTGCCAGGGCGTAAGGCAGGCGTAGCGCTCTCGCGCCAGCGCCGCCGCGGAGGGATCGACGTCGTCGAGGTAGCGCAGCACCGCGTCGATCGAGGCGTTCATCGAGTAGAGGTCGAGGCCGTAGAATGCGACGCGTTCTTCCGACGGCCGGGTCTCGTTGTGCGCACGCAGCCAGTGCACGAACGCCATGACGTCGGTGTTCGCCCACATCCAGCGGGGAAAGCGCTGGAACGGCTTCTCATGCGGGCGCCTGCGCGGTGTGTCGCGCACGTATGCATCGATCTCGGCCGCGTCCGGCCAGTCTGCCTCGACGGCGACGAAGTCGAAGCCCTTCTGCTCGATCAGCGCCTGCGTGATCCGTGCACGCATCCGGTAGAACTCCGATGTCCCGTGGCTCGCTTCACCGATCAGCACGAGCCGCGCGTCGCCGATGCGCACGAGCAGGTGATCGAGTGATGCCGAATCGATGTCGGTGAATGTCTCGGCACCGGCGGCAATACGCTCCGGCAGCGTCTGCGGCACCGCGCGCAGTGAGGCGTTCCCCTCGGCCGGTTGCGGTCGCCGGTTCCCCGGCTCACGCGTCGTGCGCCCTCCCTCGGGGGTCCAGCCGGCAGCACCGATCAGCGGTACGAACGCGACCGCACCGAGGTTCTCCTCGTCGTAGTGGGTGCCATCCGGCGAGCTGCGCACGCGAACCAGGTCCTGTCCCAGTTGCGTTACGCCACGCGGAATCACCAGTCTGCCGCCCGGCGCGAGCTGGTCGAGGAGCGCAGGCGGGATCTGGGCCGGTGCGCCGGCGGCCACGATGATCGCGTCGTACGGCGCATGCTCCCCCCAGCCGAGTGTGCCGTCACGAATCGCTACATGGACGTTGTCGTATCCGAGCGCCCGCAGGCGCTCCCGTGCCTGCCCGGCGAGGAGGGGGTGTCGCTCGACCGTGTAGACCTCGTCCGCAATGCGACTGAGCACGGCAGCGGCGTACCCGGAGCCCGTACCCACCTCGAGCACGCGGTCGCCCGGCTTCACCTCGGCAGCCTCCGTCATCAGCGCGACGACATAGGGCTGCGAGATCGTCTGGCCTTCGGCGATCGGCAGCGCCCGATCGCTGTAGGCTTCCCGGGCAAGCTCGGGGGGCAGGAACAGCTCGCGCGGGACCGTGCGCATCGCGTTGAGGACGTTGGGGTCGGTGACACCGCGGGCCGCGATGTCCCGCTCCACCATCCGGTCACGCTCGCGTTGCCAGTCCATAACCTTCCTCCCGCCTGGACACGCTGCGAGTCGTGTGCCGGAACGACAACGGCGGGTGCACCCATCGAGTGCACCCGCCGCACCATACTGCAGCCGCCGTCGGCTATGAAGTCGTCGCCGCGGTAACGACGACTGCGTGCGTCTCGGCTTCCCCTTCGAGCAGCTCGATCTGGATGGGCAGCTCGGCGCTGAATGTCGCGGTCACACCGTCCGGCGCGATGATCGAGAGCGAGTAGTCATCCGCGGGAAGATCGGGGAACACGGCCTCGTACACGCCGTCCTCGTCCCCGTCGGTGTAGCCGACCGTGATCGTGTCGCCCGCGGCGGAGACCAGCTGCGCATCGAAGTCGCCGAGTGTGATCTGCTCACCGTCCACGACGGGCAGGGACACGGTGTCTGCCAGCTCCAGCGTCGTCGCAACGGAGCCGAGTACTTCGATCGATGTGAGCGTGATCGTCTCCGTCGTCGTCTCGCGCTCGAGCACGGTGGTCACGAGCGGCAGGGCGGGCGAGAAGCTCGCGGCGATCCCGCCGGGCAGCTCGAGGGCGAGGCGGTAGTCGCCGGGCACGAGGCCCTTGAACATGAGCTCGAAGACGCCCTCGTCGTCCGTCGCGCTCAAACGACCCGTGCGGCTGTCGCCACTGCCCACGGGCTCGAGCACCACCGGGAGGTCGACCAGGGACAGGAGCTCGCCCGCGAGCTCGGGCAGCACGACGCCGTCGGCCAGCTGCACACGCACGAGCAGGTTGCCGCCGAACGTCACGTCCGTCGCCCGAATCACCGGATGCATGATCCAGCGTCCCGACTTCCCCGCCTCGTGGCCGAAGCTCTCCTCGACGTCGAAGTCGATCATGACGATCGTTTCTTCCTCGCCGATCTGGAGGTGCTCCGGCAGCTTCACCTTGAGTCCGCTCTGGCCCATGCTCGGCATGTGCAACTGGCCGTCGACGCGCGCACCTGGTGGCAGCGCGTGGTAGTCGGGTGAGGACGCGAAGATGCGGGTGCGGCCATCATCGCCCTCCACCTCGATGTAGCCGCCCGTGATCACGAGGCGCAGCTCGGAGTAATCCCCTGCGGGCAGCTCGATGTCGTCTACGATCGTGGCGACCTCGTTGCGCAGGTCGATGAGGTCGACGGTGTACGGATCGTCGTCGTCGATCAGGTTCACGGACCCGCCGGACCCGTGCAGGTTGATTTCCGAGATCGTGATGACTGCCGAATGGAAATCGCCCGGCGCGTCCGTCAGCAGCAGCGTGAAGCCGTTGCGGGACGAGTCCGGGCCGGGATCGAGGTCGGGGCTGGTCGTGCTGTCCGCGCATGCCGCTGCGCCGAGTACCAGCACGGCGGCCGTCGTCAGTCGGGCCAGGTTGCGTAGCATCCACTTCCTCCTGCTGAGCTCCATGGATGATGCCGCCGTCAGCATCGGGTACGCAGGGATGACGACGGGAGCGGGCGGAAGGTCACATCGGGCTCAGGCGACCTGCCGGATCACGCGACAGGGGTTGCCGGCAGCGAAGACGCCTTCGGGCACATCGCGTGCGACGACGCTCCCGGCGCCGATCACGGAGCGGGAGCCGATCGTGACGCCCGGAAGGATGATTGCGCCGCCGCCGACCCACACGTCGTCGCCGATCGTGACCGGCTTGCCGAACTCCCTGCCTCTGCGCGCCACCGGGTCCCACGGATGCATGGGCGTGTAGATCTGTACGGCCGGGCCGAACAGCGTATGGCTGCCGATCCGCACGGGGCAGACGTCCAGGACCACGCAGTTGAAGTTGAAGAAGACGCGCTCGCCCAGCTCGATGTTCACGCCGTAATCGCAGTAGAACGGCGGCTGCATCCAGACCGTGTCGCCGCCGCGCCCGAACAGCTCGATCAGCAGGCGACGTCGCTCGTCGGTGTCTTTCTCTCGCGTTGCGTTCAGTGCGTGGCAGAGATCGCGCGCCCGTTCCCTGCCGGCGACCAGGTCAGGGTCGTGCGGATCGTAGAGCTCGCCGGCGAGCATCTTTTCGCGTTCGCTTCGCATGGAACCGAGGAGTGATGTGCGGGGGGCAATGTTTCAGCGCTCTGCTCCGGGCGCCGATGCACGAGATGCGCCATGCCGGGGCATCTCCAGTGCTCGGCGCGGATTGACCGGTGGGCGATGCGCAGCCATTCTCCGGCATGATCCAGCGCCTGCCGCTCGTCACGGCCCTCCGCTACGTCCAGCCCCTCCGGGAGGGCGGGTCGCTACCGGCCGTCGTCGATACCGACGACGGCGCCTGGGTCGTCAAGTTCCGCGGGGCAGGGCAGGGACCGAAGGCGCTCGTCGCGGAGCTGATCAGTGCAGGCGTAGCACGAGCGCTCGATCTGCCTGTGCCCGACATCGCGCTCGTCGAGGTCGATCCGCAGTTCGGCGTCAGCGAGCCCGATCCGGAGATCCAGGATCTCCTCCGCGCGAGTCACGGCATCAACGTGGGCGTACGGTACCTGGACGGCGCGTTCAATTTTGCACCGAGCGCTGCGGGCGATCTCCTCGACGCGCGCACGGCCGCCCGCATCGTGTGGATGGACGCCCTGCTCACGAACCCGGACCGCACCCATCGCAACACGAACATCCTCGTGTGGCAGCGGCGCATCTGGCTGATCGACCACGGTGCCGCGCTGTACGCGCACCACGACTGGTCGAGTGTCGACGAAGCACGGACGCGCACGCCCTTCCCGCTGATCCGGGATCATGTGCTGCTGACGGTCGCCGATGACGTGGCGACCGTCGATGACGAGAGCGCATCACGGCTGACTGTGGACGTGCTCAGCGATATCATGAGCACGGTTCCGGACGAGCTGCTGCTGGGAGCACCCGGGGAGCTGGAGTTCGCCTCCGGCGACGAGGCCCGCACACGCTACGTCGCATACCTGACCACGCGCCTCGCCGGGCCACGCGTATTCGTGCAGGAGGCGTCGAGGGCGCGGGAGCGCGCGCTGGCGGAACCGCCCCGCAAGCTGAAGGCACGTCGATGAGCACAGGGGCCGGCGCACGCTGCGCGACGTCCTGGAGTACGCCATGAGCGTGCACGTGGAAGCGGCTCCCGAACAGGGCACGCGTGTCGCATACCATTTCGCGGTGCTGCGCGTCGTGCCGCACGTGCGCACGGGCGAGTTCGTCAACGTCGGTGTGGTGCTGCATGCCCGCACGGCCGAGTACCTCGGCATCCGCGTGATCACCGACGAGGCGCGGCTGCGCGAGCTCGCGCCCGACGTCGACATCGAGCTGCTCGCCCGGTACCTGCGCTGCTACGAGGGGATCGTCCGTGGCGACCCGGAGGCGGGCGCCATCGCGCTGCTGCCAACGTCCGAGCGCTTCCACTGGATGACCGCGCCGCGCTCCGACGTGCTGCAGCCGTCGCCTGTGCACAGCGGGCTGACCGAGGATCCCGAGGCCACGCTCGACGACCTGTTCCGCGAGTTCGTCGACCGCGGCTGAGATCCGCGAAGCTGTCCGACCACGACACGATGGCCGCCTCGTGCCAGCGCGGTACGAAAGGTGAAACAGGATCCTCCATGCGACTGGCCGATTTCATACGCTCCAACCGCGAGCACATCCTCGCCGAATGGGAGGAGTTCGCCCGCAGCTGCAGCCCCGCCAGCATCACGATGGATGTGACCGCGCTGCGGGACCACGCCAGCGCGATGCTCGGCGCATTCGCGGACGACCTCGTCACACCACAGAACAGGGCGCAGCAGCTCGCGAAGTCGCTGGGCCAACAGATGATGGCGGGGAACCAGTCTGCCGCGACGAAGCACGGCGCCGGTCGCGCGGAGAGCGGGTTCGACATCCGGCAGATGGTCGCGGAGTACAGGGCGCTGCGCGCGAGCGTGCTTCGCCTGTGGACGGAGGCGAAGGGGCGGCTGGATCACGATGACGTCGAGGACCTGATACGATTCAACGAAGCCGTGGACCAGGCGCTCGCGGAGTCGGTGGAAGCGTTCGACGCCAATGTCGAGCAGTCGAAGGAGATCTTCATCGGCATGCTCGGCCACGACATGCGAACGCCGCTCGGCGCGATCATGACCTCCGGCATCTATCTCCTCGAGAACGCGGGCCTCGATCAGCCGTATCGCGACCTGGCAGCGCGGATCGTGGAGGCCGCGCGCCGAACGACCGGCATGGTAGGTGACCTGCTCGACTTCACACGAAGCCGCCTAGGGGGCGGAATCCCTGTCCTGCGCGAGCCGATGGACATCGGTGAGCTCGCGCGGGAGGTCGCCGACGAGGTTGCAATGCCGAATCCCGACGCCATCATCGACGTCGATCTTCGCGGAGACCTGAGCGGTGAGTGGGATCGTGCCCGCCTGCGACAGGCGCTCACCAACCTGATCGGCAATGCGGTGCAGCACGGCACGCCGGGCACACCGGTCACCGTCACCGCGCGGGGGGAGGGAGACAGCGTGTCCGTATCGGTGCACAACGATGGCGTCGCGATTCCCGCCGATCAGCTGGACGGCATCTTCAATCCCCTGAAGGAGCGTCGCTCACCCTCACACCGCTCCACGCCAAGGGCGCCAACGGACAGCCTCGGGCTGGGTCTCTACATAGCGGAGCGGATCGTGAGCGCACACGGCGGCCACATCGAGGTCGACTCCGGCGCGGATTCCGGAACCACCTTCACGATCCAGCTCCCGCGCCGCGAGCCCGCCCCGCAAGACTGAAGTACGGGACGGCATTGGACTCTTTCAGATTCGTGCGCGTTCGCCGAATGGCCCTGCCGGGCCGTCCACGTGCGTCCCATATTCAGGCATGTGCTATCATGCGACGTCCCGGATCCCCGTCAGCGGGCATCAGGACCGCGACGACGGCCACCTTCACACCCGGCGCCTCCACGCCTCCGAGCTGATCCGCGTCAGCGACACACTGTGTACCGCCGAGCGCAACCTGGCCTGGGGCACGACCGAGGTCGCGCGCGCGACGCAGGTCGTGCTCGTGCGTCGCGGTGTCTTCGCCTACCGGACGCCGCGCGGCGCGTCGCTCGCCGACGCGACGTCGGCAATGCTGCTCAACGCGGGCGAGGAGTACGAGGTACGGCATCCGCTCGCGGGCGGTGATCACTGCACGGCGATCAGCTTCGACGAGGCCACGGTCGAAGACGCGTTGCGTCTCGATGGGGTTGCGTCCGGCAGCGGTCGCTCCGCCGGCGGTCGTACGCGCGCTGCGGGGCCGTTCACCCAGCCGGCTGCTCCCGTGCCCGTCCAGGCGATGGTGAGGCACGGAGCGCTGCTTCGTGTTCTGTCAGCGCGGGCAGCCGCGCCGGGTGTGCGCTCCTCGCACGTGTCGGACGTGAACGCGACGCTGGGTGCTGCGAGTGCCACCGGATCAGGTGACGCAGGCGACACACTCCAGGCCGACGAAGTCGCACTCGCGCTGCTGGGCTCGATCGTGCGCGGGGGCGGTCCCGCACGCGGGTCCGTGGTGGCGCGTCGCGCACGGACCGAGCGGCGCTGGAACGAGGCTATCGAGGGCATCCGTGTCTACCTCGCCGAGGATCCGTCGCGCAACGACTCGCTGCCGCAGCTCGCGCGGCTGGTGCACGTCTCACCCTACCACCTCGCGCGCGTGTTCCGGGCACAGACCGGGATGTCGATCCATGCGTATCGCACGCGGCTGCGTATCGCATCTGCACTCGAGCTGCTCACAGCGCGCGACGATGACCTCACGAAGATCGGGCTCGCACTCGGTTTCGCGAGCCACAGCCACTTCACGAGCCGCTTCAGTGCGCTGACCGGGATGAGCCCGACCGCGTGGCGCGAGCTGCGGCGACTTCCGGTCACGGGGGCACTGGTCAACTAGCTGGAGTCGCGTTCCGCAGGAATCCGCAAGCATCCCGCAGGACTTTGAAAGCCGCATGGAGGCGTGCGCTCCACGCGGTGGTGCCGCCGACGTCGCGCTGAGACGCCATTCATATTCGGGCGTGGGCGCTAACACGAGCCTCCTGGCAGTGACCACGTTCCAGCGCCCACGCCCGAAGCTCCATCCGCCGAAGCGTCGCGGACCTGACGCTGCCTCCTTCACCCGGGCTCGACTGGTTGACCCGCCCTCCGCTTCCCCCGAGCTTCATCCAGGTCGACCGATTGTCTGGCAGGCCCGTACGCTCGGGATCGTGCCTCCGGTACGCCGGAGGAACGGCCGCACGTCTTCAGTACCTGAACAAGCGAGCAGCTGATCTCCCCGATGCAGGACCGGCGCACCTTCCTCCACTGGGACCGCCACGCGCTTCCCGCCGCCGTAACCGTTCTGTCCGATGGTTACACGCACGCCGGCAGCCTGGACCTCGGCGACGCGTTGATCGCGCTTCCCGGCGCCCGTGCCGCCCGTCGTCTGAAGGAGCTGCTCGTCGAGGAGGCCGACCGCCGTGGGCTCCGGCTCGTGCCGCCCCGGATCGCCACGCTCGGCTCGCTGCCGGAATACCTGTATGCGCCGACCGCGCCACTTCTGGACGAGGGCACCAGCATCCGCCTCTGGCTCCAGCAGCTCAGGACCGCACCGCGCGAGGACCTCGACCTCCTCTTCCCGCACGCGCCGCATGACGCCGACGTCCGCGGCTGGCTCCACCTCGCGCGGACCGTCGGCGGGCTGCACGAGACCGTCGGCGCGGCGGGTCGCACCTTCGCCGACGTCGCGGAACGCTGCGACGCGTCGCTGCTCTACGACGACACGAACCGCTGGCGCGCGCTCGCCCGCCTGCAGGAAGGGTATGCAGCGGGCACCGAGCGCCTCGAGCGCGCCGACCGCGATCTCGAGCGCATCCGGGCCGTCGCGCGCAACGCCGTCACGTGCGACCAGGACCTGTGGATGATCGACATCGCCGAGATGCCACAGATCCTCCGCAGCATGGTTCGGCTTCTGCTCCGCGCACGCCCGGACACCGTTCGAATTCTCGTGCACGCGCCGGAATCCGAGGCCGACCGCTTTGACGAGCTCGGCTGCGTCATCCCGCGCGCGTGGATCCACGCTGATATCCCGCTGCGTGACGAGCAGCTCTCGGTCGTCGGTCATCCGTCGAATCAGGCGACCGAGGTCGCGCGCCACCTCGCCGGGCTCAGCGGCGAGCTCGCAGCGGACGAGATCGTCATCGGCGTACCCGACAGAGAGGTCGTACCCTACATCGAGCAGAACCTGGCGGCGTCGGACGTCAAGGTGCGTGATGCCGCCGGCACGCCGGTATCGCGCACGTCCGCGTACCGGCTGCTCCACGCGATCGCGGACGTCGTCCAGGACTGGTCGTTCGAGGCCGTCGCGGCACTGGCGCGCCACCCGGCGCTCGGCGACTGGCTGCGCCGGCGACGCTGGGATGTCGAACATCGTGGTGCGGCAGCGTTCCGCGAGCTGGACGGCTGGCTCATCCAGCTCGACGAGTTCCTGGCGGAGCGGCTGCCGGTCTCGCTCGAGCACGATCTGCCCGGCGCAGAGGGGCGCGGCCGCACGGTCGTGGAAGCGCTGCGCGTCGGGCTGATGGGGGAGACACTGCTCGGGAGGCTGAAAGGACGGCGCGCGCTGCGCGACTGGATGCCGGTGATCCTCGAGCTGCTTCTCGAGATCTACGGCGATCGCGCGTTCAGCCGCGACGTGCCCGAGGAGCGGAGGCTGCTCGGAGCCGCGGAGGCGCTCCGTGAGGCTGCACTCCAGCACCTCCATGTTGCGGCGGAGCTCGACGTCGAATGCGACGCAGCAGCCGCGATCCGCATCCTCCTCGACGACGTGCGTGGTGCAACGCTGCCGCCGGAGGCCGACGACGCCGCCATCGAGATGCTCGGCTGGCTCGAGCTCCACCTCGATGACGCACCCGTGGCGGTGCTCACGGGGATGAACGAGCCGTTCGTGCCCGAAGCGATCAACGCGGACGCGTTCCTGCCCAACTCGCTGCGCTCCCGACTCGGCGTCATCGACAACGACACGCGCCATGCGCGCGACGCCTATCACCTCACCGCGATGCTGCACTCTCGCCGGGTGCACGCAATCGCGGGACGTCGCACGATGCTCGGTGATCCGCTGCGGCCGAGCCGCCTGGTGCTCGCTGCGTCCGGTGACACGCTCGCACGCAGGATCCGCACGTTCCTGGATGAACACGCAGATCGCCCCACGGTGACGGCAGTCACGTCACGGTCGACGCCATCCGCGTTCGTACTGCCACCGCAGAAGACCATCACGCTCGACCCCGTTCCCGACACGTTCCGCGTCACCGATTTCCGCAGCATCCTCGCCGACCCGTACCTGTGGGCGCTCGAGCGGGTGATGGGCGGCGAAGGCGTGGATGACAGCGCGCGCGAGATGGACCCGCTGCGCTTCGGCAGCGTCGCGCACAAGGTGCTCGAGATGTTCGGCAGGTCCGAAGCAGCGGCGTGGGACGATGCCGAGCGCATCGCCGCCTGGCTCGAGCAGGCGCTCGACGCGTATGTCGGTGCGGTCCTCGGGCGGACGCTGCCGGCGGTTGCCTTGCAGGTCGAGCAGCTCCGGCTCCGGCTCCGGTCGTTTGCGCGCTGTCAGGCCGCGTGGGTCCGCAAGGGATGGCGGACGGTCGGCATCGAGTGCGGAACACCGGAGGGCGGCGCGCCGTTCGACGTCGACGGTGCGATTGTGCGGCTGAACGGTCGCATCGATCGCATCGACTACCACGAGGGGCGCAACGAGTGGGCGCTCTTCGACTACAAGACGTCCGAACGGGCCGCTCCGCCGGAGGACGCGCACCGCACGCGCAGGGGAGAGTGGACCGACCTGCAGCTGCCGCTCTACCACGCGATCCTGCCGCACGTCGTGGACGGCATGGGGCGTCGCATCGTGGAGGACGCGGATGCCGTCGTCAGCACCGGTTACATCACGCTTTGCGGTGACCCGAACGAGATCGAGTTCCGGCTCGCCGAGTGGACGCCCGAGGATCTCGCCGATGCGCTGGAGGCGGCGCGCGCGGCGGTCCGCATCGTCCGCGAGAACGCATTCAGCTTCGTCGGCGTGAGCGATGACTGGCTGAGCGACGACCTGGCCGAGCTGCTGGGGACCGGCCGCCTCGTCCTCGAGGACGAGGAGCTGAAGGACGAGGTGGTGCTGTGAACACGGCCCAGCACAGCCTCTTCGATGCACTCGAGCCTGCGGTGCCGCGCGATCTCATCCTCGCATCGGCCGGCTCGGGCAAGACGTTCCGCATCTCATCGGACATCATCGCGCTCCTGGCGCGCGATGAGGCGCCGGACGAGATCTTCGCTTCGACCTTCACGCGCAAGGCCGCGGGCGAGATCCTGGATCGCGTGCTGATCCGACTCGCGAAGGCGGCGCTCGATGCCGGCGAGGCGCGCGAGCTTGCGGTGCACGCGCGCGTGGACGCGGTGACGTGCACGCCCGAGTTCTGGCGTACCGTACTCGATAGGTCGGTGCGTCGATTGCACCGGATGAATATCGGTACGCTGGACTCGTTCTTTCTCCGCACGGTGACCAGCTTCTCGGCCGAGCTGGGTATGCCGACGGTCTGGCGCATCGCCGACCAGCCGACGGCGAAGCGTCTGCGTTCGCTCGCACTGCAGGACGTGCTGAATCGCACTGACAGGACCGTCCTGATCGAGCTCATCCGCGGCATGATGCCGCGAGCAGCGACGCGCTCCCTGCACGAGGCGCTGCTCCGCAAGGTCGACACCCTGGTCAAGGTTCACTACGCTCTCGACCCGACGATCGACGGACACTGGTCAGCGTTTGACGCGCTCGCCGCCAACAGCGATCCGGCGACGCTCGAGGCGGAGCGCCTGCGGCTCGCCGCGCTGTTCGCGCAGCAGGAGGCGCCGCTCACGAAGTCGGGCACCCCGCGCAGGCACTGGGTGAATGCGCTGGCCGAGATCGCTGCGGCGCTCCAGGCCGGCGACTGGCGCACCTTCATGGCGTCGAAGCTGGTCGAGCGTGCGCGCACCGGAGACGTCTATGATTCCCACGCCGTCCCGCTCGACCTCGAGCGCGTCATCGACCAGGCGATCGCGGTCGCCCGGGCCGAAGTCGCGCTGATACTGAAACGTCGGTCGCACGCACTCGGCGATTTCGCGCGCCGCTACACCGCGGCGCTGGAGCGGCGCCGTGCCGAGCTCGGCGCCTACGAGTTCGACGACATCACGCGCGTGCTCGGCGGTCCCGATCCACTGGGCAGCCGCGAGGACATGTACTACCGGCTCGACGCGCGCGCGAAGCACCTGCTGCTCGACGAGTTCCAGGACACGTCCATCCCGCAATGGGAAGCGCTCCACCCCCTCGCCGATGAGCTGCTGTCCGGACACCTCGGCGAGCGCGCCGGCGTGATCGTCGCCGACCCCAAGCAGTCGATCTACGGCTGGCGCGGCGGCACCCCTGACCTCGTGCGCCAGATCGGCGAGAGCTATGCGCTCGGCCGCGGCGAGCTGACGAAGAGCTGGCGCTCGAGTCGTGTCGTGCTCGATTTCGTGAACGACCTGTACACGCGCATCGGCGATGACGGTGCGTGGGGCGACGGCAGCCAGCAGGAGCTCGACGAGCGCCACGCCATCGTCGCACGCGACTGGCTGCGGGAGTTCACGCCGCATACGCCAGCAAAGGAGCTGGCCGGCCACGTGCTCGTGAAGGTCGGCCCGCGCGACGAGGGGTCGGGAGAGGCGCGGCCGAGGCTGAGCGCGTATGCGGCACGCCACGTCGCGCAGCTGCATGCGCGCATGCCGGACTTCACGATCGGCGTGCTGACGCGGACGAATGCGGCCGTCGCCCGCATGATGCTGAACCTGAAAGCGGAGGGTGTGCACGCGAGCGAAGAGGGCGGCAACCCGCTCACCGACGCGGCGAGTGTAACAGCCGTGCTGGCGCTGCTCCGGGCGTGCGACAACCCGGGCAACATGATCGCGCGTTACCACGTCGCGAACACACCGCTCGGCGCAGCGATCGGGTACACCGACCACCGCGACGAGGCGGCCACGCTGGCGCTCTCAGCGGAATGGCGGCGCCGCCTCCTCGAGGATGGCTACGGCGCGACGATCACGGACCTGGCGAAGAAGATCGACCATGCGTGCGACGCGCGTGAGCGACGTCGCCTGACACAGCTCATCGAGCTGGCGTTCCGGTTCGAGGACGGCGCGACGCTGCGGCCATCGGACTTCGTGCACTTCGTGCGCAACGAGCGCGTCGAGGATCCGGTCGCTGCGAACGTGCGCGTCATGACCGTGCATCAGGCCAAGGGTCTCGAGTTCGACATCGTCGTGCTGCCGGAGCTGGACGCGCCACTCGTTCGCGCCACGTACCAGGAGATAATCGCGTACAGGCCACACCCCGGGGCACGCGTAACGCGCGCGTTCCCATACGTGCACATCGGCCTGCGCTCACTCTTCAGCGACCTGCCCGAGCTGCAGGAGGCCCACGATCAGCTCTTCCGCAACGAGCTGCGGGATGGCCTCAGCATCCTGTACGTCGCCCTCACACGGGCGCGGCATGCGCTGCATGTGATCGTCAAGCCGAACCAGGGGAGGGGGCGCTCCGGCGCGCGCGTGATCCTCCGCACACTCGCGCCCGGTCACACGACGTTCGAGGAAGGCGCTGTCGTGATCGAGCGCGGCGATCCGCAGTGGTACGAGACGGAGCGGAGGCGGCGCGCTCAGGAGACAGCGGCACATCGGGAGCAGACACAGGACGGCGACGCCCCGACCGATGCGCACCCTCGCATCACCCTCCGCGCGCCCGGCGTGCGGCGCCGCGCTCTGCCTCGCCGCAGCCCATCACAGCTCGAGGGCCACGGCCGGGTCGACCTGCGCATGCTGCTCCGGCTCTCCGATGCGGTGAGCCGCGGGTCCGTCGTACACCGGTGGTTCGAGGAGATCGGCTGGCTCGAGGACGGAGTGCCGGGCGACGAGGAGCTCCTCGCGCTCACCCGCGAGGTCGCGAGCGGCCTGACCGACGAGGATGCGACGGCGCTGCTGAGATCCTTCCGGCAGTGGCTTGCATTGCCGAAACTCGCGCGCCTGCTGCAACGTTCCGGGTGGCCGGCGGGCTCTGAAGTGGCACACGAGGTCCCGTTCCTCGCGCGCGAGGGCGACACCATCGTCGAGGGCTACATCGACCGCCTCGTGCTGACACGGACGAACGGACGCGTCACGTCGGCTGCGCTCATCGACTTCAAGACCGACGCCGTGTCGAGTCGGACCGAGGTCGAGGAGCGGAGGACGCATTACAAACCGCAGGTCGACGCGTACCGGCGTGCGGTGTGTCGGATGTATGGACTCGAGCTGGTGGACGTCCAGGCATGGCTCGTGTTCCTGGAGGCCGGTGCGGTAGTGGAAGTCCCGTGGAAGAGCGACGAAGCGTGAACGGAAGGCAGGGGAGCATGCGAGCGAAGGTTCGTTGGGTAGTGGCAGCGGCTGCCGTCGCTGCACTGCATGGAACCACCGCAGGCGACGCGCTCGCGCAGGCGCCGGCGAGCGGGTTCTCGTTCCGGCACGAAGCCACGATCCAGGCGCCACGGGCGGACGTGTTCCGCGCACTGGTCGAGCAGGTCGGCTCCTGGTGGGATTCCGAGCACACCTACACCGGCGACGCGAGCAACATGTCGATCGATGCGCGACCGGGAGGGTGCTTCTGCGAGATGTTTCCGGGCGGAGGCGGCGTCGAGCACATGCGCGTCGTCTATGTCATGCCGAACCAGGTGCTGCGCCTGTTCGGCGGCCTCGGGCCCCTGCAGGAGCATGGCGTCGCCGGCAGCATGACGTGGACGCTGACTGACTCCGGCGACGCCACACACGTGGACCTCGTCTATTCGATCGGCGGCTACACTGACGTGGGCTTCGAGGCGTTCGCGCCACCGGTCACCGCCGTGATCGGGCACCAGCTGCGCCGCCTGAAGGCGTATGTCGAGACGGGCGAGCCGGGCGGCCCCTGACTCACCCGGCCAGCCGCTGGGCCAGACGACGATCCAGTGACAACGCCCCGCTGCCGCGCACGACCAGCGCGGCAGCAAGCCCCGCCGCCAGCAGGTGATACTCGAACCCCTCGCCTGCCTGATTGCCGAACCAGTTCATGAAGAAGCCATTGGGCACGTGCTGTGTCAGCGCGGCGCCCACCATGACGACGCCGATGCCCAGCGCGGCCACGCGACCGAGTACGCCCACCGCAAGCGCCAGCGGCCCGAAGAACTCGATCACGATCACCAGGACCGCGATCACCACGGGCAGGCCGTACTCCACCGTCAGGTGACCCATCGTACCACTGAAGCCCGGCCCACCGAACCAGCCGAGCAGCTTCTGTGCGCCATGCGGGAACATGACGAGCGCGAGTGTCGCGCGGAGAACGAGCGCGACGCGGTCGTCACCCGTACGCAGCAACGCGTACAGCACGCCGTTCGTCGTGCGCCCGCTCTCCTCCACCACACGTCCCAACCCGTTCCCCGCGACCCTCGTGCTCATACGCAATCTCCTTCCAGTATATGACAAGACAACTGTTGACCAATCAACTATCATCCTGATAAGATGGCGGCGGTCACCGGACCTCGATTACGCCGCCTGCGCCTGGATCCGCTCCAGGTAGCCGATCAGCTCCCGCATCTCCCTCTCGTCGAGCGGCGCCAGCAGCGCCTCGTCCGCACGGTCCACCGCCTCGTCCAGCCCCGCGAGCAGCTCCAGCCCCACGGGGGTGATCGTGCAGAGGACCTGCCGGCGGTCGTCCTGACAGCGCTCGCGACGGACGAGGCCCTTCGCCTCGAGCCGGTCCAGCAGCCGCGTGATCCCCGGCGTCCTGTCCATCATCCGCTCGGCGATGTCCATCGTGGGCAGCGGATCGGGCCGCGCGCCGCGCAGGATGCGCAGCACGTTGTACTGCTGCATCGTCAGCCCGTGCGGCTCGAGAACCTGCGTCAGTGCGCGCCGCAGCGCATCGGCCGTGCGGAACACGGCAACCAGCGCCTGCTGGTAGAGCGGGATGGACCGCGTGCGGCTGGTGGTGACAGTGCTCATGGATCCACGGTAAAACCATATATTTGACGTGTCAAGTATCTCCCGGGATCGCTCGGCTCGCCGGTTCACGCCGGCAGCGCCCGGCTCAACGCTTCGATCTGTCCCTGACACCCGTAGCGGCCCTATGTTCGATCAGGCATCCCGAAGCACCGCTTCAGTCCTTCGATCATGAGAAAGCCGATGCGCCTTCTACCCGTCTGCGCGGGAGTCCTCCTGGTCGGCACGCCGGTCGCCGCCCAGATGCCGTCCACCGACATCTTCGTTGCCGATCTCCGCGTCGAGGGGCAGGCGATCGAGCTGGGCACACCGCGGAATGCGACCGATCGGCCCGGCTATGACAACCAGCCCTGGTTCCTGCGTGACGGCAGCGGCTTTCTCTACAACTCCGACATGGGCGGGCAGACCGACATTTTCCGATTCGACCTCGAGCGCTGGGCATCGACGCGCGTAACGCGGACGCCGGAGAACGAGTTCAGCCCCTCGCTCACGACGGATGGCGAGATGCTGGTCGTGCGCTGGCCTGCCGACATGTCGACGGGCGCACTCTGGCGGTACTCGGGGAGGGGGGATCCGATCGGCGAGCATCCGTTGAGCGTCGAGCGCGTCGGGTACTACGCTGTCGTGCCGGAGGTGGGGATCGCGTACTTCGTGAACGACTCCGTGCGGACGTTCAGGGTGAGGCGCATGAACGGCGAGGCTTACACGGTGCTCACGGGACTGTCCGGCTCAGCGCCCCAGCACATCCCCGGCACGGTCGCGGTGAGCTTCATGATGCCCCTCGACGACGGCCGCGTCTGGATCCATTGCCTCGACCTCGAATCCGGCGACATCACCCCGATCGTGCCCGCGGCGGGAGAGGCGCTCAGTTACGCGTGGCTGGAGGGCGGCGTGCTGCTCATGCCGGATGGCAACGCCGTGTTCGCGTTCGATCCGCAACGCGACGCCGGGTGGCGCGAGGTCGCTCGCTTTACCGACCCGGCGCTCGCGAAGATCGTCCGTATCGCGGTCAGTGCAGCGGGCGACCGCGTTGCGCTGGTAGCGGAACAGGCGCGCTGAACGCAGCGGTCCGCTGCGCATGAACGCGCTCCTGGCCGGCGTTGGCCGTACGGGCGGCCGGCCATCCCGAGCGCGCCTACATCGAGCTGGCGCCCACCACCGGCGGATTCATCTTCATCTCGGCCGCGCACGGCAGGTTGCGCAGCGCGCTGTCCAGCCCGCGCATGCTGATCACGAATGTGCGCGTCTCGTTGTCGTAGGGGTCCACGGCGCGGACCACGACACGGTGTGCCCTGCGGGCCCGCTCCGTGAATTCCGCAACCCTGTCCATCCTCAGATACGCCATCTCGTTGCCGCTCAGCAGGGTCCAGTACTCCTGGGGCCCCGGCTCGTCGTGGTCGAAGCGGTACTGTACGAGGATGTCGTTGTCTTCGTCCCCGGCATAGTACGTTCCGATGACGAGAATGACGTTCAGGCCGTCCTCCATGCACTTCCAGCCCAGCCCACCGGCTTCGTTGTCCGCGATCGAGAGGATGAACGAGTTGTTCGCGTCCGTCAGCGCGTCGTGCGCGATGCTGACGCTGAAATCCCCCTCCTCGAACTCGCGCTCGATTACGCTCGCCTGCGCATGGAGCGCGGACGGCATGATGACCCACGCAGCCGCAATGAGAGCAGCCTGCATCGAACGCATCCGTCCCTCCTTGTCGAGCATCATCGCTCCACGGAGCAGCTTCGCTCCTTCGAGTTTCAATGGCAGGTGGCCCGCTCGTCGCGTCTCGACCGTATCGTTCTGCGGTTTCGGCCGAGACGGCTACAATGTGCGCGGCAACGGAAATCAGGTGCGACCTGGCATGTCGTACTCGCGATCTCCAAGCAATGGCCGGTCAAGCAGATAGCCATTCGCCGCCGGATCCGGTGCCGCGTGCACCGCCCTGAATGCCGCAGGTACGGTGCCGCGCGCATGTGGAATTGCGGCCGAGGCGCGCCGCCGGCTGTACCGACGGCGCGCAAGCATGTCATGGGGTACTCAGGGCCAGAGCCAGCCGAAGACGCCTGCGGTGAGAAGTGCGTAGACGAGTGCGTCGAACACGTTCTTGAACGTTGTGCTCCACTTGCGTCCGGTCCAGATCGACTCCTGCACCTGTCCCAGAGCATACGCAGCGAATGCAGTCGTGCCGGCGAAGCGGAAGGCGTCCAGGTAATCCGCACCCGGGCCGAGTGCGCGTCCCGCGACGTATGCGGCGAAGATGCTCACGATCACGGTCAGGACGAACCACTGCATCAGGTTCTTGCCCATGGCGGGCTCACCGGGAGGGTGGACGGTCATGAGCACGACGGGACCTTCGCGGTACTTCTGCAGGAACTCGGGATCCTTCATTGACGACATTCCGTCGCCGCGCGGCACCATGTAGTCGCCGGGCGGCACGCTGCGCAGGGCCGTCCGTGCCGCTTCCTCGTCGGGCAGCTTCGACCAGTCGTTCATGTGGAGCGGCAGGAGCATGTGGAGGAGCGCGCTCGCAATGAACACGACCAGGGCCGAGACCAGGATGGGAAGCCAGAGTGCCATCAGGGACACCATGCGTGCCTCCGTGCTTGGGGAAGGTCAGCCTGCTGTTACGACGCTGCGCTGCGTGCTCGGTTCGACTGTCATGCGGGGATGCGCACACGATGTCGTGTCAGTGCGCGAAAGGAAAGAGTCGTGTTGCGGGCGGCTAACGCCGTTGCTCCACCAGCCATTCCGCGAACGCGCGATCGCTCGGTGCAAGCGGCAGCTCGAGCAGCCCGGTACGCTCGACCCAGCGGATGTCCTCGTGCTCGAGCGGCTGCGGCTCACCGCTGCACTCGACGTGCACGAAGCGGATCAGGAAGGGCGAGCCCGCGTCGTGTTGCTCGAATAGGACGTCGCCGATGCCGGTCACGCGCATGCCGAGCTCTTCGGCCAGCTCCCGCTCGGCCGCAGCCAGCAGCGATTCGCCCGGCTCGAGCTTGCCACCCGGGAACTCCCAAAGGCCGCCATGCCGCTTGTGGCGTGGTCGCTGGCAGACCAGGAACCGGCCCGCCCGCTCGATGACGGCGGCAAGCACCGGGATGTCCGGGTCGCGGATTTCACGGGGTGCTGCTGACACGCGCGTCCATGCTGGTGGCAGGGGAAACGGCACACGGCCGTTGACTGTGTCGGATCTTCCGGCCCGCGCGGAGGATCGCGTCCTCCGGGCGGGCGCCCCAGAATAGGACGAGCCCCGGGGCGTGGCCAGCGTCGATTCCTGGCCCGCCCGGTCGTCTTCAGATGGACGATGGCAGCACACGACCAACGCGGCCCCCGTCCACGGCCGCTACTCCGGAGGTTGATCCATGCCGAAGTACCTGTTGATCGCGCGTGACGGCGAGGAGTGGGAGACGTTCGCGGCACAGGCTACGCCTGCGGACATCGAGGCGTGCATCGGTCGCTACATCGAGTGGAGCGAGCGCCTGCGCAGCCAGGGCAAGCTGATTACGAGCGAGAAGCTGAAGGAAGGCGAGGGCCGCGTGGTTCGCGCAGAGCGCGGTGCGGTGCGGGTGACGGACGGACCGCACGTCGCCAGCAAGGAGGTGATCGGTGGCTTCTGGCTGTTCGAGGCCGACAGCTACGACGATGGCGTAGAGCTCATCCGCGACCACCCACACCTCGAGTGGGGCACACTCGAGCTGCGGCAGATCGAGGAGTTTTGAACGACCGGGCCACGGACCACCTGTTCCGGCACGCGACGGCACAGGTGGTCGCGGCGCTCACGCGTGAGCTTGGCGCCCATCGCATCGACCTCGCCGAGGAAGCCACGCAGGACGCTGCGCTGAAGGCGCTCGACGTCTGGCGCTTTCAGGGTGTGCCATCGAACCCACGCGGCTGGCTCTACCGCGTCGCACGCAACCGTGCACTCGATGTGCTGCGGCGCGAGGCGAACTACGAGAGCAAGCTCGCGCAGCACGTAGAAGAGCACGCCACACCGGCGGCCCGGCGTCGCGGCGAGTCCCGGGACGCGCCCCCGCACATGCGACGCTGGACGCCGCCGGCCGTCGGTGAGGTCCCCTTCGACGACGCCGAGCTTGCGCTCATCTTCCTTTGCTGTCACCCGCGTCTTTCGCCGGACGCGCGCATTGCACTCACGCTTCGCCTCGCCGGCGGGTTCAGTGTCGACGAGATCGCGGCCGCCTTCCTCGCCGAGCCCGCGACGATCGCGCAGCGCATCGTACGCGCGAAGCGTACGCTTGCGGCCGTGGACGACCGCGTCGAGCTCACGGACCCGACGGACACTGCCGGCCGGCTCGACAGCGTGCTCGAGGCCCTCTACCTGCTCTTCAACGAGGGCTACGACGCACACTCGGGCGCACAGCTCGTGAGAACAGAGCTCTGCAATGAGGCGATCCGCATGATGAGACTGATCGCGAACGATCCACGTACCGCGCTTCCGCATGCGCATGCACTGCTCGCGCTGATGCTGTTCCAGGCGAGTCGCCTGCCGGCGCGTGTGGATGAGGAGGGGGAGCTCGTGCTGCTCGCGGATCAGGACCGGAGCCGCTGGGATCGGGCACTCATTGCCGAGGCCTTCCACCACTTCGACCTGTCCACCACGGGCGAGCGACTCACGTCGTGGCACGTGCAGGCGGCAATCGCGACGGCGTACGCGAAGGCAGCGACGTGGGACGCGATCGACTGGAAGCTGGTGCTCATGCTCTACGACCAGCTATACGAAGTCGAGCCTACACCCGTGGTCGCGCTGAACCGCGCGATCGCGCTCGCGCACGTGGAGGGACCGAAGGCAGGGCTGGAGGCCGCGCTGCCCCTGCTCGAGCATCCCGCAATGCGGCGCTACTTCCTGCTGCCCGCGACGCTCGCGGCATTCGCGCAGCAGCTCGGCGCGGCCGAGACGGCGACGTCGTACTACCGGATGGCGCTGCGCCTCCCCTGCAACGACGTGGAGCGCCGGTTCCTCGAGAAGCGCCTGCAGGCCGTCAGCCCGGGCACTCCGCTCCGCGACATTCCGGTCGCCGACATTCTGCCGTAGGCGGTTGATTCACGGCGCATTGCAGCCTCACACCCAGCGCGCCTGGATCGCGTCGAGCGCGGCGCTCCCCGGGCACAGCTCCTCGAACGGCAGCGCGTTGAGCGGGGTGTCCACCGTCTCGAGGATGTCGTGCATGTCCGGCTGTCCCGTATCCACGTAGAGCAGTCCGGTCGGCACCTCACCGGCGGCCTGGCGCGCCTGGATGTAGGACCACGCCGCGTCGCGGTCCGTCGGGTCGTAGCCGTCCGCGACCCGTCGCAGCCGGAGCATGCTCCCGTCGTGCAGCGTGACGTGCGCGACGTCGCCCATGGTGTAGCTCGACGTGATCTCCTCCGCGGGCGGTACGAAATCCGCGCTCACGATCTCGACGTCCCGCTCGCGCGTCGCGCGATAGCTGCGGGTCGACCCTTCGTGGTCGTTGAAGGTGACACAGGGCGAGATGACGTCGATCAGGGCGAACCCCTTGTGCGCGATGCCCGCCTCCAGCAGCGGCACGAGCTGCGCCTTGTCCCCCGAGAACGAGCGCGCGACGAACGTCGCGCCGAGCGAGATCGCGAGCAATACCGGATCGATCGGTGCCTGTCGATTCGCCTCCCCCTTCTTCGTCCGGGAGCCGATCTCCGCGGACGCACTGAACTGCCCCTTGGTCAAGCCATAGACGCCGTTGTTCTCGAGTACGTACAGCATGTCGACGTTGCGACGGATCGCGTGGCAGAGCTGACCCAGCCCGATCGAGAGCGAGTCGCCGTCGCCGGAGACGCCGATGCAGGTGAGGGTGCGGTTGGCCGCGGCGGCACCGGACGCAATCGCGGGCATCCTGCCGTGCACGGCGTTGAAGCCGTGGGCGCCGCCGAGGAAGTACGTCGGCGTCTTGGCGGAGCAGCCGATGCCGCTCAGCTTGGCGACGCGGTGCGGCGGAACCTCGAGCCGCCAGAATGCTTCGATGATCGCGGCTGTCACCGAGTCGTGGCCGCAGCCGGCACAGAGGGTCGACATCGCGCCCTCGTAGTCGCGCCGCGTGAGCCCCAGCGCGTTCTTCGGCAGCGACGGGTGATGGACGCGCGGCTTGGCGATGTATGTCATGAGTGCACCTCGACGATGCGGCGCTGCGGTTGTGTGGGTGCTGCGACGTCGATCGCCGTCAGCACGCCCTCGACGACGGCATCGGCCGGGAGCGGGTATCCGCCGAAATGCGTGATGCTGCGCAGCTTCTCGCGTGGCGCGCCCGCTTCCACGAGCAGCAGGTGGTACAGCTGCGCGTCGCGGTTCTGGTCGACGACGAACGTGATGTCGTGCGCATCGATGAAGCGCGCGACGTCGTCGGGGAAGGGGAACGCGCGGGGCCGCAGAAAGTCGGCGTGGATGCCCAGCCCGGCCAGGTGCGCCTGCGCCTCGATCACGGCGCGCCGCGAGCTGCCGATCGCGATCAGGCCGAACGGTGCGCCCGACGACGCCGGGATGTGCTCGGGCGGCGGAACGTGCGCGGCCGCGTTCTCGATCTTTCGTGCAAGTCGCTCCATGACATCGGCGTAGGCCGGCGGGTCCTCCGTGTACCGGCCGAACCGGTCGTGCCCGGATCCGCGCGTGAAGAACGCGCCCTTCGGGCTCTGGCCGGGAAGCGTGCGGTACGGGATGCCGTCGCCGTCCACGTCGAGGTACCGCGAGAACGTCTCGACGTGCTCCAGCGCTGCGGCGTCGAGCACCTTGCCCCTGTCCGGCCGGTAGGCGTCGTCCCACGTGAGGCGCGGTACCACCCAGTCGTTCATGCCGATGTCCAGGTCGCTGACGACGAACACCGGCGTCTGGAAGCGCTCGGCCAGGTCGAACGCGGCGACGGCATGGGTGAAGCACTCGTGCGGGTCGGCCGGAAAGAGAGCGATGTGCTTTGTGTCCCCGTGCGATGCGTACACGACGCTCAACAGGTCGCCCTGCTGCGTGCGCGTGGGCATGCCTGTCGAGGGGCCGACGCGCTGCACATCGAAGAAGACTCCGGGGATCTCCGCGTAGTACGCGAGGCCGATGAACTCGCTCATCAGCGAGATGCCCGGGCCGCTCGTCGCGGTGAATGCACGCGCGCCGTTCCAGGTCGCGCCGAGCACCATGCCCGCCGCCGCCAGCTCATCCTCCGCCTGCAGGATCGCGACGCGCCGCTTTCCCGTCCCGGGGTCCGTCCGGTACTTCGCCGCGAACGCGGAGAACGCGTCGATGAGCGACGTCGACGGCGTGATCGGGTACCACGCGGCGACTGTCGCGCCCGCATACAGGCAGCCGAGCGCGGCCGCCGTATTGCCGTCGACCAGAACGTGACCGTCGAGCGCGTCCATCCGCCTGAGCCGGATCGGCAGCGGGCACTCGAGGTTGCCGCGCGCGTACTCGTAACCGATGTCGATCGCCAGGTAGTTCGAGTCGAGCAGCGCCTGCTTGCGACCGTACGTCTCACTGAGCAGTGCCCGGACGACGTCGAGCTCCACCTCGAGCAGCGCGGCGAGGGCCCCGACGTACATGATGTTCTTCATCAGGATCCGCTCGCGGACGCCCGCGAAGTTCTCCGCGCAGAGCGCAGCGAACGGGATACCCAGAAACGTGACATCCTCGCGCAACAGCGAGCGGTCCAGCGGCCGCGTCGAGTCATACAGAATCCAGCCCCCGGATACGACTTCGGCGATGTCGCGCTGGTAGGTGGCGGGGTTCATCGCGACGATCAGGTCGAAGCGCGGCGTGCGCGCGACGTGCCCGTCGGCGCTCACCCGGATCTCGTACCACGTCGGCAGCCCCTGGATGTTCGACGGGAACAGGTTCTTGCCGGAGACGGGGATCCCCATTCGGAAGATCGCCTGGCGCAGCAGCGCGTTCGCGCTTGCCGACCCGGTCCCGTTGACGGTTGCGATCTTGAACGCGAAGCGGTTCGTACGGTCCTGCACCATGGCCGTCATAGCGCGACCTCCACCCCGGTTGGCACCTGCTGGCCGGCGTAGGGCAGCAGGATCTCCGATCTCATCATGTCCCATGCAGCCGTCGGGCAGCGTTCCGCACACAGGCCGCAGTGAATACACACGTCCTCGTCCTTTACCATCACTCGTGCCGTGTGCTGCAGCGGCTCCGAGACGAACAGCGGCTGGTCGAGGTTGTTCGCGGGGGCCGTGAGGCGCTGCCGCAGCTCGGCATCGGGCGCGTCGTGCACGATGGTCAGGCAGCTCATCGGGCAGATGTCGATGCACGCATCACACTCGATGCATGCCGACGCCGTGAAGTGCGTCTGGATGTCACAGTTCAGGCAGCGCTCGACCTCGCGCAGCGTCTGGTCCAGGTCGAAGCCCAGCTCGACCTCGACCTTCACATTCATGAGCCGCTGCTGCAGGGCGACGTGTTTCATTGCAGCACGGCGCGCGGGCTCGTAGTCGTTGCTGTAGCTCCATTCGTGCAGCCCCATCTTCGTGCTCAGCAGGTTCATGCCGACCGCGGGGCGCTCCGTGACAGGGACGCCGGTGCAGTGGTTGTGGATCGAGATCGCGGCCTGGTGCCCGTGCGCCACCGCCCAGATGATGTTCTCGGGGCCCCACGCGCCGTCACCGCCCGCGAACACGCCCGGCATCGTCGTCTGATGCGTCACGCGGTCGACGACCGGCATGTCCCACTCGTTGAACGCGATGCCGATGTCGCGCTCGAGCCACGGGTACGCGGGCTCCTGGCCGATCGCGAGGATCACGTCGTCGCAGGGAATCACGACACGGTCGAGCGTGCGTGAGCGCTGCCGCCCGGCGTCGTCGTACCACTCGACGACGTCGAATGCCATGCCCACGAGCCGACCGTTCTCGATGACGAAGTGCGATGGTGCATGGTTCTCGATGATCGCGACGCCCTCCTCCTCCGCGTCCGACAGCTCCCAGGGCGATGCCTTGAAGTACGGGCGCGAGCGGCGCGCCATCACTTTCACGTCCCTCGCCCCGAGGCGCAGCGACGTGCGGCAGCAGTCCATGGCCGTGTTGCCGACACCGATCACGAGCACACGCTCGCCAATCCGGTCGATGTGACCGAATGCGACGGACTCCAGCCAGTCGATGCCGATGTGGACGTGCGCCGGATCATCCCAGCGACCCGGCGCGTCCAGCTCCTTGCCGCGCGGTGCACCGGATCCGATGAACACTGCATCCCACCCCTCTCGGAGCAGCGCGTCCATCGACGTGACCGGTGTGTTCAGCCGCAGGTCCGCACCCATGTCGAGGATCATCCCGATCTCCTCCTCCAGCACCTCGGGCGGGAGACGGAACTGCGGGATGTTCGACCACATGAGACCGCCGGGTCGGTCGTGCTTCTCGAAGAGCGTGACGTGGTAGCCCAGCGGCAGCAGGTCGTTCGCGACCGTGAGCGACGCGGGACCCGCCCCGATGCATGCGACACGTTTGCCGTTCTTCCGCGCAGGGGCCTTCGGCAGCCGCGACGTGATGTCGCCCTTCATGTCTGCCGCGACACGCTTCAGCCTGCAGATCGCGACCGGCTCTCCATCCACGCGGTGCCTGCGACACGCAGGCTCGCACGGACGGTCACAGGTGCGGCCGAGAATGCCGGGGAAGACGTTCGACTGACGGTTCAACAGGTAGGCGTCTGCGAAGCGGCCCTGTGCGATCAGGCGGATGTACTGCGGAACATCGGTGTGGGCCGGACACGCCCACTGACAGTCGATGACTCTGTGATAGTACGCGGGGTCGGTCGTGTCCGTGGGCCGGACCGCCCCGCCTTCCGGATAGCCGTCGTGTGCTGTCATTGCCGCGGCTCCACTGCGCGCATGTCGCGGGACACATCGGCATCGCGCGTGATGGAAATGGTGGGACAAATCGCACCGGTGCAGCGTGCGGGATACTCGAGCCAGACCAGTTCAGCCGGATCGTCGACCACACGTCGCTCCTCCACGCGCGCGAGCACGCCAACGTCTGCAGCGGGGACCGAGTGGTCACAGGTGGAGCAAAACGCCATGTGATGGGGCATGGCTTGCCTCCTGGGGGAAGGCCGTGTCTCTCGAATGTAGGATGCCGGGGATTGGCATGGGTAGGATTGTTTCCGGAAGGGCGTGTCGGGAGAATCTTTATTCGAACGCCGCGGGTGACGGGGGGGCGTGAAGGAGGAGGGGTGCTGGGCACTTCGGGACCGGCGGCGCGGGCGAAGTGGCGGGCTGGGGAATGAGGTGGGGCAGCGTCGAAATGCGGCAGGGGAGATCGACTATGCTGTATTGCACCGATGCGTCTTCACGTTGCCGTCATGTTGCCAGGAAGGTCCCGCTTCTCGTACACGCCGGTGATCCTCTCCCCATCCCACACATACGTCAGGTGCTGCACCTCCCGGCAGTTTCGCACCCGGCGCGGATTGAACACCGCAACGCACCGTCCCCCCTCCAGTCGAACGCTGTCATAGGCGATGCCATCACTGCCGTCGCGCCGCGCCGCGCGCGCGAAGGCCTGTGACGCGCCGTAGTCGTCGGGGTCGTAGACCGCGGGAAGCTGCGCCTTCATTCCGCGGATGTCGTGCATACGCGCATCCAGCTCCGCGACGAGTACCCGCATGTCGAGGTGCATGGGTGGCTGCTTCGTGGCTGCCATGAACTTCGCGCGGTGGTACGACGTCTCGGCGATCGAGGTGGCAAGCGTCTGGCCGGCGTAGTAGGCGCCATGGCGCGCGTCGCTGAATCGGCCGCCGCCGGGAGGCGTGTGCGTGAAGGCGGCCATGACGTAACCAGCTCCGGGGCCCGCAACGCGCTGGTCTGCAGGGACGAGCTGGATATCGCCGACCTCGTCGCGCAGGCGGTCGTTCGTCATCGACTCGAGGGCGATCACCGCGTCCAGGTCGTCCGGGTCGCTCACCCGCTCGAACAGGTTGATGGGCGGGAAGCGGCTCGGGATCATGCGGTAGCACGCGCGCCAGCGGATGCGGCGGACCGGAATGCCAGCGACGGAGGCGGCAGGAGACATCGCCTCGTGCTGCCCATCCGGGCGCGCCGGCTGCGCTCCGCCCGGGAATGCGACGTCGCTCACGGCCACCCGCCGCGCTCCGCATCGAGGTAGCGCCGCACCTCGTACAGGTCCGCGACGTTGCCCGAGAGCATCCGGTCGAGTGCAGACCGTCCGCCGAACGGCCGCGCGTCGTTCGGCTGGCGCACCCACGCGTCGGCCGCCTCCTCGTTGGGAAGCAGGATCTGCAGCGCCTTGTAGATGCCCAGGATGTAGGAGATCCGCTCCAGCACGTCATGGGGCAGGGCGTCCGCGCCCTCCTTCTTCCACTTGAAGTAGGTCGATCGTGCCGGGCTCCCCAGCAGCCGCATCTGCTCCTCCACGCTCAGGTTCCACAGCGCGGCGATCCGGAAGAAGGCGCGCAGCCCGGCCCGCGCCATGCGCTCGGCGCTGACATCAGGCGCTTCGACGTGCGGCAGTCCCATGGCTCCTCCTTTGGCAGGGTACAGAAAGGGACTACATCGCTAGTATAGTCCATTTATGGACTCGGCGCAACAGAGAGCAGCACGGACGGTTTGAGGTTGGCGCGGCAAAGGTGTAGACTTGCGGCGTTCTCCCTCCGCTCAGGTGGTGGTTCATGATGATCCGAGTTCCCGTGTTTCTGGCAGCAATGGCAATGGTTCTTCCGGCCGACCGCGTGTCGGCGCAGCAGGTGGACGCCGACCCGTATCTCTGGCTCGAGGAGGTGGAGTCGCCGGAGGCGCTGGACTGGGTCCGCGAGCGCAATGCGCGGACGGTCGAGGCGCTGTCGCGCAGCGAGGTGTACCGGCCGGTCTTCGAGCGAACCGTCCAGATCCTGGACTCGCGCGACCGGATCCCGATGCCGTCGATCCGGGGCGAGCACATCTACAACTTCTGGCAGGACGCAAACAACGAGCGCGGTATCTGGCGGCGCACGACGTGGGACTCGTACCTGGGCGGCGAGCCCGCGTGGGAGACGGTCCTCGACATCGATGCGCTCGCGGAAGCGGAGGGCGTTCCGTGGGCGTGGGGCGGCTCGACGTGCCTGTCGCCCGACTACCATCTCTGTCTGATCCGGCTGTCGCGCGGGGGCGCGGACGCGGTCGAGGTGCGTGAGTTCGATACGCGCACGAAGCAGTTCGTCGAAGGGGGCTTCCGCCTGCCGGAAGCAAAGCAGAGCGCGGCGTGGGTGGACGAGAACACGTTGCTGGTCGCGACGGACTTCGGCGACGGCACGATGACGACATCGGGGTACGCGCGCATCGCAAAGATCTGGAAGCGAGGGACGCCGTTCGCTTCGGCGCGCACGATCTTCGAGGCGCCGCGCGAGGACATGGGCGTGTGGGTCGCATCATGGCAGACAGCCGATCGTCGCTACGAGGTCGTCGTGCACCGGCCCGACTTCTACACCGGGACGACGTACGTCCTGCGCGACGGTGAGCTCCTGAAGATCGACGTGCCGCTCGACGCGGACGTGGAGATGCTGGGCAGGCGGCTGCTCGTCCGCCTCCGCTCACCGTGGACGGTCGGGAACGCGACGCTGCCTGCCGCATCGCTGGTCGACATCGACATCGACCGGTTCCTCGATGGTGCGCGCGACTTCACCGTGGTGATCGAGCCGAGCGAGCGCGAGGCGATCGAGTCCATCTCGACGACGCGTGACTACCTGCTCGTCGCGATGCTCAACAATGTGCGCGGGGAGCTGCGCCGCTACAGCTTCCGCGATGGCAGGTGGAGCTACGAGACCGTGCCCGCACCGGAGATGGGCAGCATCAGCGTGAGTGCGACGTCCGCCTTCACGAACCGGTACTTCTTCACGTACAGCGGCTTCACGCAGCCGACCACCCTCTACCTCTCGGACGACGAAGGCAGGGTGAGGGAGGTGCGTCGGATGCCGGAGATGTTCGACGCAGACGGCCTCGTCGTCGAGCAGCACGAGGCGACCTCCCGCGACGGCACCCGTATCCCCTACTTCATCGTTCACCGCGAGGGCATGCAGCACGACGGAACGAACCCGACGCTACTGTACGCGTACGGCGGGTTCGAGATCGCGATGACGCCGGGGTACTCGGCCGTGACCGGCGCTGCCTGGCTGGAGCGCGGCGGCGTCTACGTGGTCGCGAACATCCGCGGCGGCGGCGAGTTCGGGCCTGCTTGGCACCGGGCCGGCCTCAAGGAGAATCGCCAGCTCGTCTATGACGACTTCATCGCGGTTGCGGAGGACCTCGTCAGCCGCGGTGTCACGAGCCCGCAACACCTCGGCATCATGGGCGGCAGCAACGGCGGGCTGCTCGTCGGCGTTGCGTTCACGCAGCGGCCGGACCTGTTCAATGCGGTCGTCGTTCAGGTGCCGCTCCTCGACATGCGCCGCTACAACAAGCTTCTCGCCGGCGCATCCTGGATGGCGGAGTACGGCAACCCCGACGTGCCCGAGGAGTGGGCGTACATCTCCCGCTACTCCCCCTACCACAACCTGAAGGAGGGGGTGAAGTACCCGCGGGTGTTCTTCACCACGACGACGCGTGACGACCGCGTCCACCCCGGCCATGCCCGCAAGATGGCCGCAAAGATGGAAGCCATGGGCCACCCGTTCTACTACTTCGAACAGACGGAGGGCGGCCACGGCGCCGGTGTGACGACGGAGCAGCGCGCCGAGATGTATGCGCTCACCTACGCGTACCTGTGGGAGCAGCTGGCAGGCGAGCCGGCAACCTGATCACTCCGACATAGACAGAGGCGCCACGCGGACGGGCCATTCGCTGTCCGCGTGGCGCCTCTCTTCCTCCCCGACCCGCAGACCGAACCTCAGATATCCTGCGTCGCCGCGCCGCTCAACGACACGCTGATCTCGGGCGGGTGGGACAGCGTGGCATGCGCAGGGCAGCTCGTCGCTACCCGCTGAATCATCTCGTGCATCGATTCCGGCACACCCTCGGGCAGCCGAACGACCACCTGGTATCGACCGATACGCTTCGGCCGATCGTCTGCCTGTGTGGCTGTGAGCTCCACCCGGAGCCCCTCGGTCGGCAGGGAGCGAACCGCCAGGAACTGGTGCACGTAGAGCGCAATGCACGTACTGAGGGCGGCGCCCAGCAGCTCGAGCGGCATCGCGGCACTGTCCTCGCCACGGCCCTCAACCGGCTGGTCGGTCTCGATCCGGTGCCCCCGGATCTCCGCAACAAACCGCATCCCGCCGTCGTGCCGTGCCGTCATGACCGGCACCCCGGTCGTCGTCATTCCCATTCCTGTACCCCTTCATTCCCGAGCCGGGTCAGTCCCGGGCTTGTGCCAGAGTATATAATCATATAGTCATATAATATCAAGACCGGTCGACGGGTCGTATCGGGGCATACGGCCACGGCCGAACTCGGCAGGAGGACCAGGGATGAATCACAGTGCAGCAGTCGCGGCAGTGTTGCTCGCGATGCTGATCGCGCCCGGCGTACACGCGCAGGCGGCTGCACCGCTCAGTCTCGGCGACGCGCTGGAGCGCGCCGAGCGCGGCGCATACGCGAACCGGATCGCGGCCGGTGAGGTGCGTGCACAGGCGGGGGAAGGAAAGCGCGCCCTCCAGGGCATGCTGCCGACCGTCCGGGTCGAGTCCGGCTTCCAGCGCACAACGGACCCGATCGGCGCGTTCGGAACGAAGCTCCGGCAGCGCTCCATTACTCAGCAGGACTTCGCTCCTGCGCTGCTCAACGATCCCGCTGCAATCAGCAACTGGACCGGTGGTCTCGTACTCGAGCAACCGATCCTCAACCTGGATGCCTGGCTCGGCAGACGCGCCGCGGCGCATGCAACCGACGCACGCGCATCGGCAGCGGATTGGACCTCCACTGCAACGCGCGTCGACGTCGTCCGTGCATACTACGGTGCCGTCCTCGCCGCTGAAAAGGTAACGACGCTGACGGCAGCGCTGGAAGCAGCGCGTGCGCACGTCCGTCAGGCGGAGTCGATGGTCGAACAGGGCATTGTGACCCGTTCGGATGCGTTGCTCGCACAGGTACGCGCAGGTGAAGTCGAAGCTGCCCTGATCGAAGCGCGCGGCGATGCCAGTCTCGCAAAGCGACAGCTTGTGACACTGCTAGGCTCACCCGGTGACACGTCATTCACTCTCCCGGCACACCTTCCGTCCGACACGCGCGTGGTCACACTGGGCGACATCACGCTCTCCACAGGTTCGACTGAGACTTCCCGTCCCATTGCCCGACGCGCCGACGTGCGCGCGGCCGAAGCCGGCCACAACGCAGCGCGCGCCGATGTGCGGCGGGCGCAGTCGCTCTGGCTGCCGCGCGTGAACGGGATGGCGCGCTACGACTGGAACTCTCCGGACAGAGCGTACGCGGGCGATGAGAACTGGAGTGTGGGTGTGGTTGCATCGTGGACTCCGTTTGCGGGCGCTTCGCAGCTCGCTCAGCTGCAGGCATCGCGCGGTCGTGAGCAGGTTGCACGTGCGCAGGCGGAAGCGGCGCGCGCGCAGGCTGAGCTCGACGTCGCGCAGCGCGAGAAGGAATGGCAGGTCGCGCTCGAGCGGATGCGCATTGCCGGCGAAGCGGTTTCCCAGAGCATGGAGGCGCATCGGATCGTCGCGCGCAAATACGAAGGCGGCCTCGCGACCGTGGTCGAGCTGCTCGGCGCGCAGGCGACCGAGACGGAGGCGCGTCTGCGGCATGCGCACGCGCGGTACGAGGCCATCGTAAGTGCAGCGGAGCGTCTGCGGTCGGTCGGACTCGATCCGGCGCTGCTGGCTGACTGGGCACTGGAATCCTGAGGAACCAATGATGACGAAGGTCAGAGCAGGCATCATCATCGTCGCCGCCAGTGCCGCTGTTCTGGCAGCGTGCGGCGCCGATCATCCGGACGCGCCTGCGCGGGTCGCGGCGAGCGTTCCCGAAGGCGAAGCGTTCACCGTGAGCGCGACACCTCGCATTGCGTACCTGCATGCAGCGGGCATCGTCCGTCCGTTCGCCGATGCGACGCTCAGCACGAAGCTGATGGGCAGTGTGACCGAGGTCCTGGTGCAGGAGGGCGACGCGGTCCGTCGTGGTCAGCCGCTGTTGCGGATCGATGCACGCGATCTCGGCGCACAGCGTCGGCAGGTCGAGGCCGGCCTGGCCGAGGCCGAAGCCGTTCTCGCCGAAGCCGAGTTGCATGTCCGGCGGATGCGCGCGCTCTACGCGGAGGAGGCGGCGCCGCGCGCCCAGCTCGATGCGGCCGAGACCGGCTACACACGCGCGCTCGCAGCAGTCGCGGCGGCGCGCGCGAGTGCGGACGAGCTCGCTGCGGTGTCGTCCTACTCTGTGCTGCGTGCACCCTTCGACGGCGTCGTCGTCCGCCGGATGGTCGATCCCGGCAGCTTCGCCGCGCCGGGTGCTCCACTGCTGACCGTTCAGGACCCGCGGCGGCTGCGCGTGACCGTGAGCGCGTCTCCCGATGCCGTCGGCCAGGTCAAGGCAGGCGACCGGGTCGCAGCGGATATCGAGGGACGCACTGTGTCAGCGCTCGTGGAGGGCGTGGTTCCGGCGAGCGCGGGACTGTTCACGGTGAACGCCATCGTCGAGAACAGCGATGCGACGTTGCCTTCCACCGGTGCCGCCTCGCTCGCGCTTCCGCAGGGAATGCGCACGTCGATCGTCGTGCCGTCGCGGGCGATACGCCGCCAGGGGGAGCTGGCGGGCGTCTACCTCCGGCAGGGCGACGCCGTGCTGACCCGGTGGGTCCGGATCGGGCCGGCCGTGCTCGATTCTGTAGAGGTCCTGGCCGGGCTCCGTGATGGAGACGTCATCATCGTGCCGCATGCCGCAGGCTCTGCCGCGGCGACGGATGCGGTCGTATCGAGCGCTGCGGACGCGAGGTAGGCATGGGCATCGCCGGAAGAGTCGCGCAGGCGTTCCTGCGCTCGAAGCTCACGCCGCTCGGCACCCTCGCGTCTCTCGCGGTCGGTGTCGTCGCCGTCATCGCGACGCCGCGCGAGGAGGAGCCGCAGATCTCGGTGCCGATGATCGATGTGATCGTCGGCATGCCGGGCGCGACGCCGCGCGAGACGGAGAACCTGCTGGCCCGCCCGATCGAGCAGCGCATGTGGGAGGTCCCGGGCGTCGAGTACGTCTACGGCATGGCCGGCGACGGCTATTCGATGACCACCGTGCGCTTCAAGGTCGGCGAGGACCAGGAGGAAAGCGTGCTGAAGGTGCACGCGAAGCTGGCGTCCGTCATGGATGAGGCGCCGGCCGGTGCGACGCCGCCGCTGGTCAGGCCTCACTCGATCGACGACGTCCCGATCCTCACGCTCACGCTGCACTCGGCCGCGTACGGCTCGAACGAGCTGCGCCAGATCGCGTCGTACCTCCAGGACGAGATCCGGACACTCCCGGACATTGCGCAGACCGAGGTCACGGGTGGCAATGCGCGCCGCATCTCGGTCGAACTCGATCCGGCCCGTCTCGCGGCCCACGGTGTCACGCCGGGCGAGGTCCTGATGGCACTGCAGGGCGCAAACGCGAGACTGCAGGCGGGCGAGCTCGCCTCCGGCAACGAGGTGCTCCGCATCGATGTTGGCGCACCGCTCGAGACGGCCACCGACGTGGGCAGTGTCCTCGTCTCGGCACGTGCGGGCACGCCCGTGTACGTCCGTGACGTTGCCGATGTCGCGATGGACTACGGCGAGACAGACAGCTACGTCACGCACACGAGTACGGATGGCGCGGCGACGAACGCCGTCACCATCAGCGTCTCGAAGCGGCCCGGCGCCAACGCCACGAAGGTGGCGGAGGCCGTGCTCGCACGGGTCGAGCAGGCGCGGGAGCGGCTGCTGCCTGCCGACGTGGAGGTCACGGTGACGCGCAACTACGGGGCGACGGCTGCAGAGAAGGCGAGTGAGCTGATCCTGCACCTGGCGATCGCCACCGTGTCGGTAACGCTGCTGATCGGGCTGTTCCTGGGCTGGCGCGAGGCGGTGATCGTGCTCGTCGCGGTCCCGGTCACGCTCGGCCTCACGCTCTTCGTCTACTACGCGATGGGCTACACGCTCAATCGCATCACCCTTTTCGCACTCATCTTCTCGATCGGTATCCTGGTCGATGATGCGATCGTCGTCGTCGAGAACATCTATCGACACATGCAGATGGGTGACCGCACGCCGGAGGTCGCGGCGGTCGAAGGCGTCGAGGAGGTCGGCAACCCGACCATCCTTGCGACCTTCACGGTGATCGCGGCGATCCTGCCGATGGCGTTCGTGTCCGGCCTGATGGGGCCATACATGCGGCCGATCCCGGTGGGTGCCTCCGTGGCGATGCTCGCCTCGCTCGCGGTTGCGTTCATCGTGACGCCATACCTCGCGCTGCGCCTGCTGCGCGGGCACGTGCAGCGCCCACACGCCAGTCCTGCAGCCATTTCGCACCAGCGCGGAGCGGCCTCGAAGCAGGCAGGCTTCGCGGGCTTCTATGCGCGCATCATGTCACGGCTGATGGAGAACGGCCGTCGGCGCCACGCTTTCTACGCCGCCGTTGTCGGGCTGCTGTTCCTGTCGGTGGGGCTGCTCTTCGTGCGGGTCGTACAGGTCAAGATGCTTCCGTTCGACAACAAGAGCGAGTTCCAGGTCATCCTCGACCTGCCGGAGGGGACGACCCTCGAGATGACGCAGGCGGCGGCACAGGACATCGCTGCCTACCTGCACACCGTGCCCGAGGTCGACAACACGCAGGTGTACGCCGGGGTCGCCGCGCCGTTCAACTTCAACGGGCTCGTGCGCCACTACTTCATGCGTCGCGGCCCGAACGTCGCCGACATCCAGGTGAACCTGGTCGACAAGCACGAGCGCAAGCGGCAGAGCCATGCGATTGCGGTCGACGTGCGGCCCGGCGTGGAAGCGATCGCCGCGAAGTATGGTGCACGCGCAAAGATCGCGGAGATCCCGCCGGGCCCGCCGGTCCTGTCGACGCTCGTCGCGGAGATCTATGCACCGGACGACGCGGCACGCATCGCGGCCGCGCGCGAGGTGCTCGAGATCTTCGAGAGCACGCCGGGGGTCGTGGACGTCGACTGGACGATCGAGGATCCGCAGCAGGTCCGCCGGTTCGCGGTCGACCGCAGCACTGCCGCACGCGCGGGAGCAAGCGTGGAGCAGATCACGCAGACGCTCTACCTGGCACTCTCCGGCCACAGTGCCGGGATCGCACCGTCCACGGATGCCCGTGAGGGAACGCCGATCATTCCGCGGCTGCCGGTCGAGCACCGCGCATCCGTCGAGGCACTGCTCGCGCTCCCTGTCGCCACGGCAACGGGGCCGCAGCCGCTCGGCCGCTTCGTGCGCGTCGAGGAGGGCGTGCGCGAGAGCAGCCGTGTGCGCAAGAACCTGCGTCCCGCGATCTACGTCACGGGCGACGTCGCCGGCGAGATCGAGTCGCCGGTCTACGCGATTCTCGACATGAACCGGAAGCTCGACGCCGTCCGTATCGCCGGTGCGGAGATCGCACGCTACAACGCCGTGCAGCCGGACCGGCTCGATGAGCTGGCCATGAAGTGGGACGGTGAGTGGCAGGTGACGATCGAGGTCTTCCGGGATCTCGGCCTCGCGTTCGCCGGTGTGCTGCTGCTGATCTATGCGCTGGTCGTGGGCTGGTTCCAGTCGTTCAGGGTTCCGCTCGTGATCATGGCACCGATCCCGCTCACGCTGATCGGGATCCTGCCCGGCCATGCGATCAGCGGTGCGTTCTTCACCGCCACGTCCATGATCGGCATGATCGCCCTCGCGGGCATCATCGTGCGCAACTCGATCCTGCTCGTGGACTTCATCCAGCTCGCGCAGGCGCGCGGTCGCCCGTTGGCGGACGCGGTCATCGAGGCGGGCACCGTGCGCTTCCGCCCGATCGCGCTGACGGCTGCTGCGGTTGTCGTCGGCGGGCTCGTGATGGTGCTCGATCCGATCTTCCAGGGACTGGCCGTCGCACTCATCAGTGGCGCCGTCGTCGCGACGCTGCTGACCATGGTCGTCGTGCCGCTGCTCTACTGGGAGCTCGCGCGCCGCGACACGAACGGGAACTACATCGGCCGCCAGAAGAACGGCGTGGGAGGCTCAGATGAAACTGCTGCTGATCATCTACAGCGGATCGAACTCACGACTGGTGCCGCAACTGCTTGAGATGCACCAGGCCGGCGGCTACACGCGGCTCGAGCCGGCACACGGCGCCGGCGAGACCGGCCGTCGGGAGGGGACGCGCGCGTGGCCCGGCAGTGCAGAAGTCTACTTCAGCATCGTACCGGCGGAGCGCGTGCCGCAGCTGACCGATGCCATACGAGACGAGGCTGGCACGCTCGCGGAGGGAGAGCGGCTGCACCTGGCCGTGCTCCCGACCGAGACGTTCGTCTGAGTTATCGCACCGGTGCGCACGCCGCCGGACGCACCGGTATTCACTGGCGAAGGAGCCAACCATGTGTGACGATCGCATCATCCGGCGTTTCGCCGGCACGCTCATCCTTCTCGGCGCTGCCCTGAGCTGGTGGGTCAGCCCGGCCTGGCTGCTGTTCGTCGCGTTCGTAGGGGCGAACCTGCTGCAGTCGAGCTTCACGGGGTTCTGTCCACTCGAGCGGATCCTGGGCCGGCTCGGTGTGGCGGGCTGCACGCCGAGGCTCGCGGAGTAGTCCGCTGGCATCGAACACGTACAGGACGTGGCGCACCGCAGGCTGCGATGCGCCACGTCGCCTTCTCCCGGCCGCTACTCTGCTGCCGCGCGACGGTCGCAGTACAGGCTCATCGCCTGCTGCAGGAACTCCGGCATCCGCTCGTCCATGCGCGCGAATGTCGCACGGAACCGCGGATCGGTGACGTAGAGGTCACCGAGGCCGCGGAACGCCTCGTCGCCGCAGTCCCAGAACATGTTCACGTTCTCATGCAGCCGTGCGATGGCGGCCTGGACGCGTGCACCGCCGGGTCCCTCGTCCATCGCATCGAGGACCGTCGCGAAGATGTCCTCCTGCTCGGCAAGGATGCGCTTCTGCTCGTCCGGTGAGCGGGCGTTCCAGCGTCGGGTCGACTCGTCGACGACCTCGGCGCCCCAGCGCCGGCGCGCCTCCTCCTCGTACTGCGAGTTGTCGAATCCCTCGAAGAAGCTCTCGTCGCTCATGTCAGCCCTCCCCTCCAGGTGGTCCAGTGTGTTCTCGATCGTGCGGAGGAGGGCGTCGATGTGGCCGCGACGCTCCTCCAGAAGCTCGCGCTGCCGCCGCAGTGCCCGGAGCAGGTCGTAATCAGGGTCGTCCAGCAACGTGCGGATCTCGTTGAGCCGGAAGCCGAGCTCCCGGTAGAACAGGATCTGCTGGAGTCGCAGCAGGGCGGCGCGGTCGTAGCGTCGCTCCTCGTTGTTGCGATCCGCACGGCTCGCAGGCAGCAGACCGATGCTGTCGTAGTAGCGGAGCGTCCGCGCGCTGACACCTGCGAGCTCCGCCAGCTCCTTGACCGTGTATTCCATCTGGTTCCCTCCAGGCGGATCAACGCTACAGCATGACGTTGCGTAAGGCTCAAGGGGGGCCGGGACCGTACGCGGGGCCCGACGTCACGCTGTGCGTAAGAGGCCGCGCTACCGCGCTGGTGATGGGCCCGCTATCATGCGGACCATGAGCCCGCCGGCCGGACCGCAAGCGACCCAGCCCGACACGGGCGATGCGCCTTCCCGCGTTCGCTTCCTTTTCTGGCTTGCTCTCGCCCTGAGCTGGGTGATCCTGCTGCCCTTTCTATGGTCGGCCGTTACTACGCTGCCTTCACCGGAGCGGCTCGGCCAGTCCCGCACCGTTCCGATCCCCACGCTCGGCACGTTCCTGCGCGTTATGGCGGTGAGCGCGGCCGAGCTGGCCGTTGCGCTCACGATCATCTGGCCCTCATGGCGGAGGGCGTACACCCTGCGCCTCTTCGCCGCCGCCACCCTGCTCGGGGTGTGGTTCGTGTTCAGCGCGCCGATGAGTCTTGCCCGGCTCGAGTGGGTGCACCGGCGCTGGCTTGCCCTCCTCGCGTTCCTGCTGTTCGCGGCCGGCGTCTACCGGCTCGTCCGCGGATGGACCGTGCGCGGCCGAGGGCGACGGGAAGCATCGCCAGAAAAACGAAGTGCTTGACGAAGCCCCGTCGGCGGGCGTACTCCTAGCAGGCGTCGTGGCAGTTCTGCTTACTTCAACGCAAGCGGATCGATGGCCATGCAACCTACCCTGTCACGCCTGATCCTCGGCATCGCCGCCTTCGTACTGCTCGGCTTTCCGCTCGTCGCATATCTCTGGGAAACGATGAACGAGCTGTTCGCGGGGCATGTCCAGCCGCTGCAGCTCCTGATCGCAGTCCCGGTTGCAATCCTTCTCTACGTGCTGTTGCGATTCATGGCGCGCTCGATCCTGTCCTGGGACAGAGCGCACAAGGCATCCACCGGTCAGGAGACATGATGACCGAGCGACGCGACGAGGCGGGGCATGTGCCTGCCACCGGGTCGGCCGACCCGCTGGATACGGAGCTGCGTCCCGGTGAGGAGCCGACGACGACGGGAACGCTGTTCCTGGTGATGATCATCCTCATGATCATCATCGCGATCTGGGTGATCCTGTACCTGCGACTGCTGGACCGCTGACTCGCGTGACCACGTCAACCTGAAGCGGTGATCATGAAGGTACACACGTACGAGAAGGCGTTTCTGACGGTTGGTGCGCTCGTGCTGGTCGCGTGTGCGCTGGCGCTCGTGTACGCCACGGTCGCGCACGGGATTCATCTTCCTGATGTGAGCGGCCGCATCGACCCGCAGAACGTCGCGAATACGCCTCCATTCGACCAGCCCGGCGTCTACCGGCGCGGGCCGAACGAGTACGAGGCGGTCGTGATCGGCCGCGCCTGGAGCTTTCAGCCGTCCGAGATCACCGTGCCCGCAGGTGCCGAGATTACATTCACGTCCACGACCGTCGACGTACTCCACGGCTTCAACATCGAGGGCACACGGCTGAACATGATGCTCGTGCCGGGGCAGATAACGCGGAACACGTACACGTTCCGCGAGCCTGGTGAGTACCTGCTGATCTGTCACGAGTACTGCGGGCTCGCGCACCATACGATGTACGGGCGCGTGATCGTCGTTCCCGAAGGCACCGACGTCCCGGTCGTGAACGCAGCCGTGCGCACGGCGGACACGGCGGAAGGGACGGTCGAGCAGGCAGCACACGACAACCACTGAACCCCGACGAGGCATGGCGTCACTAACGTCAGTCGTACTGCGACCGGAGGGGTACGACCTCCCGGTCGGGCAGCGCCGAGTCCTGCGCTGGACGATCTACATCGGGTACGCAGCGCTGGTCGCCGGCGTGTTCCACGGCCTCGCGAACGCCCTGTCCTACGCGGGAATCAGCATCCTCGGCTGGTTCCCCGGCCTCGCGACGTACTACCAGGGGCTCACCGCGCACGGCGTGGCGAACGTGCTGTTTTTCACGTTCACCTTCGCGAACGCCTTCCTGCCGCTCATGACGGCGCGCGCACTGGCGCGACCGCTCAACAGCGGGCTCCTCTGGGCGTGCTTCATCACGCTGCTGCTCGGCAACGTCCTCACGATCTACGCCGTGGTGGGCAACCATGCGAGCGTTCTGTACACGTCCTATGCGCCGCTGCAGGCGCACTGGACGTATTACACCGGGCTGGTCCTGCTCGTCGTGAGCACCTGGATCGCGTTCGCGAACATGGCGATCGCACTCGCCGGCTGGAAGAAGGAGCACCGCGGGGACCGCATCCCGCTGCTGGCGTACATCGCCGTGACGTCCTACGTGATGTGGATGCTCGCGTCGATCCCGATCGCGGTCGAGTTCCTGGTCTTCCTGATTCCCTGGTCGCTCGGGCTGCGCGCCGAGGTCGACCCGCTGCTCACGCGCACGCTCTTCTGGTTCACGGGACACGCGATCGTATACGCATGGCTGCTGCCCGCATACGTGTCCTGGTACGCGCTCATCCCGCGGCAGGTCGGCGGCGCCGTCATCAGTGACTCCTACACCCGTATCGTCTGGATCCTGTTCCTGCTGCTCTCGATCCCGACGGGCATGCACCACCAGTACACGGATCCGGGCATCTCGAACGCGATGAAGGCGGTGCACGGCGTGCTGACCTTCGGCGTCTTCTTCCCGTCACTGGCCACGGCATTCTCCGTGATGGCCGCCCTGGAGATCGGCGGTCGCCGTGCCGGCGGGACGGGGCTGCTCGGATGGGTGAAGAAGCTGCCCTGGAAGGATCCGTCCGTGCTCGCCCAGGTCCTCGCGATGGTGACGTTCGTGCTCGGCGGCGCGACCGGCCTCGTCAATGCCAGCTTCGCAATGAACCAGGTCATCCACAACACCACATGGGTGCCCGGGCATTTCCACATGACGGTCGGCACGGCGGTCGCACTCACCCTCATGGGCGTCGCGTACTGGCTCATCCCCTACCTGACCCAGCGGCGACTCGTCGGCCGCGGGCTAGCACTTGCCTCGTCCTGGATCTACACGATCGGCATCCTGATCTTCGCGCGCGGCATGATCGATGGTGGGTTGCATGGCATGCCGCGCCGCACGTTCATGGCCGAAGCCAGCTACCGCAGCCCGGCCTGGGAGCTCCCCGGAATTCTGACCGGCATCGGCGGCACGATGATGTTCATCGGCGTGATGCTCTTCTTCGTCGTGATCGGCCTGACGATCGTCATCGGCAAGCGCGAGGGCGCGCCGGAGGATATCCCGGTCTCGGTGACATTGACGGCGCCGGCGCAACAGGGATGGGAGGTGTCACTCGACCGGCTCGGCCTCTGGGTCGCGGCGGCCATCGTGCTCATCCTCATCGCATACGGTCCCTTCCTGCTCGGCTACGAGATCAATCCGGTCTCCCCCGGATTCCGATTGTTCTGACGCTGAGTTCTCCGACGCCAGCGCGCGCCTGGCGTCATCATCGGGGTGCCGTCCCTGCTCGCGGGGGCGGCACCTCGTCGTTTTCCGAAGCGTCCATACAGCCACTCCAGCTCGCGGTCCGGTTCTGTCACCATCCGGCACGCCCTGTGCACTTCTCGCTCTCCGAACAGGACGATTTTCCGTCATCCACGAAGGAATCGGGGCAATGCAGGATGAGGCCATGACCAGTCCGATCACGAATGCAGTGCGGGCACTCGCGACTGCGCTGCTGCTGCTCGCGATGGCGGCGTGCGGGGATCCGAGCGGGGAGCCGAGCCCGGAGATCGAGGCGATCGTCGCGAACGCGGACGGTCCGGTCACGATCCGGCTGCCGGATGGCGATACGCTCGTGCTGAGCGAGCCCGTGGTCCGGTTCTACAGGGACCGTGGCTACCTGCAGGCGTGGACCGACTACGACGAGATCCTCGATCGCGGCTGGCAGCTTCTCAAGGTGATGGAGAACGCGGGTCAGGACGGCCTCGATCCCGTGCGCTACCGTTTCCCGGTCGCGCTCAGCATGGTGCAGCAGGTGGAGGAGGACTCGCTCGAGGAGGAGCAGGAGCCGGGTCACATGGCGGCGGTCGACCTGGTCCTGTCCGAGGTATTCGGTCGCTACGCGAACCACCTGGTCGGTGGAGTACTGGATCCGTCAGCGTCCGGACTGGACTGGGAGATCCCGAAGGACTCGGTCGACACGTATGCGTTGCTCGTTCGACTCGCGACTGACGAGAACCCGGAAGCGATCATCGAGTCGCTGCGTCCCGAGGTACCCGAGTACCATCTGCTGATGGACCAGCTCGCCCGCTACCAGCGGATCGTGCGGGAGGGGGGCTGGCAACCGGTTCGTGGAGAGATACCAACGGACATCGGTCAGAGCGGGGCTGGCGTCGTCGAGCTGCGCAACCGGCTGATCAAGGAAGGCGACGCGGAAGAGGTGCGTCTCGCGCAGTACGGCGCTGCCGCGCCGACGGTGTACGACGACAGCCTCGCCGCGGCAGTCGAGCACTTCCAGGTGCGGCACGCGCTTCAGCCGGACGGCAGGGTGGGCGCATCGACGCTCGAACAGCTGAACACGTCGGCGGAGGAGCGGGTCCAGCAGATCGTGCTGAACCTCGACCAGTGGCGCTGGCTGCCACAGAACCTCGGCGACAGCTACATCCTCGTGAACGTCGCCGGCTTCGAGCTGGAGTACATCCGCGACGACACCGTCGCGCTGGCGATGAACGTCGTGGTCGGGCAGGAAGGCTGGGAGACTGCGATCTTCGCAGACACGATGGAGCACATCGTCGTGAACCCGTACTGGAACGTTCCGCCCTCGATCCGCAACGACGAGGTGATCCCGGCGATCCAGCGCGATCCGGGCTACCTCTCGCGCAACAACATGGAGGTTCTGGCGGGCAGCAGTGTAGTGCCGGCGAGCTCGATCGATTTCGGCAACCTCGAGGCGTACAGCTTCCGGCAGAAGCCGGGCTCACGCAACGCGCTCGGCCGGGTCAAGTTCCTCTTCCCGAACGAGCACGACATCTACCTGCACGATACACCCGCAGACCAGCTGTTCTCGGCGCACAGCCGCGCGTTCAGCCACGGCTGCATTCGCCTGGAGAAGCCGCTGGAGCTCGCGCGCATGCTGCTGGACGACGTCACGGACACACCGTCGTCGCAGCTCGACGAGATGCTCGAGCGCGATACCGAGCAGTGGATCAACCTGACGAAGGAGCTGCCGGTCTACATTCTGTACTTCACAGCCTGGGCCGGTCGCGACGGTACGATGCGCTTCTACCCGGACATCTACGAGCGCGATCGACGCCTCCAGGAGCAGGTCGAGCAGGAGCTGCGGATAGACCCGCGAACGCCGCGCAGGGTGGCGAGCGGCGAGAGTCGCTGATGGGCCGCCTGACCTAAGCGTGACGTGAGTCCGGCACCCTGCCGTTTTTCAGGGCCGCCGGGTCGATATCCCCGGAGCTGACGAGCTCCGCCTTGAGCACGCGCTCGCAGTACCGGAGCGCGTGCTCGTTCTCGTCCGCGTCGATCGAGGCGGTGCAGTCGACCGGGATCAGGATCTCGTAATCCCTCATGTACGCATCGTTCGCGGTCAGCTTCACGCAGATGTCACCGGTGATGCCGGTCAGTATGAGCCGCCGCACGCCGAGGTAACGCAGCAGCGTCTCCAGCGTTGTCTCGAAGAACGCCGAGTGCTTCGGCTTCAGCACGAAGTAGTCGTCCTCGTCGGGCTCGAGGAGCTCCACGAGCGGCCGGCCGCGCACGCCATCGTGCAGGACACGGTCGACGACCTGCCGGAAGTCTGAGCGCCAGCGACCGAAGTTGTCGTTCGCGTAGATGACGGGCACGCCTGCGGCCTTGCACCGCTCCTTCAATGCGTGGATGCGCTCGGCGGCCGCGATGGCGGCGTGCTCGATCCGCTCGCCATCCTCGAACTCGAGGTCGTTGATCATGTCGATGACCAGCAGCGCGACCGCGGACTGGTCGGGCGCGTTTCCATGCAGGTCACTGTTCCGGTCGGGCATGGTGGCATCATGGCGAGTGTCTCGAGATGTCCTGACACCCCAGTGAGGTGCACGGGGCGTGCCTGATCCGTCCCCACACCGGACACGCGCATCCCGCTTTCACCAGAACGCCCGGCAGGGCGTTCTGGCCGGCACAGTCCATGGGATCAACGCGCGACTCGATGGCGGGCTTTGCGTCGGCCATCTTATCGCGCTGGTCGGGCGAGTCCCCACAACGATTTGCGCGGCCGAAGCGTCCTATAATCAACGACTGCAGGCCGTCGTGGTGCTGCGGCGGTTCAACGAGAATCTGTTCAGATGCTGAAAACTCACCTGGTACGTTCGTACCTGTTCGCCGGTGCCCTGCTGCTGCTTGCAGCGCCGGGATATGCGCAGGACGCCACACTGATCCGCGGAACCGTCCGGGCGGCCGACACGCAGCAGCCGCTTCCCGCAGCTGACATCGTGGTGCGGAGTGCCGCAGATACATCCAGGGTGGTAGCGACTGCGCGAACGCTGCCGAACGGCCTGTTCCGGATCACCGGCACGCCGCCAGGCACGTACGTCGTCCAGGCACTCTTCATCGGCTACTCACCCGTGAGCGAGCGCATCACGCTTGCGGCGAACGACACCGTGGACGTCGGGCCGCTCGAGCTGTCCGTCGCCGCGATCGCGCTCGAGGGCGTCACGGTTCAGACGGAGCGCGCCCCGGCCACGTTCGCACCCGACCGTACGATCTACAGCACGCAGGACATGCCGGTGGCCTCCGGCGGCGTCGCGACGGAAGTCCTGCGCAGCATTCCCGAGCTGGAAGTCGACATCGACGGAGCGGTCCAGCTGCGTGGCAGCTCACCCGAGATCTACCTCAATGGCCGTCCTGCGCCCATGCAGGGCGAGGCGCTGACCGTCTTCCTCCAGCAGTTCCCGGCCGACCGCATCGAGCGGGTCGAGGTCATCCCGAACCCGTCGGCACGCTACAACGCCGAGGGTGCGGGCGGCATCGTGAACATCGTCCTGAAGGACGATGTCGATCTCGGCCTGAGCGGCAGCCTCTTCGCCAATGCGGGTACGCGTGGCGACGTCGGCGCAGGCGGGCGGCTGGCGATGCAGCGCGGTCCGCTGACGCTGTTCGGCGGTGCATTCGCCCGATACTCGAACAGCGAGGACACGAGCTTCGACCTGCGCAAGAACCTCGTCACCGTGCCGGAGACGTTCCTGCGGCAGGATTCGCGAAACGAGCGCGAGGGACTCTCGGGCAGCATCGATCTGACAGCGGAGTACGAGCTGACCGGCAGCAGCATGTTCTGGGTCGAGGGGCGACTGAGCCGGTTCGGCTTCGATCGCGACGCCGTCACCACGACCACGCAGCTCGACGCGGACAGCATCCCGACCCAGCGCTACACACGCACGTCGGTCCGTGATTCCCGCCGTAGCAACGTGAGCGGCACGCTCGGCTACCGGTGGGCGCCGGACCCGCGCAACCACGAGCTGTCGATCGAGCTGGAGCTCGATAGGGACGGCAACGACGAGGACGACGATGTCCAGACACTGCTCGAGCTGGCGGATCCGGGCGCGCCGATCACACCCGCCGACGTTACGCTGCTGACGCTCGAGGAAGCAGAGCGGGAGCTGTCGCTGCGCGTGGACTATACGCGGCCGCTCGGCGAGGAGACGCAACTGGAGATCGGAGTGCGCAGCGAGCTGGAGACGCTCGACGAGGACCGGCTGCTCGAGCTGATCGACGACGGCACCGCGAACGTGATCGAGTCAGGCTTCGAGCACCGCGAGCTGTTCAACTCGATCTACGGCACACTGACGCGACGCTTCGGCCGCTTCGGCGCGCAGCTCGGATTGCGGGCCGAGCGCGCGGACACGCGTTTCACGCTTCCGGACGGCGAGAGTTTCGAGAACGACTATGGCAGCCTGTTCCCGAGCGCCAACATCAGCTACGAGCTGAGCGAGGGGACGCAGGCCCGGCTGTCGTACACGCGGCGGATCCGCAGGCCGCGCTCGAGTTTCCTGAACCCGATCGACGACTCGACGGACCCGCTGAACCGCACGATCGGTAACCCGTACCTCGAGCCGCAGTACACGAACAGCTTCAGCCTCGACCTGAGCCGGACCGCGCGCTGGGGCACGCTCCGCCTGTCGCCGTACTACCGGAGCACGGACAACGACTGGGCGCAGATCAAGACAGTCGACGGGGACGGCGTCTCGACCGTCACGTGGGAGAACGTTGCCTCGCAGCAGTCCTACGGTGCGTCGCTCACGGCCTCGCTCCGGCCGATCAGCGGGTGGGGCGGATTTGCAAGCATCAGCATGAACCGGGAGGAGCGCGACGCCAGCAACCTCGCCGAGACGTACTCCGGGTCGTCTACGCGCTGGTCCGCCCGCGCGAACATCAACGGTGCGCTGACGCGCACGCTGAGTGCGCAGATGATGGTCTCCTATACGCCGGCGCGCGATGTTCCGCAGGGTCGGATCGGCTCGCGCACGATGATGCACGTGGGGTTGCGCCAGCGATTCCTCGATGGCAAGGGGTCGATCAACATCAGCGTGATGGATCCGTTCAATCTCTGGAGCTCCGAGTTCGAGACGCGTGATCCCACGCACGTGCAGATCGGGCGCAGCGAGTTCAGCATGCGCCGTGCGACGATCGGCATCTCCTGGGCGTTCGGCAGGCAGCCGGACTCGGACCGCAACCGCCAGATGCAGGAGGAGGAGGACGTCCCCGAGCAGATCCTCCGCTGAGCCGTAGTGTTGCTTCCCCGGCAGCGCGCGCTACAATCCCGGGCGGTGGCCGAGCTGGCCGCCGCCCGTTTCTCCTCCAGCCAGTATACGTATGCGAATCACGGTTCTCGGCGCCGGCCGTGTCGGCCGCGCGATCATCAGGGACCTCGCCGTTGATGGCACGTTCTCGGTCAGGGCAGTCGACGTCGCTGCCGCCTCGCTCGCACCCCTCGAGGGCCTGCGCAACGTCGAATGCGAGCGGGCAGACCTCTCCCGCGGTGAGGAGATCGACCGGGTGATCGCCGATGCGGACCTGGTGGTTGGTGCCGTGGCCGGACACATGGGCCACGCGACGCTGGAGCGCGTGATACGCGCAGGCCGCAACGTGGTCGACATCAGCTTTTTCGATCGGGATCCCTTCGAGCTGGACGCCCTCGCGCAGGAGAAGGGCGTCGTGGCTGTCGTCGATTGCGGCGTCGCGCCTGGATGCAGCAACCTGATCCTGGGGCGGATGGAGAGCTTGCTGGACGAGACAACACGATTCACCTGCTACGTCGGCGGCCTGCCCGTGCAGCGTCGCTGGCCATACGAGTACCGCGCACCGTTCTCTCCGATCGACGTCATCGAGGAATACACGCGGCCCGCGCGGTTCCGGCGCAACGGAGAGGACGTGACCCTGCCCGCACTGTCGGAGCGCGAGCGTATCGAGGTGGACGGCATCGGCACGCTCGAGGCGTTCAACACGGACGGGCTGCGGACATTGCTCACGACCTCCCGCACGCCGACCATGGTGGAGAAGACGCTGCGCTACCCCGGGCATGCCGAGCTGATGGAGGTGCTGCGCGAGACGGGCTTCTTCCGCACCGACTTCATCGACGTCGGGGGAACGGCGGTTCGCCCGCTGGAAGTGTCCGCCAGGCTCCTCTTTGCGGCGTGGGAGTTCGAGCCGGGCGAAGAGGATCTGACCGCCATGCGGGTCGAGGTCGAAGGCGTGCGCGACGGACGTCGTGTGCTGCACCGGTTCGAGATGCTCGATCGCTACGATCGCGCGACGCGGACGACCTCCATGGCCCGCACCACCGGCTATACCTGCACGAGCGCAGTGCGCATGGTGGCGGCCGGCCTGTACAAACAAATCGGCATCTCACCGCCCGAGTACGTCGGAGCGGATCCTCGCTGCTACGACTTCATCATGACGGGACTGCGGGAGCGGGGCGTCGTCTTCACCGAGACGGTGACGGAGCTGTAGCGGCGCCGCCGGCCGGTCCCGTGAACGCCTCGCGCACCGGGCGGCCCGCCAGCGACGGATCGTAGCCGACGCCAAGCAGCCAGAGCGCCGTCGGGCCCGTGTCGTACACGCGGACCGGGGTGTGCAGCGCGCCCGTTCCGCGTACGCCCTTACCCGCAACGATCCATGGAATGTGAGCGTCCACGCTGTCCGGGCCCGTATGATCACGCCCGTGACCGCCGTGGTCGGCAGTGACGATCAGGGTGTACTCCCCGACTCCGAATGCGCTGTCGGCCACGCCGATGATCTCGGCGAGCGCGTCGTCCGCCTTGAGAACCGCATTGCCGTAGAACGGTGTCATCCATCCGACGAGATGACCGATGTAGTCAGGCTCGCCAATGTGCACGAACAGCAGATTCGGCCGCGTCTCGCGCAGCAGCGCTCGCACGTCACCGTAAACGTCCGTCCCAAGTAGCCCCATCAGGCCGCCGATCGGTCTCTGCACGTAGTCGTACCCGCTGCCGGCGGCGAGCATCTCCATCTTCGGCTTGCTGAAGAACGCAGCCGTGACCAGGCCCCTCCCGTGCGCCCGCTCGAAGATCGTGGGGACATGCAGCACGGAATCCGACAACGGCTCGTTCCAGGTGACGTGGTGTTGCTCGACGGAGGCGCCCGTCAGCATCGACGTGTGTGCAGGCAGCGTCTTGCTGGGTACGACGGTGCGTGCGCGAAGCGTCGAGCGACCCGTCCGGATGAGTCGCTGCAGCGTTGGCGCGCCATAGCGATCGATCGCGTCGGGGCGCAGGCCGTCGATCGACACGATCACGACATGACTGCTCAGGCCGCCGGTCGATGCGTCACTCTCGCTCTGCGCGTCGACACCCGTGTGCCGTACCACGGTGGGTCGAAGCAGCTCGATCGCGAACACGCCGACAACGAGCCCGACGAGCAATCCGACGACCGTCAGCCGGATTCGGCGCAATACACCTCGATCCGTTCTCGCTTGCATGCGCATAGCGGTGGGCATGATCGGTGCCGACCTGCGGGGCACTTACAACGCAGGCTGAGCACCTGTCCCCTGCGCCTCCCCCCGTGGAGCGGAGCATGCGCTGTCACGACGCAACGAACAGGGCGACCTGTAGTTGGGGCCGCGGCGTGTTAGCCGTGGCCCCGTTTTCTTCAGGATCAGTTCCGAAGGAGGGGATATGGACCGATCCAGCAGCGGCGAGGCGGGCAGGGGGGAGCGTCCGGGCGCTCCCGTGACCCGGTCATCGACGCAGTCCGGCAGTAACAGCCCCGGCGCCGTCGACCAGGTACGGGACACGGTGAAGCACGAGCTGCGCAGTGCGCGCGACGACGTCCAGCGAGTTGCGGCCGACAAGGTGAACCGGGAGAAGCATCGCATCGCGGACCGCATGGATTCGATCGTCCATGCGCTGAACGCGGCACGCGGCTCGCTCGACGACGACGGGCAGGGACAGCTCGCGCGATACGTGGGGGACCTGACCGAGCAGATCGAGCGCAGTACCGGCTACCTCCGCAACAACGACTACGGCGCAATGATGCGCGACATGGAGAACCTCGCCCGTTCGAATACGGGTGTGTTCCTCGGCAGCACGTTCGTCGCCGGCCTCGCGCTCGGCAGGTTCCTGCGCGCATCGGAGCCGGACGAGGCGGAGACGCACGGCGGCGACTGGCGCAGCCAGATGGCGAGCCATGCAGGCAGCCAGGAGCCGGGCACCGGCTCGACGTACGGCGCGAGCGGTTTCCAGGCAAACACGTTCGGCGGCTACGCGGACCCGGAGGCTGGCGCCGACCGCGACAGCGACAGGGGGCTGCGATGAGTTCGACGCGATACGGCGGCTCCGTCGGCGTCCCGACCGATGGTCCCCACGTACCGATTCAGCGCACGCACGTACGTGATGAGCGCTCCATCGGTCAGCTGTTCAGGGAGCTGCAGCAGGACTCGACCACGCTGGTGCGCCAGGAAGTAGAGCTGGCAAAGGCGGAGATCAAGGAAAGCGTAAGGACCTATGCGCGCAGCACGGTCCGCATGGCGGTCGGCGGCGCGCTCCTGCTCGCCGCACTCTTCGGGTTGCTCTGGACGGTGAACATGGCGCTCACCGCGCTGCTCGAGAATGCCGTCGGGCTCGAGGACGCGGTCTGGCTCTCGCCGCTGATCCTCTCGGCCGTGATCGCGATCATCGGCTACGCGATGGTGAAGAGCGCCAGCAGCCGCATGCGCGAGGAGTCGATCGTGCCTCGTCGGACCACGGAAACCTTGAAGGAAGAGAAGCAATGGCTGAAGAACCGACACGCATGAGCGATCCCGCAACGGGCGATCGCTCGCCCGACGAGATCCGCAGGGACATCGAGCGCACGCGCACGGAGCTGCACGATACCGTCGATGCGATCGAGCGCCGTCTGACACCCGGCGAGCTCTTCGACGAGTTCTGGGGCCGACTGCGCGGCGGCAGCGGCGGCGCGGGCGAGGTCGTGAAGGACCATCCGGTCCCGATCGCGCTGATGGGGCTGGGACTCGGCTGGCTCGCGATCGAGAAGGCGACGGGCCGCGACTCGAGTCCACGCCGCCGCGAGGACGGTCCCAGCGTCGAATGGACGCCGGACGAGGCCGTCCAGTGGGAGGGGCTGTCGACGAGCAGGATGGACCGCGTTCGCGACGCCGCGTCCTCGCTGAAAGAGAGCGCGTCACACCTTGGCGAGCGCGCTTCGGATGCCGGTCATCGGGTCGGCGACGCAGCATCGTCTGCAGGTCATCGCGTGGGCGAGACCGCATCGCACGCGCGGGACAGGGTTCGCGAGACGGCGGAGCACACGAAGCAGCGGGCGCGCAGCGGTGCGCGCCGGGTCCGGCACGAGCTCGACCGTGTGCGCCAGGAGCAGCCGCTCGCACTCGGCGCCATCACGTTCGGGCTCGGCCTTGCCGCCGGCATGCTCGCACCGACCACGCGGTGGGAGGACGAGCACATCGGTCCCGCGAGCGACACCGTCAAGGACACGGCGAAGGAGGCGGCCGGTGAGGTGAAGGAGGTGGCGCGCGAGATCACGAGCGAGGCGAAGGAGGTGGTCCGCGAGGCGGCTCACAGCATCGACGACTCGGCCCGCGAGACCGAGGGCCGCAGCATCGGCCAGCGGGTCGGTGACGCCGTGGATCGTGCGAAGGAAACGGCCGTGCACGCCGCGAGCGAGCACAACATCGACCGCGAAGGGTTGCGTGAGCGGGGCCGCGACGTGGCCCGTCATACACGCGAGGGCGTGCGAGCGGCGCGCGACGAGGTGCGCGGCGGCCATCAACAGACGACCGGCATGGCGGCCAGCGGTCGTGAGCGTGTGGAGGGCGACATCCCCAGAGCGTCCGGCGGGGACAGGCCGGGCAGCACGAGTGACACGACGGCGCCGTCGCGGACGGAACGAGACTCCTCGTCACCTCGGACCGTAGGGGATACGGACTGGTCGCGCGCCGCGGGGATGCGCGGCGGCAGTCGGGCGGGCGATACGTCGGGCACGACAGACCGCAACGCATCCGAGCAGGGTGATCGCTTCGGCCGCACGGATCGCGACGACCCGACCCGACGCTGACGCATACGGTGAGGCGAATGCAGAACGGCCGCTCATCCGATACGGGTGGGCGGCCGCTGCTTTCGTCGGACTCGGCGCTGACTCAGTTCCCGCGCCGCGAGCGCCGATCCAGATCGCGACCACGCCGCTCGAGGAAATCGCGGATCTCTGCCTCGCGGTCGCGGATGATCTGCTCGCGCTCGCGCGCGATCTCCTCCATCTGCCGCTCGAGCGCGCGCACCTCCTCCTCGCGCTGACGACGGCGATCGTTGGCGTCGTCATCACGTGAGCTGCGGCGTTCCTCGCGCCCTGCGCGATCCAGCTCGCGTGCGATTTCCCGACGCGCCTCGTCCAGCTCGCGCCGGTCCTCCGCAGAGAAGAGCCCGCTGATTGCGCCCCAGATGTTGTCGTACCAGCGTCGCGGCTGCGGGCAGTGTGCCGCCGGCATGTGGTCGCGCAGGAAGATCTCCCGCTCGGCGTACCCCCACCGCGAGCGGCAGCCGTCGGCGAGGAGCATACCCGACTCGGGATCGATGTACGCCTCGATAACGCGCTCCGGACGCTTCCATGGCGCGGGGATGTCACGATTCGCCTGGATCCGTGCCATCATGCGGCCCCAGACGGGCGCGGCCAGGCCGCCGCCGGTGGCAGCGCTGCTGATCGGCGACGGACGGTCGTAGCCGATCCACACGGTACCGACCAGCTCCGGCGTGTAGCCGACGAACCACGCATCGGTGGCGTCGCTGGTCGTGCCGGTCTTGCCCGCGACAGGGCCGCGGACGCCTGCCGCACGGACTGCCGTTCCGGTACCGCTGTCGACCGCATCCCGCAGGATGTCCGTCAGGATGTAGGCGACACCGGCGTCCATGACCTGTGAGCGCACGACATCCGTCTGCCACAGCACGGTGCCGTCCTCGTCCTCGACGCGCGTGATGAAGCGCGGATGCGTCGCGGTACCGAGCGTTGCGAACGGGGTGTAGGCCGTCGCGAGCTCGAGCGGGCTCATCGAGGCGGTGCCGAGCGCCATCGACGGCTCGGTCGGGATGCGACTCGTGATCCCGGTGCTCTTCGCCACCTGCGCGATGTGTTCCGTCCCGACCGCGGACGCGAGGCGCACCGTCGGTACGTTGCGGGAACGGACGAGCGCCTCACGCATCGTGACCATGCCCTCGAAGCGACCGTCGTAGTTGCGCGGCTCCCAGACGTCATTGCGCGAGAGCACCATGCGCAGTGGCGTGTCCTCGATGAGCTGGCTGGGGGCCACGCCGTCCTCGATCGCTGCGGCAAACACGAACGGCTTGAATGCACTGCCCACCTGTCGGAAGCCACGCACAGCGCGGTTGTAGCGCGACTCGCTGTGGTCGCGACCACCCACGAGTGCCAGCACGTCGCCGGAACGGGCATCCATCAGCACGACCGCGCCCTGCAGGGGGCCGTCGCCCTCGCGCACCTGGCTGCTCAGTCGAGCGAGCTGCTGGCGCAGCTCCTCCTCGGCTGCACGCTGCGCGCGCACGTCCATCGTCGTATGAATGCGCAGTCGACCGCTGTACAGGTCGTCGCCGAACCGCTCCTCCAGCGTCGAGCGCACGACATCGATGAACCATGCGCCCAGCGGGTCATCGCCCTCGGGCGGCGCCTCGCGGATGCGGAGCTCGGTCTCCCGCGCCTTCGCGGCCGTCTCGGGATCGAGCCGCTCCTGCCGCTCCATGAGCGTGAGCACGAGATTGCGGCGCGCCTTCGCAGCGTCCGGATGGAAGCGCGGATCGTAATGCGCCGGGGCCTTCGGCAATGCGGCGAGCAACGCGGCCTGCTCGACGGTCAGCTCGCGCGCAGGACGGTCGAACCAGCGGCGTGCGGCCGCCTCGATGCCGTACGCGCCACCGCCGAAGTAGATGTGGTTCAGGTACAGCTCGAGAATCTCTTCCTTCGTGTACGTCTGCTCGATCTCCTGCGCGATCCGCGCCTCGAGCAGCTTCCGCCGAAGCGTACGCTCCTGGCCAGGCACGACCTTCGGGAACACGTTGCGCGCGAGCTGCATCGAGATCGTGCTGGAGCCCTGCCTCACGTCGCCGGCGCGCAGGTTCGCAATCGCCGCCCCGATCACCCGGACCCAGTCGACGCCGTCGTGGCGGAAGAAGCGCTGATCCTCGACGGCGAGGAATGCCTGCGGCACGTGCGGCGGAAGCGAGTCCATCTCGACCACGACACGCTCGAACGGCGTCAGGTCAGCGAAGTGCTCGCCGTTCCGATCGAGCAGCATCGGCGCACCATTCGGCATGTACGCGGCGAGACGGCGCACGTCGGGGCAGCCGCTCAGACCACAGTTCTGCCAGAGCAGCAGCGCGACGAGCAGCGAGCCGATGCCCAGTCCCAGCGTCTGGTACGGGCTGAACGGCCAGTGCACACGTCGCGCGAACGGCTCGATCCTGTCGAGCAGCGGCGTGAGCCGGCTGCGAAGAGCCGCCAGACGGCGCTGCAATTCCGCTTTCACGTTCATAGGCCTGCGGGGAGTGCAGGGCACGGGCCAGCCGTTCCGGCCCGTCGATCGGTGATACAGCGCAGAGTACGGGATGATTCATCGGTGTGACGAATCCCGAACGAGTCGGGCGTCACACTTGTTGGACACCTGCCGTCATAGCAGGGTTGCACCCGGACGATCGGAATACCCTTTGCTGTGCGGTGTCGTATGACTGAAACGATGCAGGAGGTTCCACCGCCGGTCCTCGGCCGCCACGCGGATCGCGTCCGCCGCATGGCCCGTCTGCTCGACCGCGCTGTGACCGTGCCAGGTACGAGGATCGGCCTCGGACTGGATGGTCTCCTCGGGCTGGTGCCCGGCGCAGGCGACGTCGCCGGCGGCGCCCTCTCCCTCTACATCCTGTTCCTCGCCTGGCGGGCGGGCGCGCCCGGGCCCGTACTGACACGGATGGCCGTGAACGTCGGCATCGACGTGCTGCTCGGGACCGTCCCGGTCCTCGGCGACATCGCCGATTTCGCGTTCAAGGCGAACCTGCGGAATGCGGACCTGCTCGATCGCGCGCTGGGCGAGCCCGATCGGACGCGCAAGTCGAGCAAAGCGTGGCTGATCGTCGCGGTCACGATCGTCGTGCTGATCCTGCTCGGTGTGATCGGTCTCGTGGTCGGCGGCATCCGGCTGCTCGCCTCACTCGTCTGATCAGCGGGTGCCGACGGTCTTGATCAGCTTGTTGTAGACGCCTGCGACCATGAGCGTCGGTACCCACATGCCGACGATCGTGCTGAGGCGTTCCTTCCCTCGCAGCTCCAGGACAACGGCAGCGACGCCCGCCGCGGCTGCGGCGAGCAGAAATGCGGCGGACGGAAGCTTGGCCGTCTGCTGCTCGATGAGGCGAGTGATCTCTCCCTCGGAGTGATCGCTTCGCAGCACCCGGGCCTTCGGGTAGCTGTCCTCCGTGAAGCCCGCAGCGGGGTTCGTCTCGATCTCGCTCATCGTATGCACCTCGGGGATCCGGTTGTGCGGGAAGGGCAAGTCGAGTGCCAGTCGGCGCCCGGGCGAGTGGTCCGCTGCGGCGCTCGGACGATGAGGCGGAGCTTTCCGGCGACCGCCCGCATGCGGTGAACGAGCGGCGTTTCTCTTGCACTCGTCGCGTATGGACCAGCCCGGAGCGTGCAGGTATGGGAGACGAAACGAGTGCACCGCCGAAACCGAACCCGGCGTCGGCAGGCAAGGGGCCTCTGCTGCAGCGTGACTACTGGGCCGTCCTCGATGACTGCGATCATTCGCCGAGCGAGGTGATGGACCTGGTGGCGCTGCAGTTCTGCTCGTTTCCGCCTCCGGCGATCGTGCGCTTCGAGCGCGACGACGAAGATGTCCCGCTCGCGGTTGGCGATGGGATGCGGATCGACATCCGCGGCGCGGGCCGTTGTGAGGTGCGCGTCGCGCATCGGGACACGAACAGCATCACGCTCCACACACTCGAGGGCCATCCAGAAGCGGGGCGCATCACGTTCGGGGCATACCGCAACGTCGAGCAGCGTGTCGTCTTCCACATACGGAGCCGTGCGCGAGCGAGCTCGAACATCCGTCTGGCCGAGTACGTCGCGATCGGGGAGGCGATGCAGACGAGCACGTGGACGGACTTCATCAACCGGGTCGCGGCGGCGCTCGGCTGCACGATTGCAGGAGAGATCAACGCACAGGTCGAGGAAGTCGAGCTCGAGGAGGCCGACACGTGGAGCGGTCTGCACCAGCCCACGTTCCTGGCCCGGGGCGACTGATGGCGGAGTACCGCATCGGTCACGGCTGGACGGATGCCGAGCTGCTCGACCGGCTGCGCGCGCTCGAGGGTCTCGGGCGCAACTTCGTGGAGGACGACGACATGATGACGGGCGAGCGGGGCTGGAACCGCTATCGCTCGGATGCGCTGCTCACGACCGAGCGGCCCGGCCTGCCCGTGAACGACGGCCCGTTCGAGCGGGGCTGGCTGGCGATGCGCAGCTTCCAGTTCTCGGACCCTTCCATCGTCACGGCACACTTCGATCCGGAAGCGCCGCTGCTCGGACGTCGAATGCTGCTCGAGGTGAAGGTGCTCGGGCTGCACTACCTGAACGGCACCGTCGTGACGGACGTGAAGACGGAGTCGACGGGCGGTGTCACCGAGTACGGCTTCCGCTATGACACGCTGGATGGTCACATCGAGCGGGGCGCGGAGTGGTTCATCCTGTCGAAGGAGCACGAGAGCGGCGAGATCCGGTTCTCGATCCGTGCCCGATGGCGAGCCGGCGATTTTCCGAACTGGTGGAGCCGGGCCGGGTTCATCTTCCTGGCGCCGCGCTACCAGCGTCGCTGGCACATGCGTGCACATGCACGGCTGCAGGCGATCATGCGTCAGCCGCGCATGGGGCTCGAGCCGCGCGGCCGCATCGCGCACTCCGGTCCCGAGGTCGTATTCACCATCGAAAGAGGAATCCAGGCATGAGGAAGGACAGCTCCATCGCGCGCTCCGTGCTGCTTGGCGCAACTGCCGGAATGCGAACTGCCTCGGCCGTCGCCGCGGTGAGCCGCGCACTCGCGCGCCGGCCGGATCGTGCGCACGGGCGCCTGCAGCGCGGCCTCGCGCATTCCCGCGTTGCGAAGCTGCTCACGACATTCGCCGTCGGCGAGCTTGCTGCGGACAAGATGCCGTTCCTGCCGTCGCGCATCGAGCCGCTGCCGCTCGCGGGGCGCATCGGCGCCGGCGCGCTCGCCGCAGTCGCCGCAACGCCGCCGGACGAGCACGGTCGGCTCCGGGCCGCCCTCGCAGGCGCACTCGCGGCTGGCGCGGCGTCGTACCTGGCGTGGCGGCTGCGCGTCACGCTCGATCGTGAAGGCGCGCCCGACGCGCTCGTCGCACTGGCCGAGGACGTGACGATGATCGAGGCGGCACGCCAGGGAGTCGCCGCGATGCGCGTGTAACGGCGCGTCGTCGCCATCCCTTGCTACCAGGAGCGGAACGGGTCATTCTACCGACCTCCCCGGACCGACCCTGGAGGTGTCTCCACACATGCGTATCGGCATGGTGTGGCCATGACCGCGCGGCTCATCGACGGCCGCGCGCTCGCCCGTCGCATGCGTAACGAGCTGCGCGATGATGTCGCCGCCTACACGGCGGAGCGTGGCGCACCACCCTGCATGGTAGCGATCGGCAGCGCAGCAGATCCTGCTGCCGAGACGTACGTCACGCTCAAGCTCGACGCTGCGCGCAACGTGGGCATACGGTTCGATCCGGTGCTGCTGGCGGCCGACGCGAAGACGGACGATGCCGTGCGCGCCGTGCGCCGCGCCGCCGACGACAGCGCCACGCACGGCATCTTCGTGCAATACCCGCTGCCCGGCATCGACGCCAAAGCTTGCAACGCGGAGATCCCCGTTGCGAAGGACATCGACTGCGCGAACCCGGAAACGCTCGAGCGTCTGCGGGCCGGCGAGGACGTGTTCCCCGCGGCGAGTGCGGTGGCGATCATGGCGCTGCTCGAGGATGGGGGCATCGACGTCGTCGGCCGGCGCGTGTTCGTGGGTGCGGGCGGGCCGGCGATCGGTGAGCCGCTGATCGTGCTCCTCGAGCGTGCCGGTGCGGAGGTCGTGCGCATCCGAGCGAGTGACGGCAGGGACATGCTCCGCGATGCGCTGGGGAGCTCCAGCATCGTGGTCTTTCCCGCAGGCATCCCGCGCGGGCTGGATCCGGACTGGCTTCCTGAGGGGGGCGTCGTCGTGGACGGCGGTTATTTCGGGGCGAGGCGCTCCGACGAGGTGCTCAACGCAGCGCTCCCCAGGCTCGCGGCGTACGTCCCGTCACGCGGCGGCGTCGGTCCCGTAACGGTCGATGTGCTGCTCCGGCACACGCTCGAGGCCGCCCGCGCAAGCCGTTGAGCCGCAAGTAACTCCCTGTTCCTTCACGACGGTGCGGGACGCGGGATGCCTTGCCCCGCAACGTTCTGCGTGCCGCGACCGGTGTTTCCGTGTTATCTTCCGACCGCCGCGCGGGGGCGCGGGCCAGTGCATCACCCGAACGCAGGATACCGATATGAACCGCGTTGTTCGCCGCGCAGCCGTTGCGCTGCTCTTCCTTGGGGTGGCCGCGCCCGCGAGCGCCCAGATGCCCGATGCGGATGCGATCATCAAGCGCTTCGAGCAGGAGATCGGTGTAGCCGGCAGGAACCCGTACGACGGCGTGACGTCGATTCGCACGGTGATGAACATCAGCAGCCCGGCGATGGGCATGGCGCTCGACATGCAGATCGACGCCGTGCTGCCGGACAAGTTCGTGTCGCGGATGTCGATCCCCGGCCTCGGCGAGGTACGCTCGGGCTATGACGGCACCGTCGCATGGTCGATCGATCCGATGCAGGGGGCACGACTCCTGGACGGCCCGGAGTTCGAGCAGGTTCGCGCGCAGGCGGCGGACATCACGGAACCGGGGATCAGCCGGAATCTGACCTCCGCAGAGACCATCGGTGAGGACACCGTGGACGGCCGCAAGTGCTGGGTCGTCAAGCTGACGATGAACAGCGGCGTCACGGCGGACTCCTGCTTCGATGCGGAGAATGGACTGCTGGTGAAGCAGGTCGCGTCGCAGGGTGGCGTAGAGGTCGAGTCGTACTTCCACGACTACAAGGCGTTCGGTCCCGTGAAGATGGCGTCACGGATCGTTGCGCGTGCGGCGGGCCAGGAGCAGATCCTCACGATCGAGAGCGTCGACTACGATGCGGTCGACCCGGCCGCGCTCCGGCTGCCGGCCGAAGTCCAGGCGCTCATCAGGAACTAGTGCAGGGGCGCCCCGGGCATTCGGGGCGCCCACGTCCGCTCACCAGGAGGCGATGAATGCAGAGCTGGGGGCAGCGCGTCATCGGCGCGGCGAAGCTGGACGTCGACACGTACGAGGAAGTCGAGGCGGACGAAGGCGCTACACTGCAGGCGGCCGCGGTCGTCGTACTGGCAGCGCTCGCCCAGGCGGTGGGTGCATCGGGCAGCGGTGGCAGCGCGTTCGGTGCCGCGATCGGCGGCCTCGTCGGCTGGGCGCTCTGGGCCGGCCTCACCTACATGATCGGCGCCTACATCTTCAAGGGGACCGCGACGTGGGGCGAGCTGTTGCGCACCCTCGGCTTCGCACAGTCGCCGCGCTTCCTGCTCGTGCTCGGCTTCATCCCGCTGACCGGGTGGCTGATCGGCGTCGCCGTGTCCATCTGGGTGCTGATCACCGGCATCGTCGCGATTCGGCAGGCGCTCGACATCAGCACGGGCAAGGCGATTGCCGTCGCATTCATCGGCTGGATCGTCATGGCTGCGATCAGCATCTTCATGGGACTCCTTTCCGTCGCAGCGTGATCGAACTGAGTTGAGCTACACCGCAGCAGACCTGATCGGCCTCTTCGACGTCGAGCCGATCGAGCGCAACATCTACCGCGGACGCAACCGCGACATCGGCACCGGCCGCGTGTTTGGCGGCCAGGTGCTCGCGCAGGGCCTGGTCGCCGCACGGCGCACGATCGAAGACCCGCGCGAGTGTCACTCGCTCCACGGCTACTTCATCCTGCCCGGTGACCTGAAGGCACCGATTGTCTACTTCGTCGATCGGCTGCGCGACGGGAAGAGCTTCACGACGCGGCGCGTCACCGCGATCCAGTACGGCAACGCGATCTTCAACATGTCCGCCTCCTTCCACAAGCAGGAGAGCGGACCCGAGCACCAGATCGCGATGCCGGACGTGCCGCAGCCGGAGGAGCTCGAGTCGGAGCTGGACGTGCTGCGTGAGATGGCGGAGCGCATCCCGCCGAACCTGCGCGAAGTGCTGACGCAGGACCGTCCGATCGATTTCCGCCCGGTCGAGGTCGTCGATCCGTTCAAGCCGACGCCGCGCGCCGCGCGGCGTCATTTCTGGCTGCGCGCGAACGGCCGGCTGACCGACAACACGCTCGATCACCAGGCGGTCCTCGCCTACGCATCCGACTACGGACTGCTCGGCACTGCACTGATGCCGCACGGCCTCACGATCCGGCAGCCGGATATACAGGTCGCGACGCTCGATCACGCGATCTGGTTCCACCGCCCGTTCCGCGCGGACGAGTGGCTGCTCTATGCGATGGAAGCGCCGATCGCGGCAGGCTCACGCGGCTTTACGCGCGGTCACATTTTCACGCGGCAGGGTGAGCTCGTTGCGTCCGTGGCGCAGGAAGGCCTGATGCGGCTCATCCAGCCGCGGGACTAGCTCGTTCCGGAGGGGCGGCGCGTCGACGCCGGCGGCTCAGCGCCGCCGGTGGTAGGTGAGCCCGCCCGACAGGCCCCCGGCGATCAGCTCGACCGAGCCGTCTCCGTCCAGGTCGACGAACACCGGTGCGCTCGTGGGGTGCAGCGGCAGCACGTACGTGGTGTCCGCGACGAATCTCGGCGCCGTTCGCGTGCCCTCGTTCCGGTACAGCAGCGCCCCAGTCTCCTCGCGGCCGATCACGAGGTCGAGGTCGCCGTCGCCGTCGATGTCGACGAGCGCAGGGTGACTGCGGCGCCCGACGTCGATCCCCTCGAATGCATCGCTCACAAGCGTGAATCGCGGCTCGCTCGCACTCCCGTCGTTCCGGTAGAAGTTCACCTCGCCGGACGCCTCGCCGATGAACAGATCGAGATCGCCGTCGCCGTCGATATCGCCCAGCGCCGGAGTGGAGTTGCTGCCGCGCGTTAGCCGGATCGTGCGTGCGCTGTCCGGCTCGAAGCGCGGTGCCTCACGCGTGCCGACGTTCCGGAAGTACAGCACGCCCTCGTTCCACGTGCCGAGCAGCATGTCGACCAGCCCGTCCCCATCGAGATCGGCAAGCGCAGGCGCGAAGTGATACTGCGCGGGCACGTCGAGTGTATCCGCGAGCACGAACATCGGCGCGGTGGGCGTTCCGTCGTTGCGGAAGAAGTAGAGGCGGGCCGACTGCAATGTCGTCGGATCCAGCTTGTTGCCGACCAGGAGATCCAGGTCGCCATCGCCGTCGAGGTCGGCGAACGCAGGCACACTCTCGCTCCCCACGTCGATGCCGTCCAGGAAGCGTCGGCTCCGCAACGTGAGTGAGCCGTCGGCCTGCTGCGCGTAGTAGTGAAAGTTCTCGGCGGACGTACGGTTCGGGTTGAAGGCGCCGCCGAGCACGCCCAGGAAGAGGTCGAGCCGCCCGTCCGCATCGATGTCGGCGAGGTAGGGCGCGTTGAAGCCGCTGGTTGCGATCGTGTCGCCATCGGCCATCAGGGGAACGGGCATCGCGCGCAGTGCAGGGCTGTGACAGGTGCCGGTATTCTCGATGAACAGCACGCCCGGCTCGAAGAAGTCACCCCAGTACAGGTCGAGGTCGCCGTCGCCGTCGTGATCGGCGAAGAACATGCTGTTGGCGCCGTGGCGCGCGGAGCCGACGAGCTGGCCGATGATCTCGATCCCCTCGAAGCGGTCCGTCAGCAGCTGGAACTGCGGCGCACCGCGCGCGTCGCCCACCTGCTCGTAGCGCGTCACCGTTCCATCGACGCGGCCGAGGAACAGGTCGAGCCGGTCGTCGCAGTCGAGGTCGACGGCCTGCGGGATGTTCTGTCGGTCGGAGAAGATCGGCTGACCCTCGACGTTGTAGACCGTGTCCGCAGCGTTCGTGAATGACGGCTGCTGCGCCGTACCGGTGTTGCGCCAGTATCGGATGTAGCTGTAGCGCCGCTCGCCGAGCACGTCGTAGAGACCGTCACCATCGACGTCCACGATGCGGTTCCACTCACCGACGTCGAGGTCGTGGAAGCGATCGGTTCGCCAGGTGAAGCGGGGCTGTGCCGGCGTGCCGGTGTTCTCCAGGAACATCACCTCGCCGGAGCGCTCCTGCACGAACAGGTCGAGGTCGCCGTCACCATCGATGTCGACGAGCTGCGGACGTGGTACATCGAACCCGCCGAGAAAGGGGTGCCTGTACGGAGTCCCCTGCTCGTCGCGCACCTCGAACGGGCTGATGACACGGATCCACTCCGAACCGGCGTCGGCGCCGGTCGCGCCGGACGGTGCCGCGGCAGCTGACGGTCCCCCAGCCTGCCGCGGTGCTGCGGATGGAGCCGCTGCGCATGCGACGAGGAGGAGTGAGGCGCTGGCGGCCATACGGTATATGTGTCGCCGGACGACTGCGGTCTGCTTCAATGTGCGCGACCCTGTGCGACTGCGATCCCGCTCGCGTTCCGGCCAACTGTGACCACGTCCACGACCTCCTGGGTCGAGGTGTCGATCACGACGACCGTGCCCAGGCCCGGCTCGCCCTGCGCCCGGCCGCCCATGTGCGCCGCGTGGTCCGCGGACATCATGCGGTGCGCCTCCGCACCAAGGTTGTTGTTGGAGACGTAGATGAAACGGCCGTCGGGCGAGATCGCGACACCATGCGGCTGGCGGATGCCGTCGTGCTCGATCGTCTTCGCGACCGTGCGCGAGTTCATGTCGACGATCGTGATGCGGTCTGCGAGCTTGTTGCCGAAGTAGACCCAGCGCCCATCCTTCGTGAAGATCGGATCAAAGGGCTGGATCCCGACATCGATGCGATCCGTGAGCTGCGGCCGTGCGGGATCGCTCACGTCGAACACGAACAGCTCGCCGGAGACCTCACCCGTGATCACGAGCGTGCGCTCATCCGGCGAGAGCGCGAACTGCATGAGCGCAGCGGACCGACCCGGAACCGGCACGAGGTTGACCTGCTCGTTCGCGTAGTCAACCGCCGCGAGCTGGTTGACAGCGAGCGAGGCGGTGTAACCGACGTCGGCCGTCGTGTTCAATCCGATCGCGTGCGGGCGCGGGAAGAACACGGGCAGCTCCTCGACCTCCATCGTCGAGCGCTCGATGATGCCGATGCGCTCGGGCGGGTTCACGGCCGTCATGGACCGACCGACGAGCAGCACATCGTCCGTCGGGTGCAGCGCAAGCATCCCCGGCACGTCGAACTCCGCCACACCGACGACCCGGTTGGACCGGTCGAGCTTGACGACCCGGTTCTCTCCGATCAATGACACGTACCAGTACGACCCGTCCGGCTCGACGACCACGTGGTGGGGCTTCGCATTCGGGCCGAACCCGAGCTGCTTCAGGTCGACGACCTCGACGACCTCGTTCGTGCCGGAGTCGATCAGCGATACCGTCGCATCATCCTGGTTGCAGACGTACACCAGCGGCCCGGTCGCCGTCGGGGACGGCGCCGCGCCAGCCCCACCGGTGGACGCGGTCGCGCAACCCGCCGACAGCACGGCCGCGGCAACCAGGATTCTGCTGAATGACTTCATGGGTCTGCTCACTTCGTTGATGGATCGCTTCTGGTGGCGTGGCACCTGGATGGAGACCGGCGGTCGGGCCCGGGCACCAGGCCCGGGCCCGCCATAACCCTACGACACCGGCTGGTTGTCCCGCTTCTTCACGAGGAACAGGCCCTCGCTGCCGCTCGTGACGATGATCGTACCGCTCTCGAAGTACGGGTAGTTGCTCCACGAGCCGCCGAATCCCGGCGTGTTCTCGCCGTAAGGCACCGTATCGAAGTACCCGACCTCGCGCGGCTGCGTCGGGTCGCTGATGTCGACGATGCGCAGGCCTGCCTGGTAGTGCGACTGGTACATCAGGTTCCCGCGGATGTACAGGTTGTGGTCTGACGCTTCTGTCGTACCGGCAAACTCGGCGACGAGCTGCGGATCCTCGAGGTCCGAGATGTCCCAGACGAGCGTGCGCGTCTGCTTCACGTTGCCCTGCAGCTCGTCGAGCTCGTCGTTCATGAACAGGTAGCGGTGGTCCTCCGATGGCCACGCCTGGTGCGAGTACGCGACGTTCGGGTAGCTCGCACGCGAGAGTGCCTTCGGGTTCTGTTTGTCCGTCACGTCCGCGATCGAGAGCGCGGTCTCGTTGCTGCCGAAGCAGATCTCGCGGCCCGTGTAGTCGCTGTCGGGGCCCGCGTAGGTGACGCAGACGGCGTCGTGGCTGTAGCCCGTTGCGGCGCGTCCGGTCTGCGGGTCGGCGAAGCAGCCGGCGAACGTCGGCTTCTTCGGATCGCGGATGTCGATCATATGCAGCCCGCCGCCGCACGACTCGCCGCCCGAGCTCGCGCCCACCGCGTAGGCGAAGCCGGTCGCCTCGTTGATCACGATGTTGTGTGCGCTCGCAATGCCGTGATAGGTGGTATCGGGCGTGAACGTTTGCGGCGAGCTGACGCCGCGCAGACGGGCGAGGTCGAACACCTGCACGCCGTGCTCACCGGAGGCATCCGCGACGATGTAGGCGTGGTCGCGGTAGACCTTGATGTCGCGCCAGATCGCCGCCGGCGAGCCTTCCGTGCGAGGCAGGAAGCCCACCAGTACCGGCCGCGTCGGGTTGCTGATGTCGACGAAGCTGGTGCCATCGGTGCGCCCCACCAGCGCGTACTCCTTGCCGGTCTGCGGATCGGTCCAGCCCCAGACGTCGTTGACCTCCGTGCCGCGATCGCCGCCCAGGTCGGTGATGTTCATGAAGGCGAGCAGGTCGACGCCCTCGCACTCGAAGTCGGCTGCGCTGCCACCGTTGCACGGCGTCTCGCGGCCCATCACCGATGCGATACGCTCGGGCGGACTCTTGAGTACCGCGCGCTCCGTCCACTCGCCGTTTACGCGCTCGTACACGACGACCGAGCCGGCGCCGTTGTCGTCACGGCTCATTGCGACCGCCGCGACGTCGCCTGCCACGTCGAGTGCGCCGCCGAACCCGACCTGTTCCGTGCCGGCCCGGGCGAGGCGGCGCACACCGTCATACCCATCGTCGCCTGCTGCCGAGAAGATGTAGGTGCTTCCGAAGCCGCGTGCGGCACGCGGTGCGCCGATCCACAGCTCACTGCCACTCACCGCGATCGCGGCGCCGAACCCGCTCTGGCGGGCAGCATCGAAGGGCAGGTAGCGCGCCTGCTCACGCCACTCGCCCGTCGTCGCGTCGGCGGCGTAGCGGTGGACCGCACCGGTCTGGCCATTGCTCATCGGTGCGCCTGCGAGCAGCTCGTCGCCTGCAGCGACGAGCTGTGCACCGAAGGCGCTGCCGGTAACCGTTCCGGTCGAGCTGAGCCGGCCGGCCGACGCGAAGCGGCCATCCGGTCCGGCGCGGTAGACGTAAACCGCGCCCGCTCCCTGCTGCAGCCCCGGTGCTCCGACGAACACCGTGTTTCCGACGACGGCCACCGCACTGCCATACAGGGCGCGGCCGTCCGCGCCCACTGGCGTCAGGCGCTGGACCTGGGTCCAGGCACCGTTCGCGCCGCGCCGGAAGACGTAGGCGGCGCCGATCTGCTCGCCCGCGCCGGGCGCGCCGATCACCGCGATGTCGCCTGCGAGTGCCGCAGCCGCACCGAACATGTCTCCGGTGGCCGCGCTGTCAGGGGCGATTCTGGCGGTCTCCCGCCAGACGTTGTCTTCACGCCGGAACACGTACGCCGCGCCGCCGGTGCCGCTGCTCATCGCACCGACCAGCAGCGACTCGCCGTCCGCGGCGATGGCCGCGCCGAACCCGTCCGAGCCGGAGCCATCGCTCGCGCGCAGCTGCGCGCGCTCGACCCAGTCGTTGCCCTGCTTCGAATACACGTACACGAGGCCAGTCCGTATCACGTTCAGCGGCTCGCCGATCAGCACGTCTCCGCCCACGATCTCGATGCTGCCTCCGAAGCCGGCCCGGGCGGGCGCGGTGCTGCCGCCTGCGATGGTCTGGGCGCCCGCAGCACCGGCCCCTGCGGCCAGCAGCGCCAGCACCGCGAACGACGTTCCTGGTCCTCGCATGTGTTGCTCCTTGGATTGTTGCCTGATCGTCCGTCGGACAGGATCCCCGGATTTTACAGGGTCACGCCGTGCAGGACCAACCGGCAGGTACGAGCCGCGCGCTATCGGGGGCGGACCCGCCGGGTCGCGGTAGCCGTCAGCGGGTCCTCCGGCCAGTAGTGCTTCGGGTAGCGGCCGCGCAGGTCACGCCTGACGTCGAAGTAGCCGGTCCGCCAGAAGCTGGCGAGGTCGCGCGTGACCTGGACCGTCCGGTGGGCCGGCGAGAGGAGGTGGATCGTGAGCGGCACACGATCGCCCGCGATCCGCGGGGTCTCGGTCCAGCCGAACAGCTCCTGGAGCCGGGCCGCGAGCACGGGCGCGGACGGATCCGCGTAGTCGATGCGCAGGCGCGACCCGCTGGGCACGTCCATGTGCGTCGGTGCGAGCACGTCGAGCTGGGCCTCCAGCCGGGCCTCGACCCGCGCGCGCAGGGCAGCCTCGAGATCGACGCGCGCCAGGTCCCCCCTGGTGCCGGCCAGGAACGGGGCCAGCCAGTCGGCCGCGGTCTCCGCGAGGGCCTCATCACTCACGTCCGGCCACGCCGGATCGTGCTCGTGGAGGAAGGCAAGGCGCTGCCGCAGCGCGCGTGCGTCGTCGGTCCACGGCAGGATCTCGATGCCGTCTCGCCCGATCGCATCGAGGACGGCCCGCGCGGCATCCTCGTCGCTCACGTTCGCGGACACGACGTCGCCGAGCACGATCGCGCCGAGCCGACGGACCGTACGTGCACGCACGCGGGTGCCCTTGAGCGTTACATCGCTCTCCTCCACGATGTCGCCACCAAACAGTGTGATGACGTCGGTCTCGTCGAGCGCCGCACCGAGCAGGACCGGGCTGTCGGCCCGTTGCGCGCTCACCTGCGCCGCGACGATCCAGTCTGCGGCGGCCAGCGCAGAATGCGCAGGCACGCGCGCACCGCGCCCGTTACGCAGCACGAACGATCCGCGCCCGCCGCGTGCACGCCCTACCCGGTCGGGGTAGGCGAGCGCGAGCAGCACGCCGGGACCGGATGGATCGCTTGCCTGATTCGACCGTTCCGTGTTGCCGAGTCGATGACGCAGCTCCTGCGCGGTGCGACGAGCGCGCGCGACGCCCGCACGGTCCACCTCGTGGCCGATCACCGCGCGGCCCTGCAGCGCATCGAGCCGCAGCAGCAGATCCGGGTCGGCCATCTCCCCGCTCGCTCGGAGCACGTCCCGCTCCTCGATCAGTGCGGCAATGCTGCATGCAAGCTCGACGTCACCGCTGCGCTGCGCATGCAGCAGCATGTGCGCGAGACGCGGGTGCAATGGGAGCCGGGACAGCGCGCGGCCGTGCGCGGTGATACGACCGGCTTCGTCGAGAGCATCCAGCTCGCGCAGCAGCTCGCGCGCCTGCGAGAACGCGCCCGCGGGTGGCGGGTCCAGCCATTGCAGCTCCGCCGGATCCGTCGTTCCCCACGCAGCGAGCTCGAGTGCGAGCGGCGCGAGATCCGCTTCCAGGATCTCCGGTGTGCCCTGCGGCTGCAGTGTTGCGTCCTCAGCGCGTGTCCACAGCCGGTAGCACGCGCCCGGCGCGGTACGGCCGGCGCGGCCGCGTCGCTGGTCTGCAGACGCGCGCGACACCCGCACCGTCACGAGCTGTGTCATGCCGATGCGTGGCGAGAAACGGGGTACGCGCATCAGGCCGGAATCGACCACGACACGCACGCCGTCGATCGTGAGCGATGTCTCCGCGATCGCGCTGGAGAGTACGACCTTCCGTGCCCCCGGCGGGGCGGGCGCGAGCGCGGCGTCCTGCTCGTCCTGTCGGAGCGAACCGTGCAGCCGGTGCACGTGCACATCCGGTGGCAGATCGTATAGCAGCTCGTGCACGCGCCGGATCTCCGCTGCACCCGGAAGGAAGACCAGGACGTCGCCGTCCTGTTCCGTCAGCGCCCGGCGCACCGTTCGTGCAACGGCCGCCTCCACGTCGTGATGCCGGACCGGCGCATCGACGTGGTACGTCTCGACTGGATAGGCACGGCCTTCACTGCGGATGACCGGGGCGCCGTCGAGCAGTGCAGCGACGGGCGCTGCATCCAGCGTGGCCGACATGACGAGCACGCGCAGCTCCGGGCGCAGCAGCGAGCGCGCCTGCAGCGTCAGGGCGAGGCCGGTGTCAGCATGTATGCTGCGCTCGTGGAACTCATCGAAGACGACGATGCCCGTACCGCTCAGCGCGGGATCGTCGATGAGCAGGCGCGCGAGCACGCCCTCGGTGACGACTTCGATGCGTGTGTCGCGGGAGGCCTTCGTATCGTGGCGGATGCGGTACCCGACGGTACGCCCGACGGGCTCACCGAGCAGCCGTGCCATGTATGTCGCGGCATTGCGCGCGGCCAGGCGGCGCGGCTCGAGCATGATGATCCGCTGCCCCTCGAGCCAGGGGGCATCCAGCAGCGCGAGCGGCACACGCGTCGTCTTGCCTGCACCCGGCGGTGCGACGAGAACTGCGGCCCCTCTGCCTTCCAGCGCATCCAGCAGCTGCGGCAGTACCGCGACCACCGGCAGCGTCGCGCTCATCACAGCATCACGATGAGCGGCGGTCAGTGCTCGATCGGCGCATGCAGCATGTGCACGATGACCCACTGACCGTCCGGGCCGACGCGCCAGATCCGCACCCAGTTGCCCGACGGCGACTCCATCGACGGCAGTGGACCCAGCGTGTACTCACCGTACGTGTAGGCAAGGTCGCCGGCCGCAGACACGCCGTCACCGAGCCGGTGAAACGACACGGGCGCATCACCGAGCGTGCGCGCGATGCGGATGCCACCATCGACAATGGTGCCGCCGTCGTTCAGACGGGCCGTCGCATCCAGCATCGGCGTGAGGGCGCGGCGCGGGCCGCGCCGCTGCGCAGCCGCCGCGATCAGGTCGTCCATCTCGATCAGCGACGCACGACGGCCTGCGGCATCGGCGGGCGGCGACGGTGGACGCGACGGGATCTCCACGTGGTCGGCGGCAGGCGGCATGTCCGCCGTCTGCGTTCCGATGTCCAGTACCGCTTCCCAGACGCCGCTCTCGTTGCGCTTCCACACAGAGAGGTACCAGCCGTGGCTGATAACGGGACCGCTCGCGGTCGCCAGCAGCGAGAACGGCCCCGTCGTGTACCCGAGGTCGTCGGACGCCGCGCTCTCCGCAAGCGCCGGTGCCCAGTGCAGCACCGGCTCGGTCGGGGCGTCGGCGTACGCCGCGCGCCCGTTCGACGCGCGCGGGAGGAACACCACGGACTGCGGGGCGAGGAACGCGAGGAAGGCGTCGCGCACGCCCACCTCGCGTGCGACCCTCGCGAACTCCTGCTCGGCTTCGACCACGGTCTGCGTGAGGAGCATCTCCATCGGGGCACGCAGACTGTCGGCGGCGGCAGGGGCCGGCTCCTGGGCAAGAACGGCCGCAGGGAAAGCCCAGAGCGCGCTCAGCAGCAGCGTCGCAGAGCGGCAGCATCGTGACACGGGCGGAATGGGAGGCATCGGATCACCGCGACGGTGGATTCTGCGTCAGCCAGAACACCGGGCTTGCGCGGGGCGGCGCAGAATGTCCTTGATTCGCGCCATCATCCAGCATACCTTGGAACAGGCTTCCGAACAAACCCCCGGCCGACGCGTGGCTGTCGACGGGGGTCTTTTTTTCCCCTTCAGGAGGTCCGCATGGAAGCTGGCGAGTCCCTCCTGCTCTTCGTGACCGACCCGCAACGCCGGGCGGAGTATGGCTCCGCGCTCAGCGAAGCAGGGTTCCGCGTGATCCAGGCGCCGAGTGCCGCGGTCGCGCTGACCCGCTGCAACCGCGAGCATCCGTCCGTCGTCGTCACGGACGTGATCGTGCCTGGCATGCATGGCACGGACATCGCCCGTGCGCTGCGGGCCTGTTCCAGACCACCGGGCCCGTTCATCATCGGCCTGATCGAGCGTTGCTTCGACACCGGGACGGAAGCCGCAGAGGCAATGCTGTTCGACCGTCTGCTGAACGAGCCGGTTCCGTGTGACGTTCTCGTGCGTGATATCCGTGAAGCGCGGGAGCGTCGCACCAGGCGACGTCGCTGGACGCCTCACGATTCACGACTGCGGCTCGCCTGAACCCTCCCCGCGCGCGGTGCCACCTGCCGGCATCGCGCGTGGCGTACCTGCTCAGGGCACATGCACGGGCTCGCTCACCGCTGACACGCCGTTCTCATTGAACGCCTCGATCGCGAACCAGTAGTCCTGGCCGACCGTGAGTGCGCGCACCTCGAGGCGGTTGCCGGCGTCTGCCCACCACTGCCATGTCTGGTACAGCTTGTCGCGTGCAATTCCCCAGAGAACGTTGTAGCCGATGGCACCCGGTACCGGCTCCCACGTGACGAATGCATTGCGCGGGTCGTCGTCGCGCTGCACCTGCAGGTTGCGCGGCGTCGCCGGCGCGGCGCCATCGCCGGCGCCGAAGATCCGCAGGTCGCTGATCGCGAGGTTCGGGCTCCCGATGTGGTCGTGGACGTAGCGGACGAACCGTGTGCGCACGGGCCCGGGCAGCTCGACGTACGCGTTCGGCCGGTCACGGCGCTCGTCGTAGCCCACGCGCGCGAGCGGCAGCCACTCGGTGCCGTCGAGCGAGTGCTCGAGCCGGAATGTGGTGTACACGCTCGAGTCGTTCATGAAGATGCCGGACTCGTGGTCGACGAAATTGACCTGGACGGCCCTCACCGTATGCAGCTCACCGAGGTCGACGCCCAGCCATTCGCCCGGTCGCGCCGGCTGCGCGAGCCAGTAGGTGCGCGGGTTCTCATCCGTCACGTTCGCTGCGGGGAACGTGTCGCGCACCGATGACGCAGTCGCCGGCTTGCGGTACGACAGCAGCATCCACCCGGTGAAGAGCTCGTTGCTGTTTTCCCATTTCGACGTCGGCACGAAGTGCGGGAAGTCTCCGAACCGGGTGTTCGCGTACATCTGCCCGTCTTCATCGAACCCGGCCGGATACATCACGATGCGCCGCTCGAAGTTCCAGTTTATGCCGATCCAGGCCGTGCCGGCGTTCCAGTAGTTGCCGAAGTGGTCGAGGAAGGTGTTGCCGTGGCCCGCCCCGGTCATGAAGCCGCCGGGCTTGTAGCTGACGGGGTTGTACGGGGCGTAGGTGAAGGGACCGAGCGGATGATCGGCGACGTAGGTTCCGTTCGCGTAGACGTTGTACTCGGTGCCGGGAGCGCCGTACTGCAGGTAGTAACGCCCGCCGTGCTTTGTCATCCACGCGCCTTCGATGTAGGGATCGCGCGGGTCCGTGTGGTCCTGCCCGAACCGTTCCCATCCGTGCCGCTCCGGGTGCAGACCGAAGAGCCGCACGACGGAGTCGCGGTACACCGTGCGCGTGGCAGGATCGATCTCGGCGCCAAAGAGCGGATAGTAGTTCGACGAGCCCCAGTACATGTACCAGCGGCCGGTGTCGGGATCGCGGAAGAGGTCGGGATCCCAGGGGCCCGGCGGGATCGAGTCGGGTCCCGGCTCCTGCGGGCCGAAGGGCGACTGCGCACCGGGTGGTGGCGGAAACCAGCGATGATAGAACGCGAGCCGGCCGGTCGCGGGTGACGTCGTGTAGTAGAGTGGCCGCGACGTCATCATCGACTGCATCAGGAAGATCGTGTCGCCGACGGCGCGGGCGGCCGGCGCGACGATGTCTTCCGCGGGCCAGCGCGAGGGCGTGACGTGTGTCCAGTCCCGCAGGTTCGTCGAGCGCCAGTACCCGTCGACGAGTGTGGCGAACAGGTAGTACTCGCTCGTGCCGTACGGCACGATCACGGGGTCGGCACTCGTGCGGTACGAGATGCCGAGGTGCATCTGCTCGAAGTTGTAGCGGTAGTCCAGGTCGAGCGGATTGATCCACGTACGGTTCTGACCGAGTGCCGCCCGTGTCGAGACGGCCGTCAGCGCGGCCAGCAGCAGAATCGCTCGAAGCATCCGTTCGCTCTCCTCCCGATGGGTTGAATTAGCACCCGCCTCGGCAGGGCCGTCAATGGAGCCGGGTCCGTTGCCCTGCTGCGGCATCCGGCCCATTTTCCCCGTGTCTCCCAGCCGAACTCCGACTCGCCGAGAGGACCTATGCGCTCCGCAACTCTCCTCGTTGCAGCAACGCTCGCCCTGTTCGCGCCCGTCGGCGCACAGGAGGTTTCGACAGAGCAGCCCGGTCCGGACGCGCCCGGAAACGTCACGATTGCGCCGGCGCTGTTCCACGATCTGAAATTCCGCATGGTCGGCCCGACCCGTGGTGGACGCGTGACCGCCGTGCACGGCGTGCCGCAGGAGCCCGGCACGTACTACATGGGCGCGACCGGCGGCGGGATGTGGAAGACAACGGACTTCGGACAGACGTGGAAGCCGCTCGGCGACGGCGTCTTCGAGACCCCGTCCATCGGAGCGATCGACGTCAACGAATCCAACCCGGCCATCATCTACGTCGGCACGGGCAGCCAGGGCATCCGCAGCAACGTCATCGCGGGCCGCGGCATGTACAAGTCGACGGATGCGGGAGAGACATGGGAGTTCCTCGGCCTGCGCACGACCGGTCAGATCGGCGCAGTCGAGACGCATCCGCAGAACCCGGACCTCGTGTACGTCGCGGCGCTCGGCTCGCCGTCGGGGCCGAACCCCGATCGCGGCGTCTACCGCTCGAAGGACGGCGGTCACACCTGGGAGAAGATCCTGTTCGTCTCAGACTCGACCGGCTTCGTCGATCTCGCGATGAATCCGGCGAACCCGAACGAGATCTACGCGGCGTCGTGGCGCGGTGAGCGCAAGCCGTGGACGATCATCAGTGGCGCGGAAGAGGGCGGCCTCTGGAAGACCACGGACGGCGGCGACACCTGGACGAAGCTCACGAACGGTCTGCCGAGGGGCCTCGTCGGCAAGATCGGCATCGACATCGCGCGCTCCATGCCGAGCCGCGTGTACGCGCTGGTCGAGGCGCCCGGTGAGGCGGGCGGGCTCTACCGCAGCGATGACCACGGCGCGACCTGGCAGCTGATGACGAACGAGCCGCGCGGGCTGCTCGATCGGCCGTTCTACTACACGCGTATCACCGCCGACCCGATCGACCCCGACGTCGTGTACGTCAACAACGTCACGTTCTGGCGCTCAACCGACGGTGGAAAGACCTTCCATCGCCGGCCCACGCCGCACGTCGACAACCATGATCTGTGGATCGATCCGAACGACAACCGCCTCATGGTGCAGGGCAACGACGGCGGCGCGAACGTCTCGCGCGATGGTGGGGAGACATGGAGCACACAGCTCAACCAGCCGACCGCGGAGCTGTACAACGTCGACGTCGACGACCGCTTCCCGTACTGGCTCTACTCCGGCCAGCAGGACAACAGCTCGATTGCCGTCCCGTCGCTCCCGCCGACGTCGTGGAATCCGGACGTGATGGCAGCGTGGTGGGACCAGATCGGCGGATGCGAGACGGGGCCTGTCGTGCCCAAGCCGGGTGACGAGAACGTCGTGTACGCGAACTGCAAGGGGCAGTTCGGGCTGTACGACAGGCGCAGCGGCCAGGAGCGCAATTACTGGGTCGGCGCGCAGTACATCTACGGCCACAACCCGAAGGACCTGAAGTTCCGGCTGCAGCGCACCACGCCGATCGAGGTGTCGCCGCACGATCCGAACACGGTCTACTACGGCTCACAGTTCCTGCACCGCACACGCGACGGCGGCGTGACCTGGGAGACCATCTCGCCCGATCTCACGGCGAACGAGTCGGACAAGCAGGTCGTGAGCGGAGCTCCGATCACCCGTGATGCAACGGGCGAGGAGTTCTACTCCACGATCTATGCGATCCGCGAGTCGCCGGTGCAGCCGGGAGTGATCTGGGTCGGTGCGAACGACGGCCCCGTCCACGTCACGCGCGACAATGGCCGCACCTGGACGAACGTCACGCCGCCGATGCCGCCCGGTGGCCGCATCCAGAACATCGACGCGTCGCCGCACGATCCGGCGAAGGCGTACGTCGCGGCGTACCGCTACCTGCTCGACGACTGGCGGCCGTACATCTTCCGCACCACGGACTACGGTCGCACATGGACGCTGCTGACCGACGGCACGAACGGGATCCCCGCCGATTACCCGACGCGCGTCGTACGGGAGGATACCGAGCGTCCCGGGCTGCTCTATGCAGGCACCGAGTTCGGCATCTACGTCTCGTTCGACGACGGAGCCCACTGGCAGTCGCTGCAGCTCAACCTGCCACGCGTGCCCGTGACAGACATGCAGGTGCACCGCGGCGACCTCGCGATCGCCACGATGGGCCGCAGCTTCTGGGTGCTCGACGACCTCGAGCCGCTGCGCCAGGCGACGGCGCAGCTGGCGCGCTCCCGCGAGCCGCACCTCTACCAGCCGCAGCCGGCGTATCGCATGCGCTACCGCGGTCGCATGGGTGACATCACGGAGCCGCAGTACATCCAGCCCGGTGCGATCCTCGACTACGTGCTGCCGCAGAAGCCCGACGGCGCGGCAATCGAGATCGTGAACGGCAGCGGCGAGGTACTGCGTCGCATCGAGAGCTCGGCGGGGAACGAGCGCACGGACCAGGGGCAGGGCTCGCCATGGATGCGCGCACCCGCGGCGCCCTTCCGCGCGGAGCAGGGACACAACCGATACGTCTGGGACCTCACACTGCCCGGACCGGCGGACGCGCAGGGCAGGCCCGGCCGGAACGGCCCGATGGTGGTGCCGGGTGACTACCAGGTGAGACTCGTGGTCAACGGCAGGGTCGCGGACACGAAGCCGCTGCGCATCGAGATCGATCCGCGCGTGGCAGAGACGGGCGTCACGATCGCGCACCTGCAGGAGCAGCTCGATCTCGCGCTCCGCGTCCGCGACATGTTGAGTGAGGCGCGCGCCGTTGCGGCACGACTGACCAGCGAGCGTGCGCGCCACGATGACTCGAGCGCTGCGGCGCAGCGTCTCGATGCGCTGCTCGCTCGCCTGGAGACGGAGGGCGGGCTCATCCGCTACCCGCAGCCGATGCTGATCGATCAGATCAACTACCTGTACAACATGATCAACAGCGCCGACCAGAAGCCCGGCCGCGACGCACACGAGCGCTACGCCGAGCTGCGCGCCGAGCTGGACTCATTGCTCAGTGAGATGCGCGGTGTGATCGCGGACGCGCAGGAGTGAAGCATCACATGAGTGTGAATCACCCTCCCCGCGCGTCCGGCCCTGGCTGGATCTCCCTGCGACGTCACGGCCGCCGCATCGTGCCGTGCGTCGCATGCATCCTGGCTGCCGCAGTCACCGGCTGTGCAGCGGATGGCTCCAACGCCACCGACGATGCAGACGCCGCCGCGCAGACGGGTGCGGCGACATCGGAGGACACCGTGCGGGGCGGGGCAGCCGGCGGCGGCGACAGCATGCACGTCACGGTGTGGCTCACGAGCGGTGAAGAGGTCGTGCCCGTGAGCCGACAGGTGCCCGCGTCGGCGGACACACTCGAGGCCGCGCTCCGCGCGCTGCTCGCGGGCCCGACTGCGGCGGAGCGCGAACAGGGTCTCACATCGTGGTTCTCCCCGGAGACGGAGGACGCGCTGCGCTCCGCTCGCGTTCAGGACGGGCTCGCGATCGTCGACCTCCGTGACCTCCGCAGTGTCATCCCGAACGCCTCGTCCTCCCACGGCAGCACGCTGCTGATCGACGCGCTGAACCGCACGGTGTTCGACGCCTCTGCCGCGGACAGCGTCGAATACCGCTTCGAGGGGAGCTGCGATACGTTCGGGGAGTTCGTCCAGCGCGGCTGCCTCCGCTACGCCCGCGACCGCTGACACCCGCGCTGTCACACCCCCGCGGCCACTGATATCCCGCGCAACCACGCCCTCCCGGGGCTACCCGGGCGCCGTGGCCCCACATCTGCATCCTGCCTTGGATTTGTCCTCCACTGTGATGGAAAGGTGTCCCGGCCAGTTTGATGTCGAGCCCTGCCAAACGCGAAGACGACTACGCGGCCCGGTCAGAAGGGATCAGTGTGCCCGAAGGCAGCACCCTCGAGAGCCTGCTCCGCCTCCTCGTCGATACGGTACGCGACTACGCGATCTTCGTGCTGGACCCCACGGGACATGTGATTACGTGGAACCCGGGTGCAGCGCAGTTGAAGGGGTACACGTCCGAGGAAGTCGTCGGGCGGCACTTCTCGATCTTCTATCCCGAGGAGGACATTGCCGCGGGCAAGCCCGGCTGGGAGCTGGAGATCGCCGAGCAGGACGGGCGCATCGAGGATGAGGGCTGGCGAGTTCGGAAGGACGGCAGTCTCTTCTGGGCGAATGTGATCATCACTGCGCTGCGTGATCCGGACGGTCGCCTGGTCGGCTTCGCCAAGGTGACCCGCGACCTGACGGAGCGGCGGAGCGCGGAGCTCCGCGCAATCGAGAACGCGCGCCGGCTCGCCGAGGTGGAAGCCGCGAACCGGGCCAAGAGCGAGTTCCTCGCCGCGATGTCGCACGAGCTGCGCACGCCGCTCAACGCGATCGGCGGGTACGTCGACCTGTTGCTTCTCGGCGTACGCGGCCCCCTCACAGAGAACCAGCGCGAGGACCTGATGCGCGTGCGGCGCAGTCAGCAGCACCTGCTCGCGATCATCAACGACCTGCTCAACTTCTCGCGGCTCGAGGCGGGGCGCGTGAGCTATGACATCGCGCCCGTCCAGGTCGCGTCGCTCGTCGACGAGGTCTGCACGATGATCGAGCCGCAGGCGGCCGAGGCGGGTATCGAGCTCAGCTGGAGGCAGTGCAGGGACGCCGTCGCGCTTGCGGACCGGGCGAAGGTCGGCCAGATCCTCCTCAACCTGCTGACGAACGCGATCAAGTTCACGCCGCAGGGTGGGACGATCAGGGTGTCCTGCATGAGACAGTCGTCGAGCAGCGTCCGTATCCGTGTTGCGGACAGCGGGATCGGTATTGCGGAGGACCAGCTCGAATCGATCTTCGAGCCGTTCGTCCAGGTCGGTCGGTCGCTCTCGTCGTCACACGAGGGCACGGGCCTGGGCCTCGCGATCAGCCGAGACCTCGCGCGCGGCATGAACGGCGACCTCACGGTCCAGAGCGCGCCCGGCGACGGCGCGACGTTTACGATCAGCCTGCCGGCCCACGAAGCCGCGGACGAGACTGCGCGAACGACGCGGTCGGGCGACGGGTGAACTCCAGCTCCACGACACCATGCAACTGACAGGATTCCATCACGTCACGGCGATCTCGGCGCGCATCGCCGAAAACTACCTGTTCTACACGGGCGTGCTCGGCATGCGTCTCGTGAAGCGCAGCGTGAACCAGGACGACGTCCGCGCATACCACCTCTTCTACGCGGACGGCGCGGGATCGCCCGGCACCGATCTCACGTTCTTCGACTGGCCGCTGCCGCCCGAGCGACGCGGCACACGGAGCATCACGCGCATTCACCTGCGCGTCACCGGCCTCGCTTCACTGCAGTACTGGGAGGCAAGGCTGCGGGAGCACGGCGTTCAGACGGACACCATCGTCGAGCGCGACGGCCGGCTCGGCTTCGATTTCGAGGATCCCGAGGGACAGCGACTCGCGTTCATCGACGACGGCGGCACCGGCGACCCTCCCGTTCCGTGGGAGCGCAGCCCCGTACCCGCCGAGCACCAGGTGCGCGGACTCGGACCGGTCGTGATCAGCGTGCCGGAGATCTCCGATACCGCGCTTCTGCTGACTCAGGTGCTCGAGATGCGTGAGGTGCGTACGTACACCGATCCCGTGCACGGGCGCGGGAACGTGCACGTGTTCGAGATGGGAGCGGGCGGCCCGCACGCGGAGCTGCACGTCGCGGTCCAGCCCGAGTTGCCGCCCGCGCGCCAGGGCGCAGGCGGCGTGCACCATCTCGCGCTGCGCACACCCGACGAGGATGAGTACCACGCATGGACGCGGCGGCTGACGAGCATGCGCATCCCCAACAGCGGCGAGATCGACCGCTACTGGTTCCGCAGTCTGTACTTCCGTGAGCCGAACGGCGTCCTCTTCGAGATCGCGACGGATGGGCCCGGCTTCGCGGTGGACGAGGATCCCGCAACACTCGGCGAGAAGCTCGTGCTCCCGCCGTTCCTCGAGCCGCAGCGCGAACGGATCGTCGCCGGACTCAAGCCGATCGAGCCCGTCGTCGATGAGGCGGCGAAGGACTGAGTCAGCCTAGCTGGTCAGCAGGCGCTCGAGCTCCGCTGCGACCGCCAGCGGACTGGTGGGCTTCTCGATGTATTTCGTGCAGCCCGCCGCGTGGGCAGCGGCACTCACGCGGTTCGCTCGGAAACCGCTCAGCACGATGACAGGCAGGTCCGCCGTCTCGTGCCAGCGGCGGATGTCGAGGCAGAGATCCAGACCGGTCTTCGAGCCCGGCAGTCCGAGGTCCAGCAGCACGACGTCCGGATGCTGCTCGCGCGCTGCACGGATCCCGCTGTCGTAATCCTCGGCGAACACGACGTCGAAGCCGCGTCGCTCCAGCACCGTTCCGTAGATCGAACGGTCGTCCGCATTGTCCTCCACCATCAGGACGAGCGGTCGCCCCGACGGCTGCATGCTGCTCACGCGATGCCGTGGCCGGTGCATCGCGCCGAAACGCCTTCTCGATACCATCATCCCGGGCATACGCCTCCCGCACTTCGATGTACACGACAGCTGCGCATCAGGAAAGACGGCTGGCTCGTGCAGCAGGTCACGTACCAGTCGCGAAAGGATACGGCTAGGCCCTGCAGTCGAGAACCGCAGGCAGCTCGCCCTCGCCGGGAAGCGGAGGCTTGCCGACGAGCGTCTCGATGCGATGCATCACGTCGACCGGGCTCGCCGGCTTCTCGACATAGTCCGCGCATCCGTACCGGTCCGCGGTCCGGCCGAGCTCGCTGCGACGGAAACCGCTGAGCACGACGACCGGCACGCGACGCTCCACGGCATGCCTCAACCGGCCGCACAGCTCGAGACCGTTGCCGTCGGGCAGCCCGAGGTCGAGCAGCACGAGATCCGGCGCGTACTGACGCGCCATCTCCACCCCGGAGCTGATCGAGCCGGCAAACACGACGTCGAAGCCGTTGTAGCAGAGCATCATGCCGTACAGCTCGCGGTCGTGCTCGTCATCGTCGACAACCAGGATGCGTGGCCGTCTGCGCTCTACTGCCGGCTCCTTTCCTCCAGTACTGCCGCTATCCTGCAGGGCAGAAACGAATCCAGAGCCCATCGTTCAGACACACTCCTCCGTGCTGAAACCGCGGTCGACGCAAGATCCTCGCCCTGGTTGACCGAAAAGGCGACCAGATCGTCACGTTGTTGTGACACAAGGCCCTCACCGCACGGCGAGGAAGGCGCGCGCGGTCTGGAGCTCGGGGCGGTCGGCGGTTGCCTTCTCCATCACCTCGACCAGCTCTCGGTAGTAGCGCTCTGCCTGGGCCACGTTGCCGGCGGCTTCCGCTGCCCGTGCGGCGCCGGCGAGGGCGCGCGCGCGCCGCGGCTCGACGTCGAGCGTGGCCTGGTACGCGGCGAGTGCGTCGGCCGGGCGCCCGAGCTCCATCAGCAGGTCGCCCTCGAGCTCGCGTGCGGGGAGGATCGGCCCGGGTGTAACGGGATGCTTCTCGACCGAGCCCTCGAGTGCCGCGGCCTCGGCGGCGAGGCGCAGCGCTTCGTCATCGTTGCCGCGGGCATGCTCGATCCAGGCGGAGGCGGCGAGCCGCTGGGCGTTCACGATCGTCGTCCAGTAATCGTCGTTGGCGGCCTGCAGCGTCTCCGCGAGGGAGGCGAGGGCGGCGACCTCTTCCTGTGCCTGCTCCACGCCGCCGCTCCTGGCAGCGCCGACCGCGCGTGCAAAGCGGGTGATCGCCTCGACGTACGGCAGCGCGCCAACCGGTACCCGGAGTGCCGCGGCCTGAGACCAGTCGTTGCGCTCGAGTGCGTATCGCGCGGGCATCGCGGTGAAGTTGTAGCCGAGCAGTCCGCCGTAGAGCCGGTCGTCGTTCTGCACCGCGCGGCGGACGACCTCGAGCGCCTCCGCGTCGCGTCCCTCCTGCAGGTACGCGTAGACCATGTAGTCCATCGGATGCACGGCCGCGTTCGGGTCCGGCTCGGCCTGCGCGGAGCGCGCGTTCGTCTCGATCGACTCGTCCCAGTAGCCGAGCCGCGTGAAGATGTGCGACGGCATGTGCAGCGCGTGCGGTGCGGACGGCGCGATGTCCGCATACGCCATGGCCGCCTTCGTGCCGTGCTCAGCAAGAGGCGGCGCGTCGTAGGCGTGGATCAGGTAGTGCGCGAGTCCCGGATGATCGGGGTGCTGCTCGAAGAGCGGCTGCATCATCTGCGCGGCTGCGAGCTGCCGCGCAAACGTCTTGTCGTCCGGCGGGGCATTCGCGACCATCGTGCGCGCATGAAAGATGGCAGCTTCCATGTCGTCCGGATGCGCCTGGTGGAGCGCGGCGAAGGCGTCCTCCATTGCACGCATGCGGGTCAGATGGTCGACCGACTGGTAGTCACGGTAGTATGCGAACGCGGCGTCGATGTACATCTGCTCGCGGTGCGACGCGCTCGCGCCCAGCTCCTGCGCGCGCCGGATCGCCGCGCTTCCTTCCTCGAGCGCCTGCCCGGTGGGCGCGGCTCTCGTCATCGGATTGCCCATGAGCGCGATCGCACGCCCCCAGTGCGCCATCGCACACTGCGGATCACGGCGCGCGATGTCCCTGAACGCGCTGTCCGCCGCCTCGAACCAGAACGAGTGCAGCATCGCAACGCCGAGCGCGAAGTCGCTCGCGACTTCGTCTGCGCAGCTGACCTCGAACGTCACGCTGCCGACCTTCGTCGGGTCGCCGGCGGGGTGGTCGTGGACCTGGGCGGTGAGAGAGACGGGAGCGGACACTGCCAGCAGCAGGGTCGTCGCATGCACAAGTCGATCGCGTATCTCGGACATGAGGCCTCCGGGGAGTCGAGATGACGGGAGGGGCCGGCAGGACTCGCCGGGACAACAGAACACGATCACGCAGCCCCCGGTCGCCACACAATGCCCGCGTTTTTTTGCCGGCAGCAGATTGGTCCTCTCCTGTACCGCGAATCGGCGCTACCGCCCGGTGCGCGCGGCCAGTATGCTTCACCCATGAGAACCTGTGCCTTCCTGACGACGGCCGACCTGACCGGCTTCGTCACCGATGACGACCTCGCGATTCCGGCACTCGCCGAGCGCGGCTGGAACGTCGAGCACGTCGCCTGGCGGAGCGACGCGGAGTGGGACCGTTTCGATGCCGTGGTCGTGCGCACGACCTGGGACTACCAGGCCGCGCCCGCGCACTTTCTCCAGGTGCTGGAGCGCATCGCCGCCTCGCGCGCGCGGCTGGCGAACGATCTCGACGTCATGCGCTGGAACATGGACAAGCGCTACCTCCGCGACCTGGAAGATGCGGGCGTCGCGATTCCGCGCAGCGTGTGGCTGCCGAAGCTCACGGATGACGATGTGCCGCGGCTGTTCGCGGAGCTCGCCGCCGACGAGATCATCATCAAGCCGGTCGTCAGCGCCAACGCGGATCACACGTACCGCGTGCGACGGGAGGAGCGGGGCTGCAGGCCGGAGGAGATCGTCGACGTTTTCGAGGAGCGTGCCTGCATCGTGCAGCCGTTCCTGCCCCGCGTGCTCGACGAGGGCGAGTACTCGGTGATCTTCTTCCTGGGCGAGTACTCGCACGCGCTGCTGAAGACGCCGAAGCACGGCGATTTCCGTGTGCAGGAAGAGCATGGCGGCCGCATCACGCGCGTGCATGCAACCGACGCGCTGCTCGACGCTGCCCGGCGCGCGCTTGCCCCCGTCGCGCCGGTTCCGCTCTACGCGCGGGCGGACTTCGTGCGCGACGACGGCGCCTTCCTGCTGATGGAGCTGGAGCTGATCGAGCCGGCGCTCTATTTCCGGATGGACGAGAGCGCGCCCGCTCGCTTCGCGGACGCGCTCGTCGCCTGGATGGCAGAGGTCAGTATCTGAGGGCGGGCGCAGGGGACATCACCCTGCGCCTGCTGTTGCTCAGTTGACGCGATAGTGCAGGAGCGTCTGGTACTCGTCGCTGCCGGGGCGCTTGCCGACGAGCTGGACCACGTCACCGACCGCGACCGTGCCGCCGCGGAACGTGTTGCCCTGGCGCTCGAGCTTCGTCCACGCGCCGCCGCTCACCACGGCAACCTCCACCGCGTTCGGCCAGACCACCTCGAAGCTGACGGGGGCGGCCTCGGTCAGGACGCCGGACGCGGGAGCCCGCACGACCCGGACACCACCCTGAATGCTCCCCACGAGCGGGTAGGCGGCGTTTCGCTGCAGCCCGGCCGCACGCAGCTCGTCCGGTGAGAAGCCGGCATCCACGAGCAGCCGCGGCACAGCCGGCATCCGCTCGAACTCGCGCTTGCTCAGCGGGCGCTGGGCGAGCTGCCAGCGCCGGTCCTCCGGATGATGCGAGAGCTGCAGCACCTCCGCCGGCGTGAAGAAGTACGCCCAGCTGAATTCCGGCTTGAACTCGCCGTTCACGACGAGCCCCGCTCCCCAGGTCGGGTCGAGCAGCCTCCAGCGACCGTCGATCCGGACGGCGATCCACGCATGGTTGCTGTCGCGGATCCGCTGGCCCGGCTTGTGGTCGAATCCCTTCGCGTACCCGTTCACGATCTCCGCGCGGAGGCCGACCTCTTCGGCCATGCGGTGATAGAGCTGCACGAAGCCCTCACAGACGGCGGTACGGCTGTTCCAGACCGCCTCCGGCCGCATGTCACCTACGCGGCCGCTCAGGTAGCCACGGACGTCGTACTGGAGGTTGCGTGCGGTCCACTCGTACAGGCGCGCTGCGCGGGCGCTGTCGTTCGGTGCTCCCGCGACGAGCGCGCGCGCGTGCTCGGCGATGCGAATCGAGTCCTGGATCTGGGCAGGCGGACGACGGTCCTCCTTCCCGTCCTGGGCCAACGCAGTGCGTGGCCCCAGCACGAGAGCGAGCATGCCAACGGCGGCAGCAAATCGCTTCATTGCGACTGGGGTTTTTCCGGGGGGCGCGGAATTGGTCCGCGCAGGTACAATATTAAGACTCCGGGCGGCCGCGTCCACCCGTTTGCTGGATTTCGTTCGGACGGAAGGCGGAATGGAATACGACGTCCTGGTCATCGGCTCCGGTCCCGGCGGCGCGTCCGTCGCACGCGAGCTCGCGCGGGCAGGCCGCCGGGTGCTCATCCTCGAGCGAGGCCGGGACTGGCGACGGCACCGCCTCTACGGTACGTATCCGGGCGCACTCCTGTATGCGGATCGCCACGCGCTCCTCTTCACGCGGCAGGGCCTCAACGTCATCCGACCCCTGATGGTGGGCGGAGCGACGTCGATGTACGCCGCGTGCGCGTCGCCCCCGGGCGACTGGTGGCGGAGCGAGTACGGGATCGACCTCCGCGCGGACGCGGCGACGATCGCGCAGGAGCTGCACGTCGCGCCCCTCCACCCGGAGCTGCGGGGCACGGCATCCACGCAGCTCGCCGAGGCCGGCGCGTCGCTCGGCATGGAGTGGACACCGCAGGACAAGTTCATGCGGCCGGAGCGGGGCGATGCGTTCCGCTGCGGCGCACATTGCATGCTGGGCTGTCGCTGCGGGGCGAAATGGAGCGCCGGCGAATGGATCGACGATGCCGTCGCTGCCGGAGCCACGCTGCAGGTGAACACACACGTAACAGCACTCCTCGTGGAGGACGGCACCGTGCGCGGTGTCCGCGGCACGCACGACGGTCGGCCGTGGGACGCGAACGCCAACACGGTGGTTGTCGCTGCGGGCGGTCTCGGCACTCCGTTGCTGCTCCGAACCGCCGGTCTGGACGAGGCGGGCCGGGGCATCGCGATGGACACCACCGTAATGGTCTACGGCGCTTTGTCGCGTGCGGAGCGAATGCCGGCGCAGGGCGACGACCCGCCGATGACGTGGAGCAGCACCGACGATGAGCTGGGCGTCATGTACTCCACGCTCATCGATCCATGGCTGATGTACCCGATCATCATGGCGGTGAAGGGAGCCCGCTGGCCGCTCACATGGCCGCGCTGGAAGCGGACACTCGGCATCATGATCAAGCTCACCGACGAGGTGAGCGGCGAGATCGACGCCCGCGGGGGGATCGACAAAGGGCTGACGGACGCGGACCGGGCGCGACTGGACCGGGCTCGCCAGGTTGCACGCGATATCCTGCGACGGGCCGGATGCGACGAGGCGTCACTCGTCACGACGCCACTGCGCGGGACCCATCCATCCGCAACCGCACGGATCGGTACCGTCGTCGATGAGAACCTCGCCACTTCCGTGCGCGGTCTCTACGTATGCGACGCCAGCGTATTCCCGCGTGCACTCGGTCGGCCGACCGTGCTGACCATCCTCGCACTCGGGCGACGGCTCGCACGTTACCTGGCTGCCTGACGCCAGTCACCGCGAACGCCCTCCGGGGTGATCGCGGAGCAGCATGGTTCGTCAGTGTGCAATGAGGTCCGCGACCCGCAGGAAACCCATACCCCTCGCGGAAATGCTGCATACCTGTCAGATTGCCGCCATTCCGCTTACATCGGTTGCATGCGCGGCACTTCCGGCGCCGCGCTGCAGTACGTCTGAGTCAGAGGAGTCATGCCGCAGAAGCGTCGGACAGGAAGCACCCAGGGCAGCAGCAGAGCACGCAAGCGCACGGCGACGAAACGCGCGACGACGAAGCGCGCCGAAGCAAAGCGCACGACGACGAAGCGGTCGACGACGAAGCGTGCAGCGACGAAGCGTGCAGCGACGAAGCGTGCAGCGACGAAGCGTGCAGCGACGAAGCGTGCAGCGACGAAACGATCGGCACGGAAGCAGTCGACGAAGCGCACCGCAACGAAGCGCACAACCAAGCGAGCCGCAACCAAGCGAGCCGCAGCGAAGCGGTCCACTGCCCGGAGCGCTGCAACGCGCCGCACGTTGCCGTACGAGATCCGCCGCTCACCGGTGCAGGGCAGGGGCGCATTCGCGACCCGCTACATCCGGCCCGGCGAGCGCATCGGCGAGTATCGCGGTGAGCGCATTTCGTGGGAGGAAGCGGATCGCCGCTACGACGACGAGTCGCAGGAGCGTCATCACACGTTCCTGTTCGAGGTCGACGACGAGACGGTGATCGACGCGGGCGTCCGCGGCAGCGGCGTGAAGTACATCAACCACTCCTGCGACCCGAACTGCGAGGCGGTGATCGAGGATGGCCGCGTCTTCATCGACGCGATCAAGCCGATCCGCAAGGGGCAGGAGCTGTTCTACGACTACAACTACGTCCTGGACGAGCCCCACACACCGGCGGTGAAGAAGCGCTATCCGTGCTGGTGCGGCTCGAAGAACTGTCGGGGGACGATCCTGGCGAAGAAGCGGTAGCAGTGAATCGGTCGGTCGGTGTGCTCACTCTCGCGTGAGCACACCCGCCGACCTGACCGCGACGACATTCTCCCGCCGATCACCGATGACCCAGATCCGCGTTGCACCGCGGATCGGCTCGGGCAGGTGTTCCAGCATGAGTGTGCTGCCGTCCTCCGTCACAAGGCGCGTTCCCGTCGGGTCCAGCGCTCCTACGAACGGCTGCTCGCCCTCGATCTCCAAGATGACGTAGCGCTCGACGTCGATGCCGCCATTGGGCGGCGTCTCCGTGCGCTTCCCTTCGACTTCGACGTACGCGCCGTTGATCCGTCTCAGCTCGGGCTCGAGCGGGCCCTCCAGCGCGATCGGGCCGGTGGTGTCGGTGACGAGCGTCGTCAGGGGGCGCGGTCCCATGCTCGTCACGGAGACGCGGCCACGCAGCAACTGCTGCTGCGTGGCGCATGCTCCGGTGAGCATCACGAGGCCGAGGGCGAGGATCGCGGAGCGCACTACTGGACCCGCGCGATCCACATGCGCATCGGCGCTGGGAGCGGCGCGCCGTTCGGCGACGTCGCACGAATCGCGGTCGCGACCCGCGAGCCGCTCACGAGGAAGTACGCGCTCGACCCCGCCCGTACGGACACTTCACGCGATGCGTCCGCGAACGAGTACTCGTACGGCTGCAGGCGTGCCGTCTGCACGAGGCCCTGCTCGATGTCGTACAGATTCCAGCTCGGCAGCGTCAGCAGGCCGCTGACACCCGGGAAACGATCGTCGATGTAGAGCGACGCCGCCCAGCGACCGAGCAGCTCGTCGATCGGCTCGCCCACGACCTGCGCGATCGATGGGAACCCGCCGATCGTATTGTCGATGAGGTTGCGGTGCAGCTGCCCCTCACCACCCAGGTCGTCGCCGTAGTGGTCAGACAGCCAGCGCAGGAA
>Ga0180216_1000024_pt1 | contig 272518 bp, 229 predicted proteins | sample eDN3rd37CBELigMG_FD_128879 | JGI IMG/M metagenome (GOLD analysis project Ga0180216, IMG submission 128879) | Enriched Miracle-Growth compost microbial communities from Emeryville, California, USA - eDNA 3rd pass 37_C BE-Lig MG (version 2)... ...
GTCTCCCCATGCGCTTGAACACCCCGGCACCACACCGCCGGAACCAACATCATCTGTACTGTCACTCCCCGGCCTCCCCCGCGTTATCGCCTGTCAGGAGTGCGGCACGATCCTTGACGATCCTCGCCGCCGTTACTGCGATGCTTGCTTGCCAGAAGTCCGGGCAGAGCAGTTGCCGGGGTTCGCCGCATCTGGTATTGCCACGCTTGCCGCCCGCCGGGAGGCCGGTGATGATCCCGCCCATGGCGGGGATGCCGCCACGCAACGCGGTTCCCGCAATGCCGCCCACCATCACGCCAATGCCGCGTGGGAACAAGCGGGCACCGATGCGGCACACACCGATACGGCACGCAACGATGCGGAGACGTTCACGCGCGATATCCTGCCACGCTTGCAAACCGTCCCATTGAAAGCCATGGCGGATGCGACCGGACTTTCGCAGGGCTATTGTTCCTTCATCCGTCGGGGAATCCATGTTCCCCACCGCCGCCACTGGCAGGTACTCGCAACGCTCGCCCGTGAGCACCACACCGATGCAAACCGCACTGGACCACATGGGCAGCCGTCCCGGAAGTCGTGAGCGCCGGACGATGCAGCACGCCTCACGACGATTCGCAACGCGGCCACTGACGGTGCGACGTGGCACGTCAGGCGGTGAGATTGGCCTATCGTCGCCACGCTCCAACGTGAACCGGACTGGATGTGCGGTGCGTCGCGTCAGAGCCGTGCGAAGCCGGTATCAGATGAGATACGTAGCGCGTGGGCAGGGCTCGCCATTTTACCACCGGCAGAGCCTCCACAAAGGGCATGACGCCGTCACAGGGTGGGTCGCGTGGCTCACCAGTGCGAACGGTGCGTTCGCACGAGCCGCTTACCCATATACGGTAGTTGCCCATGCTAATTATGTCCCCCCTTTATTCCGATCTCGAAGGGCGCTGCATCTTATCCCTGAATCATATTGACGTCCGGCATACGCACCGCCTATACTTCCACCCGCTGCAGAGCACGCAGCACACCTGCCCAGGTGGCGGAATCGGCAGACGCGCTAGCTTGAGGGGCTAGTGCCCGTTTAGGGCGTGAAGGTTCAAATCCTTTCCTGGGCACCGGTTGATCGCGACACCGCTCCATGCGGGCGATTAGCTCAGTTGGTAGAGCGCCACGTTTACACCGTGGATGTCAGAGGTTCGAGTCCTCTATCGCCCACCGGTTGCGTTGCGTCTGATTCACGGCATCGATTTCGCCAAGGTAGCTCAGTTGGTAGAGCTCACGACTGAAAATCGTGCGGTCGGCAGTTCGAGTCTGCCCCTTGGCACCAGAGACAAAGGCGAGTCCGGCCGGACTCGCCTTTGTCATATCTCCCCGTGGACCCGACCAAAGGACATCTGATGAATCGCAGGGCATTCATCGCATCGGCTGCGGCCGCCATGTTGCTTCCGCGCCTCGCCCAATCCGGCAACGACGAGGCAACACCATCCCCCACCCCTCACCCCGCTCCGATCGATCTCGGCGAAGGCATCACGCTCACTGATTATCGCGTCTACCCGGGCGAGCGCCCGGCGATACTCGGAGAGATCCGCAACGACCGGAGTGAGATGGTCGATTCCCCGGTCATCGGGCTCAACTGGCCGGATGCGCAGGGATTCGACCGGTTCTCCTGGGCCTCCCCGATCCTTCCCACGATCGGTCCGGACGAGACCGTCCCGATATTCGGCATCCTCCCGGAGACGGACGATGGCGCCACTCTGCTCGAAACGGCCAGCTTCACCCTCTGCTCGGCAGTCGGACCGGGTGAATACACAGCGAAGCAGCAAGCAATGACGTTGAAGACCCGAGTGACGTACGAGCGCTATCGCCCACTCGCATTCCGGGGCACCGGCATCGTCCTCAATGCTGGCGACACGCTCGCCGTTCAGGTCGCCGTGCGCGGGATCGTTCGGGACCGCGACGACCGAATCGCAGGCGTGACACCCGCGGCGCTCTTTGCTTCCATTCGACCCGGACGCCAGAAAGAGTTCAACGTTTGGGTGGGGCAATCGCTCCAAAACAAGGCGAATCCGGTCCCCTTGATCTCCGGCGTGGACTACTCGGTGGACATCCGAATTGGACCGCTCGGTCCCGTTGTCGCACCGGGCTGCACGCTCGATCGCCCCTGGGAATGACGACGGGCCACCGGCTTGCGGTGACCCGTCGATATAACGAGGCAACGCGTCAGGCAGGTTCACACGATCTGAAGAGATCGCGGTTCGACTCCACCGGCAAATCCTCTCGCTCGCCCCATTCGTTCCACGATCCGTCATAGTTCGACACATCCGACATGCCGATCAGGTGCAAGCCGAACAGGAGCTGCGCCGCGGTGACGCCGCCGTTGCAATACGCGGTCACCGGCGCACTGGTGTCGACCCCCGCCCCCTCGACGATCTCGCGAATTTCATGGGCCGGCTTCCAGATACCGTCGGCATCCTGCAACGATTTCGCGGGGAGATTGAGCGCGCCGGGAATGTGACCGCCCCGACTGCCCCTCTGGGCTTCACCGTGATACGTTGCCTCATCCCGCGCATCGACGATCTGACGGGAGCCGGAAGTCATCTGCGCCACGACATCGTCCACCTCGCTCCGCAGACCTGACTGCACGCGTGGCGTAAATGCAACACCCTGAGGGATCATCGGCGTATCGGTGGAGACTGGCTGTCCCGCGGCAGCCCAGGCAGCGTACCCACCATCCAGGATCGCGACATCCGTATGCCCGTAAAAGCGCAATGCCCACCACAACCGGGCCGCAAGATGCCCGTTTGCATGATCGACGACGACCACCGCCGTCTCGTCGCCGATGCCTCGCGCCTCCATCGCAGCCCTGAAGCGATCGGGAGTCGCGATCTGCGCCTTGACCGACGCATCCGGATCGACGATATCCGTCGTCCAGTCGACGTAGACGGCCCCCGGAATATGCCCCGCGGCGTACTCCTCCGGCGCGCCGGTATACGTCGCCTTCTGGCGACCACCGCCGATATCTTCCGATCTCACGTAACCACGGATGTCCACCACGCGCAGATCGGGATCATCCAGATGCTCGGCAAGCCACGCAACGGTCACCAGATCACCGGGAAGTTTCATGTGTGTTCTCCTCGTACGTGTTCTCAATTCATCCGACAACAAGTGTACTCACTCCGCAAATCGACCGCTCACGTCGTGTACATGCTATACTTCCCAACAGAAAGTATTGTGATCTGCCGTGGCGAAGATACGGATATCGACGCTGGTTCACGGCAGGAAAAGAATCGGAGGCTCCATGAACACCTCAATCACAGATCGCGCTTACGGTCGTACGGTCGAGCTTGGGATGCCATTCGATGAGGCGGTCACCAGCACCACAGAAGCCCTCAAGACACAGGGGTTTGGTGTCCTCACGACCATCGAGGTGGATAAGGTCCTGAAGTCGAAGCTGGATGTCGATCGTGGGCGGTATACGATCCTCGGCGCGTGCAATCCCGGCTTCGCGTACCAGGCGCTCGAGACAGACACGGACATCGGTCTCCTGCTTCCGTGCAACGTCGTCGTCCGGGAAGAGAACGATCGCCGCTACGTCACGTTCGTCGATCCGCAATCCATGCTGGCTGCCGCGGGCGATTCCCCCGACCTTCAGAAGATCGCTACCGACGTCAAGTCCAGGCTGGATGCCGCCGCCGAAACCCTCGCGCATCTGTAAAACCCGCCCTTGACAGCGCCATGCGCTGCAGCCTATCATCTGTCTTGCTGCAGCGCGATGGCGCTGTGCGGAAGTGGCTCAGTGGTAGAGCATCTCCTTGCCAAGGAGAAGGTCGCGGGTTCGAATCCCGTCTTCCGCTCCGGAATCAAAGCCCTCGCCTACGCGGGGGCTTTTTTCATGCGTGGCGTTCGTGAACCGTTCCGTGTTCTCCCGCCGCGGGTAACATGGAACGCTCATCATCTGGCGCCGATCTACCTCTGTTCAAGGGATTCCCACTATAATGAACGAGGTGTACCATGGAGCAATCGTTCACCGCATGCCGACATGAACCCGCCCGCATCCTCTCGCGTATCAATCCGGGAGAACTTCGTGACCAGTGTCCGGATTCTCCGGTGAACAAGCTTCGACCAGGCGAAGGAGCTCGGAGGAGCCCGTGACCGAGAACGGTCAACCGAATCAACCGCCATCGCTCCATGCAAATCTCATGGGCGAGGTACGAATCAGCGCCGGTGGCAGATTGATCGCGGACGACGCCTGGTCGTTACGAAGTGCGCGCTCGCTTCTGCTCCTTCTTCTCATCACTCGCGGACACTCTATACCCAAGGAACGGGTTCTCGACATTCTCTGGCCAGAATCGGGACCCGAAGTCGCGAGAAACGCGCTCTACAAAGCCCTCCATCTCCTCCGGCGCGTCCTGGAACCCAATCTCGTCAGTGCCCGTCATTCCGCCTACATCGAAACCCGAGGCGGCATGATCGGCATCGCGCCGACGGTCGAAATCTGGGTCGATGCCGACGAATGCGAACGTCATCTCCGTGCCGCGAGAGGCGCTGCTCCGGAAGAACGCCGCCAACCCCTGCGTCTGGCCGTCAGCCTCTACAAGGGCGAGCTCCTGCCAACGGATCCCTACGAAGACTGGCCCGTCGCCCGCCGCGAATCACTCCGGCAGGCATGGGAAAGCGCAGTCCTCGATCTCGCCGAGCTCGATCTCGAGGCAAACGAGCCGCAGGCCAGCGTGCCACCGCTCGAGCTCCTCCTGACCCTCGACCCGACACTCGAAGCCGCCCACCGGGCGTTGATGCGCGGCTACGTCGCGGCTGGCCAGCGCGATCGTGCCCTGCGTCAGTACGAGCGGTGCGTGGCGGCGATCGAGAACGAGCTGGGCCTGCCTCCCGAACGCGAGACGCAGGCGCTTTTCGCCGCCATCAAGGCGACGCCCGCGGAAAAACCATCCCAGCCCGCGGTCGTCTCCGGCCCCTTCAACAATCTGCCGACCCCGCCAACGCCGATCGTCGGCCGCGATCGTGAGATCGATATCCTGACGGGCACGCTCTGGCGGCAGGATGTGCGCCTGGTGACCCTCACCGGTCCCGGGGGCGTCGGCAAGACGCGGCTCGCGATTGAGGTTGCATCACGCCTGGTCGACGACTACGCCGACGGCATCGCGTTCGTTCCGCTGGCCGCCGTGAGAGATGCGGGGCTCGTCCTGCAGACGATCAGCAGCACGCTGGGTCTGAACGACGAATCCGGCTCGTCTCCCGCGGTCACGCTTACATCATGGCTACGATCGCGCGAGATGGTACTGGTGCTCGACAACTTCGAGCAAATCCTGGATGCGGCAACCGATATCGGCTCCCTCCTTGCCAACTGCCCTTCCCTGACGGTGCTGGTGACCAGCCGCGAACGTCTCCAGCTTCGGGGAGAGCATCTGCACGAAGTACCGCCCCTCGCCGTGCCGCGTCCGGACCGATTGCCATCCGCTCCGATGTTGGCGCGCTACGGCTCGGTGGTGCTCTTCAGCCAACATATGCAGCGCATCGATCCCGAATTCGAGGTAACACCCGAGAACAGCGAGATCATCGGCGCCATCTGCAGCCATCTGGAAGGTCTGCCACTCGCCATTGAGCTCGCCACGGCTGGCGCGCGGTTCTACTCGCTCGAGAGCCTGCGCGATCGTTTCTCGAGCCGGATGGATATCGAAGAAGGGCTGCGCGACCTGCCAGCCCGGCAGCGAACGCTCCGCGCGACCTTCGACTGGAGCTACGATCTGCTGACGGACGACGAAAAAACCGTCTTCCGGCAACTCGGCTCCGCCATCGGCGGTCTGTCACTGGAATCGGCGGAGTCGATCTGCGGCGTTTCCGTCAGCCGGGTGCGTATCCATCTGCATTCGCTGGCCGAAAAACACCTGATTCGCTGGGAACGCACCGATGCGGGACCACGCATCACCATGCTGGAAACGATCCGCGAATATGCCATGGAGCGGCTTCAGGACAGCGGCGAGGACCAGGAGATCCGGGATCGCCATGCAGAGCACTTCCTGAGCCTTGCCACCGAAGCAGAATCTCATATCGTCGGAACCGATCAACTCGTCTGGTTCGACCGCCTGGAGACGGAGCAAGGCAATCTCCGGGCGGCCTTCAGCTGGGCCATCCCCCGTCCCGGCGAGCTCGGCACCCTGGTCGCCCGGGCGGCGACCAGCCTGTGGCGCTACTGGTGGCGACGTGGGCTGCTCACGGAAGGTATCTCCTGGCTGGAGCGCGCGTTGACACGCGCTGAGAGGGCCAGTCAGCTCCGGGCGCATATGCTTCTGTCCCTTGCCCGGATGTACGAAGTACAAAGCGACTACACCCGTGCAGAAGCGTTGATCAACGAAGCGCTCCCGATCAGCGAGCAATTTAACGACCGGCCCCGGATCGCGAAGGCCCTGAGCGCCCTCGGCGAGATCGCCGAGGATCGGGGCGATCTATCCCAGGCATCGGACCTCTACCATCGGGCGCTCGCGATCTACCGGGAGTTCAATCAGGAACGCGAAATCGCCGCCACCCTGAACAAGCTGGCGACCGTCGCCTACTATCAGGGAAATTCGGCGTTGGCGAGTCATCTCTGGGAAGAATCCGCATCGATTTTCCGCGAGCTCGGCGACCACTGGGCGGTGAGCGTCCTGCTCGGTAACCTCGGCGCGGCGGCCATGGCACGAGGGGATATCCATCGCGCCGTCTCGCTGCACGAAGAGAACCTCTCGATCGCACGTCAGCTCAAGGACCCCGGGTCAATCGGACGGGCGCTGTGCAATCTCGCGGAAGCAATGCAACTTCGCGGCGACGTCAATACCGATTCATTACTCGAAGAAGCCTTGACGTTGCAACGGGAAATGAAAAACAAGCAATTCGAGATCACGGCGTTGACACTGATCGCAAACAACGCCATGAGTGCCGGTGAAACGAAACGCGCTGCGAGGCTCTACGGATCGAGCCTCGCGCTCTGCGAAGAGATCGGCGACCGCGCCACAATGGCGAACATTGCGCTGCTGGAACGAATCGCGATGCTCGGCATGATCACGGGACAGTACGAAAACGCGGCGCGCGTACTCGGTGCGAGCCAGGGAATTCGCAGCGAGCTCGGAACGCCACTCATGTCCTATCTCGCCCCCACCGTCGAACGCTGCCTCGAATCCATCAACGCATTGCCGGGCGCAGACGATATCCAGTCACTACGGAAACACTCCGGAACCATGAGCTTCGACGCGACGATGGTCACGGCCCACGCGGTGTGCGACCATGCCGTCGCAAGCTCCGATCGTCAAGTCTTTCATTCAACCATGGTGCGGTAATCTTCCAGCTCCCCGAATTACGGAAGATTTGCGGAAGATTTCTTCTGTACTCTCTGGTCATAGCAATCGGGAGCGAGGAAAAAACTCCCGAAAACCAGAAGTCTGAATGAATCAACTTGAATCCGTGATCAAAGGAGAGTCTCACATGCGACGCATGACCCGCACCATCACCCTGCTGTCGTCCTCCATCATGGCCCTCGCCGTGAGCGCCGCCAGCTTCCACGAAGCCGCCGCCCAGATCATCGGCACGGTTCACTAGTCTTCATCACATCGGTCAGTCGGTAGAGAGAACCTTATGCCCAATGCTGGCGCCGTGGCGGCCACGCCGCACCGCGGACAGGGGAACCGCACAGCGTGCACCCCGGGCGATGATGACGGTGTTTTTTCACTGGGACGCGATACGGCAGCACCACCTGCCGAGCACCACAATCGCCCCACACCGCATAGCCAGCAACGTCATCAGCACCACTCGCCTGGGCAGTAGCGTGGACGCATTGAACGGCGAAGAACAGGTTGCTTTGAGGAGGGAACTCCTGCGGCGACTGGTAGTTCAACAAACTTCAAGTCTACGCAGGAGTTCCAGCCAAACCTTTTGTGCGCTGGCATTGGGCATAAGGTTCGCCCTCCCGAAACCGAACACCGGCAGGACCCGGCATCGTTCAATCGTCAATATTCGTCACAGCATTGATTGAATCGTCGGATCAGTCTCCTGGAATCTGCACCGCGAAAGGCATGAATCATGGTTGCACACATTCCCACTGAGCAGGCTCCTCCTCACTTTGAACCCATGCCTCAGACGAGCAAGTCCTCCGGGTCGCGGCAGTATGATTCGTTCATTGTCCGACTCTGGCAGGATGACACATCCAAAGAGATGCTTCGTGTCGAGGTTCAGCACGTCCAGGCAGGACTCTCCGTCGAAGCCCTCCAGGTTCCACTTGACTGGATTGTGCCGGAGATTCTCAGCTGCCTCCGCCCGCAGAGCTAGGCAACATTCAAAAATACAGAGTTCATACAAACGGCGAGGTGTTTCCCCTCGCCGTTTTTCATGCCCGGTATCCGGTCCAGCACTCTCGTTCCGGAGTACACTGTGCCCGGATATGCATCTCCGCGCGGGCGTGGCGGAATGGCAGACGCTGCGGACTTAAACTCCGCTGGGGAAACCCGTGCGGGTTCGACTCCCGCCGCCCGCACCATGTCCCGGCATAGGTGAGATGGAATCCGGTTCCCGTTCGAGGGGAGCCCGACTCAGTCGGGGGAGGACACTCCGCGCCTCTTCATCAGGAGCTCAATCCCATCGAGAATGTGGTCGACGGCATGGTGCAACTGTGCGTCGGTATCCTCATCCTCGTCATCGAACGCACCCGCCGCGATGGCCGCATCCACCGCGGCATATTTGCCCGGTGGCAAAAGCCGGCGCAGCACCCTCCCGTACACGGCCTCATTCACTGCCGCCCCGGCTTGCCGGGCAGCTTCCCCTGTCCGGCTCATTTCGATCTCGAGTCGCTGGGTTCCGAGCAAATAATTCGTGAGCACCATAAAGACATCGAGCCGATCCCGGATATCGAGTCCGGTCTCTTCCAGCGCCGTCAGGCCGATGTTCAGCATGGCGATGTTGTTCGGACCCACCGGCGGGCCACTGACCGGAATATCGATGAGCCACGGTCGTCGCCGAAAAATGGTCGCGAAAACCGTCGCATACTCGTGCAACCGGGCGCGCCATCCGGGAATCTGGAGAAGATGATCGGGAGGCTCACCGACACCGGCATCGAACATCAGGGCCAGCAACTCGCCCTTGTTCGGGACATGCCGATACAACGCCATCGTTGAGTAACCGACGCGTTTGGCAACACGCGCCATCGAAACATCTGCGAGTCCCCTCTCATCCGCGATTTCCACCGCCGCGGACACGATCTCCTCCAGGCTCAACCCCGCACGCGACCGTGACCCGCCGTCCCGGACACCTTTCCACAGTGCGGAAAATCCCCCGGCAAGCATATCGATCTCATCCGAACCCATTCGGCCTCTCCCTTCCCGGGTTGACATCTCCCGCGGCACATGCCAATGTGTATCACGTACACATATGTGTACGCCATACACATAAATCGCGATCAGGGAGAATCCATGCCATCAGCAATCGTGGATGCCCATGGCATCCAGAAACGATACGGGGAGACACCAATCCTCACGGGACTCGATCTACAGGTGCAGGAGGGAACGATCGGCGCCCTGCTCGGACCGAACGGCGCCGGAAAAACCACGCTCGTGCGCATCCTCAGCACGCTCACCCGATTCGACGGTGGCGACGTCTCGATTTGCGGGCACGACGTCGTCCGCGAGCCAACCGCAGTCCAGCGAGTTATCAGCCTGACCGGGCAATATGCCGCGCTCGACGAGATGCTCACCGGGGAAGAAAACCTTCTCCTGGCTGCTCGTCTGCGCCGCCTGAGTCGTAATGATGCGCGACGCCGGTCACACGATCTGCTGGAGAGATTCGAGCTCACCGGGGCCGCTCGCAAAACCGCCAAAACGTACTCGGGTGGTATGAAACGCAAGCTCGACCTGGCGATGAGCCTGATTGGCGAACCGCGCGTGCTCTTCCTCGATGAACCGACGACCGGGTTGGATCCCCGCAGTCGAAACGTCCTGTGGGATCTCGTCCGCGAGCTGAAGACCTCCGGCGTGACGGTTCTTCTCACGACACAGTATCTGGAGGAAGCGGACCAGCTCGCGGATCGTATCACCATGATCCACCATGGCCGGGTGGCAGTTGAAGGTCCGGCCGAGGAATTGAAACGCCAGGTAGGTAACGAGGTACTCAGGCTCCATTTCCTCGATCACCGGACCACCATGCGCGCATCGCTGGCGTTACGTGATCAGCAGATGACACCCACGCCGGACGACAACTCGATCCAGATTGCCACGGACGGCACCACGCTCCATATCCACACAGTGCTTGGCCAGTTGATGGATGCATCCATTGCCACCGAATCGATCGCCCTGCACAAACCGACGCTCGACGACGTCTTCCTCTCACTCACAGACACCCCGACGATCGCCGACGAAACGGATCGAAAGGTACCTGCATGAATCTCGCAATGACCGCTATCTTCTCCGATTCGCTGGCCATGACCGGCCGCAGCTTGCGGGGAACGTCTCGCCAGATCGACGCTCTTCTGACCTCGATCCTGCTCCCCGTTTTTCTCATGCTACTCTTCGTCTACGTTTTCGGCGGCGCCATGAACGTCGGCACCGACTACGTCCAGTATGTCGTGCCGGGTGTCATCATCCTCTGCGCCGGCTATGGTGCCGCCAGCACCGCCGTCAGCGTTGCGACCGATATGCAGCTCGGCATCATCGACCGTTTCCGGTCACTTCCGATCACGAAGGCATCGGTTCTGGTCGGCCATGTCGCCTCATCGGTGATCACAAACCTGGTTTCCACGGCGCTCGTGTTCGGCGTCGCGTTCCTCCTCGGTTTTCGGCCAAACGCCGGATTTCTGGATTGGCTCGGCGTCATCGGCCTGGTGATCCTCTTCATGCTCGCCTTGTCCTGGACCGCCACGGCCATCGGGCTCAGCGTAAAGAATGCAGAGGCCGCGAATGGCGCAACCTTCATCATGCTCTTCCTGCCGTACCTGAGCAGCGCCTTCGTCCCGACCGACACCATGCCGGGGGTACTACAGCCAGTCGCGAAACACCAACCATTCACACCGATGATCGAGGCCCTGCGTGCCCTCTTGCTGGGTATGCCGGTCGGCAATAGTGCCTGGATCGCCATCGCCTGGTTCGGGGGAATCCTCATTGTAAGCTTTCTGGCCGCCAGCATCCTCTTCCGCCGCACCGGCAACTAGAGTGATCGACTCCCTGCGGAAACCGATGGGCGGCAACGGGGCCGCTTTCACTTTTCGGCCGCTCACGCGACCTCACCCCACCCCTTCGGCCGCCCGCCCCGACGTGCGATCGGCTTGGACCGTGCCAACCATTGTGAACTTCGCTGTAGGACGAAAACCGGAAGGAGAGGGTACTCTCCTTCCGGTTTCCTGGGTATCAGGGAGGTCTCGACTGCGCTGAGCAAGCACGCCGAACGCGCACTCATTGCCCAGGCAGATCACATCACCCGTTGAGATGCAGTGTCGCCGCCGTCTTCTCGTGAATCTCCCGCACCAGCGCCGGCTCGGCGGAAAGATCGACCCCATGCGACGGAATAATGTCCCGCAACTGAGGCTGCCACGCCGCGTAGTCATCCGGGAAGCAACGCTTCGCGACGTCGAGCATGATCGACACCGCTGTCGACGCCCCCGGTGAGGCGCCCATCAACCCGGCCAGCGATCCGTCTGCCGAGGCGACGACCTCCGTCCCGAACTCCAGCTTGCCGCGCTTGTCCTTCGTCCGCTTCATCGTCTGCACGCGTTGCCCGGCATGGATCAACGTCCAGTCGCGCGCGTCAGCCTCCGGCATGAAGTCCCGGAGCACCTCGATCCGCGATGCATGCTTCTGCATTACCTGCTTGATCAGGTAGACGGTCAAGGGCATCTCGTCTTTCGCCACCGTCAGCATCGTCAGGATATTGTCCGGTTTGATCGACGTGAACAAATCGGTCCACGAGCCCGCCTTGAGATATTTTGGTGAGAATCCGGCATAGGGGCCGAAGAGGATGCTCTGGCTGTCGCCGATCACGCGTGTATCGAGGTGCGGCATCGACATTGGCGGCGCGTTCACCTGTGGCTGACCGTAGACCTTGGCACTGTGCTTCGCGACCAGCTCCGGATTGGTGCAGCGCAGGAATTGCCCGCTCACCGGGAACCCGCCGTACCCCTTCGCCTCGTCGATCCCGCTCTTTTGCAGCAGATGGATCGCATGGCCTCCCGCGCCGATGAACACGAACGGTGCGGTCGTTCGCTGCACCTGACCGCTGCGACGATCCTTCACGGTCACTCGCCAGCCACCGCTGATGAGCCGTTCCAGATCGGTGACTTCATGATGCGTCTCGATCCGGACGCCCTGCGATTCCAGTCCCGAAAACATCGCCCGGGTCAATGCGCCGAAATTGACATCGGTGCCGGATTCGGCCCGCGTCATCGACATCGGGATGCCCGTATCCCGCCCCTTCATCATCAGGGGCACCCACTCTTCGAAGGTGGCCGGATCGTCGGAGAGCTGCATCATCTCGAACAGCGGATTCGGCTTCAGGGCTTCATAGCGACGGTGGAGGAAGGAGACATCCTTCTCTCCGGTGACGTAGCTCATGTGCGGCACGGGACGGATAAAGGCCTCCGGTCGAGGCAATACGCCCTGATCCACGAGAAAGGACCAGAACAACCGAGAATCCTGGAACTGCTGGTTGACCTTGACCGCCTTGGAGATATCGATACTCCCATCGGCTCGTTCCGGCGTGTAATTCAGCTCACACAGCGCGGCGTGGCCCGTTCCCGCGTTGTTCCACGGGTCAGAACTCTCCGTCGCGACCGAATCGCCTCGCTCGTATGCAACGATCGACCAATCAGGACGCATCTGTCGGATCATCAGGCCGAGAGTGGCGCTCATGATGCCACCGCCGATCAGGACGACGTCCACATCCATCGCATGTGTGGCCGATGTCACAGGGTGTGTTTGGGATTTCGTGCTCACAGCATCTTTCTGCCGGGCCCGCCCAACAATGCGATTGCCATGCCGGGTCCGTTATATCTCGGCCGCATTGCGGCCCGGGGGTCAAGCTCTCTCCCCGAATTATGCCAGTTTCCTGCCGTCACGCCACGGCGCCGGACAACCACACAACTGGCGCGCGTGCACAGCACCCCGGCGTACCTCATGGGACGACCGGTACAATGCGAGGGTGAGCCGCGCCAGCATGCGCGACTCCGAGCGTATCCTGCGCCGGGCGGCGCTCACCGATGGAGCCGGCTTTGGAAATACCGCACCGGATGATCGCGCGGGACGGCCAGCACGAGATCGAGATCAGGAAATCCCGATTCATCTGCTCCCTCTTTCGCGTCACAACCGAAGACGAGGCCCGCGCCCATATCGACGCCACCCGAAAGCAATACTGGGACGCGAATCACAATTGCACGGCCTGGGCGATCGGGTCAGGGCTGCGGCTCCAGCGATCCAGCGACGATGGCGAGCCATCCGGCACGGCGGGTATCCCGATGCTGGAAGTGCTTCGCCGCCGGGAGATCACCGATACCCTGGCGATTGTGACCCGCTACTTCGGCGGAATCATGCTCGGGGCAGGCGGTCTCATCCGTGCATACGGAGGCGCAGTCTCCAGCGCGATCGATGAGATCGGCGTGGTGGAACGCACTCCCCTTCAGGTTCTGACCCTCACGGCGTCGTATGACGATGCGGGTCGCATCGAACATGCAATTCGGGCCAGTGACTATCCGCTCGAAAACGTTGGATACACAACGGATGTCACATTCGAGCTGGTGATGTCGCCGCAGCGGGTCGCAGGCTTTCGTCACTGGATCGGGGAGTTGACCAACGGCGCCATCGATCCTGTCGACGCTGGCACCCGTTTTGTGGAAGTACCGACCACAACCGAAGCCCCTGAACCCGCAGGACACTAGAGGAGGAAAACGATGGTTGACGATGATCGTAAAAAAGGCCTGCGTGTGACAGTCGATCCCCACCGCTGCATCACCATTGGGAAATGCACCGCCGCGGCTCCGGGCATTTACGTCATTGATGAAGAAACCGGCAAAGCCGTCCTCGAGGATTTCGAAGGCGCCACGATCGAGCAGATCTTCGCCGGGGCACGCGCATGCCCGACCCAGGCCATCCAGATCGAGCAATACGGCAAACGCGTCTTCCCGCAAATCCTGCCGCCGATGTGGGGCGACATTACCCCGCCACAGGGCAGGGACGAAGGTCCATCTTCCAAGCAATAGGCGCGTTCTCGTAGTCCCGGGTCCTGTGCCCGGGACATGCCGCGAAGCGGCATCAACCGCAACTGATGGATCGGCTGGCATATCCCGTTTTAGAGCAGGTTGCAGGGAGTCGATCATCCTGCAACCTGCTCTCGGGCGTAGCGTCCGATTATCGACCTTCGGTCAATGTCTCGCACACCTGCCGAGGCTGCAAGGTGCGAGACGACGGGGAGGCACCGGCATCAAATACAAAAAAGACCGGGGAGGCATCGTGCCTCCCCGGTCTTCTCGTTCCTGATTCAGGACCGGCCTAGTACATGCCACCCATGTCGGCGGGGTTCGGCATCGGCAGCTCCTTCTCCGGCTTGTCGGAGATGAGCGCCTCGGTCGTCAGGATCATGCCCGCGATCGACGCCGCGTTCGCGACCGCCGAGCGGGTGACCTTCACCGGATCCGTGATCCCGGCGTCGATCATGTTGATGTACTCATCGGTAATGACGTTGTAGCCAATCTTCTGGTCGTTCTTCTCCTTCTGGAGATTCCGGACGTTGGCCACAACGACCGCGCCATCGCGGCCCGCGTTGTTCGCGATACCGCGCATCGGCTCCTCGAGCGCCCGGCGGAGGATGTTGACGCCGGTGAGGATATCGCCCTCGGCCTGCACGTCATCCAGCGAGGCGATCGCGTGAACCAGCGTGACACCACCACCCGGGACAATGCCCTCTTCGACGGCGGCGCGGGTTGCGCTGAGCGCATCCTCGACGCGGTGCTTCTTCTCCTTGAGCTCGGTCTCGGTCGCAGCACCGACCTTGATCACGGCCACGCCACCGGCGAGCTTGGCGAGCCGCTCCTGCAGCTTCTCGCGATCGAAGTCGCTCGTGGTCGTCTCGATCGCCGCGCGAATCTGGGCGACGCGACCCTCGACGTCTTCCTTGGCACCCTGGCCGTCGACGAAGGTCGTCTCATCCTTGGAGGCAACGATGCGGCGAGCGGAGCCGAGGTCCTCAAGCGTGACGCTGTCGAGCTTGCGGCCGACTTCTTCCGAGATGACGCGGGCGCCGCTCAGGGCGGCAATGTCGCGGAGCATTTCCTTGCGGCGATCGCCAAAGCCCGGGGCCTTGATCGCCAGCGACTGGAAGCGGCCCTGCAGCTTGTTGACTACCAGCGTCGCGAGCGCCTCGCCGTCGACATCCTCGGCGATGATCACGAGCGCCTTGCCAGAGCGGGCGACGTTCTCGATCGTCGGCAGGATGTCCTGGATCGAGGAGATCTTCTTGTCGGTGATGAGGATGTACGGATCCTCGAACTCGGCCGTCATGCTCTCCGTGTTCGTCACGAAGTACGGGGAGATGTAGCCGCGGTCGATCTGCATGCCCTCGGTGTACTCGGTCTCGAACTCGAAGCCCTTGGACTCCTCGATCGTGATCACACCGTCCTTGCCGACCTTCTCCATGACCTCGGCGATGAGATCACCGATCTCCTCGTCCGCGGCCGAGATGGAGGCAACCTGCGCGATGTCCTGCCGGGTCTCGACGGAGGTCGCGAGGTCGAGAACGTGCGCGACAACCGCGTCGGCGGCCTTGTCGAGGCCCTGCTTCAGCAGCATGGCGTTAGCGCCAGCGGCGATGTTGCGCAGACCCTCGTGAACGATCGCCTGGGCCAGGACCGTCGCGGTCGTGGTGCCGTCACCGGCGGCGTCGTTGGTCTTGGTCGCGGCTTCCTTCAGGAGCTGGGCGCCCATGTTGGCGAACGGGTCTTCGAGCTCGATCTCCTTGGCGACCGTCACACCATCGTGCGTGACCGTCGGGGCGCCGAACTTCTTGTCGAGGGCCACGTTGCGGCCCTTCGGGCCAAGGGTGGTCTTGACGGCATTGGCGAGGGTATCAACCCCCTCCTTGAGCGACTGCCGCGCCGCTTCGTTGAACTCAATAATCTTTGCCATGAATCATATCTCCGTCATGTGCGAGCGTCGGTTTCGGTCGGGACGGCCTACGCGGTAACGATGGCCAGGATGTCCTTCTCGCTGAGGATCAGCAGATCCTCGTCGTCGATCTTGAACTCGGTGCCCGCGTACTTGGCGAAGATCACTTCGTCGCCGACCTTGACATCCAGCGGGATACGATCGCCGTCGTCATCGCGGCGTCCCTCGCCAGCAGCGACGATCGTGCCGCGCTGTGGCTTCTCCTTCGCCGTGTCCGGCAGGAAAATGCCGCTCGCCGTCGTCTCTTCCCGGCTCGCCGGCTTCACAACAAGACGATCGCCCAGTGGCTTGAGCTTGGATGTGGAATCCGCCATGGCCTCGTGGTCCTCCTCGGTGCATAACAACACACGTCGCGCTCACACCATGTGAGCCTTACCGACCCAACCATCCAAACACAGGATGATCGGAATGTTCCGACCACAGACTAGCACAGCATTTAGCACTCATCAAGGGGTGAGTGCTAAATGCTTGGCAGTACCCCAGATCGAGTGCCAAGCGACGAATGAATACCGCCAGCGTACCACGAGCGACGCCCCGGACCGTAAACACAGGAACGCCTCCGGATGATTCCGGAGGCGTTCCCATTCTCGACAAATACGGAATCCAGATGATCGATCGTGGGCCCGCGTGTGACAAGGCCGTAGTCTCGGGTCCTGTGCCGGGACATGCCGCGCAGCGGCATCACCGCGACCGGCGAGCATGCATCCCGATTTCACACACCCTCCGTCATCCTGAGCGGAGCGAAGGATCCCCGTGCGAAGCACGTCAAAACGCCCGAAGGGCGCCCCGTTCTGCCTGCGGGCAGCGGCTTCGCCGAGGGATTCTTCCCTTCGGTCAGAATGACAGGTGTGTGCTACAGCGAACTGCACAATGTGGTTGACATGGTCACCTGATGATCGACGCCCTGCGGGAGCCGATGGGCGGCGAGTCCTGCAGACCGACCGCCTCCACACCTGACATAGTGGGGCTCGCAACCTTCTTGCAAACCGCTCTAACCGTAGTCTCGGGTCCTGTGCCCGAGACATGCCGGGGAGCGGCATCCCGGCATCACCGCGCCCTGGATGTGCTTCGCACGGGGATCCTTCCCTTCGGTCAGGATGACGGGAATGGTGAGTTCTCGCATGGTGGTGATGGTTGTGCCGGACAGACCGCGCCCTCTGGACGAAATCCGTATGACACCGAAAGCGGGCGGTCGGGATATTCTCCGACCGCCCGCTCTTTGCCTGCAGGACATCAGTGTCGCGAGCCGAATGGGTCGATCATCACGCGACCATGTCAACCATTACGCAACTCGCTTCAACCCCCGCGCCTATTGATCGAGCGCCCGCTCCAACTGCCGGAGCGTGAATGTGTTCAGGATCGGCCCGCTTGCCAATTCCACACCATCCTGGCCGTCGGCATAAAGATCGGCGAAGTTATCCGGCACGGAAATGAGCGTCATCACACCCATGTTCCCATCATCGAGCAGAATCGCTTCCTTGACGATGATGACCTCCAGTCCCGAATCGGTATGGTCCCGCATGATGATCGCACCGCTGTTCTGGCGCGTGCGCTGCATGAGCAGCTCGCCATCTTCGAGAAAATCATCCGAGGCCCAGTAGTCGACGTAGTCCGCCGGCACGTAGCCGTCCGCGGCAAAGACATCGACGAACAGCAATGCGTAATCGACCCCATCCCACGTCAGGGTCAGCGTGTCAGTCTCGCTGCTCGCATCTGAGACGACCGCGTCCTCGTCGCTGAGGTCAACGTACCAGCTTGGCCCCCAGGTAACGTCGACGCCGAATTGCGGGCTCTCGTACTCACTGTCCGAGATCAAGCCGACATCGGAGAAGTCGAAATCGGTCGTGGCCGCCGTACCGGTCGCCCCGGTCTCCGTCTCGTTCCCGGAGTCGATCTCGTCATCGCCACTCTTTCCCGGAAGCTTGGCGTGATCCCGCGGATTCTCGCCCCCACTCGTCGCCGTCGCAACTTCGGTCGGCTGCTCCTGCGTCGTGCCCTGACCACCACCGGTGATCAGCGCCTCGATCTCGTCTGCATCCGTGTCCGGGAAGATCGACTCGCCATCCAGCAGGATGTTGTCCTGTGCCGAGGTGAACTCGTCCATGAAGTCCGCGGGTTTGGCCAGAATGGTGCTCAGCACGAGGTAATCCGGGTCGATACCTGCCCGCACCTCGACATACACGTAGACCTCGGTCCCGTCGCCCAGGATGGCATGATCCAGCGACCACGCCCGGTCGCTCTCCTCATCCTTCGCCAGCGTATCCCGGGATTGAGCGCTCGTATCGAAGCCGCCCAGGAAGCTGTCTCGCGCACTCTGGGCATCGACATCGTACGAGAAGACGATGTATCCGTTGGCGTAGCCACTTTGAAGCTGGATGATCTCCTCCGGCAACCGGCCTTCATCGGAAACGTCCGAGCTCTGGACCGTCCAGTCGCCGCCGAGCTCGATCTCGATGCCCGTCACCTCGGACGTCAACACATCGCCGCTCGTGCCGCCCTGGCTCGCTGTCGTCTCGGTCGCCGTGGCATCCGGCTTGGTACCGGACCCCGTCGTACCCTGACCACCCTTGGTGATGCTGGAACCGGACCCGGTCCCTTCGGTCCCCGTTGCCGACTCGCCATTGCCCCCGATCGCGGCTTCCAGCGAATCGATATCCGCTTCCGCGAAAATACCGTCACCATCGATCGTCACGTCATACTGGGCATCTTCCAGAGAGCCGATGAAATCCGACTCGGGTCCCCACATCAGGGTCATGACGTCGACGTTGCCAACGACATCGGACGTAACCGAGATGTAGAAGATCGTCTCGTCATTCGCATCGCCGGCCCGGGAAACGTTCCAGAAAACACCCCGGGTCGTCCCCGAATCAAGCTCGGTGACATCGCCAAAGTCACTGGCGAAGCCATCGCTGTAGAGGCCGATCGTTGTTTCCGGGTCGTCGGTATCATCGAAGAACCCGATCATGACCCGCACCGCGCCATTGTCGATCGTAACGGTCTCGCCCGCTCCCGTATCGTAGGTGCCGCTGTCACTGGTGGAGATCTGGAAATCTCCCGCCACATCCACCGTCATGTCGCTCAATGCCGATGTGAAGCTGGTCTGCGTCGCCGTGGATTGCTGGGCTGCCGCATCCCGGGTCATCGCGCCGGGTGCCGCGATCATCGCGACCATCAGCAACGTCACCAGACGTGGGAACAGCGTCGCAATTCTGCTGATCATGGTTCGTCGTCCTTCCTGAGTCCTCGATCGAAACTCGAGCAATGCTTTATACCAACGTGGTGACGCGGCACCTGGTTCCCGCGAGCATCCTGAAGCGTCAAAGCCTGGCCGACCTAGTTACCGATCGCAGCAGAGATGTCACGCGGCGTCAGGACGCTGAACAGCTGGTTCCCTTCCACCTCGATTCCGCTTCGCGCATCCTGGTATGCATCGCCGAATGTGTCCGGCAAACCGATCATGGTCGCCAGAACCAGGGTGTCACAGGCGGCATCGGCACACGAGGCCGAGCGCAAGATGATGATCTCCGTACCATTGTCCAGATAATCGCGAATCATCACCGAAACGGCTCCGGATCGTCCAGTCTCATTGGCGAGCACTTCAGCTCCGGGCGCCGCATTCTTGGCCAGGTAGTCAGCCGAGGCCCACAGATTCGCCATGTCGGCAGGCGTGACGCCACCGGCGGTCCCCACGGTGAGGAAGATCGAGGCGGTGGTGTTCTCGGTCGAGGAGATCGTGACGGAATCAAGCCCGGATTCGGTGTCGGATGAAATCGGCTCCTTGTACGATTCGTCGAAGAACCACGTGTCGTCCCAGGTGATCTCGACGCCGGTTTGTGGGCTGACATAGGTGCCATCCGCAACAAGTCCCAGGTCGGCATACTCACCGGACCCGACCTGCGTCGTGGTCGTCCCCGTCTGCGCGCCACCTCCGGTTTCGGTCTCGTTTCCACCGGTCTTGCTGCCGCCGAGCGATCCCTTGCTGCCACCGCCTCCCGTCACGACGGTTTCCTGAGTGGGCGAAACCACCGCAGTCGGGGTCGGATCCACGGGAACAGGAGTTTCCGCTTCGACAGATCCACCGCCGGCCGCAGCATCGAGCATCCCGGAGAGGTCAGCGATCTCTTGCTGCACGGATTTGATATCGGCGAGGAAGACATCCAACGCCTCATCTTTGCCCTGACCGGATTGCAGCGAGCTTACGTACAACCGCCAATCGTTGCCCATTGTTGCCACGTCAGCGGCGAGCGTCCGATAGGCCGCATCGATCTCCTCGACGCCAGCCGGGGCGACGATCGCGTTGGCGCGATCGGCGTATGCCATCCATTCGCCGGAGATCCGGTTGATCTCCTGAACGGCGGCATCGACATCACCACCCGACAGGTTGCTGAAGTTGATGATGAAATCAGCCATCGAAGTATTGAGGTAATCGATCTCTCCCCGAATCGAATCGAGGTAGGCATCCGCCTCGCCAGATCCGCCGGATTCGACCGCCGCCGTCGGCACGGAAGTGGCGGTCGGCTCAGCAGGAGTCACATCGCCGCCAGAAACAGCGCCCCCCGTCGGCACGGGCGTCGGCGCCGAGGAGCCGGTGGCGCCGGCATTTTGCGCGAGGAACGACTGCAGACCAGATCCGTCGATCTCCTGCAGCACGGTTTCGCCGTCGATCGTCACATTCTTTTGGGCGGACGAGATGCCCTCCGCGAAGTACATCACGGGGCCGAAAAAGGCGTAAGCCTCCACGTATCCGCTCGAACGCTGACCCAGGAACAACGTAAAGACGCCGAACTCAACCCCGCTGGAGCTCGTGATATCCAGCGAGTAGCTGACGTTGCCATACGCGCCCCGGTCGACACTGACGAATGAGTCGAACACGCTCGCGTACTCGTTGACCAGAAGGTCCCGGGCAGTGACGAGGTCGACATTGCCGGGTAGCCACGCGATCTGCAGGAACTCGAGAGATCCCTGGGCGGTGACAAACTCCATTCCGTTTTCGACACTGGCGTCTCCGGCATCGATCGTCCATGATCCAGCTGTCTGAACGACGCTGCCTGTTAGCTGCGAGGTATAACTCGTTGACTCCTGTGCGAGGACCTGCCCGACGGGCATCCCGGCAATCAGGACCGCCAGGACGGTCGCGACGATCATCAACGATCGACTCAGCAGGGGTGAATGTCTCATGTAGGGAATCCTTGTTCTTGATCGAAGGTGCCGCCGCAATCCGGACCAAGGGCATCTATCTCCCGTCAAGACGCCGCCGCACCTGCCATTCTCCTCAATTGACTCACTTGAAAAACGTCACTGACGCACGCCGGGTTCCCGCGATTTTACTCGCAACAGGCAATGCTTCGCGGCGGGCGCCAGAAACTAGTCCGAGAACAGGACGGGACGCTCCCGGGGCAACAGAACGTCGACCGGCCGGTAGCCATCGACCGGGCGTCCGACAGTGCTCCGGTCTCGGCCATCCAAGTTGACGGATATCGCGGCGCTCACCGTAAAAAACAGGTCGTCCCCCTGGGCCGTAACTCGATCGTGCATGTTACAGAATGTCTTGAACGCATTCTGAAATTCGGCCTCCGACGGACTGTTGACCACCACGTACCACTGGGTTCCGAGAGCGGCCACTTCATATGAGAACGCCAGGTAATCGTCCTCGATCGCCTGGGCGCCGGTGGAATGCGGCATCCCGGCAACATGCACCGGATACCCGATCCAACCGTCTGCCAACCCGAGCATCCGATTCAACGTCTGGCTTTTTGCCGTGTCGCCCGACGAGTTGACAACCTGGGCATAGGCCAGAAACCCGTTCATCTCCTCCTTGAGCCGAAGCAGATCGCTCTCGACCGCCGCCAAATACATGTCGTCCCACATCATGTCCTCGCTGGACATCCCGACACGCTGTCCGTCACGGGTCGCAGCCTGCTCTCTCCGCGAAGCCGTATTCAGTACTCCGTGATTCACAACCGGATGACCGGCCACGGTCGATCGGTCAACAACCCGGGGCTGCAAGCCTCCACTATCCACATCCGGAAAGAAGCCCTCCCCGCCAACAGCAATGCCCTGCTGCGCCGACACCATCGGTATGGCGACAATCCGCCCCGAGACACCGAAGGCACACAGCAAGGCAAGAAGAAGATACCTGAGCGATTTCGCAAGGTGATTCATGGGAGACGAGATCCTCGTCCGGCGGAGCTTCCGTCCGGCATGACGAACGCTGCCCCGGATATTGTGCATAGTGCCAAAACACCACGCGTAGCCTCCGGTGCATGCGTCTATTTGCGCGGTCCCATGTGAATATGCCCACGATACCATCAGCCGGGGCATTTGGGAATCCCCCTCCGCCAAACCGCCGGGAACAGGTACACTGCAGGAAAGTTGATGGTCCCGACCATGCCTATTCAGGAGCCATACTGGTGAGCACAAACAGATCTCCGGAAGACTTCTTCGCGACCCGCGTCAAAAACGCAAAACCCTCCCCCACGCTCGCGGTCTCCGACCGCGCGCGCCAGTTGAAATCGGAGGGAATTGACGTCATCGACCTCGGCGGCGGAGATCCAGACTTCATCACGCCGCAGCACATCCGCCAGGCCGCGATCGACGCGATGAACGCTGGTGACACCCACTACGTCGCCAGTGCGGGCACGCCGGCGCTGAGAAACGCCATCGCCAACAAGCTCCGGTCCGACAACGGCATCACGGTCGATCCCGCGAAGGGCATCATCGTCACACCGGGTGGCAAAGCCGCGCTGTTCCAGGCGATCCTCGCCTTCGTCGAGCCCGGCGTCGATGTCATGATCCTCGAACCCGCCTGGGTCTCATACGTTCCGATGGTCGAGCTGGCCGGCGGAAACCCGATCCACGTCGGACTCGATCCGGACGCCAACTTCGCGATCACGCGCGACATCCTCGACGCCCATGTCACGCCCCAGACTCGCATCCTCCTCCTCAACTCGCCGAACAACCCGACGGGTCGCGTCGCGACGGGGCAGGAACTGACGACGATCGCGGATTTCGCGAAAGAGCACGACCTGCTCGTCTTCACGGACGAGATGTACGAGAAGATCATCTACGGAGATCATCGCCACATCAGCATCGCGACCCTGCCGGACATGTACGAGAGGACGCTGACGTTCAACGGGCTCTCGAAGGCCTACGCGATGACCGGCTGGCGTCTGGGGTATGTCGCCGGACCTGAAGTCTTCATCAAGAAGATCGCCACAGTCCACAGTCATTCCGTCACTTGCGCCACCTCCTTCGCCCAGGCTGGCGGCGTTGCCGCCTACGAGGGACCGCAGGAGATCATCCACGAGATGGTGTCCGCGTGGGATCGTCGCCGCCAGCTCATCACCGACGGGCTCAACGCCGTCACGGGTCTGCATGTCACGCCGATCGAAGGTGCATTCTACGCCTTCGTCGATGGACGCGAAACTGGTATGAGTGACACCGAGCTTTCCACGAAACTTCTCGATGAGGCCCATGTGGCCGTCGTTCCGGGTACCGCATTCGGCGATTCGGGGGCTGGTCACTTCCGCCTTTCCTTCGCCACCGCGGACGACATCCTCGAAGGAGCGGTCGCGCGGATCCGGGACCTGCTCGGCACGAGATAGCCCGGCGATCCTCCCAGGCACCTGCGCAGTGTCCGGGGTCTGCCGTTTCGCAGCAAAAGCATTATTCGTAATAGAGGAGAATCCTATGAGCATCGACCAGCGTCTTTCCGAACTCGGTCTCGAACTGCCGGAGCCGATCTCTCCGTCGGGCAGCTATGTCCGCTACCAGATGACCGGGAACTACCTGTACATCAGCGGCACCGGTCCTTCGGCCGCCCACAAGAAGGGCAAGGTCGGCAAGGATGTCACCCTTGAGGAAGCGAACGCGGCTGCCCGGGATGTCGGATTGCAGTTGCTCGCCACGGCAAAGGCCGCGCTCGGCTCGCTCGACCGCATCACAAAAACGGTCAAGGTGCTCGGAATGGTCAACAGCGACCCTTCCTTCAGCGAACAACCGAAGGTGATCAACGGATGCTCCGACCTCCTCGTCGAAGTCCTTGGCGACGCCGGCAAACACACCCGCTCGGCCGTCGGATTCGTCGCATTGCCGAACCAGATCACGGTTGAGATAGAAGCAACGTTCGAATTCGAGTAATATCTCGCAGACAACGTCATGAATGAGAGAAGGCGGATGCGTACAGACCGGAAACGCCCGGGGAACGCTTCATGCCTTCTCATTTCATTACGTACGGATTCGACGTGTCGCGCACAAGAGGTTGTGCACTAACCGTACATTTGAGGGTCATGTGATGGTGGAGAAGAAGCAGATCCCGTTCACCCGGGAAGGATATGAGCGAGTAAGCGGTCAGCTCAAGGAATTGATCGAGGTTAAGCGTCCCGAAATCGTTGCCGCTGTCGCCGAAGCCCGTTCGCACGGGGACCTCCGAGAAAATGCCGCCTATGACGTCGCCAGGCAGGACCAGGCGATGATCGAACGGCGGATCGCCGAGCTGGAAGAGACGCTGCGCAACGCAGTCGTCATCGACGAGGCACACGGCCCGGCGAAGGGAACCGTCGGTCTCGGCCGCAAGGTGACGGTCGACTTCGATGGCGAGGAAGAAGTGTATACCATCGTCGGACCCGCTGAAGCCGAACCGATCCAGGGACGGATCTCCGAGGAATCGCCGATCGGCAAGCAGCTTATGGGCCGCAAGGCCGGAGACCGCGTCACGGTCGCGACGCCGGGTGGACCAGCCGATATCCTGATCAAGGCGGTTGATTAATCTCTCATACGGGCAGCTCATCCGGAAGGCGGGCGCATGGCTCCTGAAATGGCGCCACCCCTTCTGGTGGCTGCCCGACGTCCCATCCGAGCAGGATGAGGCCTACCGACGCATCTGGCAACATCTGCGGCAAGTCTCCGAGGTCGCCGACGGACGGCACGATACGGCCGAGTGTCGAGCCTACGACGGGGATTTCGTGCTCTGCTGCGTCCGCATCCCGGGGGACGTACTCTCTCCGGAGATGGAGGATGTCTGCGCCGCACTCGGCACCCTGCCCTATACCCGTCTCCATCCGCGGCCATTCCTGCACATCCCCGTCCAGGAGCTCGGGTTCCTGACCGGGAGACCGCGACATCGGTCCGACATCACGATGGAGTGGCTGGAAGAATTCATCGGCCAGGCCGAAATGCCCGTCAGCGAGTTCTCGCCCTTCGAGATCTCCCTTGGCGGCGTCAACTCGTTCGTCGATGCCGCCTTTCTCGATGTCCACGACAACGGCTGGCTCTCCCGCATCCAGGGACGGCTGCTCGACTTCGTCAAGGTCCCTCCGGCAACGAAGTACGCCTATCTCCCCACGGTCACCATCGCGCACTACACCGAGGTGGCACCCATCGGCCCTCTGGTCGCGACGCTCACTCCCTGGCGGGACCAGAATTTCGGTCACTTCCGGGTCGAATCCATCGACGTCGTCCGGATTCCGACCGATGAGTCATATCCTGAGCTCGAGGTCGTCCACCGTATCCGGCTTGGCCGCCCGCAACCACTCATCGACGTCATCCAGGGCGGGGCCAGCGCGACGTGACGTCCAGTGCTGGCATCCAGACCTGGTCCAGCGAGGAATGGCAATCCATCACGCAGGCGTGGGTGGACGAACGCCTCCTCGAGCATGGCATCGTCCGTACCGGAGCGGACCTGGCCCCTCGAATCCGCACATGGTCCACCCTCTGCCGATCTACAACAGATTATGGCGATGGCTGGTTCCAGGCCGCATCCTCACCATTCGTGGTACCGGGAGGCGATCCGTTGCACCACGCGGCTTCTCGAGAGTCGACTCAACTCCCGGAGCGATCGGGCATCTGCTGCAATGCCCATCTGTTGCCGTCCGGATCGGCGAAATACACGAACCGACCCCAAGCGAGATCGGTCACATCGCTGCACTCCACACCGCGCTCGGTCAACATCTGGTGCGCCGCATCGGCGTCGTCGATGACAACCTGCATCCCCTCAACTGAACCTGGCGCGGCATTGGTAATTCCCGTTCCGACCGCGATCGAGCATGCCGATCCCGGAGGCGTGAGTTGGACGAAACGCAGATCGTCAGTCACCTGATGATCGTGGTCCGCATTGAATCCCAGCTTCTCAACGTAGAAGGTCTTCGCCCGGTTAACGTCGCTCACGGGAATCACTATCAACTCGATTTTCCAGTCCATCGTCGTCGCTCCTGTCCATACGAATCGAATTGATTCGCAATCAGGGTAAACGGCAACGCGGCCGGAACGAGTCCGCATTCTTCGCCACGGCCAATCATGACGAGCAAAAAGGGCCGCCGCTTTCGCGACAAGCCCTCCTTGTGCTGGCGATACTTATCATTGCCCGGTATTTTCGCAGCCCTTACCGCGTGACCAGCATCCGCTCGCCATATGGATGCGCCGCGCGCGCTGTATTGAGTGCGGAGGCCCACCAAACGAGCTGGTTCAGCATCGTATCGGCGGCGACACCGACCATCTCCGGAGCAACCGGCTCGCCCTGCTCGTCGAACTGCGTCCGCGCGATGTGGAAGCTCACGGTGTCGCGCACGGTAACGGCGTGCAGCTCCGCGAAGACCACGCGCAGCGCCTCGACCGCCCGAAGCCCGCCGGACATGCCGCCATACGCCACGAACCCGACTGGCTTGGCCTTCCATTCCTCTTTCAGGCTGTCGATCGCTGTCTTGAGCGGACCGGAGTAGCTGTGGTTGTATTCTGGCGACAGCACCACGATCGCATCCGCCGCATCGATCCGGGCCGAAAAATCCTCGACATCAGCATTGCGGCTCATATCGACCGGGAAATGCATCGTCGCGATATCGATCACATCGACATCGAACCCCGCATGGTTGCGGGCGTGACGTGCAAACCAGTTCGCCACGATGTGCCCGAACCGGCCTTCCCGCGTGCTGCCCACGACGATCGCGAGCCGAAGTTGTGAATCCTGCATGAGAAAATGAGACCCTTGGAATAATACCGAATCCGGAAGACCAATCGCGGGTTAGCGCTGATGACGAGATCGTAGTCTCGGGTCCTGTGCCCGAGACATGCCGCGGAGCGGCATCACGGCGCCCCGCGAGCATTCATGCGGATTCAGTACAATAGCGATTGCGGCGAGAACGCCGCTCCACGGTCGCCACTTTACAATGGATAGCCATTTCCGACAAGAAAGCGTCAGAGCGCGGCGATCACCGCATCACCAAACGAGCCTGTCGTCGCGTCGCCACCGAGATCTATCGTCCGCACCCCGTTCCGGATGACCGAATCGACGGCGTCCTCGATCGCGGACGCCTCGTCCTCAAGCCCGAAGGACAATCGAAGCATCATCGCCGCCGACAGGATCATCCCGGCCGGGTTCGCGATCCCCTGCCCCGCGATATCCGGTGCGCTGCCGTGGATGGGCTCGTACAACCCGGCACGCTTGCCGTCCGCGTCTTCCGCGCCGAGACTGGCCGAGGGCAGGATACCGATCGATCCACCAAGTACCGATGCCTCATCCGTCAGGATGTCGCCAAACATGTTCTCGGTCACGATCACATCGTAGGCGCTCGGCTGCTGGATCAGCTTCATCGTCATCGCGTCGACCAGCATGTGCTCCAGGCGGATGTCCGGATAGTCCGCGGCGACCTCGTTGACAACTTCCCGCCATAGTCGCGAGGTGGTGAGCACGTTCGCCTTGTCGACACTGGTGACATGGCCCTTGCGCTGACCAGCGAGACGGAACGCAAGATCGACCGCCCGTCGGATCTCGTGCTCCCGATAGATCAACGTATCGACCGCGACCCGGCCCCGGCGCTCCCGCCACCGCTTCGACGGACGTCCGAAGTACAGCCCACCGGTAAGCTCCCGCACGACGAGAAGATCGGTGCCCCGCACCCGATCCTCCTTCAGCGGCGATGCATCGATCAGCGCCTCGTTGGCGACGACGGGGCGCAGGTTCGCGAACAGCGCCAATGCCTTGCGCAGCCCGAGAAGCCCTTGTTCCGGACGCACCTTCGCCGTTGGATCGTCCCACTTCGGACCGCCGACCGCGCCCAGCAGCACAGCATCCGCGTTCCGGGAGGCGTCGACGTCTTCCGGGCGGAGTGCGGTGCCATACGCATCGATCGCGCAACCGCCCAGCAACCGCTGATCGTAGGTAAAGGAATGCCCGTTCGCCTCGGCGACCGCATCAAGCACGCGTAGCGCCTGGTGCATCACATCCGGTCCGACGCCATCACCGCCGAACACCACGATCGTCTTGTTCACGCCCTTATTGCTGGACATTGCTGCTCCTCAAACCGAAATACGGACAAACACAAAACCGTCATCTCGAGCGAGGCCTGTCCTGAGCGTAGCGACGCGGGCTCGGGATGACGGTGCAGGGTTCGGCCACATCGCGACCTCACCGGCTCTGTGTGACGGAATCAACGGGCCAAGCGAGAACTTCGCTCCTATCCCGCCACCGGCGCCTCGACGCGCGGCTTGTATGACGGCCTCTGCGCCTCGTATGCGGCGATATCATCCGCATGCTGCAACGTCAGCCCGATGTCGTCCAGCCCCTCCATCAGGCGATGCTGCGTGAAGTCATCAAGCGGGAACGACGCCTTCATGCCGAGACGCGGCACCGAGACCGTCTTCGTCGCGATATCGACGACGACTTCGAGGAACGGATGCTCCTGCGCCGCCTCAAGCAACTCGGCGCCGAACTCATCGTCGACCTGTACCGGCACCAATCCGGACTTGGTCGCGTTGTTCTTGAAGATATCGCCGAATTTGGGCGAAATTACGGCCTGGAAGCCATAGTCCATCAACGCCCAAACCGCATGCTCGCGCGACGATCCCGTCCCGAAGTTCGGTCCGGCGATCAGCACCTTCGTCCCTTCGAACTCGGGCCGGTTCAGGACGAACGTCGGGTCATTCTCGCGCCAGGCCGAGAACAATCCCTCGCCAAACCCGGTCCGCTCAACCCGCTTCAGCCAGACGGCCGGAATGATCTGGTCGGTATCGACATCGCTCCGGTCCAGCGGCGCGATGCGGCCCTCAATCTTCTTGACTGGTTCCATAGAGATACAGCTCCTGCATGCCCCGGACCTCATATCCGGGACTACATGGGACACGACATCCGGATGAGCAATGTCCTCTCGTCACCCTGTGACCTCGCACACCAGGACACATCTTCCCGATGCGGCGCGATCGGCCCGGGTGATCCGATTCGATCACTACGCCAGATCGGCAGGGGTCGCGAAGGTCCCCATCACGGCGGTCGCGGCGGCAACCTGCGGCGAGACGAGGTGGGTACGGCCACCCTTGCCCTGACGTCCCTCGAAGTTGCGGTTGCTGGTCGATGCGCAGCGCTCGCCCGGCTGCAACTGATCCGGGTTCATTCCCAGGCACATCGAGCACCCGGCAGACCGCCACTCGAACCCTGCCGCCTCGAAGATCTTGTCCAGCCCTTCCTTCTCGGCCTGGTACTTGACCAGCATCGATCCCGGCACAACCATCGCCCGCATCCCGTCGGCCACACGGCGACCTTCCAGGATCCTCGCGGCGGATCGCAAATCCTCGATCCGGCTGTTCGTGCACGAGCCAAGGAACACGGTATCGACGCGGATATCCCGCATCGGCGTTCCGGGTTGCAACGCCATGTACTTGAGCGCCCGGGCCGCGGCATCGCGGTCGGATTCCGTCGCGAACTGCGAGGGGTCAGGAACGCAGTCGTTGATCGAGGTCACCTGTCCGGGGTTCGTCCCCCAAGACACATGCGGCGCGATCAGGTTGCCATCGAGCAGCACTTCGTGATCGAAGACTGCACCGGCATCGGTCGGCAGCGTCCGCCAGTCGTCCAGCGCGGCTTCCCAGTCAGCCCCCTTTGGCGCATGCTTGCGCCCTTCGACGTAGGCGAAGGTCTTGTCGTCCGGCGCGACCATACCCGCCTTGGCGCCGCCCTCGATCGACATGTTGCAGACCGTCATCCGGCCTTCCATCGAAAGGTTCCGGAACACCTCACCCCGGTATTCGACGATCCGGCCAGCGCCGCCGCCGGTTCCGATCTTGCCGATGATCGCGAGGATCACGTCCTTCGCGGTCACACCATCCTGCAGGGTGCCGTCGACCGTAATCGCCATCGTCTCCGGGCGGTACTGCGGCAGCGTCTGCGTCGCAAGGACATGCTCGACTTCGCTGGTGCCGATCCCGAACGCCAGCGCACCGAACGCTCCGTGGGTCGACGTGTGGCTGTCGCCACAGACGATCGTCATTCCCGGCTGGGTCAGACCATGCTCGGGACCGATGACGTGGACGATACCCTGTCCGGGAGCACCCATCGGATGCAGCTCGATGCCGAATTCGCGGCAATTCTCGCTCAACTTGCGGACCTGCGTCGCCGAAATCGGGTCAGCGATCGGCTGATCGATATGGATCGTCGGCACATTGTGATCCGCCGTCCCGATCGTGAGGTCGGGTCGACGCACGGGGCGGCCCGCCATTCGCAAACCATCGAAGGCCTGCGGCGACGTCACCTCGTGGATCAGGTGCAGGTCGATATAGAGCAGGTCCGGCTCACCCTCCGCCGAACGGACCAAATGACGCTCCCACAATTTCTCGGCCATAGTCTTGGCAGTTGACACCGCTTGTGCCTCCGATTACGTACCTGTTCCACAACTTATACCGAATCCGCCTGAATGCTCGCGGGTCTCCGTGATGCCGCTCTGCACTCATGGTTATGGGCATTGTCTCGGGCACAGGACCCGAGACTACGTGAGTCGCACCGGCGAAGATCCACCCAGTTCATCCGGATTTCGTATTACATACATGATTGAACGTCACGTGCAGGGAAGGGCGGATCATGTGTCCGCCCTTCCCTGTATCCGTTACGTATCCAGCGGTCGCCGCCCGGCGAACACGGAAAGCTCGAACGCCTTGAAGGCGCAATCGACATCGACGAACCCCAGATCCCGCAGCCACTGAAGCTGGGAGTCGACAGGCGCCAGGATGTTCGCAGGCCCGTCCGCTCGCATCCTGTATGACGCAAACACGTCCTCGAATCCCTCGGTGCCGCTGGCCGCGCCATGCAGGCATTCGACCATCAATCGATCGTGCGCGTCGTTGTACATCGGCGAGCCCGACGCGACGTGCTCGATATGGACGAACAGCCCGCCCGGTCTGAGGAACCCGAGGATATCGCCATAAACCGCACGCTTCTGCTCGTCGGGAATGTGATGGATCGCAAAGCGGGAGACGACGAGATCGTAGGGGCCATGTTTTGCCACCTCGTCTTGCCAATCCCGCTCCCGGAAGTCACCGACGATGAACGTCGGCGCGAACGCCGGCTGCTCTGCCGCGATCCGCTGACGCGCAAGGTCGAGCATCGGCTCCGAAAACTCGGTCAGCGTCGCCCGCTCAACCGGCTGACGCTTCGCCACCTCGAACGTCACGATCCCGTTGCCGGCGCCGAGATCGAGGACATTACGCGCCTCGATCCCGGCGGCATCGATCAGCCGGTGCATGATCTCGAAATGAACATCGACGAACGGAATCGTCTTGCTGGAAACCTGGTAATTCGCGACGACGCTCGCATCCTGCCAGATGACGTCGCCACGATCATGCGTGGTCGCCGCCATCGTCCTACTCCCAGCGCGAGGTGGAGGAGCCCATCAGGACGACCTCGGGATGATTCGCCGCGACCTTGCTCAGCGCGGCGATGTACGCCCGCACGCTGGCCTCGACGATGTCCGTCGCTAACCCATGCCCGGAGTACGACTGCCCCTCATGCTTGATGCGCACGTGAACCTGTCCCTGCGCATCCTCACCCGGCGTCACCGCCTCGACATGAAAATAGGTCAGCTCGTTCTCGATCCCGAGCGCCGCATCGACGGCCTTCATCAATGCATCGACCGGCCCGTTGCCTTCGGCGTCGCCGGAGATTTGCTGATCGTCGCGACCGATCACCGCCGAAGCCGTGGCCGCACCGCCGGTGCCGATGCTGGCGCTCCAGCGGATAAGGCGAAGATCGCCGCCCTGTACCGCAACCTGATCGGCCACCAGCGCTTCGAGATCGGCCCCGGTGATCTTCTTCTTGCGATCCGCCAGGTCGAGGAAGCGCTCGTAGACGCCCTGCACCTTGTCTTCGTCCAGCTTCAGGCCGAGCTCCTTCAGCGCGTTACGGAATCCGGCACGCCCCGAGTGCTTGCCGAGGACGAGATTCGTGCCTTCCCAACCGACATCAGCCGGATCCATGATCTCGTATGTCGTGCGCTCCTTGAGCACGCCATCCTGGTGGATACCGGCCTCATGCGCGAAGGCGTTGGAACCGACGATCGCCTTGTTGACCTGGACATCCAATCCGGTCAGGCCGCTCACCAGTCGGCTGGTCGGCACGAGGCGCGGGGTCTCCACCCGCGTCTTCGCCCCGCCGAACTCGCTGCCGCGCGTCTCCAGAGCCATCACGACTTCCTCGAGCGCAGTGTTTCCGGCCCGCTCACCGAGGCCGTTCATCGTCACCTCGACCTGGCGCGCGCCAGCCTTGACCGCGATCAGGGTGTTCGCCGTCGCCATCCCGAGATCGTCATGGCAATGCACCGAGAAGATCACCTCGTCACTGCGGATGATGTTCTCTTTCATGTACGTGATCAGGTCGAAATACTCGAACGGGGTCGTATAGCCAACCGTATCGGGGATATTCAACGTCGTCGCGCCGGATTCAACGGCCGTATTGAAGACCTCGACCATGAACTCGCGGTCGGATCGCGTCGCGTCCTCACAGGAGAACTCGACATCGTCGACAAACGACTTCGCGTAGGCGACGCAATCCCGGACACGCTCGACCACCTGCTCGCGGGTCATCCGCAGCTTGTGTTCGAGATGGATATCCGACGTCGCGATAAAGGTATGAATACGGGGCCGGTCGGCATCCTTCACCGCCTGCGCCGCCCGCTCGATATCGCCACGGTTGCAGCGGGCCAGGCCGGCAATGGTGACATCCTTACCCTTCGCCCGGCGCGCGATCTCGCGTACCGCCTCGAAATCGCCCGGCGATGCGGCCGGGAAGCCGGCCTCGATCACATCCACGCGGAGAGCAATAAGTGCATCAGCCACCTCGAGTTTTTCCTCGGCCGTAAGCGTCGCGCCTGGCGACTGCTCGCCATCACGAAGCGTCGTGTCGAAGACGATCACGCGATCCTGCTCGTTAGGTACTACGCCAGCCTGGTCACTCATTGCGTTACTCCGGTTCTGTGATTCGAGGCCCCGTCAAAACTGGGCCCCGCTGGTTTTCTTACCGATATCGGGATGGCTCGTGCCGTCACGCGGCACGAGCCATCCCGACCGGCACTACCCGCGCTTGGTGGTCGCGGCCTCGCGCGCCTCGGCGCCGGTCTTCAGCCACGGCATCATGCCGCGCAGCTGGGAACCGACTTCCTCGACCTGATGGCCCTGATGCTCCGCGCGCATCTTCAGGAAGTTCCCGCGGCCGGTCTCGTTCTCCTCGATCCAGCCCTTGGCGAAGGTGCCATCCTGGATTTCCTTCAGGAGATCCTTCATCGCCTGCTTCGTCTGCTCGGTGATGATGCGCGGCCCGGCCTTGTAATCGCCGTACTCCGCCGTGTCCGACACAACCTCGCGCATCTTCGTCAGGCCACCCTCATAGATGAGGTCGACGATGAGCTTCATCTCGTGCATGCACTCGAAGTAGGCGCTCTCCGGCTCGTAACCGGCCTCGACCAGCGTCTCGAAACCTGCCTGCATCAGCGCCGCGACACCGCCGCAGAGCACCGCCTGCTCGCCGAAGAGGTCCGTCTCGGTCTCCTCACGGAAGGTCGTCTCAAGGATGCCTGCCGAAAGCGAGCCGATGCCGCGACCGTAGGCCAGTGCCTGCTCCTTGGCATGACCGGAATGATCCTGATGCACGGCGACCAGCGCCGGGACACCCATGCCCTCCTGATAGAGTTCGCGGACACGGGAGCCCGGCGCCTTCGGGGCGATCATCGAGACATCGATGTTCTCCGGCGGCACGATCGCACCGAAGTGGATCGCGAACCCGTGGGCGAACATCAACGTCTTGCCCTCGGTCAGGTTCGGCTCGATGGACTCCTCGTAGATCTTCTTCTGGAGGTGATCCGGCACGAGCACCATCACCACGTCGCCCTGCTTGGTGGCGTCCGCGACGTTGAGAACCGTCAGCCCTTCGGCCTCGGCCTTCTCCTTGCTCTTGCTGCCTTCATGCAGACCGACAACGACGCTGATACCCGAATCCCGCAGGTTCAGCGCGTGGGCGTGCCCCTGCGCGCCGTAGCCGATAATGGCCACCGTCTTGTCCTGAAGCGGTGCGAGCGTTGCGTCGTTCTCGTAGTAAATCGTAACCGGCATCTGGGTGAACCTCCGGGTGACGACACTTCGTCACCGTGTACTATCCGATGACGCCACCATGGCCGCCATCCAAGCGAATACCTTTTTCAGAAAGGAAGGGAGCGCTTTTCCACGCTCCCTTCATCGATCTCGTCAATCAGCAACGGCGAACGTCGTCTCGGTAATCCGGTCGACATGTCCGCGCTTCGGGGCGACCACGCGCGACAGCGCGACCTTCCCGCTGCGTACCATCTCACGAATCCCGTACACGCGCATCATCGCCAGGAAGGATTCAATCTCGTCCTCGCGTCCGGCCATCTCGATCATCAGGCTGTTCGGCGTCGCATCCAGCACGCGCGCACCGTAAATCGACGCCGTCTGCACGACCTCGGCGCGCACGGCACCCTTCGCCGCAACCTTCACCATGACTAGCTCGCGGATCAGCGCCTCCTCAGAGGTCAGGTCCACGACCTTGACGACCTCCAGCAGCTTGTAGAGTTGCTTGCCCGCCTGCTCGATGTCATTCGGCTCGCCACGAAGCTGGATCGTCATCCGGGAGATACCGGGTTGCTCGGAATGCCCGACGGTGATCGAATCGATGTTGAATGACCGACGACGCATCAGCGAGACGACCCGGTTCAACACCCCGGGATGATCTTCCACCATGAGCACGAGTGTGTGCGATTCTTCCATGACTACTTCTCCTCGGTCTCGGTTGCCGAATGCGGATCCAGGATCATGCTGGAGTTCGCGGCGCCTGGCGCGACCATCGGGTACACATTCGCTTCCGGCTCGACCACGAAGTCGATCAGCACCGGCCCCTTGATGGACCGGGCCTTCTCGATCGCCGGCCGGATCTCGCTATCCTTCGTCACCCGGATTCCCGTCGCACCGTAGGCCTCGGCCAGCTTCACGAAATCAGGTCCGCTGATCGCGACTTCGGAGTAGTTCCGCGCGTGGAAGAGATCCTGCCACTGGCGAACCATTCCGAGGTAGCCGTTGTTGATAAGGGCGATGTTGATGTCCAGACCTTCCTGCACGGCAGTGGCCAGCTCGGTTCCGGACATCTGGAAGCCGCCGTCACCGACCACGGTCCAGACCTCCATATCGGGCTGACCCATCTTGGCGCCGATCGCGGACGGAAGTCCGAACCCCATCGTGCCGAGTCCGCCTGAGGTCACCCAACGCTTGCCGTGCCGAATCCCGAACCGTTGCGCCGCCCACATCTGGTGCTGGCCAACGTCGGTCGTCAGGATCGTCTCGCCGTCCGTCACATCGGCGATCGTCTTGATGATCGCGTATGGCTCTGGCCAATCAGGCCGATCCTCCAGGGCCGCTCGCAGGACTCGGTTGTGCTGCCCCTCGATCCAGTGCCGCCACTGCGGGTATTCGCGCTGCTCGATCTCCGCCGTCATCAGCTTCAGCGCTTCTCCGGCGTCGCCCACCACCGGAACATCGGTGGGGACGTTCTTGCCGATCTCCGCCGGGTCGATGTCGACATGGATCACCTTGGCGTTCGGCGCGAAGCCGCTGAGGCTCCCCGTCGCCCGGTCGTCGAACCGCGCGCCGAAGTTGATCAGCAGGTCGCACTCGTCCAGCGCCCGGTTGGCCGCCCGGTGCCCGTGCATTCCCATCATCCCCAACGAGAGCGGATGATGCTCGTCCAGCGCGCCGAGCCCAAGCAACGTGAAGATGACCGGAATCCCGGATTTCTCCACGAAGTCTTTGAACGGCTCCTCGGCGTTGCTCAGGATGATGCCGTGCCCGGCCATGATCAGCGGGCGCTTGGCTTCCTTGATCAAATCCGCCGCGAGCCGCACCTGCCGCATGTTCGGCACGAGGTTCGGCTGGTAGCTCTTGCGTCCGGTCGTTTCCGGATAGGACCACGGTGCGGTGGCGATGAAGACATCCTTCGGAATATCCACCAGGATCGGCCCCGGCCGCCCCGATCGCGCCAGGTAGAAGGCTTCCTTCAGCGTCGGCGCCAGATCCTCGGGTCTGCGGACGAGGTAATTGTGCTTGGTGACCGGCAACGAGATGCCGGTGATATCGACTTCCTGGAACCCGTCCCGGCCGATCAGCGGCTGCATCACCTGACCGGTGATCGCCACCAGCGGCACGGAATCCAGCATCGCCTCCGCCAGCGATGTCACGAGGTTCGTCGCCCCGGGACCCGAGGTCGCGATGCAGACGCCGACCTTGCCGGTCACGCGGGCGTAGCCGATCGCGGCCATTCCGGCCCACTGCTCGAACCGGGTCAGAACGTGGTGAAGATTCGCGGGGGGAAGAGCGTCGTAAAGGGGAATGACGGCGCCGCCGGGATACCCGAATACGGTATCGACACCCTCCTCCTCCAGGCTCCGGCAGACGATCTGCGCACCTGTGAGGATCTCGGGTTCGGCTTTCGCCGCTGTGTGGGCAGGCATTTCCCCGGCCCGGGACCGGGATTCCGCGACAACCATCCTGGTGCTCCCTTACTCTCCGCCATCACACGGACGGCGAATCCAATCTCTGCGAATCTGCACTCCGACAGCAAACCGTCGCCCTGGCGGTTTTCCGCGACCGCCATCGGCGCCGCGGCCTCCTCGTCCTTACGTCAGGACCTCAATGGGAGGAATCGGATGCTACCCGCGCGTCGTTGGTCAGGAGCATCAAAAAAGCCTCCCTGTGAGGGAGGCCAGCATGCGTCTTGTCTCGATCTTATTCGCCTTAACCGGCGTGCTGCCCTCGCTCACACAAATGGCCCCCGATTACCGGGAGCTCGATAAGTACGAGGCTAATAATGGGGCGCAGCGAAATCGAGTTCAGCATGATGTCACTTCGTGCAAACCTTCACGTGGTCGTTCCACGCTGAGTCGATACTACGCCCATTCATCTCGAAATGTCAAATCCAGTTGCGCCAATCCAGTCGAACACCGATAGCACCACCCCGACGACCTCCCGATCGTACCGATTTGTCATTCCGGGCGGAGCGATGGGTCCCCCGGGGAATCCGATGCCCGGCGGACACCATACGTGGTCGGCGAGCAATGTGCTTCGAACAGGGCTCCTTCAAGTCCTCGTGAGCATGTGTATCCGAGCCCGAAACCTCCGTCAACCCGAGCGACGTCGCTCGGGTTGACGGACAGGGAAGCCTGGACGCACCGCTCAGGTGGGCGAGAAACTCCGGTACATCGCTGCCCCGAACATCATCCGAACACAGGACGAAGGCAGCACCGGCCACTCCGGGCCGGTGCTGCCAGGGCGAGAGAATCCCGCTAGCCAACGACACCCGTTGCCTGCATGGCGGCCTTCGCGACATCGCCGATGATCTGCTCTCCCGTCACCAGATCCGGCAACTCCACCATGAACACGCTGACGATGACCGTCCCGGCATCGGTCCGCACGAATCCCACGTCATTGACGACCGTGGAGTAGCTGCCGGTCTTGGAACCCCATTCGACGCCCTCCGGAACGTACCGGCCGATTCGCCGTGCGTTCTGCTGCAGCTTCAGGAGCTCGATCATCTGGTCGCAGGACTCCGGGGATGCCGCCTTGCGGTCGAGAATGCTCTGGACCATCCGGGCGAACTCGTTCGGCGTCGCCTCGTTCTCCGCCTCGCCCGCATTCGCCAGGCGCCCGCGCATCGGCCGTCCGAGCACCGAACGGGTCATGCCCAGATCGCGCATCGTCGCGTTGACGTTTTCCATCCCGACGAGGTTGATCAGGATATTCGTCGCCGGATTGTCGCTGATGCTGATCATCAGGTAGACAACATCGCCGATCGTCAGCTCGATGCCATCGTGCAGGTTCTGCAGGACGCCGCTTCCCTGCACCTTGTCCTCCGCGCGGAGGACGTACGTGTCGTCGAGACTCACCTCGCCCCGTTCGATTTTCCGGAACAACGCGATCATGATGGCGATCTTGATCGTACTCGCCGACAGGAATCCGTCGTCTCCCCGGTGCGAGAACACGTCGCCATCCGGACCAATCACTGCAACTCCGATCGAGACGCCGACTCGTTCGGCCCCTGCGATCACCTCTTCCACACCCGACCAATCCGCCATGATTCACTCCCATCGTGCATCGACAATCGTGGTCGCATTGCACCGCGACCAGATCGCCACGTCAAGATGGTCGACGCCAGGCGGGGAGATATCACGACGCAAAACGTCCGGAATCCGACGCGATCGCGTCGGATTCCGGACGTCACAGTGGGCGCAGACTGCAGGCTCAGGCGAACTCGTCGAACGATAGCGGAAGATGCCCGTTTTGCTGCGGGCAAACATGTCCCTCCGGATCCATCGGCGAACCACACATCGGGCAAATCGGCCGCCCTCTCGCCACAAGCTCCTCCGCCTCGGCGCACAATCGCAATCCCTGTTGCCGATCGATGCGGATCGCCAGCGACGCGGCGTCACCCTCGGCGTCCTGCTCGATATCGTGCACGACGATCACGATCTGCTCGACCGCTTCGTCGAAGGCCAGCTCGATCCGGCCGACCCGGAACTGGTTGCGCGTCTCCTCGTTCACGGACGCGAATACACTGCCGCCGGGCAGATCGGCGCGAGAAGACGACGCATAGTCGATCAATTGGGCGACCGCGAGCCCCAATGCCTGCACCTGCTGCTTTTCCATCCAAAGGATGAACGTCTCGTCGTTAATAACAGTCACCAGGCGAAACCGGCGATGGCCCGGCTCGCCGAGCGCCTCCGCCCGCAACAACTGTGCATCTCCGCCCGGGGTTCCCTGTTCCATATACTCCGCCAATCGAAAATCCAGCCGTGCGCGGCGATCAGATGTCCGGCACGATGCCAAATGAGCGTGCATCACCGCAATAGTGACACACGCTCATCATTCTTTCGCAGATTCGGAACCGCCAACGGTCCTATTCTGTCGCGTGATCCGACGATCCGTCGTTTTGCCCGTTCACCGGCTCGGCATCGACCACGGGCGTCGGCGGGTTCTTCTTCTCGGGCTTGCGCGCGGGCGTCACCCGTTCGCCGCTCCGTCGATACTCCTCGCCCGTCTCGGGGACATGCTTGAGCAAGTCCTCCAGGTTCACTCCCGTCAGCGCTTCCAGCAACGCAGGAACCTGCGCCACCAGCGATGTCATGTCACCAGCCAACCGGTTCACACCAGTCGTGCCGCCACCCTGACCGTCGCCACCGGTCGAAACCACCGTGATCTTGTCCACCCGGTTGAGCGGTTCGGCGATCGCCCGCATAACGTCCGGCATCTCCGAGAGCAGCTTGTCGATGACCGCAGCCTGGTTGTATTCCTGGAATGCGCCGGCCTTGAGCTGCATGGCCTGCGCCTCGGCCTGACCGCGCGCCTCGATGGCATCCGCTTCGGCTCGTCCCTTGATGCGGACGATCTCGGCCTGCGCCTCACCTTCAAGCTTGGTCTGCTCGGCCTGCGCCCGCGCGTGGAGCACCTGCCGCTGCCGCTCGGCTTCGGCCAGCGTCTCGATCCGCTGCTTCTCGATCTCGGCCGCCCGCAGCACGGTCGCGATCAGTTCCTTCTCGCGACGGGTGATCTCCGCCTCCTGGACGGCGATCTCGCCTTCCTTGCGGACCTGCTCGACCCGAACCTGCTCGGCAACGATCTTCTGCTGCTGGACGTTCGCCTGAATCTCGTACGCCTTGTCGGCCTGGGCCCGCTGCTCCTGCACGGCCCGATCGTATTCCGCTCGCTTCAGCTCGAGGTCGCGGATCGACTCCGCCTGCTTGGTCTGGCTGGCCGATTCCGCGGTGACCTTCTCCTGCTCGGCGACGGCCTCGGCGATCCGCGCTTCCCGGCTCGCCTGCGCCCGCCGGATGGCCGTGTCCCGGTCCGCATCCGCGATCGCGATATCAGCCGTCCGGCGAACCGACGCGATATCCGGCTTACCCATGTTCAGGATGTACTCGTTGGAGTCCGTCACCTCACGAATCGTGAAGGAGACGACCTCCAGCCCCATCTTGTCCATGTCTCCGGCGACGTTGGCCCGCATCCGGTCGGCCACCATCTCCGGCTCCTTCACGATCGCCTCGACCGTGAGCTGACCGACGATCCCGCGCAGATGACCTTCCATCACCAGCCGGATGAGCCCGTTCCGCTCATCATTGTTCATGCTCAGGAACTGCTCGGATGCGGTCAGGATGCTGACCGGGTCCGACTTCACCTTGATCTGGGCCACGGCTTCCACGTTCACCGCGACGCCCTGACTGGTGTACAGGTCCTGCTGCGGCGCGACATCGAAGCTCATCAGCTCCAGCGACAGCTCGCGGCTCTGCTGGATCATCGGCCAGATGACCTTGCCGCTTCCCTTCACGACCCGGGTTCCCCCAAAGCCGTACACAATCAACGCCTGGTTCGGTCCGACCTTGCGATACAACCGCGCCGCCAGCGCGATGATCAACAACAGGACGACGACCAGGACGATGACGATAGTAAGTATTGACGCCAGCGTCATTGGCACCCTCTCCCGAGTGTGTCAGCCCGATCTCTCAACGATCGGTGCAGATCAAAAAACCACAATCACTTCTTGTATGACGTAACGTCGTCTTTGGCGATCCCGTTCCCGAGACGTGCAGTTTCGTGGTCGTCGAGCAATGCCGCGAAGGGCTCGACAACCGCCACTCCCTGCTCGATCCGCATCACGACCACTTCGGTCTCGCGCGGAATCTCCACCGCGCCGGTCGTCTTCGCCGCGGCAAGGTGACGGCTTCCGTTTTGCTCGTAGATGATCTCGCCGATTCCGCCCGGACGAACCGTGGACGAAACGCGCCCGATCACCCCGACAACCTCCCAGTCAGCCGGGTTCATCCCCTTGTCGTCGTTACGCAGCACCTTCACGATGAACCAGGTCACCGCGGCCGCACCGGCCACGCCACCGACGATGCCGATCAGGATCGCCAGCCACGACCAGAGCCCGAGCCCGTTCCGCGCGACGTACCCGACCCCGCCGAACCAGGTGATGAACGCCAGGATCGCGCTGACATTGAACAAACTGTGGAACAATCCGTCGCCATGACCACCGGCGTCATGCCCGACATCCGCACCCGCGTCGTGCCCGATCTCGACATCTGCGACGCCGAGAACCAACACGCCGATCGTGAACAGCAACCCGAAGAAGAATCCACCGAGGAGGATAGCATCCAGTACGTCGTTAATTGGAAACATGGCACTCTCCCTCGACCTTCGTGGGCCCGTGTACGGATAGTGTACGCTGTTCTGGACGGATCGTTCCGGGAAATCTTGTGTCACTCGGCCCCCGGACGCAACGACACCATGCAGGAGCCCCATGACGAACAATGCCGATGTCCCGGCCGCAGATTCATCCTCGGCCGAGCCGAAATACGATGAAACCACGGTCGACCCTCGATTCGATGACGATGAGGCGAGACGGACCGCTAGCCTGTCGTTCGCGACCGTCCATGACGACCGTGAAATCCGGGAGCTGATCAGCGCGGCGAACCGCAATCTCGGCGTGCTCGGCTTCACCGAACATGGCTTCCGCCATGTTGGACTCGTCTCCAGAATCGCCCACAATGTGATGAATCGCCTCGGATACAACGCCCGCTATCAGGAGCTCGCCCAGATCGCCGGATACGTCCATGACATCGGCAACGTGGTCTCGCGGCATGGCCACGCCTCCACTGGGGCCGTCCTCGCTCACACGATCCTGACCCGCATGGGCATGTCGCCCGAGGATGTCATCATCGTGATGAGTGCGATCGGCTCCCACGGTGACGATGCCGGCAGGCTCGGCGAGCCGGTTCACCCCGTGTCGGCGGCGCTGATCCTCGCCGACAAGTCGGATGTCCATCGCTCTCGCGTGCGGGTGACCGATCCCCAGAAATTCGACGAACATGACCAGATGAACTATGCGACGACTTCGTCGTTCCTAAGGGTCGATCCCGACACCCAGACGATCACGCTGGAACTCGAGATCGACACCTCGATGGCATCGGTGATGAAATATTTCGAGCTGTTCCTGCCGCGCATGCAGATGTGCCGTCGGGCCGCCAACCTGCTCGACCAGACATTCCGCATTACAATCAACGACGTCGCGGTGCTCTGACACCGTTGCCATCAGCAAGCTCCTGTAGTCTCGGGTCCTGTACCCGGGACACACCACTCAATGCTCAACATCCATCGGAGCCGTTCATCCCAACCCGCATCGAAGACACCCGCGCTCTCCGGGACGCCACATGATCAAGTCACATCGCCAGCAACTGAATATCCCCGCCTACAGCGTCAGCATGGACCGCTGGAAGGATTTCGATCCGATCCTCTTCATTACGGTCCTGGTCCTGATGGGATTCGGCATCGTCTCGATCTGGAGCGCGATCGGCATGCCGCCTCTGCTCTCCAACAATGAGGGGACCAAGCAGGCCGCCTATGGTCTGATCGGCATCTGCCTCATGCTCATCTTTTCGGCGATCGACTATCGATATCTCGACGCCTTGGCGTGGCCCTTGTATGGATTCGGCATCTTTTTGCTGCTGCTCGTGCAGAGTCCGCTTGGCGTCACGGTCTCCGGGTCGCAGAACTGGCTGAATATCGGGTTCACGTTGATACAGCCGAACGAGTTCACGAAGATCACCACGATCCTTGCCTTATCCAGCTTCGTTGCCGCCCAGGGCGAGGCGATGAAACAATTCAGCAACTTCATCATCGCCGGGTTGATCGTGGCATTACCGACCCTCCTGATTTTGATCGGGCCGGATCTGGGGCAGGCGATGGTCTATCTCGCGTTCTGGGCGGCGACGCTGGTCGTCATGCGCACGCACAAGGCGTTGATCGCGCTCACTCTCATCTCAGCGCCGTTTCTCGCGGTGCTCGCCTGGCATTTCGTTTTGCAGGACTATCAAAAGACCCGATTCCTGGTCTCCTACTGGCCCGAACGGGACCCGCTGGACAAGGGTTTCCAGATCATCCAGGCGCGAACCGCGATCGGAGCTGGCGGTCTCTGGGGCGAAGGCATTACCGGTGGCACCCAGAGCACCCGGAAGTTTCTCGGCGTCACCGAGTCGGATTTCATCTTCGCCCATGCCAGCGGCATGTTCGGGTTCATCGGCATGCTCGGGCTCATGGTCGCCATGGCGATCCTGCTCTGGCGCTGCCTGATCGTTGCCGAGGTCTCGCGCGATCATCTCGGCCAGATGTTCGCCATCGCCGTTACCGGCGCGTTCTTCTTCCAGGCCGTGCTCAACATCGGCATGAACGTCGGGCTCATGCCCGTCTCCGGTATCACGCTCCCTCTGGTCAGCGCCGGCATCTCCTCGCTCTGGTCATCGATGATCCTGCTCGGCATCATGCAAAGCATCCGCATGCACCACCGCAAGCTCGGTTTCCAACCGTTGTAGCCGGCGAAAATGGAGACGAGCGCCCGGTAGCACCGGGCCGCAGTGCCCGGTGAGTGGGACACCGACCACTTCGGGTCGGTGCTACCGGAGGGATGGTTGGGCAATGCCGGCGCTCCGAATCATTGCGACCAATACTTGCTACTCTCGCCGGCTCACCGCCCGCACCAACGCGTATGCCTCATCCCCCGGAATTCCGGCAATCACGGCGACTTCCCTCGCCGCCTTGCTCGGCTTCACCCCATCAGCCAGCAACCGCTGGATGAGGCCTTCGACATCGACCGACTCCGTCGCTTCCATTGCCGTGCCAACGACGATGACGATCTCTCCGCGCACCGTCTCATCCCGGTACCGCTCCGCCAGGGTGGACAATGGGCCAGAAACCAGTTCCTCGTGCAGCTTCGTCAACTCCCGCGCAACCATCGCCTCCCGGTCGCCCACTGCATCATGCAGATCCACCAGCGTCGCAGCAAGGCGATTTGGTGACTCGAAGATCACCAATGGCCAGCCGGTTGCCGCCGCGCGAACCAACTCCGAACGCCGGTCCTCACCTTTTCGCGTCAGAAACCCGAGGAACACGAACGGCCCCTCGACAAGCCCCGACGCACTGACCGCGGCGACCGGAGACGAGGCACCCGGAATCGGCACGATCCGGTGTCCGGCCCGACGCGCCGCCTCGACCAACTCCCGCCCCGGATCGGCAATGCCCGGCGTCCCCGCATCCGAGATCAGCGCGACATCGCCCCGATCCAGTTCCTGCAGCAATCGATGCTCCCGCTCCCTCCGGTTGTGATGATGGTAGGAGAGCATCGGCGTCTCGATGCCATGTACCTTCAGCAAGCCACCACTGTGGCGGGTATCCTCGGCGGCGATCAGGTCCACGCTCCGGAGCGTCTCGATCGCCCGTTGCGAAAAATCCTGCAAATTCCCGATCGGAGTCGCAACGACATACAGGGTACCCATGGTCAGCTTCCGGCTTTCATTGAGGGTCGCGTGACCCGGCAGGTATACTATTCTGGCTCGCAGGTTCGATGATCCGACATCCCGTACGGGGCCCCGGCATCATCCACAATGCATAGCACGAAATGCCCCGCAGGCCTGTGACGCCCATCGTATCCCGCACGATCCGGTATCGCATTCAACGAGGTATGTCCCCATCACGAGGGCATGCCTGGTGGAGACGCTGCTTCACTCATGACGGACGGCTCGCTTTTCAATCTGGACGCCATCGAAACGACCCCCGCGCCGGACGTCGATCAACCCGCCGCGGCACCGGTTGCCCGCGATGCATCGGCGCCGAAATCCCTCTACCGCAAGTACCGGCCGCAGAGCTTCGATTCGGACGAGCTCTTCGGTCAGGAGCATGTCGTCAACACGCTCCGGAACGCCATCGCCCTCGATCGCATTGCCCACGCCTATCTCTTTTGCGGACCGCGCGGCACCGGCAAGACGACGACGGCTCGCCTGTTGGCGAAGGCGGTCAACTGTCTCGATCCCGACCCGCTTAAACGTCCCTGCAACAAATGCGACGCCTGTATCGCGATCAACACGGGCGCGACGACGGACGTCATCGAGATCGACGCCGCCAGCAACCGCGGCATCGACGATATCCGCGATCTGCGCGAGCGGGTCAAGTACGCCCCGAGCCAACTGTCGACCAAGTTCTACATCATCGACGAAGCTCATCAGATTACCGGTGCGGCGGCAAACGCCTTCCTGAAAACGCTGGAAGAACCGCCCAACCACACCAAATTCATTCTCGCCACAACGGATCCGGAAGACCTGCTGCCGACGATCGTCTCGCGCTGCCAGCGGTTCGATTTCCGCCGCATCCGGCTTGATGCGATCGTCGCCAACCTCACGAAGATCGCGGCCGCCGAGCATATCGAGATCGACGACGAGGCAAAACTCGCGATTGCCCGGCACGCCACCGGATCCTTGCGCGATGCACAGGGCTTGCTCGATCAGGTCGCGGTCTACCGCGAACGGGTCGACGACGAGAACACGACCGTGACCCTCGATCTCGTCCGGACGGTCCTGGGTGTCAGCAAAAACGAGCGCGTCGAAGACATCGCCAGCGCGCTCGCCGACAAGGACGCCGGAGCCGGACTCCGCGCGATCGGTCAGGCGGTCGAGGATGGCGACGATATCCGCCAACTCGCCCGGCAGCTTCTCGCCTATATGCGGCAGCTTCTGCTGGAGCGCGCCGGTGGCGCCTCCGAGCTTGACGATAAGGGCAAGGCACTCGCGCAACGGTTCGGGATCGGTGAGCTTGCCGACCTGACGCAAAAAATGGGCGATATCGACTTTCGTGTGAAGCATGCGACGATCTCGCAACTGCCGCTCGAGGTCGCGATTGTAGAAGGTGCGCTACGCGACGAACGACCGGCTGCCGCGCCTGCGGCGGCGCAGCCATCCGCGCAACCACCGCAGCCCAGCTACGATCCCGCACCGCCACCGCAGCTGCGAGAGACTCCGGCACCTCCACGCCAGTCCTGGACAGCCAAGGCGCGCGGAACCGATGCGCCCGCGCCATCCGAACCTGCCCCGCAACCACGCCCGGTGCAAACGGCGCCACCACCCAGAGAGATTCAGCAGTCCCACTCACAGCAGCCATCATCTGGACCTGTATCTGCACCGGTTTCCAGCGGAAACGGCGGCATCGTCGAGTTGGAAGCGATCATCGAGCGATGGAGCCGGATCAAGGCCGATGTGAAAGCCGTGAACCGGCGTATCGAGGCCCTGTTACAGCAGATCGACCCTGTCTCCATCAACGGCACGACGATCACGCTCGTCTCTCCGTACGAGTTCCACCGCAACCGCGTCAACACGGACGAGGTGCGGCGTGTAATCGAAGAAGTGATGGAGCATCAGTTCGGGCAGAAGATTTCGATCATCTGCATCACCCGCGCCGAGCTCGCCAGCGCACCTCCGCCATCGGCCCCGAGCACCTCTTCGCAGCCAGCGCCGAGTCCGGTTGCCGTATCTCCTGCACCCGAACCGATGCCGGAACCTATGCCTGAACCCAAGCTCGATTCACCGATCGACACCGAACGCCAGATCGAGGCCGCCCGGAACATCTTCGACGCGGATATCGAAGACGAATAACACCAATCCGGGGAAACGGAAGCCGCGACGGGTCGCCACGATCGTCGTACAGAACAATCCACCCTCTCGCATTACGTAGTCCCGGATCTCGTGTCCGGGACACGCCGCGCAGCGGCGTTACAGCGAATTGCACGATGGTTGGCACGGCACCGGCCATCCGCCCCCTCCATCAAGGGGGGCCTCGTCATCTTCCTGTAATGCGCTGTAGACGAGCAGGTCTCCGCGCCGCAAACCTCCGTCATCCCGCGCCGGAGCCGCGAGCGGAGCGAGTGGCGACGTGTCGAGGGATCTTGGCTCTCGCAAACCGTTGTCGTCGCCAGGAGCCAAGATTCCTCGACTATGCTCGGAATGATGGACTTTGGGTTGGCGGTGGATTGAAAGCGAAATGTAGGGAAATGCCACGCCCGGAACGGTCGACTCGCTCTACGGCGTCGCCACCGGGCTCGCGATCGGTGTTGCCTGTGGTGTCCCGACGGGTGAGGCTTCGGGGCTCGCCTCCGGAGTCGCGGCAAACGGAGACCGCGCCATATCCAGCACGACGTTTGGCAGACCGTTCGCGCCGATCACCAGCAACTGTCCCGGCGCGCTCGACTCCCGGCGCTGCTCCCACGACAATCCGCCACTGACCCACTGCACGTATCCGACCACCCCACGCGGCACGACCGGAACCCGGTAGATCAGATTCCCGTCCAGCGAACGCACCCACATGCTATGGAACGACCATTTGGTGCCATCCAGCAACGAGATGACGTATGCCACCGATCGCCCGTCCGGCGACACCACCACATCAGTGATCGTGGCCGCGGGGCCACCCTGCCCGGCGGTGGCGACAGGATCGGCCCGCTCCTGACCCAACCGGTACACCCAGACCTGCCCGTGCATCAGGACGCCCCGATCGAGCGATCCATGCACGTAGATCAGTCCCGATCCGTTCGGTAACCATTGCAGATGGTCCAGTCCTTCACCCGCGGATACCGAGAGGGGTCGCAGATCGCGCGTCTTGCCGGTCGTGACATCCCGCACATATACACGCTGACCGCCGTCTTCAGCCTGGAATTGCAATGCGATCCTGCTTCCCTGCGGCGACCGCTCGGCGGCAACCAGCACGCCATCGAAGCCATCGAGCGCGACCCTCTCGACCGCTCCGGAATCCCGGACAGCCTCCAAAGCCGCGCCATCGCTGACCAGCACATCCAGCCCCTGAGGCGACCAATCGACAAAATACTGGCCCGGTTTCGGAGCGTCGGTGACAGGTGTGGCCGCATCCTCGCGCAGGACATCGAACGGACCGGCCTGCAACGCGCCATCCTGCCCGAAAAAGCCCAGGGAGGCGGCGCCATGTGCGTCCTCAAGAAGCACGGCCACCCGGTCCCCGGCTGGTGAGGCGTCGGAGTCAATCAGGCGGAGTTCTGCTGGAAGCTCGATCGGCAAGGCAACCGCCTTGCCCCCATGGCTCGTGACGGACACAAGGTGACCATCGATCTCGATGTACAGTGTGTCAGGAGCGCCGCGGGCGTGGAGCAGGGTTTCGGGCGATGCGCCCGGCGATGGTGTCCTGATCTCCGGCGTGGCATCGACATCGAGCACGGTTGTCGGTGTCACCGTCAGTTCAGTGTCCGGTGTACGTGTTGAGGCCTCGTTCGCGAACTGACGATTCTCATCCCCGGTGGTCGAGGACGTTGAACCGCAGGCGACGATCACCAACGCACATGTCCCCGCGAGCGCCATTTTCAGCGCGCGGGACAACCGGTGGCCCGGGTCGCGGGAAGGTCCAGTGGGACGAAAAAAAACGGACAAGGTTGATCGCTCGGAGTGGGAAATGACGGACACGGACGAGTCCCTGAGAACGATGCTGGCCCGCTCAGGGACCGCGCCTGACTATACCATGAGGGTCCTTCAGAACGAGACGGGCATCCCGCCTGAAACGCTCCGTTCGTGGGAAAACCGGCATGGTTTTCCTTCCCCGGCACGGACCCCGGGAAACCAGCGTCGCTACACGGAGCGCGACCTCGTGGCGATCCGATGGTTGCTGGAGCAGACAAAACACGGCCGGGGCATCAGCAACGCCATCGAGATCCTGAAACGTCATTTGCCAGATCCGCCGCCGGTCACGCCGAATACATCACCGGCCAAGCCTGTCGAATCGCCCCTCTCCCGGCTTACCGGCGCGCTACGTCAGGGAGATCTTGCTGCCGCCCAGACGCGTTGGGACGATCTCGTGTTGGGTCTGTCGCCCTTGGCAATCGGCGACGCCCTGCTGCGGCTGCATCTCACATCCGGCCTGGACGAACGCGCCCGGGCATTCCTGTTGCGCAAGGCAACGGTGCTTCTGGATGATGCCGGTCCCGACACCGGAGATTCCCTGGTTGCGATCATCACCCCGGATGCATCCGGAGCCCTATTACCCGCAACCGTTGCGGCCGCCGCGCTCGCCCGTTCTGGCCAACGTGTCCTCACACCCTTTCCGGTCATCACATCGCTGACCGGCATCGGCGCGATCCGCGCATCCGGCGCACGCGAAGCCGTGCTTATCGACATCGTCGACCGGGATGCGGATTCGTTCCGGGCAATCCTGCCGGAAATAAGGATCCTCCACTGGCGCCCGTCGACAGATCCACTGGACACACTCGTTCGCCATTTTTCAGCATCTCTGGGATGACGTCCGGTCGAGCAAATTGCATCCAGCCCGTCAACACGGCACACTCAGCGTAAAGAGATACCGGGCGGCGATCGCCGCGACGTCGCAAGAAGGTCGGACACCATATGAGTTCGTCACAACAGGCAGGCACCACGCCGGGAACGATCGATCTTTCGAATATCGCAACCGAGCAGCGGAACCCACGGACCGCTGGCATCGACCGCGTCGACACGGAAGAGATGCTCCGTATCATCAACGCCGAGGATGCTCGCGTAGCCGGTGCTGTCGAGGAACACATTCCGGCGATCGCCCGTGCGGTCGACGGCATCGTCGAGCGAATCCGGCGCGGCGGTCGGCTCATCTACATCGGCGCCGGCACATCCGGGCGCCTCGGCGTGCTGGATGCATCCGAATGCCCGCCGACGTTCAACACGCCGCCCGGTCTCGTTGTCGGCCTCATCGCCGGTGGGGATCACGCCCTGCGCCATGCGGTCGAGCACGTCGAGGACCAGCCGGACGCCGGGGCCGATGCGCTCAGGGCGATCGACGCCAACGAAAACGACACGGTCGTCGGTATCGCCGCCTCGGGGCGGACACCCTTCGTGCTCGGCGCCATCGCCTACGCCAACGAGATCGGCGCCCTCACTGTCGGCATCTGCAACACAGGAAACGCCAGGCTCTCGGACGCTGTCACCATCCCGATCCCGGTCCTTACCGGTCCGGAGGTCGTGACCGGCTCGACTCGCCTCAAAGCCGGTACCGGTCAGAAACTGGTCCTGAACATGCTCTCCACCGGCGCGATGATCCGCCTCGGAAAAACCTACGGCAACCTGATGGTCGATCTGCAGCCGACCAACCAGAAGCTCCGCGTTCGCGCGATCGGCATCGTTCGGGACGCTGCGGGCATTCCGGAGTCCGAAGCCGCAGAAGCACTTGAACGGGCCGATGGCGATGTCAAGACCGCGATCGTCAGCTCCCTGCTCGCGATCTCCCCGGAGGAGGCGAAGCACCGCCTCAAAACCGCGCAGGGACGTGTCCGGGACGCGGTTGAAGGAGGGGCAGCGTGAGCACTCCACTCTTCGCCGGGATCGACGGCGGCGGCACGAAAACCGCGATCGTCGTCGTGGACGCGGATGGCGAGGTCGTCGTCCGCAAGACCACCACGACCTCGAACGCCGCGGTGATCGGTCACGAGCTCGCCGGGAATACCCTTCACGACCTCCTGCAATCGGCCGCTGCCGATGCCGGACACGACCTCCCGTTCACAGCCGCGTGGTTCGGTCTCTCGGGCTCCGATCGGCCGGAAGATCATCGCCGGCTTCGCCCCCGCATTGAGGATCTGGCACAGTCGATCACCATGACCAACGATGCCGAGCTCGCCCTCGGCGGTCTTCCCGATCGCGTCGGCGTGGCTGTCGTCGCAGGAACCGGATCGATCTGCTTCGGCCAAAACGCGAGTGGCGCGCGAGAGCGCGCCGGTGGCTGGGGGCACATCTTCAGCGACGAGGGCAGCGGATACGGCGTCGCGGTGGAGGCGCTCCGCGCTTTCGCTGCCGAGCGGGACGGCACTGGTCCGGAAACATCGCTCACTCCGCGTCTGATGGACTTCTGGAACATCGAAGATCCGTTCACGATCATCAACCGGGTGTACGATCCCCGGACCACCAAAGGCGATATCGCCAAAATGTCCCGTCTCGTCGCCGAAGAGGCGAGCGACGGAGACGAAGTCGCCCGGCTCATCCTGGAAAGCGGGGCCGAAAGCCTGGCATCCTTCGCCGCCGCCGTCGCCCGGCGCCTTGACCTCGGTCCCGAGCTCGATATCGCCTGCGTCGGCGGGATGCTGGTCGAGGTCGAGCCCTATCGCGAGCGCATGTTGCATCTGCTGCGAGAACACTGGATCGTGGCCGACGTTACGCTGATCGAGGAGCCGGCACTCACCGCCGCCCAGGCGCTCGCTCGTGAATACCGGGAGAATCAGTCATGACCACAGCTTCCACCTATGCGGTTCGCGGCAAGCTCGTCTTCGGGACGCATCTCGATGACGGCACACTCGTCATCGAAAATGGCCGGATCGCCAGCATCCAGCGTGGTCACGCCTCCGACGGCAACCTGCCGGACACCGTGTTCGATGCCCACATCGTCTCACCGGGCCTCATCGACCTGCAGGTCAACGGCGCATTCGGCCGCGAAGCGAACGAGAACCCGGACGACATCGACTACATCTCGAAAAATCTCGTCTCCACCGGCTGTACGGCCTGGTTGCCGACCATCGTCACGGCCTTTGCGGACTTCTACCCGCCCGTGTTCGAGAGCTGGCCACGTCACAACCCGGATGCGGGCGCCGTCCCCCTCGGATTCCATCTCGAAGGTCCGTTCATCTCCCGCGAAAAGAAGGGCGCGCATCGTATCGAGTGCATTGACGCAGCTAGCGACGAGCTGTTCGACTCCTGGCTCGAGCAGGACTCCATCGTCCTCGTCACGCTTGCGCCGGAACGCGAAGGTGCGACGGATCGCATCCGGCGTCTCGTCGAGCGCGGAATTCTCGTGAGCCTCGGCCACACCAACGCCACCTACGAACAATTCATCGCCGGTATCGACGCTGGCGCCCGAAAGGCAACGCATCTGTACAACACGATGCCGCAGATTCACCATCGCACACCCGGCGCGATGGTCGCCACGCTCGTGGACGAGCGCGTCACCGCCGGTCTCATCCCGGATGGCATTCACTCGCATCCGGCGACCGTGCGGCTCGCGCTCAAGAGCAAGGGTGTCGACGGCATCGCGATCGTCTCCGACATGATGTCGGCCTGCGGGCTCGGCCCCGGCACCTACACCCTCGCCACCAGGGACGTCACAGTAGACGAGACTTCCGCCCGCCTGGAGGACGGAACCCTCGCAGGAAGCATCCTGACGATGGATCAGGCCCTCCGGAATCTCGTCGACTGGTCGGATACAACCCCGGCGGAAGCCCTCCACATGATGACTGCCGTTCCGGCCCGGCTGCTCGGCGACGAATCGCGCGGCCGACTGGTCGTCGGCGCCCGGGCCGATCTCGCCATGTTCGACGCCAGCCTCCACCCCACCCACACCATCGTCGGCGGACGCACGACCTGGCGCGCCGAGGCACGTTAGTACGAACTGCAGGATAGTTGACACGACCGAAGCCGGTCGCTCGGCCGATGATTGCCTGCAATCGATTCCGGATGCATGTTCGCGGGTCGCCATAATGCCGCTCCGCGGCATGTCTCGGGCACAGGACCCGAGACTACGGTCTCGTCGCATGCGCTGACCCGCGAACATGCATCCGGGCTTTCCACAACCTCAACCTCCGTCATCCTGAACGAATGTGAAGGATCCCCGTGCGAAGCACATTCAAGGCGCGAGGGCATCCCATTCTGCCCTGCGGGCAGCGGCTTCGCCGGGAGATCCTTCCCTGCGGTCAGGATGACGGGGGATGGGCGCGCCGGGCAGATCGCGCCCTCTGGACAGATTCCGCATAAGAGCGGTCAGGTCTCAACGGTAAACACCAACACCGCACACAAAAACACCCGGCGGGAAAATATCCCGCCGGGTGTTTTTCTCGCATTCGCCAAACGCGGCTGGCTACGCGGCCTGAATCTTGCCCGCCTTGCCCAGCGTTCGCTGGCAGCGCGTGCAGATGTTGAGCCGGATGCCAACGCCGTTCACAATAATCCGCTTCTTGTGAACATTCGGCTTAAAATCGCGATTGGTGCGGCGCTTGGAGAAGCTCACATTGTTACCAAAGGTCTTCGCCTTGCCACAAACGTCACATTTCCCGGCCACGGGCATGCTCCCTTCAAGTATCGTCGTGCCGCGACACAGGGCAGCTACCAGGGCCCGATCACGCGCAAGATCATCAATGATGCAACCGTCCGGATGATGCCGAACGTGAAAGCAGCGCCGTCAGGTGGACGACGCCCTCATCAAGGGCATATGCTATCACACGATTCTGCACGACGCCAACGGCGACTCGCGCATATCCCCATGCACAATTCAACACATTGCCAACGGGAAAAGTGCGTACCCGGAACAGGATCTTACACCACGCTACCAGAGGAACATCCCAACCATGACGCCCCCTCTCACCACGCCGCACACAATGAGCACAGCCTGGACCGGTGACGATCTCTTCGGCGCCTTCGAGTTCGCCGCACGCTGGCTCGATCATCACCGCGAGAGCATCAACGCGCTGAATGTGTTCCCCGTACCGGATGGCGATACGGGCACCAACATGACGATGACGATGCGCTCGGCAATCGACCGCGCCCAGAGTGCCGGTCAGGGCGCGAGCGCGGGAGAGGTCGCGAGATTGCTCGCATTCGGTGCCCTGATGGGAGCGCAAGGCAACTCTGGTGTCATCCTCAGTCAAATCCTGCGCGGGTTCTCGGGTGCCATCGTCAGTCACAGCGAGATCAATGGACATGATTTCGCCCGGGCGCTCGATGATGCCCGGCAAATGGCTTACCAGGCCGTGATTTCCCCGGTTGAAGGAACCATGTTGTCCGTCATTCGCGCCGCTGCCGCACATGCGACCGCCGCCAGCGAGATGTCGGATCTCTCCGCTGTCCTCGAAAAAACGCTCGTCGGTGCCCGCCAGGCGCTGGAGCAGACGACGGAGCAGTTGGAGGATCTGCGGCGCGCCGGTGTGGTCGATGCCGGGGGTGCGGGCATCGTGTACATCCTCGAAGGGCTTGGCCGCTTCTCCCGCGGGGAAACCGACATCCAGGAGGATGCAGCGACCTCACCGACCGGCGCGGCCATGCACTTTCTCGACGATATCGCCGACATCCATGGCGAAGCCCCCTTCGGCTATTGCACGAACTTCATGATCTTTGGCAAGCATCTCGACTTCCTCCGCGTCCGCGACAGGATCGCCAGCATGGGGCAGTCCGCGGTGATCGTCGGCGACGATTCCCTGGTCAAGGTGCACATCCATACGGAGCACCCCGGCTCGGTCCTGGAATACGCTCTCACGATCGGCGTCCTCGATCAGATCAAGATCGACAACATGACGCTGCAGACAGAAACGTTGTCCAATCAGCGGGCGAAGGCACGACGCGCAACCATCGCAGAGGACACCCCGGTCGTCGATGGCGCCATCGGGATCATCGCCGTCGCCTCGGGCGAGGGAATCGCCGCGGCGCTCGAATCGATGGGCGCGCACATCACCGTGTCCGGCGGTCAATCCATGAATCCCAGCACGGAAGACCTGCTGGATGCCGTCCGCCGGCTGCCGGTGAATCAGGTCATCATCCTGCCGAATAACAAGAACGTCATCATGACCGCCAACCTGATCGACTCGCTCACCGACAAGGCGGTTCGCGTCGTCCCCTCCCGGTCGATTCCCCAGGGGCTGGCCGCACTCGCGAGGTTCTCCCGCGAGACGCCTCTGGATGACAACACGAGCCGGATGACGACCGCGCTCGGCGACGCGCATACGATCGAGATCACACACGCCGTCCATGCAGCCAACCTGAACGGCATCGTCGTCGCGGATGGCGACCTGCTCGCCCTGGTCGACGGTGAGATCATCGCAGCCGGCAGCGCTCTCGATGCGATCGTGACCGAGACGATGCATGCCCTCGAATCCGCCGAGCCGGAATTGCTCACCGTCTTCACCGGCGAGGATGCAACGCCGGACGCAACCGCGAGTATCGAACGCCTCGCCACATCGATCTTCCCGGACGCCGAAATCGAGATCGTCGAGGGCGATCAGCCGGTCTATCCCTACATCATCGCCGTGGAGTGAGTGCGGGCCGGAGATGTCTGGTCCGGTGACGGCGCGTTACCGCCTGCGTTCTCACGGTGTCTCGCATCGGTGCGGTATGCTGGTGCCACAGTTCGGCCACCATCGGCACCGAGCCGAAGTGACACGCCCATCGAAAGAGGAGACTTCGTTTACCATGCCGGAACGCCCCTCTGTCGCGGTTATCACGGACAGCACCTGCGACCTGTCGCCGGAGATCACGGCCGCGCGAAACATCACGGTGGTGCCACTGAACATCCACATCGGCGACGAGACGTTCCGCGACCAGGTCGACATTACGACCGATGAATTTATGCGACGCATGGATAATATCGATGCGCTGCCCACGACATCCCAACCGTCCGTCGGTACGTTCGAGGAAGCATTCCTGCGTCTCGCCGCGAACCATCGCGAGGCCGTTTGCATCACGATCTCATCCCGTCTCAGCGGCACCTACCAATCCGCCCAAATCGCCGCGTCCAATGTTTCCGACAAGATCAACGTCAGCGTTGTGGACAGCCTCAACGCCAGCTACGGACTCGGCTTCCAGGTCCTTCGCGCGGCGGAACTGGCGGCCGAAGGGAAGGATGCGGCGACGATCGCCAGTATCCTGCTGGCCGAACTCCATCGTTACCATGTGATCGTCTTCGTCGAAACGCTCGAGCATCTCCGCCGGGGAGGACGCATCGGCAAGGCCGCGCAAATGGTGGGCTCGCTGCTCCAGCTCCGGCCGTTGCTACGCATGGATGAGGGGCAGGTTGTCCCATTCGAGCGAACCCGAACGCGAGGCAAGGCGATCAACGCCATCGTCGATTTCGCGACATCGATCGGGAATGCGGAGGAAATCGCCGTGCTCTACAACACCACGCCGGATGATGCGCGAGACCTGGCCCACCGCCTGGCCGTACTCACGCCGGAACGCGATATTCAGGTGATCCAGTTGGGACCGGTGATCGATACCCATATCGGGCCGGATGTCCTCGGCGTCGTCATCAAGGCACGGTTCAATGACTGACCAGCGACGGGTGATGATCGTCACCGATTCGACATCGGATCTTCCGGACATCCTTCGGACGCGGCACGATATCACCGTCGTCCCGCTCACCGTAGTCTTCGGCGAGGAATCTTTCCGAGACCGGGTCGATATCACGCCGGAAACGTTCCTCGATCGTCTCACTCATGCGCCCCAGCTCCCCACCACTTCCCAACCCCCGGCGCATACATTCTCGGCGGTCTTCGCCGATGCGTTGAGCCGGGATATGAATGTGGTGTGCATCACGATCTCGTCCGCGCTTTCCGGCACATTCAACGCCGCGCGACTTGCGGCCGAGGAGTTCGGGCAGGATCGCATCCGCGTGATCGATTCCCGATGCGCCACCATGCAACTGGGCTGGGTCGCGGTCGCCGCGGCGCGGGCAGCGGAATCCGGCGCCGATCTCGATGCGGTCGAACGAGCCGCGCTCGATGCGATTCCTCACACCCGGCTCTTCGCCGTGCTCCAGACACTGGATTATCTCTACAAAGGCGGCCGCATCGGGCGGGCGCAACACATGGTCGGCTCCGCGCTCGGGATCAAACCCGTCCTTAGCGTCATCGATGGCATCGTCACGCCGGTTGAGCGAGTTCGTACCTGGAAGAAGGCTCTCGCGCAAGCGATCGATCTCGCATCCGGCGACGGCCCTCTCACCGACATCGCCGTCCTCCACGCGGGGAACCTTCCCGATGCGGAACGAACTGCCGCCGCGTTGCAGGAGCGCTTTCCGCAGGCCAATATCGTGATCGACTGGGCCGGCACGACGATCCTGACCTATGCCGGACCCGGGGCGATCGGTATCATGACGCTCGCCGCTGATTCCTGACCTCACCGGCGAGCGCCGCGTTCGGCCCTCGTCAGCTACACTCGAATCATTTCCCGCCGGGCACACCGCCGTGCGGGACGTCTTTCCACCATCAGGGAATCACCGTGTCAGCCCTCCGGAACTCCAGCCCACGCCAGATGACCAGCGCGCAGCAACTCGAACGCGCGATCAATGCCTTGCGACGAATTTGGGTCGGCGGTCCCGATATCGGCCGCGATATCGCCATGACACTCGATACGTTGCGCCACCTGGCGCCCCAGATCGCCAGTACCAACGCGGTCGCCACCGTCTTCGATGACGTCATCGCCTCGCTTTCCCGTCTGCCGCGCGAAACAGGAGAACGCAAGGCCGAGGTCGAACGATTGGGCAAGGCGCTGCAGGCGGTCAAACCCATGCTCGGCGATCCATCCACGGAAACCGAGTACGGCAAGCTGAACACCGCCCTTGGCGAGCGCCGCGTCGGTCACCCACCCAAGCCGAGAGCACCGCGACAGGTCAGCACGGTCGGGCAACTCCCACCGGATGCATCGATTTCGGAGCTTCCCGGCGTCGGCCCGAAGAATCTGAAGCGCTTTCAGGAGGGGCTCGGGCTTGTCACGCTCGAAGACGTCCTCCGCATGGTGCCGAAGCGCCACATCGACTACACCCACACCGTGAGGCTCGATGACCCGATCGGTCTCCGCGGTGATGTCACCGTGCGCGGCAAGATCGTGGAGCTTCGCGAGATCCGCACCGGAACTCCCCGCGTACAGGCACGTCTCTTCGATGGAACCGGCACGCTGCGCATCGTCTGGTTCTCGACATGGATCACCAAGCAGGTCGCGGAGGGCGACGAGATCGTCGTCAGCGGCACGCTGCAGCCCGGGTACGGCAGTCTCCAGCTCACCAATCCCGAGTGGGAACGCATCGGCAGTGAGGGACTTTCCACTGGCGGCCTCATCCCGGTGTACGCGTTGACCAAGGGCGTCACCCAGAAGACGCTGCGCAAGATGAGCCGGAATGCCCTCGACGCCACGAAGAAGCATCTGGTCGACTGGCTCGCCGATGCCCGCGAGTTCTTCCCGGACAACGTCTGGCAGGCTCTCCCCGCGCTGGACGAGATGTACGAGCATCTCCACTATCCGCCAGCCCGCGATGAGTTCGAGAGCGCGCGAAAGCGGCTGATGTTCGAGAACCTCTTCCTGCTCCAGCTTGGGCTGGTGCAGCAGAAGAAACGTCGCAAGCAGGAGCAGGGTCACGCCCTCGCGGTAGACAGGTCTGTCGTCAATGCGTTGTACGACACCCTGCCCTTCACGCTCACTGGTGCCCAGACACGGGCGATCGACGAGATCCTGGCCGACGTCCACACCGATCTACCGATGACCCGGCTGCTCCAGGGTGATGTCGGCTCGGGCAAGACGGTCGTCGCCGCGACCATTTCACTGGTGGCGCACAGCAACGGGATGCAAACCGCGATCATGGCGCCAACCGAGCTGCTGGCCGAACAACACGCCGCCAGCTTCGAGAAGCTCTACGCGCCGCTTCCCGACACCCTGCGGCCCACCGTCGCCCTGCTGACCGGCTCGACCCGCGCCAAACAACGCCGGGAGATTCTGGCCCACCTTGAAGCCGGTGAAATCGACGTGCTGATCGGTACGCACGCGTTGATCACGGACGACGTGCTCTTCCAATCGCTCGGGTTCGTGGTGATCGACGAGCAGCACCGGTTCGGCGTTCGACAACGAGGCGCGCTGACGGCGAAGGCTCATGGTTTCCAGCCGCACGTCCTTTCGATGACCGCCACGCCGATCCCTCGCACGCTCAACCTCGTGCTCAATGGCGATCTGGACGTGTCGATCATCAACGAGCGCCCGCCGGGCCGCATCCCGATCGAGACATCGAAGTACTCCAGCCAGGACCGCGGAAAGGCCTACGATCTGGTCCGCCGCGAGGTTGCCAAGGGCCATCAGGTCTTCGTCATCTGCCCGCTGGTCGAGGAATCCGATTCGATCGAGGCAAAGGCCGCCGTAGACGAAGCCCGGCGATTGCAGGAGGAGGTCTTCCCCGAGCTGCGCGTCGATGTGTTGCACGGCAAGATGTCGGCGAAGGCCAAGGACGGAATCATGGACCGGTTTCGGGATCATGAATTCGATATCCTCGTCTCCACGTCGGTGATCGAGGTCGGTATCGATATCCCGAACGCGACCGTGATGATGATCGAGGGCGCCGATCGCTTCGGGCTCGCCCAGCTCCACCAGTTCCGCGGCCGGGTCGGGCGTGGCGGCAACAAGAGCTACTGCCTGCTGCTGGCCGACGAGATCTCGATGGATGGTGGCGCGCGGTTGCAGACGATGGTCGCCTCCGACGACGGCTTCGTCCTTGCCGAGCGCGATCTGGAGCTCCGGGGACCCGGTGATTTCATCGGCACCCGGCAGAGCGGTCTGCCAGAACTCAGTTGGCTGGATCAGGGTTTCGACACCCGCATCCTCGACATCGCCCGCGAGGCAGCGGAGAGGCTGATCGACGCCAGCCCGACCGTGGACATCGCCCGCTTCCACCGGCTGAAACCACGCCTGCAACAATTCTGGTCCCACCGCCAGGAACCCGATTCAGGCCTCTCGTAGCAACACATTCGCCTCGTGAGCGCGAAATCATGGCGCATTCCGGCCGAAAGCGGGTAGCATCCCCTCAACAACCAATCAATGCTTTCACCGGGACAACGTCGTCATGCGCATCATTTCGGGCTCCGCCCGCGGCCGAAAACTCAAGGGGCCACCCTCCCATGCAACCCGCCCGATGACCGACAAGCTCAAGGGCGCGGTCTTCAACTCCCTCGCATCACTGGGCGTCGAGCCGGAACATGTCCTCGATCTCTATGCCGGCACGGGTGCCATCGGGATCGAGGCCCTTTCCCGGGGAGCAACCGATGCCGACTTCGTCGACATGGGCAACGCACCGGTCGCTGTCATCCGCGACAATCTCCGCATCTCCGGCTTCGAGGACCGCGGCCGCGTTCACAAGATGCCGGTGATGACGTTCGTCGAGCGTTCCCGGCGACCGTACGATTTCATCATCATGGATCCGCCATACGCCGACCCGGAAATCATCCCGACGCTGGAGAAGGTCGAGTCATCTCCACTAATACAAGCGGGAACGGTTGTCCTGCTGGGCCACTCCAAACGCGTGCAGACGCCGGAACGCGTAGGCCGGTTCGAGGCGCTCCGGCAACGATGTCATGGTGACACCTGTTTCACGATTTACGAAGCGGTCGATGAAGAGCGGCCGGAAGATAGCAGCAACGAGGAACGAGCATGACCATCGCGATCTACCCGGGGAGCTTCGATCCATTGACGAACGGCCACCTCGATGTCGCCCTCCGTGCCGCTCGCCTGTTCGACAGGCTCATCCTCGCCATCTACGAAGGCTCGAACAAGCCAACCGCGATGTTCTCGATTCCCGAGCGCATCGCCCTGGCGGAGGAAGCCATCGCCGCCTGCAACGCGCCCTTCGCCGATCGCATCGAGGTCCGCAGCTTTTCCGGGCTCGCCGTCACCTATGCGCGGGAGCAAGGAGCGGAAACGATCGTCCGCGGGCTTCGCGCCGTCTCGGATTTCGAGTACGAATTCCAGTACGCCCACATGAACGAGCATCTCGCGCCGGAGATCGAGGTCGTCTCGCTCATGACCGCCTCGCGTTACTCCTTCATCAGCTCCAGCTTCATCCGCGAGGTGGCATCGCTCGGCGGCGATCTGGACGATCTCGTCCCGCCGAACGTTGAGCGCGCGCTCCGCCAGCAAACCAGGCAAGAAACGACACCTACCGTCACACCGTAATACGACGGAGGCTGGTAGCATAGACGGCAGACGGGCGACACCGGTTCGCCCTCCCATTGCACGATACGTGATGTGTCGCTCCGGGTTTTCCTGCCGGGGAACGTGCCGCGCAGCGGCATGACGCACGCGACATCACCAAGGACGCATTGATGAATCACCGTGGCGGCATGCAGCCACCAACCGACAGCGCAACCGATATCCTCTACCTGATCGACCAGCTTGAAGAGCTCGTCAGCCTCAGCAAACGCGTGCCCATGAGCCGCCGGATCATGATCGAGGAAGAGGATTTTCTGGCGATCGTCGACCAGTTGCGCGTTTCGTTGCCGATCGAGATCAAGCAGGCGCAGCGCGTCATCAAGGATCGCGAGCACATCATCGGCGAAGCCCATGACGAGGCCGACCGCATCCTGCAGAAGGCCAACGACCGCGCCGAAAAGCTCGTCTCCCAGCACACGATCATGGATGAAGCGCGCCAACGAGGCGAGGAGATCCTGCGCCGTGCCGAGGAAGAGCAACAACGCACCCGCGGTGAGCTCGACGTCTATACCCTGAGCCAGCTCCAGCTCATCGAAGATGCCGTCCGCCGGGGCATGGCCGTCATGGAGGACGCCGTCGAGCGGACCCTTGACGAGGTCGACCAGGCTCGCGACGCCGTCGGCCACTAGTCTCCTCGAATCATCGCCTCATGACCGGCCCGCGCGGCGGCCGGTTTCGTTTTGGCACCGGACCTGCGACCCCCGCCCCAGGAATTCGCCTGTTATGCAGGGAGTCGCCCGTGACGCACCAAACCGACGATACCTTTTCCCTTGACGACCTTCCGGGGTTGCTGCGCGTTCTGCTCTGGCCAGCCGTCGCCGCCAGTATCGGAAGCGCCGCCACCTTTTCCAGCGTCAACTCGTGGTATCCGACGCTCGAAAAACCATCCTTCAATCCCCCAAAGTCGGCGTTCGGGCCGGCCTGGACAACCCTCTACCTGCTGATGGGTATCGCCGACTACATCATCTCGCGGCAAGGAGACACCGGGGAGGTCCGCAATGCCCGGACACTCTATCGTATCCAGCTTGTTCTCAACTCCGCGTGGAGCGTCATCTTTTTCGGTCTGCGATCGCCGCTCGCCGCTCTCATCGAGATGTTCCTGCTCTGGACCGCGATCGTGGCAACCATCATTGCGTTCGCCCGCATCTCGAAGCTGGCCGCCGCTCTCCTCGTCCCCTACCTTGCCTGGACCACCTTTGCGGCAACGCTCAACGCCGCGATTTGGCGCAAGAACACCTGATCCCTCATCGACGGACACCCGGCGCGACCGACCAGAACCGAACTTGCGCCGGATTCGTCCCGGTTGACCCCTCGCGAAGACGCGACGTATACTGTGACGGTTACGCCGGGAGGAATCCCCGGCGTCTTCGTGCGCATCGCCGGAGAATGTATTCCACCCGCGACACGTACGGAGGACGGGAATCATGATGGCAGCAGAGAATCCAGGATCGATCGATCTCGTCAACGATACGGGCCTGAACGTCGCCTCGCTTCTCATGGAGAACGTCGGCGGCACGCGCGAGCTCACGATCACACTGACGTCGTTTCCGCTGGATGACGACCTCGTCGCCAGCGATGTACTCGGGACGATCCGGCTCACGCGAATCCAGTCCGGTATCCTGGCCACCGGCAAGCTGAGTGGCCATGTCGAACTCGAGTGTGCCCGCTGCCTCAACCTGTACGATCAGTCGTTCAACACGCGGCTGGCCGAGCAGTTCCGGCAGACGGTCGATGTCCAAAGCGGCGCTGGCATCACCCCTTCGCGGGGGGAACCGGACGACGCAGAGGACGATGACGACGAGCCAGGATTCGAGATCAACGACTCGCACGAGATCGATTTGACCGAGCTCTTGCGACAAAACATCCTGCTGGCCTTGCCGATGCGTCCCAATTGTGGCGACATCTGCCCCGGACCCCCAGCGATCGATAACGGACCCGAGTCCGAGATCGATTCCCGGTTCGCGGCATTGCAGGACCTGCTGGAAGACGAGTGAGCCAACGGCTCCTGATATTTTGGAATCAATGGGCCTGCGACGATCGGATTGAACGCGGGCAGAAGGAGAACAGATCATGGGTGCACTTCCCAAGCAACGCGTCAGTCAGGCCCACCAGGGCAATCGCCGTCGCCACCACTTCATCGCTGCGCCGCAGCTCGTGCCATGCAGCAACTGCCGCGCGATGAAGAAGGCCCATCATGTCTGCCCCACCTGCGGGCAGTACCGCGGTCGCCAGGTGATCGACATCCAGGAGCGCCCGCGCTCCTCGGCCGAGTAGATCGACCGGAATCGAGAAGCAAGCGAAACAAGGCGGGAAAGGGGCATCCTCTCCCGCCTTGTTTCATGCCCGCGTCTCCCCGCACCCGGTATCATGTGATAGAACTTCGGTGAGCGACCTCACCACCGGGACCGCCCCGGCTTCCGTGCGCCCGCTCTCCCGGACCCGAACCTTCGGCACGCACAAGGACCGTCGATGCCATATGCCGCGATCACCGGTTGGGGGATTTCCGTCCCCGATCGGGTATTGACCAATCAGGACCTCGAGCGCATGGTCGAGACGAGCGACGAGTGGATCGTCTCTCGCACCGGCATCCGCGAACGGCGTATCGTCGGTACTCACGACAGCACGACCTCCCTCGCCGCCGAAGCCGCAAAACGCGCCATTGAAAAAGCCGGACGTACGGCGGATGACATCGATCTCATCGTCGTCGCCACCGCCACACCAGACGATTTCCTCGTCTCACAGGCATGTCTCGTCCAGGCCGAGATCGGCGGAAGCGCCGCCGCATTCGACGTGGGCGCCGCCTGCGCCGGGTTCGTCACCGCGCTCTCCGTCGCCACCCAGTTCGTAAACGGCGGAATTTACAAGCGAGCGCTCGTCATCGGTGTCGACACGCTCACCCGCTACATCGACTACACCGACCGAAGCACCTGCATCCTGTTCGGTGATGGTGCTGGCGCCGTGGTGCTCGAAGCATCCAGCGAGCCGCGCGGCCTGCTCTCCACCGAGCTTGGGGCAGATGGCGCCGGACACCGGCACCTCTACGTCCCCGGCCCATTCCAGATGGTGCCGGAATCAGCCGATATCTTCCCGGATACACGCCCTCACCTCCAGATGAACGGTCGGGAGGTCTTCCGGTTCGCCGTGCAGGTGATGGGCGACGCCGCGCTGAAATCGATCGAGAAGGCCGGGCTCACCCTGGAGGACGTCGATATGCTAATCCCGCACCAGGCCAACGCCCGGATCATCTCCGCCGCCCAGCGACAGCTCCAGCTTCCCGAGGACAAAGTCTGGGTCAACCTCGATCGATACGGGAACACATCGGCCGGCTCGGTTCCGATCGCCATGGCCGAGGCCGCCGAGGCTGGCGCGCTCAAGGAAGGCGACAACGTCGTGCTCGTCGCGTTCGGCGCCGGTCTCGCCTGGGCGGCCGGTCTGGTTCGCTGGGGAACCGCCGGCATCACCGAATAATCGCCGGCCCAGTATTCGCAATTCTGTATCCGGCCAACCTGCCGGTATCGCACCTTGAAAGATGATGAGGAATGCCCTGATGACTGACGCACAACGCGCCCCGATCGCTATCGTCACCGGTGGAACCCGAGGAATCGGTCTCGCGATCGCCCATCGCCTCGCCAAGGACGGTTTCGACCTCCTCCTGACCTACCGTGGCGATGAAGAAGCCGCGAAGGCGGCCGGGCAGGAGTTCGCGGATTCCGGCCGCACCGTCAGGATCATCGCGGCCGATGTCTCCACATCGGAAGGCGCCCAGCTCACCATCGACACCGCGATCAAGGACATGGGCGGTCTCGATGTCCTCGTCAACAATGCCGGTATCACGCGCGATAACCTCATCATGCGGATGAGCGAGGACGACTGGGACGCGGTCATGTCGACCAATCTCAAGGGCGCGTTCCTGCTCAGCAAGGCGGCCATCCGCCCCATGCTCCGCCAGCGCTCCGGCCGCATCATCAACCTCACCTCGGTCGTCGGACTCGTCGGCAACGCCGGACAAGCCAACTACGCGGCCGCCAAGGCCGGACTCGTCGGGCTCACCAAGACGCTCGCCAAGGAGGTCGGCTCCCGCGGCATCACGGTCAACGCTGTTGCCCCGGGCTTTATCGATACCCGGCTTACCGATGTGCTGCCCGACAAGATGAAGACCTACTTGCTGGATAACACGCCGCTCGGACGCTTCGGCACACCCGAGGATGTCGCGAACGTGGTCGCATTCCTTGCCTCGCCGGATGCCGCATTCATCACCGGGAATACGCTGTCGGTCGACGGCGGCCTGTTTATGGCGTCCTGATCATGAAGCGCCTGCGACGACGTCCCCCTACAGGAGAACCTCGCGTGTTCAAAAAAATCCTCATCGCCAACCGTGGTGAGATCGCGCTGCGCATCCTCCGCGCGTGCCGCGACCTCGGCATTCCCGCCGTCGTCGCCTATAGCGATGTCGATGAGGATTCGCTGCCGGTCCGCCTCGCGGACGAGGCCGTCTGCATCGGCCCCGCGCCAGCGCCACGCTCCTACAACAACATCCCGGCCGTGATCAGCGCGGCGTTGGTCACAGGCTGCGATGCGATCCACCCCGGCTACGGCTTTCTGGCAGAAAACGCCTACCTCGCCGAAATCTGCGAGGAGGTCGGCCTCACCTTCATAGGCCCCGCGCCGGATGTCATCGAGAAGATGGGCAACAAGGCCGCCGCGAGGAAGATGATGAAAACCGCCGGCGTGCCGTTGTTGCCGGGCACGGCGGGCATCGTGCCGACGCTCACCGAAGCCCGTGAAGCGGCCCGCGAAATCGGATACCCGGTCGTCATCAAGGCCGTCGCCGGTGGCGGTGGTCGCGGCATGCGGGTCGCCTGGAACGATGCCGAGCTGAACCGCGGCTATCCCGTTGCACAAGCCGAGGCGGAAAGCGCGTTCGGCAACGGCGATGTCTACATCGAGCGCTATCTCCAGAAGCCGCGCCACGTTGAGGTTCAGGTGCTGGGCGATCAATATGGCAACGTCGTCGCTATCGGCGAGCGCGATTGCTCGCTGCAACGACGTCACCAGAAAGTCGTCGAGGAGGCCCCGGCGCCACATCTGCCGGAGAAAATCCGCCAGAATCTCCTGAAGACCGCCGAGAAAGGCGCGAAAGCAGCCAACTATACCAGCGCCGGAACGCTCGAGTTTCTGCTCGATACCGACGGCCGCTTTTACTTCATGGAGATGAACACCCGCATCCAGGTCGAACATCCAATCACCGAGGAAACCAGCAATCTCGACCTCGTGGGTTGGCAAATCCGTATCGCTGCCGGTGAAAAACTCGATATCAAGCCCGAAAACCTGAAACCGCACGGACACTCCATCGAATGCCGCATCACCGCCGAGGATGCCACGAACGACTTCCGGCCATCGGTTGGTACGGTCGATACCTATGTGGCCCCCGGAGGCCCCGGCGTGCGAATGGACTCGCATCTGTTCGGCGGCTATCGTATCCCGCCGAACTACGATTCGCTCCTCGGCAAGGTCATCACCTGGGGGAACACCCGGGAAGAGGCCGTCGCCCGTATGGAGCGCGCCTTGCGGGAAACCGTGCTGACGGGCGTCACCCACACGATTCCCTTCCACCGCGAGATCATGGCCGACGAGGCGTTCCGGAACGGGGATGTCCACACGGGCTTCATCCCCGAAATGATGGACCGGTTGGGCGATCGTCTGCGGGATGCCGCCGAGGAAGACGATATCCCGGCCCCATCAAACAGATAGCCAACCACATAGCGTCGGGGACGTCTTGAGCGCGCGAGGGAAGCACGCTCAGCAACCATCAATGCGCGTTCAATGGCGTCCCTCATCTCATCCCTCAACATCGAATTCCATAGTGGCGGCCCGTGTGGCCGACCTTATGGACCGCACATCCAAGGACCCACCATCCCATGTCACCCGATCCGTCTGACCGTCCCGAGGCTCCCCAGCCGGAGCAGTCGCCGAAACCCGCCAGGAAACGTCGCCCGGGCAAGCCACGCACTCCCATGCCGGACGGCTTCTCTCGCCGCGCCTACGTCGATATGTCCGCCTCCCGGCATCAATCGCGCATCATCGCCATGCAGGCTCTCTACGAACGAGACCTGACCGCCCACGATCTTGAGGATATCCTCGCGCCGCTTCGCGGCGAGGAGCAGCCGGTGCTCCCGGAATCCGCACTTGAGACCGCTGACGAGGATGAGACTGGTCTTGGCGACGTCCCCCGCCCCGTCGCCGATCGCGCTATCACGCTGGTAAACGGCGTTATCGCGAATCAGGACGAGATCGACCCGATTATCGAGAAGGCCGCCCCGCAGTTCCCGATCCCGCAGATCGCCGCGATTGACCGGAATGTCTTGAGGCTCGCAGTCTTCGAGCTGCTCAAGGCGCCGGACGTCCCTTACAAGGTCGTCATCAACGAAGCGGTCGAGATCGCCAAGCGTTTCGGTGGCCCGAACTCCGGCCGCTTCGTCAATGGCGTCCTCGGAACCATCTCGCGCGATCTCCCGGAAGACCGGAAGTCGACGGCCGGGTGAGCGCTCCGGTAGCACCGACCCGCAGCGGTCGGTGTGTGAATAACCACGGCGTGTCGAAGTCGCCGCGACACCGGGCACTGCGGCCCGGTGCTACAAGGATGCTTCTGGACCCTATCAACCATCCTGCAACCTGCCCTACCGCCATTCGAAGCCCCCAAACCCCGTCATCCCTCGACTTCGCTTGGGATGACGGACGGGTAAGCCTCACGCATCATTGATCGAAGGGCAGAATGAAGGATGCCAGTGTCGGCTCGCACAGACCATGGTCATCCTTCTTCCTACGCAATCCCGCCCAAGTCATGTAGAATCTCCCCCGTATGCTGCAATCCAGACGCAGCGCTGGCTCCCCGTGCGTGCGGAACCGGCAGCATCGCGCGGGTTCGTGGCACAATCAATCGACCGGGCCTCTTCTCGAATCGAGGGCCCCATTCCATAGTTCTCGTTTGAGGAGGAACTCACTTGGCTACCACTCTTGAGCGCGTCCAGTCCATCGTCTCCGACCGCCTTGGCGTCGACGCCGAGAAAGTCGTGCCGGAGGCCGAATTCATCGGCGATCTCGATGCCGATTCGCTCGATCTCGTCGAGGTCATCATGGCGATGGAGCAGGAATTCGACGTCGAGATCGCCGATGAGGATGCCGAGAAGATCCGCACCGTCGGTGATGCCGTCAGCTACATTGACGAGCACTCCAACTAGTCGCGGGTAGCACCCCGGGTCTCCGGAAGGTGGTATCCTGTCTGTGCGCGGGGTGAACGATCGCTACGCGCACAGACACCTTGCGAGCGAACGACCGTTGCGGCATTTGCCCGGTTCCGCCGGGTGCCGACGAACCGTGTATCCATCCTGGTCGTCCATTCCGTCGCTGAGATACACGGTCCAACCTCGCGCCAGACTCTTCACTGATACCGATCGACTGCCACGGCAGGGTCGTATGTCCGGAGAAGGACACAGAACATGGCGCGCGCACTCAAAAGCTCTCCCCTGAGCAAATTACCCAAGCTCCGCATGCCGCGGCTCCCCGAAGTCACGGACGAGCCAGACGTCTTCGAGGAGATGACGCTTCAGGAGCACCTCGAAGAATTTCGCGACCGCATCATCAAGATGTTCGTCGCCATCATCCCGGCATTCCTTTTCGGGTTCTTCATCGCCGGGCGAATCCTGGACGACATCAGTAACAAGGCCAACACGGTCGCTGGTCTCGACGTCAAGTCGCCGACCGAAACGATCACAATGACCTTCAAGATCGCGCTTTACGTCGCGATCGCGATCTGCATGCCGATCATCGTCTACCAGATCGTGGCCTTCCTTGCTCCCGGTATGACCCGCAAGGAAAAACGCGTCCTCTTCTCCTCGCTTCCCTTCGTGACGATCCTGTTCGTCATCGGCGTGTACTACGGCTACTTCATCGCCGCGCCAAAAGCCCTCTACTTCCTCTCGACCTGGAATACCTCGGCCTTCGACTGGAATCCGGACGCGAACGAGACGGTCTCGTTCTTCATGACATTGATGATCGGGCTCGGACTCGCATTCCAGTTACCCGTCATCATGTTCATCGTCGCCAAGATCGGCATCTTCACGCCGAAACAGATGCGGAAGGTCCGCAAATACGCGTTCATCATCCTTCTCATCGCCGCCGCGATCATTACGCCGAGCACGGACCCGTACAACATGGCCATCGTGGCGGTGCCGCTGATCATCCTCTACGAGCTCGGTATCATCATCGCGTCTGTCTTCGCGAAGACCGGCCTTCGCGGCCCCGGCAACGAGAAGACCGACGAGATCGAGGTCATCGGAGCGGACGACGTCTAGCTGACGCCGAGACGCTGAACATCGAAAACGGCTTCCGGAGCAAACTCTCCGGAAGCCGTTTCTGCATTCCTGTCCGGGCACCGGTTGAGGAATCACCCCTGATCGGCTACCGTAGGGCCATGATCCACGGCCCGCGTTCAGCCGGGATCAGCGCCGGTATCCTGACAACAGGATCGGCAATTGCGAGTACAGACCAATGGCAACATGGCGGGACCTCTTGTGTTCCGTCACACATATCGGCGAACCGTGTAGCCATCCTGGTCGTCTCAATCACCGCCACTTTCCCTCAGGTCGCTCTCGCATGATGACATTCCGAAGGCATGGGCTCTGCCATACAGGCAAGGCTCTATCCGGAGACGATCGGGGCCGACCCATCGTCTCCGGAAATGCCGAATACGTACGGATTGACACGTTCAATTCGGGAGACGATGCATCATGGCCCACTCGTTGAAGAAGCTGCCAACACCCAGACTCCCAAAACTCCGCATCCCCCGACTACCTGAGGTGACCGACGAACCGGATGTCTTTGAGGAGATGACGCTTCAGGAGCACCTCGAAGAATTTCGCAACCGCATTCTGAAGATCGCCATCGCCATCGTGCCGACCTTCCTCTTCGGGTTTTGGTTCGCCAAATATGTTCTCGCAGACATCGCGAGCAAGGCCAATACGGTCAGCGGTCTCGATGTGCGCGCACCGACCGAGACGATCACGCTCACTTTCAAGATCGCGCTCTATGTCGCAATCGCGATCTGCATGCCGATCATCATCTATCAACTCGTCGCTTTTCTCGCCCCCGGCATGACCCGCAAGGAAAAGCGAATTCTCTACACGGCCCTGCCGTTCGTCTCTGTCCTCTTCATTACGGGTGCCTGGTATGGCTATTTCGTGGCGGCACCAAAAGCCCTCTACTTCCTCTCGACCTGGAACACCTCGGCCTTCGACTGGAATCCGGATGGAAATGAGACGGTCTCATTCTTCCTGACGCTGACGGTCGGGCTGGGGCTCGCATTCCAGCTTCCCGTCATCATGTTCATCGTCGCCAAGATCGGCATCTTCACGCCGAAACAGATGCGGAAAGTGCGCAAATACGCCTTCATCCTGATCCTCGTGGCCGCGGCGATCATCACCCCCAGCACGGACCCGTACAACATGATGATCGTGGCCGTCCCGCTCTATGCACTCTATGAGCTCGGCATCATCATCTCGGCCATGTTTGTCAAGACCACCATGCGCCCCGCTCTCGGCTCCAGTTCGGGCGGCGGCAACATCACGATCACCCCGGACGACGTGTGAGATAACATCACCCCATGGTAGGGGTGGAATATCCGATCGCGGCGGCCACCGTCGTTACGAACGCGACCGTGGCGCCGGAGGTCGAGCTTCGCTCAGCATGGCGGAGAGCCTGCGGCCATCCGCCTCTACATCATCTGCAGTCGGGTCAGACAGGACGGGTGGTACTCATTCCACTCGTCCGACCTTTCGCAACGCTGCCTCGTCAGCAGGATGCACAGAAATCGTGCGCTCGTTACGGTACGTCACCATGCCCGGACCAGCACCCTTGATCTTTCGGACGTGCCGGCGCTGCGTGACATCCACTTCCACCGACCCACTCTCCCGCGAACCGGAATACCATGCCGCCAGCGCCGCCGCCGTCTCCACCGCGACCTCGTCCGGCTCCGCGGCCGGAACCCGCAACCGGAGGATGACGTGCGAGCCCGGCACGCCCCGTGCATGGAGCCACCAATCGTCAGGACCGGCGATATCGAACGTCACCTGCTCATTCTCGCGGCCGGATCGTCCGATATAAATCAGGTTGCCCCCGTCGTCCGTGATCGGCGCGACCCGCTTCTGTCCCTGCTTCTTTCGGCTTGTATGACCAGCTCGCTCCTGTACCGGATGCCGGTCGCCATGCTGCTCTTCGAACTCGTGGCGCAACGCCTCGATCGCGGCAAAGCCATCCGCCTGCTGGGCCTGCGTACGTAACTGCTCCAGATACGCCCGTTCGTGTTGCGCCTGCTCGATCCGCTCCGGCAACGTGTTTCCGGCCTTTTGCGCCTTGCGATACTCCTCGAAATAGGCCTGCGCCTGCTCCTTCGCGTCCAGCGCCGGATCGAGCGGGATCGTCTCCGTCCCCGCCTCGGTCTCGGCAATCAACTCCGAATCGCCCGGCCGGATCTGCCAGAGGTAGGCATAGATCGCATCGCCCCAACGACGCAGCCGTTCAGTATCCCGCGATCGCTCGTGTTGCTGGCGCAACGAACGCAACCGGGAATCGACCGATCCAATCGCGGAATCGATCGCCTGAACCAACCGCGCTCGCCGCTGGGCATGATCCTGCGGCGTCGTTTCCCCCGCAGCTCCTTCCGCCTGCTCGACCGCCTCGGAGATCGAAGCCAGCGGAACATCCTCGTTCAATGCGGCGAGATACCCGATCGGAATGGCCCCGTATCCAACCGGCACCCCATCATCCTCGTAGAGATGCGGCTCCCAATTCCCGGTCAACAATGGCTGGAACATTCCCCGGATAGTTTGGGCCAGCTCCCGGGAAGCTTCCGCGGGGACATCGTCCACCTTCACTCCGGTATCTCCCACCGTCCGGAACGCGACCTCGCGCCCGATCTGTGGGCTGACGCCGCGAAAGCCGCGCACCAGCGCGTCCGCCAGCTTCGTCCCGGCTGGAACCGCACCAAGAAATTGCATCATCGTCGGCGATGTCACCTGGCGAGGATCGGGCTTGTTCGGAGGCGGCGGGAGCTCATACACCAGCTTCGGCAGGATCGGGCGCACCCGGCTCATGGAGGATGTCACCCGTTTTGCACTCTCGCGCACGCGGCCATCTTCGTCGACCAGGACGAGGTTGCTGTGCCGCCCCATGATCTCGACCATCAGATCGAGCCGCGAAACGTTTTCGCCCGACCAGATGTCGTCCTCGTCGTCATCCTCATCGATGATATCCGTCATGCCGGCGTCATTGAGTGGGGCCATGCGCTTCGCTATACTGATCCGAACCACCCGCTCCAGCGGGGGTTGCTCGATTCCGATCAGGAATCCACCTCGCACATACTTGCGAAGCTGCAGGCCAAACGGGGTGATCAGATTCGGATCGGTCGATGGCATCGAACGCGTCAGGTGGATACGCGGGTGTTGGGGATCTGCACTCGCGATCAGGTGCCATCGGCGTCCCTGAGCGTAAATCTCGGCGCCAATCGTCACTGCATCGACGAGACCCAGCCTCTGGATTCGGCCATCGAGCACCGTCTGACGCAGCTCCGCAACGACCGCGCCTGTCGTCAAGACATCAAACATCCTGGTGTACCTTTGTTAAAGCGTCTGTCGCCGCCGCAATACCGGTTTCCCGGTCGCACATCATCACAGGGAGAACTTCACGTTGGGCCATTCCACGCCGTCCAATACCGCCTCCGCGAACCATGATGCCAAACTGGAGCATCTCTATGCCGAGGGAGACTCCCTGATCTCGACTATCCGGGCCGGAAACAAGCCGCGAATCTTCATCATTTCAGGGCCATCCGGGGTGGGCAAGGACTCGGTGATCGACGAGCTTCGCCGTGTCTTTCACCAGGCGAAATACGTCGTCACTGCAACGACGCGTCCGATTCGAAAAAACGAGACCGACGGCGTTCACTACATCTTCCTGACCAAGGAAGAATTCCGGTCCCGTCTCGACCGGAACGATTTTATCGAGCACGCGCCAGTGTACGACAACTACTACGGTGTGCCGCGCAGCCCAATTGTGGAAGGGCTCGAAGCAGGACAGGATGTCATCATCAAGGTCGACGTCCAGGGCGCCGATACGCTCCGTAAAAAGATCAGGAACACCATCTCGATCTTCCTCTGTCCGGAATCCATGCCGGCCCTCGAAAAACGCCTGCGCGATCGCAAGACCGAAGACCCCAACGTACTCATGAAACGGTTCGAGACCGCCACCAAGGAGCTCAAGGCAGTCGAGAACTTCGACTACGTCGTCTTTAACGAGGATGGGCAACTCCCCCGCGCGATCAACGAGATCATCAACATCGTCGGTATCGAGCACAACAAGGTCCACCAGCCAGACATCGTGCTGCCCTGATCGCCCGATTCTCGAGCCCGGTGGCGTATTCCACGATCGCCGATGCGTATAGATGCTAAGGAGCAGCCTCGACACCAGGCACTTGCGAGAGGACGCTGGTGCACCGCCCCTATCGAATGGCCCTTTCTACAATGCGATCGCAGTAACGCTGGTAGCACCGACCCGAAGTGGTCGGTGACGATGGTGATCGAACGTGCGGCCCGTTTTTTGCCGGGCCATCGGGCACTGCGGCCCGGTGCTACCTGAGGGAATCAGTCTGGTTATATCGTCCCGATGTGGTTTTGGTAGCACGATCCGGAGCGCTCTTTATGCCCACTCGTTCCTTGTTCGTCCGGGTCAGGGCCCCGCATCCACGAACGGCTCCATCTCGTCATTCTGAGCGCAGCGAAGAATCCCCCGGCGAAGCCGCTGTACAGGGGCACTCGTGCTTCCCATGAATATTGTGCCGCGCGAGTGGCCCTCCCCGCAGAGCGTTCATTTCTGCCCGGGCGGTGCTTCCCGCCCATCCACCATCGTCCCTGTCTGAGCCCTCTCCCTAACGTCATCCCGGGCCCATGAGACAGCGAAGCGGTCGAGTCCTGAACGAATGTGAAGGATGTCGAGGGATCCTGGCTCCCGCGAACCGCTGTGGTGGCCAGCGGCAAAGATCCCTCGACACGTCGTCACTCGCGCCGCTCGCGACTCCGGCTCGGGATGACGGACCTCCTTGGCAACAACGATCGCCATCCTGAGCGAATGCGAAGGAGCTCCCGGCGAAGCCGCTCTCCAGGCGCCATGAGTTTCCCTTGAGACATGTGCTTCGCACGGGGATTCTTCGCTGACGCTCAGAATGACGGGTGGTTGGGTGCATGCTGGCCGAGCGCTTAGAGCGGTTTGCAGGAAGGTTGCGAGGCTCACCCTGTCAGGTGTAGGGGCGGGCGGCCCGAAGGAGGTGGGGTGAGGTCGCGTGAGCGGCCGAAAAGCACACGCGGCCCCGTTGCCGCCCATCGACTCCCTGCGGGAGTCGATCACCACGTGACCATATCAACCATTGTGCGATTCGCTGTAAAGCGGATGGACAATGAAAGAGGTGGCCCAAAGAGCACGTCGGCCCGGTACGACCAGGTCGATCGTCTTGAGCCGGGAAAAATAATCGCGATCATGATCATCTTCCCGGGATCGATGCAAAACGCCCCGACCGAATATCCGGCCGGGGCGTTTTCTGGCGTCGCGTCCTTTCCGGTCGTCACCCGACCGGCACGCCCTCTTCTTCCAGCTCGGCCTCGCTCTCGCGAACCGGCCAGAGATCGTTTTCCTTGTCCTTCACCCGATCGGGGAACATGATCCCGTCCAGGTGATCGATCTCATGCTGCAACACAACCGCGGCGTATCCTGACACCTTGATCCGCACCGGCTTGTTGTCCATGTCGACCGCTTTCACGGTCACATGCATTGCCCGCTCGATATTTCCGGCCCAGCCAGGAATGCTCAGGCATCCTTCCGGTCCGAATTGCGTGCCGTGCGCCTTGATGATCTCCGGATTCAGGAGCCTCAAAGACAACTCCGGCGTGCCATCGTCCTCGTCTTCCGGTACATGAACGACGATGAGGCGAATGCTCCTGCCGATCTGGGGCGCAGCGAGCCCGACCCCCGGTGCGTCGAGCATCGTCTCGTACATATCATCAGCCAACTTGCGGATGCCCTCATCCGCCCGGCGAACCTTCGTCGCCTTCTTGCGAAGGACGGGATCGCCCTCAAGCACAATATCAAGTAATGCCATACCACTCTCCAATCCACACGACATTTCCTTGCCATGCGGTTCATATTCACGCTTAAAGCATACTCTCTGGATCAATATCGACGACCCAGCCCGGGCGCATCGGCATCCCCCGGAGCATCCTGTCCATCTCCCGGGAACGCATCACGATTTGCCACTGGTACTGGTTCCGGATTTTCGCCACGAACGCCGGGGTCGGACCCAGCAACTCCATCTCGATATCGTTCATGTGAGCGTGCCGCGCAAGCTCACGCGCCAGCAACCCCGCCTCCAGCGCCGCCCCCTGTTCTCTGTCATGCCGGAAGAGGAATCGTGCCAGCCGGTAAAACGGTGGAAAACGGAAATCCTCCCGAAACACGATCTCGTCGTTGTAGAACTGCAGATAGTCGTGCTTCGATGCCGCCAGAATGGCGTAGTGCTCGGGCGTATACGTCTGCAGGATCACCCTGCTGCCCGGACCCCGGCGTCCGGCTCGACCTGCCACCTGCGTCAGGAGTTGGAACGTGCGCTCCGAACTCCGGAAGTCGGGCAGGTAAAGCAGGGAATCCGCCTGGATCACGCCGATCGAGGTCACTCCCGGCAGGTCGAACCCCTTCGAGACCATTTGCGTCCCCACGATAATATCGACATGACCTGCCTCGACACTCTCCAGCATCCGCAGGTAGCCGCCGGATTGCCGCACCGCATCCTGGTCCCACCGCATTACCCGGGCATCGGGGAACTGCCGGCGTACTTCGTCCTCGACGCGTTGGGTTCCGGCCCCGAAGAAGTCGAGCTGGCCCCCGCATTCCGGGCAGCCATGAGGCGGCGAATCGCGCCAGTCGCAACGATGGCAGATCAGCTCATGACGATCCTTGTGATACACCAGCGGGATATCGCATTGCGGACATTCCAGCCGATGACCGCAGGCCCGGCACATCACGACCGTCGACATCCCTCGCCGGTTCAGGAGCAGGATCGCCTGCTCTCCCCGCGCCAGCGAATGCTGCACCCGCTCAGTCAACATCCGGCTCAGTAACCCGGTGTGACCCTGCCGCAACTCCGCCTTCAGGTCGACGATATCGACATCCGGCAAATCCAGTCGTTGGCTTTCGCTTGTATCGCGACCCGGGCCGACCCGCTCCGGAAGCGACAGGAAATGGTACTCGTCCTGCTGCGCCTTCCAGTAGGTCTCGATCGCCGGCGTCGCGCTTCCCAGAACCACGGACGCGCCATGCTGCATCGCAAGATACTCCGCGACCGCCCGCGCGTGATAACGGGGTTCAGAATCCTGCTTGAACGATGCGTCGTGCTCCTCGTCGATCACGATCAATCCGAGATTCTCCACCGGGGTGAAGAGGACAGACCGCGGGCCCACGACCACCGGCACGTCGCCCGAGGCGATATCCTGCCAGATCTCGTACCGCTCGGCATCCGTAAGCCGGGAATGCAGCACCGCGACCTTACCGGGGAAACGATCGACGAACCGGCGGACCACCTGCGTGGCCAGCGCGATCTCGGGTACCAGCACAAGCGCCGTCTTGCCATGCCGAAGGCACCAGGCGACCGCCCGGAGGTAGATCTCCGTCTTGCCGCTGCCGGTGACTCCGAACAACAAGTGTGGTGTGGAATCGCCAGCGCTGAGGCTTTGCTCCAGAGCGAGCCACGCAGCTGCCTGCATGGCGTTCAACGATGGCGCCACGCCAGGTGGCGGCTGCGGCGCGTCCTGCATTGGCATCTCGATCAGTGCGATCGCGCCTCGGGATGCCAATACCTGCAACGTGGCATTGTCCGCGTCGATCTCTTTCCGCAGTTCGGACAAGGCGACCAACCGCCCGTCAGACTCGCGCTGCCACCGCACCATGTGCTGGATGCGCTCCAGCACAGCAGCCTGCTTCGACGCCCGGGAGGAAAGCGGCACGCTGGCATCGACCAGCCGCACGAATCGCTCGATCCGGCGTCCCGGCGTCCCGTCCTTCGGCCGCAGCTCGCGCCGGATAACACCCTGCTCGATCAGGTCGGGCACGACGGTGGCGAGCGATTTCCCGGTGACCGCCCGCGCCCGATCCAGCGTCATCTCCCCGGCTTCGAGCAACAGGTCGACCAGTCGCTGCTGCAACGATGTCAATGTGAGCGCAGCCGGATCGACATCCGGATTGACCGAGAGGATCTCGACGGCTTCGTGCCTCCGACCTGGCGGCAGGAAGAGCGCGGCGCAGGGAAACATCGCGCTCACGGTCTCCGTCGCCATCCAGCGCGCGACATCGAACGCAATTGGTGGCAGCACGATCTCCGGCTCGACCACCGCATTGACCGGTCGGGTCGGGAAATCCGGCTCGTCGTCGTGAATCGCCGTCACGATCCCATGGACGAGTTGCCGCCGCAACGGCACCCAGATGAGCTGGCCAACTTTCGGCAGCGGCTCCAGATCGTCCCCGATGCTGTAGGTAAAAATGCCGTACGTCGTCCCGGCAAGGGCGCCATTGACCGCCACATCCGCATATCGCGGACGCGTCGTTCCATTCTCGTCTGTCATCGGGGAGGCATCGTCGTTCATACCTGGATTGTAGGGGCATGCGCCGACGCCTGCCCAATGGATCAGCCGGTATTCCTCAAACCACCCGCAATACCGTTGACGGCAAGATGCAGCGTCTCCAGCGCATCCTCATCATCCGGATGCGCCCGCCACCGGCGAAGCAGCTCAACCTGGATGATGGAAAGCGGATCGACGTACGGATTTCGCCGCTCGATCGTCCGCTGCAACACCGGCTCGCGGTCGTGCAGGCGCTCCTGCCCCGTAATCGCGAGGATCATTCGCGTCGTTCTCCGGTATTCATCGAGAATCCGCAACCAAATCCGGTCCCGAATCTCGAGATCCTCGACCAGCGTGACGTACCGCTCGGCGATACCCATATCCGCCTTGTTGATGGCCATCTCCGCATTCGAGAGCGTCACCTGGAAGAACGTGTTGCGTTCGAGCACTTCCTGAACCGCAGGCATCCCGAACTCATCGACCGCAGCGTCGAGCGCGCTTCCGAGCCCGTACCACCCGGGCAGGATGATCCGCGATTGCGTCCACGAAAAGACCCAGGGTATCGCCCGCAGGTCGTCGATATCGTTCGACGCCTTGCGCTTGGCCGGCCGCGACCCAAGCTGCAACTGCGAGATCGCGTCGATCGGGGTCGCCTGATGGAAAAAGGCCAGAAAATCGGGATCGCCGTATACGAGCTCGCGATACGTCCGGGTGGATACTTCCTCCATCCGCTCCATCATCGCAATGAACTGGTCGCGCTCTGCGGCCGATCCCAACTCGGCATCGTCGCCGGGTAGACGGAAAGAGCGCATCACCGAGGCACCGATACTCAGCTCGAGCTCGCGATGGGCGATGGGCTCCGTGGAGTAATGCGCCGAGATGACTTCCCCCTGCTCGGTCATCTTGATCCGGCCATCGATCGTCCCGATCGGCAGCGCCATGATCGCCGAGTTCGTCGGCCCCCCGCCGCGGCCGATCGATCCACCCCGGCCATGGAAGAAGACGAATGGCGCATCTTTCTGGCGTGACAATGCGCCGAGCTTGCCCTGCGCCTTGTACAAGCCCCAGCTTGACGCGAAGTACCCGGCATCCTTGTTCGAATCCGAATACCCGATCATGATCTCCTGAATCCCGCCGGATGCCGCCAGCGCGGTTGCGTAGACCGGATCGTCCAGCAGCGCCGTCATCGTCTCGACCGATGAAGCCAACGTCGCCGCATCCTCGAACAACGGCGCGATCCGCAGCCTCGCTCCCCGGCCGCCGGTCTTCGCCAGTCCCGTCTCCTTCATCAGGAGCAGCACTTCCAGCGAATCCGACGGAGCCTCGGCATGGGAGATGATGTACGTCTGGAGCGCATCCCCGAATCCGCGCTCGAAGAGATCGCGCAGCGCCCTGAATGTCGCGATCACCTCCTTCGCGATGTCCGGGGCTCCGTTTAGATCCACGGCCACCAAGGGACGCGGGTTGGCAATCTCGCGCGAAAGCAGAGCATGTTTCGCAGGCTCGTCGAGGGCGCTGTACTCGGCCTCGACCCCGGCGGTCTCCAGCATCCAGGCGACTGCGGCTTCATGCCGTGGGGCGTTGTCGCGGATATCGAGCGCGGCAAAGCTGAAGCCGAACACCTCGACCTGCCGGATGACATCATGCAGCTCGCCATCCGCGATCATCCCGGCGGATTGCGCCTGCAGCGATGCTTCGATGGTCTTCAAGTCATCCAGCAGCTCTCCTGCCTCCCGGAACGCGCCCTCGCGTCCCGTGCGAGTGGCGATGATCCGCTCCCGCATCAGGGTGACGAGGTGCCGATACGGCTCGCCGGCATTGATTTCGACGAGATGCCGGTCCAGATCGGGGAACATCGCGCCGTATGTATCGAGCAGCGGTTGCAGGTCCCGCGTAGGCGGCACCATGTGATCGCTGACCGACAGGCGTCCGGCGAGCTCCGTCAACCGGTGCTCGAAAAAGCCAAGCGCGGCCTCCCGCATGATCCGCATTGCTTCCAGCGTCACATCCGGCGTCACGAACGGATTGCCATCCCGGTCCCCACCGATCCACGAGCCGAAGGTGACGAACGGCGGCACGGTCACCGGCTCGTCCGGGAAGACATCCGCCAGCGCTTCCTCCAGATCGCGGTAGATCCTCGGGATGACGTTGACGAGGGTCGATCCGAAATAGACCAGCACCGCCCGCACCTCGTCCAGCACGGTTGGTTTGTGCGTGCGAAGCTCGTTCGATGTCCACAGCTCGGCGATCGTCGACGCCAGCCATGCACGTGACCGGCGAATCTCCCGCGGCAGCGCCTGACGCTGGTCCAGATCGCGGATGATCGCGAAGATCCGGCTCAACTTGTCGATCACGGTACGGCGCCGGGCCTCGGTCGGGTGCGCGGTCAGCACGAAACGCACCTGGGCCTGAGCCAGCATCTCCCCGATCTCACCCGCCGTGACGCCGCGCTCCGCCAGCAAGGTCACGACTTCCCGCAACGACCCTCGCCGGGGTGACTCCGGATTCGCCTGCTCTCGCCGCCGGACGCGCCGGAGCCGCTCGTTGTCTTCGGCGAGATTGATGAGCTGGAAATAGTTGGTGAACGCCCGGATCAGCATCCGCAGGTCGTCGGTATCCGCCCCACGTACCAGCGCGTCCAGTTGCTCCCCGGCGTCCTCGGATCCGCCCCGAAGCTCCTTCGCGAGCGAGCGGACATCCTCCTCCAGATCGAACGCCTTCTCGCCCGCGATGGATGTAATCACGTCCCCGAGCAGACCCGCCAGCAAATAAACATCGTCGGATATCGTCCGGGTCGTGGTTTTTCCTGTCATCCTGCCATCCATAATGTCTCTTCGCCCTGTCCCGGATATATCAGTAACATGCGGAACAGAAACAGTCTCTTCTGCGTCCCTACAGTGCCATATCGCCGGATGGTTACACTACATACCGGCACGGTGCCTTTCCGGTTAATAGTGAACCGACCGGACCGCCGTACCAAACGGATCGGCGGAGGCTCGTGCGCCGGTCACAGGAGCAGAGGTTGAACGTCACCCGGCCGAGACAAAACCATAGTCAGCGCCACTCCCCCCTCGAATGGTGGGGAACCCGGATCGTTCACGCCCCCTGGGCGTTCCTGCTCCTGCCGCTACTTGTCTGTATCGCGTTGATTCCCCTCGCGCTGAACGTCTCCCACCATCTCACCTCCGTAGGTTGGACAGCCGACAATGCGGATTCGCACCAGGTCCAGTTGGTGGTGGAGCAGGAGTTCGGCCGCGCCACCACCAACCACTACATCCTCTTCAGCGCCCCCACAGGCGAGCTTCGCGCTGACGACCGGGATTTCCGGCTCGATGTCGAGCGCGCGGTCCGTCCCTTCCGCAACGATCCGGATGTGGCGGCCGTCTATACGTGGGGGTCGACCCGCAACGATACGCTCAACAAGACCCTGATCTCCGAGGACCGCACGATGAGTCTCGCGGTGATTGTGATGGAGACGACCGATGAACCAGGCTCGGGAAGCCTTGACCGGATTCGGGACACGCTCGATCCAGGTCGGCTGGATGCCAAAATCGGTGGCTGGCCGGCAACAGCGGAGACATTCCTCGACCTCGCGCGGAGCGACCTGACGCGCGCGGAGATGGTGACGTTACCGGTCACGCTCATCCTGCTGATCTTCCTCTTTGGCGGGGTCCTCGCCGCCGGGCTACCGGTCATCCTCGCCGCGCTCTCGATGATCGCAACGCTCGCCGTGCTGGCGATCCTGTCCCGCCTGACGCTGGTCAACGTCTTTTCGGTGAATGCCGTGACGATGCTCGGGCTCGCGGTGGGAATCGACTATGCGCTGATCATGGTCAGCCGGTTCCGCGAGGAGTCGGCGACCACGCCGGTGGGCGAATCCGTCCCCCGGGTCGTTGCCACGGCAGGACGCTCCGTCCTGATCGCCGGATCGACCGTCGCGATCGGCTTGCTGGGGCTCATCCTGTTCGGCGTACCGGCGGCGATCTCGACCGGAATCGCCGGTGCCTCGGTCGTCCTCACCTGCGTGATCCTGGCGCTCACTGCCCTGCCCGCGAGCTTCGTCCTCTTCGGCAACCGGATCGGCCGCCGGCGAACCTGGGCGACACCGACGTTCAGGATCATTCCGTCGCTGGCCGAACGCATCGAACACCTCCGCGAACGGCACCCGTGGCCCGTCATCATCTCGACGCTTCTCATCATCGCCGCGCTGACGCTCCCGCTTCGCCATATCGTCACCTCCGCCCCTACGATGACGATCCTGCCGCGCGAGAGCGAAGCCCGGAGCGTCTACGATACGATCGCGAGCGACTTCCCGAACGCCACGCTTTCGCCGATCACGATGATCGTCGAGCCACGCTCCGGCAGCATGATGAATGTCGAGAATCTAGCGAATCTCCAGGATTTGACCCGGAATCTGGCGGGAGTCGAAGGTGTCATCGGGGTCGACAGCGTCTGGGGCTACATTCCCCCCGGCATCACACCCGACACCTACGCCACCAGCCTGCTGCTGGAACCGGAGATGGTACGAGCCAGCGCCCCGTTCCTGACCCGGAATGCCGCGCTGGTCAGTCTCACCCCGGATCCGGCATTGGACGCCGCCGGTCGTCGCGAGCTCGTATCCCGGCTACGGGACACGATGTCGGCGATGACCGGGCGGGATCTCCGCGTGATGATCGGTGGTGACGCGGCGCTCGATCTCGACCTCATGCAACAGGTCAACGAGCGGATTCCCTGGGTGGTGGGGACGGTCCTCGGACTCACCTATGCCGCACTGTTCGTCCAGTTCCGCTCGGTGTTCATCCCGCTCAAGGCAATCCTGCTCAACCTGTGCTCGCTGGGAGCGTCCTTCGGCGCCCTTGTCTGGATCTTCCAGGACGGTCACCTTTCCGGACTGCTCCGTTTCGAGCCAACGGGGTATACCGTCGTCCTCATCCCGATCCTCATGTTCTGTTTCCTGTTCGGCCTCAGCATGGATTTCGAGGTCATCATGCTCTCGCGCATTCGCGAGGCATGGCAAGAGACAAAAGACAACACCCGGGCCATCGATATCGGACTTCACCGCTCGGCGGGGATCGTTACATCCTCGGCGGCCGTCATGCTGATCGTGTTCGCCGCATTCGGCGCCAGCGAATTGCAGGTCATCAAGTCGCTCGGGGTGGGTCTCGGCATCGCCGTTTTCCTCGACGCCACCATCATTCGCCTGCTGCTGCTTCCCGCAACGATGCAAGTGATGGGACACTGGAACTGGTGGGCTCCCGGCGTCAGGTCGGGCCCAGCCCGCCACGCGGAATCGACCATATTGAAACAGGACGCTGCATGACGACACACGCTCACGGCCCGGTCACGATCGAGGAAATCGCCGATCGGTTGATCCCGGCGGATGCCCGGATATCACCGAACGGCCGACACGTCGCGTTCACCGTCGCCACGACGGGACGCAAGACCAAGCGATATGACCGGGCGATCTGGCTCTCGACCGATGGCGAACCCGCGCGCCGGTTCACGGGCGGCACCGATGACAATCACGATCCCCGCTGGTCGCCAAACAGCGGCGTCCTCGCCTTTCTCGCCCAACGCGAGACTGACGACGACCATCGCATCTACGTGATCCCTACTACAGGTGGTGAAGCACAGCAGCTCGGATCGCTCTCCGGCAAGCTCAGTCGCCTCTCCTGGTCTCCGGACGGCACGCATATCGCCGTGCTGCGAACCGATCCGAAGGAAAAGGACGACGCTCCGGAAGGCGAGAAAAACGACGCCACGGTATACGAGGAAGACGACAAGGTCGATCGCCTCTGGCTCGTGGACGCCTCCACAGGTGACGCGCGCTGCCTGACCTACGGCAAATACCACGTCTGGGATTACGGCTGGTCGCCCGACGAAGCGCATCTGGTGATCGTCACCAGCGATTTACCAGTGGCCAACGACATCTTCCGCTCATCCGCAATGCATGCGATCCCGGTCTCCGGCGGACTCTCCCGGCATCTCGCCGATTTCCGGAACCTGCCTTCCGATCCGGTCGTCCGCACGGTCGACGGCGAGCAGGTCATCGCATTCGTGGGAAATGACCATCGCGCGGATCCCTCACCGGCAGTCTGGATGATCCCCCTCGCGGGCGGTCAAAAGCGCAAGCTGATCGAGAATCACCAATCCGCAAGCGTCGGTATCGTCGCAGACCCGGCGACCGATGACGGACTCATCGTCAACCAGGCCGAAGGCACCCATGTCCGGCAGTACCGGTTCTCCTGCGACACAGGTGAGCTGACCGCGCTCCCGGCATCGGGGCTGGATGGCGGGAGCGTCACCGGCGCGCCCTCGATGGCCGCGGAAACTGGCGACCGCACGGTTATCTGGTCGACGATCGATCAGCCGGAGGAGGTCTACCGCATTACGCCAGACGGCGATGTCACCCGGTTGACCAGTTTCGGCAAGTCGTTTGCGGGACGCCTCGCCGGCGGCGACATCGTCCGCTGGGAGAGCTCAGACGGTGTGGAGGTCGAAGGCATCCTCTTCCAGCCTCTCGGTTATGAGGAAGGCAAACGGTATCCGCTTTTCGTCCAGGTCCACGGCGGCCCTGCCTCACATTGGCGGGATCGGGTCAATATGACGTGGCACGACTGGGCGCAGATGATGGCCGCCAACGGCTTCGCCGTCCTCCTGCCGAATCCACGCGGCTCCATCGCGTACGGCACGCCGTTCGAGCAGCTCCTGCAAGACGATGTCGGGGGCGGGGAATCGCGCGATCTCGTCAGTGGCGCGCAGGCAATGGTCGAACGAGGGATCGCTGATCCAAACCGGCTCACGATCGGCGGCTGGTCCTGGGGCGGCTACCTCACGGCCTGGACGATCACCCAGACCGACATCTTCCGGGCAGCGGTTATGGGCGCAGGCGTCGCGAACAACGTCTCCGATCATGGGGCCGGCGATATCGCCGACTACAACACGCTCATCTATCCGGATCATCCCTACGTCGAGGAAGCCTGGGAATATTACGCCCGGATCTCACCGGTCCGTTATGCACGCAACGTCACCACACCGACCCTGATCGTTCACGGTGAAAGCGATGCGCGCGTGCACATCTCGCAGGGACAGGAATACTACCGGGCGCTGAAAACGTGCGGAGCACCCGTACAGTTCGTGCGATATCCCCGCGAAGGGCACGGATTCCAGGAGTACCGGCACCAAATCGACCTCATGGAACGTATCAAGACATGGCTGATCGAGCACGTTTCCTGACAATTGGGAGCGCACCGACAGCATAGCCACACGAGGATTCCCATGACCGCACATCACCGCGTGATCTTCGATACCGATATCGGGACCGACGTCGACGATATTCTCGCGCTCGGCGTCCTGCTCGGGTCCGGGGAGGTCAAGATCGAGGGTATCACCACCGTCTACGCGGATGTCGATATCCGCACGCGGATGGTTCAGAAAGTGCTCCAGCTCAAGGGGCGGGACGACATCCCCGTGCACACGGGCATTGGCAAGCCCCTGTTGAACCGTGACCCAATCTACTGGCCGGGCCACGAAGGCATCGGCCTGATCGACGTGGACGATGACCGTCCGGAATCCGGACGGCAGACGGCTGTCGAGTTCCTCGTCCGGCATGTCCGCGAGAATCCCGGCGAGATCACACTGCTGGCGGTCGGTCCGCTGACGAATGTCGCCGCCGCGATCACGATCGATCCCGAGTTCACGTCCAACCTGAAGCGTCTCGTCATCATGGGCGGACGCATCAATACCAGCGAAAGCACCTGGGGACCGGCCGAACACAATATCAAATGCGATCCCGAAGCCGCCCATATCGTGTTCAATGCCGCCACGAATGTCGAGTTGATCCCGCTGGACGTCACCTTGCGCGTCCTGATCCGGCAAGACGATGTCGATCGGCTGAACGCGGCCGGCACGCCGCTTCATCGAGCCATCGCCGATCAGGTCGCGCGATACCCCGGTTTCGTGCAGCGAGGCGGAAACACGTTCCTGCACGATCCGCTCGCGGCGATGGCCGTGATCCAGCCGGAACTGCTCTCCTGGACGCCATATGCCATCCAGGTCGAGCTGAACGGCACCATCACCCGGGCGATGACCGTCGCGATGCCGCCGACAGACGATCGACCGGTGAATGCCCGCGTCGCGATGGACCTGGATGTCGATGCCAGCGAACGAGCGGTGATCCAGCGACTCTCGAACTGATCGCCTCGACGCCGCGCATCATTACACAGTGCTGGAAACGAACGTGCTTCGGATGACACGCGAATCGCACCTACGGGCGCCGCCCTTGAACAGGAATCATCCATGGCTTCCCTCAAAACCGGCCTCTTCGTCAGACCAACAGCCAATGTTGGACGCAATCTGGAAATTGTCCAGGAGCTCGATGAAGCGGGTGTGGTAACGGCCTGGCAAACCAACAATGTGCTCGCGCCCGACCCGCTAACCTTCTATGCCGCGGCCGCGGCGTCCACGAAGCGGATTCGCCTCGGCACCTCGATCATGCAGGTCTATCCACGGCATCCCGCGGCACTCGTCTCGCAGGTCCAGGCACTTGAGGGACTCGCCCCTGGCCGCGTCCGGCTCGGCGTCGGTACGAGTCACCGCCCGAGCATGGAAAAGAATCTCGGCATCTCGATGGGCCGGAAACCACTGACCTACCTCCAGGAGTACGTCACGGTATTGCGGGAACTGTTGTGGGAAGGGCGAGTTGACGTCCACGGTGAATTCTTCAACGTCTCGGCGCAATATCCGGAGAACTACCAGCCACCGAGGACAGAAATCAGCATCGCAGCACTGAGCGAGAAGAGTTACCGGACGGCCGGGGAGATCACCGACGCCGCGATCAGCTGGGTTTCACCCGTCCCGTACCTGGTCCGGACGGCACTGCCGGCGCTCGCAGAGGGGGCGAAACGCTCCGGTCGGAGTGTTCCCCCTCTCATCGCCCATGTCCCGGTAGCGGTCACCACCGATCGCGATCTCGCCCTCGAGATGGCCGGAAACCAACTCTGGCACTATGGCGCGCTGCCCTTCTATCAGAAGATGTTCGAATCGGCCGGCGTACCGGCCACAGCAGAGAAACGCACATCGCCGGAAGCACTTGATGTACTCGTGGCCTCGGGCACATCCGACCAGATATACCAACGTCTTGCCGCGATCATCAGCGAAGGCATCGGCGAGTTGCTGATTCACCACATCGTTGTGAGCGACGAAGATACCGAGCGCCGGGAACTGGCGAAGATCATCACCAGGTAACGGGCATGTGATCCGGATGAGCTGTGACGATCCTGCTTTTCGTCGTCCCGGGCCGCTAGCAGCGACCGGTGTCCGGGACATGCGGCACTATGAAGCGAATCGCGGAGAGATTGGCACAAGTCAAGTGCATCGCACGTAGGGGCGATCGCGGGTCTGGAGGCCGCCCGCGGCAGCGCTGCGGAGAGACCGGCGCTGCGGCGCCGGGGGATCCCTCACGTCGTTCGGGATGACATGGGGTGGGGTGAGGTGGCGTTAGCGACCGAAAAGCGAACGCGGCCCCGTTCACGTCCTGAGTGACGCGAATGGACCGGCACCCGAGCCTGCCGGGTCGATCATCAGGCGACCATGCCAACCTTCCTGCAATGCGCTCTACGCCAACCACAACGAATCATCCGGATTCCGTATAAACACAAGAACGGGAGCATCGTTGATGCTCCCGTTCTTGCGGATCATGCCGTCCGATCAGACCTGCAGCAGATCCGCGATTGTCAGCGCGTAGATCTTCGCCTGCTTGACGAGGTCGTCGATCGCGATCGACTCGTTGGCACCATGGGCACCCTCGCCTCGCGGCCCCATACCGACCGTGTCCATGCCGTGCTGGCGATAGAAACGCCCGTCGGTCATCCCGGCCCACTGGACGAAGAACTCCGGCTCCTCGCCGGTCAGCGTCCGGATACTCTTCTGGAACGCCTGCACCAGCGGAGAATCCTCCGGCGTGATGTTCGGCGCGATGTAGCTGCCGTCCGGGTCGATATCCAGCTCGTAGCGGAAGTCCGGGTCTTCAGCGGCAATGGCATCCAGCTTGGCACGGATGTCGGCGACGGCGCTCTCCTTGTCCTCGCCGGGGATCAGGCGACGGTCGATCGAGATGGTTGCTTCGCCCGGAACGACGTTATGGGCGATCCCCGCCTCAATCATGTTCACGGAAAGCACAGGATGCCCCACAGCGGGGTGGAACTGCTCCAGATGATGTTCCAGCGCCAAAATGCCCTTCGCGGCCTTCTGGAGGGCATTGATGCCGCCAGCGCGGGCCGCTGCGGTATGCGACGCCTTGCCGAGGAACGTCACGCGCACGGCCAGTCCGCCGCGTTCGGCGTTGCGAACCTTGTGCTCCGACCCCTCGCCGATGAAGACGTAGTCCGGGCGAGGCAGGTTGCCCTTCTCGATCTCGGCCAGGACGTGCTTGGTCCCGAATTTCGCGCTGGTTTCCTCGTCCGAGACGATATGCGCCTGCAACGCACCCTTGAGCGGCGCATCCTTGAACAGATCGAGCATCGTCATCATCACGCCGACGGACGTCTTCATGTCCGACGCGCCGCGACCGTAGATGCGTTCGCCATCCTCGCTGACCACGCCCTCGAACGGGTCGGTCTTCCACGACGATGCATCGGACACCGGCACGACGTCGAGATGACCGTTCATGGCGATGATCGGGCCCTTTGAGGGATCGCCAACTGTAGCGATGATGTTCGGGCGCTTCGGATCATTCGCCGTCTCGACCCACGAGATTCCGTGCTCGTCCAGCCAGCGCTTCACGAATTGCATGATCTCGTATTCGTCGCCGCTAACGCTCGGGATGGAAACGAGCTCCACCCCGACGTCCACGATTTCGTCACGCGAGACGCGATCCACCCATGATGTTCCTGTTGTCTGGTCATCGACCATGAAGATCCTCCTGTGACGCATGACGCGTCTCTCAATTTCCTGCCCATCTTGTACCATGCAAAACGGCCACTCCCAACAGGGAGCAGCCGTTTTCCTGCATCCGGTACGACATGGTCTCCGATCAGATGCGTTCGAACTGGGAGACGTTGGCAACGAAAACGACCGCGCCGCCGACCTCCACCTCGAAATTCTCCGGCATGTACAGCAGTCCCGGCTCGAGCGCGGGCGAATACGGTACCGCGATCTGGGTCCGGCGACGACACGTTCGCCGCAGGATATTCATCACCGGCTCGACCCCGGCATCCTCGACGCCGATCATCAGGCTGGTGTTGCCGGTCCGCAAAAACGATCCGGTCGTGCTGATCTTGGTGAACCGGAATCCTGCCGAGATCAGGGCCTCGGTCAGGACATCGGTGTCCTCGTCCTGAACTATCGCGATGATCAGTTTCACAGGAGTGTCCCTCCCCGGATCAGGTCCATCAACCGCAGGACGGCGATGGCGACGCTTGTTGACATCGTATACACGATCGCCCGGTTCCACCGATCACCAGCAGTCTCGAGCGATGCGTTTTCCTAGCTTACACGATCGCGCCGCTATCCTGCGTTCTGCCGGGTCAGCCGCGTTTCATGAATCAGCGAGACGACCGCATCGTGAAGCGGCGCGTTGGTGCACAGGACCTCGTTCATTGTCGTGTCGTACGCCTCACCCGCCAGGGAGGTGACGACCGCACCTGCCTCCCGCGCGATCACGGCTGCCGCCCCAACATCCCAGCCATTGACGGGATTCTCGAAGAAGAGATCGAGACGACCGCACGCGACCCAAGCCGCATCCAATGCGGCTGCACCATCTCGTCGCAACCCCTGCACCCGGTCGTTGAACACGCTCCAGAACGCGTTCTGCTCCTGTCGTGCATTGATGTCGTAGTTGAACCCGGTGGCGCCCAGCGCCTGGATCAGGTCGACAACGGTCGATGCCTGGATGGGCATGTCGTTCAGCGTCGCCCCCTGCCCTTCAACCCCCACGAACATCTCGTCCCGCATCGGATCATAGACGGCGCCAACGACCGGGATTCGCCGATATTCCAGGCAAATCGAGACGGCGAAATGAGGATATCCGTGCGCGAAGTTCGTCGTCCCGTCGATCGGATCGATCAGCCAACCGTAATCGCTCCCGTTCGCGCCAGTCGCGCCTTCCTCCCCGGTCAGGCGGAAGTCGGGGAACACTTCTTTCAGCGCCGACGAGATGAGCCGCTCCGACTCCCTGTCCGCGTCCGTCACCAGATCGACGATCCCCTTGTGGACGATCTCCCGCTTCGTCCCGACACGCTCGCGCAGCAAGGCACCGGCCCGGTAAGCGGTTTGCACCGCCAGCTCGCTCGCCTCTTGCAGAACCCCGAGATCCGCCCCGCTTGCCATGATCGCTCCCTACTCACTCTTGCCGCATACCGTCGCAGTCAATACATCGCTCCCGATGACGCTCGGGCCGACCTTGATGTTGTGCGTGAACGTACCGGGCTTCCCCGACCGACTATCCCACCGCCTGGCCAATCGGCAAACGCGGATAGGCATCCCCGGCCAGATCTCCCCAACCGCCGGTCTGCACGCGTTGCCAGGCGCGACCGGCGATCATCGCGGCATTATCGGTACACAGTGACATCGTTGGCCAGCGCACGATCATACGGTCGCCGAGCAGCGTCTCCACCCGATCCCGAAGGCGACGATTAGCCGCCACACCGCCCGCGATCAGCACGCTCCGGGCATGGTGCGCATCGGCCGCCCGCGCCAGCTTCGCCGCCAGGACGTCGACGATCGCCTCCTCGAACGACGCGGCAAGATCCGCCAGCGGCAGATCGTCGCGATATCGGGGCGGGCGATGCTCGGGGAAGATCTGGCCGGTCGGCTTCGGCGTCTCATCAGGCAGGCGATACTCCTGGGCGACCCGGAGAAGCGCGGTCTTCAATCCGGAAAAGCTAAAATTCATCGTTCCCGGCAACCAAGCGCGTGGCAGATCGAAGGCATGCGAATCACCACCCTCCGATGCGCGTTGGATCGCGGGACCGCCCGGATATCCGAGACCCAGCAACCGGGCACCCTTGTCGAAGGCCTCACCTGCCGCATCGTCCAATGTCGTTCCGAGCACCTCGTAATCGTGATGATCGCGCAGGAGCAGCAGCTCCGTATGTCCGCCCGACACAAGCAGGCAGACGGCAGGAAACTCTGGTGCAACGAAATCCGAATCGTCCTCCGCATGCAGCCAGTTCGCGTAGACATGCCCCTCAAGATGGTTGACCGGGATCGTCGGCTTGCCGAGCGCGAACGCATATGTCTTCGCGACGTTCACGCCGACCAGCAACGACCCGGCGAGGCCCGGCCCCTCGGTGTAGGCCACCGCATCGATGTCGTCCGCCGTCTTCCCGGCATCGTCGAGTGCCTGGCGGACCACGGGCAGAATCGCCGTGACCTGACCGCGTGCGGCCAGCTCCGGCACGACTCCACCGTGAGCATGATGAAGCGCGATTTGGGATGAGATGACGTTGGACCGCACGATTCGACCATCGCTGACCACGGCCGCCGCCGTCTCGTCGCACGATGTCTCGATACCGAGGATATTCATGACAGAAGCTCTTTTACGGAATCAGGATCTCGGGGAATCCTCTTGAAAGGACAGTTTGTGTTTCAGGCGACGCCGGTTCACCTCAATCCGGTGCCGGTACGCGGGATCGCGGAAGGACTCTGACCACATGATGAAGGCGTCTTCGTTGTTATCGCTGTAGTAGCGAGGTCGACGACCCTGAATCGAGAAGTCGTATTTCCGGTAGAGGGCCTGGGCGTTATAGTTCGTCACCCGCACCTCAAGCGTCAACCAGGTGGCCATTCGCCGTATCGCCTCGTCGATCAGCTCGAGGAAGAGCAACTCCCCGAGTCCCTTGCCCTGGTAATCCGGCCGCACTCCGATCGTGGTGACATGCGCTTCGTCGAGGAGATTCCACATACCGGCGAACCCGATGATCGGCGGCGCCTCACGTTCGGTACGATGCCCAAGCGGCCAGAATGCGAACCGGGCCGGGCGACGGGGTTCGCGACGTGTCTCGACCGGGAGTCCCGGCTGCTCGTCGTCGTCCGCCTCGGGGTCATCCCGCAGGACGATGTAGTAATTCTGGTTCGGGCTCCGAAGTTCGCGCCGATATGCAGAAATCGGCCATGGATTCGTGAAGCAGAGCCGCTCGACGCTGCTGACTTCCTCCACGTCCTCCTGGGTCATCGGTTCGAGGATGTACACCTGTCCGCTTTTCCTCGTGTGTCGACCGGTGGGCCTGCCCGGTCCAGCGTTGCATCCCACGCGTTGGTGGCCGGTGCAAAGAATACCCTTTGCAATCCTACTCCATCGCGACACAGACAAATACCCTCGCTATGCGGTAAACTGTGCACCGGTGACGCCGAAGTGGCGGAACGGCAGACGCAGCGGACTCAAAATCCGCCGGGGAGACCCGTGAGAGTTCGAATCTCTCCTTCGGCACCATATAACCGGCCCCCAAGGGGCCGGTTTTTTGCGTCCCCCGCCCCCGCCGGGATGAAGACGATCATGATCACGATCATTTCTCCCGGAATAATACCGAGTCCACTATCACACCTGATACGGAATCCGGATGACTCACCCTGAGCGCCCTATCACGGTATCGTGGGCATGCGCGACCGCCCTCCCCCACGCTGTCATCCCGAGCCCGTGAGGTGACGGAGTCGCCGAACAGTGTCGAGGGATCTTTGCTCCCGCACACCGCCGTGGTCGCCAGAGACAAAGATCCCTCGACACGATTCGACGCCTTTGAGGGCGTCTCATCGGCTCGGGATGACAGCGTGGGAGGCACGGCCACCAGGATAAACAGATGCTGAAAAGCAGTTTTGCAGAAATTCTTGAGCACCGCCTGTCCACCAGAGCCGATGATTGCATGCGATCGACTCCGGATGAGCAATCGCGGGTCAGCGCAGATGACGCGACCGTAGAGGCCGTAGTCTCGGGTCCTGTGCCCGAGACATGCCGCGGAGCGGCATCACGGCGACCCGCGAGCATGCATGCGGACTTTCCACAACCTCCTTCATCCTGAGCGGAGCGAAGGATCCCCGTGCGAAGCACACTCACGGCGCGCGGGCGTCCTGTTCTGCCCTGCGGGCCGCGGCTTCGCCGGGGGATCCTTCCCTTCGGTCAGGATGAAGGGGAATGGTAAGGCGGCGTAATGGTTTATGCCGAATCCGGACAATCAATCGTGGGCAAGCGCATGCAGTCGTCGTCTCGGGCGCAGGACCCGAGACATGGCGCGGAGCGGCATTACGGCGCCCCGTGCGCATGCATCCGAGTGCAGCATGAAACACGGACGATGTGGTGCACAAAAATGTTTGTCAATCCGCGTGAGTGATCCGGTTTTCGAGAAGGCGCGTTTCCGTTAACCTGTATACGCATTGAGGACATCGGATTACGCCATAGCGCGATCAGAAAAGCCAGTCCGGTGTCTGAACGATGACGGCGCCAGTTTCACGAATGACGTAGGAGAACTCGTCGGCCGACCATGGCCGGATCGGGCTCCCCGTCGCGGGCGATGTATACGCCTTGAGCCCGACGGCGGCCGCCATCCGCTCCGAGCGGAAGAGGTGGAATCCGTCGCTCACGATCAGCACGCGATGGATATTGTGCCCCTTCGCGACGGTGGCGACGTTCTGCATGCTCGCCCAGGTGTCGTTGCCCGTTTCCTCCATCAGGATCGCCATTGCCGGAACGCCTCGATCGATGAGGTATTGCTCGCTGGTACCCGCCTCGGTGTAGACGTCACCCGGCTGCTTGCCACCAGTGACGATCACGTATGGCGCGTACCCCTCCTGATACAACTCCAGGGCGTGATCGAGCCGCGCCGCCAGCACTTCGCTGGGACGACCGTTGTATTGCGCGGCGCCCATCACCACGATGGCATCGACCGGACGCGCCTCATCGTGTCGGGCATGCCAGTAGACGGCGGCCATCGTCACGAGCAGGATCATCGGGATGATCGCCAGCACGCCGAACAGGATCATGACCCAGCGGCGATGCCCTCTTCGTGGACGCTTCGCGAACCGGAGATCGGTGTACCCGTCCAGCGATGGATTCTTGAACCGGGAATCAGGGGGAGTGCGTCGAGTCGGCCCGCCAGAGATGGGCGTTGCGGTATCTGGGGAGGATGGCATCGAGGGGAGGCGACCGGTGTCGCGCGATCTTCGCATGCCCGGAAGCATGACATCCTGTACAACGTTCGCGCAAGGCATTGATGAAGACAGCCGGTATGCGACCGGGCCTGGTCACACACCGGCTTCAGGATGACCTACTTGAGGAGAATCAACTCCTCGCTCTCGCGATCCACCGTCTCAACGACACCCGCTGCCGGCGAATACAGCTTCTCGACGTAGTCGATCAGCATCCGGCGCGCGCTGAACCGGGGTGCGACCGTGCGGATCGCCTCCTTCGCCACGCGAATCCAGTCGTGCGGAAGGCCATCCGGCGAGCGCTTGTAGTACAGCGGCACGACCTGCTCCTCGAGCATCTCGTACATCATGTTGGCTTCGGCCTCGTCCTGCTCGTCGCCGGTCTTCGCCGAGGGCTTGATACCCCAACCGTTCTTGTTGCCGGGTTCCCAGCCCTCGATCCACCAACCATCGAGGATGCTGAAGTTCGGCACGCCGTTGGCAGACGCCTTCATGCCACTCGTGCCGGACGCCTCAAGCGGGTAGCGCGGATTGTTCACCCAGACATCGACACCCGCCACGAGGAGGCTGGCAAGCCCCATCTCGTAGTCCTCAACGAAGGCCACGCGACCGCCGAGACGAGGATCCCTCGCCTTGAGATAGATGTCCTGGATCAGACGCTTGCCGCCCTCATCGGCCGGATGCGCCTTGCCCGCGAAGATCAACTGGACCGGGTGCTCCGGATCGTTCAGGATCGCCGCGAGCCGATCGATATCGCGGAACAGCAGCGTCGCCCGCTTGTACGTCGCGAACCGGCGCGCGAACCCGAGCGTCAGGACATCGGCATTCTGGAAGGGCCCGGACGAGAGCACCTGCCAGGCGTCGAACTGCCCCTCGACGTAACGCTTCCGCGAACGCTCCGCCATCTCGCCGATCAACTGGTGTTTGGCGTGCTGGTGCGCCTCCCAAAACTCGTCGTCCGGAATGTTCAGGATCGTGTCCCAGACGTGCGGCTTCTCCTGCTGGTCCTTCCAGTACATCGGTTGGTACCTGGCGTAGAGCTGACGCATTTCCCGGGAAATCCACGTTCGCAGGTGAACCCCGTTCGTGATCGACTGGATCGGCGCCGTCTCCTCGGTCACACCCGGCCAGATGTCGTGCCACATATGCCGCGACACCTCGCCGTGCTTCTCGCTCACACCGTTCCGATGCGCGGAGAGCCGGAGCGAGAGGGCCGTGAAGTTGAATCCCGGGTTGTCGCCATGCTGACCGAGCGCCAGGAACTGCTCGCGGTCGGCGCCGAGTTCCGGCCAGTAGTGAGAGAAATACCGATCCATCATCTCGGGCGGGAAGATATCGTGACCGGCCGGAACCGGCGTATGCGTCGTGAAGACCGTCGATTCACGGACGAGTGCCTGGGCTTCCTCGAAGGTCTTGCCCTGCTGCACGTATTCACGCATCCGCTCGACCATCGAGAGCGCGGCGTGCCCCTCGTTGGCGTGCCAGTAGGCAGGATCGATTCCCAGCTTCCGGAGCAAGCGGACGCCACCGATACCCAGCACGATCTCCTGCCGGAGCCGATGCTCCGTGTCGCCTCCATACAGGCGGGACGCAAGCTCCCGGGTCCATTCGGGATTACCCTCGACATCGGAATCGAGCAGATAGAGTGACACCCGTCCCACTTGCACCCGCCAGACCGCGAGACAGAGCGGGCCGGAGCCATCCTGCAGATCGACCTCGATCAGGACCGGCGTCCCGTCCTCGTTCATCACCTGCGTGGTTGGCTCGGAATCCGGTTCCAGATGCGCCGTCACATCGTGTTGCCAGCCGCTGGAGTCGAGCCGCTGCTGGAGATATCCCTGCCGGTAGAGCAGCGACACCGCCGTCAGCGGGATACCCATGTCGCTGGCTTCCTTGATATGGTCGCCAGCCAGCACCCCGAGACCACCCGAGTAGATTGGAAGCGCCCGGTGCAGGCCGAACTCCGCCGAGAAGTAGGCAACCTTCTTGCCGAGCAGCTCGGGGTGTCGATGCGCCAGCCACGTCTCGGTATCCGTCGCGTGCAGCATCGTGTCGAAACGCTTGATGACATCGTCGTATTGCCCGAGGAACTGCGGGTCCTCGACCGCCCGATAGAGTTTCGCCGGATCGATCCGGTGCAACAACAGCACCGGATTCTCCTGGCAGATCCCCCACAAGACGGGGTCGAGTTCCTGGAACAGGGCTCGCGCCCGGGGTTGCCAGGTCCACCAGAGGTTATAGGAAAGCTCGTTGAGGCGCTCGATGCGCTCCGGGAGATCGACCCGGGACGAGCGAATCTTGAATGCCATGATATGTCTGTCCAAATGTTCAAAAACCGGGCAGGCCGAATCGAGAACGACGGGCGCTGCCACATGTGCGTCAGGATCGGAGTTCACCGCGACGGGCGAGAACGAGGGGACGGACAATGAAACCCTTCCCCTGCACGTACGGTATACCAGATTATGCATCAAGGGGTGTTATTCACATAACCGGAACGCCGATATCCGCTTACTGAATGCACGCTTATCGCGCCGGATGCAATACATGTCATCATCCACGCTGGCAGTCATGCGTGCCCTGTCACGGTGACGTTGGCATGCGCGACCGATCCCGTTCCCACCCTGTCATCCCGAGCCGATGAGACGCCCCACAGGCGCCGCATCGTGTCGAGGGATCCTGACTCCTGGCTACCACAGCGGTTTGCGGGAGCAAAGCTCCCTCGACATCCTTCACATGCGTTCAGGACTCGACCGCTTCGCGATCTCACGGGCTCGGGATGACGGAGGTGGATGACGCACAAGGCGTGACACGCCACTCAGCATGACAGGGCAGGAGGCACGGCAGACGGGACAAGCAGACGCTGGCAGTCATGCGCCGCGGGCATCACGCGCGGCGACACCCGGAGCGCGGAACCTATTCGCCGCCAAGATACGCCTTCTGGACGGTCTCGTTTTTCATGAGTGCCTTGGCATCGTCGGCCAACACGATATTGCCGGTCTGCAGGACGTATCCGCGCCGGGCGATCGCCAATGCCATCAACGCGTTCTGCTCCACCAGCAGCACGGTCGTACCCTGCTGGTTGATATCCTTGACGATCGAGAAGATTTGCTCGACCAGGATCGGCGCGAGCCCCATCGAGGGCTCATCCAGCAACAGAACGTCCGGCCGGGCCATCAGCGCCCGCCCGATCGCGAGCATCTGTTGCTCGCCACCGGACATCGTCCCTGCATTCTGACCGACACGCTCCTTGAGACGCGGGAACAGGTCGAAAACCCGCGCCAGGTCGTTCTGGTCAACCTTGCCGTGAACGAAGGCGCCCATCTGGAGGTTTTCCAACACCGTCATTCGCGGGAAGATGCGCCGGCCCTCCGGCGACTGCGCGATGCCCATCTCGGCGACGCGATGCGGCGGCAGTCCGCTGATCTTCTTCCCGAGCATCCGCACCTCACCCCTTTTGGGCGAGAGCAGCCCCGAGATGGTGCGCAAGGTCGTGCTTTTGCCAGCTCCGTTCGAGCCGATCAGGGTCACGATCTCACCGCGGTTGACGTCGAGAGAGATCCCCTTCAGTGCCTGGATGTGGCCATAGTAGGAGTGGACGTCGACCAGCTCCAGCATTTTCTCGTTGTTCATTGCACCCTATCCGGTTGCGCAGTCGATGGTTCGTCCTCCGACACGGCCTCTCCCGAGAGCCGAGCCACGATTTCGGCCGAGCCCGAGCCAAGGTATGCCTCGATCACCTTGGGATTCTCCCGAACCTCGGTTGGCGTCCCGTCGGCGATTTTCTCGCCATGGTCGAGCACGGCAATGTGATCCGAGATTCCCATCACCACTTTCATGTCGTGCTCGATCAGCAGGACCGTCAGATCCAGCTCGTGACGCATCTGGTCGATGAAGGTTGTCATCGTTGCGGTTTCGCGCGGGTTCATACCAGCGGTCGGCTCGTCCAGCAACAGCAGCTTCGGATCGCTCGCCAGCGCCCGGGCGATCTCCAGACGACGCTGATCGCCGTATGAGAGGTTTTTCGCGGTCGTCCGCGCCTGGTCGCTCAACCCCACGTAATCCAGCAGACCAAACGCTTTCTCCCGCGCGTCGTACTCTTCCTGCCGCACCCTTTTGGTTCTGAGCATGGCACCCAGCGGGTTGGTCGACAGCCTCGTGTGCATCCCCATCAGGACATTGTCGATCGCGGACACATTCGAAAAAAGCCGAATGTTCTGGAAGGTCCGGGCGATACCGATATCCGTCACCTGATCCGGTCGCAAGGAGCGCCGCCGGTGAGCCTCGGACGAGATGTACTTGTCCATAAAGCGGATCTCGCCCGCGGTCGGCTTGTAGATGCCGGCGATCATATTGAAGAACGTCGTCTTCCCGGCCCCGTTCGGCCCGATGACGCTGGTGATGGACTGCCGCTCGATCAGGAGATCGACACCGCTGACCGCGACCAGACCGCCGAACTGCTTCGTGACGTTCCGCGCCTCGAGCACGACCTCCTGCGTGGTTTCAGGTACCGCCGGTGTGGGGGATGTGGATGTAACCATCCCTAGGCTCCTTGTTCTCGTGCATCGTGGATCGACTGGTTCGTCTCGTATTCATCGAAGTCGTAGTTGTCATCATCCCCCGCCATCTCTGCCGCGCGACGGGCTGAGGGGAAGAGACCGCCAGGACGCAGCAACATGATCAACACCAACGCGAGGCCGAAGATCAGGAAGCGATCCGACGTCAGGCTGTGTTTCGAAAGGAAGGTCCCAATCGGCTCCAGCGGTCCCCAGGATTCGATCTGACGCCCAAGCCAGTTGATCGGCGTGTTGAGCTTCTCCGTCAGGATCCGGTCGAAGCTGCCGATGATCAACGCACCGGCGATGACACCGTAGATATTGCCGATACCGCCCAGGATCACCATCGAGAGGATGATGATCGAGAGAGAAAACTGGAACTGGTCGGGATACACCACGCCGACGTAGCCGGAGTACAGCGATCCGCCGAAGCCGGAGAACGACGCCCCGAGGGCGAAGGCCCACAGCTTGGTCCGAACCGGGTTGATGCCCATGCTGGCTGCCGCGATCTCATCCTCGCGGATCGCCTGCCAGGCACGTCCCATACGCGAGTCATGCAACCGGGTGATGATAAAGAGCGAGATCAGGCAGACGATCAGGATCAGCCAGAACCACTGGAACTGATCGGTGGTGCCGAAGCCGATGCTCCGGCCACCCGGCAAGTGGATCGTCGGTGGCTTGGCGATCTGGCCGATGCCGCGCGGTCCCCGCGTGATCCCGGCCGCGTTCGTGAAGAAGTTCGGCACGATCTCGCCGAAACCCAGCGTCACGATCGCCAGGTAATCACCCCGCAACCGGAGCGTCGGCGCGCCGATGATCGCCCCGCAGATGGCTGCGACCACCCATGACAGGGCCATCGCTGGCCAGAAGTTCTGGAAGAACGGCGGGATCCATCCATTCTGGACGAAGACACTGTTCGGCGACGTCATGAACGCCTGCGAGTAGGCGCCGATCACGAAGAAGGCGACATACCCGAGGTCGAGCAGGCCCGCATAGCCGACGACGATGTTGAGCCCCATCGCGAGCAGCAGGTAAACGAGGATCGGGATCCACGATCCAAGAAGCCCGAGCCCGAGCAGGGAATCGACGAAGGGATAGAGCGCGATGATGCCCGCCCCGATCAGCACCTTGATCAGGCGTTGTCGATCCTCGGCCTGCCGCTCGGCAAAGAACTCCCGGGTTCGGTTATTGACGGTTGACGCGGTGGCAGAAATGGTTGCCAAGGTGGTCTCTCCCCAGAGCGCATCGCACATTCGGTACAACCGCTCGTTCTTCAGAACACTGAATGATCCAGGGCAATCGTCGGACGCGCCCTGTCTGTCGACCTCGATCGCGGCCCTGGATCATCGCTCACACCTTCTCCGGCGTGGATTCGCCGAACAGGCCGGCAGGACGGAAGACCAGCACAAGCACGAGGATGCTGAAGATCACGGAGTTGGTCCACTGACTTCCCCATCCACTGATGTAGAGACCCATGAAGCCGTCGCTGTAGGCCCAGATCAATCCGATCAGGAATCCGCCGATCACCGCTCCGGTCAGGTTCCCGATACCGCCGAGCACTGCGGCCGTAAATGCGTAGAGCCCGTATTTGAAGCCCATATTGAAGCGGGCCGAATTGTTGTAGAAGAGCGCGATCGTCCCCGCGGCACCCGCGAGCGCGCCGCCGAGGAGGAACGCGGTCGCGATCGTCCGGTTGATGTCGATCCCCATCAGTGCCGCCGCTTCCCGATCCTGGGCTGTGGCGCGCATCGCCGTTCCGATTCGCGTCCGGTAGACAAACCAGGTCAGGATGATCAACAGCGGAATGGTCGTCCCGATCACGATCACATCGAGGAGGCGCAACCGCAGGGTGGAATCGGCGAACCAGTCGCGCAGGATCGGCCACTCCTTGAGGATGTTGTAGGTTCGGTATTTGGAGGGAATCAGCGCTGGCGGCGTGATCGGGTTGGCACCCTTCCAGTAGATGCCGATGTTCTGGAGGATGAAGCTCACACCGATGGCCGCGATCAACGGCGCCAGGCGCGGCGCCTGCCGGAGACGTCGATAGGCAAGCCGATCGATACCCGCGTTCAGGAGCGCCGACGCGATCATCGACAGCAGCATCGCGACGACAAGCGTGGCGATAATGGCTGCTCCGGCGGAATCCTTCGTGACGCCGATCAGTGAAACGACGGTGGCGGAGAAAAACGCGCCGATCATGAACACTTCGCCGTGGGCGAAGTTGATCAGCTCGATGATGCCGTACACCAGCGTATAACCGAGTGCGATCAACGCGATCAGCGCCCCGGTCGCCAATCCGATGATCAGAAACTGAAAGAAGAGCGTCCACTCCATAGATCGTCTATCCGACACATACCCCAACTGCCATCTGGCGGCAACGGGAAACGAATAATCCGACCAAATCCCCTTGGCCAAACGGGTTTCCGGACCGGGCAAAAGCCCGGTCCGGAAACGGTTGCATCATCGCGATCACACTTCTGGTGGCGCGATTGTTGTGACGAAGTCGATCTGCCCGTCCCGAACCTGGTTCAGCGACATCGTCGCCGTGTCCGGATCGCCGGTCTCGGTAAAGCTCCAGGTACCGACAAGTCCGCGGAAATCATGGGTCTGGAACATCTCGTCCAAAACCTTCGCCCGGTCCTTTTCGCCAACCTGGTCGATCGCCTGCAACACCACCGCCGCGCATTCGAACGCATACACCGAGTACGCATCCGGCAGGTGCCCGACGCGATCCTGCATCTGTTTCGCCCACGCCGCACCGGCTCCCTTCAACTCCAGCGGAGGCAGACCGCCGAACGTGATGTAGGCGCCTTCCGATGCTTCGCCGGAACCATCGACGAACGCCTGGTTCATCAGACCGTCCGGTCCCATGAAGGCGCAGTCATCGGCGGACAGTTGATCTCGCAGGTCCTGCAAGAGTTTCGGCGCGTTCAGGTTCACGATCGCGCCCATGTAGACGATATCGGGCGCCTGCGAGGCAACCTTGGTCATGAACGCCTGGTACTCCGGCGCGTTCGGGTCGAACGCCTCGAACCCGACGACCTCGCCGCCAAGCGCCTCGAAGGTCTGCTGCACGACTTCGGCAATGCCTTTTCCGTATGTCTGGTTATCGTGAATGATATAGATTTTGCGGCAACCGAGCTCGTTATAGGCGTACGCTGCGCCGGCTGCTCCCTGGAAGTCATCCGCCGGGCAGACGCGCATGTAGTTGCGCTTGCCGGTGGCCTCGTAGAGCACCTCCGGATAGCCTTCCGGATTCGACGGACTCTCCTTGGTCAACTGGACGGCCGTATTCGCCGGGGCAATCTGCGCCAGTCCGGCAGCGTTCGTGATCGGGATCGATGCTTCGGCGGCACCGGAGTTGTAGGTCCCGATATAGGCCACGGCATCCTCGTCGTTCACCACCATCGAGGCATTCTCCGCCTCCTTGGCAGCGTCCCAGGAGCCATTGTTCGCCGCGAGACCGTCGTCCAGTCCCTCATAATTGATGGCGAAGCCGCCAGCCGCACCACCCCACGCCTCGATTGCAAGTTGAACCGAGACGACCATGTCCCCGCCCAATTGCTCCGAGGCGCCGGACAGTGGCCAGGATGAGTACAGGTTGATCGTGCCCTTGCTCGTGTCCGTGCTGTGGGATGCGCCCTCGGTACCGATATTCTCGGGGATCAGCTCCACGTCATCGCCCGAGGCATCCTGTGCCACCGCCACGGGCAGATGCATCAGGGCGCTGGCACCCAACCCCATCGCCGCGGCCCGCACAAAAAACGTCCGGCGGTCGATAACACCCGATCGCATCTGTTGTATCAGTGAGTCCAGACGAGTGTCAGTCACGATTCTTCCCTTCACATCGCTGGCATTTGCCGGCAAGACTGGACGGTCGACGAGACGGAATCGCGGCCGGCCAGCGTTGACCGGCCGCGACCCATACGGCGATTTATGCCTCGGCGGGAGTGATCTTCTGGAGGAAGGTGATTTCGGCGTTCTCGACGATATTCACCGACAACGTCGCCGTATCCGGATCGCCGGTCTCGGTGAAGCTCCAGGTGTTCGTCAGGCCGCGGAAGTCCTTCGTGTTGAACATCGCGTCGAGGATCTTGGCGCGGTCCTTCTCGCCCACCTGGTCGATCGCCTGCAAGGCGACCACCGCGCACTCGAAGGAGTACGCCGCGTAGGCGTCCGGTTCGCGGTTGACCCGGTTGCGCATCTCATCCGCCCAGACAGCGCCAGGACCTTCGAGCGCGGAGGCAGGGAGACCGCCGAAGGTGATGTAGCAGCCTTCCGCCGCCTCGCCAGCGCCATCGACGAACGCCTGGTTCATGATGCCGTCCGGCCCCATGAAGGCGCATTCATCAGCCGACATCTGGTCGCGGAAGTCCTGAAGCACCTTTCCGGGGTTCAGATTCACGATCGCGCCCATGTAGACGATGTCCGGCGCCTGCGAGGCGACCTTGGTCATCAGCGCCTGGTACTCCGGCGCGTTCGGGTCGAACGCCTCGAAACCGACGACCTCGCCGCCGAGGCGGGCGAACTCGGCCTGGAAGACCTCCGCCAACCCCTTGCCGTACGTCTGGTTGTCATGAAGGACGTAAGCGCGCTGGCATCCCAGATCGCTGATGGCGAAGTTGGCGCCCGCCGTGCCCTGGAAGTCATCCGCCGGCACCACGCGCATGTAGTTGCGCTTGCCGGTGGCCTCGTAGAGCACGTCCGGATAGCCTTCCGGGTTCACCGGGCTCTCCTTCGTGAGCTGGACGGCCGTATTCGCGGGCGAGATTTGCGCCAACCCGGCGGCGTTCGTGATCGGGATCGCGGCCTCGGCGGCGCCGGAGTTGTAGGTCGCGATGTAGACGACAGCGTCCTCGTCGTTCACCACCATTGAGGCATTCTCGGCCTCCTTGGCAGCATCCCAGGAGCCATTGTTCGCGGCGAGACCGTCGTCCAGCGGCTCGTAGTTGATCGCAAAGCCGCCAGCGGCTCCGCCCCAAATCTCGATCGCCAGACGGATCGCTTCGGCGGAGTCGCCACCGATCTGCTCCGAGGCACCGGACATCGGCCACGAGGAGTACAGGTTGATCGTGCCCTTGCTCGTGTCCGTGCTGTGCTCGATCCCCTCGGTACCAATGTTGTCCGGGCTCAGCTCGCTCCCGGCCTCCGGCGATGCATCCTGGGCCATGGCCGGTATGGCGCGCAGGATGGCGCTTGCGCCAATACCCAGGGCCGTCGCCCGCACAATGAAGTTCCGTCGATCAATCGTCCCTTCGCGCATCTGATCAACCAGCTTCTCGAATCGTGAGTCAACCATGCTCCGTGACCTCCGCATGCGATCGATCTCTCCCGACCGCCGATAAAGATCGTGAGCGGGAACGCTCCCGCCCGGTCCGGACCGTTGCTACGGCCATCTGCTGGGAACCCGAGGTACTGGAATGGAAAAATCCATTCATTTCCAGACGATGCAGCGAGCGCCAATGATCTGCTGCAAATCCGTTTTTGTTGTCGAACGTGCCGGAAACAATACCGGTATTCGCGCCCGGTTGTCAACCGAACAGGCCCGGCACCGGATTCCGGAGGCTGACAACTTCACGAATCGTTGGGCGCGACAGGCACGACACATCGCCCCCTTCAATCGGGGCAGCGTGCAGTCAGGAGGACACGACAGCAGGCTGGAAGCGCTGAACGCTCATGGTGAGAGATATGGGACAGTGACCTGATCGACGGGCGGTATTCCATCCCCGGAGATGGGTCATACCCCGTACAATGTGACAACCCGGATGACTCCACTCCGGCCAGGCCCACCAGCCTCAATCTACCTATCAGGAGCAGTGTTCAGTCGTGCCCTCTTCCATAGATCCAGCCAATCACGATGACCTCGACGATCTCGACCCCCGAGACATCATCGCGCGGGACCGTCTCGCGCTCGAACCAGTCCTCGCTTCACTTAAGGACGCCGGTTATTACGCCTACGGCACCCTCGACGACCAGAATCGCTGGATGATCGCCGTCGATGACGAGCTCGGCCATGTCAATGTCCGCGTCGGCGATGACGGGTTCGATGTCGTCCTTTCCATGTCCTCGCCCGGCATGTACGCCGAGGAGGAGAATCCGTGGAAGCTTCGCTCGCGAAATCGCCTCGCCCGGATGACACTCCCGCGGATCGCGCGCGGTTTTCTCGAACCCCATCAAAGCGTGGAGTGGGACGAGATCGAAGAAGGCGTGGCCGTCCACGAGCATTACCAGCTTCCGTTCAACCGCGCTGGCGACATCGGCCGGTTCGTTCGGGAGCAACACCCGAAACTCGAAGACCTGCTGACGCTCATCGAACGCCAGCTCGGCTAAGCCACGCGCCGGGGCCGGGCTCTCAGGCCCTCCATCGGCACGCCAACAGGAGGAAATGCATCGTGACCGAGCAACTCGATCCGGCCCAGGCCCGACACAACATGTGGAAATGGAAATGGCGCCGCCGGGTGGCGATCGCCCAGGGTGTCTACCCGGCCCTTCTCGTCATTCGCGGCGGACGCGTCCTCAACGTCTTCACCGAGGAGCTGATCGAGGCCGATGTGGCCATCGACGCCGGATACATCGTCGGCATCGGATCCTATCCCGAAGCGCGCGAGGTGATCGAGCTCAATGGGGAGATCATCGCCCCGTCGCTCATCGACGCCCACATCCACCTCGAAAGCTCGCTCCTCTGGGTCCCGGAGTTCGCCCGCGCCGTCGTCCCCCACGGAACCGGCGCCGTGGTGACCGACCCGCACGAGATGGCGAACGTCGCCGGACTCGATGGCATCCGCGCGATGCGGGACGCCGCGGCCGATCTCCCGCTCCACATCAGCTTCACCGCGCCATCGTGCGTTCCGGCCAGCGACTACGAAAGCTCGGGGTACAGTCTCGGTTCGGACGAAATCGCGGAGATGCTGGCGTGGCCCGAAGTCGTCGGTCTCGGTGAGATGATGAATTTTCCCGGCGTCCTCTCCGGCGACCAGCGCGTGGCGGATATCCTCGCGACATCCGAGGGATATATCCGGGACGGACACAGCCCCATGCTGACCGGCGCCCAACTTCAGGCCTACGCAGGGTCGGGGATCGGCTCCGACCACGAATCGACATCGCTCGAGGAAGCACGGGAGAAGCTTCGCGCCGGGATGATGGTGATGATCCGGGAGGGATCGTCCGAGAAAAACCTGAAAGACCTCCTGCCGCTCGTAACAGACGCAACCTATCCCCGTATCTGCTTCGCCTCCGACGATCGTGATGGTCACGACCTGTTGGAAAACGGCCATGTGGACGACATCCTCCGCATCGCCATCGCGGAGGGTCTCGACCCCGTCCGGGCGATCCGCATGGCGACGTGGAACGCGGCGAACTACTGGCGGCTGCCCGAGATCGGCGCTGTCGCGCCCGGTTACCTGGCGAATCTGGTGATCCTCTCCGATCTGGAGCAGGTCACGGTCGCGAAGACGTTGTATCGTGGCCGGGTCGTTGCCGAAAACGGCGAGCTCACCATCGATCTGCCGGAGTCCGCCGCACCGGAATTCCTCCATCACACCGTGAACGTGGCGCCTGTGTTCCGTTCGGCGCTGGAGATCGACGCAACGGCGGTGACGAAAGCGGTCGATCTCGTTCCCGGTCAGATCGTGACGCGCGTCATCGCCATTGATCCCTCCGTCCGCGACGGTAAGGCCATGTCGGACACCGAGCGGGATCTCCTGAAGACTGTCTGCGTCGAGCGACATCACGCCACCAACGCCATCGGCGTCGGATTCACGCGAGGCTTTGGCCTGAAACGCGGAGCTCTGGCCACGACGATCGCCCACGATGCGCACAACATTCTTGCGATCGGCGTCAAAGAGGAGGATATCCTCGCCGCAATCGCTCTCGTCGCCGAGTCGCAGGGCGGACTCGCGGTCGTCGCCGATGGGGAAATCCTCGGTCATCTGCCGCTCCCCATCGCCGGGCTCATGTCGGATCAGCCGTTGCCAGAAGTCGCCGCTTCCTACGATGCCCTCCGCGATGCGGCGAAATCGCTCGGCTGCGAACTCGACGATCCGTTCGGGCAACTCGCATTCCTGGCGCTTTCCGTCATCCCCGAGGCTCGCATCACCCACACCGGCCTGCTCGACTTGACGGAGACGGCATGAATCCGATCGAGCCCATCGCCTGGTGGGAGAACGAGTACGAAACCGATGTCGTGATCGCCGGAGCGGGAATCGCCGGGCTTTCGTTCGCGCTGCGACTGGATGAGTCGATCCGCATGGTCGTCATCACCAAGGGCGCACTTGGCGAAGCGAATACGCGATATGCACAGGGTGGTATCGCGGCGGCCATCGGTCCCGACGATACGCCAGAGCTCCATCTCGAAGACACGCTCGCGGCAGGCGATGGACTGGTGGACATCGACGCCGCCCGCGCCCTGGCCGAACGGGGCGCGTCCGCCGTCCGGTGGCTGTTGAACGAGGGTGTACGGTTCGATCTCGACGGTCACCTGCTCGATCTCGGGCAGGAAGCCGCCCATTCCCGCCGTCGCATCCTTCACGCCGGAGGCGATGCCACCGGCGCGGGGATCGAGCAGGCGCTGGTGGCAAAACTCCGGGCGCGACCGAACACCACGATCCTCGAACACACCACCGCAATCGATCTCGCGCGCACGGAGCACGGGGATATCTCTGGCATCATCGTCCTGGACGCGCACGGAACGAGTCTCATCGCCGCGCCGGTCACCGTGCTCGCCGCCGGCGGCACCGGTCAGCTCTGGGCCGTCACATCCAACCCTCCCGGGGCAACCGCCGACGGGATCAGCATGGGGCTCCGGGCCGGAGCAGACATGGCGGATCTGGAATTCACCCAGTTCCACCCCACGGTGTTGAACTCGCCGGGAATCGAACCATTCCTCATCTCCGAGGCGGTACGTGGAGAAGGCGCGTACCTCATCAATGGACAGGGCGATCGATTCATGCGCGACATCGACCCCCGCGCAGAGTTGGCGCCTCGCAACGTCGTGGCCTCGGCGATCCAGACGCAAATCGACGATCCGACAAGCGGAGGCGTCTTCCTCGACCTGCGGCATCTCGATGCGGCATTCGTCCGCGGCCGGTTCCCGACCATCGCCGCCTACCTGGCGGGGGCCGGACTCGATCTCGCAACAAACCTGATCCCGATCGCACCCGCCGCCCACTATTTCATGGGCGGCATCGTCGCGGGAATCGATGGCCGAACGAGTCTCCCCGGGCTCCTCGCCATCGGCGAGGTCAGTTGCACCGGCGTTCATGGCGCAAACCGGCTCGCCAGCAACTCCCTGCTGGAGGGTCTCGTCTTCGGGATCAATGCCGCCGATACCGTATCCGGCTCCTCATTCACCCGGACCGGCTCCGTCATCCGGCGCGACCGACCCATGGCGGAGGCTGACGCGATCGACCATGCCGGGATTCGCGCCGCGCTTCGGCAGATCATGACGTCGAACGTCGGTGTCGTTCGCACCGCCGATGGGCTTCGCCAGGCAATCGAGACGATCGGCTGCATGCCGGTCCCGGCCCAGGATACCCGCGCCAGCATCGAGTTCCGGAACATGCTGCTTGCGGCATCCCAGATCGCGACCTCGGCGCTAACCCGCGAGGAAAGCCGGGGCGGTCATTCCCGCGCGGATTTCCCGGCCACGAGACCCGAGCTCGACGGCGTCCACCAGCACGTCCAGGTTGCGGACGGGACATTCGTCCGCGATTTCGGCGCGCTCCACGCATCAGGGGTCGCACCTCGCATCGTATGACCCGAGATCTGGATCCAAACCACCGTCACCCCGAGCCGTCGTCGCTCGGGGTGAGATTCTCTCTACACAAAATGTGAGAAGGGCGAAAGGCATTGACCGAGTTGCCACCTTCCGGGCAATATCCGGGTGGTTTTCGATGATGCCCCTACGTCCGGTATCGTGAGCCTTTCCCGGCGTTTATACCATTGGTCGTAGAGAAGTTCGTCCGGATTCGGTATGACCCGCGAAAAGCGCGTGGGGTATCCTCTCCTGTGACGTCCCTCTCCGACGCAGGCATCCTTGCCACCATTCCGAACTAGGTTCCATGCATCCAACCAGACATCCCTCCAGCGCCAACAAACGTATGTACAGGCAGACGACCACAGGCCGTTCGACCTGTGCAGGATCGTGCCAGTGATGCGAGACGAGTCCAACACCAGCCCGCCGCTCACGGAATGGGACGATGCCGATCTCGTCAGGGCCATGGCCACCGGCAATACGCACGCCATGGCAGAGCTATACGATCGTTATTCGCGACCGGTCTTTTCATTCGCGTTGCGATTGCTCGAGGATCGTCATCATGCGGAGGAGCTCCTGCAGGAAGTCTTCTTCCGCGCATGGAGGCAGGGAGATAAATTCAGCGACCGGCGTGGCTCGTTCATTTCCTGGCTGTTGAGTATCACCCACAACATGGCGATCGACGAGATTCGCAAACAAAACCGGCGTCCGAAACGTGTCGGGAGCGACGATCCGGTCATGCTCCTGAATTCGCTGGAAGACGATGCACCGGCCGTCGAAGACCAGGCTGTCCAGGCCACGATCCACGCGCAGGTGCGCAATGCCATGGATGCGTTGCCGGAGCCGCAACGGATGGCGATCGAACTCGCGTATTTCCAGGGAATGACCCAGCGGGAGATCGCGGAAATACAAGGTGAGCCGCTGGGGACGATCAAGACCCGTCTGCGGCTCGGAGTACGGAAGTTACGAGAGCATCTTGCAGATCAGGGAGTAGAAAACCTGTGACAACCCACATCCCTGAGCATGGTGCGCCGGACGACGACTGCATCATCGACTGCGCCTCCTGCCAGGATCACCTTCACGAACTCGCACTCGGCATCCTGCCGGAAGACCTTTCGGCGTCGATGATCGACCACATCGACATCTGCGCGGCATGCCGCGCCGAATACGGACGTATGCGTCGTACGACACGGCTGCTCCCCTTCCTTGCCGAGCCAACCGAGCCCGAGCCAGCGGCGAAGGACCTCCTCTTGGCCCGCATCGCCCGGGTCGCGCAGGACGAAGCGGAACCGCCGGTGGTCCTCCACAATCCGTGGGCCAGCATGGCGGAAGACCCGCAGCCAACGCCTCCGGCGACCAGCAGCGACCGTCCCTCCATCTGGCAACGCTGGGTCATGCCCGGGGTCGTCGCTCCCCTCGCGATCTGCCTGATACTGCTGTCGGCATGGGCCAACTCCCTCCGGAACGAAGTCGACCATCTGCGGGAATCCGGAAGCCAGGAAATCGCGCTGGCGGAGGAGGCTGCGTCCTCACCCTACGAGCTCCAGCTCTACGAATTCCGTCCCGCCTGCGAGAACTGCGCGCAAAGCCAGGCATCCGGCAAATTTGGCGGCAACCCGGATGGGACTGTCGGTGTGGTCGTGGCGTGGAACCTCGATCCGGACGAGACCCACCAGGTCTGGTGCATCAACCACATGGGTGAAAAACTGCTGATCACCGACCTTGAGGTCGAGGGCGGCAACGTGTTCCAAACCGTGAACTTTCCCGAGGCGATCGGCGGCTACCAGCAGATCTACGTCGCCCGGCACGATGGTACCGAGGACCCCGATGCCGAGTTGCTCGTCGCCATGAACGATCCCCAGCAGACCGATCCCCCGGCGTCGACTCCGGAAAGCACTGTCGACGACTGATATCCGCGATGGCACTGCTCGTGCGAGACGGTTCCGGAGCATCCCGGTTCGGGGCTTGCCACCGTGTCGCCGGGACAAACCACGTTTGCGCGTGCCCGTTCGACCGTTCTATAGTCGAATCATCGAAGGGGTTCCGCATCAGGAGCGGCATCCGCATCGCACATCGCGGGGGTCTGAGTCATCGTGGGTTCAGCACAATCAGCAACATCCCTCGACCCAACCGGCAAGGATCGTCCCGTTTCGATGGCAAGCGCACCACGCGTCGTTCGTGACATTACCGAACAGCCTATCGAATCGCTGACCGTTCTGATCCCGGTGATGAACGAGGAAGGAAACCTTCCCGAACTCTACGATCGCCTGACGGCTTCGCTGGAGGAGATCGCTCTTCCCTACGAGATCATCTTCGTGGACGATGGGTCGACGGACGCGTCCTGGCAGATCATCACCGACCTCAACGACCAGGACCAACGTGTCATCGGGCTCCGGCACCGCGCGAATTTCGGCAAGGCACAGGCCCTTTCCAACGGGTTCGCCGCCGCTCGCGGTGATGTCGTGATCACAATGGATGGCGACCTGCAGGACGACCCGGACGAGTTGCCGAGGTTCCTCGACATGCTCGACGATGGGTACGATCTCGTCTCGGGCTGGAAACAGCGGCGACAGGATCCCCTGGGCAAAACCGCGCCGAGCAAGCTGTTCAACTGGACCGTCCGGAAGGCTTCGGGCGTCCAGCTTCACGATTTCAATTGCGGTTTCAAGGCCTACCGGCGCGAGGTCACCTCGTCGATCCGGCTCTACGGCGAGCTGCATCGCTTCACACCGGTTCTGGCCAGCGCCGAAGGATTCCGCATCGGCGAACTTCCGGTGAAGCACCACGCGCGAACGTGGGGATCGTCGAAATACGGCTGGTCGCGGCTCACCAAGGGCTTTCTCGACCTGCTGACCGTCGTCTTCCTGACACGTTACCGGCAACGGCCGATGCACCTGTTCGGGTTGCCCGGCATGGCCTTCATGACCATCGGCATATTGCTCGGACTCTGGCTCAGCTTCGAGAAATTCGCACTCGGACATGCCATCGGCACCCGTCCCCTGCTGCTGCTCTCGGTCCTGCTGATCGTCATCGGCACGCAGTTCTTCGGTCTCGGGCTGCTCGGCGAGTACCAGTCCTACGGCTCGAATGCGCCGCAACCTGACCGTCCGATGCCCCTGAGCCGAACAATTGGCCTGGCGCAGCGGCCGGACCTCACCACGGGCGCATCCCGTTGAGCCTCGTGGAATCAACGTCATCCGCACCCATGCACAAGCGGGCCATTCGCAAAATCGGCAATACACCGACGCCGCTGATCTTCGCGATCTGCATCGTGCTTGCCGGCGCGCTGCTTTGGTGGCAAGGCAGCATCCGGCAGATCATCTCCGCGATCGGAGATGCCGACGTTCGTTGGCTGCTGGTCGCCGCACCGATCTACGTCGCGAGCGTCTGGCTGCTTTGCCTGCGCTGGCACCTGCTGGTGCAGATGGCACAGGGCTGGTCCGATCTGCCGCGCGCGTCGGAAGCGTTCCTGACGTCGGTCGTCATCAACTACGCGGCACCGGTCGGCCTCGCCGTCCCGTCACGGGCGGCACTCACCAAGCGGGCACTCGGTCTGGATCCTGGCGCGACCGGGTCGATCGCCCTCTGGGAGATCGGGGCCGACGTTCTCGTACTGGGAGCCGGATCGGTCCTCTGGCTGCTCGTCGCGGACGGCTCGACCACCGCGGTCGGGCACGAGCTCTCCAACTCGGCCGGGCAATACGCGAAATGGGGCGCGGTCGGACTGGCCGTCGTCGTCCTCGCACTCGTCTGGCTGCTGCGATCTCCCGAACAACGCCGCAGGTTTATCCGGCTCGCGCATCGCATCCTTCTCGCACCGAAGGAGCGGCCACGGGAGGCCCTGCTGTCGCTCGCCGTCACGGTCGTCTACTGGATCGTGCAGGGCGTGGTGCTCGCCATCCTCGTGCATGCGATGCACGTCGAAACGACGTTCGAATTCGTCCTCGGTCTCACGAGTATCCCGATTCTCGTCGGGATGTTGAGCCCGATCCCCGGCGGCGCCGTCGTCCGTGAAGCGTTGATGTACGTCGTCGCGCGGCTCGCCGGTGTGCCGGGCGGCCCGGTCGTCGCAGCGGCCGTCATCTACCGGATCGCGCTCTTCGGCGCCATCCCGTTGCTGTACCTGATCGTTCGCTGGTGGATATCCCACCGGGCCCACGGGCATCCGAATCTCCCGGAGACCGGGAGTCCCGCCTGACGCGAAGGCAAATCGCCCCACCGAAAGGAATGTCGATACATGAGTATTTCCGAGACGTTCAAGTACGAACCGTCCGTCAACGTCGATACCAGCAACTATCGCAAGCACACCAGCGACAATCCTGTCCAGCGCCGGTTGATCGACCGATTCCACGAAAAGATCACGGGCATCATCACGGATCTGCAGCCACGCACCCTGCTGGACGCCGGATGCGGCGAAGGCTTCGTCGACGAAATCCTGCTTCGCGCGATGCCCGACCTTCAGATCACCGGATTCGATGTGCTCCCGGATTCGGTCAAGCTCGCCCAGATGCGCAATCCACGCGCGACCTTCGGCACCGGCTCGATCTACGATATCGACCAGCCAGACAACAGCTTCGACGTCGTGATCGCGCTGGAAGTCATGGAGCACCTGCACGAGCCGGACAAGGCGCTCGCCGAGATGGCTCGCGTGGCCAGCGGCTACGTGGTCATGAGCGTGCCGCACGAGCCGTTCTTCTGCCTGGCGAATGCCGCCCGGGGCAAGAATCTCGATATCGACCCCAAAGGTAGCGACCCGGATCACCGCAACTTCTGGTCGCGGCGTAAATTCGGCGAATTCGTCTCCCGCGAGCTCGATGTCGTTACGCTGACTGGATCCCTGCCGTGGACGATCTGCGTCGGCCGGCCACGGCGATAACGCCATGCCACAGACGTTTCTCGATACAGGCGTTCCGGCCGCGGTGATGACGTTCAACGTCAAGAACGGCATGAACGTCATCTCGTGGGCGCGCCGGCGGTCCCTTCTTGCGAGCGTCATCCGCAAGGAGCGACCGCTCCTCGTCGGTACGCAGGAGGCGTATCGGTACCAGCTCACCTACCTGCAAGACCAGTTGCCGCGCTATGCCGCGATCGGCGACACCCGGCATTCCCTGCCCGAGGATGAGTACAGTGCCATTCTCGTCGATACCTCACGGGTCACGGTCGGGGAGTCCGGGACGAACTGGCTTTCTCCCACCCCGGATGTGCGGGGCAGCAAGTTCGAGGGCGAGCACTTCCCACGCATCATGACGTGGGCGATCTGCGACATCCACGAGTTCGACCGGCCATTGATGGTCGCCAACACCCACCTGACCTATGAGTCAGCATGGATCGACGCGCAAATCGAGGTGCTTCTCGCCCAGATCGAGCGCCATGCCCCCGCAGGTATCGACATCCTGCTCACCGGCGATTTCAATTCGCCGACTCACTCGAACGCGTGGCACACCGTCCGTGCCGCCGGATTCATCGACGCGATGGACTTCGCCGAGCGGGTCGGTCCGTTGCTCACGGCGCACGACTGGCGCGGCGTCGGCAATCCGGACAGCCGGGCTGATACCCTCGACGACCGCATCGACTGGATCATGTACCGGCCCGGCGATGGCGTCACCCTGCCGCGAGATTGTGTGCTCGAAACCATCGAGACCCGCAACGATCGGGGCTACCCTTCCGATCACTTCCCGGTGGTGCTGCGGAACACCACGCTGTAGGACAGAATCGGAATATCCTGCAGGGGCCGACATTCCTTGGGAAGTCCGGCCCCTGCACCAGGTCTGTCCCTGCAAATTGCTCCCCTCCCGCGGTCTACACGAATCCCCGAACCTCGCATATAGTGCCAATGACAACGGCGTCATGTTTGACCCATTCCAAGGAGACAGATCCATGCCATCGATCGTTGAGGACTATCGCCAGAAGTTCGCCGATTCCGAGGCGATGTTCCAGCGCGCGCGGAAGGTTATCGCGGGCGGCATCACCCACGACGGGCGCCACATCACCCCCTTCCCGCCGTACATCGCTCGCGCCGACGGCGCCTACAAATGGTCCATCGACGGTCACAAGCTGATCGACTTCGGCATGGGACACGGATCGCTGATCCTCGGGCACAACGATCCCGAGATCACCGCCGCCCTCGTCAACCAGGCGCCGAACGGGACGCATTTCAGCGCCGGTCACGAAGGCGAGGTCCGCTGGGCCGAGAAGATCGTCGAACTGATCCCCTCGGCCGAGCTCGTACGCTTCACCGCCTCGGGCACCGAATCGACCCTGCTCGCCATGCGCGTCGCCCGTGGCTACACCGGCAAGAAGATCATTCTCAAGTTCGAAGGCCACTTCCACGGCTGGCAGGACTACGCGCTCAAGGGCGAAAAGCCGCCGTTCGAGAAGACCACCGTTCCAGGCATCCCGGAAGAGACCCTCAGCACGGTCGCTGTCCTGCCATCGAACGATCTCGCCATGCTTGAGGAGCGCCTCGTCCAGGGCGACATCGCCGCGGTCATCGTCGAGCCCAGCGGTGGATCGTGGACCTCGATCCCGCTGCAGGAGGACTTCCTGCAGGGCGTCCGCGCCTTGACCGAGAAGCACGACGCGCTGTTGATCTTCGACGAGGTCATCACCGGCTTCCGGTGGTCTCCGGGTGGTGCCCAGCAGCGCTTTGGCGTGACGCCGGATATCACGACGATGGCGAAAATCGTCGCCGGTGGTATGCCGGGCGGGGCGGTCGGTGGCAAGCGCGAAGTCATGGAGATGATCGCCTTCCGCGACGACGATCCGGAGTTCAACAAGACGAAACGCGTGCCGCAGGCCGGGACCTACAATGCCAATCCTCTTGCGGCAGCGGCTGGCACGACGATGCTGGGCCGCTGCGCCGATCCCGCCGTGCAGGAGCAATGTGACGCAAGCGCCGCGAAGCTCCGCAAGGGCATGAACGAGACGATCGTTCGTCTCGATATCCCCGCGGTCGCATGGGGCGAAAGCTCGGTCTTCCACATCGCGGTTGGTCAGCCAGCGTCCAATATCGCGCCGGATGACATTCGCGCGCCGGAAGGCCTGTCGCCGGAATACCTCAAGGGCAGTGGCGGCTCCCCCCTCGGAATGCGGTTCGAGATCGGCGCCCTGGTGGAAGGCGTGCACCTCTTCCACGCCGGCGGCATGCTCGCAACCGTACATACGGACAGCGACCTCGACCAGACCGTTCAGGCGGTCGAGCGCGTGCTTTCCCGGATGAAGGACGAAGGGGCCTTCGCCTGAGTCAAAAAGGCCGGTGGAGCTTTCCACCGGCCCTTTTTCGCCATCGCGAAAGCGATCTCACATGTCATCATTCGCATCCGAAATCCAGAGCTGGCACGAATTCTTCGCACTCACCGGGGCGGCCTCCGCAACGCTGATCGGTCTGCTCTTCGTCGCCGTGTCGCTCCGCGCGGATATCCGGTCGCAGGCCGAGGACAGCTACTTCCGTACGGTCGTCAACCACAACATTCTGAGCTACATCACTGTGTTGCTCTTCTCGCTGTATTTCGTCATCCCCGATCTCACGCCGACCAGTATCGCATCGCCGGTCATCATTACGGCAGCCGTGGTGTTCCTCACAACGGTGCGCAACGGGATGCGTCTCCGCACCGCGCGCGAGATGGAATGGGAATCGTTCTGGTGGGGATTCCTCGTGCCCGCGCTCTGCCAACTAGCCGCGATCGTGGTCGGCATCGCGCTCGCCCGGAATCACCCGGGGGCGATGGGCTGGTTCGTCGCCGTCATCGCGTTCCTGATCACTGTCCCCACGATCAACGCCTGGCGCCTCTTGCTGGAGAGTCACGAAGAGAGCTAGCGGCAGTCAAGCAAAGCCCCCGGCGAGAAAATCTCGCCGGGGGCTTCAGTTCCACGGAGGATTGTCCATATCACTAGCCTTCGTGTGCAAATGCCTTTTCTTCAAAGGTCAACCTGTCACCCGGACGGTCCACATCGATATGGCGGTCTGGACGAGCCATGGTGGAAATCAACTGCGTTCCCATCTCCACGGCCTCCATGTGATCTTGATTCAGGTCGCGAGTATCCATGTACTGGATGCGCTCCTTTCACGTGGATCACGGTTGTGGGATCGACTTCCCACCTGTCTCTATCATAGCGCATTTCCGCAGGTTGTAAAGAGCCTACGGACATCCCGCCTCATCCGGGCGGGGCGCTCGACCAGTCCTGCATCGCCTGGTTTCCCGGACGATCCACATAGACCTCGTTATCCACCTTCGTCACCCAATTCATCGGAATCCAGTGGTGGTTGCCATTCTCGTCGCGCGTCAATTTGATCGTATTGTCCCGGTCGAGATGATCGACCGTGGCAAACTGACCGCCATTTGAGCAGACAACCGGCATGTGGTCCTGAATCCGGTTACGAACGTCGGCCATAGGGAAGAAATCTCCTTCCTGCCGTTGTGGCGTGGCATGAAGCGTATCTCCATGCACCACACCACCACGCACCCGGCGTGCCACGCTTCATTTCTCCTGTGACCACGGCAGATTCACGATCGCGCAATCGCACGGTTCTTGCGAACGCAGGAAGGCGATACGCCCCGGAAGGAGGCTCCCGATGGACGTCGCTATGTTCTGGGTTCTCGTCTTTGCGGCATCGATGGGCTCGGGTTTCATGCTCAGATCGCCAGGACGGCAATTCAGGCTGCCCTGGCTCACGGTCACGCTGGCAGCCGTCACCTTCGTCACCAGCACCCTGGGAAACATGTTCCCCGGCTTTCTCGACGCCCTCGACCGCAACGGCTCCCGCCTCGCCGACGGGCAATGGTGGAGAATCATCACGCCCCTTCTCGTTCAGGACGGCGGCTGGCCGGGCACGATCTACAACATCATCACCCTCCTGGTTCTCGGTACATTTGTGGAGTCGCTCTTCCCCCGACGCGCCTTCCTCGCTATCTACATTGCGGCCGGAGTGATCAGCGAGATTTTCGCCTACACGCTCATCAAGCATCAGGGGTTCGCCGGAAATTCGGTGGCGGTACTGGGGTTGGCCGGCTTGCTCGGCATGACGTGCATCCGGTTTGGACCTGTCCCGGCCCGAATCGCGGGCGCGATCGCCCTCCTGGCCGGTGTCAGCTTGATCGTGACGGCGAATCTCCATGGCGTCGGGTTCGCGGTCGGGGCAATCGCCGGCACCATCGTCACGCTGCGTACCCAACCAGAGCCATCTCCCGCTCCCGCATGATCCGCCCTCCCATCCCGATACGGGTTGTGCTACCGTGCAGCAACACATCTCTTCCGAAGCATCAAAGGAGACGTCATGCGCAGCTACGCGGTGTTTGAATGGGGAGAGCCCCTGCGTCTGCTCGAAGGCTCCACGCCGGAACCGACGGGGAAGGAAGTCCTGGTCCGCGTGACCGCGGCCGGCGTTTGCCACAGCGATCTGCACATTCACGAAGGGCAATACGATCTCGGTGGCGGATCGGTCCTCCGCATGGAAGATCGTGGCCTTTCCCGTCCGCTCACGATGGGCCACGAGACCGCCGGAATCGTCGAAGCCGTCGGTCCGGACGCGACCGGCGTCGAGATCGGTCAGCAGGTCGCCGTGTATCCGTGGATCGGCTGCGGCGAATGCGACGCCTGCCAACTTGGCGAGGAGCAAAACTGCCCCTCCCCACGCACCCTCGGTATCTACGCAGCCGGTGGTTATTCGTCCCACCTGCTGGTTCCGGACGGGAAATACTGCCTCGATATCGGCGATATCCCGCCGGAGGTCGCCGCCCTGTACGCCTGCTCCGGCATCACGACCTACAGCGCGTTGAAAAAGATCGATCCCCGGGTCCTTGCCAACGAACCGATCCTGATCGTTGGCGCGGGCGGTCTCGGACTGATGGCGCTCACCATCCTGAAAGGGCTGGATGCGCATGGCGCGATCGTCGCGGACATCGATCCAGTGAAGCGGGATGCCGCGATGGCTGCCGGTGCGATCGCAACCGTCGATCCGACCGCCCCCGACGCTGTCGACCAGGTGAAGGCGCTTTCCGGGAGCGGACGCGGTCTCCGGGCGGCGATCGATCTCGTCGGCAATCCGGCCACGGCGAATTTCGCGATCGATACGTTCGTCAAGGGGGCACAGCTGATCTCGGTCGGCCTGATGGGCGGGGCGTTCATGTATCCGCTCCCCTACTTCCCCATGCGCGCGCTCACGGTTCAGGGAAGCTATGTCGGCAGCCTGCAGGATATGCGGGAGTTGATGGCGCTGGTTCGCGAGCGACAGATCGTTCCGCCGCCGATCACGAAACGTCCGCTGGACGATGCGTCCACCGTGCTCGACGAGTTGCGCACCGGCCAGATCACCGGCCGCGCCGTCCTGGTGCCGGAATCCTGAGCAATCGGGCTGACATTGCTTCGCAAGCACGGCCCCTACAGCGAATTTCATATTGGTTGACGGTGACGCCCCTTGCACGTCGGGGCGGATGGCCGCAGGCTGGTGGGGTGAGGCCGCAGGCCGAAAAGCGCAAGCGGCCCCGTTCGCCCTCTCGGCGCCCGAGCCTGCCCTGATACGGAGGTCGGGGGTTGCCATGACGCCGCTCCGCGGCGTGTCTCGGGCACAGGACCCGAGACGACGAGGTCCGCACGGGCGACGATCCACCACCGCTCGTCCAGATTCCGGATCAGTCCGTCTTCCACCCTCGCCGCAGGGCGTCCCAGGCCTCTTCGGTGTCGACATCCGGCGGCGGCGCATCGGCACCGCCGTCGACGAGGACAAGCGCCTCCCGGTGCGCGCGGACGATTTCCCGGCCGCCAGTGTCACCATCGAGGCGCATCAGATCGGTGAAAACCTCGCGTCCGAAAAGCACCGGATGACCTTGCTGATCGCCGTACCGCGCCATGATGACCGGCGCGATCGTCTCCCGGCGAGCGCCAATCACCCGGTCGATCGTCTCCGGCGCGATCCCCGGCTGGTCCCCGAGCAAAATGACCGTCGCATCGACGGCCTCGCCCAAGGCGGCGATCCCGGCAGCGAGCGACGTCCCCTGACCTCGCTCGAAATCGGGATTGTGGACGAACCGCACCGTCCGGTCTCCGATTGCCTCGCGGATTTCAGCCGCACTGGCGCCGGTGACGACGATCACTTCGTCCAGCGTTGAGGCCAACGCCCGGTCCGCAACATGCGCGACCAGTGCCCTGTCGTCGAGCACGAGCAATTGCTTCGGACGCCCGAGACGCCGCGACAAACCGGCGGCAAGAACGATCCCGGCGATACTAGTCACTCCGGCACGCCCCGGATGTTGCCGGAGCCATGTACCAGGAACCCGCCTTCCCGCTGGTTCCGGAGTGCGAGGATCTCCCCGAGAATCGCGATCGCCATTTCCTCTGGTGCCTGGCCACCGAGGTCGAGCCCGATCGGGGCGCGCAGACGAGCGATATCTTCTTCGCGAACGCCCTCCTGCCGCAACCACTCACGCCGCTCGGCATTGACCTTCCGGCTCCCGATCGCGCCGACGTACCGCGCCGGGGTCTTCAGGGCACCCATGATCGCCGGCTCATCGAATTTGGAATCGTGCGTCAGGATCGCGATCCACGTGTTCCGGCCGATCTCCAGCTCCCCGAACGCTTCCTCCGGCCATTTCATGATGATGCGCTCGACGTTCGGGAATCGCTCGCGCGTCGCTAGGGCACGGCGCGCATCGACGATCGTTACCCGGAACCCCAGGGCCTGGGCGAACCGGGAGAGCGCCTGCGAAAGATGAACCGCCCCGAACAGGATGAGCTCCGGCGGGAGAGGGTACACGTCGAGGAAGACACGCTGCTCGCCATACTGCCGGGTCACGGACACTTCGGCATCGAGCGTGGCACGCGCATCCTGCACGACCTGCGCATCGAGCTTCGGATTCCCCAGGGAGCCTTCGACGTCATCGAAGGTCACGATCATCCGGGTGCCGAGTCCCTCGCCCTCGACGATCGTCGTCATGACGACCGGGACCTGGTCGGTCACCAGTTGACGCAGCCTGCCGAACGACGCGTCGCTCATGTCGTCTGCTCCAAGGGCTCCACAAACACCTCGATCTTGCCGCCGCAGGCGAGTCCCACCTCCCACGCGGCGTGATCCGAAATACCGTACCGCAGCAGCTTCGGCGTACCTGTCTTGAGTACCTCTTGCGCCTCAAGAACCACCGCGCTCTCGACGCAGCCACCGCTGACCGAGCCGGCCATCTCGCCTTCGGCGGTGACGGCCAACCGCGAGCCGACCGGTCGTGGTGCGGTGGTCCCGACCTTCACCACGGTCGCGATCGCGACCTGGCGCCCCTGCTCCAACCATTCATCGATTTCTGGCAACCATTCGCTCATGATCATGCCCCTTTCTGCTGGATTGACGCGATCAGGCGGGCATCACCCCTAACGCTTCTCACGGAATGCATCCGCGCCCTGCTGCCGGCGGAGCGGAGGATGATCGTCGACTGCGCCGAGCAGATCCGCGAGTGCTTCCAGACTCTTCAGGTTATGCACTGGCAGGAAATAGTCAACATACGGCAAGGCAGCCCGGATACCCTGCGTCAGCGGCTGATACCCCGGCGCACCCATCAACGGATTCAGCCAGATCAACCTCCGGCACGACCGCTGCAACCGCGCCATCTCGGTGCCGAGGAGGACCGGATCACCCCGATCCCACCCGTCGCTGATCAGCACGACCGTCGCATTCGAGCGCAGCACCCGGCGGCTCCACGTGTAGTTGAATGATTTGATCGCCTCGCCGATCCGCGTCCCGCCCGACCAGTCGTCGACGGCGTTGACGACATCCGTGATCGCCCCATCGACATCCCGCTTGCGCAGTTCACGGGTGATCCGCGTCAATCGTGTACCGAAGACGAAGACCTCGACCGAGTCGAGCCCCGCTTCGAGCGTGTGCACGAACTGCAGCAGCAACCGGGAGTACCGGTCCATCGAACCCGAGATGTCGCAGATCAGCACCAGCGGGCGCATTTTTTCCTTGCGCCGTCGCCACTTCAGCTCCACCGGAACGCCGCCCTGCTTCAACGCGGAGCGCAACATCGCGCGGTGATCGACGAACTCGCCGCGCAATGCCCGTTCCCGGCGACGGGTCCGCCGCTTGCCGAGCCGCCAATGCATGCGCTCCATCATCCGGCGCGCCTCGGCGATCTCATCCGGCGAGAACTGCGCGAAATCCTTCTTCCGGAGCGCATCCCGCGAGCTGAAGATCAGCACGTCTTCCGGTGGCGCCTCGAAGTCTTCCGATGCGGCCTCATCATTCGGATCGTCCGTGCCCTCGATCGCCAGCATGGTCTTTTCGGACGACGACCCGGCTTCGCCTTTGCCCTCGCCCGGCTCGTCCTTCTTCCTGCGACGATGTTCCGGGGATCCGGCGGCCTCTTCTTCCGGGCCGGGAGACGAATCGATCATCGCCGGCAGCCGTTCGACGAGATCGCGCCAAAACCGGGCGAACTCGACATCGAACAGCGGGATTTGCTCCGGCCGGGTAATCATCACCGCCCGGGCGGCGTGGTAGACGTCGTCCTTGCGCTGAAGCCCGGCGATATCGAGCGCGTCGAAGAGACTGATGATCTGGCCGGACCCGACCGGCAACCCGGCAGCGCGCAACCGTCGCCCGAAACGCATCAGGTTGCGTCCGATAATGTTCTGATCGATGGGGGGAAGATTATCCGGCTGCATGGGTCGCTCGTGAGACGAGCTGCCGGGACACCTCGCCGCTGATCCGGTCGACGTCTTCCTGGTATTTCAGGATCACGCCGAGCGTCTGCTCCACCACCTCATCGGTGAGCTCGTGGGTGCCGAGCGCCATCAACGCCTGCGCCCAGTCGATCGTCTCCGCCATACCGGGCGACTTGAAGAGATCGACCTCGCGCAATCCCTGCGTGAAGCCGCAGATCTGCTGCGCCAGGTCCCCCGGCACTTCCGGCACCTTGGCGGAGAGAATGCGGAGTTCCTTTTCATAGGTCGGGAAATCGACCCAGTAGTACAGGCAGCGGCGCTTCAACGCATCGTGAATCTCCCGCGTCCGGTTCGACGTCAGGATCACGATCGGCTTGTGTTGCGCCCGGATCGTGCCAAGCTCCGGCACCGTCACCTGGAAGTCGGAAAGCAGCTCCAGCAGGAAGGCCTCCAGTTCCTGGTCGGCCCGGTCGACCTCATCGATCAGGAGGACGGGCGAGCGGTCGTGCGCAGCATCGATCGCCTGCAGCAACGGTCGCTTCAGCAGGAAATCATCGCTGAACAGGTCACGCCGGATGGTCTCGGTCGTCACTTCCGTCGTCGCCTCCAGCGACCGGAGGAAGAGCATCTGACGCGGGTAATCCCACTCGTAGATGGCCGAGCTGGCGTCAAGTCCTTCATAACACTGAAGGCGGATCAACGGGGTATTCAGCGCTGTGGAGAGCACCTTCGCGATCTCGGTCTTGCCGACGCCGGCTTCGCCCTCGAGGAGCAGCGGCTTGCCGAGCTTCAGCGCGAGGAAGACGGTCGTCGCGAGTCCCCGGTCGGCAACATACCGCTCGGATGCGAGGATATCCTCGAGCTCGGCGACAGATTCGAATGTCGGTGCGGGATGGGCAGAGGTATCAGAAGCGTTCAAACATGACCTCGGTTCACATATGCAGTCGTCAGGACGCGCATGACGCGCTTTTACAGTATCCCCGAGGCTGCAAACACTGGCCAGCCCTGCTATCTGGACGTTCCGCCGCAGAAACGGACAGTGGCATACCCTCTGCATAGTCCAGACCTCGACCGATGTACGGCCGGCAGGGCAAACGCCCCGCATGGCGACGAACGACAGGAAGGTCTGTATGAACGCCGACGTTCCCAACAGAACTCCATTTACAGACTCGGCTGAGCCACGAACCGGATGGCACAACACAATACAGGTGAAAAACCGCATCCAGGTCGGCCCGATCATTGGCGGGATCGTATTGGCAATCACGGTGATGCTGATCCTGACAGTGCTCGGCCTTGCGGTCGGCGCATCAGCCCTCAAGCCAAGAGATATTGGCGAAAAGGTGGGAATCGGCGCCGCCATCTGGGGGATCGTCAGCGCAATCATCGCGCTGTTCATCGGCGGCTGGCTTGCCGCGAAGACATCTGCAGTCGGGGGTGTCGGCAGCGGCATCGTCAACGGTCTCCTTGTCGGCGCGGGCGTGCTCGTGATCCTGATCTGGCTGACGTCATCCGGCTTTGGCGCTCTGCTCGGCGTGCTGGGCAATAACCTGGGCGACCTCGCCAACGTCATCCAAAACTCGGGCGTCACTCAAAACCAGGCACAACAGGCAACGGACCAGGCGCAGCAAGCGGCCAATCAGGTCGATGTGAGTTCCCTGTTCGACACCGCGAAAGATAGCGCCTGGTGGACGTTGCTCGGATTGATCCTGATGCTTGCCGCCGGTGCCGTCGGAGGCTGGGTCGGACACAACGAGGATGAAAGCGTCATTCAGAACGCATAATGTGGCATGCCAAACCGGGCGTGCAGGAAGAAAATCGGGATATGCGCTACCGAGCGGGTTCTTCACCTACTCTCCGGATCGCCGCAGCCGATCCTGCACCGGTCCGGCGGTGACGGTGACACCATGCAGGTAGGTCGGTTCCAGTGTCACTGGGTCGTCGACGAGCCCGCGCCGCCAGCGATCCCGCGCCAGCCAGAGAAGTATCGCCGGATCGCGCGGGCGCCAATCCACACGCGGATGCGCTGCTTCGATCGTGACGCGGTGAGACTCCGCTAACTCACCGGTGACAAGCGCATCCGGCGTCGATGCCAGGGTCTCAATGAGCTCGGGAACGGTCGTGTTCGCGGGCGCGCTGTCCGCCTCGTTCCCGAATCGTTGCCACACGACCCGGCCTCGTCCCGCCGACAGGACGGCGACCAGCGGCGTACCCGGCTCGAATGAGGCAGCGGCGATCTCCAGCGTCGGCACCCCGACGATCGGGACACCCTGCGCCAGGACGAATCCTTTGGCGATGCTCAATCCCACCCGGAGTCCCGTGAACGTACCAGGACCGGTCGCCACGCCGACGGCCGCCAAGTCTCGGGATTCGATGTCGGCCTCGCCCATCATCTCCGCGATAACCGGCAGGATGGAGGTCGTTTGCGTGCGGCCAGCATCCCAGGATCGGGCGATCAACCGCTCCCCGTCACCGAGCGCCAGCCCCGCCTGTTCCGTCGACGTATCGATCGCCAGCATCCATCGGTTGCTGGCTTCCGCAAATGTAAAATCTGTGTTCACAGGTTGTCTGAATCTCCATATTGCCGGTAGTATGTGTGAAGTTCACGGCCTTGCTCCAGTCGAACATTCCCATGGCGCGTCGGGTGAAATCCACCCGCCGACGGGGATGCACGAGCCAGGAGCAAGTCTACGCCGGGACGTCTGGGGGTCGCCGGATCGTCCGCCGATCCCGTCGCAATCGTTATCGGGGATTCTGCATGGCGAGTCAAAGCGGCACCGTTTCACCACCGCTTGAGCATTCGGCGGCGCAACGCGGCGAGGCCTACGTCACTCCGCGCCGGGGGTTGAAACGATTTGCGGGGAAGGAATGGCTTCTCTTCCTTCTCTTCATTGCACCGAACTTCTTCTTCCTGTTCCTCTTTACCTACTGGCCACTCTGGAAAAACGTCAAACTCAGCTTCCAGCGCACCGACCTGCTGGCGTTCAGCGGACAGCAGAAGTATGTCGGTTGGGCGAACTATGAATGGCTCATCGGCAATAGCACGTTCCGGTACGTCGTCCAGAACACCGTCGTGTTCATCGTCGCCTGCGTGGTATTCACGCTCGGGCTTGGATTGCTGACCGCGCTTCTGCTCAATGAGAAGCTGAAGGGGCGCAGTGCGGTTCGCGCGCTCGTTTTCGCGCCATACCTGCTCTCCGGCGCCGCCATCGGCATCGTCTGGGCCTACATCTTCGATCCCCGGTTCGGCCTGCTTGCGCAAATCCTCGGCTGGTTTTCGATTCCATCACCACACTGGCTGGATCGGCCAGCCTGGGCCCTGCCCGCCATCATCATCGTGTACGTCTGGAAGAACCTCGGGTTCGCGACGGTGATCTTCCTCGCCGGATTGCAAAGCATCCCCAAGGACCTCTACGACGCGGCCAAGGTCGACGGCGCCGGCCCCTGGTGGCGCTTCCGCTCCGTCACGCTGCCGATGCTCTCGCCGATCTCGTTCTTCCTCATGGTGACATCCGTGCTGGCAACGTTCCAGGCCTTCGATATCCAGCAGGTGATGACCAAGGGCGGTCCGGCATTCGCCACGACAACGCTCGTCTATTACGTCTACGAACAAAGCTTCGGTCAGGGCGCCAACTTCGGACGGGCTGCCGCTGCTGCCATCATCCTGTTCATCGCCATGCTGATCGTGACCGCGATCCAGATGTACTTCTCGGAGAAAAAGGTCAACTACGATGCCTGACATTAGCGCACACCAGCGCCAGATCGGCGGCAAATTCTTCGGCTATCTGGCGATGCTCCTGGTGATCCTGATCATCGGCCTGCCACTGTTCTGGATGCTCTCGGGCTCCCTGAAGGACCTGAAGGAAATCTACACTTTCCCGCCGCAGTGGATTCCCCACTCCCCGAAGTGGAGCAACTACGAAGAGGCCTGGACTAGCGTCCCGTTCGCCCGGTTCTACCTCAACTCAGTCATCATCACGGTCTTCGGCGCTGGAGCCCAGCTTGTCTGCGGAATTCTCTGCGCCTACGCATTCGCATTTCTCCGCTTTCCCGGAAAGAACTGGCTCTTCCTCGGAGTCCTGGCCGCGCTGATGGTCCCGCCGGAAGTCGTCATCCTGCCGAACTTCCTCTTCTTCGGGAACACCGTTCGCGACTGGTTCGGGCTCGAGAAAAACTGGGTCAACACCTACCAGGCACTCATCCTTCCCGGTGCGGCAACCGCGTTCGGCACCTTCCTCATGCGGCAGGGGTTCATGCAGCTGCCGAAGGATGTCCTGGACGCCGCCAAGGTCGATGGCGCCGGTCACCTGCGCACGATGTTCACGATCGTCCTGCCCATGGCCAAGCCAATCGTCATCACATTCGCGATGATCTCGATGGTCAACAAATGGAACGACTATCTCTGGCCGCTGATCATCACCCGTACCACCGAGATGCGCCCGATCACCGTCGGCGTCCGGCTCCTGTTTGACGCCGAGGGCAACAACAACTGGGGCGTCATCATGGCCGGTACGACCTTCGTGATCCTGCCACTCCTGATCATCTACCTCTTCGGCCAGCGGTATATCATCGCCGGTCTCACGGCAGGCGCGACAAAGGGCTAATTTAACAAGGGTTTTACAAACTGCGTCAAAATGGCGCATACTGGTACCGTACACTCACGCAGGTGGCGCATGGCTGCGCCGAAATATCCTCTGGAACCGGAGTACAGTTCCGGGTTGATTTGGGGCGTCGTGGTGGCGTCTCAACGGGTCGCAGGACCAGGAGGCTCTAGGTCGATGAACAAGAACTTCTCTCGACGTTCACTCATCCGTGGTGCGGCAGGCGCCGCTGCTGGCGCGGCAATCATCGGTGCGCCAAGCCGCACATTCGGCGCGGCGTCCCTGCTTCAGGACAGCGGCTCCGATGTCGAAATCACCCTCTGGACATCCTTCGGCAGCGGCGTGAACGGTGACGCCCAGGCGAAGCTGGTCGAGGACTACAACGCCCAGGGAACCGGCGTGAAGGTCACCGCCCAGACCTACGAGAACTACGAGGCGATCGCCCAGGCCCTGATCACCGGTCTGCAGACTGGCGATATCCCCGATATCGCGCTGCTCTCCGATGTCTGGTGGTTCCGCTTCTACCTCTCCAACTCGATTCTCGACCTGACCGACATGGTCGACACCCCGGATGACTACGTGCAGTCGCTGTACGCGGACTACCAGCGCAACGGCGGCCAGTACGCCGTGCCGTTCGCCCGCTCCACGCCGCTCTTCTACTTCAACCGCGAAATTGTCGAGAAGGCCGGCCTCGACGAGAGCGTCTTCGGCAAGTGGTCCGACTTCGTCGAGGCGGCTCCCGCTCTGCTCGAAGCGGCCCCGGACATGCTAGGCGCCTTCGGCTTCGGCAACGCCGCGTCCTACGGTGCATGGGTGCTGCAGGGCCCGGTCTGGGCCTTCGACGGCCACTACTCCGACCCGGATTTCAACATCCTCGTCGCCGAGGAAGGCTGCGTCAACACCGGCGAGTTCATGCGCACGTTCGTCGAGAGCGGCAATGCCACCGCCGTGACCGACCCGAGCACCGACTTCCAGACGGGCGGTCTCGGCGCGATCATGCAGTCGACCGGCTCGCTTGGCAGCATCACCGCCACGGCCGATTTCGAAGTCGGCACCGCCTTCCTGCCGGAAGAGCTCCAGTTCGGCTGCTGCACCGGCGGCACCGGCATGTCGATCATGTCCGGTGTCTCGGAAGAGAACCAGAAGGCGGCGATGGACTTCGCGACCTTCTGCACCAACACCGAGAATGCGACCTACTGGGCGCAGACGACCGGCTACATGCCGGTCCGCACCTCGGCGATCGAGAGCGACGACTTCCAGGCGTTCCTCGCTGATCACCCGAACAACAAGGTTGCCATCGAGCAGTTGCCGAAGACGAGCCCGCAGGACAGCGCCCGCGTCTTCATCCCCAACGGCGACCAGATCCTCGGTCGCGGCTGGGAGCAGATCCTCGTCAACAACCGACCGTCCCAGGAAGTTTGGGACGAAGTCAAGCAGACGCTTGACGAGGAGAAGGAGCCGGTTCTCGAGGCACTCAAGGCACTCGAGGGCTAATCCTTCGTTCCACAGGAACACACAAAAGACCTCGCTGGCGATTTGCCAGCGGGGTCTTTTCTTTCGATGCCACGCGGAACTCAGCGCAGGTCACAGACATTGTGCCGGGAACTGCAATGCGGCCAATACGTAGGGGCGGACTCTTATGTCCGCCCTCGTCACGAGAACTGGGCGGACATAAGAGTCCGCCCCTACGTATCAACCTTCCTGCATACGCTCGAAGTCGCAAAATCCGGGATAAAAACCATTCCCCAGGTTCGGTATCAGGCATCAAACCTCGACGACGAATCCGTCCCACGCGAGATCGTAGCCGAGCTCCTGCGCCTTGGCCGATTCGACGCTGTGCGGGCCGTTGCTGTGATGCGCGATGTGCGTGCCAAGCACCTTCGTCGCCTCGTCCACAAGACCACAGTCCCGCATGATCCCGATCTCGCGCCGCATCGCGCCCGATCCCATATGCGTCGGGCTCACCGGCCGGGTAAACCCATCGTTGTGATCGAACACCACCAAATCGAACGACCATCCAAGGTCGGCCAGCCGTTGCCACGTTCCATCCGGCACGGTGCTCGTATCCGTTCCCCAGAACATCCGGCGCCCATCGCGCTCGATCGCGAAAAGCATCGGCGACACCGTCGGATCGTGGTTCGCCGCCACCGTCTGTACCCGGTAAGGCCCGAAGGTATACGACTGCCATGGCTCGATCTCGACCAGCGTCAGCTTGTGCTCACCCGGCTCCCCGGAGGTCACCATATCCAGCTTCTGCATCGACTTCGGGCTGATCTGGTCCGTGATCCGATGCAACGTCTGGGCAGATCCCACCCACTGCATCGGTACCGCCTCTTGCGCGGCCCATGAGGCAGATCGCGCCACCGCGTGTAACGGCAACAGGTGATCGTCATGCGGATGTGTCTGCAATACCCAGGCAACGTTTGCGAGGTCGATCCCCTGCTCCATCACTGCCGAGCTGACATCCGGCCCCAGGTCGATCAATAGGTTGTCGTCGATCAGCGCGGAAGATTGATGACGCAGGGATTTTCCGCCTTCGGCTCTCGCCGCCTGGCAATTCTCGCAGCGACAATGCGGGTTCGGAAATCCACCCGCCGCCGATGTCCCCAAAAATCGGATTTTCACGATGTCGTCATGCTCCTTCCGGAAACCGCCGCACGTTCACTCGCCGCCGGTCGCCGCCCAGATGGTCGATCTGGACCAGCCAGAAGCGGCCGGGCAGCCAATCGCCCGCTCGCTCGGGCCACTCGATCACGCTAACACCATCGACCGGATCGAGATAAGTTTCGTACCCCAGGCTTTCCAGCTCAGAGGGATCTTCCAGCCGGTACAGGTCGAGATGGTACATCGCCATGCTCGCGCCCCGATGCTCCTGGACGAGGGTGAAGGTCGGGCTCTGGATCGCGTCGGTCACGCCCAATCCCGCCGCGATTCCCTGCGTTAATGTTGTCTTGCCCGCGCCTAGGTCCCCGTGCAGCAGGACGACATCGCCTGTCTGGAGATACCCGGCGAGAATCCGGCCAAACGCTTGCATCGCCTCACCGGAGCCGATCTCCCGCTCGCCGAGGACGTTCATCGGGCCGATTCGCTGTCCCGCCACGTCACGATCTCGTCGGAATGCGTGCGCTGGCGAGTTGGCGGCTCCATCGCGGGCCAGCCGACGTACAGGACGCCCAGCAGGATTGCCGACTCCGGCAACTCCAGATACTCCCGCACCTCGGGTGTGTAGATCAATTCGCCCGAACGCCACATCGCCGCCAACCCGAGCGCGTGCGCCGCGAGCAGCACATTCTGCGCGGCAGCAGCCGTGGCGGCGATCTCCTCGATCTCCAGCTCGGCAGGGTGCGGTTCGGCGTAGACCGCGATCACGTACGGTGCGCGCAAGGGCTTGGTGATGGCCTTCGCCCGCGCCCGATCCGCCGCCTCGGGGCTGTCGGCTCCCGCGGCGGCCGCCTCCCCCATCGCCCGACCGAGCCCGTCCCTCGCATCGCCACTGAGCACGATGAAGCGCCATGGCTCACTGAGATGATGGTTCGGCGCCCACGTCCCGACTTCGAGGATCTGTTCGATCAGACTCCGATCCGGCACGTCCGCCGAGCATTTGCCAATACTCCGGCGACGCCGAATAGCTTCGATGAGAGGGTGTTGTGTCGAAAGGGATTGCTGCACAAGAAAATCCTGTCATTGAATCGATGCGAATGCATCGCAACGTCACGCGTGCTCATCCTAATCCACCGCCCGGAAATTTAACCAAGTCTTTACACCGAGTTAACCCAACGCTTACACCCGGGAACGGATCCCTTGTTACGGTTGGAACAGCCCCGGACGAAGGGGAGATCGCAAGTGTCATGACCATGACAAGGAGTCAGATGTGCCACTGATCGAGTACGAAGGCGACAAGAACCGCGTCTTGTCCGGGAACGCTCGCGGCGAAACCATGGACGAGGTCCTGGCACGCCGGTTCTCCCGACGGGCCGCGATGTCCGGCTCCATTGCAGCCGCCGCGGCGGTAACCCTGGGCATCTCCGTCAAGGCTCAAACTCCCGCCACCTCCCCGGCGGCCACGGCCGTCGCTGACGAGCCAACGCTCGCGTTCGAAGGCCTCTCCCTGCAAACGGGCGAAGAGGTCGTCGTGCCGGCCGGGTATACGGCAGTACCATTCCTCCGCTGGGGCGATCCCATCACCCCGGATGCGCCGGAGTTCGATCTCGACAATCTCACCGCCGCCGCGCAGGAACAGCAGATCGGTTACAACTGCGACTACATCGGCTGGATCAGCCTCCCCCCTCGGCTCCGACGCCGTGGACAATGGCCTCCTGATCATCAATCACGAATACACCAACCCGGAATTGATGTTCAAGGGGTATCTCACAGCAAACCCTGACTACGACGAAAACGACGAAGATTCCGTAGAGTTCGTCGTCAACACGAACAAGGACATCATCGACTACGAGCTTGCAGCTCACGGTCTCTCCATCGTCGAGGTCAAGCGCACCGACAACACCTGGAGCATCGTGCTCGACTCGCCGTACAATCGCCGGATCACCGCCAATACCCCGACCACGCTCAGCGGACCGGTCGCCGGTTCCCACTGGGTTCAGACAACGGCTGATCCGAGCGGCACAGACGTCATCGGCACTCTCAACAACTGCGCCGGCGGCACGACACCCTGGGGCACGGTCGTGTCGGGTGAAGAGAACTTCCAGCAGTACTTCGCGAATCTCGACCAGATCAGCGATGGCGATCCGGTCAAGGACAACCACCGCCGGTTCGGCCTCGTCGACGGCAGCTCCGAGCGGCGCTGGGAAGAGGTTTACGAGCGGTTCGACCTCGGACAGGAGCCGAACGAGCCACTCCGCTTCGGGTGGGCCATCGAGATCGACCCCTTCAATCCTGAATCCACCCCGAAGAAGCGCACGGCGATGGGCCGGAACAAGCACGAGGGGCACACCTCGGTTGTCTCCCCATCAGGCAAGGTCGCCGTCTACTCCGGCGACGACGAGCGGTTCGAGTACGCCTACAAGTTCGTGACCGAAGGCACCTACAACGCCTCGGACCGCGAGGCCAACCTCGACCTGCTGGACTCCGGAACGCTCTACGTCGCCCGATTCAACGATGACGGGACCGGCGAATGGCTGCCTCTGGTGTTCGGTGAGAACGGCCTCGACGAGAGCAACGGCTTCAACACCCAAGCCGACATCCTGGTCAACCCGCGGGCTGCCGGCGACATCGTCGGCGCCACGAGAATGGACCGGCCGGAAGATTTCGAGACGAACCCGGTCAACCAGAAGGTCTATCTCGTCTGCACCAACAACACGAAACGCGGCACCGACGGCATGCCCGATGTGGATGAGTCGAACCCGCGCCCGGAGAACAGCACCGGGCACATCATCGAGATCACCGAAAACGACAACGACCACGCTGCCACGACGTTCACCTGGGAGATGTTCCTTCTCGCTGGCGATCCAGAGGATGAGTCCACCTGGTTCGCCGGTTTCCCGAAGGAGAGCGTGAGCCCAATCGCCTCACCGGACAACATCACCTTCGACACCGCTGGCAACATCTGGATCTCCACCGACGGCCTGCCAAGCAGCTTTGAGGGCAACGATGGCCTCTTCGCAACGCCGGTCGAAGGCTCCGAGCGCGGCTACCTCCGCCAGTTCTTCAGTTCTGTGGATGGCGCCGAAGTCTCCGGACCGATCTTCAATCCTGACAGCACCGCTCTCTGGACATCAGTACAGCACCCCGGAGAAGGCGGCACGATCGATGAGCCAATTACCCTGTGGCCGGACGGAACAGGCACAGCTCGCCCGGCTGTCGTCCTGATTACCCGCGATGATGGCGGCGTAATCGGCCAGTAGTTCCTGAAGATGTGAGGCGCACCAAGCGTCCGTGTCTCACATCGTCGGCCACCATTCCGTAAGGCGACAGGGCCCTCGCAGTTGCGAGGGCCCTGTCGCGTTCCGCTATCGAAAATGATCCCAGGCGCCGGGCTCGACACCGACGAGCCGTCCATCCGGCTCGATGATCGTGAGGAGTGGCTCGCCGTCCTCTTGCGAGACGATCTCGCCGATGACCGTCAGCGTCGCGCCGATCTTCCTGGCGTCGGCCACGATCCGGTCCGCGTCAGACGCGGGAAGCGTTACGAGCAATTCATAGTCTTCGCCGCCACGCATCGTCAGCGCTTGCCAGATATCCGGAAACAACGCATGAACCGCCGGCAGCACGGGCACACGCTCCGTCTCGATCCGGGCAGCGACGCCGCTCGCCGCGAGAAGCTTCGGCAGGTCGCCCAACAGACCGTCGCTAAGGTCCATCGCCGCCGTTGCGCCCTCTCGCGCGAGCATCTGGCCCAACGCGATCCTCGGATTTGGCCGCAGATGCGCCGCGATCAGCAGATCGGCGGTGGCAGCCTGCCGCAGGTGTGGATTCTCGCCTGACAGCAATCGTAACCCGGCCGCGGATGCACCGAGCGTTCCACTAACGGCAATCCGATCCCCGACCCGGGCGCCGGATCGTCGCAGCAAGCGAAGTCCCTCGCCGATCGCCGTCACCGTGAGCGTCAGCGGACCCGGAGTCCGAACGATATCCCCGCCCGCGATCTCGACATCATGCGGTTCCGCCAGCGCCGCCACTCCCCGGTAGATCTCTTCCAGATCGGTTACGAGCTCGTCCCCGGCGAGCGACAGGGTTACGGTCGCCAGCACCGGTTTCGCGCCCATCCCGGCAATGTCGGAGAGGTTGACCGCCAGCATCTTGTGTCCGAGACTCCGCCAGTCGGTCCAGTCACGCCGGAAATGCACGCCTTCGACCAACGTATCGGTCGTGATTACCGACGAGGTTCCCTCAGCGGGACGCCAGATCGCGGCATCATCGCCGATACCGAGGATAATCCGGGCACGCTGACCCATCTCCTCACGCAAGACGGCCTGCAAACGATCGATCAGGCCGAACTCGCCGATCTCGCGCACGGTTTCACTCACCGGGCGATCTCCTGATAGATGCGGTAGGTTTCCTCGGCCGTTCGCGACCATGAGAATGTGTCGGCCCGGGCGAGCCCCAGTTCCCGCATCCGTTCCAGCCGCGCGGGATCATGCAGCAGATCACGGATCGTCTCCGCCCAGGCATCGACATCGCGCGGGGAGATCAGGATACCCGCATCATCGACGACTTCCGGGAAGGCAGAGGTGTCGGAGGTCAGCACCGGCGTGCCGCACCGCATCGCCTCGACCGTTGGCAATCCGAAACCCTCATAGAACGAAGGAAAACAGAAGAGGTCGGCGCCGGAGTACCATCCCCCCAGCTCTTCGTCCGAGACGAACCCGGTCAGGCGCAGGCGATCTCCCAGGTTCAGCTCATTCAGGGTCCGCTTCAACTCACCGGTGAGCCACCCTTCCGGCCCGACAATGACGAGGTCGTGCTCGATCTGGTCCTTGATCTTCGCGAACGCGCGCAGGAGCGTCGGAAGGTTCTTCCGGGGTTCCAACGTGCCCACGGCAATGATGTACGGGCGCTCGATCTCCCATTTCATGCGGAAGACATCCAGCGATCGCCCGGCGACCGGCCGCACCCGCGGCGATGGGGCGAGCGGGATGGCGACGACCTTCTCTTCGGGCAGCTTCAACCACTCCCGCACATCGGCCGCCGTATTCCGGGAAACAGTGATGACGCGCTCCGCCTTGCGAGCGCTGAGGCGTGTCGCCGCGATCAGGAACGAGCGGCGCTTCGCGGGCAATTGCTCGGGGTACTTGAGAAAGGCAACATCATGCACCGTGATGACGCCCGGCACGCGGGTCAGCATCGGCATCACATGCATCGGGCCGTGAAAGACATCCAGCCGATGTGCTGCGATCGACAGCGGCAGCCCGGTTTGCTCCCAAAGAATGCGCGCCGAGGGATTCTCCGCGACGACCTCGGGCGACCGCCCGAGCAACATCAGCTTGTCCGCCGGTTGTATGACGCCTTCCAGCCCATACACCAGCTCGTTGATGTACCGGCTGATGCCCGTTTGCCGATAGCCCTTTTGCGCGCCCATCAGCGCCGCGTTGATCCCGATCCGCATGCCGCCCGCCTTCCTTCCGGCCGCCAAATCCTGCCCGGGGCCGTTACCGTCCTATACTGTACGTGGTAACAAGGCGCAATGTCCGGCATTTTTGTGACATCGCGATACAGGATTCCACTGAATATTCCTTGGCATCATATATATGGAGAACTCCACGCTTGGTTGACCGATCTTCCGCCATCACCCCCACGCTCCCTGTCGATCCGGCGCTTGCCTCCGGCAGCCTTCCGGACGAAATCCGGCATGAGATCGATCAGTTCAGCGCGCTTTACCCGTTTCCGCTCGATGCCTTTCAGCAAGAGGCGATCGCGACGCTGCTGCGTGGCGACTCGGTGATGGTCGCGGCCCCAACCGGGTCGGGCAAAACAGTCGTCGCCGAGTTCGGTATTTACGATGCGTTCAAACGCACCGGCCGCGTCATCTACACCGCGCCGATCAAGGCGCTTTCCAACCAGAAGTTCCGCGATCTGCGCGAGACCTACGGCGACGAGGTCGGGCTTCTCACCGGCGATATCTCCGAAAACCGGGATGCGCGCATTATCGTCATGACCACCGAGATCCTGCGAAACATGCTGCTGCAAAGCCCGTGGGAGCTCGACGAGGTCGATACCGTCATCTTCGACGAAATCCACTACCTCGCCGATCCCGAGCGTGGCACGACGTGGGAAGAGTCGATCATTCTCTGCCCCGAGCACATCCAGTTCATCTGCCTCTCGGCCACGGTGACCAACGCGGAGGAGATCGCCGGCTGGATCAGCCGCACGCATCGGCCGATCCGGCTCATCGTTCACAACCAGCGGCCGGTTCCGCTGGCGCTCTACTACTTCCACGAGAACGCGCTGACCAAGGTGATCGATCACCACGGCAAGCAGATCGCCGATTTCCCACACGCCGGAGGCGAGGCACGACGTCACCGTGGACAACCCCGCAAGCCGGGAGGACGCCAGCGAGAGGTCAGCAACGAACCGCAGCCCTACGAGATCGTGGATGCGCTGAAACAACAACAGATGTTGCCGGCGATCTACTTCCTGTTCAGCCGCAACGATTGTCAGCAATATGCCGAACGCCTGGCCATGATGAATCCTGGCCTGACGAAACCTGCGCAGGAACTCCAGATCGAACAGGTGCTCGCCTCGTACATCGGGAGCATGCGTCCGGAAGATCAGCAGCTCGAACAGGTCCAGGCCGTGCTCCAGCTCGCGCGCAAGGGAATCGGGTTCCATCACGCCGGTCTGTTGCCGGTCCTGAAACAACTCGTCGAGGTGCTGTTCACCCGTGGCCTGATGCAGGTCGTCTTCGCAACGGACACCCTCGCGCTGGGCGTCAATATGCCGGCGCGCTCCGTCGTCATCGGTCGGATGACGAAGTGGGACGGACGACGGCGACGCGTCCTGATCCCGAACGAATTCCAGCAGATGGCAGGGAGGGCCGGACGCCGGGGCATGGATGCCTTCGGCCACGTCATCCTGCCCTATTCGCCCTTCATCCCCTTTTCGGATGCGATGGAGGTCGCGACCGGAGATCTTCATCCAGTTCAGTCCGCATTCTCGATTCGTTACAACACCGTGCTCAACCTCTGGGATCCGCCCAAGGGCGAGCGCGTTCGCCAGATGCTCCAGCGCAGTCTCGCGCAGTATCAGACCAGCCAGCGCATCCGGGTGATCGAGCGTGACGTGATCGAGATCGAGGCCGAGCTGGTCGGTCTCACCGCCGGCCGAACCGACGAGATCGCTCGCGACGACGAGTTGTTCGAGGAGTACGCCAGCATCAACCGCACGATCCAGGCACGGCAACACGAGGAGCGCGATATCCGCCAGGAGATCATCTCCGTTCGCGACGAGGTCGCCAATGCGACCCCGTGGACCGAGCCCGGCCGGCTCGCGCTGCGCAAATTGCTGCGTTCGACCCGGCCCGGTCTCATCGTCCACACCCGCGAGCACGGCTGGTGCGTGTTCCTTGGACGCGGGACGCAGGGAGGCGTCGGACTCTTCCTCTCGACGCAGGATGGACGCGTCCATCTGCTGCACGAGTACCGGCTCGTCGACTACGTTCCGGACGAGGCGCGGGTCGAGCTTCCGGTCGAGCTCATCGAGCCGGACGATGCTATCCGCAACATCGAGCTTCCAGACGGGGTGGACCCGGTCATCGAACAGGTGCTGGCGTTGGACCTGCCCGACCTCGACGAAGTTGCCCGGGCGCACCGCGAACTGATCCGGCAACAGACTGACGCCGAGGTTACTCGCCTCGAATCCGAGCTCGCGGAATTGCAAACGCAGCTCGAAGGGCTTCACGAACGCAAGGAAACCCACCCCTTCCACGACAACAGGAAGCGGAAGGCCCACCAGAAATCCCTACGTCAGCGGGATGCGCTTGAGAAGGAGAAATCCACCCTTGAGGACATTCTGGATCGGGAGATCGATGCGGAAGACGTCCGCATCCGGGGCATCATCCGCGGTATCCGTGACGTGCTGCACCGCTTCGGCTACATGCGGCGGGGTTATCCCACCGAGAAGGCCGACATGCTCGCCGATATCTTCGACAACGATGGCCTGATCCTCTGCGAGCTGATCGATCGGGGGATGCTGGACGCGCTCACGCCGGAGGAGCTCGCCGAAACCTTCTCCTGGTTCAGCTTCGACCGCGAATTCCGCTACACCAACGGTCTCTCGCTGCCACCGCGACTCGTTACGCTACGAAAGCGGCTGGAAGAGCTGGAACACGACATCATCGGCGAAGAACGCGACCTGAAGCTCTACATCTCCGAGGGTCACAACCCGAGCTTCTATGGACCGGCTTTGCACTGGTGCAAGGGGTGGTCGATGGCGCAGATCGGCGAGCAGATCGAATTGTCGGAGGGAGATCTCGTCATCACCTTCAACAAGACGATCGACCTGATGCGCCAGGTGCGGGAGATGCTTGCCGACGTGATGCCGGAGCATCCGCTCCGGACCAGTCTCCGCGCCGCCGAGAAGCTCGTCCGTCGCGGTATCGTCGAGCAATCGCTCAGTCTCGGCTTCACGCCGATCGCCGACCTCCCTGAGGATGAGGACATCGACGATCCCGAAGACGACGAGATCGACACCCTCGATGACGAAGCCGTCGCGCTGGATTGAGGCCTACCATCCCCATCCCGGTAGCACCGACCCGAAGTGGTCGGTGTGCGGCCAAACACAGGGCAGAACGCCGGCCACTTCGGGCCGGCGCTACCAATAGTGACAGGCGCGTGACGATTTACCCTTCATCGTCCTGTGCGGCCGACGCCAGCGCGGCAATCAACGCATCCTCAGCCTTCGACCAGGTCGCGCGACGACGTGCCAGCCACTCCCGGTCGCCCGCCAGGCGCTCGCGCTCGGAGGCCAGCCATTCCCGCGCGCGCTCGGGCGCCGGTGAGCCCAGCACCTGCCTTCGCTCGATGAACCGTCGCGGTGCGAGATACCGGCCCAGCGCCTCCATCTCGACCTTCAGCTCCTGACCGATCACCATCACCGCGGCGGAGTCGATCATGTCCGGCGTCACCGCGCTCGCTTCAAGGTTCGCCTCCCGCAAGCGAGCGACGACGAGCGCGCTGATCTGACGCGCGGCGGTCGGAGGCAAGGCCTCCTCCGACATCAGGAACGGAACGAGATCGGAGATCGTCGTGTACATCCGACCCGCCCGGTTGGCCAGGTACGCGCGATTGACGATCAGCGCCTCGTGAATCGCCGCGGTAGACCGCGTCACCACCCGGTCGGACCGGTCCAGCAAATCGTCCATGGCCGGGGCAACGACGTTCCACGCCGCTCCGAGCGGTCCGTACGGCAATCCGCGCAGCAGGTCGATCGCTCCCCGAGCGGCCGCCATCGCCTGCTCCAGCTCGAGACGCAGGGTTTCCAGGCCTTCGCTGATCGACAGCGCGGGCATCGACGGCTCCGGGAAGCTTTCCCACCGCTCATCAAGGAAGAAGCTCGTCGGGTCGGTCCGGATCCAGACAAGCAGCTCGTTCACCAATCGGTGACTGATCGCCAGCGAGGCCCCGAGGGCTTCCGCGAGCTCGACGAAATCCTCCACCGAGGCCAGGGCATCGAGGGTGTTACCGATCGGCTCCCGGAAGCCAAGCTCCCGCGCGAATCGCTCGCGATCCGCCTCCAGGACATCGCCGGCAAGCACACCCGCGCCGAAGGGAGAGCGATCCACCGCGTCGATCGCGTGCTGCAAGCGAATCGTCGATGGACCGAGAGGCCCGATGGCGCCGCCGAGGAAGTGTGCCAGCGTCGTCGGTGCCGCTGGCCGCCGGTCCCAGGTCGCGGCCATGATCGTGACCGCATGATGCTCCGCCAGCACGAGCAAGGCGTTCCGGAACGCGTCGATCTCCTCGTGAATCCGCGCCGCACGGGAGCGCCAGGTCATCCGCAAGGCCGTCGCAAGTGTCTCGACACGAGAGGCGCCCAGCGTCGCCGCACCGGCGAACGCCTGGGGCAGGATCGCATCGATCCGTTCTTCTGCATCCTTCACCTGTGCCAGGTGCCCGAGCCCGGCCGGAGGAGCGCTCAACGCCGTGTCGAGTGCCCGGGCAATCGCGACGAAACCGCCGTCATCGATGATCTCCGAACGAAGCAAATGCTGGACATGCGACGTGGTGACGAGCACCAGCGAACTCCAGAGATCGCGCGTATCCCCACCGGACAGCTCCGCCGCGTCGATCCGCTCCTGCGCGCGCTCGGCGACGTTACGCAAGTTGGCCCGAATGTCGAAAGACGCCATGGATCTCCATTCCTCGTGTCACGCAGGCGGGTCATCCTGACCTCGTCACAGCCTGCCGGTTCCTGATACTATGCCAACAATCCAGGTCCTGGGGCGACTTTTTCATGCCGACAATGTAGCCGGTATTGCACTCGCGCCCGGTTACCAAACAGGGATCATCACATGACACCACGTTCCCCGTTGACTACGCCGTTCAACCGGCGACGTCTGGTTCTCGCATCCGGAGGCGCCATCCTCGCCGCGCCCTTCCTCAGCCACTTTGCCGCCAGCGCGCAGGATGCGATCTCGGTGACGATGGTGACCGATACCGCCGGTATCGGCGACGAGAGCTTCAGCGATATGGCCAAGGCCGGTGGCGACCGGGCCACCGAGGAGCTCGGAATCGAGTTCCGCATACTCGAAAGCCAGACTCCCGCCGACTACGTGCAAAACCTGACCGACGCCGCAAAAAAGAGCGATCTCATCATCGCGGCCGGTTTCCTGATGCAGGATGCGCTCGCCGACGTCGCTCCGGATTTCGCCGACAAGCACTTCGCCATCCTCGATACGGTCGTCGAGGGCGATAACATCGTCTCGTTCGAGTTCCGCGAGCAGGAAGGCTCCTTCCTCGCCGGCGCGCTCGCCGCGCTCGTGACCAGGACCAATACCATCGGTTTCATCGGAGGCATCCGCATCCCGCCGGTCATGCGCTACGAAGTCGGCTACGTAGCCGGCGCGAAATCCGTGAATCCCGATATCGAGGTGCTCATCTCCTACGTGGACGATTTCGAAGATCCGGGAACGGGCAAGGAATTCACGCTCGCCCAGTACAACAACGGTGCCGATATCGTACTCGCCGCTGCCGGACGCACCGGCACCGGCGCCTTCGATGCTGCGAAGGAGAAGGGCGAGGGCGTCTACGTCATCGCGGCCGATCAGGACCAATCCGGTCCAGCTGCGGACTTCCAGCTTGCCACCGTCATCAAGGGGTTGGATACAGCCGTGTTCGACGCCTGCCAGATGGTGCAGAGCGGCAATTTCGAGGCAGGAATCCGCAACCTCGGTATCACCGAGAAGGGTATCGATCTCGGTGCGATCGACGAAAACGTCGCTCAGGATGTGCTCGAAGTCGTGGCCATGTACAAGGCGGCGATCGTCGATGGCGCCATCGTGCCGCCGGCCGATGATGATTCGCTCCGGGAATTCAGGTTCATCTCACCCGAGGATCTCGGCGCGGCATCGCCAGAAGCGAGTCCAGCCCCCTGATCCGGATTGCTCCCCGCGACCGATGCCCGCCAAACACCCCGTGGACGACCATCCGTTCCGCGATATACAACCGTCATTCAGAGCGCAGCGATGAATCCTGCGCGAAGCGATGGCGGCAACGCAGCGATGGGTCTCGCAAGTTGCGTTCGCAGACCTGACATCCCCGAGTGCCGCTTCGCCCGGGATTCTTCGATCCTTCGGGCTTTCGAATGACGAAGGATCGTGAGCCAGGGGTGGGCATCCAGACACATGTGAGACCGGCTGAAGAGATGAAGTATGGGGATCGTCGCCGGATGCACCAAAGCGGGGTGGTTGGCGGATTATCCGTCCCTCACCGCCCGCCCGCCCGCCCGCCCATGAGACCGATGACCACGTCTCGCGTCCCATGTCACGAATATACGAGGGTGGACCATTTCTGGCCGGTGTGGCCCGCATCCGGGCGTCATGCCACTTGGTACACTCACCACGATAGCGTTCGTCAGGCATGTCGTTCGGAAAGGCGAGTCTATGTCGGGGAAACGCCCTCGCGGTCGGCCGGTCGTTTTCGAGACCGAAGATGTCTTTCGCACCGCGTCGCTTCTTCTGCTCGATGAGGGAATCAGCAAGCTGAGCTTGCTGGAACTCGCCCGCAGGGTGGGCACCTCCCGTCAGGCGCTGGGGAAGCGGTTCTCCTCACGCGACGGATTCATGCTCGCCTACGCCGACTGGCTCCGCGACATCATCCTGGACGACGCCCACCATGTGATCGAGTCAACGGCGTCACCGCTGGAAGCGGCACGGATACTCTGGACGATGCCGATCAACCCACGTGTCACCGGGGTTGACGATCCATCACGGCGGGAAGTTGCCTGGTGGTTGGGGATGCAGCTGTACCGCGAACCGATCATTCACAAACGGAACAAGGTGCCGGATCGAGAGCTTGAAATACTGCTACGTCAGCTTGTTGTCCGGGCGCAGGAGGCGGGCGAACTCGTCCCGGCCGATCCAGACGATATCGTGGAGGGCGTGTGGGTTGCGGTCACCGGGGCGGTTGTCAACTGGACCTTCCAGCCTATCGAGGATCTGGTGGCCAAAATGACGCGGTGTCGTGAACGGGCGCTGGCTCCGTACCTGCCCGAGCCAGCCACGTCAGACCGACTATCCGAGGAGTAGCCCACCATCGCCATCCTTCAGCAGGAGTCCCCGCTGAAGGATGGCAATGGTGGGACAAAAACCTGCTTCCTATTCTGCGGTGATGGTGCCGGTCATACCCGCCGCCGCATGACCTTCGACCGAACACAGGAAATCGTACGTTCCCGGGGCAAGGTTCACGGTCATGGACGTCTGGTCTCCACCATCGGTGAGATCGATCTTGAACCCACCCTCATGTGACACGAGATCGTGTGCCAACACGCCGGTGTTCTTCAGTGTAATGGTGACATCCGTGTTCGCCGGGATGATGACGGCATTCGGGGCGAACCCGAGATCGAACGCCTCGATGACGATCTCGTCGCCCTCCTGGGCGACGGATGTTGCGCCGTCCTCGGTCGCCGCCGCAGTCGGCGGCGCCAACGTCACCGTGCCCGTGGCGCCCAACTGATAGGCGATCAGGGCGGGTCCATACCCGGGGACCGGATCCGGGCTTTCTCCGGACGGGATGATCACACTGCCGGCTGGCACCAGAAGCAGATCGCCGGCGATCGCGAATGGCGCGTTGAGTCCTGCACTGGTCTGGGACGACCACACCTGCTCACCGGTCTCCAGCTGGAAGGCGCGGACGATGCCATCGAGTGAGCCGACGAAGAGCACATCGCCGGAGATCGTGGGGCCGGGGCCCGCGACACCGGTCGGCAACTCCACATCCCAGATCACGCGTCCATTGCTCGCATCGATCGCCACGATGTTGGATGTCGCGTCGCTGAGCGATCCTTCACTGTAGTTGAATTCCAGCTTCCCGAGATAGGCCGGGAAATTGAGCGCCGCGACGTACACCACGCCGTCTTTCATGGCGGCTGGCGACTCAACCCCGCCCAGCGTTCCAGGATAGATCTCAATGGCTTCGTCTGGCAGGTCGATCATGCCATCGTTCTGATGCCGACCGACCGGTGTCCGCCAGATCTCCTGCCCGCTATCACGATGGACGCCGACGACATAGCCGTGTTTACCGGTGGTGACGACGACAGGCACATCGATTCCGCCAATGGCGACCGTGCCCAGAACCGGGGTCTGTTGATTGTCGTGGTCGTAGAGATCACGCGGCTTGACGTTGAGATTCCAGAGAACCTTCCCCGCGTTCGGGTCCAACGCCACGATGTTGTTCGCGTAATTGTTCTCGCCTGGTCGCGTGGCGAGATCGTTTGGCTGATCCGGCAAGGGGAACCAGGGTCCGGCATTGCCGATACCCATGTAGAGGACACCCTGCTCGTCAATGGCTGGCGGATACCAGAGCCCGCCACCGGAATTAACCCGGAAGTTGCCCCAGAGCGCATCTTCGACCGTGTTCCAGGACCAGATGGTGATCCCCGTTTGCACATCCAGCCCATAGACAATGCCATCGGCGCCCCCACCATATCCGGTCTTGGCATTACCTCCCGGTTCGGTGGAGACGATGACGATGCCATCGTAGATGTGCGGCGCCATCGAGATCCCGAGTGAGTACTGATTGGTGAGCTGCGTCCGCCACAGTTCCGCGCCGGTTTCCGGATCCAGCCCCAGCACTTCCGCCGTGTCGCCCAGGACGCCGACGAGGATGCCGTAGCCGAGCGCAACACCGTTCGGACCCAATGTGGGGACGTTGTACTCGTTCTTCCATCTCACCGTGCCGGAGGCGCGATCGATCGCGGAAACATTCCCCTCGTTGTCGATAAGGTAGATGGTGTCACCTTGCACCACCGGATTGGAGGTGATGGCACCATATGCGGACGACGCATCCAGGGGCAGCTCCCAGGCAACACCCAGGGTTGCGACGTTGGAGGAATCGATCGCTCCGCCAGCGGCGACGCGATCGGCGGGAAGGTTCCCCTGTGCCATCGGCCAGTCATTGGCGTAGTCGACGTACTCGGGAGGAGTCGTCGGCAGCGCAGCTTCGTCAGGGGACATCTCCGGTGTCGCGTCCGCATCAGTTGCGGCAGGGACATTCGCGTCCTGCGCCAGCACATGATGCCCGGTCATCATACCGCCCACGATGACGGCTGCGCCGATACCTGCCTGCAGGGTCTTGCGTCGGGAAAGGGTAAGGTCGTCGATGCTCATATCCTACCTTTGCTCCAAATGTGCCGTCCGTTGGTCACCACGCCAAAAGATGCCTGGGTGCAAGCATCCGTCGGGCAGGTGTCCAGTCGGTAAACAAGTGCCGATGAAGCAACAATATCGCTTTAGTGGCATCAGTGCAACAAAAGGGGAAGAGGAATTTTGAACACGGAGAAAGCTGGCACTCGATGTTGACGTCGTTCGCATCCCCAGCGATCATCAGGGCAAACACCCAAACGATCGCGCTTCCTCCCTTGTCGGTAGATCGGAGCATCCCCAATGGTCATGAGCAGAATGGTCGGCGCCCGCGTCCGCCGCAAGGAAGATCCTCGCCTGATTACCGGTTCCGCGACCTACGTCGATGATGTGCAGCTTCCCGGGATGCTGCACCTGGTCGTCGTCCGCAGCATGGAACCCGCCGGAAAAATCACCGGCTACGATACCGAGGCCGCCCGTCAGATGCCGGGTGTCGTCACCATCGTCACCGGGGAGGATCTCGACGATCTCTTCGCCAACATCGCGACCGAAGCGGCAGGCGAGGACACGGGGGAGGAGTCGGAAGGCGGCAACATCCCGGTCCCTCCGGTGATCCCGCTGGCGAAGGATCGCGTCCGCTACATCGGGCAACCCCTCGCGGTCGTTGTCGCCGAAACCCGCGCCGGAGCCGCCGATGCCGCGGACATGGTGATGATCGACATCGATCCGCTCCCGGCCGTGACCGACGTCTACGACGCGATGGAAGACGGCGCCCCCCTGGTCTACGACGAGGTGAAGGGCAACATCGGCGTCACCTTCGGTGGACATCGCGGCGGCGATACCGACCTGGCGTTCAAATCCGCAAAATGGACGATCAAGGAGAAAATCCGCAGCCAGCGCGTCAATGCCGTCCCCATGGAACCGCGCGCCGTTGCCGCTGCACCCGACGGAATCGACCACCTCACAGTCTGGACCTCCACACAGGCGCCGCACTGGAACCGCAACGCAATCGCCGGAGCGCTCGGGCTCAGCCAGTCGCAGGTCCGCTGCATTGCACCGGAAGTCGGCGGCGGCTTCGGCCAGAAAATCGGCGCCTATTACGAGGATTACCTCGTCTCGGCGCTTGCATGGAAACTGAAACGTCCGGTCAAGTGGATCGAGACACGTTCCGAGAATATGCTCTCCTCCTCCCACGGTCGCAACCAGTGGGCAGAGGTCGAAGCCGCGGCCGACGAGAGCGGCAAAATCACCGCGTTGCGCGTGCGGGTCCTGGTCGATCTCGGTGCCTGGCCGAAGGGACTGGGGCTCGGCGAATCGACGTGGATCATGGCGACCGGCTGCTACGATATCCCGGCGATCCAGTACGACGTCCTCGGCGTCTACACCAACACCGGCGCGAACGGCGCTTATCGTGGTGCGGGTCGGCCGGAAGCCGCTTATTACATCGAGCGTATCGTCGACCTGATGGCCGACGAATCCGGCATCGATCCGGTCGAGCTTCGCCGCCGGAACTTCATCCAACCCGACCAATTCCCCTTCAATACGCTCGCCGGTCCGCAATATGACTCCGGCGAATATGACAAGGCGCTCACCCGGGCACTGGAGGAAGTCGACTACGAGGGTCTCCGGAAGCATCAGGCGGAGCTTCGCACGCAGGGTCGCTACCTCGGTATCGGCCTGGCGTCCTACGTCGAGATCTGCGGATTCGGACCCTTCGAGAGCTCGACCGTCCGTGTCGAACCGAGCGGCGCCGTCTCGATCTTCACCGGCATTTCACCCCACGGACAGGGCCAAGAAACCACCTTCGCCCAGATGGCCAGCGATTACATCGGCGCCGACTTCGACGGCATCGTCGTCCATCACGGCGACACCGGGAACACGCCACAAGGGAACGGCACGATGGGCAGCCGCGGGCTCGCCGTCGGTGGCGCGGCCCTGATGCGCTCGCTGGACAAGATCCACGACAAGGCGAAGAAGATCGCCGCGCACCTGCTGGAAGCGTCCGCCGACGATATCGAGCTCGACAACGGGATGTACCGCGTCAGGGGCGTGCCCGACCGGGGCGTCGATCTCGCCGCGATCGCCGGCGCCGCCTATAGCGGCAGCCTGCCTCAGGATATGGACGCCGGGCTGGAAACGACGGATTTCTTCCGTCCCGCCAACACGACCTACCCGTTCGGAACCCACATCGCGGTCGTCGAGGTCATGCCGGAAACCGGCGAGATCGTCTGGCACCGCTACGTGGCGGTCGATGACTGCGGCAAGATCATCAGTCCGATGCTCGTGACCGGGCAGGTTCACGGTGGTCTCGCGCAGGGGATCGGTCAGGCGCTTCTGGAGGAGATGCACTACGACAGCTCCGGAGAGCTGATCACCGGGACGTTGAACGACTACACCGTGCCCCGGGCACATCATTTCCCGGAATTTGAATCGCTGCACACGGAGACGCCGACCTACCTGAACCCGATGGGAGCCAAGGGCATCGGCGAGGCCGCGACGATTGGCGCGACCCCGGCGACGGCCAACGCCGTGATCGACGCGCTGGAGCCGTGGGGCATCACCCATGTCGATATCCCATGCACGCCGCAACGGGTCTGGCAGGCGATTCAGGATGCGGAGAAGGCACATCGCGGCGCCGCGGACTGAACCGGGAAGTTCTCTCCTGCCACAAGCCTCCGTCCGGGGTCTGTCCAGAGGGAGCGGTCTGCCCGGCGCAACCCTCACGACCATGCGGGCACGCACTTTTCCCCTCCCCTTCATCCTGACCGAAGGAATGGGGTCGCTCTCGCTTTTCGGCCAGTGGCCTCACCCTGCGGGATCCCCCGGCGACGCCGCGGCGTCGCCGGGCAGAATGGGACGCCCGCGCGCCCTGGATGTGCTTCGCACGGGGATCCTTCGCTCCGCTCAGGATGAAGGGGGGTGTGTAAATCCGGACGAGAGCTCGCGGGTCGCCGTGATGCCGCTCTGCGGCATGTCTCGGGCACAGGACCCGAGACTACGGCTATGTGCGCTGATCCGCGAGCAGAGCAAGCCCTTTTCCCTGTCATCCCGAGCCCGTGAGGTGACGGAGTCGCCGAACGGTGTCGAGGGATCTTTGTCTCTGGCGACCACGGCGGTGTGCGGGAGCAAAGATCCCTCGACACGATTCGACGCCCCACGGGCGTCTCATCGGCTCGGGATGACAGGGAAAGGGTCAGGATGACGGTGGAGGCTCATCGGCTCGGGATGACGACCTTCGGCGTTCGCCAGGCGCACAATACCGCGATTCGACAAAGACGAATTCGGGACGCGGCGTATACTTGACCGGGTAGCCGGCGGACACACCCGGCGCTCTCTTCCTCGTTCAATCCATCGCCCTGGATCTCCGGCAACGTCGCCGGTGTCCGCGTACGCCCAATGGAGGGTGCATTCGTGAGCCTCGCGTCGGCTGTCGTCCTGCTTTTTCTGGTCATGGGACCGCTCGGCAACGTCCCGTTGTTCCTGACCGCGATGCGCGACGTGCCGCCCGAACGGCATCGCCAGGTCATCATCAGGGAGCTGTTGTTCGCGCTGGCGATCATGCTCGTGTTCCTGTTCAGCGGACGCTTCCTGCTTTCCGCGCTGAATGTGAGCTCCGAAGCCCTGACCGCCGCTGGCGGGGTGATCCTCCTCCTGATCGCGATCCGCCTCGTCTTCCCCTCGGAGGAGCGCAGCCGCAAGGAAGCGGTCCACGAGGAACCTTTCGTCGTTCCCATGGCGATCCCCTACACCGCCGGCCCATCCGTCCTCGCGACCGAGGTTCTGCTGATGAGCCAGGAGCCGGATCGCTGGCCGACCTGGCTGCTGGCCGTGTTGATCGCCTGGTCGCTCTCGGCCGCGATCCTCTATATGTCGAGCTACCTGCGAAAGCTGCTCGGCGACCGCGGACTCACCGCCATCGAGCGCCTGATGGGGATGATCCTCGTTATCGTTGCCATGCAGATGTTGCTGGAAGGTATCTCGCAATTCTTCACGTAACGGGCGTTTGCCTCTGACGCGCGGCAACGATTATGCGTGGATGAGCGTGAACACCGGCTCAAAACCTCGAGTCGGACGCGGATTGATGACATCACGACGCGATTTATCGAGTACCCGCGCAAAATGCCATCGATCCAGAGATCACCGACCGGCCAGCGGACCGGGATGACGGTCCCGACCAGTCGGGTGAGAATGGAGGCATGGTATGAATATCCAGCACACCGTCAACCGCCGCCAGTTCATTATCGGGTCCCTCGGGGCCGTCGCGTTCGCCACACTCCCGCTGTCGAACCGGGCAGCCAGCGCAGACTCGCCCTATGTCGTCACCAGCGGTCCCCTGAACCTGCGTTCGGGGGCGGGAACGGGGTATGCCATCATCGCCTCATTGTCGGTCGGAACCGGACTTGACGTGATCGAGAACGCAGGAACGGCCAACGGATATTCCTGGGTGAAGGTGCAGGTCGACTCGATCGGCATGGACGGATATGTCGCCAGCGACTTTATCGGGCCGCAAGGCTCCTCGGGCGGCGGCAGCTTCCCGGTCGGCGCCAACGTCGTCACCGTTTCCTCGCTGAACGTGCGGAGCGGCCCGGGACTCGGCTACTCGGTCATCGTCGCCCTGTGGGATGGCGCGCCATGCACGATCACGGGTGATCCGGTGTCGGCCGACGGGTACACCTGGTATCCGATTCGCACCGGTTACGGCACAGAAGGCTGGGTCGCCGGGGAGTTCCTCTCTGCCGGGACGGTGAGCAATCCGGCCTTCCCGGTCGGCTCGACCGCGATATCGACCACCGACCTGAACGTCCGTGGCGGCGCTGGTCTGAGCTACTCCGTCATCGTGACGCTCTGGGATGGCGCCGAGGTGACGATCACCGGCGATCCGGTCGCCGCCAGTGGCTATACGTGGTACCCGATCCGAACCGGGTATGGCACCGAGGGCTGGGTTGCCGGGGAATTCCTCACCCAGTGAGCGAGCCAAATGCAACGAACGAACGGGGCGGTCGTTTGACCGTCCCGTTTTGCATGGGCCTCCGGGACACACGATCGAGATTCCACCTTGGAGCAGGTTGCAGGATAGTTGAACAGCCGAAGCCTAGCGGACGTAGGGGCGGGCGGTCCGCAGGAGGTGGGGTGAGGTCGCGTGAGCAGCCGAAAAGCGAACGCGGCCCCGTTGCCGCCCATCGACTCCCTCCGGGAGTCGATCACCAGGTAACCATGTCGACCATTGTGCGATTCGCTGTATACGGACGGAATCCGCGTGAAGGACGCCAAGATGCCTTCGGAAGTCCGGCTCAAATGCCGATCGCGAAAATCACCGCCGAACGCGCGGGGATCGTGATCTGCCGCTCCGTCCCGAATCCGGATGTCCTGACAGGCTCGTGATCGCCGTCGAAGCGCGCCTCCGTCGTGGACACCATCACCGACCACGGCAGGAAGGCGATCGGCGCGAACGCCTCCACATCCTGCATCGCGAGATGGGCTTCCGGTCCGAAATTGGCGACGAGCAGCCGATGCTCCATCCCCCACCATCGGTCCACCGTGACCATCTCCGCCGAGATCGCGCTCGCCCGCGTCTTCGCCCGGTCGTTGTGCCGCAGCACGTTGTCTTCCCGTCGCAAACGGAGCAGTTCGGCGTACAGCGCCAGTATTCCGGCGTGACGCTCTCGCTCCTCCAGCCGCAGTTTCGAGGCGAGAAACGTCGATTCCGCCTGTGGATCGGGGATCGACTGCACAAGCTCCGGGTCGTGGAATACTGGGAACCCGGAAAACTCCTCGCGTCGCCCTTTGGTGACCAGCGTGCCCAGCTCCTCAGGGTGATCGGTGAAGTACAGGAACGGCGTCGAGGCGGCAAACTCCTGTCCCATGAACAGGAGCGGTGTCTCTGGGGCAAAGAGAAGCAGGGCCGATGCGGCCGCGTAGCGTCCGACGCTGATCTCGTGATGAATCCGGTCGCCGAAGGGCCGGTTTCCGACCTGATCGTGATTCTGGATGCAAAACACGAATGCCGACGCCGGATCGTCGAGCGTGACCGGCGTCGTTTCTGGCGCACCCTCCGTCACCGGCCCGAATCCACCATTGATCGTCGCCGCGATATCGGTCGTCGCACCGGAATACCTGGCGTAGTAGTTCTCATGCGCGTTGGTGAGGTGGACCCGCAGTTCGTGGTGGAAGTCATCCGCCCAGATAGCATTTAATCCCTCTCCACCACGAGCCAGTGACCGCGCCCGGGTTATCTCGTGCCGCCCATCCTCGGCTACGATGAAGATATCCCGGTCCCCCGCAAGCTCGCGAACCCGCGCCGTCATCTCCTGCAGGATATGCACCGGACTGTCGTCGACGATCGCATGCGTCGCGTCGAGCCGGAAGCCATCGATGTGATACTCGGCGACCCACTGGCAGGCGTTGTCGATCGCGAAGCGCCGAACGAACTCGCTTCCCGGCCCGTCCCAGTTCAGCCCGGCGCCCCAGGCCGTCTCGTGAATCTCGCTGAAATACGCAGTGGCATAGACGCCGAGGTAATTCCCCTCCGGTCCGAGGTGGTTGTAGACCACATCGAGGATCACCCCCAGCCCGATCCCGTGCGCGGCATCGACCAGGGCCCGCAGGTCATCCGGTGATCCGTAGGCGTGCGACGGCGCGAAGAGATCGACGCCGTCGTAACCCCAGTTACGCTCGCCGGGACACTGCGCCACCGGCATCAACTCGATCGTCGTGACCCCGAGCGTCTTGAGCGACTCGAGCTGACCGATCAGGGACCGAAAGATGCCATCCGGCGTCATCGCGCCGACGTGGAGCTCGTAGACAACCTGATTCTCCGCTGGCAGACCCGGCCAATCATGATCCTGCCATCGATACGTCGAGGGATCGACGACCTCGGATGGTCCATGCACGCCTTCCGGCTGGAAGCGGGAGTACGGATCGGGTCGCCCGTCCTGCCCGTTCACGCGGAAGAGATAGCGCGCTCCCGCACCGATACCGGGGACATACACCGAGAATCGACCAGCATCGTCGCCCATCATGGGGACGATGCGCGCCTCATCCGTGACGAGCTCGAGATCCACGGTTTTCGCATTTGGCGCCCAAACCGAAAACCGGACGCCGTCATCGTCGATCTGCGCGCCGAACGCGGGTGTCCAGACCGTCATCTCACGCCTCCTTCCCCAGAATCAACACGCAGACTGGCATCGTCGCGAAACGTTCGGACAAGGAGCCCGGATCTCCGCTCGCCTCATCACCGGTCAGCGCATCCCGCCACGATCCTTCGGGCACGTTCAGGAGCATCGTGCCGTCCCAGATCGAGGGATCCAGAATGTCGCGATTGCCAGCCAGTGCGGTCAACAATCGTGGCACGGCAACCAGCAAGACCTCGTCGCCGTTGCGGCGCAGGAAGGCGATGACATGCTCCGCCGCCGGACCTTCCACCGCGAGCGGCACATAGTCGCCTTCCTCGAACAGCAGGCGGTGTTCCCGCCGCAGGCTCAACAACCGCCGGGTGACATCGAGTTTCAGCCGTCCATCCGTCCGGGAGGCAACAAACTCCTTGATGTCTGTCTCGCCCAGTGCGGCCAAGGCGGATTGACGAGCGGCGAAATCGACGGAACGGCGATTGTCGGGATCGACGAGACTGTCATCCCACACCTCCGTGCCCTGATAGATATCGGGGACACCCGGCGAGGTCAGCTTCAGCACCTGCTGGGCCAGCGCATTCATCAGTCCCGGGTCGATCCGCGCATCGACGAACGCCTGGAAATCAGCGAGGAATGCGGCCGATCGCCTCGGATTCAACATGCCCCCGATGAACCCTTTCAGCGCCTCTTCGTACGCATTGGCGGGATTCACCCAGTTCGTGAACCGCCCCGCCTCGCGCGCTACCTTGAGCATGTACTCCTGTATCCGGGCGATATAGGCCTCGTCCCATCCGGCATCCCGAGCGAAGTCGCCGGGGCCTGAACGTGCGAGCGGCCAGGTTCCGAAAAGCGTCTGGTAGATCACGTATTCATCGACGCGGGAGGGCGCCAGCGTCCCCTCGATCTTCGTCTTCAGCTTTCGATTCAGCCTGGTCCACCGATTCAGCGCCGCCCGCCATGACACCGGATTCTCGCTGAGCACGCTGATCCGGGCTCGCACATCCTCCGAACGCTTCGTATCGTGAGTGGAGGATGCCAGCATCTCGTGCGGCCAGTCCCGTCGCCGGTTCCGATTCTGTCGATGGAACTCCGGCACGCTGGACCCGAACGTCGCGGGATCGCCACCGACCTCGTTCAGCGATACAAGCCGGTTGAAACGATAGAAGGCGGTGTCTTCCAGTCCCTTCGCCATGACCGGACCGGTGAGTTGTTGCACCTTCATCGCGAAATGACATCGCTGGTCGAACCGCTCGCGTGGATTGTCGGTGACATGCAGCAGCAATACGCCCTGCACGAAGTCGAATACCGACGCATCCATCTGCGGATTCCGGCGCCTCGCCTGGTCGACCGCCGCCTCGATCGTGCGCCTGTCGCTCTCCGTCACTCCCGTCTCATCGCAGGTCGTATAGGTGCGATACACGCCGAAGCAGGCGATCACCTCACGCAGGGCAGCCCGCAGGTTGTTCAAGGTGAAATCCCGGGAATGACGATCGCGCTCCGAAATCCGGTTCAGCACATTGGTGAGGACGTTCACCTCGCTGGGGAAAGCATCCCGCATCATCGACTGCTTCATCTCGTACACGAGCTCCGGGAATCGAATCTTGTCGCCGGTGTAGCGGTAATAAATGGTATCGAACGCCTTCCTCGCATCAGCGTTGACGAGCACGCCGGTCGCTTCCCGCGCGAACTCGTATCCGACGGTCCCAGCAATCGCCCAGCGTCCGGGCAACGACTCGCCATGCTCCAGGATCTTCTCGGCAATCACGTAGACCGGCCAGCGACGGTCCGAGTAGAGGATGGCCCCAAGGGTCTCGTCAACGATCGGATCGAGCCGCTCCCGATATCCTTGCCACACCTCTCCGGATTCGAGAGCGAGACGTCGCCGGACCATCTCCCGCAGATATGCCGCCTGCACATCGTGGAAATACCCTTCCGGGTCCCACAAACCATCAGGGTGATCGAATCGCACGCCGTCGACCGCACCTTCGGCCAGCAGCGAGATCAGCAGATCGTGCGTCGATTGGAAGACGACCGGCTCTTCCTGCCGGATCGCCGCCAGCGTATTGATCGCGAAAAAGCGCCGGTAGTTGATCTCCTCCGCCGCCACCCGCCAGAACGCCAACCGGTAGTTCTGCCTCGCCAGCAAGGCATCCAGCGCATCGAACGAGCGCGGGTCCCCCGCAATCCCACTCATCTCGTCCACAACACCTGAGATGCCATCGCGAATAACCTCGCAGCGCTGCGTCAGCTCATCCAGACGATGCCGGGTGACCAGTTGCTCCCGCGATCGCTGCTCGACCGTAGCGATATCGGCATCCTCCGGTCCGGGCACCGGGAGATTCTCCAGCGCGGTGGTGATGCTCTCGAGCTCGAGTACATCGAGATCGTCCGGCGCAAGAAGTCCCTCGATCGCGGTCTGGGTGCGCCTGAGGATCACCGGCCAGGTCGAGGGATCGATCGGGAAGGGCGTTTCGTAATAACGAAGCAGGAATCCGCCCTCGTCATACGCCAGAACGAGCTCCCCGCGCTCCAGCACCTCACCGTACTGTCCGCCAAGAAACGGCAGCAACACCTTGCCCTGCAGCTCGCGCTTCAACGGAGTCCAGTCGATGTCGAAACAGTCGGCGTATCGTGACATCCGCCCGTTTTCGAGCACATCCTGCCACCACGCATTTGCACCCTTCTCGATCCCCATGTGGTTCGGGACAAAGTCGAGGATCAACCCGATCGCGTGCTGGTGCAACTCGGAGACGAAACGATCGAACTCCTCCCGGGTGCCGATCTCCGGGTTGATCTGGCTGTAATCGACCACATCGTACCCGTGCATCGATCCGGGTGCGGCCTTGAAGATCGGGGATGCGTACACATGGCTGATCCCGAGATCGGCGAAATACGGCACCAACGCGGTCGCATCGGCAAAGGTGAAGGTATGGTTGAACTGCAGGCGATAGGTTGCCCGGGGTGCCGGCAAGGAGCGCCGCTCCTGCACGATCCCATCAACCAGATCGCGCAATTGTGCATCCGACACAGGACGAGGATTCACAGGCACACTCCGGGTATTGACGTCTCCAGGCGCGGGGAGTTGCAGGGTCGAAGCAACATAACTCTCCCACGCCGAATCTATCGCACCTTCCGCGCCGTGCCCGTTTTGATAAAGGCGTGGAGGTGGATGGCCGCTAACTCTCCATCCAAAATCCCGTCAATCCCAAGGAACCGAGGGCTCTCGGAGGCAATACGGACTCCGGATGAACGTTTGTGGGTGGTGTGGCCACTGGTGATGAATGGTGGGCGTCGCAGTCCCGGACACGAGGATCGGTATAGGGCATTGGTGGCTTGCCGATTATCGCCCTGCGGGGCGACAGGGCGTAGAGCCTGCGGCCATACGCCCCTATGCGTGGATGGTGGTTCACCAGCATCCTGATTGGAGAATCATTCCCCTGGCGCCTCGAACAAGACGTCGAGCGCCGATTGCTGCGTCGTCACCCACTCGCGGTATCCGGCGAGCTCGCGCTCGATGCGCTGCCCCCCTTCGGCGACCCGGTTCGGTGCCGTCCCGCCCGGGACATCCCGCAGCGCAACGCTCCCCGCGCCATCCAGCGGCGGCCGGGAATCGGCGAAGGCGGGGTGGATCTCCGCCCATTCGGCGTCCGTCAAATCCGCGAAGGTCTTGCCCTCCGCGATGCAACGACCCACCAGCGAGCCGATGATCTCGTGCGCCTCGCGGAACGGCACTCCCGATTTCGCGAGGTGATCGGCCGCATCGGTCGCCAACGTGAAGTCCTCGATCGCGGCTGCGGCGGTCCGGGCGCCGTTTACGGTGATCGATTCCAGCATCGGCGGGAAGACGTCCAACTCGGCGAGCACCGTATCCACCGCATCGATCAGCGGCTCCTTGTCCTCCTGCTGGTCCTTGTTGTACGCCAGCGGAAGGCCCTTCATCGTCGCCAGTAACCCCATCAGGTCCCCGTAGACGCGTCCCGCCTTGCCCCGGCCGAGCTCGGCGATATCCGCGTTCTTCTTCTGCGGCATGATCGAGCTGCCGGTCGAGAACCGGTCCGCGATCTGGATGAAGCGGAACTCTCCCGAGGACCAGAGGATCAGCTCCTCGCTCATTCGCGAGATATGCATTGCGATCAACGAGCAGGCATACAACGCATCCAGCACGTAATCGCGATCCGAGACGGCATCCAGACTGTTCGCGGAAATCCGGGCGAAGTGCAAATCCGCCGCAACGCCTTCCCGATCCAGCGGATAGGTCGCCCCGGCCAGCGCCGCCGACCCGAGCGCCAGCACATCTGCCCGGTCGAACGCCTGCCGCACCCGCTCCAGATCGCGCAGGAACATCTCGCCGTAGGCGTGCATGTGATGCGCGAAGAGGATCGGCTGCGCCCGTTGCAGATGCGTGTAGCCGGGCATGATGACATCCGCGTTCGCCCGGGCAACCCTCAGCAACACCTCGCCGAAACGAACGAGCCCGGCCGCGATCTCGACCAGGCGCCGCTTCGTCCAGAACCGAAAATCGGTCACGGCCTGATCGTTGCGGGAGCGTCCAGTGTGCAGTTTCCCTGCAATGCCGCCGAGGCTCTCGCGCAATCGCCGCTCGACCCCGGTGTGGACGTCCTCATCGGCGACGGTGAGCGCGAACTCACCGGCATCGACCTCGCCCATGATCTGCCAGAGGGCCCGCTCGATCTGCGCAGCCTCATCCGCCGGGATGATCTCCTGCCGCCCGAGCATCCGCACATGGGCGATGGATGCCCGGATATCCTCATGGATCATCCGCACGTCGAAACCGACCGACGCGTTGAACGCCTCCAGCCGCGCATCCGGCAATTCCGCGAATCGCCCTCCCCACGCCTTCTGTGTCCCCGATCCTTCCGTCATTCCTCGTCCTTTCCTCATGAGTCAGCGAACAGGATGCCCCGTCCCGCTTTCACAAAAACTACCCGTCATCCCGAGCCCGTGAGATCGCGAAGCGGTCGAACGGTGTCGAGGGATCTTTGTTCTTCGCAGACACGATGACGGGCTGGATCAAAGATCCCTCGACTTCGCTCAGGATGACGGAGTGTTTCCTGAGGGTAAATCTACCAAATCACCGGCATCTTCCCGCATCCTGTCGTATACTGCGAATAGCACACCTGTTCGGTATACGTACGCCGACATCCCCGCCGTTCCGGCCGTACGCATCACGCCCCGGAAAGGCAGCGCCGCGCATGACGACCACAACCGCACCAACAGTGACACCGTTGCCGGAAATCGTCCGCAGCCTGGAAGAACGCCTCCGTCAGGCTGGCATCACGGCGGCCGACATGCGCCGCGCCGGGTCGCTCGAGACGGACATGAACGTGCCGCAGGTCATGGACGGAAGCGGACTCGACATCACGGCGCCCCAGATCTCCCGGCTTGAGGATCAGGAAGCGATCGTCGCCCGGGAGATCGATCGTCGCAACGAGACGCGCTTCACATGGTTTCTCGACGGCTCGCAGAAAACACTGCCCGTCTGGCGCGTCGGTGTGGTGCCGATCATCGTCGGCATCGCCGTCGTCGGCATCATCGAGCGTGATGAGGATGGCGCCTGTAACCTGCTCGGAGAGACGCTTGTCGAACGGCTGACGTGGTTCGTGCCGATGCACACCCATTCGCCCGAGCTGAACGGGCTGATCGATGTCCTGCTGGAAGCCGGGCAGGATATCCGGGACCCGCTGGAGTCGTTTGCCACCTCCTCCGAGGGCATGGGGCAATACCAGGCGATCGCCGGCAACTACGGGCATCTGCTTCACTATGCCCAGAAACTCGCGGGCAACGTTCGCGGTGCCGTGGAGCAGGAAGTCACGCGTCACTGGGATAACGACATCCGGTTCATGAACCCGAACGGTTGGCTGGTCGTGGACGGCCGCCTGAATGGCGAATACGAGCAGGCGATCGGCTTCGTCAAGGACCCGACAACGCAGCATTTGTCAGGCGAGGACGCCGCGATGCTGTACGGCCTGCCTCATGGCTCCCGCACGACCGCGTTTCAGGTAGAGCAGCGCGATGTCACCTACACCATGTGGTATCAACGCATGTGGCCCGCGACCGGTCTCGACGCTCGCCACGCGCTCATCCGCGTCGACACAAACCCGGATATCACCGACCCGCAGGAGATCGACGACATCGCCACCTGGCTCATGGCCGAGCGCATCCCGCGTCCCACCAAGGACGGTCGCTGGCCGACATTGCTGTACCCGATCCACCAACTCGAGCTGATGCTGAAACGTCGCATCGCCGCTCTCACGGCTGGCTGGCCCTCATAGAAAGGGCCCGATTACGCATACGGGCGATGCTCGTCATCGCCTCTCTGTCTCAATGGCTTCCCCGAATTCGCATTCATCACCGGAGCTGTCATGGCACCTGAACCGACCTCGAAAAGAACACCTCTCTGGGATCAGGATCGATTTTCCGGCCTCGTCGATCATGCGACCGGCGCGATCGGTCGCGTCGTCTCCAGCGAGCGCGAACCCGCCGGCTCCCACGAGTTCTTTTTCTGGGCCGCCGAAGACGCCCTCTCGCTCGATGTCGGCCACATCGTCGTCACGTTCTCCGAGGAAGCCGCCGTCATCGGCGTCGTCGACGAGCCCCGTCGCTACTCCGACCTCGTCTCCTTTCTCGACGACTACTTCGACCGCCGGATGGAGCTCGCCCTCCCCGACGAGGGACCGACCCTGCGTCCCGAGATCCTCGTCTTCTCGGTGAAAGTCCTTGCCACCCGGCATCAACGCGACGATGTCGCCTCCAAGCGTCCCGCGGTCAACGGTCCGGTCTTTTTCGCGACCGAGCATGCCATCCGCTACGCGCTCGGGCTGGAGCAATTCAGCGGGACGCCGATTCCGGCGCTGATGCACACGAACGGCAACTACGTCCGGAACGAAGATGGGGACATCCTCCAGGACACCCACGAACGAGACCGCTTCCAGAAGACGCCGATCTTCCTTGACGAGGATTATCTGCTTGGACCGGAAGCGGGGCACGCCAACTGGACCGGGCAGTCCGGTCTCGCGACGAAAACCAGCCACGCCCTCTTCCTGACCAGCTCGATCTTCCAGACGATGGAGCGCGAGGAAAAGACCGTCGCCGCGCTGATGTTCAACGTCAAGGGCCCCGACCTTCTCTGGCTCGACAAACCGGCCCAACCCGAGGACGGCATGGAGGAGGCATATCGGGACGCGGGGTGGCGCGGTCTCGATCAGGACCAGCTCAACGCCTACGAATCACTCGGTCTGCAGCCACGGCCGTTCCAGAACTTCAACATCTTCGCGCCGTTCAAACCCGGCATGACACCGCAGGCAGCGGCCGGAACGAAACGGATCGATCTCAGCGGCTTCCGCGATCACAAGGATCTCAATACCGAACGCAACGTACCCGGTCAGTGCGACCGCGTCTTTCCGATCGCCTGGTCGCTGGAACGCGCCCTCTGGTATCCGACGCGCATCTTCGATTTCAGCGACCTCGACGACAAGCTGATGGGCTTCATCTACGAGCTGCGCGAGCGCAAGGTGGCATCCCTCGCCGAGCTGAACGAACTCTTCGCGCGCATCGAAACCGAACTCGGCGAGACCGGCGAGGATACGTGGAACGGCCATCACAAGGCGACGATCCGTAAGGCAAAGAATCGCTTCAAGAGCCTGGACGATAAATTCGGCGGTCTCCTCGCCGACGGGACGGTCCATTACGGTGACCTGCCACAGGTGGACTACAAGTTCACCAACCAGGAGCTCCGCGTCGTCGATATCAGCGCCTGCAACACCAACGTCCAGGAAATGATCGTGACCTCGACCATCAGCGCGATCTGGAAGCTGGCCGAAAAGAGCGATATGGGCGTCGACAAGCTCATCATCTTTATCGACGAGCTCAACAAGTACGCCCCCGCCGGTGGCGAAGGTGGATTACGCGACACGCTGGTCGATATCGCCGCGCGCGGTCGTCACCTCAACGTCGTCCTGCTGGGCGCGCAACAATTCCGCTCGAAGATCGACGGCGAAATCCTCGGAAACTGCGGCACATCGTTTTACGGCCGCGTCGGTGACGAGGAGATCATCAATGCCGCCTACCGCTCGATTTCCGACACCTCGAAGCAGGAGCTGCTCGGTCTCGCGAAGGGACGGCTCCTCGTCCGGCACGCCCATTTCCGGGCGCCTCTCTTCGGCACCTTCCCGCTTCCGCCATCGATCCCCGGCATTAACGGGCAGCGTGCCTTCGGCAAGGCCGATCGCTGGCAGCAGGTTTCTCAACCCGGCGATGTCATTTTCCGAATGCTGAGAAATTACATGGGAGATCGGGTCACGCCGAAAGCCGAGGTGTTGGGGCAATGTGAAGGGCTCGATTTTGACGACATCGAAGACATTCGCATTGCCTGCGAGAACATCTTCCGGGGGAACAGCAACGGTCGCACCGACCATTGGAAGGTCGTTCGTAAGCAGCTCACCACTCGACGCAGCATGAAGACGTTGTCATGACCAAACCACTTCGGATCGCCCATATCACCGACACGCATCTCGGCTACCGCTCGCTGGGCAAGACCGATCCGCATACCGGTCGCAATCAGCGCACGGTCGATTTCGAGCATGCCCTCGAACGCACCATCGACGACATCCTGACCCGGGACGTCGATGTCATCCTCCATGCGGGAGATGTCTTTCACCACACCCGCCCGACATGGCAGACGCTGCGACATTTCATCCAGCAATTCCGCCGTATCGAGCAGGCCAGGATTCCAACCCTGGTGATCGCCGGCAATCACGATACCCCACGTATCCGCACCGGAGGATCGGCATTCTCCGTGCTGGAGCTGGCGCTGCCAAACATCCGCTTCGTCGCCGAATATGAGGATGTGCACGAGGCCGCGATGTTCGAGGGGCTCGACCTGCACGTGCAGGCCATCCCGCACGGCGCGTTGACCAACGACGACCCGGTCGTCCCACAGGTCTTCCCGGGGCGGCGAAACGTGCTGATGACGCACGGCATGGTGCCGGGCATCCTCGATCCCGGCATGCACGCCGAACCGGGCGAGCAGGAGCTCAACACCGCCCTGCTTTCGCCCGAATTCGACTACATCGCGCTCGGTCACTATCACCTGAACATCAACGCCGCGCCGAAAGCCTGGTATGCCGGATCGACGGAGCGCACCGGTTGGGGCGACCGCGAGGCCACGCCCGGCTACTGCATCGTCGAGTTGGGGGAACCGGGCGAGCAACCGAAAGTCGAGCATATCGATATCCCGGCGCGGCCCATGACCGGCCTCGATCCGGTGTACGGCGATGGGCTCCGAGGCCGCGACATCGCCGACAAGGTGCTGGCCCAGCTCGCGAGAGTCACCGATCCCGAAGCCATGACCCGCGTCGCCATCCGGCGGGCGGACCGCGCGGACAAACGCGAGGCCGAGGCGATCCTGCGCCGAGAATCGGGCGAATTCGTCTGGAATCTTTCGTTCGCGAACGAGCGCACCTTTCTCGATCCCGAAACACCGGACGCCGAACGCTCCGAGGAGTTCCCGGATCTGCGGCAGCTCTTCTCCACCTTCGTCGCCCAGCGCAAGGGCACCCACTACAGCGACGACTTCGCCGCCGCCTTCCTCGAACGTGGCGACAAGGCGCTCTCCGATGCCATGTTGGCGGAAGAGACGCCCGCACCCGAAGAGGATGCGCTTTCATGATCCTGAGCCAGGTCCAGATCACCAACTACAAGCAGTACGTCGACGAACACACCGTTCCGATCCCGTCGGCAGCGACCATTGGTGTCATCGGCGCCAACGGTGTCGGCAAGACCACCCTCTTCGAGGCGATCGAGTGGTGCCTCTACAATCCCTCCTCGATCGCCGCGAAAGATGTCCGGCCCCGGGGTCGTGCCGGGTATACCAAGGTCGTCGTCACGCTGGAGGTGCCCCCTACGGGGCAGCAGTTCCTCATCGAGCGCGAGCTGAAGCGCTCCTCGACGCAGGCATCGATCTATCGCATCGAGCCTGACGGCGAGGAAACGATCATCGTTCAGGGTACGAAGCAGGTCACCGAGCACGTCGAAAAGCAGCTGATCGGGCTGTCGCACAGCGCCTTTACAGCGACGTTCTTCACCCGGCAGAAGGAGCTCTCCTTTTTCGGCGACCTTGGCGCGACCGCCCGCCGCCGCGAAGTCGGCAAGCTCCTCGGCCTGGAAACGATCCGCGCCGCCCAGCAAGATATCGGCGCCGATCGCACCGCGGCGATGAACGAAGCGAAGGTGCTGCGCAACCGCTACGATGCCGAATCGAAGGGCCGGGATTTCACGACCGAGATCCAGTCGGCGGAGACAACGATCGCGACCTCCCGCCGCGAGCTCGAGGAGGCAACGCAGGCCCTCACGAGCGCGAGGGCCGCGCTTGAATTGGCCGAGAAGGACCTCCTCACCCAGCAGGAGCTGAAGGACCGGGATAACGCCTCCGCCCAAACGCTGATCGAGCTCCGGGGCGAACTGGGCCGCGCCCTCGAAAACCGCCAGCACATCGAGAACAGTCTCGCCCGGCTCGTGGAGCGCGAGAAGGAGCGGGCGGTGCTCCTCCCGGTGGCGGAGCGAGCGGAGACGCTCCACGCCGAGGACGAGCGTCTCGAGGGCTTGCGCAAGATCGCATTGCGCAAACGCGAGCTCGAGCAGAACCTGCTCTCCATCGACCAGCGACGCCGCGACGCCATCGCCAGCGTGCACTCTTCCGTCACCCGCTTCACGCCTCCCGCCACATTGGACGGCTGGCATTGGCAAAACGGCGACCATGAAGACCCGATCGGCGGATGCACCCGACTGCTCGTCGCGATCCAGCAGGTCGATATCGTCTCCGCCGAGCGTCAGGCAAGCGCGCTCATGGATGCGCGATCGACCGCCCGCGACCACGAGGCTGCCCAGAAAAAGCTCAATACGTATCTCTCATCCCGCAAGGGGCTTGAGGAGCAGCTTGCCACGCTCGAGCAGGCTGGCGATTCCGCTGCCGGACTAGAGGTCGTCTTCACACGAATCGGCAACCTCCAGCGCGAGGACTCCGGCATCGCCACCCGGATCGACCAGATCGACATCGAGCACCGGAAGACTCAGGCGCTCGCCGATAACCTCCGCAAGCAACACTTCGATGATGTCTGCCCCACCTGCCAGCGCCCCTTCTCGGAAGAAGACGCGAGAATCGTCCTTGGCGCGTTCGACGGTCAACTGGGGATGCTCGCGAAGGAACGGGCGACTCTGCAGCAACGCCGTGATGAGCTGCGGCGCGAGCTGGAAACAGAGGAACGAGAGCGCGCCCGGCTCGAAGAGCATGCACGCGATCAGGTAAAGCTGCGCCAACGCATCGAGGCCAGCAAACCGTACATTGATGAAGCCAGCGAAGAGGTTCGGGAGCTCGACCGGAAACTGATGTCCTCGCTTCGGGCAATCGACCAGACCACGGTCCCGACCGAGCAGGATGTCGTCGGGGCCACGCAGATCGTCCACGGCTGGCGACGCATCCTCGACACCCGCGAGGGGATCGAACGGGCCCGGGCGGCCCTTACCACGCTCGATGGCCAGGGAACGGATCTGCGCCGGGAGATGGTCAGCGTCGGCGAAATCGCCTATGACGAGATCGCGCACAATGCAGTCAAGACGGACTATCGGAAGGCGATCCAGGCCCAGGGCACGGTGATCCAGATCGACCGTGACCTGACCCGGCGTCCCGAGCTGGAAAACGACCTGATGAGTTGCGCAGACCGGATCGCAGCCATCGGCACATCAATTTCCGCCGCCGAAAAGGAACGAGCGGCCATCGGATTCGACCCCGCGAAGCTGGCGGAGACCGCGAGCGCCGTTCGCTCCGCGCGGGAGGAGGAGCGTATCGCCACCGAGCGGCGTCACCGCGTCCACTCCACCTTGCGCGATGCCGAACACGCGCTGGAATCCGTCCGCAAGGATCAGGAACGCATCGCGAAGTTGGCGACCGACGCCGACGAACGCCAGCGCGACGCCGATCGGCTCGACGAGATGTACCGCGAATTCACCGAATTCGAGCGGTTCGCCGCCGCCTGGTACGCGCCGCGGCTGAGCGACATCACCAGCGAGATCGTCAGCGAGGTGACCGAAGGCAAGTACGACCGGGTGGTGTTCGACAACAATTTCGGCATCGACGTCTACGACGGTGACGAGGAGAAATTCCCGCTGGAGACCTTCTCCGGCGGCGAGCGGGACGTCATCGCATTGGCCGCCCGGATCGCGCTCTCCCGCGTCATCGGTGGACAGGGGGCGCATCCGCCGGGGTTCCTCGTGCTCGACGAGGTCTTCGGCTCGCTCGACCGCGAGCGGCGATCCCGCCTGCTCGACATGCTCGGCGCGATCACGAGTTCCGGCGAGCACTTCCGGCAAATCTTCATGATCAGCCACGTCGATGATGTCCGCACCGCGCCGATCTTCGACGAGCTCTGGCTCATCTCAGAATCCGCCGATGGCTCCAGCGAGCTCCAGAGCCTCTCCCCCGGCGCCGACATCGGGGAACTGTAGGCTCCCACAGGGGATCAATCAAAACACGGAGGGCCGGATGGCCGCAGGCTCTACGCCCTATCGCCCGCAGGGCGATCACCGGCAACCAGGCACGTGGAAGCCACGCTTCTTCAGCCAACCAACACCGTCATTCCGAGCGAAGTTGAGGAATCCTCGATCTTCGGAATCAACGCGGTGGGCGAGAGCAAAGATCCCTCGACACGTCGCCCCTCGCTCCGCTCGCGGCTCCGGCTCGGGATGACGGAGGTGTCTGACACAGAAGGTTTGACACACCACTCAGTGGCGTGTCACGGCAAACCTGTGACACACCCCGCCACACGCCCGTCATGCCGAGCACAGTCGAGGCATCTCGGGACCGCGAGAGGAGCGGCTCCAGCAGGGCCCCACGCCGCCCGAGGCGCGCATCCGCCGCAATATGTGGATACGGGATACGAGATCCCTCGACATCCTTCACATGCGTTCAGGACTCGATCGCAACGGCGATCTCACGGGCTCAGGATGACAGCGAGTTTTTGCCTCAGATTTGCACCAACCCACACCTCCGCTCCCGATGTGGCATCATCGCTGCGATAGTAACGACCGTTTCTCCTGACCACGAGCGAGGCACCGTGAGCACCGATACCGCCCGCATCGAAAACGTGAGACCCCGCACCGGACGCCGCCGCACGCGATCCGAATCGCTTCGGGACGCCCTCGAATTCCCCGCGATCGTCTGGCTCGTCCATTTCCTGCTCGTCCAGATCATCGCCACCCTCGCCTTCCGTTTCGGCTCGATCCGCTCGGTCAACGGGAACAAGCTCGGCGAGATGTGGGCCGAAAGCGGCGAGAAATCGAGCGCGCTTCAGGTCATCCGCCCCCCAATGGAGGGTTGGCAGCACTGGGTCGTCGAGCCCTTCCGCCACTGGGACGGCACCTGGTACGCCTGGATCGCCGAAGACGGATACAAGGCGCACGATGCCCTCGCCGCCTTCTTTCCGCTCTACCCCTGGCTGATGGACATCGGCCACCGTCTCACCGGTCTGCCGGTCGAGACGGTCGGCTGGGCCATCTCCCACCTCGCGTTTTTCGGCGCGCTGGTGATGGCGTACAAGCTCGTCCGGCTCGATTTCAGCGACATCGTCGCCCGCTGGACGCTCGTCGCCCTCGCCGTCTTCCCGACCGCGTTCTTCTTCTCGGCCATCTATACGGAATCGCTCTTCCTCTTCCTCTCCGTGACAACGCTCTGGGCCGCGCGAAAAAACGATTGGCTCCTGGCCGTGATCGTCTGCTTCTTCGCGACGATGACCCGTTCGGCCGGTATCATGCTCGGCGCGCCATTGGCGGTCCTCTTCATCCAGCAGCACGGCTGGAATCTCCGCCGCTGGTTCCCGAAGGTCCTGCTCGGGGTGATCCCGCCGATCGGACTCCTGATTTTCGGAAAGTTCCTGGAATCCGAGGGCCGTACCTTCTTTGGCTGGCGGGACCAGCAATGGCAATGGAGCCGATTCGACGCAAACCCGATCAAAACCATCGATTGTGCGCTGAGGGGCTGCGACGCCAGCGTTCGCTACGGGGATGTCCATCAAACGGAAACGGTCAACCCTGTCAGCTTCGCCTGGCTCGGCGATCTCTGGGATCACCTGAGCTGGAGCTACTTCACATCCACCGAATTCCGCTACTGGTTCGGCCAAAGCCAGGTGCTCGATGTCACGGTCACGATTCTCGCCTTCATTCTGCTCCTGATCGGCCTGAAGAAACTGCCGCTGTTCTACAGCGCGTGGATCATCCCGCCGATGATCGTGCCACTGTTCGCGCCGAGCAGCGTCTTCCCGCTGATGAGCTTCCCCCGCTTCGTGCTCCCGCTCGTCCCCCTCTTCGTCATGGCCGTGCTGCTCCTGCAGCCGCATCGCAAGGTCGCCTACGGCGTCGCCGCACTCTCCGGCGCGCTCCTGGTCATCTACACCATGCAATTCGCCCTCTGGTACTGGGTGGCGTAGACGACGAAGAGAATCGCCGTTCCGGTAGCACCGACCCGAAGTGGTCGGTGTGGTGAAGAGACGGGAACGGTGGCCGTTGCTACCACACGCGCCCCCGGTAGCGCCGACCCGAAGTGGTCGGTGTTCGTGGATCAGGGGATGAGAGGTATTTGCCTGGACACCGGGCACTGCGGCCCGGTGCTACCGGAACGGGGGCGTCCGCCACTAACCATTCCGAGTCGATGTTATCAGGATGTTGTCGGTGCGATCGGGACCGTCCCCCTCCCGCGTTCCCGATATCCTCGGTACAATGCGTTCGAACGTCCCTGCAGGGCGGCGACAATCGCCCTTCACGAAAGAGTCACGGAGAACGCAACGTGGTCCATACCCAGGAAACGCCCGCGAAGGCGAACGCAGTCGAGAACGCCCCTGCCAAAACGGAATCGATGACCGGCGGCCAGGCGCTGGTTGCCTCCCTGCTCCGGCAGGGCATCGACACCATCTTCGGTCTGCCCGGCGTCCAGCTCGATGGTGCCTTCGATGCGCTCTACGACGCGCAGAAGAACGGCGATGTCCGCATTCTGCACACCCGTCACGAGCAGGGCGCCGCCTATATGGCGGACGGTTATGCCAGGGTGACCGGCGATATCGGTACCTGCATGGTCGTCCCCGGTCCGGGACTCCTGAATGCCGCCGCCGCCCTTTCCACCGCCTACGCCTGCAACCAGCCGGTGCTTTGCGTCACCGGCCAGATCCAGTCGGACAAGATCGAGGGTGGACGTGGGCTCCTGCACGAGATCCCGAACCAGCTGACGATGGTTCGCTCTGTCACCAAGCACGCGGAACGGGCAATCGTGCCGTCGGAGATTCCCGGACTGGTGGACCGCGCCGTCCGCTCCCTGTGGGATGGCCGGATTCGACCGGTCGAGATCGAGGTGCCGCCCGACACGCTCTTCGCCAAGGAGGATGTCCAGCTCCTCACGGCCGCGCCGGGTCGCCAGCGCATGCAGCCGGATCCGGATCAGGTCGTCGCCGCGGCGAAGCTGCTCGGTCAGGCCAAATCGCCGATCATCTTCGTCGGCGGCGGAATTCACGGCTCCGAAGCGTGGGACGAGCTACGCGAGTTCGCGGAGATGCTTCAGGCACCGGTCGTGATGACGCAGAATGGCAAGGGCGCGATCAGCAGCCGTCACTACCTCGCGCAGAACGAGTTCGCCGCGAAGGATTTGCTACCGGCGGCTGATGTCATCTTTGTCGTCGGCACCCGCTTCACGGAGCCGACCACCCGCCCGTGGGGAGTCAAGGACGGCCGCACCGTTGTCCAGCTCGACATCGATCCGTCCGAGATCGGCGCCAACTACCCGGCAACGATCGGGATCGTCGCCGACGCGAAATCCGGTCTCGCCGCACTGGTGGACGAGCTTCCAAAGCACAACCTCGCCCGCGATTCCCGGGAGGATGAGCTGGCCGCGTTGAAGCAATCTTCCCAGGAGAAACTCGACAGCGTTCATCCCCAGGCACTCTTCGCCGGGGCGATCCGCCGTCAGTTGCCGGATGATGGCATCTTCGTCGGCGAAATGACCCAGATCGGCTACTGGAGTAACGCCGGGTTCCCGGTTTACGAGCCGCGCACCTACCTCACGCCCGGCTATCAGGGGACACTGGGCTGGGGCTTCCCGACGTCGCTCGGCGTCAAGGTTGGAGCGCCGGACAAGGTCGTCGTCTCAGTCAACGGCGACGGCGGGTTCGGGTTCTGCCTGAACGAGCTGGCCACGCAGGCCCAGCACGGTATCGCGAGCATCACGCTGGTCTTCAACGATGGCGCGTATGGCAATGTCCGCCGCATCCAGAAGGAGCAATTTTCCGGACGCACCATCGCATCCGATCTGAAGAATCCAAACTACCAGAAGCTGGCCGAGGCATTCGGCGTCACCGGTCGCCAAGCGACGACACCGGAAGAGTTGGAGACCCAGCTCGGTGAAGCGATCAAAGCAGACGAGCCGACCCTGATCGAAATCCCGGTCGAGCCGATGCCGAATCCGTGGACGGCGCTCGGGCTGCGCTAAAAGCGCACCCGCTAACCAGGCGTCATCCCACAAGTCGTCATCCCGAGCGAAGTCGAGAGATCTCGTAGTCGGATTGTTACGAGACCCCTCGATTCCGCTCGGGATGACGAAGCTCCGTCAGGCTGCGTTCCTGGAACCATTTGCGAGAAGGTTGGTATAGTCGCCTGACCATCGCCCCCCTGCAGGTGCCGATCCATTCGCGTCGCTCAGGATGCGAACGGGGCCGCTCCCGCGTTTCGGTCGGCGGCCTCACCCCACCAGCCTGTGGCCATCCGCCCCGACGTGCGATAGCTTCGACCGTGTCAACATTCGCTGCAGACGTCAGGGCGGACAGTGAATGAGGTAGCACAGGGGCGCAGTGAAACTTGTGCCAACGTATTCCTGTGTCCGAACGGTTTTTGCCCATGTGGACGCCACAATCGTGCGTCATCCTGAGCGCAGCGAAGGATCCCCGTGCGAAGCACATAGTCCGTGGGACACCGGGATTCCATGAAGATCGGCGTCGTCTGGGGGATGCTTCGGCTGCGATGGGGTCCGTACGATGAATAAGGTAGCACCGGGCCACAGTGCCCGGTGATCGTTTCACTGTCCCGAACCTCGCGGCGGCTGCAGGTGTCCGGGGCCAACGAGAGACCACGTCGCGGCCGATCCTACGGCGATTTCGCCCCCACCGCCTCCCGATACACGTCCACCGTCGCTCGCGCCGCTGCCTCCCAGGTGAACGTGGCCACTCGATCCAGGCTCGCGACGGAGAGCCGGTCGTGAAGATCGTCGTCCGTCAGGAGAGACACCATCGCCTCGGCCAGCACATCGACCTCGGGCTCGACGATGAGCCCCGCATCCCCGACGACTTCCGGCAGGCTCGTCCGATTCGCCACGATCGCGGGAACCCCGCACGCCATCGCCTCCAGCGGCGTTAGTCCGAATCCTTCGTACATCGACGGTGTGATGTATCCGTGGGCCGCCTGATACAGCGCTCGACGCTCATCGTCCGTGACGCGACCCGTGAGAAGCACCCGGTTCCCCACGCCGAGCCGGCGGATGACGGGCTCCAGCGGCGGAAACACGCGAGGATTGTCCGTGTGGGCCGATCCTGCGATAACCAGCCGGACATTGTCGGGCAAGAACGGCAATGCCGCCGCAAATGCCTCGACGAGCAGCGGCAGGTTCTTCCGCCGGTCGAATCCTCCGATGTTGAACAGATAGGTCCCCTCGATCCCCCACCGTTGGCGCACCTTGGCGACCGCCGAACCATCCATTGAGGGCATCAGGTCGCCGCCCGGCGCTTCCGGAATCACCCGGATGCGCGCAGCAGGGACCCCGAGTACCCGCGAGACGTCGGATGCCGCCGATTCCGACGGAGCGATCACCCGCCGTGCCTTGCGCACCGTGCGCGACATCAGCCCCAGATACGCGCGCATCGCCCGGCTGGCCCGGTAGTCATCCAGCACGAACGGGATCACATCGTGGATCGTCGCCACGACCGGCACCGGGGACCAGACGGGCGCGGTCATCTGCGGCAAATGCAGCAGATCCGGCAATGGCCGACCGCTCCGCAGCGTTGCCGCGCTCGCGCCAGCCGCGTCCCACGCAAACCGGTGCGCCTTGCTGCCCGGATGGAGGAATCGCCCCTCGTCCGGCGAGATCATCCGCAGGCGAATCCCGAGCGCATCCGCATCCCGCTCCAGCGCGTCGGCCAGCCCACGCAGGTACGTGCCGATACCCGAGTGGGGCATGGAGAGGAAATTGCCATCGATTCCAATAACGAGCGGCTTCCCCGCCCGATGGTCGTTGTCTCGTCTCATATCGGGGCGTAGTATAAAGCCAGCGACGCCGTCGCCAACACACATTGGGAGAATGTGGAGCGCTTGCGATCCATGCTATACTTTGGATAGTAGCAACGCTACGGAAAGCTTTGAACGGAGGAGTAACACATGTCCAAGCCAGTTGACGTCACTGACGCCACCTACCAGTCCGAAGTGATCGACTCCGAGACCCCGGTTCTCGTCGATTTCTGGGCCCCCTGGTGCGGTCCCTGCCGCATGGTCGGCCCCGTCCTCGAGGAGATCGCCTCGGAGCAGGCCGGCTCGATCAAGATCGCCAAGGTCAATGTCGATGAGAACCAGCAGTACGCTGGTCAGCTGGGTGTCTTCAACATCCCGACGATGGTCATCTACAAGGGTGGCCAGCCGGTCGACAAGCTGATGGGCGCGCTGCCGAAGCAGCAGATCATGGATCGCATCAAGCCGCACCTAAGCTAGTCGGTCCCGCGACATTGCATCGCACAAAAACCCGCCGGAGGAATAATCCTCCGGCGGGTTTTTGTGTACGGACATCTTCGCCCGGTAGCGCCGGGCCGCAGTGCCCGGTGTCGTGGCGACATCGACGCTTCGCGGTCGGCCACAGTCACCGACCACTTCGGATCGGTGCTACCAGAATCCGTACGGGCGATGCCCGTCATCGCCTCCTCCCCGCGCCACCCAATCGGTGTAACGTTTCCCCACCACACCCGTTTACCAGACGTGCACAGCGAAACGCTCGGGATCCCGCAGCACGGAAAGTCGAGGCAATGGTGGCGCAGGGAGACGCAATGACGATCAGGAAGGCAGGCCGGTCCGCATTCAGCCGGATACGCGACCGCGCCGCCGACCGTACCGATCGTCCGCAACCCTCGCTGACCCCTGCCGATATCGAGATCGCGCAGATCGAACACGCGAAGCAGGATCCGCAGGCGTTCGCGCCGCTCTACGAGACATATGCAGATCTGGTCTGGCGCTATACGCTGAGCCGCCTGTCCGATCGCGACCGGGCGGCCGACGCGACCAGCCAGACCTTCTCCCGGGCCCTCGCCGCCCTGCCGCGCTACCAGCCGAAGCGTCAGGGCGACGGGACCACCTTCCGCTCCTGGTTGATGACGATCGCCCGCAACGTCGTCATCGACGAGACCCGGAGGGAACGCCCCGTCACCCCGATCGACGCGCCATCGGTCCAGCACCGGCTTGTCGATCGGGACCGGGGGCCGGAGGAGCACGCCGTCATCGCCGACGAGCGTCGCCGGATCGACGCGGCGTTGGCCGAACTGCCGGAGACACAACGCAAGATCGTCGAGCTCCGCGCGATCGGCACGAAGTCGACCGAGATCGCCGAGGTGCTCCAGATGAGCCACGCGGCCGTCCGCACAGCCAACCACCGCGCCTATATCCGCCTTCGCGAATTGCTCGGTCCTCCAGACAGTGACGAGGGAACGTCCAGATGACTCACCGATTCCACCCGCATGACGAACCCGACGCGCAGTCGCTTCTCGATTTCGGCGACGCTATCGCCGACGGCACCGCCGGTGATCCCGCAAACGAGCTCGAAGCGACGATGCTTCGCGTCCAGCGCGGTCTCCGCGCCACCAGCTTCGACACGACATCGATACCTGACGACGTCAGGACCCGAATTCGGGAGGAACTCATGCACCTAGCCGCACCCCCGGCCGACATCGCCGGAACCCGACCAGCACCGCGTCCGAAAGCCAACCGCCGCCAACCCACGACCCCGATTTCGCATCGACCGTTGCAGCGTATGGCATGGACCGGCGCCGCCAACATCGCCCTCGCCATCATGCTCCTGATCGCCGCCTTCGGCGTCTGGCGCGTCTGGGACGATTCCTTCGGCACCGGAGGCGCACCCACACCAGGCGAAGGGCAATACGCCTACGCTCCGCTCGTGGCGACGCCGGAAGCCACTCCAAAGGCCAGCAACGCCATCTCGGCATGCGATTTCAGCCGATCGGTGCCGATTTACTCGGGCGTGGATTCACCACAGGTCGATGGCACGGTCCTCTACATCACGTCCAATGGCGACCTGACCCTCGCCTGCCCGGAAGAATCCGAGCCGATCGTCCTCTCGCATAATGTAGTCATGGCCTCCGCTACCCGCGTCTCTGGTGTCGTCCAAATTCAGATTCCGAACGGCAACACGATGGACATCGTGATGGTAAACGTCATCACCGGGAACTGGATTCAGAAAGCTCCAGCAGCCGCATCTTCCTCATTACGAGACATGAACATGGGACGCACCCTTGACGTCTTCCCGGTGGTTGATTCACCGAGTGAGTGGAGCGTGATCAATCTCGACACCATGAAGTCCGCCACGCTCTCCGATTTGACCGATGCGAAATTCCCCGCATCGCATTCAATCACGGTCGCGACTGCGTTGAGCGGGAAAGGCGTCGCTGTTGCCTTTAGCGAATACAAGTCCGAAGGCAGCTCGACACTGGCATCCACCTATGGAGCCCAAGGGGATGTCGCGGTCATCGCGGACGATCTTGAGACCATGCACTGGGTCTCTGTCCCCGCATACTTCCCCGAGGTGACAAATATCTCGCTCTCGCCAGATGCCTCGAAGTTGGCATTTATTTCCAATCTGACATCGTACAGTGCCCCCACAGCCACCACCGCGATTAGTGTGGTCGACGTCGCCACGGGAGAGGAAATCGTCCGGTCTGAAGAGTTTATCGCGGCGAATGGCGCATTCTTCCAGTGGGTGGAGGACGGAACCGCGATCGTTTACATGACCGACAACTCTGTCTATCGCCTCGATCTCACGCCTGGCTCGACCCCAACCGAGCTCTACTCGAGCGAGGGCGCGCTGATGCTGATGCCCGCGACAACGCAATCAAATCTCGTTCACCTGAAGGAGCAGATCAGCGACGAGGAAACGAATCTGGTGATTCTGACGACTGATTCCGACAAGGCGGTAAAGGTCGCGGGCGACCCCTGGTTCCGTGGCACGACTCCAGTCATGCATTGGACCGAACAACTCCACCCGATCGTCGTCACGATGAATGACAACGACGCGGGTACATGGAACATCGTCGATCCTCGTACCGGAGAACCGCTCATGACCGCCGAAGGGACGGCAGACGTATCTCCTGTCACTCAAGACGCGAACGGCCAGATGAGATTGCGCGAGCTCGATATCGTGGCCGACGATGCTCCCGTCTCGGCAGTACTTCTGGAAGATGGAACGATCGCGACGTTCGACCTCAGCGGCAACGAGCCGGTCATCGAGTCCCGCCCCGGCGCCCCGGAGGAAGCATCCGGCACCATCCGGCTCTCGCCGGATGGGACAGTCCTCATCGCCGGACAGGGAACGTGGAAAGGCGAGGACGGACCGTGGTGGTCGCTGGATCTGACCAACCCGGACGCCGAGTGGGTGCAAGGGCCCGAAGGCTCCAAGGTCACCTGGCTGGTGCCAGCGACGACGCCATAATCACGACACCGCCCGGGAGAGCCAATCTCTCGGGCGGCATCGTTGAGGTCCTCCGGGGTTAGAGCGATTCTCAGTGAGATTGACAGGGTCTGTCACGATAGGGGTATGGCACGTGGATACTCTCGCGATCTCCGTGAGCGGCTGCTGACCATGGTGGCGTCCGGCCTGTCAGTTGCTGAGGTCGCCCGTCGGGCCAACATCAGTGAAAGGAGCCTCTTCCGCTGGCGCGCGTGTGCCGCAGCCGACCGGTCACTGGAGCCCGGGCGAGCACCCGGCAAAGTCCGCATCATCGAGGCGGAGGCCGAAGATGCGCGTCGTGCCCAAGTGGCGGCCACTCCCGATGCCACGCTGGCCGAGCACTGCGCCATGTGGACCGCGGCAGGTCATCCACCGGTCAGCGTCCCGACGATGAGTCGGGCGTTGCTGCGTCTGGGGCTGTCGCTCAAAAAAAGACCCTGATCGCCACCGAGCAGGACCCGGTCGCCCGCGCCGCCTGGCGCGAAGCGATCGCCGGAACCGATCCGGAGACGCTGGTGTTTCTGGATGAAACCAGCACGCAGACCGTGCTGACACGCGCCCGCGGCCGGAGCCCGCCAGGAGAACGCCTCGTCGGGTCTGTGCCGCGCAACCATGGGGACACCATCACCTGCCTGGCCGCCATCAGTGCGGCGAGTGTCATCGCCCCCTGTGTCTTCGAGCGCAGTCTCGATGGCGCACTGTTCGCCCAGTGGCTGGAGGAATGGCTCCTGCCGGACCTCCCCGCAGGCACCACGATCGTGCTCGACAACCTCAGTGTTCACAAGAATGTCGCGGCCCGGGAGGCTGTCGAGGCCGCGGGGTGTCGGTTGCTGTTTCTGCCCGCGTATTCACCGGACTTCAACCCGATTGAATTGGTGTTCGCCCAGCTCAAGACGCATCTGCGCCGTGCGGCGGCACGGACCTTTGACGCGGTCACGGAGGCGATCGGAACAGGGTTTGCGGCTGTGACGCCAGGCCATCTGCGCGCCTCCTATCGTCATTGTGGCTATCCCGGGGACGAGATGCCCTCGCAACCTCTATGAAAATCGCTCTAAAACAGCCCCAGATCACCCCAATCCGTAGGGGACGTCTTGACCGCACATCAACACGAATCGTCGCTGTCAACATGTGTGCGGTCAATGGCGTCCCTCTCGCCGGCACACTTGGGATGCCCTCGAACGCAGACTCGGGCCCTATTCCTCCGCGGTCGCGCGTTTCGGCGTCGCATCCGGGCCAGTGAGCCGCTCGACCTCGCGCTGCAGGTCGTCGAGATCCTCGAACTGCAAGTAGACCGACGCGAACCGGATATACCCGACGAGATCGACCGCCTTCAGCTCGGCCAGGGCCGCTTCCCCGATCGCCTGCGAGGGAATCTCCTTCTCGCCTCGCGCCCGCAGCTCGTTCTCGACGCGTAGCACGATGCCGTCGACGACCTCCTCGCCGATGGGCCGCTTCGTCAAGGCAACACGCAGCTTCTGCCGCAACTTCTCCGGGCTGAATTCCTCGCGCCGGTCGTCCCGCTTGACGACAATCAACGCCGGTGCCTCGACCCGCTCGTAGGTCGTGAACCGGCGTCCGCAGTTCGAGCACTCCCGCCGTCGCCGGATCGACTCGCCATTGTTCACGTCGCGGCTGTCGATCACCCGCGTGTCATCGGCCTGGCAATAAGGACAGCGCATTGCAGAATCACCCCAGTTTCGTACGGGCGATGCTCGTCATCGCCCAGGCAAGCATACGGGGGCGATGATAAACATCGCCCGTACGAGCAGTCGACGCATACAACGATGCCCGCACGGTGTATCGCGCGGGCATCGTGATGTCACACCTGGTGTTCGCTCTTCAACATATCCGCCGTCCCGAGCGAGATCCTGTGTCAACGAACCACTATCGCTCGCGCAGGAAGCGGATGATCGACGATTCCGACTCCCAGTCATCATCCGGGTAGACCGGCTCGCCGCCACCCTGGTTACCACGTGGCTCCGGCTCGCGATACTGTTGCTGGCGAGGCTGGGACTGGGTCTGGCGTGGCGCCGCTTGCGATTGGCGACTGCTACCGAAGCGCTGGTCATCCTGCCGTCCGAAACGATCCTGGGACACCCCAAAGCTGTAATCGTCGTCGCGCGGCTGGTCGTCGAAACCGGTCGCGATCAGGGTGATCATCACCGCGTCGCCCAGCGATTCGTCGATTGACGTACCGTAGATGATCTCGGCATCCGGATCGGCTGCCGCGCGGATCACCTCGGCCGCCTCGCTCGTCTCGAACAGCGTCAGGTTGCTGCTGGCGGAGATGTTGTACAGAACGCCGCGCGCGCCCTGGATGTTCATCTCAAGTAGCGGGCTCTCGATCGCCTCGCGCGCCGCGTTCATCGTCCGGTCCGAGCCCTCGCCGTAGCCGATCGCCATCAACGCCGATCCGGCGTCCTGCATGATCGACTTGACGTCGGCGAAGTCGAGGTTGATCACACCCGGCTTGGTGATGAGGTCGGAGATACCCGCGATACCTTGCCGCAACACATCGTCCGCGATCTGGAAGGCTTCGGTCACGGTCGTCTTCGGATCGACCATGTGCAGCAGGCGCTCGTTCGGGATGATGATCAGAGCATCGACCTCGTCACGCAACGCCGCGACGCCCTCTTCCGCCGAACGACGCCGCCGACCACCCTCGAACTCGAATGGCTTGGTAACGACGGCAACGGTCAGTGCACCTGCGTCCTTGGCCAGCTTGGCGATCGTCGGAGAGGCACCGGTGCCGGTTCCCCCGCCCATGCCAGCGGCGATGAAAACCATATCGCAGTCGCGCATCACCTCGGCGAGGCTCTCGGCACTCTCCTCGGCGGCGCGCTCGCCGATCTCGGGACGGCCACCGGCGCCAAGCCCCTTCGTCAGCTTGTCGCCGATACGGATCGCGATCGACGCCTCGCTGGTCATCAATGCCTGCGCGTCGGTGTTGACGGCCACGAACTCGATGCCATCGACGCCCGAGCTGACCATCCGGTTGATCGCGTTGCCGCCAGCACCGCCGACACCGATCACCTTGATCCGCGCGAAGGCGTTGGCAAAGCTTTCGGATGAGCTGAAGCGTGTGGACGGCTTTTCCGGGGACGTTTGCTGTGCCGACGCCGCTCCCGGAGCCTGTGGGCCGCGATGTTGTTGTTGACCTCGTGCCGGGTTCTGACCTCGGGATTGCATAGTCCCTTCACCATCCCTGTTTCACACTATTCGCCGTCCGCGCCCTTCGGGTTGCAGTCCGGCGATCCGGTTCGTCTCTGAATACACACTCTGTACGGAAAATCGGTTTTGGGGCCACATGATCTTGTGCGATACGCACCACAAAAAGCGCCAAATGCACAATGTGGCAATCTTGGCGAAGTATAGCATGCATACGGACGCGGCTTACCGATGCCCAATGCCCCCCAAATACCCACACCCTCTTCACCTGAGTGGCGTGTCAGGTCTTGTGTGTCATCCACCTCCGTCATCCCGAGCCGATGAGACGCCCGGAAGGCGTCGAATCGTGTCGAGGGATCCTGGCTCTCTCATGTCACGTAGGTTACGAGAAGCAAAGATCCCTCGACTGCGCTCGGGATGACGGGCTTTTGGGGTGGCAGGACAATTTTGCCTTGACGCGCCATTGAGCGCAGCGAAGGATGACGGGATGTGGATCGCGTGTGGATGTTTCGCGAAAGGAACACGGGGAATGCCAGCACCACGTCGCGCAGGGTCCGTTGCATTCGTTCAGAACAACGGCGAGCCCACTACTTCTCCGCGTGGCGCTCCAGCGCGAGTTGCACGAGCCGGTCGACGAGCTCCTCGATCGGGACGCCACTCGCCGCCCACAACGACGGGTACATGCTGATCGATGTGAAGCCCGGCAGTGTATTCACCTCGTTCAGGTAGATCTGGTTCGTCCCGTCCTCGAGGAAGAAATCGACCCGCGCCAATCCCGCCAGATCCAGCGCGAGGAACGCGCGGGCGGCGTAATCTTCCAGTTGCTTCTGGATGTCCGGGTCCAGCTCCGCCGGGATGACGAGCTCCGCCGTATCGTCGATGTACTTCGCGTTGTAGTCGTAGAACTCGCCCTTGGGCCGGATCTCTCCTGCGACCGAGACGATTGGATCGTCGTTGCCGAGCACCGAGAGCTCGAGCTCGCGACCGGTCACGCCCTTCTCGACCACGATCCGGCGATCGAACAGCGCCGCCTCCCGCAACGCGGTGTGGAGCTCGTCCGCGTTCTTCGCCTTGCTGATCCCGACGCTGGACCCCAGGTTCGCCGGTTTCACGAAGCAGGGGAAGCCAATCTCGTCGATGATCCGGGTCTCGATCGAGTCCGCATCCCGCTCCCAGTCCCGCCGCAGGAGGAGCATCCACGGCAACTGCGGGATTCCGGCCTGCGTCAGGACAACCTTGGTCATCGCCTTGTCCATCGACGCCGCCGACCCGAGCACGCCGCTTCCGACGTAGGGCAGCCCGGCCATCTCCAGCATGCCCTGAATCGTCCCGTCCTCACCCATCGGACCGTGCAGCGCCGGGAAGAAGACATCCACCGCCTCGGTTACCCCGCCGGGCATGAGGGCCTCGGCGCCCGTTACCGGGACAACCTCCCGCCCGCGCGCGGTCGTCGCGACCTCCTCGCCAGCGGTCAGCGCGAACATCGGCGAGACGGCGATCAACGCCCCCATCGGATCGTCTCCGGAGACCCACCGCCCCTCGCGCGTGATCCCGACCGGGACGATCTCGTATTTCGCGGGATCAAGCGCGTCCATGATCGTCCGCGCCGATCGTAGCGACACATCGTGCTCGTCCGAGCGGCCGCCAAACACAACCGCGACGCGGATTTTTCGCTGGTGATTCTCGCCTGATGTCATAGGGGTGTCCTTGGAATAACGATTCGCGCGAAATCAATGTCTTTTGCACGGGCAGATTCTTATGTCTGCCGTGATGGGCGAGACAGGGCGGACCCTGTGTCCGCCCAATCACCGCAGGAATACGGTCAATCGGTCCAATCACCGATGCGTTCGACCTCCGGGATCAGGGTCACACTTGCGCGCGCGCGAACAGTCTCCCGCGCCCGCTGGATCAGCTCCCATGCCTCGGCCGCAGTGCCGCCACCGGTGTTGATCATCCAGTTCGCATGCTTCTCCGACAATTGCATGCCGCCGACCCGCAGCCCGGACACGCCACTCTCCTCGAGTAGCCTCCCCGCGAAGTCCTCGTCCGGATTCGCGAAGAGCGAGCCGGAACACGCGCCGGTGGGCTGCGTTCGTCTCCGGAAATCCGCATGATCCGCCGCCAGCGCGACGAGCTCCGCAGGGTCGGACTTCGGCAAGAGAAATACCGACCGCAGCACGATCCAGGGACGAGGACGCGCCGCCCCCTTGATCCGGGTCATACGATAGGTTGCGTCCATCCAACGTCCATCCGGCCGCAGGATCGTACCATCCTCCTGCAACAGATCGACGGCGACAAGGTGATCCGTGATCTCCGTTCCGTGCGCTCCGGCATTGTTCACGGTCGCGCCACCGATTTGTCCCGGCAGTCCGACGGCCCAGTCCATACCGCCCCAGCCACGTTCGGCGCAATATTTCCCGAACCAGCTTGTCGGCGCCTGCGCCCCGACCGTGACCCGCACGGATTCGCCCTCGTCGACGGCCTCGACCAGCGATTCGGCGCGCGCCCCCGGCGTGCGGGCCACGATCACCAGCCCGCGAATGCCGGCGTCGCTGACCAGCAGGTTGCTGCCACCACCGACCACGGTCACCGGGTAGTTCTCGTCATGGGCCCAATTCACGGCCGCCGCGATGTCATCCGCTGTCTGCGCCCGGACCAGAAAATCCGCCGGGCCACCAATGCGCATCGTCGTGTACCGGGACATCTCGACATCCGGCCGGAACTCGAGATGTGGCGCGTCGTTGATCCGCACGACCGGTGCGGCCAGCCCCAGCATCGACGGTCGCGCGGGCGTCCTTGATGGCAACAAAGACGGCTTGACGGCAGGAACCTCGCCGGACACGAGCATCGGTCCGACCTGGGTCACGCTCCCGGCCCCGATCGTCATGACCACATCGCCGGGGCGCATGATCTCACGGACCTTTGTGGCCGCATCGGCCGGAGTGTCGACCAGGTAGACCGGTTTCCGGATCAGCGAACCGAGATGTGCACTGGAGATGTGATGAGGGTTCTCCTCGCCCACTCCGTAGATCTCGAGCAGAACGACGACATCGGCATGTTCGAGCGCCGTTGCGAACTCTTTCAACAGGGAATAGGTCCGCGAATAGGTATGCGGTTGATGAACAGCGATGATCCGGCGACAGGGGAATGTATCCCGCGCCGCGTTCAGGACCGCATCGATCTCATCGGGGTGATGCGCGTAGTCGTCGATGACCTCAACACCATCGACGATGCCCTTGCGCTCGAATCGTCGTCCGATCCCGGTGAACGTGCCCACCGCTGCGCTTGCCTCATCGATCCCGAAGCCGAGTGCATGCAACGCGGCCACGGCGGCGAGGCCGTTGCGGGCGTTGTGACGTCCGGGGACGGCAAGCACGAGCGGATGCCTGACTCCGTCCGGGTCGACCAGCGACCAGTCGCCCTCAGAGCCGACCAATCGCCAATTCACGTCTTCCGCCTCGCCGAATGTCTGGATCGAGAGGTCGTCCCGGCCGAGATCGCGGACCGACGCCAGCACCCGTTGCGCGCCTGCATCGTCTCCGGCGATGACCAGCGTGCCTTCCGGTTTGATATTGCGGGCGAATTCGACAAACGATTCGTCGTATGCAGCCTGATCGTCGTAGATATCGGGATGATCGAACGAGACCGACGTGACGATCGCAACATTGGGGAACAACCCGTGGAACGAACGGTCGAACTCATCCGCCTCGACGACCATATGCGGCCCCTCGCCGGGTTCGGCGTTGGTACCGGTCGCCGCAACGATCGCGCCGATCGCGAATGTCGGGTCGGCATCCAGCGACCGCAGGGCGACGGAGAGCATCCCGGAGGTCGTGGATTTGCCGTGCGATCCGGCGACGCAGATGGATTCACGGTCGTTCGCGACCATCCCGAGCAGGTCGCCGCGACGGATCACCTGCGCGCCTGCCCGCTCCGCTGCATCCAGCTCGGTGGCGGCGTTGGCGGCGGCCCGCTTGTTGGTGACGACGATATCCGCCAGTCCGGCAAATGTCGGATCGTCGTGACCGATCACGACCGGGATACCCATCGCCCGCAGGGCGTGCACCTGCGCCGACTCCACGGCGTCCGATCCGGTGATCCGGTAGCCGCGCATCATCAGGATCCGCGCCAGCGCGCTCATACCGATACCGCCGATACCGATGAAGTGGAACGTCGCGGGAGGTGGCGGCAGGGGCTCGGCGACTCGCACCCGGTTCATCTCAGTCATGATTTCTCCCCTGCATTCTTCATTGCCGCTGCCTGACGCGCCAGGACCGCCGAGCGAAACTGGTCGCCCCGGTCGAATTCGTTGCGAAAGATACCGAAGCTGGCGCATCCCGGCGTCAGCGTCACGATATCACCGTCCGCCAGGTCCGCCGTCGCCGTGGCGAACGCCTCGGCCATGTTGTCGAACGGACCCTCATACGCGACATCCCGGGCCTTGAGAAGCTGGATCAGCGCCGGAGTCGCGCTGCCGTCAAGCAGGACGACGTGAGGTCGATGTCCGGCAATCGCGTCGGCAAATGGAGTCAGGTCCGTCTTCTTGTCCGCTCCCCCGGCGATCAAATGCAGTCGATTCGCCCGGGCTCCGAGCACATTCAGCCCGGCAACGGCCGCTGCCGGTGCGGATGCGGCGGTGTCGTTGATATAGAGCACACCACGAATGGTGGCGATCTCCTCCATCCGGTTCGGCACCCCGGAGAAGCTTTCCAGACCTGCCCGGATGGCCTCGGCCGGTGCGCCATACGCCGCGGTGGCCGCGATCGCGGCGAGGGCGTTTCGCAGCCCGTGATCCCCCCGCAATTGCAGTTGCGTCGGGAGTGCAAACCGATGCTCTGCCCCGTTCCAACGAAGGACCAGGGCATCCCCGCACAACCATGCGCCCTCAGCCCCTTCGTCGACGAGTCCGAACGGGAGCAGCCGCCCGTGCCTCTCGTCCACGACCTTGATGCACTCGGGATCGTCGGCGTTGTAGACGGTAATGGCCTCCGGGCCACCGTGATGCGCGATCGTGCGCTTCGTCGCAGCGTAGTGCGCGAAGCTGTCGTAACTGTCGAGGTGGTCCGGCGAGACATTCGTGATGACTCCGACTCGTGGACCGAGCCGGTGCTCGTCCAATGCCTCGAGCTGCCAGCTCGAGAGCTCGAGCACCACCGGCTGCTCCGGCGCGATATCATCGACGAGATTCAGCGCGGAGATACCCATGTTCCCGGCGAGGATCGTGGAAGAGTTCCACGCACGCAGGATGTTCGCGCAGAGCGTCGAAACGCTCGTCTTCCCCTTGGTACCGGTCACGCCCAGAATCGGGGCGCGACAAGCCCGGAAGAAGAGCGACATCTCCATCTCGACCCGCACTCCGGACTCCCGCGCCAGTGCGAGGTACGGGTTCGTCCGCCGCACGCCGGGATTCCGGACGATGACATCGGCGTTTTCGCGCGTGAAGTCGGCCTCCTCATGTCCACCGAGGTGAAAGTCGATCGGCAATCCCGCAAGCTGCCCGATCGATTCGGCCAGCTTTTCCGCGTCGTTCATATCGGTGACGATGACGATCCCGCCGTGCCGGGCGAGATACTGCGCCACGCCGACGCCACCCCCGAGCACACCCAGCCCCATCACCGTGTATCGGGTTCCTGCGATACGCTCCGTCATGATTCTGCCCCCGCTACATCAGCGCCAGGGCGCAACCGATCAGCCCGGCCATCATACCCATGAGCCAAAACCGGAGCGCGATCTGCGTGCGGGACCACCCGAGTTGCTCGAAATGGTGGTGGATCGGCGTCATCCGGAAAAGTCGACGGGGTTCGCCGAATCGTTTCCGGGTGAACTTGAACCAGGACGTCTGCAACATGACGGAGAGTGTCTCGGCGACAAATACCCCGCCGACCACCGGCAGGAGCAACCATTGGCCGGTCATGAACGCCGCCACCGCCAGCGAGGCGCCGAGCGCCAGCGAGCCGGTATCGCCCATAAAGACCTGCGCCGGGGGAGCATTGAACCAGAGGAATCCCATCAACGCGCCAACCATGATGAAGCAGAACGTCACGACGGCAGTCTGCCCCTGTTGATAGGCGATGATGCCGTAGGAGACGAAGGCGACCGCCGCCGTCCCCGCCGCCAGCGAATCCAGCCCATCGGTCAGATTCACCGCATTGGCCATGGACACGATCGCGAAGGCGGCGATTGGCAGGTAAATCCACCCGATGTCGAACCGGCCGAAATACGGGATGTAGATGTGGTGCAGGCCGAGCCCCCACGGGTCGGGCAGGTGCAACACAAAGGCCGAAATGACGGCGATGATCACCAGCCAGAGCATCTTGAACCGGCCGGACATCCCCTCGCCCTTGCCTTCGACCAGGTTCATCTTGTCATCGACCGCGCCGAGGGCGCCGACGGAGACGAGTACCCCGAGCGGCAGCAGCATCGAGAGACGTCCCGCCGTGTTGAAGATCAGCGTCATCAGCACGCCGGTGAAGATGAACATGAGGCCGCCCATGGTCGGCGTGCCCGCCTTGTCCATGTGCTGTGTCAGCTCCATGCGGATTTTCTTGCCGATGCCATGCTGACGTAGCCATGTGATCATCGGGCGCCCGACGATCATTGTGACGAGGAACGAGAGCCCTGCCAGCGCCAGCGACACCGCCATGTTCTCGTCGCCGTCATGAGGCATGATCTCGCCGATTCCGGCGAGCGGAAGAACGAGTCCCGCCAGCAGCATCATGCGGTGGCCCCGTTCACATCGCCGCTGGATTCCGGCCGGATTTCATCGACGATCGTGTTCATCCAGAGACCGTGGGCACCCTTAAGCAACACGACATCGCCCTCGAGCAGATGCGTCTTCAGGAATTCCACCAGATCATCCCGCTGGTCGACCTCGAAGAAATGCGTCTCCAACGGCCGCCCCTCGGGTCGATCGGAGCCTTGCGCTTCCTCGATCATGATCTGCGAAAGATCGCCATAGCCGACGAGCATGTCCACGATATCGCCTGCCCGGCCACCGATGACGCGGTGCTCATTCTCCGCGATGGAGCCCATCTCCCGCATCTCGCCGAGCACGGCGATCCGCCGCTTCGCCGGGATTTGCCGGAGGAGTCCCAACGCAGCGAGCACCGACGGCGTGCTGGCATTGTAGGTATCGTCAATGAGCTGGGACCCGTTAGGCCCCGGTACGAAGACGAGCCGCACCTGGACCTCGGGGTCCTGAAGCCCGACCAGCATCTCCGCCACGTCCATACCGAAACCGTACCCGACCGCGAGCGCGACCAGCGCGATCTGGACCCCCGGAGCCCCGATGAACGGGACCTTGGCCATCCAGGCCTTGCCATCGATTTCGACCCTGAACGTCGTCCCCGCGAGTCCGTCGGTCGAAACATCGGAGGCGCGCACCTCGGCTTCGTCCTCGACACCGTAGGTGATGACCCGCCCCTTCGCGGCGGCGATCATGTTCCGGACCCGGACATCGTCGCCATTGAGCACGATAAGGCCGCTCTCAGGAATCGCCTCGACCAACTCCTGCTTCGTTTTGGCGATATTCTCGATCGTCCCCATGCGCTCAAGATGCACCGGATAGATATTGGTCACGACCGCAACATCCGGCTTGGCGATCCCGGCCAGCATCTCCAGCTCGCCAAAGGCGTAGGCGCCGCCCATCTCGAGCACCAGCACCTCGACATCATCGGGTGCGTCGAGCAAGGTCAGGGGCAACCCGATCTCGTTGTTGAAATTCCCCGGTGACTTGAACACCTTCCAGCGCTGCCCGAGCACCGCGGCGATCGATTCCTTCGCGCTCGTCTTGCCGATGCTGCCGGTGATACCGACGACGCGGCAGTGCAGCCGGTCCCGACGCCAGGCTGCCCACCGCTGGAGCGCCTTCACCGGATCATCGACCATGATCATCGGAATGCCGACATCCGGGTTCTGCGCGGCCCACTCGCGGGAGACGATCGCGGTTGTCGCACCATGCTCGACTGCATTGCCCACAAACATGTGGCCGTCAAACTGCTCGCCCGTCACCGCAATGAACACATCACCGGGTTTCACATTCCGCGAATCCCGTTCGAGAGTCAGGAAGAGCGGTTGGACGGGCAGGGGCGCGGAATACTCCCCACCGGTTCCGGCGAGGATGTCACGAAGTTCATACGCTCTCATCGGATTGATTCCACCAGATTTCTATCAACGTCCGGCATGCGCTCAGCCACGCGCATGATCGCGGATCGACTGCGGGGATTCCGGTCGATCTCACCCGGCGCAGGCTTGACCGGCTTGCCGATCCGCCGCAGGCGCGGTGAATGATCGCACGTGCAGACGGGCTGGTCAGGAGGGCAGATGCAGGTCGCCGATTCGCGGGCGAAGGTCTGCTTCACGATCCGGTCCTCCAGCGAGTGGAAGGAGATCACCGCGATTCGTCCTCCCGGCCTCAACAACGAGATGGCGTCAGAGAGTACGTTTTGCAGCACCACCAGCTCGTCGTTGACGGCGATCCTCAGCGCCTGAAACGTCTTCGTCGCCGGGTGGATCGCCTTGCCTCGTCGCCCACCGAGCGCTACCTCTACCAACGCGGCAAGCTCCGTCGTCGTTTCGATCGGCCGCGTCTTCCTGGTCGACACGATCGCCCGGGAGATCCGTCGCGATTGCTTCTCCTCGCCAAAGCGCCAGATGATGTCCGCCAGGTCCGCTTCGTCCAGCGAGTTCACGAGATCGGCCGCGGATGGCCCGGTCATCGGATCGAACCGCATGTCGAGCGGCCCGTCGAACCGGAAGGCGAACCCGCGATCAGCCTCGTCGAGTTGAAAGGAAGACAAGCCGAGGTCGAGCAGGATACCATCGACGCGATCGATCCCCTGCTCCCGCGCGATCCGGGCCATCTCCCCGAAATTGGCGTGAACCGGTCGCACGTCGCGGCCAGCGCCGGACTCCGCAAGGATCGTTGCCCGCAGGATGGCCGCGGGATCGGCGTCGATCGCGACCAACGTCGCATCGCCACCGACACGTTCGAGAATCAGCGACGAGTGCCCTCCCCCGCCGAAGGTGCCATCGATATAGACTCCGCCCGGATGCGGCTCCAGGGCATCGACCGCTTCATCAAGGAGCACGGTGACATGCCCCGCAGGGAGATTCGAGTTGGTGCGTTCGTTATTCACGCGGAACTCCGGAATGCGACACGGGCGTCATGGCCCGTTCATCGTGTGATGCTACCGCATTCCATAGCCAAGTGTCCGGACAACACAGGTTCTATTCTCACGGACGCACAACCGCAATCCAGGACATTGTCGAGCCGCGAGCGGAACGAGGGGCGACGTGTCGAAGGATCACGAGTGCCGGGCGCATGCAGGTCGAGTTCCCGAGCTGATAGGCAATGAAATATGCGGCACCCGGCGCTACCGGCGAATCAGGTCGCGGTTACCTGGCATCCTCGATCGTCGCGATGACACCGCCGATCTGGACCGCCCCCCCGGCCTCGACACCGATCGACGCAACCACACCGTCACGGTGCGCCGTCAACTCGTTTTCCATCTTCATCGCCTCGACGACGCAGACGAGATCCCCCGCCGAGACAACCTGTCCCAGCTCGACCGCGACCCGCAGCACCGTCCCCTGGATCGGGCTGACGAGATCGTTGCCGCCGGCGGCCGCTCCCTTGGACGCGGAAGGCGCGCCGGGTTTCCGAACCGACCCGTTTCGCTTTCGCCCGTTCGCGGACGCGCTGGCGACCGGCAAGCCGGAGACAGAGACGTCGAACCGGCGGCCGCCGACCTCGACCAGCAACGACACTGCCTCCCCTGACGCCTCCCCTGCTCCGGCAGACGTCTCGACCGGTGCACCGCCTCCGAGCAGATCCGGATGCAGCCCGAGGAAGGTCGTCCACGTCTCCCCGGCCCGGAACGCATCGTTCGCCATCACTCGCTCATGGAACGGGATCGTCGTCGGCAGACCCTCGATGGCGTAGTCAGCCAACGCCCGGGCCATTCGCTCGATCGCTTCGTCCCGGGTTCTGGCCCATGTCACGAGCTTGGCGATCATCGAATCGTACGTCGGAGAGACCTCATCACCCCGCCCCATCGCGCTATCGACGCGAACTCCGAATCCGGCCGGAGCCGAGTAGCGAGCGATCTGCCCGGCCGCTGGCGCGAAGTTGCGGGTCGCATCCTCCGCGTTGATCCGGCACTCGATCGACCAGCCATCCGGCTCGAGATCGGCCTGCGTGAAGGAGAGCGCTTCACTGCGCGCTGTCCGGATTTGCTCGCGCACGATGTCGATGCCGGTCACCATCTCGGTAACAGTGTGCTCGACCTGAATTCGCGTGTTCATCTCCAGGAAATAGAAGCTGCCGTCGGTATCGAGCAGGAACTCCAGCGTACCGACGCCCCGGTAGTCCACCGCCTGCGCCAGCGCAACCGCCGACTCCTGCAATTGCGCGCGCAGATCGGGATCGACGGCGGTGGACGGCGTTTCCTCGATCAGCTTTTGATGGCGACGCTGGATGGAGCACTCGCGTTCGGGAAACGCGACGGCCGTGCCCCCGGGATCGACAAAAACCTGCACTTCGATGTGTCGTGGCTGTTCGATGTAGCGCTCGAGATAGACCTCGGGGTTGGAGAAATAGCGCTCGGCCTCGCCACGGCTGCCCTCGAATGCCGATGGCATCTCGTCCGGTCCCTTCGCAACGCGAAAACCCCGCCCACCACCGCCACCGGACGCCTTCACCGCGACCGGATATCCGTACTCCGCGGCCCAGGCAAGCGCATCATCGACGGACTCGACCGGCTCGGTCGTCCCCGGCACCGGCCGGACCCCGGCCGCCGTCGCGATTCGCCGGGCCTCGACCTTGTCGCCCATCGCGGCAATCGCCTCTGCCGGGGGCCCAATGAAGATCAAGCCGGCATCGATCACCGCCCGAGCGAACGATGCGTTTTCGGCAAGGAAGCCATAGCCCGGATGCACGGCGTCGGCTCCCGCCTTTTTCGCGATCTCGACGAGCGCATCGATCCGGAGATACGGGAGACCCGGACCATCGGGAATTCGCCAGGCATCATCGGCATATCGGACATGCTGCGCCTGTTCCTCGCCTTCACCGTACACAGCGATACTCGCAATGCCCATCTCCCGGCATGTTCGCATCACGCGAAGGGCGATTTCCCCACGATTGGCGACTAGAACCCGCTCGATCGTCCGTTCGGCCATCCCGTTCTCCATCTCCAGCACCCGGACGCGAATCGCCCGGGTCTTTCTGTTCATATTGTCACGTCCGGTAAGATAGCACGGAGTTTCGACCCCTCCGGAGTCGATTCCCATGTGGTATCACCAGTAGGCATGGCCCGGATGTTGATACCGGTCGCAAGGGTACTCGCGAACGCCATCCACGCCTCGGTACCGTTTGGAAGGAAGAGGCGCCACGAATGTCAGGTCGTGCATGTCACAGGCAACATCATCGCCAACAAAACGGATCGGGAGCACGGGCGAACCGCGCCCGGCCCGACCAGCGCTTCGGCTGATGCAGAATCGCCGGCAAGCCCGTCTCGTCGACCTCTCGATCATGGCGATCCTCACCCTTTTCGCCCTGGTTGTCTACGTCGGGGGAATCGAATCGACAGCATTCCATCAGGACGAGAGTCGCTGGCTCAATCGCGCGCATTATCTGACCGACCTGCTCGATCCCTTCGGCCCGACCTGGAACGACCAGTACCTGACCCGAGGCCAGCCCCCCATCGGCTCGTACATGATGGGCGCGGGACTGCTCCTCCAGGGCCGCGATCTCGACACGAATCCGGCCTACGATTTCCGACGTAGCCGGGAAGTCAACCAGGAGCTCGGGACGATCCCCGATCATGACGATCTCGTCGCCGGTCGCCGCTGGAACTCGCTTCTCGGCGCGGTCGCGGTCGCTGGCGTGTATCTCGCCGCGCGGCAATTGACGAACCCGGCCGGGGGCATCGTTGGCGCGCTCTTCCTCATCGCGAACCCACTCCAGTCATGGCATAACCGTCTCGCGCTCGCCGATACGACGCTGACCCTGACGCTGGCCCTGCTCGTCCTGTGCGTCATCCGCCTCATGCGACGCCCCTCGTGGGGCTGGGCCATCGCGACCGGCGTGCTGATCGGGATCGGCGGCGCCAACAAATTCACGCCCATCGCCCTCTCCATACCACTGGCCGCGATTGGCGGGCTGATGCTGCTTCACGGCTGGCTCGACCGGCGCAAGCTCCGAACGTCGACCCCGTCGAGCCTTCTCGCCCTCCCATCGTTTCGCGACCATGGGTGGAAGCTGGTTTCGACACCGATCACGGCGCTGGCGACCTTCGTCATCGTCTACCCGTACCTCTGGCCGGATCCGATCGGGCGAACGCTCACCCTGATCCGGTTCCGGCAGGACGAAATGACGAACCAGTACCGCCTCTACCCCCAGTTCCGCGCCGACAACCCGGTCGAAGCGCTGGAAAAGACGATCAACGCACTCGGCCGCTCCTGGAGCTCGACCGCCGAGTTTCTCGCCCAGATCGGCATGACGACGCTCGGCAAGGACCTCTCGCTGCTCGACCTCGTGTTGGCCAGCGTCGGACTCATCATGTTGGCCGCGGTCGGGATCCGGAAGGGGCTCCGGAGCGCTGAGCTGGCCGTGACCGCGATCATCGTGTTCCAGACGGTCACGATCATCCTCAGCATGCGGGTAGACTTTGAGCGCTATTACCTGCCGATCCTGCTCGGTGAGGTCATCGCGGTCGGGTGCAGCGTCGGCTATGCGACCGGGTGGCTCTGGCGCCGCATGGCACGCCGGCCCGCACACGCAACCTGATGCGCCAGAGGACTGCTCTGTGACGATCTCACGGCATCACATTCGACCGATCCTGTGCGCGCTCGGCATCATCGTGCTCGCGCTCCTTCCGCACCTGCAAGTTCAGGCACAGGATGCACTCCCGAACCCGGTCCCCGGTTTCTACGACCCGGACGGCGTGTTCAACGAAGGAGAGTCGAGCACGCTCGCGCGGGATGCCCAGCTCCTGCAGAGCTCCAAAATCCCGTTCCTCGTCTACGTCCGGATCGTCGACGCAACATCGGCGGCACCCGAGCCTGCACATATGTTCGCGAACGGTATCCGGCAGCAGTGGGCCGCAAACGGTGGTCCGGACGCATCTACCAGCGCCGTCATCCTGTACTCGCACGTCCCCGACAACGGCACAGCGAGCACGATTGTCGCGTCGTGGGGCGATCACGCCTTCGACTCATCCGGTCTGACATCCAGCGATGTCGAATCCGTTCTCGCCGGTGATCCCCGGACGTTGCTCGATCAAGGTCACCCGTTCGAGGCGCTCGTCTACGGTATGCGGGAGATTCGCTACGGCGGTATCTACTTCCCGCCACCACCGGCTCCCCTGACCGGAGTCCGATCTGCGCTGCACGCGGCACTCACCGGTGTGGGCCCCCTGTTGGCGATCGTCACAATCGGCGGCCTCCCTCTGGCAACGAAGCATCGCGTCTCCAGGCGGCTCACGGCCATTGGCGCGGGATCCGTCGCGATCCTGCTTGCGGTGATCTCCGTGCTTGGCGAAAGCCAGCCTGGTATCGCCAGCACGCTGCTCATCGTGATCGCACTCGCCATCGCCGGCTGGGCGTGGACGCGACCGTCGTCGCCCGGAGCCGGCATCGACTGGCGGCGAGCCTTGCCCGATATCGTCATCGCGCTCGTGCTCTTCGCGGTCTCTCTCGGCGCCAATTTCGACGCGATTCCCACCACCCCGACTCATCCTGACGAGTCTCGCTGGCTCAACCGCGCCTACTACGTCCAGGATTTGGGCGATCCCTTCGGGCCGACGTGGCAGGATTACGTCACCACCCAGGGTCAGCCACCGCTCGGCAGCATCGTCATGGGCATCGGCCTCGCGATCCAGGGCAAACCGCTGGACAGCGTCAAGGTTTGGGACTTCGCCTACGGCAGCGACTGGAACACCTGGGCCGGGGCCAACCCCTCCGACGAGATTCGGACAGCCGGACGACGGACGAATGCCGTCGTCGGTGCGCTGGTCGTCGCGACGGTGTATATCCTCGGGCGCCTGATGACGAACCGCGTCGGCGGCGCGATCGGCGCACTTTTCCTCGCCTTCCACCCGCTCCACATCATGCTCTCCACCCAGGCGCTCTCGGACGAGACGCTCGCGCTGCTCCTCGCCCTGATCTTCCTGGCCGGCTGGTGGTTCGCGAAGCGTCCGACATGGACGCGAGCCATCGCGCTCGGAATCCTGCTCGGGCTCGGCGGCGCGGTCAAGTTGACCCCCCTCTTGCTGAGCGGCCCCCTGGCCGCCTTCGGCGTGCTCCGCCTACTTCTCGATCGCGATCAGACCGCCCGGCGATATGCGCTCAAGATGGTGATGCAACCCATCATCGCGTTTGTGACCTTCATCGCGATCTATCCCTATCTCTGGGTGGCGCCGATCCGCCGGACGTGGAATCTCTACGCCTTCCGTGCCTCCGAGATGTCGGATCAAGGGACGGCGTGGCCCGACGCCGCCGTCAAGAATCCGCTGGATGCGCTCGGCCGGTTCGGAGCCTACCTCGCCAACACCTCCACCTCCCGCCACGTCCTGAAACCAGTGGCGACGTTCTTCGGAGCCGATCACGTTCCCGCCGGTCTGGATTTCATTCCAGCGGTCGCCGGTCTGCTCATCCTGCTGTGGTGGGTGGCGAAACGCGGGTTCTGGACGCCGGAAGCGATGGTCGCCTTACTGATGGGAACCGAGGCCGCGACGCTGGTCTTCGGAATGAAAACCGACTTCTATCGCTACCACCTGCCGATCGTCATTATCATGGCGGTATGCATCACCACCTGTGCCGGCGTTGCCTGGAAGGCCGCACTCGATGTCGTTCGGGGATGGCTGTCGCGACGACAATCGCGAGAAAATCCGCATGCGGCGTCTTCCTTCGCCAACCCATTGGAGTCCCGCCAATGACACGACGCATCCTGCTCCTGGCGCTCCTTCTGCTCGCGTTGAGCCCCGGAATCGCCGCCGCGAAACGCGATCCACTGGCTCCGGTCCTCGATATGCCACAGGCGCCCGTCGCCACCGTTCCTGACGGCTTGTTCCTGCCAGAACAGGTGCAGGGCATCACCAGCTACGTCAACGAGGCGCGCCAGTTCGGCGTTCCGCTCGCCGTCCGCGCGATCACACTGCCAACGAGCCCAGCCATCCTGGAAGCTCTGCTCCCACTAAATCCCGCCGCCCCCACCGGACAGGCGATCGTCCAGCGCATGGCCGACGAGTGGTTGGCAAGCGAGCCGCTGGAAACATCGCCGGGTGCAGCGGACGGCATCCTTCTCTTCGTGGTTATCCCGGAAGACGACCACACGCAGGCGATGGCCGCGTTCGCCACCGGCAGGCACGCGATACCGCTGAACGGACTCAGCCAGCAGAGCCTCGACGATGTACTCGATAACGTGATCCGCCCGTCGTTCCAGGACAATGCGATCGCCGCTGGCATCCAGAACGGCGTTGCGATGCTCTCGTACGACAATCTCTTCGCGCAACCAGCGCGTCTCGAACGGACACACCAGCAGAAGACCCTGTTCAACGTCACCAACACGGTCCTGTTCGGCAGCACCATCGTCGCGTCGCTGGGGCTGATCGGGCTGGCGTTCTGGATCAAGCAACGGCAGGACAGGATGACGGGTGACATTGCAATCGACTCGCCCTTCGAGGCCGGTGCCCTGCGCCTGGGTCGCGTGGACGAGACCGTCGCTGACGCCGCGCTCCTGCACCTGGTCAAAACCGGGGGACTTATCCGTAATGAGACAAGCTTCCGGATCTCGACCGCAATCACGCCCGAGGATCCCTTCGCGCAGGACGTCGTATCGGCTCTCGCGTCGGAAGCGGCCGACGACGGCACCCTGCCGGGCGCTGCGATTCGGCGCATTCAGGATGTGATCGCGCCGGCACGCCAGTCGCTGGAGAACCAGCTGGCCGAGCGGAGGCTCTTCAACCCGGTAGCGCGAGTCGAAGCTGTCTGGATCGTGCTGGCCAGCGCGCTCGTGGCCATTATCGCCTTGATGGCGCTGGTGCCCGCGATCGTCAGTATGTCGCGACTCGGTCTTCTCGGGATCCTGATCGCCGCCCTGACGATCATCGGTGTGCTGGTCTGGACGGCGAAACGGTCGTGGACCACCCCTGCGGGACAACACGCCCTGGAGACCTGGAAAAGCGCTCCCGAGGGTGAGGGTATGGCGATCTTCGACACGATCGTTCATCAGGACGACCTGCTCGACACTCCCGGAGGTCCCGGGGTACCCCCGGTGACCCGCCTCATTCGCGATTTCAGGGCACTGGGAGCAGGTTGAGATCATCCTCCCAACACATTCCAGATACCCGGACCCTGCAGCCGGGTGGCACTGACCCTTGCCCCGCTCCCCGTGTGGGACACTTGGAGCAGAGATGAAAGGAGGCTTCATGCCCTGGTTCAACATCAGAAAACCCGGAGCCAAACCGAACGAGGACGAGATCACACAACCTGCGTCCGAACCGACCCCTGAACCGCAAGCACGGACGCTCCCGCTACACATGCAACGCATCGTCGAAAACCGCTCTCGCCCGCAACGCGAGGTCTCCGTCGAGGCACGACGCGCCGCCTTCGAGCGCAAGCGACTCGCGATCGAATTCGATATCGCCCAGGGAGAACTTGCCTCCGACGAGGAAAACCCCTGGAATCACCGGATCGAGCTGCTGACCGAAGCGCTCGACACCGTGCGTGAAGACCAGGAAGCGCTGAAGGAAGTCCCGAAGGAGCCGTACGCGCCGGTACCGCCAATACCTGTCACGGACATCTCCGTTGACAAGACGGACGCGATCGCCGTCGCATTCACCATCGCTGGACACGGATTCCGTTACGAAGAGGTGCTCGACTGGGCGGAACGAGGGCACACCGTCGCTTCCCCCGAGCTGCGCGTCGTCGCCTGCCCGGTCGCGGAAATCATCCCGGATTCGATCCCGGCGGAGCTCCGCGAACCTCTGACACGCCATCTCACGGACAGCATCGCCGTATTCGCGACGGACCTGCGGGATCGTGCGCTGGATGACGAACCGATGCCGGAGGGAGTCACCCTCGCCGATCTCGCGCGCGAATGTCCAGCCTGCGGCGGGTGGGCCGACTGGCACGGGCGTTGCGAAGCCTGCACCCGTCGCAAGGGACAGGCGCAGGCACTGCGGATGGAGCAAAATCGCCTGCTGCAGGAGCGTGCCAACGAAGCCGAGGAACGGCATCGCCTCGCCGAGCGACTGCCGCTCGCCCGTCGTCGTCTCCGCGACCTCGAGGCGGACATCGCCGCTTTCGAGCAGCAACACGGAACGTAGACGCCCACGCCGAGCCCATATCAAACCCGGATGATCCATTGTCGATGACGGAGGGGCCATACTTCCGAAGGAATGTCGGCGTTCAGGACGCCGACAATTCAGCGCTATCCCCGGTACAGCCGCAACGCCTCCCCGGTCTTCTCCATCACGCGACTGGTGTAGTCGTAGCTCATGTCGGCCAACGCGCCGCAAATGATGTGTGAAACGCCGGCCACCTCGTATGCCGCGAACGCCCGGGCGATGTCATCCGGTGACCCGATCAATGCCTTCGCCGGATCGAACTCCTCCCCAGGGACCAGCTCCGGCGCAGCAACATGCACCCCGACCGTCACCTTGATGGACGACGGCTCACGCCCAGCCTGCTCGCAGGCGCGCTCGAACGCCTCCCGTCGCGGCGCGATCCCGTCGACCGGCCCGAACCACGCGGTATTCCACCCGTCGGCATGGCGCGCGGTCAAGTCCATCATCCGCGCACCCTGACAGGCAACGTGGATCGGAATACCCTCCGGACGCGGACCTCGTGGCGTGATCTCGCAATCCGGCGCGCTGTAGTACTTCCCGTGAAAGTCGACCTTGCCGGTTCGCAGCAGCGCGGTGATGATCTGGAGTCCCTCCTCGAAGCGATCGACCCGATGATCGTATGGGTAGCCAAATGCATCGAATTCCGGCTGGTGGAATCCGGTTCCGAGCCCGAGAATGAGACGACCACCGCTGATCTCGTCCACCGTCGCCGCCATCTTCGCCAACAGCGCCGGGTTTCGCCACGACACCGGCATCACGAGCGTGCCGAGCTCGACGCGCGAGGTGATCCCCGCCAGGGCCGAGAGCATCGACCAGCATTCCCAGACGCCCATCGTGTCGCGCTCAGGAAAGCGGTAGAGCAGATGGTCGTAGACCCAGACCGAGTCCAGCCCCACATCTTCCGCCTGCATCGCCAGCGACCGGATCTCCGCGAACAATGGCGTCCTGCCTACCGTTTCCGACTCCCCGAGAGGCAGGATACATCCGATTTTCATGCACGCTCCTTTACAGTGAATTGCAGAAAAGTTGACCTGATGTCCGGATGCTCGACGCCCTGCGGGCGCCGAGAGGGCGGAGAGTCCTTCGGACCATCCGCCCCTACGTGCGATCAACCGCCAACCACGATGCAATTCGCTCTAGTAACACCGGATCCGAATGAACCTTTGCCGAAGCCAAGTCCCCTTCATCCTGAGCAAAGCGAAGGATCTCTGTGCGAAGCACAATGCTCAAGGGAAGCCCGGCAGTCCCTGCACAACGGCCTCGCCAGAGAAACCCTCGGCTGCGGCCTCAATAGTGTGCCCAGCCCCCGTGTCCGTCATCCCGAGCGAAGTCGAGGGATCCTTGTCTCTGGCCACCGCGGCGGTTCGCGGGAACAAAGATCCCTCGACACCATTCGACCGCTTCGCGATCTCACGGGCTCGGGATGACAGGGTGAGTACGAGATCGGACGCCGTCTACGGCGACATCGTGATGCCGGCCAGTTTGCACGCCGCGCGGAACATCTTGTTGAATTCGACGCCATCTGCGGGACGGAATGCGATTGCCCGCTCCCCGGCACGTTCCACACCCGGCAAGAGCTCCGCCTGATCGGCGCGGGCCTGATGATCGAACTCCAACTCGACGGTCGCCCCTTGGCGCAGGACATACGGCCTGGCGTCGGCGATCATGCCAATCGCCCGCTCCGCGCCCTCACGGATCAGTTGCTGCGCTTTCCCGGGATGCAGGTGCATCGCTGCGAAGGTCGAGATACCCTGCTTCACCGCGACACCTTCGACCTGCTCGCCCAGGAATGCCTGCGTCTGGGCCACCGCCTTCTCGTCGCCACAGACGAACACCACGGGCACACCGAAGTGCCCGGCGATCGCGGCATTGACCCCGAACTCCCCGGTCGACACGCCATCGAAACGCACATCATTCAGCCACCCGGACCACGTGTGCGCCAGCGGCGCCTTCGGCGTCCCCGCCTTGGCGTGATAACCGGTGTAAAAAACGGCGCTGATGCCCTCCAGCTCGACTCCCTGCATCATGCCGAGGAATTTGTCGTTCCCGGAGATGTACTGGGCCTCGGGATGCAGGATCTCCCCGATCAGGTTCCGCATGCCGTCGTGGCTGTCGTTGACGATCACCTCGGTCGCTCCGCCGGCCAACGCCCCCTCGATTGCGGCGTTCACCTCCTGCGTCATCCGCAACCTGGCCCGTTCGTATTCGGTCTGGTTCGCCGGCTCGCCCAACCGGGCGCCTTCAGGCGGCGTGACGTGCACCCACGACGAAACGCCGCAGGTCCCTTCCATGTCCGCCGAGATCAGGATCTTCATCCGTCGCTAGCCTCTCATCTTTCGGGCGAACTCCTGTCCGCCCCGATTTGCAGGCTGTCATGCTATCCGAAATCCGGAAAACAAAAAACGGGCATCGCGGGGAACATGTCCCACACAATGCCCGTTCCGGCGCGCACCTGGTGGTGCGCCGCCAGTCGAGGAATTACTTCGACTGGTTGCGGCGGCGGCGGCGCTCGGCCTTGCGGCGCTTGGCCCGCTCCTCCTCCTGAACGCTGATGAAGCGCAGGCCGCGACGATGCTCCCGGATGATCCCGGAGCGCTCGATGCCCTTGTTAAACCGGCGGAGCAGCTGCTCAAAGCCTTCGTTGTCACGAATCTCAACACGCATAAATGCTTATCACCACCTTCAAGCGCGTGTAATGTCCAAAGGTCACGGTGCGATCAAGCCTCAACGGGCACAACCACACGAGCCAGGTTCGAGCGAACCCGACACCCAATGATACACCAAATCCTGTCGGAGCTATCATGAGGTTTACGAGCCGCCACGATACGACGCAGAGGAGCCGACATGACCATTGCCACCGCGATCGCCGTCACTCCCGGCAAGCCGGATACCCTCCACCGCATCCAACTGGACGTTCCAGACCCTGGTCCTGGCGAAGTCCTGATCGATGTCATTCGCTGCGGTATCTGTGGGACCGACCGGGAAGTCGCCGCCGGACACGATGGTTCTTCGCCCGAGGGCAAAAGCGAAATCGTGCTCGGGCACGAGATGCTGGGTCGTGTGGCGAAGGTCGGCGACGGAGTGAGCCAGTTCGCACCGGGAGACCTCGTCACGGCCACGGTCCGCCGTCCGGATGGCTGCCCATGCTGCCAGGCCGGACAAATGGACATGTGCCTGTGGCATCAGTACAAGGAACACGGCATTCATGGACTGAACGGCTACCTCGCCAGTCAGGTCATCGTCCATGCGGAATACGTCATCCCGGTGCCGCCCCAACTGGAAGCGACCGGCGTGCTGACCGAGCCGCTCACCGTCGTCGAAAAGGCCGTCCGGCAGGCAGAGCTGATCCAGCGCCGGATGGCTGTCTGGGAGCCAAAAACGGCACTCGTCACCGGTGCGGGACCGATCGGCATCCTCGGCACCCTGCTCCTCCGCTCGAAGGGAATCGAGGTCTACACCACGGCCCGCACATCGGCACCAACCCGGGCCTCGCAGGTCGTGGAAAGCGCGGGGGCGCACTACGTCTCCACCCGCGACGAATCGATCGCCGACCTCGCGACGCGTCTCGGCAACGTCGACATCATCCTCGAAAGCACCGGTGCCAGCGAGGTCGCCTTCGAGGCGATGCAGGCGCTCGGGATCAACGGCGTGCTGGTCCTCCTCAGCATCGGCGACAGGTCAGTCACCGCAGACGTTCCGGTTGGCCAGATCAACCATGGCCTTGTCACCGGCAACAAGGTGGTGGTCGGCTCGGTCAACGCCAATCACGAGGATTGGGCGGCGGCAGCCGCACGGCTGGAGACATTCGAGACGCTTTGGCCCGGCCTGACCGAATCCATCATCACCAACCGGGTCCCAATCGACGGAGACATCTCCGTCATCCTCAACGAGCCACACGATGCCATCAAAACGGTAATCGAATTCGGCAAGTAATCCCCGACCATGTGACCTGAATTACGGCGCCACGACCTCAAACGATGCATTCCAGGCGACGACCTGCTCGACGAGGCTGATCAACGACGACACATGCAGCGCATCGTGCTCGTCGGGATCGTGGCGACCGTACCGGTCGATGATCGCGGCCGCCATCCCGATCGCCCGGGAACCCTTCACGTCAGACAGGTGCTGGTCACCGACATGCAGCGCCGACGCCGCTTCGACACCGAGCGGCTCCAGAGCGGCATGAAACGTCCGCGCGTCCGGTTTCTCCCACCCAACCAGCGCCGAGGTCACGATGAGGTCCATTCGCGAGGCGAAGCCCATTTTGAGGCAGAAATCCGTCACGTCGCGATCCGCATTCGAGATCACCGCCCGCCTGATTCCGTGTCCTTCAAGCGCTTCCATCACCGGACCGACTTCCTCGAACGCCACGTACACCCACTGCCCGTGCCGCTGTGTCTCGTCGAAATAGTTTCGCTGCACGGTTCGCACCGTCTCAGGGTCGGTCGGCAGGCCGAGAGCGGTGAGATATGCGGCAGCCTGGTCCAGCCGAAACTGCTGCACATCCTCGGGTGACCGGTCCCGGATCGGCCAGCGGCCATTCTCGATCGTGTAGTGATCTTCCCCGGCACGATCCGCCTGCAAAACATCCTCGACGCGCACATCGAACCCCGAGCGCGCCAACGCCGTCGTAAACCGCTCCCAGCGCGGCGGAGTCGTCTCCACCAGCGTGTCGTACAGGTCGAAGGTCACCAGTTCGATCGGACGATCAGTCATCTCGGAGATTTGCACGCACACTCCCCTCTCATACGCTCCCGTCGAGCTCATCCTTCAGGCGCGGAATGAGCTCCGTCGCCACACGCTTCGCCAACGCCTGCCCATGATCGTCCAGCGGGAAGTCGAACAGGAACTGCTGCACGCCGGTCGCGGCATAGGTCCGGACCAGATCCTCGAACCGATCGATATCCATCAGCTTGTCGGCGCCGAACGACATCGAATGCCGGATTTCGCCGTACTCGCGGCCGACCTCATCGCACGCGCGCTTCAGTTCCTCGACGCGCTCTTTCCTCACCTCAGGCGGCCCGCTGGAATCCCAGACATCGGCATGCTTCGCCACGACGCGCAACATCCTGGGCTTCTTGCCGCCGACGAGGATCGGCATCCTGCCAACCGGTTTCGGGGCAAAAGGCGCGTCCTCGATGTGGTAGAACTCGCCGTCGAACGAGAACCGCTCGTTGTCAAACAGCCCCTGGATCACTGTCAGCGATTCATCCAGCATCTTCACCCGCGTACCGGGAGTCGGCAGCGGAATGCCGTACCAGCGGTGCTCGTTCTCGTTCCAGCCGGTACCGATCCCGAGGATCGCCCGGCCGCCACTGAGGTGATCGACGGTGACGATCTCCTTCGCCAGCAACACGGGCGACCGGTGGGTATTGCCGTAAACCAGCACGCCGATCTCCGCCCGCTCCGTCTCCAGCGCCAACCCGGCGAGCAATGTCGACGCTTCCAGGCATGGGCCGGCAGGATCGGCATACAAACCCGTGAAATGATCGAACAACCAAAGCGAATCGAACCCGAACGATTCGGCCAGCTTCCATTGGTCGCGAATCTGGTCCCAGGTCAGCTGATGCTGCCCGGTCACGACGCCAAATGTGATTCCCTGATCCGACACTGAATCACCTCTCCCCGAAAGCACCGACCTGATGGGGTCGGTGCCTTCCATTCTTTCTTCGCTCAATGATCCCACACGACCTCACGGTCGAGGGCGAACGCGGAGATATCCACGGACGGCGCCTCGCCCAGTGCCAACTCCGATGCGATCCGGCCGGAATACGGCCCGAGCTGCAACCCGGAAGGCCCATGACCGGTCGCGACGACGACATTGTCGTGCCCGGGAATGGTCCCCATAAACGGGTAGCCGTCGGCGCCATACGGCCGGAGCCCGACGCGCACCTCGCGCAACGTCCCGTTGGCCAGCCCCGGCGCGATCGCCAGCGCCACATCCAGCACCTCTTTGACGCCGCCAGCAGTGACGCGCGTATCGAACCCGGACCCATACTCGCGGGTCGCGCCGGCCACCACGCGATCGGGCCCGAACGCCAGCATGTACTGGTGTCCGAACCAACCCAGAATCGGCCAGTGCGTCGTGTCCTGCCCCGGCATCGTGATGTGCAGGATCTGCCCCTTCTGCGGTTCGACCGGCAGGGAGTATCCGACCTGACTGAAGAGATCGTTTGACCACGACCCGGCGGCCAGGATCACGCCGTCGGCCTCGATCGTCCGGTCGTCCACCGTCACGCCGGAGACTTTGCCACCATCGACGACCAGCGAAGCCTCGCCGTGGACGACCTCCGCGCCGTGATGCCGGGCACCAGCCGTGAGCGCATCGCGCATCAACGCCCCATCGACGCGCGCCGCCTCCGGAATGTGAATCGCCCGGGGAATGTCCTTCAGCGCCGGGAACATCGCCTTTGCCGCCGCGCCATCAATAGCCTGGACATCTCCGAGATTCGGCATGCCAGCATCGCGACGGGATTGCATGAGCGCCAGCACATCGTCCAGCCTCTCCGCCTCATCGTCCGTCTGTGCGATGTAGAGTTTGCCGCACACCTCATACCCGGTGTTTTCGGCCCCAGCGTCCGCCAGCGACGCGATCAGCTCCGGGTAGTACGACACCGCGGGCTGCGCGAATGCGTAAAACCCCGGTAAATCCCGCATGCTCGTCCCCGGAGCAATGATGCCAGCCCCCGCCGATGTCGCCCGGCCGACATCCTGCCGATCGACCAGCACGGTATCGACTCCGCGGAGCGCCAGGTGGAACGCCGCGCTGGCGCCCACGATTCCGCCGCCTATGACTACGATTCGTCCCATACGTCTCCCTCTCAACGAAAACCCACGCTTCTCCGTCCATCCTGCCCTTCTTGCCGCATTCCCGGCAAGTTAGCAAGGGGCGCCACTCCTTGCGGGATGCTGTATGATGTCTTCAATAGACAGCAATTTATTTATGTCTGCCCCGATGCGTGCGAAAGAATCACGTCAAAACGCGATGCGAATCGCCGATTCGGATCGGGCACCGTTTGGATACCCGGTAAGGTCCGTGCGTATATCGCATTCGCCTCGCCGATCATCGAAAATAAACGAGATATGACGAGAATATCTCCCGCTACCACGGTAGTGCCCGCATCACTGCCAGTCACAACAACCAGGCCTTCCCACGCTCTTCCCCTTTCGGGAGGATGCGCGTCCTGCTCCCTCTGTGCCGGTTCGCACCGCACCGGCATGCGGAGCCGTCCCCGATGACCAGACATCTCACCTTACGTTCCCGGTTCGTAGCCTTCGGGATCATCTGCCTGATCCCGCTGCTCATCGTCGTCATTTTCTTTCTCGACCGTAGTGGTGACCGTAGCAACCAGGAAATCCTCACTAGCGAGGCAACCCTCTCCAGCCTCGTGACGCAATCGCTCACGAACTACATCAACCTCCATTTCCAGACGATCGATCGTCTGGCCAGCGTACCGGCCATCCAGTCGCAGGAGGATATCGACGAGGTTAGCCGAATTCTTGGCGAGGCCCGCACATTGCGGCCCGATATGAGCGGGGTCTTTCTCGTTAACGCGGATGGGCAGGTGATCGCCCAGTCCGGGACCGACTCGAAGCTGGTGCTCCCCTACCTGAACAACCAGATCGAAAGCACCCTCGCCACCGGGCAACACGGCGTTTCCCGCCGCATCGATATCGACGACGATACGCACGTCCTCGTTCTGCTCGCACCGGTCACCGCGATCACGCAGACATCCACATCCTCAAGCACGACATCCAACCAGACCACCCCTGGTGCAACCTCCACCGATCGGGAACAATTTGCCCCCACGGGGACGCCTTCCACGGCGGTGGGAACCCTGCCACCGGGTTCGGTGCTCGGAGTGATCGGCTCCGTGATCCAGGTCGACAACCTCAACCAGCAAGTGTTCCCGGTTCTGCGAACCCGGACGGAAATCTCCATTCTCAGCCCCGACCAGGTCATCACGTCGTCTGGCGATCTACGCCAGAACGAGGTCGCGTTTCTGGAACTGATCGACTCGAAACACGTCCGCGCCAGCGACAGCGGCACCGATGTCTTCACCCTCACCAGTCCGTCCGGCACGAAACGGATCGCGACCTATTCGCCGGTCCCGATCGACGCTGCGGATTGGGGCGTGGTCGTTTCCAACCCGCGGACCGGTGCGTATGGCAACCAGTTGTGGGTGGAGGGCTCGCTACTACTGCTCATGGCAGGTCTGGCATTGATCTCGATTGCGTTGGCGGTGGGAGAATACACATCCCGCCCGCTACGGGATATCGCCGACGACGCCTTGAAACTGCAGGACGATCCCACGCACGCGGTCCGTGTCCAGGCACATGGCACCGACGAGATTCGCGGTCTCAGCGCATCGTTGGCGCAGATCAGCGAGCGCCTGCGCGACCAGAGCAAGGGGCTCGAGCATATCCAGACCGAGCGCCAGCGCCAGACCACCCAGATGCGCGAGCTGCTGCGACGAACGCTCCGCTTGCAGGAGGACGAGCGCCGCCGCATCGCCGGGGAGATCCACGACGCGGTCTCGCCGCTCATTACCGGCGCGCTGTATCAGGCTCGCGCGCTCCAGATGAGCAACGGCAGCACATCCCACGAGCAGCTCGCGGAATCGCTCAGGAGTGTCGATGGTCTGCTCGAACGGGCCTCGGAGGAGCTCCATGGCGTCATCTTCGATCTACGGCCGCCGGATCTCGATGACCTCGGTGTCGTCGCCGCGCTGGAGGTCTACATCTCGACGATCCAGCGAACGGGTCTGGAAGCCCGGCTCGAGGTCGTGAACGAGCTGCCGCCGCAAACACCGGAAGTCCGCCTCGGAATCTATCGCATCGTGCAGGAAGCGCTGCATAACGTGATCCGACACGCCAACGCCGACGAAGCGGTTGTCCGGATCGAATTCACGGAAGACAACGATCTGCTTCGCGTCACGATTCGCGACAACGGTGCCGGTTTCGATCCGGAGACCGCGGGTCGCCCGACATCGCTGGGCATGCTGAGCATGCGGGAACGCGCGGCCGCCATCGGCGCGAACCTCTCCATCATCTCCCGCCCCGGCGGCGGGACGGCCATCGTCCTGGAGCGAACCGACACCGGCAATGTCATGTCCGACGAGCTTCTTGATGAGCTCATGCGACACCAACACGAAGATGACGAGGTGGCCGAAACCGACAGATCGACGGACAATACAGCGAGCGATGACGCGTCCACACCTACCGATGTTGTCGGAGGAGCGTCGTCGGAACGAGGCAATGACTCATGATCACCGTCCTTCTTGTCGACGACCATCCCATCGTGATCGAGGGCCTGCGGAAGCTGCTGGATCTCGCGGGCGATATCGATGTCACCGGCGAGGCGCACGACGCATCGTCCGCACTCTCACAGGCGAAATCGCTGAAGCCTGATGTGATCCTGCTCGATCTCCGGATGCCGGGAGCTTCCGGGATTCAAACCACCCGCCGCCTGCGGGAGCAGGAGTTCGATGGCGCGATCATCATCCTGACCTCCTACGGCGATCAGGCGTATGTCACCCAGGCCCTCGAAGCCGGGGCCGACGGCTATCTGCTCAAGAACACTCCATCCGTCCAGCTCATCCAGGCCATTCGCGATGCCAGCCGCGGCCGTCGTCAGCTCAGCCCGGAGTTGCTCAGCGGCGTGCTCGAGGAATTCGGGGATCTCGCGCGAGAGAAGACCGAGCGCGACTCCGGTCTCACCGAGGAGGACCGCGAAATCCTGCGACGCGCCAGTCAGGGTGCGACGAACCGGGAGATCGCGATTTCCATGAACCGCAGCGAAGTTGCGGTCAAGAAGCGGCTGCAATCGATCTTTGCCAAGCTCGGAGCCGTCGATCGCGCCCACGCCGTCGCCGAATCCATCCGCCGCGGGCTGATCTGACGCGGAGTCACGATCGCACACAAGCACCGTCATCATTGCCAGAAACCCGTCATCCCGACCCCATCCATGAGCGCCCCCCTCCCTGTCATCCCGACTCCATGAGCGAGCCCCCTCCCGTCATCCCGAGCCCGTGAGATCGCGCAGCGGTCGAACGGTGTCGAGGGATCTTGGCTCTCGCAAACCGTCGTGGTAGTCAGAGGCAAAGATCCCTCGACACGTCGCCACTCGCTCCGCTCGCGGCTCCGGCTCGGGATGACAGGGAGGGTGGATCCGCTCGCGCAGTCGGCGTCACGGCGTCTCTGTCCGTCATCCTGCGCCGATGCGGTCGCGCACCAGCCAGCCGGCCCTGAGCGAACGCAGCACGTCGAACGGAAGTCAACGGACCCCATACGAAATCCGGATGAACTATGGTGGATCTTCGCCGGTGCGACTCACGTAGTCTCGGGTCCTGTGCCCGAGACCCGCTGCGGAGCAGCATTACGGCGCCCCGCGAGCATTCAGGCGGATTCGGTATCAGGACACACTCTCGACGAGGTCCCTCAACTCCGCTCGGGATGATGAGGGACAGTTGGCCGTGTGATTCGCACCGGGAACCTTGCACATCGCGTCGCTCGTGGTCAGGATGAAAGGGTCTACAGCAAGTCACAGGAAGGTGGCGAGGTTCATCACACCAGGTGGAGGGGCGGTCGGCCACAGGGGTGGGGTGAGGTCGCGCCAGCGGCCGAAAAGCGGGAGCGGCCCCGTTGCCGCCCATCGGCTCCCGCAGGGAGTCGATCGTACGACACCGACCTCAACCTCCCGGCAATTCACTCTGGGTACCAGAGAGGCGACCTCCCAGTCCATCCACGGGTAGAGGTGGCACAGGAAGCCACGTGCACGGTGCTACCGGAGCTTCAGTCGTGGACCTCGACCCGCATCCCCAGCTCCGCGAAGTCGAACACCGTCCGCGCATCGTCCGCGCTCAATCGGACGCATCCGAGCGTCTCCGTGCCCCCGGTCACGATCACATCGCCATCCGCATCGCGAACCGGCGAATGAATGCCGTTGCTCCGCGCTGGATCGAATCCGACGAAATCCGTGAGGTACATACCGGGCGCAAACGGCGTCTCCGTCAACGCGCGATTCATCATGAAGACGTGATACGTCCCGATCGCCGTCGAATAATAGCCACTCGCAGACAAGTCCTTCCCGATCAGGGCGTCGTACACGCCGACGATCGTATCACCATGATGCAGCGTCACCGTTTTCTCGACACGGTCGATCTCGATCCAGCGCTCGCCGGACGGCACGCGTGCGTCCACCTCCACAGCGGGGATTTCGACCGACTCCGCGATGGTCTGCTGGACCGGAGCCTCGGTCGGCATCGGGGTTGGCTCGACAGTCGGCTCCGGCTCCTCGACGGGCATGGCAACAAGGGGGATGTGCTCGGTCGACGCCAGGACGCTTCCCTCCGGCGCGATGTAATCGACGGAGACCCATGCTTGACGTCCCTCGGTCCGCACCGGTGCGAAACCGTCCCGCGGATCGCCCGTCACCTCCACCTTGGTCTTGATCGGCAGCACCGCGAGGACCTCGTGGTCGATCCCCGGTCCCTCGCGGAGATTGACCTCACTGGTTGTGACAAATGCCGCGTCCGTCTGAAGATCGCCAGTCGACGCGGCATCGTCCGTCACGAAACCATGACCGAGCTGCCACAGTACAACCAGACCGAGGGCGGCGATGCCAAGTGTCGTCATCGCGCTCATCAGTGGATTTCGGTTCGTGTGGCGGCTTCGTCGGTTCATGTGTGCTTCCTACCAGTGAACCTCGACCCGCATGCCGGGATAGGCGAATGCAAAGAGCGTATCGATGTCGCCCGGGGCGAGTGCAACGCATCCGGCGGTCTTGCCACCGCCATTCGGGACGATATCCCCGTTCGCATCTTTCGTGTATGAGTGAAACCCGTTGGCGCGTTCCGAATCGAAGCCGACCCAGTCCGTGATGTAGTTTTCCGCGTACGGAGTGTATTGCAGATCGGGGTTCATCCAGGTGACGTGGTACGTCCCGACCGCGGTCGCGTAGAACCCATAGCTGGTGTCCTCGAAACCCATCGAGGCCCAGAAGGTGGATTGCGGTTCCTCGCCGATGAACAGCGTCACCGTACCGGACGACCGGTTGACGTCGATCCAGTGCTCCGGTTCCTCAGTGACATCCGGGGCGGCTTCCGGCGCCGCAACGGTCGCGGTGCCTCCCGTTCCTCCCACGCCCTCCGGCGTCAGGTATTCGGCCCAAACCCAGCCATGAATGTCGTAGTATCGAATCTCATACTTGCCGTTGTCCGGTCCCCACAGGACATCGACGCGCACGCCGGCATCCATCCATTCGATGACGGTCTCATCCTCGTACCCGGCCATCAGGCCGGCGCCATCGGTGTTGATCGTTCCCGCCTCGCCGGCGGCCGCCAGCTCGACACGCAGGCCGCCCATTGCCGCCAGCATCACCGCCGCCATCAGGACTGCCGTCCCGAGACGCAGCAATTGCTGCCCGGCCGCCGGGATTCGTGTGCCGGCGCCAGCCACGCCATACACGCCCATGCTCTTCATTATGTCCCCCTCCCGGGAAATCGATCCGTCGCGGGGTGTTTCAGTCAACGAGCCGCTTGCGGGAGAGCGACATGGCAATGCACCGGCGATCGCTATGTACGTACGGTGCTTGCGGACAGCATACCCACGAAGGCTGGAATCGCGCAAGGGGGTATTTGAATGCATCCATTCGCGGATAGCCCTGATTCCATATCTTGCAATCGATGATTTGCCTCATTTTTGACATATAGTCACAAAATCATCCGCGTCATTCCTCCAGATCGCCCGATGCGCTAGAGGCTGTTATGCACTTCACAGCACGCCAAGGACGGGAAGCACCTGCTTCCACATCAGCATCGTAAAGGCGATGAGATGAAAGCCTTTCAGAACCTCGGCGAGCCGTTCCTGATCCCGGGCCAAGCGTCGAAACCGGCTCATCCAGCCAAAGTCCCGCTCGACCACCCAACGCCGGGGCAACAACACGAAGCCCCGCTTGACCTGGGGCAGTTTGACGACTTCGAGCTGGATGCCGTGGTCGGCCGCCGCCTGGCGAGGGACTGCCCCCGTATACCCCTGGTCGACGTAGGCCAGCTGCACCGTCTCGCCAGTGGCGTCCTGCACGGCCGTGGCCACCTCTTCAACCTGCGCCCGATCCTGTTCGTTGGCCGGGGTGACATGCAAGGCCAACAACTGGCCCAGCGTATCGACAGCCAGATGCACCTTGGTGCCCTTCCGTCGTTTCGCCCCATCCCAGCCCGCCCGTTCGCCGCTTTCCGGCGTACTTTGCAGCGTGCGACTATCGAGAATCATCGCGCTGGGCTGTGGGGATCGGCCCTCGCCGAGCCGGATCAGTTCCCGCAGATCAGCGATGATCGCTTCGAAGACCTCAGCCTCAATCCACCGGCGGGTTTGCTGATAGACCGCCGCCCAGGGCGGCAAATCGTTGGGCATAAAGCGCCATTGCAAGCCGGTCCGGGCGATGTAGCGCAGCCCGTTGAAGAGCTCTCGGAGCGAATGCTTGCGTTGCGGCGCGTCCTCGCGCATCAGCGTCAGATAGGGAACAAGAAAGTCCCACTCGTCATCAGAAACATCCGTTGGATAGGGGGTGCGGGGTGTCGTGTCCATGCCACCAAGGGTACGACGCCCCACACCCAAAGTGCATAACAGGCTCTAGGCACTGTGACCGACGAGGCAAACCACCGGTTGCGTTTAGCCGGGAACGGCCTATACTGGAAGCACGACGAGCCAGCCGGGGGTTGCGATCCCCGGTTTTCGCCTATGCGCCGGGACCCGACTCGGCATCTGCACCTGATGACGAGCAATCGCTGATTCATACGACCCCGGACTTCCCCGTTCGGGGTCGATGCGCACGCGGCCCGGGGTTGCTCGCGCGCAGTTCGTTCACTCATCTATGTCCCGCGTCACGGCATCACCTGTGCGTGACGTAACGGTAGTTCCCGCGCATCAGGCGCGAAGCATTGATGAACGCACCGTCCGGCCCCGGACGGAAGTATCGGGTTCGCAGCTCACCGGGCAGCGTAGTGATTTGTGCAACGAAGGGATGTACTGATGGCTTCTACACGAGGTGTCCAACTGACGCAGGACGGAAAACGACGGCTCGAGGAAGAGCGTCGCGTCCTTCGCGAAGAGAAGCTTCGCGAGCTCTCGGAGCGTATCCAGCGCGCCAATGAAGAGGGCGATGTCACCGACAACAGCGAGTACGAGGATCTCAAGGACGAATACATGCACGCCGAACGGCGCGTCCGCGAGATCGAGTACACCCTCGAACACGCGATCATCATCGAGGAAGGATCCCGCAACGGTGTGATCGACCTCGGTTCGCATCTCTCCGTCGAAACTGACGATGGCGAGCCGCTCGAAGAGTGGATTCTCGTCAGCGCCGAGGAAGCCGACCCCCTCAATGGCCGGATTTCTGACGATTCCCCGGTCGGTAAACAGCTGCTGGGTAAAAAAACCGGCGATACCTTCGTCGTGAAAACCCCCGACGGTGATGTCACCTACCGTGTCGTCGACGTAAAATAAGGTCGATCACACGTCCCGGCATCGAACGCGGCGGGGATTCCCGCCGCGTTTTGTATGTCCGCGCAGAGGAGACAACCGGGAAACCATTCCCGGGTCCCGTGCCCGGGACATATCGCCGGAAGGCACACCGGCCATCCGGATTCCACATCAGCCACCGAACCTGGAGCCCTTCATGGAGTTGAGTGACCTGCAGAAGATCCGTCGCGCCAAGGCCGAAGCGCTGCAAGAACGCGGCGTTTCCGCCTACCCTTCCCGCGCGACCCGTACGCATACCACCGCCGAAGCCCTCGCCCTTTTCGAGTCAGAAGAGGCGAAAGACGCGCTTGCCGACGGTCATAGCCCCGAGACGATCACCCTTACCGGCCGCATCGTCAGTTACCGTCACATGGGCAAAACCGTCTTCGCGCACATTCGGGACGGTCATGGCGAGCTTCAGCTCTACATCCGGAAGGATGCGGTCGGCGAAGACGCCTACGCCGATGTCCTCAAGCTCTACGACGTCGGCGATTTCGTCCAGGCCTCCGGCGAGCTGTTCCGCACGCGGATGGGCGAGGTCTCCCTGCGCACGAACGCGACCGTGATGCTCAGCAAGGCATTGAACGCCCCTCCCGAGAAGTGGCACGGCCTGCAGGACATCGAGCTGCGCTATCGCCAGCGCTACGCCGACCTTATCGCCAATGCCAGCGTCCGCCAGGTGTTCGAGACGCGCTCGCGCATCGTCTCCGCCATCCGGCACTTCCTCGACTCGCGAGGCTATCTCGAAGTCGAAACGCCGGTCCTCCAGCCCCTCTACGGCGGCGCAGCGGCCCGGCCTTTCACGACCCATCACAATGCGCTCGACCAGACGTTTTACCTGCGCATCGCCGACGAGCTCTATCTCAAGCGGCTGATCGTTGGCGGATACGAGCGCGTGTACGAGATCGCGAAGGATTTCCGCAACGAAGGCATCGACCGCAATCACTCGCCTGAATTCACGATGCTGGAGTTCTACCAGGCGTACGGCGACTACGAGCAGATGATGGAGATGGTCGAGCAACTCGTCTCCTCAGTGATCCAGGAAGTCTTCGGCGGATCGACCTTCACCTGGCAGGGGCACGAGATCGACGTCACCCCGCCGTGGCCGCGCAAGACTCTGCGGGAAGCGATCCGCGAGGAGTCCGGCATCGACTACACGGAGTATCCGGACGCCGATTCGCTGCTCGCTGCTGCCCGCAAGGCCGGCGCCGATATCGAGAGCGGAACGGTCTGGCCGCGCATCGTCGATGAGCTGCTGAAGCAATTCGTTCGCCCCTTCATCGTGCAGCCGATGTTCCTGATCGACTATCCGGTGGAGCTCTCGCCGCTGGCCAAGCGCAAGCCGGACGATCCCACCCACGCCGAGCGATTCCAGCCGTACATCGGTGGCGGCGAGATCGGCAATGCGTTCACCGAGCTGAACGATCCGATGGACCAGCTCGCCCGCTTCCTCGACCAGCAAGAGGATCGCGAAGCCGGGGACGAGGAGGCGATGCCGATCGACGAGGACTTCATCAACGCGTTGATGTATGGCATGCCACCCACCGGCGGCGTCGGCATCGGTATCGATCGCTTGGTTATGCTCCTGACCGACCAAGCGACGCTCCGGGATGTGATCCTTTTCCCGGCGATGCGTAACCTGCCGTCAACACCGGTGGACGAGCCCGAGATCGTTTCAGAGAGCACGAACGGGTAGCATGCTCACGGCTCGCCGGATATGCTAAAGGTGATTCTTTGGCGGTTCACCGCGATGGGCCGCCCTTGCTGGAGCACCACCTGCCTGGCCCGGGTTCTACCTGGGGCTTGAGGAATCGCGGTATCACACACGACACGATCCTTGGGAAGCGGGAGAAAGGACGGATATGGGTATCAAGGAAAACATCCAGGAGAAAACGGGGATTTACAAGCTGGGCTTTCTGCCCGCGTCATTTCTCGGCATCATCCTGCCGCTACTCTTCGTCATCATCGTCGGCGGTGGGCTTACCTACGCGCTCGTGATCAAGTAACGAGCCACAACCACATTCGATTGACGGCAAACGGGGCGCATGGTCTTTGGACCGCGCCCCGTTTACGTATACGACGAATGACGAAATACGCACATTGACGTATGGCCTCCACGTTGCCAGGAATCTACAGTGTTCTCGGGACATCAATGACCGAAAACACGTATCACACATGGGGAACGCCGGGAGCTTCTCCCGGACGGAGGATTCAGCATGGAACTCGAACTCTCGCCCGTTCGCGAGACAGCAGCACCTCGTATCGACACGAACCGGCTCTGGCCGATCACCGGAGCGCTCGCCGGTCTCTTCGGCTTCGGCGCGACGATCCTCACCGACATCCACGTAGCGACCGACCGGCGCGACGAGCTAACCTCGATGGCCAACGTCGGCGAGATCAACCAGCGCGCAGCGCATCTCAGCATTGTGCTCGGCTTCACCTGCGTCGTGCTTCTGCTCGCCTTCGCTGCCTACTGGCGCAGTGTCGTCGAGCCCAAAACACCCCGCAGCATCGCTTCGCGTATCGTGACGCAGGGTCTCACCGCCGCGGCGGGCGCGCTCTCGCTCGGATACGGGTGGAAGGGTGCCAGCGCGATCTATCACGCGAACGGTATGGATCACGGCACCTACGACGACATGGGCCTCTACATCTACTACATCCTGAACGATTTCGGCTCCTACATCGGCTGGTTCAGCGTGACCGTCGCCGCCGGCGCCGTCGTCTGGATGAGCCTGCGCGAACGCTCCATACCGATCTGGATCGGGATCTTCAGTTGCATCCCGGTGCTCGCGGTGCTCGCCTGGACAGTGCTCACCGGGCTTCCCGGCTTCCCCGGCGTCGTCTCGCCAATCTGGATGGCCGTCGCCTGCACCGGTCTCGCCATCCACGGCACGTTCGTACGGGACGAGCAGGAATTTCGGTAGGGGCGTATGGCCGCAGGCTCTACGCCCTATCGCCCGCAGGGCGATCACCGGCAGCCAACGACCATCGTCATTCCGAGCGCAGTCGAGGAATCTTTGATACTTAGGATCAACGCGGTCAGCGAGAGCAAAGATTCCTCGACACGTCGCCACTCGCTCCCCTCGCGGCTCCGGCTCGGGATGACACAGGAATAATATCGACTCCGGATGCATGCTCGCGGATCGCCGTGATGCCGCTCCGCGGCATGTCTCGGGCACAGGACCCGAGACTACGGCCTCGTCATCTGCGCCGACCCGCGAATGATCATCCGGAGTCGGTATACGGATGGCAAACCGCAATCAGCGTCCCTCAAGCACGCCGTCATTCTTCGCATTCGCTCAGAATGAGGTGCCCCCCGCTACGGCTGATTCGGCATCACCCTTCCATCGGTGTGAGCAGGAACAACGGGATCAGGCGATCCGTCTTCAGTTGGTAAGCCGCATAATCCGGATAGGCTTCGACGGCGCGGTTCCACCACGTCTCCCGCTCCTCGCCGGAAAGCTCGCGCACCGTGTAATCCTTCTTCACCGGCCCATCCTGCAGCTCAACATGCGGATTGGCCACCAGGTTGTAGTACCAAACCGGATGTTGCGGCGCACCGCCCATTGAGGCGACCACCACATACTCGCCATCGTGCTCGACCCGCATGAGCGGCGTCTTGCGCAACTTCCCGCTCTTCGCCCCGACCGACGTCAGCAGGATGATCGGCATCCCGCGCAACGTATTGCCCTCTCGCCCGCCCGAGCTCTCGAACAACTCGGCCTGTTTCCGCGCCCAATCCGAGGGGCTCGGCGCGTATTCTCCCTGAAGTGGCATAAATCTCGCTCCTGTCATGAATCCGGGCCGTAACGTCTGCGCCAACGATAGCGTAACGCAAGGAAGCCGCCAGCCCTGTGGGGCCAGCGGCTTCCCGGAAAAGCCTATTCTTCCTCAGCCGCCTTGGAATGCGCGGCTTCCTGGATTTGCGAGACCACATCGCCATCCGCGAGGGTCGTCGTATCGCCGATCGTCCGACCGGACGCGATGTCCTTCAGCAGGCGGCGCATGATCTTGCCGGAGCGCGTCTTCGGCAGGTCTGGCGTGAACATGATCCGCTTCGGCTTGGCAATCGGGCTGATTTTCTTCGAAACGTGATCCCGCAGGATTTGTCCCAGCTCCTTGCGCTCCTCATCGGACGCCCGGTTCTTGAGGATCACGAAGGCGAAGATCGCTTCGCCGGTCAGGTCGTCCGGCTGACCGACCACCGCCGCCTCGGCCACCAGATCGTGGGAAACCAGCGCGCTCTCGATCTCGGTCGTGCTCAGGCGATGACCGGAGACATTCATCACGTCGTCGATCCGGCCCATCAACCAGAAATAGCCGTCCTCATCGCGCATCGCGGCATCGCCAGCCAGGTAAACGCCGGGGAACTTGCCCCAGTACGACGTCTTGTAGCGCTCGGGATCGCCGTAGACAGTGCGCAGCATCGAGGGCCACGGTTTGCGGATGACGAGATACCCGGCCTTGCCTGGTGCTACCGAATTCCCGTTGTCGTCGACCACATCCGCATCGATACCCGGCAGGGCGAATGTCGCCGAACCCGGTTTGGTTGTCGTCAGACCCGGCAACGGGGAGATCATGATCGAGCCGGTCTCGGTCTGCCACCACGTATCGACGATCGGGCACTTCTCATTGCCGATATAGGTGTGGTACCAGATCCACGCCTCCGGATTGATCGGCTCGCCGACCGACCCGAGCACTCGCAGAGAGCTCAGGTCGTGCTTCGAGGCATGCTGGTGGCCCTCCTTCATATGCGCGCGAATCGCCGTCGGTGCGCAATACAGCAGGGAGACCTTGTAGCGCTCGACGATGTCCCACCAACGATCCGGCTCGGGGTAAAACGGCGTCCCTTCGTACATCACGCTCGTCGCGCCGTTCGCCAGCGGTCCGTAGCAGATGTAGGTATGCCCGGTCACCCAACCGATATCGGCGGCGCACCAGTAGATATCGTCCTCCTTGAGGTCGAACACTGCCTTGTGCGTGTAGGTCGCGCCAACCATGTAGCCGCCGGTCGTATGAGCGATGCCCTTCGGCTTGCCCGTCGTGCCCGAGGTGTACAGCAGGTACAGAAGGTCCTCGCTGTCCATCGGTTCCGGCTCGTGCTCGTCCGACTGCCGGTCGACGATCTCATGCCACCAGAAGTCACGTCCCTCCTGCATCGGGACGTCCTGACCGGTCCGCTTGACGACCAGCACCTTCTCGATCGACGGCGCGCCCTCGATCGCCTCATCCACCTGCGGCTTCAGCGCGGACGGCTTGCCCCGGCGGTATCCGCCATCGGCGGTGATGACGATCTCGGCCTCGGCGTCCAGAATCCGGTCGCGCACCGCATCGGAGGAGAACCCGCCAAAAACGACCGTGTGCGGCGCGCCGATCCGGGCGCAGGCCAGGAGCGTGATCGCCAGCTCGGGGATCATCGGCATGTAGATGACGACGCGGTCACCCTTGGTGACATCGAGTTCCTTCAACGCATTGGAGACCTTGCAGACCTCCTTCAGCAGCTCGGCATAGGTGATCGTGCGCTTGTCGCCCGGCTCGCCTTCCCAGTAATAGGCGACCTTGTCGCCCCTGCCCGCCTCAACGTGGCGATCCAGGCAATTATAGGCGACGTTGAGCTTACCGCCGACGAACCATTTGGCGAACGGAGCATCGCTCCAGTCCAGCACCTGATCCCACTTCCTGAACCATGTCAGGTTTTCTTCCGCCTGCTGTGCCCAGAACGCTTCCGGATCGGCCTTGGCGCGCTCGTAAACCTCCGGATCGTTGTATGTGGCCTGCGCGGCGAATTCCGGAGGGGGCGGAAATTTCCGGTTTTCGAACGAGAGGACATCAATCGCCTCGCCCGTCCCATCCGCCTGTGTCTGCTTCACTTGCTCAGCCATCGTGCCGATTTTCCCTTCTTGCGATCCTTGGAAACACGGGCGCACGCGAGCACCGCGTCCCGCACCTTCCCTACGTTCCTGCGTCATCCTACTGATCCCCGGCGCCGGTGCAAGGGCTCGCTACGTCCAGATGGAGGTATCTTCCCTGACAATACACCTTTGCCGCAAATCTCGCACATCCGGGGCCCTGAACCTTCCCGACATCACGCCATATTTCTCCCGTCAGACTGTGCCAGAATGGCGTTCCTGTTCCATACTGGTGCCGTATCTGGCTCCCGAATGCCACGGTGGACTCGCCGTCGCGTAGCCGAGGGGCCCGCTGCGGCGTGAGGCCGCTCGTATTGAGGAAGCGTCTGCATGACAAACGTCCATATGATCGTCGGTTCGATCGTGGTGCTGCTCGTCCTGGTGGACTTCGTGATGTACCTGCTCAACTTCGTGCGGGGCAAGGCGATTCCCTATCACAAGATCGTGGCGTTCGGCGCCAGCGGTTTCCTGCTGCTCCAGTATGTGATCGGATTCTCGCTGCTCGGCGAGGGCAAGCGGATCACCCCGTTTCACGTTGTCGTGGCGCTCGTCGCGATCATCCCGGTCGGCGCCGAGCACATGCTCACCGGCCAGGAAACCGGCATCCGGAGCCGTGGCATGAAGGGAATGGGCGCGACCATCGTCACCGCCGTCCTGGTTCTCATCGCCTATGCCATCGGGGAAGCATCGAATTAGGATGAGCCTCGATCCCGGCACAACAATCGTCGATACCGCCATCATCGGTGGCGGTATCGCCGGTAGCTCCCTCGCAATCGTCCTCCAGCGATCCGGTCTCGATGTAGCGTTGATCGAGCGCGAGCCGTATTTCCGCGACCGCATTCGTGGCGAAGCCATCCATCCCTGGGGCGTCCAGGATGTGCACGCGCTGGGCCTCCTCCCCATCCTCGATGATGCTGGCGCGATCGCGCTGCCGTTTTGGACCCGCTATCGCGACGCCGAAGCGGCGACACCCTATCGGTGGGCCGATGACTTCCCCGATTCTCCGGGCGGCATCAGCGTCAATCACGTCCGCCTGCAGGACACCCTGCTCCGCGAGGCCTCGGCCGCCGGTGCCCGGGTCTTCCGCCCGGCGAGCGCATCGGCAACGTTGGTCGACGACGGCTGGGAGATCAGGGTCGACGGCCCGGAGGGCGAGACGACGCTCCGAACCCCGCTCCTGGTCGGCGCCGACGGACAGCGCTCCGCCACCCGCGCGCTGATCGGTGGCAAGGCAACGCGCGATCCGATCCATCACCGGATGGGTGGCATGCTGGTCCGCGGCATCGATCTCCCCCGGGATAGCGCGCACCAGGCATTTCACGATACCGGTTTCTCGATGACCTATCTGCAGGATGACGGTCTCGCCCGGGTATATTATGTCTACCCCGATGAGGAAGCACGCGAGTTGCAGGGAGCGGCGGCGAAGGATGCATTCCTCGCACGGACCGGTGCCCTCTACCCTGCCGGTGCATTCGCCGCCGCCGAACCGGCTGGCCCGCTCGGCTTCTTCCCGAACGCCGACCTCGTCAGCGACCGCATCGCCGGACCTCATGCCCTGTTGATCGGCGATGCCGCCAGCGCGAACGATCCAAGCCAGGGCCACGGGTTGGCGCTGGTGTTCCACGATATCCGAACCCTGCGCGACCTGCTTGGCAGCGAGCCGATAGGCACCATCCCGGAAACCTTTGCGGCGGCCCGTTCCCGTTACTACACCGTGTTACGGAACCATGCGAGCTGGGCGGCCCCGCTCAGCACCGAAACCGGACCTGAGATCGACGCACTCCGCGCCCAGATCGACCGTGCCCGCGAGGCCGATCCGACGGCAGGCGGGTTCGCCGGTATCTTCGCGACCGGTCCGGATGGCCTCGTTGCGGACGATCGCGCCCGCGCGCATTTCTACGGCGAGGATCTTCCCGGAGCGACCATCTTCAGCTATCCGCGCCACGACCGTTAGCATCATGCGGCCGGGAAGTGTTACCGCAAAAATGGCGACACCGGTTCCCGAAGACGACCCCATCATGCAAAATCGACGATCCTGGAAACGACTCGGCTTATGTGCACTCGGTTGTCCAGTTTCCCGCAAAGAACGTACGTACATCTGGCCCTGTCCGGTCACGCTTGTTAGAGTCAGAGCAGCGCATGACCCGGTGGCCATGGATTGCTACTGATGCGTCCCGTTATCGTGCTGGTTGGCTCCAGTGCACCACGGGTTTCACACCATACGGGACCAGGACCTGCGGCACCAAGGCGCCTCGTCACCGGTCGAACGTAAGGGGAAGGGAAGGAATGAAAACCACTCGAAGAGTCCTGGTAGCCGGGATGCTGGCCGCCGCCGCTGGCGCACCGCTCGTCAAGGCTGCCACTGCCCAGAGCAGCGATATCGACGTCTGGGTCGAAACCGCGGCCACGCACCCGGCGGTCGGATGCGTCGTCGACACCAGCATCGAGGTCCGCGCGGGAGGCACAGCCTTCTCGGGCGCCGAAGTCACGCTCACCTTGTCGGAGGATGGCGACGGCACGATCTACAGCACCTCCAGCGGCGTCACCAACGACTCCGGCATCGTCTGGCTCACGTTTGACACCAGCTCGGCCTACCACGGCGCCAAAACCTGGCTTGAGGTCACCGTCAACGGCTCGTATATCGGCGGTCAGACCGTCTGGGTCGATGGCGACACCTGCTCGGGCACCGGCACCCTGCTCGACCTGAGCGGATCCGCCGCGGTCGTGACACCGCAAAATGGCGCGGAGCAGTCGACCGAGGATTCGTCTTCCGGCGGCGAGGTCATCATTCCCGGCGTGCCGGAATACCAGCAGCAGCGTCCCCTGAGCTGCGAGTACGCGGCCGTCGCAATCGCGACCGGCGCGCTCGGCAGCTGGGTGTCCGAATACGATATCGAGGCTGTGACCCCGCTGTCGGACAATCCGCATTGGGGATACCGCGGCAATATCAACGGGACGTGGGGCAACACCACTGACTACGGTATCTACGCGGATGCGCTCGTCCCCGGTCTGAACCAGTTCGGCTTCCAAGCACATTCTTTCTACGGGGATGACTCCGACCTGATGGCCGAGATCGACAAGGGCCGGCCAACGATCGTCTGGCTGGGCATGTGGGGCGATTTGAGCCACGACGAGTACACCTCGGATGGCACGCGCTACCAGGTCACGACCGCGATGCACGTGATGGTCGCCTACGGTTACGACGATGGTGGCGTCTACGTCTCCGACCCCGGCTCCGGCCGCTATCGCTACTACGATTGGGGCACGTTCAATGGCATGTGGAATGTCATGGACGGCATGGCGCTCGGTATCTACTGGTAGCCCGGAAACAGAACAGCAACGAAACGATGCGATTCAGGGAATACCCGTATCGCGATCGCCACTACCCCCGTATCATCAATGGTGATACGGGGGTAGTGCGCTGCTGGGACTCATCCCGGAAGGTAAGCGGTTTTACAGACGTTCGTGAACACCCGTCTGTCCACCAAAGCCAATACTTGCCTGCGATCAAATCCGGATGATCAATCGCAGACCCGCGCATGCGAGGAGATCGTAGTCTCGGGTCCTGTGCCCGAGACATGCCGCGCAGCGGCATCCCGGCGGCCTACATTCATACATCCGGATATCACACAGCCTCCTTCATCCTGAGCGGAGCGAAGGATCCCCGTGCGAAGCACATCCAGAGCGCGAGGGCATCCCGTTCTGCCCTGCGGGCAGCGGCGTCGCCGGGGATCCTTCACATTCGTTCAGGATGAAGGGGGAATGGTACGTGCCCGCATGGTCTCTGAATCAGGAGCGACGATATGCGATTTCTGCTTACATCAGCCGGTATCAAGAACCCGAGTATCCACGACACGCTGGTCGATCTTCTGGGCAAGCCCATTGCCGAATCCAGCGCGCTTTGCATTCCCACGGCATCATATGCGCAGGCCCTGGCGGGACCGGGCCGGGCGTGGAACTTCATCAGCGGGCAGGAACCCAGGTGCCCGATGATCGAGCTGGGTTGGAAGTCGATGGGCGTGCTGGAACTGACAGCGCTCCCCAGCCTCGACGCTGCGTATTGGGTGCCGCTGGTGCAGGAAACCGACGTGCTACTCGTGAACGGCGGAGACCCCATGTATCTCCACTACTGGATGCGGCAATCCGGCCTGGCAGGCCTCCTGCCATCGCTGCAGGGAGTGTACGTAGGCTTGAGCGCTGGCAGCATGGTGATGACACCCAGGATCGGCAAGGAGTTTGTCGAGTGGACGCCGCCGACCGGTGACGATGACACGACGCTTGGCATGGTCGACTTCTCGATCTTTCCGCATCTGGACCACCCGGATTTGCCGTGGAACACCATGACGAACGCAGAACGATGGGCCGATAACCTGACGGCGCCAGCGTATGCGATCGACGATGAGACCGCCATCTCGGTCGTTGACGGCAAAGTCGATGTCATTTCCGAGGGGCATTGGACGTTGTTCACCCCCTGATCCCGGACGCCTCATCCGCTGCTGTGGGGTACGGGGCGCGACGAGGTCGTCGCTACCGCAATCCCCGGGCGCATGCGATACTGCCCTCCACGATACAGCCGCCACCAGATCCGGAGGGAGCCATGGTTTCTCGACGAGAACGACGCGTAGGTCTCGTTTTCGACGACCGCTATCTCGCCCACAATCCCGGCGAATACAAGATCGCCTATCACGAACACTACCCTTTCCCCGAACCGATCCCGCACTGGTCCAGCCCACAGGTCGCCTCGCGCACCAAACAGCTCCTCGATCTCTTCGGCTACACCGATATCCTGGATCGCATCGAGCCGTGGGAGGCGACGGACGAGCTTCTCCGAACGATCCATACGCCGGAGCACATCGCCCATGTCGTCGATTGCGGCAAGGCCGGCGGTGACACCGGCAACGGCGCTCCGATCGGCCGCGGTGGCGATCGCGTCGCCCGCTTCGCCGCTGGCGGAGTCGCCGCTGCCGTCAGCGCAGTGATGGACGGCGATGTCCACCACGCCTACGCGCTCGTGCGGCCTCCCGGACATCACGCGATGTCCGACCGTGGCATGGGTTTCTGCGTGTTCAACAACATCGCCATTGCCGCCCGGCATGCGCAAAATGTCCACGGCGTGGAAAAGATCGCCATCCTCGACTGGGATGTCCATCACGGGAACGGGACGCAGGACGCCTTTTACGCCGACCCGAACGTCCTCTTTCTCTCGATCCATCAGGAAGATCTCTTCCCGGTCGGCTGGGGTGCGCTCGATCAGCTCGGCGAGGACGATGGTCTGGGCAAGACCGTGAACGTCCCGCTCCCGGCGGGGAGCGGCAACCGCGCCTGGCTCCATGTCGTCGAGCAAATCGTCGCCCCAATCATCCGCCAGTTCGGTCCGGAGCTGATTCTGGTCTCCGCCGGGCAGGATGGGAGCGTCGAAGACCCTCTCGGCCGGATGTCGCTCACCACTGCCGGATACCGCGGCATGACGCGGACAATCCGCGATCTCGCCGATGAGCTGTGCGCGGGACGGCTCGTGGTTGTCCAGGAAGGCGGCTACAACCAGTACTACGCGCCCTATTGCTCGGCAGCGGTCGTCGAAGGGCTCTGCGAAGGCATGGGAGGCTACCTGCCGGTCGAGGAACCGTACGGCCCCCGGGCTGAATCCATGCCGCCCTCACGCCGCATCGGCCTCGATTCGCAAGCCGCCATCGACGCCGCGATCCAGGCGCACGGAGAATACTGGAATTTGGAAAACTAGACACCGTACGGGCGATGCTCGTCATCGCCCTTGATACTGTCCGGCTTGGGCGATGACGGGCATCGCCCGTATTCTGGAATCTTTCCGATCATTCCAACGTGAACGGCATCTCGACCCCGCATTCGGCGGCGACCTCGGCCATCTGGCGCAGAACAGTTCGTCGGACCGGAATGCCGTGCTCGCGGTTGTACCGCTCCGCCTCGGATTCCGGGTCGCCGGGGATCAACACCTGCTCGCCCGGATAATCGTCGGACACGTCGTTGCCTCGTAGCGTCGCCAGCATCGCGTCGAGATCGGCCTTGAACTCGTCCAGATCGCGGAATGCATCGATCCGCCAGGCGATGAACGCGTGCCCCGTGCCGGACGTCGGCGCATCGGAGACGTAGGACGCCCCGATCTCGTGACTCCATGCATTGCTGGCCAGATGCGAGCAAAAAATCTCGACCATCAGCCCCAGCCCATACCCCTTGTGCCCCGACATCTCGCGCGGCCCACCGAGCGGGGTCAGCCCCTGCACTGCATTCGGATCGGTCGTCGAGCGGCCATCCGCGTCGAGTCCCCACCCGGCCGGAATCGGGATACCCGCCCGGCGTGCCATCTCGATCTTGCCGAAGGCAACGGTCGAGGTCGACATATCGAGGCAGAACGGCAACCCGCCGGTCGGCACGGCAAAGGCGAGCGGGTTCGTGCCCAGCATCGGCTCCTTGCTGAACATCGGAACGACGATGGCGGATGAGTTGGTCATCGCCATGCCTCCAAGCCCCTGCTGCGCGGCCATCAGCGCATAGGTTCCCGCGATGCCGAAATGGTTGCTCCGGCGCACCGTCGCCATGCAGATACCCGTCTCCTGCGCCTTGGCAATACAACGCTCCATCGCGCGGCGCCCGGCGATCAACCCGAGACCGTTGTTCGCATCGAAGGCGATCGTCGAAGGCGTTTCGCGCAACACGTCCAGGCGGGCGTCCGGATCGATCAGCCCGCCTCTCAACCGGCGGATGTACCCGGGGAGCCGGGCGACTCCGTGGGACTCGATGCCGCGCAGGTCGGCCTGCAACAGGGCGCTCGTCGCCTCGACGGCGTCCCCGGCACCCACACCTCCGGCCTCGAAAAGCTGCTGCATCACCGCCGCAAGCTCGTGTTCCTGAAATCGCGGCTCCGACGCCCAGATATCGGTCATGCTTGCCTCTTTCTCGGTAGCACCGACCCGAAGTGGTCGGTGTTGGGGTGGACAGCCACCGACCACTTCGGGTCGGTGCTACCGGCGGCGACATCGCTTTCGTATGCCTGCAACCACATCCTCGATTCTGCTACTCCGCACCACCGCTGGCAACACCCGATGGCCCGACATTTGCACTTCACGTCCCTTGACGGCGGATTTTCCGTCGGGTAGCATCCCATTGATGACATCCAGCAACGGAGGTCGTCGCTTTGGCGCGGGTTGAGCACGACTCCCCGCACTGGCCCGTGAAGGGAGCTTCTTTGGACGCTGACAGTCCAGGTTTCAGTACGACATACGATCCCCGGATCTGAACCGGTCAGCGCCTGCCCATGCACGCCTCCCCGGTTCATGCCGGGCACAGGTCAACACCATCGTCATTCCAACGCGATGGTTTGGCTGGAGAGGCAGTGCTTATGTCCACGACACCTCGTCGCTTTTACATCGATCGCAACACGCAGGCGGATGAGCCCATCGTCCGCACCGTCACTGTGCGTCGCTCCCCTCGCCCCGCCACACATCAGGCGGAACCGATCACCCGCAGTGAGCCCCGTCGCGGACATCATGTGCCGCACGTTGGCAAGCTCGTCCAGTCTGCGATTCGCCGACGCTCACGCTAACACCAGCCTCGAACGGGCACACCGCGCCGCCATCCCTGGCGGATCGCTTGCGTGCGCCCGTTTGTGATGTATGGAATCCGTCCCCACTGAGGATGGACCAGGAGGATTGGTGCGCCCGATGCCAGAGACCACCACGAACGACGCCATTAACACCATCGAACCGAACGACGACGACACGCTGCTGGAAGATATCCGTGCGGCCGTCGCCAACGGCGAGGTCGACCGCGCCCGCGACCTCGCCAACCGCATGCTCGAGGAAGACGCGCTCGCGCTTCTCGAAAACCTGACGCCGGAGGAGCTCAGCCGTCTCTTCGCCTTCCTCGGCGACGAAACCCTCGCCGTCCTGCTCTCCCGTCTCGATGATCGCGATGCCGCCGGTATCCTGACCCGGATGACCGCCGCCCAGGCCGCCGATATCCTCGAGGAGATCGCGCCGGACGACGCCACCGACATCTTCACCGAGGTCGAAAACGTCAACCCGGAAGCCGCCGGCACCATCATGATCGAGATGGAGCCCGACGAAGCCGCCGAGATTCGCGACCTGATGGCCTACGGCCCGGAAACCGCCGGCGGCATCATGACCCCGGAATTCGTCGCGGTCTATCCCGAGCTGCGCGCGGACGAGACCGTGACAGCCCTTCGCCAGGTAGCGGCCGAGACCTCGCACGTCCACTACGTCTACGTCGTCGACCGGGACGACAAGCTGCTCGGCGTGCTGTCGCTGCACAGTCTCGTCCTCAGCCGGCCGGAAACGCCGGTCAGCGAGTTGATAGCACCCAATACCTGGACGATCGAGGTTGATGAGGATCAGGAGGTCGCCGCCCGGATCATGACCGAGCGCGACCTGCTCTCGCTCCCCGTCGTCGACCACGACGGCCGCCTGATCGGCATCATCACCCACGACGACATCGCCGACATCATTGAGGAAGAGGCCACGGAGGACATCGAGCGGCTCGGTGGTTCGCAACCACTCGCGGTACCCTACCTGCGGGCGACTCCGCTGCTCCTGTTCCGCAAGCGTATCGTCTGGCTACTCGTCCTCTTTTTCGCCCAGTTCTTTACCGTGTCCATCCAGGAACACTACGACAGCCTGATCGCCGAAGTGTCACTCCTGGCGGTCTTCATTCCGATTCTCATCGGCACCGGCGGCAATGTCGGCTCGCAAACCGTATCGACGATCATCCGCGCGATGGCGGTCGAGGATATCAATGCGAAACATGTCTTCCGCATTATCAGCAAGGAATCGCTGACTGGTCTCACGCTCGGCATCGTGATGGGCATCCTCATGTTCGGACGCGCATTGCTCACCGGCAGTGGCAACACCAATATCGCCATCGTCGTCGGCCTGACGATCCTCGCCCTCACCACCTGGGCGGCCACGGTCGGCGCTGTACTGCCTCTCGTTCTCAGCAAGTTGAAGTTCGATCCCGCCGTCGTCTCCGCACCATTTATCAGCAGTTTCGTCGATGGTACCGGGCTCATCATCTACTTCACCCTCGCCCGAATAGTGCTGAAGTTGTAATTCCGAATCCGGATGTCACACACCCCCCTTCATCCTGAGCGCAGGGAAGGATCCCCCGGCGACGCCGCTGCCCACAGGGCAGACCAGGACGCCCGCGCGCCGTGGATGTGCGTCGCACGGGGATCCGTTGCTCCGCTCAGGATGACGGAATGGTGCGTGCCCGCACGGTCGTGATGGGTGCGCCGGGCAGACCATTTCCCTCTGACCAGACTCCAGATCATGAATCGCGGGTCGCTGTGATGCCGCTTCGCGGCATGTCTCGGGCACAGGACCCAAGACTACGTACGGTCTCGTCACATGCGCTGACCCGCGCGCATGCATCCGAATTCCGTGTCATCACCACCTTCTTGTCATCCCGAACGCAGTGAGGGATCCCCCGGCGCCGCAGCGCCGGTCTCTCCGCGGCGCTACCTCTGGCGAATTCAGGACCCGCGAGTGGTGGACCTCACAACCTTCCTGCAACCTGCTCCAACCACAAAAGCCGTCTCTACGGGCTCGTCGTACGTGGGCGCACGGAGCGTAAAATGCTACGATTGAGCGACGTGTGACCAGGCGTCACAGCATTTTGTCATCGATCCCGCACGAGGCCCCGATTCCCCCATGCATGCCCAGGCTGTCATCGCCATCACCCCGGAAGATCAGCTTCCGGACATCCTTACCCACATCCACCGGGCCGGGCTCGGTCACAATGCCCGCGTCCTGCGACCGCACCGTGGACCGTTGCGCGATCAACTTCGTCGCGCCGGGGTCCCAATCGAGCAGGCACCACGCCGTCTCGACGATGCTGGCTGCATCCTTCTGGTCAACGCCGCTGCGCGAAGCTCGATGGCGGCGGATCTCGCCCTCCAACACGGCGCCTCAGCGACGTGGACCGTGAGCACATCCGGCGTTTGGCACCTCGTCGACGATCGCATCGTGACCGGCGTGGATCGAGCCGCCGCCCCTATCCTCTCCCCCCTGATGGAGGAGACCGGAGCCGATACACCGGGAACAATCTGATACATTCACAGGCGACACCCCGGCCGACCGGGTCGTCACGTTTCGTCCGATCCGGATTATTCGCCGAGGCTTGGCCATGCCGCCAACGTTGTCGCTTGTCCTGAACCAGATCGTCGCCTCTCTCGCCATCCTGCAACGTCGTGCCGCACGGGCGGGCGTCGTCACGATGTTCGCGATCACCATCATCGCCATCGCCACGGCTCCCGACAGCGAACCGGGATTCTGGTCGTGGGTAGGGTTGCTCCTGATCGCCATCCTGTCGACGCTGGCCGTGTTGGCCTATGTGGCAAGCCGGAATCCCCTCATCTCGCCCGAGAACCGTCAATACCGGCTCACCGGTTCCGTCACGCTCGGCGTCATCGCGCTGGTCGTCAATCTGGTCTTCTCGTTTTCGTCGACGGTGTTGCTCCTGATCGGCCTGATCCTGCTCGGGCGACAGGCGGGACGGGTCCGCCCAGGCGTCGTTCCCTGGATGCTCTGCGCCGCACTCATCACCTTCGTCCCGTGGTGGATATGGGCTGCCCTCGGTGTCTGGAATCCGGGGCTCATCGTGCTGATCCCGCTGACCGGCCTCGCCTGGCTGAGTGCCGGGCACATCCGCGCAGCCTATCGGCCGCGTTCAGAGGAAGAAAGCGCGCCCCTTTCGTTGCGGGGTCACCGGCTCGGCGCATGGATGGGTATGTTGCTCGGCGGCATCCTGATCGTCCTCGCGGGGCTCCTCGGTCATGCGTCGAATGCCTGGATCGCCCTCGGCGGCGTCCTCATGGCGATCGCCGTGGCGATGGAAGCCGGTATCTCGCGACCGGAGGACAACCCCGGCAAGTATTCGGCCGCAATCTGCGATGGCGCGTTCGTGGCGCTCGCGATCTGCTGGCTGATCGGTCTCTCCTGACGATGACGATCCTCGCCCTCGATCTTGGCACCTCCGCGATCAAGCTCGTCCGCACCGACCATCGGCTATCCATTCGGTCGGTCGACCGTATCCCGGCCGAGGGTCTCCACATCGACGCATGGCTCAATGCCCTGCGCCGGAACATCGCCGATCGCGGTGATGGTGCGGATATCAACGCGCTCGCGATCACCGGCCAGATGCACGGATTGATGACGCTGGAAGATGACGGGTTCGGCAAGGGCATCCCGTGGACGGATCAACGCGGCGCATCCATCGCGCGCTCCCTGAACGATTCGCTTGGCACGGAGACCGTCGCCCGGCTCGGCGGTCCCCTTGCGTCCGGCTTCCTCGGTGTCTCGCTCGCGTGGATCAAGGCCAACGACCCCGGACGCTGGAGCCGCATTCAACACGTCACGCTCCCGAAAGATGCGCTGGTCTACGCGTTAACCGGACGTCACGTCACCGATCCGACCGATGCGGTAGGAACGGGGTTGTTTGATGTCGATAGCGGCACGTGGAGTGAGGCGCTGGTCAATCGCATCGGTATCCCACCGGATTGGCTACCGGAGATCGTACCGTCCGGCACCGATCTCGGGCTCATCGCGGCGAAAATGGCGACGCAGCTCGGGCTTGGGCGCAACACGCGCGTCATCCTCGCCGGGGGAGACGCCCCGGTCGGTGCCTTCGGTGCCGGTCTCGCGCGGGATGGCGAAGCCCTGCTGCTGCTCAGCTCCGGAGCGCAAGTCATCCTTCCCTCGACCCGATTCTCTCCCGATAGAGAAGGGCGTTGGTACACTTGGCCAGCAGTCGACGGAGGCTACCTGCGCGTTGGCACGTTGCTCAACGCCGGCAATGCGATCTCATGGATGAGCGAGGTGCTCGACGATACCGACTCGTGGGATGGCGGCCCGACGTCGCTGATCGCGCTCCCGCACCTGATCGGCGAGCGGACACCAATTCAGGATGCCGATCTCCGGGGCGTTCTCCTCGGGCTGACGCATGACACGACCTCCGCACAAATCAACATGGCGATGCGGGAAGGCGTTGCCTACGCAATCAGGCATGCCCTTGAAGTCATGTGCGAGGGAGCATCGCCACCGATGTCGATCCGGATCGGTGGCGGCGGCGCGAACATCCCGGGTTGGCAACAGGTCATCACCGATGTCCTCGGCATCCCGACCCACCGCATCGTCTCCCCCGAGCTGACGGCGCTCGGTGCGGCCGCGCTTGCTGCGGGCATCACCCCGGATCCCGGCCTCGATCGTCCGTGCGAATGCGATCCTGACCGGACAGCGCCGTATGCAGCGAGATATGCGATCTACCGCGAGGCCCTCGACGCCACCCGGACGATCTCGCAACGTCTCGTCGCCCTCGACAGGATCGAGCACTCATGACCGGCCCGGTTGCGCCACCCCGGGTGGTCGTCCCGGGAGACACCGGACACATCCTGCTCCGGCGTGTGATGAAGGTCCGGAGTGATCTCCACGAGATCGCGCGCATCACCCTCGTTGACCAGCCGGATCTGCGCATTATCCTGCGCGATACCGGTCCGGAAGGCACATCATCCGCAGCGATCGCGCGCGATACAGCGATTCATCTCCTGTGGGCGAGGGACGATGCATCGGCGCATCTCACCATCGACCATCGCCGGACCCCGATCGCACCAGGAGACATGATTGTCCTCCCGGCGGGCACCGGGTGGCGGGCATCACCGGGCCTGATTCTCTGCGAGATATCGACCGGGGCACCGGCATCGCCCGGGCAGAGGGCGGCAGATCTGCTGCCCTCCCCGACGCACGGTAACGAGACATTCCACGGCTACAATCGCCAGACAACGTACCCGGCACCGTCCGGAATCGCGATCTCACGCTGGAAGATCACCGAACCGCTGGAGCTCTCGCCATCGTCCCGCGACCGCTACATCGTCGACCTGGCCGCCCCGGTGGCGATGTTCTGGCCCACCGGCACCGACCTTATCGGCCGTGGCGAATGCCGTCACATCCCGCCGACTACGAATCCGGTCACGCTCCTGCCGGATGGCCTCGGATACGTCCTCGTCGTGGATGCCCCACAGTGAATTGCACAATGATTGACCCGGAATCCGGATGCATGCGCGCGGGTCAGCGCAGGTAACGAGCCGTAGTCTCGGGCCGCGAGCATTTCACACACCCTCCTTCATCCTGACCCTGAGCGACGTCGAAGGGGAAGGATCCCCGTACGAGATCATCCTCTTGGGACGAACAGGCGTCCCGTTCTGCCCTGCGGGCAGCGGCTTCGCCGGGGGATCCTTCCCTGCGGTCAGGATGACGGGTGAGTGGTGAGGCGACGTAATGGTTTATGCGATGCGCAACGATGTTCGTCAATCCGCTTATCGTCCTGATGCATCGTGTCCCAACAGGCTGACGATTCCGTCGCCCAGCGTGTTCCGCCAGCAAGCGTAATCGTGCCCGCCCGCGTATTCGCTGTAGATCACCGGCACGCCCCGGGCCCGCAACACATCGCGCATATGCCGGTTGGCCGAGACCTGCGACGGTCCACCCGAGCCATGCGTGCGATCCTCCAGCGTCCCGACCTCCATCCAGATCCGGACGTCGCGGATCGCCACGTCCGTCGCCTGAGCGGGAAGCCAGCAATACTCCGGAGAGTCGCCGATCCGCAGCTCGACCTGCTCGTTCAGCGGATCCGGTTTCCACCAGAACGACCCCGACTGGGAGACCACCAGCCCGAACGCCTCGGGCGCGAAGAGCCCCGCGTACATCGCGGCAAGTCCGCCGTAGCTCACGCCGGTGGCCAATGTACGGGACGGAACCGGTTCAACTCCGGTCGTCCGGGCGACCCACGGCAACAATTCATCGGTCAACATCGAAAGGAACTGTGGGTTGCACGGCAGCTCCTCGCCGCGCTCGACATTGCCGACCATCACGGCCACCATCGGCGGCACCGCGCCGGATGCCACCAGATTGTCCAGCACCGCCGGTACCCGCATCACATCCTGCGATCGCTCTCCATCGAAGACGACCAGGACCGGTGCGTCCGGCTGAAAGCCTCCAACCGGCTCGTACAGCCAGAGATCGCGCGTATTGTCAAGAATCTCGCTTTTGAGGCGGTGTTCCGTCACGCGGCCACGCGGCGTTGCTGGATCGACGGCGATCCACGGCTGCTTCGGCGCCCCGGGAAGCGCGACGACGCTCGACGACTGCGTCCGATCCCCCGCATCGCCAGCGACGTTCGGGTCCACGAGTGGGGAGGTGTTCAGCGGATCTCGCATCCACCGGGCGAACCGCGCTGGCCAATCCTTCTCCTCTCGTTTCGGCGTGAGCGGATCGTCCGGGGCGATCTGGTAGGCCGTCCGCAGGTCGTCCCGGACGGTCATGGACCGGTACCAGACATCCGTCCCGTCCAGACGAACCATGCCCTTGTTCGAGAAATCACCATCGGTGATCCACTCGACGAGCAGGACGTTTTCGACCGGCGTCACCTCCCGCCACAGAAAGGTCAGCAACGCCGTCCCGGCCACGGCATCGTGTGCCTCGACGAGGGGCGTTCCCACTGCAGCGACATCCTGCCAGAACGCATCGAGCGCCGCCTCCCGATCATCCGACTCCGCGAGAGCTTGGTACAGAGCCCGCAACCGCGGGCTCTCAAGTGAAGAAATATCCTGTTGCATCATCGAATCAGTAGTCGCCATTAACCAGAATTCTCTCAATATCAGCGAGCATCGCATGCCCGGCAAGGACGCCTGTGGCTCCGCTCCAGAGATCGCCCGGGACCTGTGCCACCTGGCCATTCTGTACGGCCGGAATCGTCTTGAACGACGGATTCTCGAGGTACGTCTGCAATGCAGCCTCCATCTCGGCGTTTCGCGTGGCGGCAAACAGCCAGTCCGCGGCGAGCAGGTCCAGACGCTCCAGGCTGACCGAGTCGCCCGTATGCGGCGGCGGAGCACTTTCCGTCAGGTCGTTCCCCCGCAAACCCGCCCACGAAAGCATGACGCCCGTGATCCAGTGATGGGACATCACGACCGGGAAATTATCCTGCGGCCGGAAGACCACCACGCTCTCGCCCTGATGTTCGCTGAGTGGCTCCCGCATATCATGCGCCCGGGCCCGCAGCTCCCGCAACACGGTCTTGGCCTCGTCAACGCGACCGGTGGCATGCGCCCACGCCAACTGCTCGTATTCCCACTGCTGCAGCGCATCAGCATCCGGGACTTCGATCTCCAGCGTCGCGATCGTAGGGGCAATCTCCTTCAGGACGGTGTATTCCTCCTCGAAGAGATAGCGATCCGAGATGATGACATCCGGCTCGAGAAGGATGATCGCTTCCCGGTCGAGCTCGCCCCAGCCGCCAACGTACGTCACGGAGTCGTCGACCTTGTCAGCCAGATAGGCCGCCACGGTCTGGCCATTCGAGCTCGACGTCACGCCGATCGGCTGCACGCCGATGGCGATCATCGCGTCCAACGAGCCGTCGGTCAGGGTCACCACCTTCTCGACGCTCTCCGGCAGGGCGATATCACCGAAGATCGTCGGGATGACTCCCGGCTCGAACGTGACGCTGTCGAAAGGATCGGCGCCCGCATCGGCTGATGCCGGGCTGGCAGGCGTCTGGGCGGATCCCATCCGCGTCGCGAGCGTCAACCCCGCGATCGTTCCGAACATCGATGCCGACATCTGCCGACGAGTCAGTCTCTGGTGCATGCTTCCCGTATCCTCTCGCGAAAAACAATGTGCCACATCAATTCCGACTATATGAGTCAGGATTTATGTGGCACAGCATACAGGCAGCGAATCACCTTAAACAACCCGATGCGCCGGGGATCGTGTCAGGGTGTAAAGAACCTGCTGTATTCGGCACCGCTGGCATAGCGACAAACCAGCGCCTGCCCATCGACCACAGCATCAAACTCGAGGCGCTCCGTTGCGATATCTCCCCGGTAGATCAGGAAGCCGTCGCCCTCAGCGGTCAGCGGCAACACATGTCCCCGGATTTCCATCACGAGCCGATCTTTTTCGATGCTGATCCGAAACGTGCCGTTCCATGGATTATGCGAACGGTAATGACCGGTGAAGGCGAACCATTCCGGCGGCACCTCGAACTCGACCGGACCCGCATATCGCTCGTGACGCAACCAGCGCGTCCCCAGGTACATCTCCGCCACTGCATCATCACCATCCGTGCGACCGAACCGGACGACCTTGCGCCCTACGACCGGATGGTCGACGACCAGGGGTCCGTCCTTGACGTCAGGATGCCGGAGCCGCATCGGCCTGCGTTCACCGTCGCATTGCAGAAAGAACCGGTCACCTTCCGCAACAACGCTCGCGACGATCTTGCCGTCCGTATACGCGCCGACGAAGGCTTCACTGCCCTCGATCGCGTAGGGATCATCGACGATCGCCGACAACGCAGGACGCTCCATACCGGCCTCATCGGCGGCGAGGAGGTCGAGAGCATACGTCGCGATCTCGGTCGTGGGTGCAATCGCATTGCACAGCACGACCACCCCGTAGCCGGTCATCAGATCGGCCAGCATGTGGGAGGAGTATCCGACCATGCCACCGGCATGACCGAACCGGTTCGCCCCTTCGCGAACATGCGACTCCAGACCGTAGCCATAGTCCGGCTCCGGGGAGGCACCCTCATGCGGATAGCGCATGCTCGCGAACTGATCCGCATCCAGCACCGTGCCCTCCGATCCACCCCCCGCATTCAGGAGCGCGCGCAGGTAGGTCGCCAGATCGGCGGCGTTCATCGCCAGGCATCCGTCGCCGGTGTTCGTTTCGAGCCAGGTTGCCGCCACCAGACCATCTTCGGGCAACGACGGCCGGTCGTCGTACCGGTCGGTATACCCAACGGCCAGATGGTGCCGCATCTCGTGCGTGATGCTGCAGAAGGATGACTCCATGCCGAGCGGATCGAGAATCCGCTCCCGGATAATCTGCGCGTATGGTTTCCGCTCGATCGCCTCGAGCGCCAGCCCGAGCACCTTGTAGCCCAGATTGGAATAGCAAAATCGTTCGCCCGGCGCCGCAAACGTCCTCATCCGCCGAACCGCCCACACCTCATACGGCGCCCCGGGCACGAAGTCAGACCCGCCGTTCACCCCCGATGTATGGGTGAGCAGATGATGAACGGTGATCGGCTCGTACTCCGATTGCACCTCGAACCACGGCAGGTATCGCGTAATCGGCGCCTGGAGATCGACCTTTCCTTCCGCCTCAAGCTGCAGGAAGGCGATGGCCGTGAACGACTTGCCGATCGACCCCGCTTCAAACGCCGTCGCTTCTCGTGCGGGCTCCTGCGCGTCCACGTTGGCGTAACCGTATGTTCTCGTCGTCAGCAGAACCTCACGATCGGTCACGGCGAGCGATATCCCCGGCACACCGCTCGCCGCCATGACGCGCTCCACCATGACGTCGAGCTGCTTCCATGTGGTGTCCCCAAATGGCTGCCCATGCCCCATATCTCGTACCCTTCTCCATGATTGAGAAATAGCGATGCCGGATAATTCCGACTTGTATAGTCGGAATTATCCGGCATCGCACGACGCTTGAACAGGATATCGCCGTGGATCATCCGCTCCGCTTCAGACGGCCGGTTTTCTTCGCGTACCACTCGCCCTTGCGGAACATCCACAATCCGAGCGGCGGAAAGATGAGGCCCATCAGCAACAGCGGCCAGATGTTGCCCCACTGGCTCCCGAACGTCGCGCCGTCCAGCAGCGCCGCCCGAATCCCGTTCAGCGCGTAGTAGACCGGCGAGATGTTCGCCAGCGGCTGCATCCATCCCGGCAACACGTCAATCGAGTAGTAGATACCACTGATCAGCAGGAGCACCGCCGTGAAGATGCTCGTCACCTGCTGGCCCTTCTCCGGCGATAGCAGCGGCATCACCGCCGCAACCATCCCGAATCCGACCAGCGACACCGAGCAGATCGCCAGGATACCCAACGCCGCCAGGTAGTTCGCGTTTCCGAGATCCATGTCGAAGAAGAGCGAGATCGCCCCGAGCATGATGATCATCCGCACGATGCCGTACAGCACCGCGTAGATCCCCATCCCGAGCAGCTGCGAGGTCCGGCTCGCTGGGGACATGAACGTGTACTCGATCGTGCCTTCCCAGCGCTCCCAGCTCACCGTCTCGGAGAGCAGGTCGAAGATCATCGACAGGTAGCTCCAGAGCAATGTCCCGATGAGCAGGAAGGTCGTCGCCCAGGCAGCGCTTTTGCCTTCGCCGCCGCCGAAATTGACCCCGATGAACCCGATCGTCAACGCATTCATCGTCGAGTAGACCAGCCAGACCACTTCCCACAGGAAGTAGCGCTTGGTCAGGAAGTAGTTCCGCTGGGCGTAACCCCAGATCGCGATCGCCTCGCGCATCCAGCCCGGTTTCCCGTGCTGGGTTTGTGTCAGGTCCATCTGCCCTTCCTAATCAGCCGCGGTCGCGGCCGTCTCCATCTCTCCCGCGAATTCCGCCTCGTCGAGCGACGTGCCGGTCGCCGCCATGAAGACGTCCTCCAGCGATTGCGTCCCGTACCGGCGACGCAGGCCGTCCGCGGTGTCCATGGCGATCATCTCGCCGTTCAGCAGGATCCCGATCCGGTCGCAGAGTTCCTCGGCCTCACCCATGTCATGCGTGCAGAGCAGGATCGAGGAATCGTGATCCTTGCGAATACCCCGGATCAGCTTCTGCACGTCCTTTTTCGAGCGCGGATCGAGCCCGGTCGTTGGCTCGTCCAGCAGCATCAGCATCGGGCTGGTGAGCAGCGCCCGGGCCAGTGCGATCTTCTGCTGCATACCCCGGCTGAGGTGCTCCATCGGCTCCCCGACCCGCTTGTAGTCGAACCCGATGCTCTCGAGGATCGACTTGATGCGCGGCCGGCTCTCCCGGTCGCTCACGCCGTAGAGCTTCGCGCCGAACAGCAGATTCTCCAGCGACGAAAGCTTCTTGAAAAAGCTCGCTTCGACGCTCACCCGGTTGATGTGCCGCTGCACCTCGCGCGGATTCGCCACGGCATCGATATCGAACACGCGGACATCGCCGCTGTCAGGCAACGTGAGCGTCGAGATCACGCGAACCAGCGTGCTCTTGCCGGAACCGTTCGGTCCGAGAATGCCGACGACCTCGCCCCGCTTCACGGTGATGGAGACGCCCTTCAGTGCGTAGGAATAATCGTTCCGCTTTTTCTTGAATCGTTTTTCGACATTGGTCAGCTCCAATGCATTCGTTGCGTGTCGAATGATCTCGTCAGTCATGTGTTCGCCTTGTCACGTCTCGAAAAATCGAAGATCAGCCCCTTGATGTCCCGGACAAACGGTTCGCTGGACGCAAAAAACCCCTCGACGCCGTTCGTCGAAGGGATGTGCCGTCACGTTCCGTTGTGCGCGACCGTCAGTCAGGCACCTCCGTGAGCAAGGCACACCCTTCCCCTGCGGGAATACCGCCCGGGAACTTGAGGATGTACAGACCACTGCTGGCCATTCGACTTGCTCCATCCTGACTACACAACGAATCGTCCCGCCCACATGCAGGAACCTCTCGCATCGTAAGGACAACCCCGGCAAAAGTCAATAGGCTTGTCGCCGCAACCGCTCACAAAAAACAGTCCGCTGCCGGGCAAGCGCGAAAATCCTGTCTAGAGGAACGGCGCCGCGAACCGCACCCTCATGCGAAACACAATGCGGGTGGCCGTCTGTTCTGCTGCATACATAAAAACTCCGTCATCCCGAGCGAAGTCGAGGGATCCTTGTTCATCCATGGAATCGTGTCCGGCAGGAGCAAAGATCCCTCGACACCTCGTCGCTCGCTCCGCTTGCGACTCGGGCTCGGGATGACGAGGTCGGGTGTTCGGGATGACGGGCGGCAGAGTGTGACGCACAGCCTCTGTGAAGCGCACGGCACGAGCCACCTCGGCTGCGCTCGGGATGATGATGGCCCGGCATAGCATCATGCCACCCTTGGTCCAGAGGCTTCGTCATTCCCGACCGGGGATGACGGGGAGGTTACTTCAGGCACGATCGCGAGCCGATTTGGCTCCGTTTTGCGTCGGGCTCACTGCCCCTTCGGCACGAGCCGGAAGACGGGATGCGTCGGCGCGATCTGCTGCAAGGCGGCGTCGCTGGCCGTCTTGTCGACACCCATGAGCGATTTCACCTGCCAGCTCCACCGCTCCAGATACGCCCGCATGATCGGCAGTTTTTCATCATCAGGCACTTCCTCGACGCGGAAGACCTCCACCGTCCGTCCTCGCCGGAGCGTCCCCTCGCCTGTGGCCCGGATGTTCCTGACCCATTGGGTCTCTCCCTGAGGCGATAAAAGATAACGCTCCGATCCGAGCGTCAGCGGGTTCACCGGGCGACTGGATACCCGCCCGGATCGGCGTCCCCGGACATCCAGCACCATCGCGCCCTGCACGTTGAGCCCCACCGTCCCGATGAGGAACGACATGAGCCTGTTTAAGGCTTTCCCGAATGGACTTGGCATTGCGACGGCTCCTTTCCCGATTTTCCTGATTCAATGAGATAAGTCTTAAGTGATATACGGCAGTATTGCCAGAATTTTTAACGTCTCGAAGATGCATTTTCGAGAGCCTTGACGAACGTTTGACGCCATGTTCTATACTGAAAACCTGCAATTGAATCGAGCGCATGCCGAAAGAGCGTGTTCGCCACGCTTTTCTGTGTTGTGCTCACCTATACCGTAACGATTCTGCTGTCGTTTCGGGGATGAGGCATGTGTTAATCACCAATCATGATTACTCTCGATAATGTCACCAAAACCTACAAATCAGCCGCGGGGGATTTCCACGCCGTCAGAAATGTCAGCTTCACCGTCAACGAGGGCGAGCTGGCAGTCCTGATCGGGCCCTCCGGCTCCGGCAAAACCACGACAATGCGGATGATCAACCGGCTCGAAAAGGCGACGTCCGGCACGATCTCCGTCAACGGACAGGACATCAACTCGCTGAACGTCGTCGAGTTGCGCCGGCACATCGGCTACGTCATTCAGCAAGGCGGTCTGCTTCCACATTTTACCGTGGCGGAGAATGTCGCCCTCGTCCCACGCCTGCTCGGGTGGGACAAAAAGAAGCGACGTGCCCGGGCCGAGGAGCTTCTCGCGCTGGTGGATCTCGATCCCGCGATCTACGCTGACCGCTTCCCGCGCCAGCTTTCGGGCGGCCAGCAGCAACGCGTCGGCGTAGCCCGGGCGCTCGCGGCCGATGCGCCGATCATCCTCATGGACGAGCCGTTCGGCGCCGTCGACCCGATCACGCGAAACCAGCTCCAGCGCTGGCTACGGCAAGTGCAGCGCGACGTCAGGAAGACCATCGTCTTCGTCACCCACGACATCAATGAGGCCTTCCTGCTCGGCGATCGCATCATCCTGATGAAGGATGGCCAGATCGCCCAGAACGGCAGCCCGGCGGATTTGCTGCGCACGCCAGCGTCCGATTTCGTCAAGGAATTCATCGGCGACGAGTTCGCGCTGCAGGCGCTCGAGCACACCTACATCGCCGAGCTGGCGCGACCCTTCGTGCCCGACGTGCCAGACGATGCGCTGGTCATCCCCGGCGACATGTCGATCCCGGAGGCGAGCCGCGAGATCACGCAAGCCGAATCGACCGGCCACGATGGATTCTGGGTTGCCAACGACAACGGCGAACCCGACGGCTACGTGACCTATGAGGATTTCGCGAATGTTCTCAGCGAAGGCATCGCCTCCGAGGTAGAGGCCGAGGAGGCTGACACCATCGATCCGGAACTCCTCGGGGAGGAGGAACGCGCCCATGCGGTACATTCTTGATAACCCCGAGAAAGTCCTGGACCTGACGTGGGATCACATCCAGCTCGTCGGTATCGCGATCCTGATCGCTTCGGCGATCGGTATCCCGCTGGGTATCCTCATCAACCGCGTGCGATGGCTGCAACTGCCGGTACTCAATCTCAGCGGCGTGCTCTACACCGTCCCGAGCATCGCCTTCTTCGCGATCCTGATTCCCTACACCGGGATCGGCAAGACAACGGCCATCTATGCGCTGGCGGTGTACTCCCTGCTGGCGATCGTGCGCAACACCGCCGCCGGTATGGATGAGGTTGACAAGGCCACCAAGGATGCCGCCGACGGCATGGGGATGACGAAGCTCCAGCGCCTGCGGATGGTCGAGCTGCCGCTCGCCCTGCCCTACATCCTGACCGGCATCAAGATCGCGACCGTCGCGGGAATCGGTATCGCCGTAATCGCCGTTGTTATCGGCGGGGGCGGTCTTGGTCGACTGGTCTTCGACGGCATTCGCACGCAAGAAGCCAACCCGGTTCTCGCCGGAGCCATTATGTCGGTCCTGCTCGCCTTCATCGCCGATTTTGGTATCGGACGTCTCGCGCTTCTCTTCCGACGGGACCTGCGTGCCTCCGCTGAAAGGGGAAGTTGATGCTCAGGAACAACGACCCTCTCGATTTCATCGATTACATTCGGGACAATCCCGACAAATTCTGGCAACTCTTCAACCAGCACATGACGCTGGTCATCTACGCCGTCATCATCGGCCTAATCATCGCCGTCCCGCTGGCGATCCTGACCAGCCGCGTCAAGGCACTCGAAACACCGATGAAAGGGCTCGCGAATATTGGCCAAGCCGTTCCCAGCCTCGCGGTGCTGGCCCTGATGCTACCGATATTGGGTATCGGTTTCAGGCCGTCACTCTTCGCGCTCACGCTCCTGGCCATCCTGCCGATCTTCCTCAACACGCTCGTCGGCATCCAGAGCGCAGATCCAGCCGTCATCGATGCGGCGCGGGGCATGGGCACCAGCGACTTCCAACTGCTGCGTATGGTCCAGATGCCGCTGGCGATGCCATTCATGTTCGCCGGCATCCAGACCGCAATCGTCCAGAGCATCGCGCTCGCCACGCTCTCCGCCTATATCGGCGGCGGTGGCTTCGGCGACTGGATCCTGCAGGGGCTCGCAGTTCGCAACTTCCCGATCCTGCTGGCTGGCGCGGTGCCGGTCGCGGTGCTGGCGATGGTCGCCGAGATCGTGCTTGGCCTGGTGCGCCGCATGGTCGTCCCGAAGGGCCTCACCGTCTAGCGACATGCTCACGACGGTTTGCTACAGGTGCGGACATGAGAGTCCGCACCTGCGAATCACCTTGATTCCACATACGTGGTGACTCCGCCAGGCGGCGGAGTATCGAACAGAGATGTCCCTCCGTGTGTTTCGCGCAGGGAGAGACATTGAAGGAATTTCTCTTTTGACTTCTCTCAACCGACGAACCCTGATCAAGAGCTCGGCGGCAGGTGCCGTGATCGCCACATTGGCCGGCACGCCATCGGTCTTCGCGGACGATGGCGACAAACCGACCATCGGTGTGGGATCCCGGTATTTCACGGAACAGATGATCCTGGGTGAGATGGTGTCCCTCGTTCTCGAGGATGCCGGATATCACGTCAAGCGCACCCTCGGCCTCGGCGGCACGGCGATCGTGATGGAAGCGATCGAAAGCGGCGAGATCGACATCTCCGTCGAATACACCGGGACCGGTCTGGTGGCGATCCTCGAAATGGACCTCCCCACCGTGGACGAGGACGACGACAAGTCGCTGGAAGAACAGGTCTACGACATCGTCAAGCGGGAGTATGAGGAGCAGCTCGACCTCATCTGGCTCGATCCGTGGGGGTTCAACAACACGTACGCGATGGCGGTGAGCAAGGATACCGCCGAGAAGTACGACCTGAAGACAACCAGCGACCTCGAAGCGCACGCCGGTGACATGACGCTCGGCACGGATCTCGAATTCCCGCTGCGCGACGACGGCCTGCCCGGTTTCGAGGAGGCGTACGGCTTCAGCTTCGGCGACGTCAAACCCGGCGACGCCGGCATCATGTACCAGGCCGTCGCCAATGGCGATGTCGACGTGATCACCGCCTACACCACTGACGGCCGCATCCCGGCGCTCGATCTCGTCGTGCTCGAGGACGACAAGGGCTTCTTCCCACCCTACTACATGTGCCCCGTCATCCGGAAGGACACGCTGGATGCAAATCCGGAGGTGGGCGAGGCCCTCAACAGGCTCCACAACCAGTTCACCGAATCCGATATGCAGGCGATGAACTACGACGTCGACGAGAACGGCATGGAGCCGATCGATGTCGCCCGCCCCGTGTTGGAAGAAAAGGGACTCATCGAGTCCTGATCCCTCATCCAGGCATCCGAACGTCATGGCCGCGCCGTTCAACGACGGACGGCGCGCCAGAGACAGGTGATCTCGCGCCATGACCTGAACAGAGGAGAGATCCATGAACCGCATTTCACGACGCACGCTGATCCAGGGCACGGCGGCCGGGGCCGCGATCGCCGCCTTCGGTATCGGCAATCACGCGTTCGCCGCCGACAATCCCAAGGTGACGGTCGGATCCACCAACTACACCGAGCAGTTCATCCTCGCCGAGATGCTCGGCTTCCTGCTCAAGGACGAGGGCTACGACGTCACGACCGAGCACAACATCGGCGGCACCTTCGTCATCCATGAAGCCCGCAACCACGGCGATATCGACGTCCACGTCGAATACACAGGATCCGCCCTCACCATCCTGGGCAAGGACGTCTCGGAGGTCCGTGAGGAAGGCGACTCGCCAGCCGAAGTGGCCGACAAGGTCTACGAAGTGGTCAAGAACGACTACGAGGACGAGTGGAACGCCATCTGGCTCGATCCCCTCGGCATGAACAACACCTACGCCCTCGCCATGCGCCGGGCGCAGGCGGAAGACCTCGGTATCGAGAAGATCTCCGACCTCGATGGCCACGCCGGCGATCTCGTGCTCGGTGCGTCCCAGGAATTCCTGGCCCGCGAGGATGGCCTGCCTGGCGTCGAGGACCTCTACGGTATCTCGTTCAAGGACGCCCACGGCATGGAGTCCGGCCTGATGTATCAGGCGCTGGACAACGAGGATGTCGATGTCATCTCCGCCTTCGCCACCGACGGCCGCATCCCGGCGATGGACTTCGTTCTTCTCGAGGATGACAAGGGCTTCTTCCCGCCGTACTACGGCTGCCCGGTCGTCCGTGGCGAGCTGATCGAGAAGGCGCCGGAGACAAAGGACATCCTCAACCAGCTCGCCGGCATGCTCGACAACGAAACGATGGCCAAACTCAACTACCGCGTCGACGGTGACGGCGAGGAATTCGTCGATGTCGCGCGCGACTGGCTGGTCGAGCAGAAGCTGATCAGCGAATAAACGTCACGCAGGGCGGAGGACCGCAGGCTCTCCCTCCATGCGTTTGAGGCTGGATGATGCCGCCTCAAACGCCCACCGAAAGGCACGCTCACTTATGACCCGTCTGACACGACGATCCTTTCTCAAAACGAGCGCCGCCGGGGCGGCGCTCGCCACCCTTCCCCTTTCGGGAACCGTCCTCGCCCGCCAGGACAAATCGACCGTCAAGGTCGGCTCCAAGAACTACGCCGAGCAGTTGATTGTCGGCGAGATGCTGGCGCTCCTGCTGGAGGATGCTGGGTTCGCCACCGAGCGACAAATGAACCTGGGCGGCACGATCATCGCTCACGAAGCGCTGGTATCCGGCGATCTCGACACCTACGTCGAGTATTCCGGCACGGGCCTCATCGCCGTCCTCGGGGAAGAGCTTCCCGGCGACGCCGCAACGCCCTCGGCAACCCCGGATTCCGGCACCATGTACGATCCCGCCTACGAGATCGTCGCGAAGGAATACCCGGAGCAGTTCAACGTCCGGTGGCTGGAACCCTGGGGGTTCAACAATACGTTCGCGATTATCGTGACACGGGAGTTCTCGGAAGAGAACGATGTCACGAAGGTAAGCGATCTCGCCGACATGGCCGGTGACATGACGTTCGCCGCTGATGCGGAGTTTGCGGTACGCCCGGACGGGTTGCCAGGGCTTGAAGATGCCTACGGCTTCAGTTTCAAGAACGTCACCAACGTCGAGATCGGCCTCCTCTATCCCTCAGTCGCCGATGGCAGCGTTGATGCCGCCGTCGCTGCATCGACGGATGGGCGTATTCCCGCGCTCGACCTCGTTGTCCTGGAAGACGATCTGGGCTTCTTCCCGCCCTATAACGCCGCACCCATTGTCCGTCTGGACCTACTGGAACAGGCACCGGAGATCGAGGACATCTTCAACCGGGTCGCCGGCAAAATCAGCAACGAGCGCATGCAGGCCATGAATTACGATGTCGACGAGGAGGGCAAGGAGCCGATCGACGTCGCCCGCGACTTTCTCGAGACTGAGGGGCTGATCGGCGGCGAACAGTAGCCATTACAAGCCAAAAACTCTACGCGACATCCCCGCACGCGACCGATATGCGTGCGGGCTCATGAAAGGCACCCTTCTTCATGACAAAATTCACACGACGTACCTTCGTTGCCAGCGGCGCCGCCGGCGCCTCGCTGGCCCTCCTCGGTCAGCGTCTTTCCGTCTTCGCGCAGGAAGGCGACAAACCCGAGATCGGCGTCGGCTCGAAGGACTTCACGGAGTCGATCCTGCTCGGCGAGATCATCGCCCAGATCCTCGAAAATGCGGAGTTCAAGGTGAACCGGCAGCTCAACCTCGGCGGCACGGTGGTCGCACACGAGGCGCTGGCGAACGGCGACATCGACACCTATGTCGAATACACGGGCACCGGTCTCCTCGCGATCCTCGGCGAAGATCTTCCCGAGACCCTCGATCCGGAGGCATCCGCCTCGCCGGAATCCGGCGCCACGCCCCTGACCGGCATGGATCCGGTCTACGACATCGTCGCCCGGGAGTACCCGGAGCAATTCGGGATCGAATGGCTGGAGCCGTGGGGATTCAACAACACCTACGTGATGGCCGTTCGTGGAGACACCGCCCAGGAGTTCGGGCTGGAGTCGCTCTCCGACCTTGAAGGCCATGCCGGCGACATGATCGTCGGCGGAACCCAGGAGTTCCTCATCCGCCCGGACGGGCTGGATGCGCTGGAGCAGACATACGGGCTGAGTTTCAAGGATGCCATCGGGCTCGATCCGGGCCTCGTCTACAGTGCGCTCGACAACGAGGATGTGGACATCATCTCCGCCACCGCCACGGATGGCCGGATTCCCGCGCTCGGTCTGGTCCCGCTCGAGGACGACAAGGGCTTCTTCCCGCCCTACTACGCCGCCCCGCTCGTCCGGCAGGACACCCTTGGGGCGGCGCCCGAGCTCGCCGATCTGCTCAACCAGTTCGCCGGCACCATCTCCGATGAGGACATGGCGAATCTCAACTACGAGGTTGACGACGGCGGCAAGGAGGTCGATGAGGTCGCCCGCCAGTTCCTGATCGACCGTGGGATCGTTGAGGGCTAAAACAAATTGCCGGAAGATTGACACGGGTCAGGTGCATCGCACGTAGGGGCGGGCGGCCGCAGGGGTGGGGTGAGGTCGCATCCGCGGCCGAAAAGCGAACGCGGCCCCGTTGCCACCCATCGGCTCCCGCAGGGAGTCGATCACCAAATGACCACATCAACCTTCTTGCAAATAGCTCTAGAATCCGGATGATCAATCACGGGTCGCTGTGATGCCGCTCCGCGCCATGTCTCGGGCACAGGACCCGAGACTACGGTGACGTGGGCTGACCTGCGAGCATTCATCCGGATTCGGTATAAAACGGGCAATACGGTAGGGGCGGACAGTGGAATGATCCGCGATCAACGTTCCTGCAGGCCATCCCGGCAGAAGACCGTCGTTCGGACCTACAGCGTCCGGGCGACGGTCTTTGCGATCGATGCCAGCGTCTCGGACACGCCGATGCCCCGAATCGCCATCGCCGGAACGACCGGCCACCCGTGACCGTCCAGATCCGCGCTCACCTCGCCCGCATCCCGCGCATCTGCGAGATCGCCCTTGTTCACCTGCAGCACGACCGGCAGCGACGATTCGTCGCGCCCATAATGCGCGAGATGCTCGTGCAACTCCCGGGCGCTGGCCCGGTTCGCCTCGGCCCGCGCCGGATCGGCATCCGCCACGAACACGACGCCATCCGCGCCGCCCAGGATCGCGCGGCGCGTTCGCACGTAGTCTTCCTGTCCGGGCACGCTGTACAGATGAAACCGGAGCGCCCAGCCACCGATCTGGATCGCCTCGATCGGCATGAAGTCGAAGAACAGCGTCCGCTCCTCGACCGTGTCGATCGATTGCATCGGACCGCGCAGGTCCTCCGGCATCCGGGCGTGGATATTCAGGAGGTTGGTTGTCTTCCCGCTCTGACCGGGACCGTAGTAGACGATCTTGGTATCGATCCGGCGTTTCGCGACATTGATCGTGGCCATGGTTAGCCGCAGAATCCTTGCACCGCCGACTCGTCGGTCGTTTGCCGGGGCACGATCCGGCCGATCGGACGGGAATCCGGAAGCTGCTGCAACACGTTCACCGCGTCTTCCGGGCGAACCACGAGCACGAACCCGATTCCCATGTTAAACACGCGGAAACGCTCTTCCTCATTGAGTCCGGCCTTCTCCACCAGGTACGTAAAGATCGGCGGCACTTCCCACGCGGAGATGTCCATCACCGCGATGCAGTCCTCGGGCAACGTGCGCGGCAGATTATCGACCAGCCCGCCGCCGGTGATATGCGCCATCCCCCGCACGACGCCGGCATCCAGCAGGGGCATGACTTCGCGAAGGTAGGACCGGTGTCCCGCCATCAACGCCTCACCGAGGGTCACGCCGCTGCCGGGAAGCGGCTGGGCGAGAATCTCACGATCGCGATCGAGGTCACCGGTCAACCCGATCACTCGGCGCGCGAGGCTGTACCCGTTCGTGTGCAGCCCGGTGCTGGGAAGACCAATCAGGATATCGTTCTCCTCGATCGCCGACCCGTCGAGGATTCGCTCTTCGGTGACAGACCCGACGATGAACCCGGCGAGGTCATACTCCCCCTCCGCATACATGTCCGGCATCTCGGCGGTCTCGCCGCCCAGCAGCGCCATGGAGTTCGCCGCGCAGGCATCGGCAGCCCCACCAACGACCGCCTCCACCGTGTCCGGGTCGAGCTTGCCCGACGCGAAGTAGTCGAGGAAGAAGAGCGGGGTCGCGCCCAGCGCGAGAATATCGTTGACGCAGTGATTGACGATATCCGCGCCAATCGTTTCGTGAGTGTCACCCCCGAGAACGAACGCGAGCCGGAGCTTGGTGCCAACGCCATCGGCGCTGGCAACGAGGATCTGGTTTGCGGGACCGCTCATTCGCCAGGTGCCGCCAAAGTGACCGATCGGTCCGGCCGACGTCCCGAGCGTCGATTGCGCCCGGGCTTTGAGGCGATCGATCGCCTGCATCTTGGCGTCGATATCGACGCCGGCATCCTTGTACGTGATGGTGTTCTGCTCGTTCATCCCAGTTCCTGAATGAAGGTGGCTCGGCGGCAGAGCCTTCGAGTGCGGTCAACGCCATAATGCCGAAGACATCCCGCCCGCAAAATCCGTCATCCCGAGCGAAATCGAGGGATCTCGTGACAACTCATTCCCGAGACCCCTCGACATCCTTCACATTCGTTCAGGATTCGGCGGCTACGTCATCCATTCGACTCGCGCCGCACGCTCAGGACAGGCTATCGGGCTCGGGGTGACGAACGCCTTTGCGCACAGGCAACGCAATCGCCCAACTCTGCCCTAGTGTACTGAATCCGCCGCTTTCTCACCCGAGGCCATACGGTCGTGCTGCCCGTTTCCGGACGGCAACACGTGGACGAACGGCTCGAACCGACCGAGCTCGCGAGCGGGCAACCACCCAGTGAGCAGGGTTCCGCCTTCGTCGAACTCACGCGTGTCGACCCGCCCCTGTGTGTGGAAGCGTTCGACCAGCTCCGAACGGTCGAACGGGATGTGCGCCGTCACCGGCAGGAACCCCTCCTCACGCTCGAGCATGTCCTCGATTCCCGTCAGCAGGGCGTCGACGTTCAGACCGGTTTGCGCCGAGATCGCGACCGCATCGGCCGGAATCCCGATTCGAGGCGCGATCTCCGGCAACTGCGCGCGCTGCTCTGGCGTCAGGCGATCGACCTTGTTCATCGCGAAGAGCACCGGGCGGTCATCGACCCCCAGATCCTCCAGCGTCTGATTCACGGTGATCACCTGCTCGGCGGCGTTGGGATGCGTGACATCCACCACGTGGACCAGCATCGTTGCCTCGCTGATCTCCTCCAACGTCGCGCGAAACGCCGCGATCAATTGCGTCGGCAGGTTGTTGATGAAGCCGACCGTGTCGGTCAACAGCACCTCCCGCCCACCGGGCAACGTCACCCGCCGCGTCGTCGGATCCAGCGTGGCGAAGAGCTTGTCCTCCGCCAGCACATCGGATCCGGTCAACCGGTTCATCAGCGTGCTCTTGCCCGCATTCGTATACCCGACCAGGGAGACAACCGGAATCGGCGTCTCCTTGCGCCGGGCGCGATACAACTCCCGGTGCCGGTGCACCTGCGCCAGCTGATCCTTCAGGAAGCTGATCCGCTTCTGCGCATCGCGGCGGTCAGCCTCCAGCTGGGTCTCACCGGGACCACGCAAGCCAACGCCACCCACACCCTGTCGGGAGAGGTGGGTCCACATCCGGGTCAGGCGAGGCAGGCGGTATTGCAACTGGGCGAGCTCGACCTGCAAGCGTCCCTCGTGCGTCTGCGCCCGGCGGGCGAACACGTCGAGGATCAGCGCGGTACGGTCGATCACCTTGAGCTCCAGCGCCTGCTCGAGGTTGCGTTGCTGCGCCGGAGTCAGGTCGCCATCGACCATCACCATGTTGCATTCAAGCTCGGGGATCATCTCCTTGATTTCCTGGAGCTTCCCCTTACCGACATACGTTCCGGCATGAGGATGTCCCAGTTTTTGGGTTACCGAGCCGACGACCTCGACATCGACCGTCTCGGCGAGACTCGCCAGCTCTTCCAGCGAATCTTCCACGGCCCACGTCTGGCCGGGCGTCTCGACCGCCACCAGCAAGGCCCGTTCGGGGATGCCGGCGGTCGTTTGATTGAACCATTCAATATCGAATGCTATGTCAGTTCCTTTCGGGCGGTGCAGGTGCCCGGAACGCGCGGATTTCAATCGCGAGGAGCGAATGAACGAGGCGCGGGGTCGGAGCGCATTTCATCCCTGATGAAACCGCTCGTATGTTCGATCGACCCTCTACAGCGGGAACGTGACGGTCGAAGATGCAACCAATACGTACGTCACTGGAGGGACACCCGCCACAAATTGTCGGGGGTTGCGGGATCAGGCCGCATGGCCGATCCAGAATCTGTCGATCATGATCCACCTCCAGTTTCGGCACGCCAGCACGAACGGCGCACCATGCGTTCAGCAAGGCCGGGCATCACACAGATGCGGCCCAGACCTGCTGCGCCTCCAGCATAGCATCCCCATGAAAGAACGCTCCGCATCCCAACGTTACTGAGTCCGGATTGAGCCCGTCCCGGATGCAATCGTTGAATGGATATGCCCGTTACTCCGCCAGCACCAACCCATCCCGCAATGCGGCGCCCTTCCCTCGTTCCTCGGGCCACAGGTCGCGGGGAGCGCGGTGCGTCATCACCAGCGATGCTCCACCCTCGACCAGCGTGTAGCAATCGATCCGGATCGTGTACTCCTGATCGGCGCGCTCGTCAGCCAGCGGCTCGACGGTGTAGACCGCCCACCCGTGCCCGAGTTCCAGCCCCGCCGGCACCTCATCGGGGTCGTCGCTGCCGAGATCGATCACCGCGTGCTCCTCGAACGTCTGGAGCGCGTGCATCTCGTCGATCACACACTGCTCGGGATCGCCCCGCTGATCGACCACGCTTTCGATCGTCACCATGCTCCGTCCGGATTGCAGCTCCGCGAAATCGTACTCGTTCTCCGCGAATTGCTCGGTCACCGTCCACACGGCAGGATCGTACGTCAGCGACCATCCGAAGCGCGGGCTCAGTACCCTGCCGTCCAGGCTCCCGGCCGGAGCGACCGGTGTCGCACTCTCGGGCGCCTGTGGCGGCACGAGGTCAGACAGCGCGACCGGCGGGCAAGGCGCCGGTTCACTCAGGCACTCGAGCTGGGCATCCATCAACCGGGAGGTGACATCGACCTGCGGCAGGATGCTTCCCCACGTTCGCCAGCCGATCCCGATAACGTATGTCCCTTGTTGCCGAATCTCCAGTGTCCCGGAAAACGCGCCGTTGTCCGACATCCCGGAAACCCTGTAAAGACCTGTGATGCCCTGCCGGGCCACGGTCTCACCCGTCCAGGCGGTGAAAAACGGATCGGGTAACAACGCGCCAGGGGTCGTCTCGTCAACGGCGGCATCGAGGGACGCTACGAAAGTGGCGGCATCCGCGACCGATGCGAATTCACCGATCCACGATGAGAAATACCCGTTACCGTCTCCGGCCCGAACCGCCTGTCCCACCTGGTACAGATCGACCAGCCCCGGCGCGATCGCTTCGACGGATGGAGGATCGATCTCTCCGACGGCCGGTTGCACGGCGTCGTCACGAATCCGGTAGATCTGGTGGACGCCCGTCTGCTGCGCGTTGAAGAGATCCGCGACCTTGTCGCCATCCTCGATCATCACCGCGCGAGTCGCGATGCCAGCGGGCTGGTCATGCTGCAGGTTGCTCAAGCGGTCGACCGTATCGGCCACGATCAGCCGGTGCGTGTCGATATCGGCATGCCCGTACGACTCCAGCGTGACGACTTCGATCACCACCCGCTCTTGCTGGACCACGCTGCGGTACGTATCCCCACTCTCGCTGACAAGCCGGACCGTCGTCGCCCCCTCGATCACCGGTTCGACGACTTCGGCGGCGGACGTCGTCTCATAGTCAGCCAGCGTCTCCATGCTCTCTTCCGCGCCATCCTGGTCCAGGAAGAGGTACACGTTCGTCTGGACCAGCGCGAGGATATTGCTCGTCGCATAGGCTCGATCCTCAAGCAGTGCAAGATCGAGCACATACGTCGAGACCCATCCGGACCGATCCAGCGTCTCACCAACAGCAACGATGTCGCCATTTCGGGGCGAGGCGATCCAGTGGGCCGTCAGGTCACGGTCGAGAAATCCACCGGTCAGCACCTGATATCCCGGCTCGGTTAACGCGTCGACCGGCAGGGGCACCGCCGCCAGATCGAAGGGCTCGCCCGCCGGTTGGTTGGCGGCCGCATACCCTGGCGTGAGCAGGGTAGCGATCATCAGGACCAGCGCAACGCATAGATGGGCGAAACGGAGTCCCCGCAGCGTATGGATGTCTCCGGAGCCAATCGTCACGAACATTCTCATCCCGCCCCCTCTTTACGCGGATCCAGCGATGCCGAATCGCTGATCTCCGGCCCAAGAAGATGTCGCCAGAGTAGCAGACCGCCTCCCACGATGATCAGTACGAAGCTAAGCCAGTACGCTGCGGGCAGCGGGCCGATGTAGAGGCTGTCGGTCCGGATTCGTTCGAGGAAGAAGCGCACCACTCCGTAGATGATGAGGTACAGGGCCACGACATCGCCGGTGCGGAACCATTTGTAACGAGGGCCTTTCAGCACCAGCCAGCTCAGGACGATCGCGTTGATCAGGTTCAGGATCGACTCGTAGAGAAAGGTGGGATGGTAGGTTGCGTACTGCTCGTATCCGGCCGGACGCCGGGAGGGGTCGATTGTCACGGCCCACGGCAGGTCCGTCGGCGTGCCGAACGCTTCCTGATTCGCCCAGTTCCCCCAACGGCCGAGCGCCTGCCCGAGCGCCAGGGCCGGGGCGAGGATATCCAGCCACACCAGGAACGATTGCCGGTAGATCCGGCACAGGATCCACAGCGCGATCGCGCCGCCGACCACGGCCCCATGAATCGTCATCCCGCCACCGCGGATATTGATCGCGCCCAGAGGGTCGTGGCTGAAGCGATTCCATTCCAGCATCACCCAGTAGAGTCGGGCGCCGATGATCGCGAAAACAACCACCCACGGCGCGATATCCAGCACGAAATCCGGATCGAGCCCGCGGTTTTTCGCGAGCCAGGAGCTCAGGATCACTCCGCCGATGATTCCGGACAGGATGAAGATCGCATACCAGCGAATATCGAGGGGCCCGAGGCTGAACGCCACCGGATCATGAAGTGTGGGCATAGTTCGTCCTGAGATAGTTCCTCTTCATTCTGAGCGAAGCGAAGATCCCCCGACGAAGCCGCTGCCCGCAGGGCAGAAAGGGAAGCCATGTGAGCGTCTTCATGGGCTTCGCACAGGGATCCTTCGGCTGCGGCCTCAGTGGTGCGTCACGCCTTATACGTCGTCTACCCCCGTCATCCCGAGCGCAGTCGAGGGATCTCGATGCCAGGTTGTTACGAGATCCCTCGACTGCGCTCGGGATGACGGGGGATGTGACAGTTTTGCCATGACACGCCGCTCAGGACGACGAAGACTGCCAACCCGCGAGGGTCATCACGATCGCTTGTCCGCCAGAAACGCATCGATCTCGGCGACGGTCGGGACGCTGTCCATCGCACCGGGACGCATCGTCGCGATCGCCCCTGCCGCCATCGCGAACATGAGGTCGTCTTCATCCGCGCGCCGCCAACTATTCGCGATCAGGCGATAGATGAACGCTGCCGTGAAGGCATCTCCCGCGCCGGTCGGCTCCACAGATTCCACATGGAACACATCACGACGGATCAGTCCCCCGGGCGTCCGCAGTGCCGCCCCCCGGCCACCATCGGTGATCACCGCCATGGCAGGATCATAGCGGTCCAGCGCGGCATTGGTCTCCTCGATCGAGGATGCACCCCAGAGGGCACGGGCATCGTCGACGCTCAGCTTCACGACCGTCGCGGAGGTCATCAGCGCCTGGGCATTCATCCGCACATCGTCCATCGACATCCCCGGCGCCAGCCGGATATTGAGGTCGACCACGACCGGAATTCCCCGATCCGTGGCGTGGCGCAAGGCGGACAGCACTGCCGATCGCGACGGCTCCTCGCTCATCGCCACCGACCCGACGACGATCGCCTCCGCCTGCCCGATCGTATCTTCGGTCACATCAGCGGGAGCCAGCAGCCGATCGGCATTGCGATGAAGCCGGAAGTGCCCGTCTCCCCGCGCATCGGCCCACGCGAAAGCGACGGTCGTCGGCTCTTCGCTGGCGATCCGCACGGTCGAGATGTCGACGCTCTCCCGCGCCAGTCGCGCCCGCAATCGCTCGCCCCAGGCATCATCCCCGACGACAGCGAGCATCCGGCTGGGCACGCCGAGCCGGGACAGGGCAACGGCGACGTTCGCCGGCGCGCCACCATCGCGTACGTGGAGATCGGTTGCCTGGAGAAGATCGGTTCCAGCCGGGGCAATCAGGTCGATGAGGCACTCACCGATGGAGACGACGGGTTGACGCACGCTAGCTCGCCCGAACGTTGTTGATCGGCGTGATTCCGGCCGCGGTGTCGCGCCGGACTTCGATCACATCGCGGAGATTCTCCAATCGATGCATCGTCCGGCTGAGTTGCTCGACGCTTTCGACTTCGATGGTCAACAGCAGCGTCACGCTTCGGTCATCATGCGTCTGCGTCAGCATCGAGAGGATGTTGACCCGCTCGTCGGAGAGCAGCGTACTGACATCCTTGAGCAGCCCAACGCGGTCCAGCGCCAGCAGGCGTACCGGCACCGGGTAGGTGTCATTGACCTGGCTCCCCCAGGAGACCGGCACGAGACGCTCGGGATCCGAGAGGTTGGCGATATTCGGGCAATCCGCGCGATGGTAGACCACGCCGCGTCCCCGGGTCGTATAGCCGACGATCTTGTCGCCCGGCACCGGCCGGCAGCAATTCGCCTGGATCGTCAGCAGGTTTCCGGCACCCATCACTTCGACCCGAGCCGGTGTCTTCGGCGCCTTCACCGAAGGTATCGACGGGAAGACGTCTTTCGGGGTCAGGTCGAGCTTGGTCGCGATCGCCTGCGCGGTGACACCGCCGTAGCCGATCGCGGCGAAGAAATCATCGAGCTTGGTGTACTGGGGGAAGCGCTGGAGAACGTCCTCCGCCTTCATATCCAGGGCCAGCCTGCGAAGCTCGCGCTCCAGCGTTTCCTTACCCTGGGCGATGTTCTCGTCCCGCTCCTGACGCCGGAACCACTGCCGAATCTTCTCGCGGGCAGAGGCCGTGTGCACGTATCCGGAATTCGCCTGAAGCCAGTCCCGCCGCGGCCCGTTGACTGCCTTGCTGGTCTTGATCTTGACCACCTGGGCGTTCTGGAGCTTGTAATCCAGCGGCACCATCTGCCCGTTGACGGTCGCACCCACGCATTGGTGGCCAACCTGCGTGTGAATCCGGTAGGCGAAATCGACCGGCGTCGCCCCGTTCGGCAGCTCGATGATGTCGCCTGCCGGAGTAAAGCAATACACCTGGTCCTGGAATACATCGGACTTGAGCGACTCGACGAATTCCTCGGCGTCCGCGACCTCGTCGCGCCAGTCCATCAGTTGACGCAGCCAGGTGATCTTCGCCTGCAATCGTTTGTCGCCGCGCCCGCCCTCCTTGTAGCGCCAGTGGGCGGCGATCCCGTACTCGGCGACGTGGTGCATCTCGCGGGTCCGGATCTGGATCTCCACCGGGTGCCCGTTCGGACCGATGACGGCCGTGTGGAGGCTCTGGTACATGCTCTCCTTCGGCGTAGCGATGTAGTCATCGATCTCACCCGGAATCGGGTGCCAGTTCCCGTGCACGATCCCGAGCACGCTGTAGCACTGCTCGACGGTCCCGACGATGATCCGGACGCCGATAACGTCGTAGATCTCCTCGAAACTCCGCGATTTCCGGTTCATCTTCCGGTAAATCGAGTAGAAGTGCTTCTTGCGGCCACTGATCTCGGCCTCGATGCCCGCTTCGCTGAGCTGCTTGTTGAGCCGGGCGGTCACGATCTGGAGAAATTCCTTCGTGTCCTTCACCCGCTTCGCTAGCTCGTTGCTGATCTCCTCGTATTTCTCCGGCATCAGATAGCGAAAGGCCAAGTCCTCAAGTTCGGACTTGACCTGCCAGATTCCGAGCCGGTTCGCGAGCGGAGCGTAGATTTCCATGGTTTGCTGGGCGATACGAATTTGCTTGTGCCTCGGCATCGCACCGAGTGTGCGCATGTTATGAAGACGGTCCGCCAGCTTGATGAGCACGACGCCGATATCGTCGACCATCGCCAGGAACATCTTGCGCAGGCTCTCGGCTTGCTGGTCTTTCTGCTTAATGGGTTTATCCGGGCTGCCGGGCTCTGGCGACCACGGGATCAAACCCAGCTTCGTGACACCCTCGACCAGCTTCGCGACGCGCTCGCCGTACTGTTCCTCGATCTCCTCCGAGGTTACGGGCGTATCCTCGACGACATCGTGCATCAATCCGGCGGCCAGCGTGTCAGAATCCAGCCGCATGTTGGCAAGGATGGTCGTCACCTCGATCGGGTGGACGATGTAGGGCTCGCCGGATTTCCGGACCACTCCGTAATGCGCGTTGTAGGCGGTCAGGAAGGCCCGGGCGACGGTTTCGACGCTGGTTGCGTGAGGGTCCGCGGACAATGTCTCGCTCAGCCGGCCCAGGGCTTCGAGCACAACGGGTTCGAAATGGCCAGCGAGAATCTGCCGGGATGATTCCTGATCATCCCGCGTCTCGGAGGAAATGAGTTGCGCGACACTGTCCAGCAGCGTCATCTGCTCCGGACGTGTAGTCGTCATCGTCATATCGCCACTCCGCCGAACCGTGTACCTCGCCACGGCCAGCACAACTGCACCACTTTGAGGGAAGCATTGCGCGAGGAGACCCTGCCAGCCACAGGTTGTCTTACCAGCGAAGTGTAAGCACCCGGAAGAATGCCGTCAAACTTCGTGAACCACCCCCGCCATCCCCTGCAAAGTGGTGGATTTTTCCCATTACATATTGACATTCTCGCGATCCGGACATATGATGGCGCTGGGTTCTTTACCACAACTTTTTTCAGGGCCATTTTGAACGATTGATCGACGCCGTTGTTCGCTTCGATTCCACCTCCACACAGGAGGACGTTCCTATGCCAGGCCTCGCCACCCAGTTGGTCATCCTCGATCGGACGATCGAGCGATTGGCCAGTTCCAGCACCCCTTCGCTTCAGCAGGCCGCCCAGGTCATGAAGGACAACCTGCCCTTCGCCACACTCGGCGCCATCGGACCGGCTCTGGCCGATTTCATGCCCGGCGATCCGGTCGACCCCAACCAGCCGTCCCTCGGAAGCAGCCCCTACGCCTCCGTCTGGACGCAAGTGCTCGCCATCGCGGGCGGCGACGGCACGCCAGCCGACCCCGGCGCCCTGGCCGTCATCGGTCAATTCAAGCGCTTCCTGAACAAGATCATCTCGATCGCTGATGACGAAGACCTCGGCGCGCTCAAGGATATGCGTGACAACGGCGAGGTCGGTGAGATCGAGACACTTGCCGCGTCACTGAAAACGATCGTGGATGGGCTTGTGCCCCGCGTCACGGCTATCGGCGGCGGGATTACGCAGGGCATGAAACCCGCCGTCAACGTCCCGGCCGGTCAACCGGTCCCGCCTCCCGCGACATGGACCGCGCGCGAATATCTCCACTGGAAGCACCCCGGCAGGTTCGCCCGCGCATTGAGCGCTCGGGCCCTCTCGTCCGGCGATCCACGGTTCGTGGCTTACGCTTATGGATATCTCTCATCGTTCGCTGGTTCCGTTTCCGGTTCGCCCTTCATCAACTCCACCATCGGCGCCTCCTATCGTCAGCAATGGTGGCGCTACCGCTGGGTCAATAACTACATCGATACGTGGACGTACGGCTGGCATACGAGTGGCGCAACCATGTCGGGGGATACGCCTTCGCCCCCGTATGAGAAGTGGGGAAGCCTCTGCGATGCCAATCTCCAGAAGCGGCTGGAGGTCGGCTCGATTGACCCGGTCGATATCATGCAGCACCTTCGGGAAGGCACGCCATTTCCAAAACTGCTCGCCGACGACTTCGCCAAGTACTGGATGGATGCCTGGATCGACGCCTACGGCGCCCCGCCACTCGGCAGCCGCTTCGGAGCCGACAAGCTGAACGGCGCGTTCATCATGACCTGGATGAAGCTCTGGTTCGAGACGAGCGGAGAGGTCATCGGCTGCAATCCGGCCCCGCCAATGGCCCCGCCCGGCAATTGCAACGATGCGCCGTCCTGGGTCGATCCAAACGTCCCCGGAGACAACGGCAACGGTCAGCAGCCGAGCATCCCCGAACCTGAATCCGACCCGGATGTGGGCGAGATCGTCACGGGTGTCATCCTGGCCCTGCTCGGTGCGGCCAGTCTCTTCTTCGGAGGCGGATTGGCCGGGGCCGCCGCGATCGGCGTTGGCGTCGGCCTCGTCATCGACGGTGCCACCGACATCAACTGGGCCAAGTTGCGGTGCGACCTCTACTGGCTCCAGATGTACCTCTACAACGGACTGAAAGCGCTGCACGATCTGCTGACGTTGGGCGCATTCACTCACCCCTACCCCTCCGAGCTGGCGATGGACAGCACCACCATCCAGCTCCTCGGCATCCCGTACACCTTCGACTCGGGCAAGCGGCTGGCCAAATCCCGCGTTCTCGCCCCGCGCGAGTTGAGCAGGTTCCTGAAGGTGGAAATCGAGGGCAGCTTCCCGGCCCAAACCTGGACCGGTGGTCTCGGGGATTGGGTGAAGATGCCAACCGGGATCGAAGACCCGCAAACCACCGGGTACCTCGCCCGCGACTACCCGACATTCTTCATCGACGACGACGCGGCCAACCCGCTCACTCCGGACAGCGACGTCCGCACAGGTACCACCTGGCCTCCGGGCGAACGCCGCGTTCCCGGCACCGACGTGCCGGTCCTCTTCGGCAACGCAGTCGCCAATGCGGTCGACCTCATCGCCAACGCGGGCTCCGACCTGCCGGACTGGAATCTGGACGCTGACCGCGGTCTCGCCTGGCTGACCTGGGAGTTTGCCGGCGGCGTGCTCGATGCTCCCGTCAAGGTCGATCCGGAACCCTGACCCCTCCTGCGCCAGATGACCTCCCTTGAAGTGAGGAGCGCGGCCATGACCAGAACAGAGACCCATTCTTCGAGGAACAAAAACCGGCGGGACCAGCCACCTGAGGACATGCGTGACGCCGTAGACCGGGTCGATCGCGAGCGCGCGGAACGTATCCAGGAATGGCAACGCCTCTACGGCGAGTATCTCGATCGCGAAAAAGACCACAAGGACCGCGAGCGTGGTCGAGGCGAAGTCCCGGTCACCCCATTCCTGCTCCTGCGCTACGCCAAGACCGATATGGGCGTCCGCCCGATCACGGCGGCATCGAGGTTCTGGGAGACGCCCTATATCTGGGTGGAATCCAGCGATCCCTACGGAAATCCCGTCGCCGGGGAATCCAACTACCTGCACGCGCTCGTCTTCAACGGCGGTGCGTTTCAGGCGGCACCGGTGAAGGTCGACTTCTACTGGGCCGATCCCTCGCTCGGTCTGGGGCCAGCCAGCATGAACTACATCGGCACCGAATGGGTCATGATCGACAGTCTCGGCTCGTTTGATGTGCGCTGCTCGGCCGCCTGGATCCCCACGGTCGTGAACGACGGGCATGAGTGCGTCATGGTCAACACCTCCTGCGCGCTCGCCGACCCGATCCTGCAACCGTTCCAACCACTGCTCGACCGGCATGTCGGTCAGAAGAACCTGCATGTCGTCCCCGGGCACGCTGGCCAGACGCTCATGTACACCCTTCAGGTCAACAACATCTTCCCGATCCCGATGCAGACCACGATCGCCGTTCGTTTCGACCAAATGGCGGTGATACGGGGGGCTGGCGACTTTCCCCTGCACCAGTTGGGCGGTCTGGCGGCGACCGACGACCTCCGGACAGCCCATCCCGGTCTGGACCTGACAGACATCTACGTTCGTCATTCCGACGCTCACCGGATCGCCCAGCGATCCGCCGTGCTCGAGCGACACTCCCGCACATCGGCGCCCCGCTTCTTCACGCCGCTGGAAGGAATGGGCATGGCGATTTCCGTGGAGAGCCGGGGACCCCGCGGCATGATGCAATCCACCGGCATGGGCAGGTTTGCCGGCGACCTTCTCACGTCGCTCGACACTTTCAGGGAGATGCCGGGCACCGGATACGAAGGCCGCGCCATCCAGGATTTCATGTTGGAGCCATTCGCCCTCCAATCCGTCGACGTGCAATTGCAGGTACCAACGAACGCCGAACCCGGTCAGATTTTCATCGCCCGACTCTCCCAACACGCCGGTCCCCTGACGGTCGGCGGCTATTCAATCGTCGTGGTTATCGAATGAGGTCGATTCGCGGGTGTTCCGCGAGCGTCGTTCGAGAGGAGTCCCGATCATGGCACGGTCAGACATTTCCCGTGAGGAGCTCATGCAACTGGTCATCGACGAGGTCGACCAGGCGCGCGATATCTACCAGATCGTCGAGCAGTTGGCCGGTTTCCTTCCCATCCGCTCGATGGATGAGCTGATCAAGGCGGTGGCAGGCAAACAGCTCCGATTCCGCAACGCCGATTTCGATGTGGACTCCCTGGCAGGGCACATTCCGGCGATTCTCTTCCCGGTCGATGACATCCGCGGGCTCGTCGAGCGGGTCGGGCACATCGTCCGCATGGCACCACCGGCGCTCGGCGTCGATCTGGAATCTCCCGATGGTATCCGCCGTCGGCTTCGCTACACCTCGTCGCTGGCCGACAACCTCGGGCTCATCCAGACCAACAACGTCGTCGCCAGCCCCATCGTCCCCGGCATGATACCGACCGACACGACACCAGGCTCGACAGGGATCGAACGACCGGATCGGTAGCCAGACCGCGCGCTGGCCCAGGAACAGGAGATCACCATGGCACTGATGGGAGGCGTCATCCGAAACGCCAACACGCACAACACTCTCGTCTTCGCGAGCGCCTGCATTACCGGCACCTTCACCTGCTACGGAACGGACGGCCAGGGCATCTGGAACAACCTCAAGGACAATGCCACGACCGGCTACGAGGGCGTCAGCATCACCTGCTCCGCCGGTGGCTTCTACCCGTCGACCGTCAATCTGGTTGCCGCCGACATCGCGTTCTACCCCGGCATCGGCTATGGCTACTGGAAGGTGGTGGAGCTCACGCCCCAGCCCCAACCGGAGACATGTTTCACCGGAGACACGCTCGTCACGATGGCCGATGGCTCGACTCGCCCCATCGCCACGATCGCAATTGACGATCGGGTTCTCGGACAGGATGGCTCGATCGGCCGCGTCCTCGATATCGACATGCCGACGCTTGGCGACCGCCTGCTCTATGGCGTGAACGGCGAAACGCCCTTCGTCACATCCGAACATCCCTTCATGACCGATCGCGGCTGGGCGGCCATCGATCCGGGCGCGACCGCGCGAGAGAATCCGGACCTTCCTGTCGTGAAACTCCGTGCTGGCGATCGCCTTCACTGCCTGGCGTCGGCTCGCGTTCCGGCCATGTCGGGAGCTCCCGCCGACCGGGCCGACGTGGCCATTCTTCCCAGACGGCTCGATACCATCGTTTCCACGATCGGCGACTCTGGTCAGCGGCTCTACAACCTGATCCTCGATGGGGATCATACCTATTTCGCGAACGGCTACCTCGTCCATAACAAGACGTCGTCGCACTGACCGAGACGGGAGGCGGGCGGCAAACATCCGCCCGCCTCGCTGGAAACGGGGCATCCGATGAATCATCCACTCGACCTGACGGTCCGGGATATCAGGTTGCGTCAGTGGGAGATCCTCCAAGCTGCGCTTCCCGTCGAACCCCACGATTCCCACAACACGCGGATGTCCGCGGCCATGACCCGCGGGCTTGCGATCGTGCACGACATGAGCGCTACCCAACCTCACCTTCGTGACCTGATGATCCAGATCATGACGCTCGCCGAACGCGACCCCCGGCTGGCGTTCCTGCAAGCGATCCCGAACGGCCCGATTCTGGCCATGATGCGCGCGACCACGCTGGAGCGCGCCGCATTCGGGACGGAAACGAACGAGGTCGCTGAGATGGCCCTGCTCATCGGCCTCTTCACGGTCCTGCTCGATGGCCTTCTCGATGAAGCGCCCGAGCTCCTGGCCCCTGCCCGATCCTGGCTCGACCGCCTGATGACCCTGGAACGCCCTCCTGGCGACATCCCCTCCGGTCTCCACCCGGTGACCGAGGTGCTTGCCTGGGCCGGTGCCGAATCCGTCGGCCGCCTCTCGTCCCTTGACGGCTGGCAGGACCCCGTCGTCCGCGAGGAGTTCACGCGCGCCACCCTCGCTGCCTACCAAACGGAGCTGACCAGCCTTACCTGCCGGATCACCGACACCAGGGTCTCCCAGCGTGAACAACGAACCCGGATCGTCGCAAAATCGTCCGCCTGCATCTGGGCTGGCGCCCTGATCCCCACAGTCATCCATGGATGGCCAGCGGATATCGACCCGCGCGCATTCGAAACGCTGGCCCGCGCCATCGGCGAGTTCGGCGGATGGGTTGACGATATCGTGGACCTCGCCGACGACCTCCGCGCCGATCGGTGGAGCATGCCGCTCCTCGAAATTCACGCCATCATTTCGCTTCTGGACACCCGCCTGAGCGACGGCCTCGACCCTCGTCCGGAGCTCGCGAACGCCCTGCAGCATCCGTTCATCGCCGGAAAACTCCCCGCGCTGGGCGTGAACCGTCTCGATCGCGTGCGCGATGCCCTGGCGAGAATCCGCATCCCCGAAGACTCGATCCTGCCGGTCCTCGGAGATGTCGCCTGGGCCTGCCTGCTCGACGATCTGGTACCCGCATGAGCGCGCCTTCTGTCGCCATCATCGGCGCGGGACCGGGAGGCTGCGCCGCCGCCATCCGCCTGGCGCAGTTCGGGCACAACGTCGTTCTCCTCGAACGCGGTTTTCCCCTGAAGGACAAACCCTGTGGCGACGCATGGCTCCCGGATGCGCTGGCCCAATTCGAGATTCTCGGCATCCCGGCCAACATCATGACTGGCGGCGATACCCGCGCCTTCGACCGAATCGATCTTTGGGATGCGACCCGGCAGATCTGGACGATCCCGCTTGACGGAAACACAGGCCGGATCGCTCCCCGGAACACGATCGATCAGGTGCTCCGCGACATCGCCGCGTGCCTTGTCGATCTGCGCTACGGGTCAAAGGTCGTCGACCTCGCGCCGAATCCCGATGGCTGGTCGTTGATCGTGAGCACCGTATCCGGAATTCGCAGGGAGATAAGGGTTCCGGCTGTGATTCTCGCAACCGGCGCGGCCAATGCCTTCAGCCGGCGCTTCGGCATCTCCGGCAACCCTGACACCGGCGCCTCGATCTCGGTGTACGGCCGTCTGGCCGGGATCGACGCACCCCTGTTCCAGTTCGCCCCGCTCGGTGTGCCAGGGTACGGCTGGATTTTCCCGCTTGCCAACGATCGGGTCAATATCGGCGTCTGCGCCGCCGTCCACACCCCGTCCAACCTGCGGACGATCACGCAACGCTACCTTGATCGCTGGCAACCCGCCGACGCGGGTCCGTTCCGGGCGGGAGCCGGTCCGATGTGGAGCTGCACCGGAACGCGATGGCACACCTCCAACGGTCTCGTGAGCTGTGGCGATGCGGCCGGTCTTGTCGATCCACTGACGGGCGAAGGCATCGCTCCCGCGATAGAAAGCGGTATCGCGGCGGCAGATGCAATCCACACCTTCCTCGACGGCTCACCAGAGGCACTTCCCGCCTATTCCGACTGGATTGCGGCAACGTTCAACGCTCGTTACGCGCTCACCCCGAGCCGCAATATCTGGCGATACCTCAACCTCGGGACGAACATCACACCATCACACAACCCCGCCGGTCAGATGTCCGAATCGTTGCTCCTCGGTCAATCCCGGTTGCCAGACGGGCGATCGCGAGCACTTTGATGTCGCAGGGTGAATGACCACACAACGTCAGGCTGGGTCTCGGGAGAATTCGTCGTTTCATCACCCGCTTGACATGCGATCACCGCTCCTCTACCGTGATTTCACATATCCGACTATATCAGTCAGATATACGACATTCGCGTCCATCGTTGGAGGATCCCAGGTGATTGGCAAACGGTACGAGATGCGTCCGGGAGCATTTGTGTTTCGTCCGGCGGAGGTCGTGCGCACGCACCGTGTCACACCGCGACTCGCGCGGATCACGATCGGCGGCGAGGCCATCAGCGACATGCGAAGTCTCGCCCCTGACGATGACATCCGGGTGCAGATTCCTGATCGCTTCGATGACACGCCATTGCCACCGATCGTCGAGTTCCAGCCATTCCAACTCATCTATCCCGAAAATGCCCCGCCAAGCACCATTCGGGCATTGACGATCCGGGCGCTACGTCCCGCCCACCAGGAGCTGGACATCGAAATCGCCCTGCACAACGAGAGCTTCCTGTCACGGTGGGCCGAGCAGGCCCGACCGGGGCAGCAGGTGACCGTCGGCGGACCGCGGGGCTCGACAATCTGGGCGGGGAGCATTGACCAGTACTACCTGATCGGCGACGCGACGGCCTTGCCGGCAATCGGGCATTTTACCGGGTCCCTTGCCGAAGATGTCACGGCATCGATCGTGGCCGAGGTCGCCGATGCGGCTGAGGAGCAGGCATTCACCCATCCTGCAGGAGCCACCGTGCATGCGACATGGCTGCATCACGCTGGTCATCCGTCCCGGGATATCTCCGCGCTCGAGGCAGCCCTCTCAGAACTCCCGGAGCCAACGGAATCAACGGCCATCTTCGCGGCCGGGGAAAGCGCCAGGATGCGCCTCCTGCGACGGTGGATAGTGACTCGCTGGCCTCACGTGGCCAGAACGCAACTGCGGATCGCGGGGTACTGGAAGCGAGAGGATGACGATCAGGAGTTCTTCTATGAGGAGGACGAAAACTCGGTCGAAGATGCCTGAATCCCGGAACATCTCCTGACAGGGGTACGAGCGAGGCAAAGAGCGTCAGCGGCGCGCGGACGCTTCTCGGCACCACTATCGCGTTTTCCTCCAACTCCAACCGTAGCAGAGGACAGGGCAGCGAATCGCAGGATATGGACATGTCGCAGATGCATTGGATGTATGGGCGGACTCTTATGTCCGCCCGATCGGCACCCGCAGGGCGTCGATCATGTACGGGGCGCCGTGATGCCGCTCCGCATACATGGGTATGGGCTGCTCGCGGGTCTCCATGATGCCGCTCCGCGGCATGTCTCGGGCACAGGACCCGAGACTACGGTCTTGTCTCCTCTCCGCACTACGCTGTGCGCATCACGGGTCCGGAATCCGCAAAGGCAGGGTCGCGCCAAGACCGGCGCTGCGGCGCCCACGCCTGCCCGGAGCGAATGGGTCGCTCATCAGGCCACCGTGTCAACCATTCTGCGATTCGCTGTAGTGCGATTACTCCAGCAATCGCACGATCTCAGACGATGGCAACGCCCGGGCGGAGTAGGAGAATGTCCCCGCATCAAGCATTTCGCGAGCGGCATCAACCAACGCGCCGAGCGCGGCGCGTGCCAGTGATCCACCGACGCTGATCCGCTTCACTCCGGCATCACGAAGTTCGGAGACACTCCAGGTCGGTTGGCGCAAGCCCATAACCACGTTTACCGGTTTGGAAACATTGGCGCAGACCTCGGCAATCGCCTCCAGGCTCGGCAGTCCCGGTGCGTAAAGCACGTCGGCACCAGCGGTGGCAAACGCGTTGAGGCGTCCGATGGTCGCATCCAGGTCACTTTCGAGATAGAGCCATTCCTCGGCGCGTGCAGTGAGCACGAACCCGAGTCGTTGAGAGACTTCCGCGGCTGCCGCAACGCGCTCGACGGCCTGACTGAGTGGGTAGATTGGCGCATTCCGATCGCCGGTCGCATCCTCGATCGAACCGCCAACGAGACCAACCTCGACTGCCAACTCGATCGTTTTGACACAGGCGGCCGGGTCGGCGCCGAAGCCATCCGCGAGATCGGCCGCCACTGGCACATGCGTCGCTTCGACGATCGAGCGTCCGTTTTCCAGAACCGCATCCCGATCGAGCTCGCCGATGGTGTCATGGCTGGCGGTCGAGAAGGCGAAACCGGCGCTCGTGGTCGCAAGCGCCTCGAACCCGAGCGAGGTCAGGATCTTCGCACTTCCCGCATCCCACGGATTCGGAAACAGGAACGTACCGGGCCGTTCATGCAAGGATCGAAACTGGTCAAGTTTTCTGGCACGTGTCATTCCCGCCCCAACCTTACGTCAACATTCATCCTGTCTCACTCTATCAGCTCATATGAAATCCGGATGATTCATTCGGGATGGCGTAGGGGTCGGACGTCCGCAGGCACGGCAGCGTCCTGAACGCCGTGAAGGATCGGCACCATCTCCGACGGTTTACGCGGATTCCGTTCAGGATGTGATTCGGGGCAGCGAACCGGTCGGCGACAGGAGCTGGATATGCTCGACCCGCCCCGCGAGGAACGTCGCCGCCGTCTCGATCACGAACATCACCAGCCCCGCCGCAACGACGATGCACGCGGTCGTCACCGCCTGTCCGGATCCCCCATCGAACATACGCGCCCACATCGCATACATGCCGGTGAGCACACCGACGACCATCACCCCGATCTGGATCGTCGCCAGCCTCGGCCAGATCAACCGGCGACCGGAAAACGCGGGCACGAACTGGTATCCGTAGCCGGAAATGAGCAACCCGGCCCACCCGAACACGTTCGCCATCACATGTACCTGCCGTAGTCGTGGCCCGGTGCTGGCGTCCACCGCGAACATCACGCCGAGACTCAATCCGACGATCAGGAACATTGCCGCAATGGCGATCGCGAGTCGCACCGGGCCGGTCAGCTTCACCACCATCGGCGCGACATTGACCAGGAACACGAGGATCGCCAGCGCCTGCAACGGCCCTGCGATGAAGAAGAGCCACTGCCAGCCAGTCGCCAGGGCGAGAACCATGAACGGCAGGCCAAACGTCACGATCTGGTAATGCAGCCGGACCATCTGCGTCGACCGCCAGGGCACTCCCGTCCATCTCGGGAGAACATGGTAGCTCACCCCTCCGGCCATCGTCATGAACCAGCCGACCAGCATGGCGTGCGCCCAAACCAGATCCCACCGGCCGAACGACGGTTGCCACCAGCTCAATATCACTCCGATCAGCAGCCCGACGATCAGCCATGATGCCGACAGCTTGGTGAAGCCGATCCCGACCTTGTCGACAGCCGCCTGATCTGGATGCAGATCGGTGGGCGGTGGAGTATGCGCCTTCTGGTGAAACAGGCTCGCGACGTTGAACATGAACAGCACAGCACCGGCCAATGCCAGCGCGATGCCGATCCGCTCCATCCAGATCGCGCGCAAACCGATGCCGGCAAAGTCAAGCCAGGCGCCCAGCAGGCCGGCAGCGACCTGCGCCAGCACCAGACACGGGAAACGCCACGACCGCCGCGCGAACACCGGAATGAACCGGAAGTTCACCGCGTAAATCATCATGGTGATCCCGCCGAGAATCGCCAGGTGCACGGCTGCGTTCCACCAGGTCGGATGATCGACGCTGTAGCCGATGGCCAGCGCCGATACCGCCAGCGCCATCGGTGCGAGTACCATCAAAATGCCAGTCAGAACGCGCTCCATAGTATCCCGGCTCCCGCCAACGACCGAAAAGGATTGAATGATGTTCGAGATTCAGACCGCTTTTTTCGTACCGGGCGCCGGTTTGCCCAGCTTGTTCTTCCCGTAGATCCGCGGCCATAATTGCCAAACGAAGATCACGACCGCAACGACCTGAAAAATCGCCGATCCGGACAGCAACCCAAGCGAAAAATCGCCCGCATGCCCGGTTCGCTCCATCGGCTCGGCGATCACCCGAAGCGCCAGCCCCACATTCAGCAATCCCATCCCGAAATACCCCGGCCACTCGCGATAGCCGACCGGCAGCTCCGGACTCCGCTTGCGCGGCAGCAACCAGTACGCGATACCGATCACGAACTGGATGAACCACCCCACGAACAGCATGTGTCCGTGCGTCGGCAGCAACCACAATCGCCAGTCACCGGGAATTCCCCGGTCGACCAGCATCAATCCGCCGACGACGATCCCCGCGACCAGCCAGATCAGCGCGGCCTTCACCATCACAATCGTGAGACGATCCAAGATGCAATGTCTCAGTCACCACCGGCCACGGCACCCGCGGATGCGAGTGTCGTCGTCGCGCGGCGCGACAGCGGCTCGACCCACGAGCACGCCTCATATCCATCCACCACGACATCGCCCGGCTCGGTGCCGCGAATGACGATGACCGGTCCCGCCGCCGATGCCAGCACCCGCTCGGCGACGCTGCCCAGTGTGCTTCGCTTTTTGCCCGATCCGTGGGTGGTCATCACGATCAGGTCAGACGGCCGCAGCACATTCTGGATCGATGCGTTCACGGGGCCGAACAGCAGGTCGGACTCGACGTTCACCCCGGCCTGCCGCAGCGACGTTTCGGCCTGCCGCAGCGCCCAATGGGCCGTCTCCCGCAACTCACTGACGATCATCCAGGCATCGGGATCGTAGGCGAACGCAGGTGGAATCACGCGTGACGGATCGATCACCATCACGAAATAGACCGGCAACCCCGCGCCCATCGCGATGTGCTTCGCCAGAGGCAGGGCCTGCGCCGCACGGTCCGACCCATCCAGCGGCACCAGCAATCGCGACAGCGAGGGGTATCCCGCATCTCCGCAGGGAGGCAGCACCATCACCGGCACCGGCGAGTTCAACGCCACACGCGAGATGTGCTCCCGGGTGGTGCCTTCGCCCCGCTCCAGCACGATCATCTCGGCGGGTTCCCGTTTCTCGCGGGAAACCACGCCGTCAAGCTCGCCATCGGGGACGACCGACATACGCGCGTCCACCCCGGTGATCCCACCGACGAAATCAGTCATCAGGGGAATCTGGGTATCACTCGATGCGGCCAAATAGACATGAAGGGGGCATTCCCCGGAAACGTGGCTCTGCATGATCGTTGACTCCAGATCGCTGGACGAGGATACGGGCAAAAGATTGCCTCACCTGCTTCTGATGGTACGCCTCCACGCACATGTCCGCACGAGTATTTCAGGCAGTTTGTGCTCCCCTGCAGGGTGGCTCGTCTCACGAGACAAGGCCGGGTACGCGAGATTCCGCGTACCCGGCCTTGCGACCCTATCGAAACCCCGGAAAGAATGCGGCCGGCAGGATGGGGCCGCCGGTCCGGCTGATTATTCCTCGACGATGAAGACGGTCACCATTCCGAACATGCCGTGCTCGCTCTCGGCATGCGAGAGGATGTGGCAGTGATAGGCCCACGCCCCGACCTCGGTCGCATCGACCAGCACCTCGAAACGCTGTCCCGGCGCGATGTTCAGGGTGTCGCACCAGTACGGCTGTGGCAGCAACCAGCCATCCTGCGCGATGACGAGCTGCGGCATCCCGTGCAGGTGCATCGGGTGGATCATCAATCCCTCGTTCATGTAGCGAATCATGACGCGCTCGCCCTTCTTCGCCACAACCGGCTGCGTCGCCGGGAAACTCTTGCCGTTGATCGAGAAGCCGCCGATCGGCCCGTCGTTCAGGATGATCGTGTACTCCCGATCGAACGCCGGTCGCGTGCTGGGGTCCTTCGGCTCGACAATGAACGCGCCGAGCAGACCCATCGTGACCTGTTTGGCCGAGTTCGTGTGCGAGTGGTACATATGCGAGCCCGCATTGCCCTCGCGCAACTGGAACTCGTAGGTGTAGTCCGTACCCGGCTTGATCGGGTCCTGGGTGATGAACGGCACACCATCCTGGTCGTTCGGGATGATCAGCCCGTGCCAGTGGATGGCGGTGGATTCCTTCAGGTTGTTCGTGACATGAACCCGGATCGTGTCGCCCTCGGTAACGCGGATTTCCGGACCCGGTACGACGCCATTGTATCCCCACGCCTCGGTGGTTTTGCCCGGCTCGAATTCCCAGTCAGGGATCACATCGCAGGTGAGACGGAACACCTTGACGTCGCCGTCCATCTCGAACTCGAGCGGCTGGCCACCGAGCCCCTTGGTCTCCGCCGGGAAGGCCTTGACGCCTTCCTCATGCATCCGGTCCATCTCGTCTGGATCGACATCCTCGGCACTCATGCCCATGTTCGCCATGTCCATCGCCTTCGCCGCCCACGGCGTCAGCGCGGTTCCGAACGCTCCGGCACTTGCCAGACCGGCCAGCCCCATGAACGACCGGCGGGAAACATTGGTGGCCGTGTTTTTCTCGGTACTCATCTCGCTCTCCTGGCTCTCATCGCACTATCGCGTCATCCCCTTTGATGACGGAACTGCTGAACAAAGTATGTGATGAAATCACGATGTATTTCACGAGAAACCGCCACCCCGGCGGGATGGTTTAATCCCCACCCGACCGGGTAGGGTCAGCACATGAGGAGTCGAAACCACGCTGCCAACACGCGTCAGTACCCGGATCAGGCCCGTCGGTTGGGATCGACCAATCCGTGACGCACGGCGTACGCGACGACCTGGGCACGATTGTTCAGATGCAGCTTGTCGAGGATGTTTCGCAGATGGTACTTGACCGTGTTCTCGCTGACGAACAGCTTTTCCGCCAGCTCGCGGTTGGATGTCACCCCGCTGACCAGCAGCTCCAGCACGTCACGCTCGCGCTCGGTCAATGTCGAGGCAACCGGTTGCTGGGCGACCTCCTGCGGCTCCCGCGCGAACTCGCCGAGAACCTTTCGCGCCAGAACCGGGGTCAAGGCCGGCTCATCCTTCAGCACGCCTTCCAAAAAGGAAAAGAGCTGCTCCGCCTCCAGGCTTTTCGGCAGATACCCCTGCGCGCCGGACTTCACGGCCTCGAACAGATCTGCGTCGTCCTCGGACGCTGTCAGGACGACGACGCGCACGTTCGGCATCTCGGCCGAGATCAACCGGGTGGCGGCCAACCCGTTCACACCGGGCATGTTGAGATCCATCAGCACGATATCCGGCTGGTACTCCCGCGCCAGGTCCACGGCCTCGCTGCCGTTTCTCGCCTCGCCCAGCACCTCGATTCCGTGTGCCTCCAGCAAGCTGCGGAGCCCGTCCCGAAACAGCGCATGGTCATCAGCAATCAGCACTCTCACAGTGTTCTCCACTCCCTGCATGAACCGCGGATTTCAGGCATTCTACTACCCCGTCATCCTGAGCCGGTGAGGTAGCGTAGCTGCCGAGCCGTGTCGAAGGGACTCGTGACACACATCCTCGATATCCATCGACACGGCTCGGGATGATGGGGATATATCTCCGTTACAGCGTCCGCTCCGCCGGCAGGCTGACCCGTACGGTCGTCCCTTCGCCAGCGACCGACGTGATCTCCAGCGATCCCCCCAACGACTCCACCCGTTCCCGCATCGTGCTCATACCGAATTGCGGAACGCCCCGGGAGCCCCGGTCCTTCGGATCGAATCCCCGTCCATTATCGGCGATGACGGTCACCACAACCCCGTCGGCTCGCGTCATCGTCACCGAGACCCGGGACGCCTGCGCGTGCTTGCGCACGTTCGTCAGCGCCTCCTGGATGATCCGAAGCAACTGGACCTCCGCCAGATCGGACAGGGAGCCATCGTGGACCCCATCCGCATCCAGCGTCGCCCGGACGCCGCTTTGCTCCTCCCAGACCGGCAGATATTCGGAAAGCGTCTCGACCAGTGTCTGATGGGGTTCCAGCGAGGTCCGCAGGCTCAAAATCCCCTCGCGAACGTCGGCATACGCTGACCGCGACGCGTTCGCCATCTGATCCAGTTGCTCAAGGGCCTTCTCCGTCTGCCCGGAGTTCACCAGCACCTTGGCGGCCTGTACCTTGGTATTGACATACCCTAGCACCTGCGCCAGGCTGTCGTGCATTTCCCTTGCGATCCGCTCGCGTTCCTCAGTGATCGCCAGGGCCCGCACCTGCTGGTGAAGCCGCGCGTTCTCGATCGCCACCGCGCTGAGCGCCGCGAACCGGATCAGGGTCTCCTCATCCCTGGCATCGAAGTGCTTTCCGACATCATCGGCCAGATACAGGTTTCCGAACACCCCGGTCTTCGAATGAATCGGCACCGCCAGCAACGGTCCCATTATCGGGTGTCCTTCCGGGAAGCCCTTCGACTCCGGATGCTCGCTCACGTCCCGCAAACGCGCCGTGGCGCCGGACGCCGTGACCGAGCCGATCACCCCGTGATCGTGCGGCGGCGGTCCCAGCACGCGATCGGAATCCTCCGGCATGCCGGATGTGATGAATGCTTCGAGTTCGCCGTTCTCGCGAAAAAACGTCAGGCCACCGTATTTCACCCCGAGCAGTTGGCGGGCTTCCTCCACGATCCGCTGCAGGACGCGTTGCAAATCCAGCTCCGATTCGATCGCCAGGCTGGCGTGGTGCAACGCCAGAAGCTCGTCGTTTTGCTGGCGGAGCATCTGGTGCGAACTTTCGATCTCGGCCACGATAAACCGCGCGAAGATCGCGATCCCGACCAGCAGGATCAGGAACAGGGTAAGAAACCCGGCCCAGCTGTCGAAGAATTCGGGAAAGAGAACGCGCCGGACCAGATCGAGCGCCATCAACGCCATGAGCGGAACGACGACCATGATCCAGTTCAACCAGCGCGGGGCAACGACCTTGAACATCGATCCTCCATTTTTTCGGCATACACGCTGCAGCCATTGTACGAGGCGCGTGGTAGCATGCCGCCACAGGTAGCCGTTTTTTTGCATCGCCCGAGGCTGATATGACCTCTTCTCCCGATCTCCAGGAACTCGACCGGATGCGTCCTCCCGCCGAAGCGCGGCGGATCATCTCATCCCATCTCCCCCGGCTCGCCACCGAGCACGTCCCGCTCATGGACGCGATCGGCCGCATCCTGGCCGAAGACATCGTGGCGCCGGAAAATCACCCGCCCTTTCCGGCATCGACCATGGACGGGTTCGCCGTCGTCGCGGAGGATGTCTCTCCCTGGCGTCAGATTCTCGGAACCCAGAATGCCGGGGATACCATCGATGAAGAAGTCACCGAGGGGTATACCGTCCGGATCATGACCGGCGCGGCACTTCCCACGGGCGCGAACGCCGTGGTCCCGGTCGAGGCAACGACCATCATGGAAGACGGCCACGTCGTCATCCACCAGGAGGACGTCGCGGTCGGCGAAAACGTCCGCCCGGTCGGGTCGGACGTCGCGATGGGAGACCGCGTCCTCCCTGCCGGTCTCCAGCTCGGACCCGCCGAAATCGGACTCGTCGCCAGCATGGGCATCGACCCGGTGCCGGTCGCCCGTCGTCCCCGCGTCAGCGTCCTCTCGACCGGGGACGAATTGGTCGAGCCGGACCAGCCGCTGACGCCGGGGCACATTCGCGACTCCAACCGGTTCAGCCTGGTGGCCGCGCTCCGCCGGGAGCCGGTCGAGATCACCTGGGTCGGCAAGGCTCCGGACGATCGCGAGGCGCTGGAAGCGTTCCTTCGCGAGCGCATGGCCACGGACGACATCATCATCACCTCCGGCGGCGTCTCGATGGGAGAACGCGACCTGATCAAGGCGATCCTGTTCGAGGCGGATGACGTCGAGATCCACTTCCGGCGTCTCTACATGAAACCCGGAAAACCGCTGAACTTCGCCACAAAGGGCGATACGCTCATCTTCGGGCTCCCCGGCAACCCGGTTTCTTCGCTCGTCACCTTCGAACTCTTTATCCGGACGGCGATTCGCGAGATGATGGGTGCGACAGAGGTCGACCGCCCGATCCTGCCAGTCAGGCTCGTGGCAGGGACGTCGCCCTCCGACCGGATCGAGTACCAGCGGGGCATCGTCAGCATCGATTCGGAGGGCAAGCTCATCGCCAGAAGCACGGGCATGCAGCGATCGTCGCGGCTCGCCTCATTCCTTGGCGCGAACGCGTTGCTCGTCATCGCCCCGCGCGAGATCGACTTTGCACCCGGCGAGATCGTCAACGCACTCATGTTGTCTGCGCCCTATGCGGAAAACGCCAACCCGTAGTCCCGGATCTTGTGTCCGGGACATCTTCCGCAGGGCGATCATCGGCTTCACGCCACAAATAACCTTCGAGTCCCGCGCCTCGTGCCCGGGACACCACTCGCAGAGCGATATCTGAGGACAAAGGACACACAATGGCAAAAACCGCAACGAAGAAGGATAAGAAGTCGTCGAAGAAAGAGGCCGATCGCATCGCCCTCCAGCATCTCATCGAGGCGACGGAGATCGACGTCAAGCGCACCGATGCCGCTCAAAATCCGCCTGAGACCCAGATCCGGACCGGACGTTCCGTCGAGATCGACGATCTCTACAAGGTCGTCCTTCCCGGCGATCCCCAAGCTTCCCCGGATGGCACCCGGCTCGTCGCTCCGGTCCTGACCATCGACCGTGAATCCGACGAATACCGCACGACGCTCTGGGATATCCCACTTGATGGCGGCGCGCCCACCCCGCTGACCTCCGGCCAGTGGACCGACGCATCCCCCCGCTGGTCCCCCGACGGGAAGTGGATCGCCTTCACGTCCAACCGCAAGGACAAGAAGCCGCAGATCCACCTTCTGCCGGTCGCTGGAGGCGAAGCCCGGCGGATCACCGACTGTGAGAATGGCGTCGGCGAGATCGCGTGGGCGCCGGACAGCGACCATATCGCCTTCACCTCGACAGTGGCTCCCGAAAAAGACGACGACAGCGACGTCAAGGTAATCACCTCGGCTCGCTACAAGTTCGACGCCAAGGGCTTCCTCGGCGACAAGGTTTCGCACATCTTCACGGTCCATACGTCGCATCCGGATGCCGAGCCTGTCCAGATCACCAAGGGCCATTTCAACCACGGTGCCCCGGCATGGTCACCTGACGGCCGCCAGATCGCCTTTGTCGCCAATCGTGACGCCGCCTGGGATATGAGCCGCACCAACGACGTCTGGATCGTCAATGCCGGTGGCGGGGAGCCCCGCAAGCTGACCGACAGCAAGGGACGCTGGAATGGCCCTGTCTGGTCGCCCGATGGCGCCACTATCGCCGTCCTGGGCAACGCCAATGTCAAAAAAGCCGAGGTCAACACCTGGCTCTACATCATCCCGGCGGAGGGAGGAAAACCTTCCCGCGTTGCGAAGAAGCTCAACCGCACGATCGGCGACAGCTCGATGAGCGGCCCGAACGGCGCCCCGGGCGTACCGTTCCGCTGGCTGCCGGACGGCTCCGGTATCGACGCGCTCGTCTCGGACCGGGGCTCCACGGTCGTCATGCGATTCCGGCTCAACGGCAAGCGCCCGATCCAGCTCACCGGTCGCGGGCGCCACATCACCGCATTCGACCGCATCTCTGACGACGATCTCGTTATCGCCGTCACCGATCCCACGACCCCGGCCGAGCTTCACCGGGTGACGAAGGATGAGGAATCGTCGCTCACCAGCTTCAATACCGCCTGGCTTGAAGGTGTCGGCATCCCTGCCCCCGAGGAGTTCTGGGTCGAGTCCAACGGCGAGGCCATCCAGGGCTGGCTGATCCGCCCGGCTGGCAACACCTCGGAGAGCACGCCGGTTCCGCTGATCCTGAACATTCACGGTGGCCCGCACGCGCAGTTCAGCAATAGCTGGTTTCACGAGTTGCAGCTCTTCGTCGCGCGTGGCAATGCCCTTGTCTACATCAACCCGCGTGGCAGCACCGGACGCACCGACGCCTTCGGCCGCGCCGTCAAGGCTGCCTGGGGCGTCGCCGACATGCCGGACTTCATGGCCGCCGTCGACCACGTCCTGTCGCTTGGCGGGCTCGATGCGAACCGCCTCGGGGTAACAGGTGGCTCCTACGGCGGCTTCAGCACCAACTGGCTGCTGGGTCACACCGACCGCTTCCGCGCGGCGGTGACGGACCGGTCGATCTGCAACATGGTCAGCATGGCAGGCACCGACGACATCTCGATCCCCAGCCTCCACCCTGAGCTGGGACTTCCCTGGGAGACCACGGAGCTGTACTGGAATCTCTCGCCGCTCAAATACGCCGGCAACGTCCAGACACCCTGCCTCATCATCCACAGCGAGGAGGATCACCGCTGCCCGATGGAGCAGGCCGAGCAATGGTTCATCGCGCTCAAGGTGCTCGGCGTTCCGACCGAATTCGTCCGCTTCCCGAACGAGAGCCACGGCCTCGGCCGTAATGGCAAGCCGAAACACCGGGTCGAGCGCCTCGAACGCACGTTGGAGTGGTTCGAGAAGTATCTGTAGTCCCGCATCCCGTACGGGCGATGCTTGTCATCGCCTGTCCGGGGATCGTGATTCCCTCATGGCCGGATTCCTGCATGTTTCCGGCCAGAATGCCGCTATCGGGAAGGAGAGTTCCATGACCAACGGCGAAAAGCACTTCGGCGTCTCCGATGTCGAATACAACATCATCACCACGCTCAGCAATCTGCTCCAGGCGGAGGACGTCCTCGAACTGTACGCGAGCGATGCCGAGGAGGCCGGTGACCATGAGGTGGCTACCCTCTTCCGCGAAATCGGCAAGGCCAACAATGGCTTCGCCAGCCGCCTCCGCGAACGTCTGCGGCAGGTCCTCAACGAGGAGTGAGAGACGGACACGTCCGGTAAGGGTCGATAATCTTGTAGTCCCGGGCCCCGTGCCCGGGACATCGCCCGCATGGCAATAGCAACGAACGCGGCCCGATCCTCAACAACGCCGACGCCGTCGACCCGGACATGTGTCCGGGTTCTGCCGCGTTACGGCAGAACGCCCACCCCGAACGACCCGAAAGGCATCAATGAACATCACCATCCGTTACTTTGCGATCATGCGCGAGCATCTGGGCAAATCCGTTGAGGAGATCGATGTCGCCGATGGCACTACCGCCGGAGAGATCTTCGGGATCGCCATTCGCGACACGCCTCGCCTCGCCTCACTCGAACGGGCCGTGATGGTCATGGTCAACGAGGAGTACGTCGATCCGGACCATATCCTCCAGCCAGGCGATGAGGTCGCCCTCATACCTCCCGTCAGCGGCGGAGATCACCTTCCCTCGCTCTTCACCGTCACCGGGGACGAGCTCGACCCGCGTGCGGTGGAGGCGCTCGTTGCCGGCCCGGATGCCGGGGCGCTGGTGACATTCGCCGGAACCGTCCGCGACAACGCACGTGGCCTCACCGTAACGGCACTGGACTACGAGGCCTACCCATCCGCCGCCGAGAAGATGCTTGCCCGCGTCGGCGCCGAGGTGGCTGATCGCTGGCCGGAGGTCCGTATCGCGATCAGCCATCGCACCGGGCATCTCGTCCCCGGTGAGGCCAGCGTCGTCATCGTCACCGCATCGCCCCACCGCGAGAATGCCTACGCCGCCAACGCCTGGGCCATCACCCGCATCAAGGAGATCGTTCCCATCTGGAAAAAGGAATGGTACGAGGACGGCTCCTCCTGGATCGGCTCCGAGCTCGATTACCAGATCGAAACCGGTCGCATCGACCCAAAAGATGTGATCGAGGAATGACAATCGAGCAATCGGCGCCAGCAATCCACCTCCGCACCGCGAATTGCACGATGATTGACGCCGACCACGTCCATCGCACGTAGGGGCGGATGGCCGCAGGCTGGTGGGGTGAGATCGCATTAGGGCCGGCAAGCGAGAGCGGCCCCGTTCTCCTTGTGTCCGGACGACCGTTGGGGCACGGAAGCGTCCCAATATACCCGTCATCCCGAGCTTGTCGAGGGATCCCCGTGCGAAGCACATCGCTCGCTGACCGCGCACGGTGTCCTGCGGGCATCGGCTTCGCCGGGGGGATTCTTCCCCTTCAACTCCGCTCAGGGTCAGAATGACGAAAGCGAATGACCGGGACACGTGGATCTCAGAGAGTGTGTGAAAAGGGGTGAAGCAGGCATTAAACTTGTGGCATGACACGCAAAGACTATGCTACCGATCTGACTGACGACCAATGGGCCCTCCTTGCCCCGCTGCTCCCCGATGCCAAAC